>Ga0207695_10000023_pt1 | contig 657903 bp, 490 predicted proteins | sample KBSC54metaG_FD_184354 | JGI IMG/M metagenome (GOLD analysis project Ga0207695, IMG submission 184354) | Corn rhizosphere microbial communities from Kellogg Biological Station, Michigan, USA - KBS C5-4 metaG (SPAdes) (version 2) | ecosystem: Host-associated > Plants > Roots > Rhizosphere >... | reverse complement strand
GGAAAGGGATGTGACCCTTCCTTTTCTTAAATAAAGCTAGCATTTATGAAAAAATTCGAATGTCCCGATTTTGTCCTCGGAGATAAGATAACAGAAGAACAATTCAACTTTTTCGACAAGTACGGCGTGATTATTTTTAAAGATGTACTGAATTCGGAGACCGTTCAATTATTCATATCTGAGCTGAACAGGATTGAAAAACAATGGCTGGATGAGGGCCGCGATAAGGTCAACGGCATTCCGTTGAAATTCGGCAAAGACGAGCACGGCAATAAGATGATCCAGCGGATGTGTTTTCTTTCATTGTACAGCCAGCCCTTGCACGAATTGCTGCAGGATCCGCGCATCCAGGCGCTCACAGCCCTGCTGGCCCCCTACGAAGGGCGCATCAGCGAGAACGAAAAGGACGGGCTTATCCTCAATCACTACGTCCGCATGCCGGAGAGCAATTTCACGCAGATGGGCTGGCACACCGACAGCCCCCGCGACCTCTTCCTCGGTCAGAAGATCATGCCGATGCTGAATGTTGGCATTCACCTGGACGACACTCCGTTCGAGAACGGCGGCCTGCGTGTCCTGCCCGGCACTCACAAACAAGGTATACTGCGCCTCCTCTTCGGTAAGAAATACTTTATCGACAATAATCCTGACCGTCGCGAGATCGGCTTCGACCTCCATCCTGGCGACCTTACCGTTCATGACGGCCGCATCTGGCACAGGGCGCAGCAGTCTCCGCTGTATGGCGAGGCCAGCCGTCGTCGCGTAATGTATGTTCCGATCATCACCGGCAAATACCAGCCGAAGGATGCCAATAGCAAGACGCCTTTCTACCACCGCCTGGCGTCGAGAGTACAAAACTAACTGAGCCCACGACCATATGATATTTTTGGAGGCCGCGTCACCCGCGGCTTCCTTTTTTTTATCTTCGTCACTAACCACATTATCTTCGCCGCATGGAAGAATACGCACTCATCACCGGCGCCTCCAAGGGCATCGGCAAAGCCATCGCCAGCGAGCTGGCCTCAAAAGGTTTCAATGTTCTACTGGTTGCGCGCTCCGGGCCCCTGCTGGAACAAACCGCCGCCGAGGTCACTTCGCGTTACAGGGTGACCGCCGATTACCTCGCGCTCGACCTCTCCCACCCCGACGCGCCGCAGAATGTCTACGACTGGTGCCGCGCCAAGGGCTATAAGATAAAGGCCCTCGTCAACAATGCCGGCTACGGCCTCAGCGGCCCCTTCGAAAAATATACGCTCCAGGAGCACTGGAACATGATGCAGCTGAACATGCAGACCCTCGTCGGCCTCACAAGGCTTTTCCTGCCCGAACTGGAGGCCCGCGACCGTGGGTATATTATGAATATCGCTTCCTCCGCCGCCTACCAGGCGGTACCCAAGCTCTCGCTATACGCAGCTACGAAAGCTTTTGTGCTGGCCTTTAGCCGCGGCCTCCACCAGGAGCTGGCACACGGTCCGGTTAGCGTCACAGTCGTAAGCCCCGGGGCCACCGACACCGACTTCCCCAACCGCGCCCAGCTGGGCGAAAAAGGCATGAAGGCGGCGGAGAAGTTCAATATGGCTCCTGGCGTTGTCGCCTCTATCGCCGTCCGCGCGATGTTGTCGGGCAAGACCGAGGTCATCACCGGGTTTATCAATAAATTGGGGGCTGCTATGGCGTGGTTACTACCGAAGGGGGTGGTGGAGAAGACGGCGATGAAGATCTATGAGTAGCGCGCGCCACGGCCGTCGCCGCAATATTGTCCCTACCACCCACGAGCAAGTTCCCCTACCCCATGATGACTTCATTCTAAACTTTTTATAGGGGATTTGTTCCTTTTTATATTTTTCGCCGTATATTTGCAGCCCCTTACGGGGGAAGTCAACGAGTCACAAAGGGCTCTGTAGCTCAACTGAATAGAGCATCTGACTACGGATCAGAAGGTTTCAGGTTTGAATCCTGACAGAGTCACTTCACACACAAGCACTTGGAATTTTTATTTCAGGTGCTTTTTTGTTTTTTGCACAGGTTTCGTGTGCAAATTTTGAATGTTTAACTTATTTTCTTTTTATCTCGTTGCGGGCAACGAAGACCGGCTCCGTCTGTCTCCGGATCAAAGACGATGGTGTCGGCCTTCCTCCGGACTATGACATCGACCAATATACCGCCTGGCCAGCTGAATTTACCGACTCCATGAAGAAAAACACTTAAACTTGATCGGGTGAGACCTTCAACCCAGATTCATCACAGCAAACGAATCCATATAATCCCGCCAATGCGCTATCTTCCTGTCTTTGATTGTTATGATGGAACAAAAACGATTATCGTATCCCTTTCCTGTAGAAGGAACCACACCATGCACGGCATATTCCAATATGATCACATTGTCAGGGTTTACAGACTTATATACTCTTAAATTATCCGAAGAGTGAAGAACGATACTATATCCCGCAAACCAATCCATATACGCCCTTCTTCCCTTGATCATATTCGTAAATCCCGGGATATCGTATAGAAATTCGAACACAGCATTTTCAGCCACGGCATCCCAAAAATGCTCTCCCTCAACTTCTCCTTTCAATCCTTCCATTATAATCCTGTAAAACGGTTCCGCGTTTTTATTAAACGCCCGATGGCTTCTGTTCAATTTGTTTGTTTTATTATCCATATTGAATTACTCTTTAGGTCCATGTCTATAAAGAACGGTACAGGGGCACAAATATGTCATCTACAAAACTTTCGGCGGATGTCGGGGAAGAATTTGCCGACATTCGTGGTTCGTAATTCATTATCCCATTCTTTAAGGAAGTCTCCATTTGGGTTATATCATCAGCTATATCCGAAGAAAGCCCCTGGGCGACCGTCGCCCGTTTGGCCTGTTCAACCGGAAATTGAACATATTGCAAGTCCGGCTTTCCGATCGCCTTTCCTATTATCCTGGTTAACTCATTGAAAGAGTAATCTCTTTCCCCAAGTATCGGCAGGACATTTTTTCCTTTAAGATCCTGACCAGCCAAATATTTTGCCGCTACTGCTGCAATATCTCTTGTCGCCACCATCGGGATGGCATGGTCCCCATCGGCCGTTGCACCGTTGATTCCCATTTCTTTTATCAATCTGCGACCAACAATTGTTTTTTTCATTTTTAATACTGCTTGAAGATGATGCAGCAAATCTCTAATTTTACTTTCTAAATGAATATTAGGCACCTATTTGTATTATAGTATCAAAAAAGTAAGTAATGAGGAAAAAGGAATCGACAAATTTTTCAAATGAAATGGAATTGGCGGCGATATGCCCAATGCACAATGTAATGCGGATATTGGGCGGGCGCTGGAAAATTGCGCTACTGTTTTTCGTGCATCAGAAGCACAATCGCTTTAGTCTTTTACAAAAAAAGATGCCGTTTATTACAACCAAGATGCTGAGCCAACAATTAAAAGAGTTGGAACAGGATAAGCTTATCAACAGAAAGGTGTACGCCGAAGTTCCTCCCAGGGTAGAATATTCTCTCACAAAAAAAGGGAGGTCTTTACTGCCTGTTTTAGAAGATTTGTATAACTGGGGAGAGAAGCATATAAAGGACTGACGGGGTTCCCTTATCGGAGCGCCTCTCTCCCGCTACAGATATTTTTTAAACAGCTCTTTTAAATTTTCATTAGTATTAAAACCCAAATGGGGGTATATTACTTTCCCCTCCTTATCAACCAGTACATAGTGAGGTATCCCAGTCACCTGAAATTTGGTCGCCAGATAGTTATACTCATCCTGTTTCAGCCGATAGTGTTCCCCCTTTATAGTAGGGATCATATTCTTATAGGTCTCTTCGGGTGAAGTTTCGTTGGTAATATAGACGAACGCAACGTTCTCGGCCTTGAGCTCTTCTTTTAAAGGCGCGATCTCCCTTATGCCTGACCTGCATGGGCCGCACCAGGTAGCCCAAAAGTCCACATACACGACCTTCCCGCGGTATTTCGCCATGATCGAATCAAAGAGATGATCCGCTGCTACCAGTGGGGTAGAATTGAGCGTATAGCCGGTGGCGTTCTTATTGGCTGCAATTTGCCGGAGGGTCTTTTCGTTCACTTCAAAAATATAGTTCCTGGTAAAGAGATTGTTGATGGCTGCCGTGCTCCTTCTTAAAGAGGCACTGTCTTTCGGCGTCAGTCTTTCCACAATAGAACCCAGAATATCCTGGGACCGCGCAATATTGATCAGTTGCGAACCGGCAGGCAGCGAAAAGGCCGAGTCGATCCTGGTGTATACACCTTCATCCTGCCGCTGCTGTACAAACTCCTGAACAAAGGCGCCGTGTTCGGAAGTGAACCTTTTCATCAATATGTTAGCGCTGGTGTCGGCGAAGTCCAGTTGAAGTCTGGTGCCTTCCGGACTCAGGTGCGTATATATCATTCTGTCGTTGTCCGATAACGGCATACCCGATTTCTGCAGCGCTTCGATCATCTCTCTTAAATTAAAAATATACGGGGCGTTCGGTCGCAATGGCGGGGCGAATTTAACCCGGTTGATAAAGGTATTATAGGAGGTGGAGATATAGGCCAGGGAATCGTTGGCGATGGCTGGAGTGATAAAATCGAAATAACCGGCCGGATACGGCGGCGCATCATGGTAAATAAAGTGGTACTCCATGGCAAGGTTTAGATACCTGTATCGTACATCTTTTTGTTTGACCTGGTATGCTCTTCTGCCTATCTCTTTCCGTGAATATATAGAATCAATGATCCGCATTTCTCTTTTACCACAGTCAAAAACAAAGGTTTTGAAAGAATCGACAGCCATCATCGGTGCGCTCGAAACCCGGCCGTAATCGAATAGATGTACGTCCTTCACCCTTTGCAGGTCCTCGTTGATACTGGCCAGGTCGCCCATGAACTTTGCTTCGTCCGCCCCAAGGACAACAAACAGCCGCTTTCCCGGCTCCAGGTATAGCAGGTCTCTTGAACTCCCATACAACAAAAAAACCTCTTCCGGATTATAGAGAGGGACCTCCTTGCTGAAATGACCGTCGGAAGCGATCCCGACGAGCACATTTTCCTGGCTGCCCGTCAAAATATTGTCCACATAGAGCAGGATATTCTTAGGGGAGCGTCTCGGGTTATAATTCTTCACATAACCGCTAAACAAAGCCGTTCCCTCTTTCAGGACTGGCACTGTAAAAAGCGAATCATCGTGCCTTATAGTGCAGCTTTTCCTGTCGTTAAAATAGACGGCAGACAATCCGTTCTTCGTGATCCGGATAGCGTGATCCGACAACCGGCTGATGGACAGCTCCATTTGCAGGCTACCGTTCCTTAGCAAGACTATATAGCTGTCCTTATTTTTTTTCCTGAAGCCGCGATAATCAAATAATATTCCCCCCGAAACCCCAACACGATCGTAAAACGCATAGGCTAGTTTGCCCGACCTGCGGTCATACCATTCCGTATTCAAAAAGTCGGGAATGACCGATGTAGCAGAGCGAGTCAGCTGTATGTCGTAAATTTTCCAGCCTCCGGCCCCCTCTTCTCCATAATCAATGACAGCGGTATTCTGCCTGATCGCGGGAAAGCAAACCGCGTAGCGCGCCACGCCGGAGTCGGGCATATAATATTCCTTATCGAACGGAATGCCCTCCGTTCGCCGGACATAGTGCTTTACCGTGTCGCCGGTCGGCTGGATATAGGTGTTGGAGGGAATTCTTATCCAGGTACCAGGAACGGCCTTCGTCCTGAAGTAAAGGACAGTTACAGAATCGAGCAGGTCAACCCTTGTAACCTTTACATTGCCACTATTCTCTTTGAATCCCTCTTTCGGGTTAAGAATGGTACGCTGGGCAACGGCAGGACAGGCTGCGGCCAATCCTAAACTAATGACTATAGATCGAAAATGCCTCATGTTTTATCATTGTTTAAATAACTATTTCCTCAGCAACCTGAGTTGCAAGGGGATCAATTTTCCCGCAGGCCTTCGGACCCTCCCCTGCCTGTACTTCTCTATCGGCCTCGCAATGGTTACATCCAGCAGAAAAGAAACGACAATGGTCGCAGCTACAATGACCCAGCTCTCCCTGAACAATCGAAAAGGAAGGGCATTCAGGCTAGCCGCAACCAGCAGATGGGAAATATACATGGGATAGGACAGCTGCCCCACCTGGTTGTCTGCTTTATTGTTCTTCAAGTACCGGAAAACAAAGGGTATGCTTGCCGCCACAACCAAAAAATAGACTGGTTCCACCCACGGGAGAGACTCCGGCACATAGCCAAATAGACCGGTAGCTGCCAGGACAAAGGCCAGTATCAGGCGATACACGATCCGCGGGCAACTCCTTTCTCGCATATTCCGATAGAATCGGTAAGACAAACAGCCGGCTAAAAAGAAAACCAGCTCCGTTGGAAAGAACCGATAGGTCCACGGATCATGATCCAGACGTTGTACGCAATAGAGATAAAGTCTCAGCCCTAATGAAAGAAATATGCATATGCCCAGCCACTTCGTCCTCAGCCGGACGAACCAGGGGGCACAGCAATAAAACAGCAGTTCGAGCCCCAATGACCAGGCCTGAGGAATGAACAGAAACGTATATAAAGGATGCGACGTCTGCCAGAAATTAGCGGTAAGGAACAACTGCCCGGTTGCCGGGCTGACGCCAAGGAACATCACCAGATCCTGACCCACGATGAACAAATTCACAATACACAAAAAAAAGAGCGTCCCGCCGTTCACCGGCACCGACAGATACTGCTCAACAACGGGGAATTGCCGGCCACCGCTGATCTTATGGATAACAAGAGAATGAATTACCGCGGCGATAAGCACCGCCCAATAGACTGGAAACAATCGCAGCAGTCTGTTGGACATGAACAGACGAAAATTTTCAGGGGCGTACTTTTCCTCCAGGATCAATGACATGTAAAACCCGGATATAATAAAGAAGGCTTCTACCGCCATAGACCCGCTTACAGGCCGAACCAGGGGCATGGGGCCGCAATGCGCAAGAATGACCGCAATCGCCAGGGACACCCTCAAATAACCCATTTTTGACAGCAAATCTATTCCCCGTCAGTGCAAAAAATTTGCATAAGCTTGATATGCAACCACATTTGGCTATTTCCCAGATCATTATTATCTTTAATAGTATAGAATAGTATAGAATACCATTTAGCCTTAAACCTAACCGACGATTATGCCAAACTACAATTTCTCCCGCCTGGAATACCTCGATTCCCTTATCCGACTCAGCGCCACCGGAAATCCCAAAGCCCTCGCCAAAAAACTCAATATTTCCCTACGGGCCACATATCACTACATTAACCTGCTAAGAGAGCTCGGCGCCCCGATCAACTATAACCGCCACCGGGAAACCTATTACTACGGAGAACAAGGCCGGTTCAACTTCAAATTCATCAAAAACGACGAATAGCCGTCCGGGTCATTACCACCATATCTGCATCCCCTTTTCATAGGTGAATACCCGCTCTTCCTGGCCGCCCGAAAGATCGCGCAGCCAATACAACCCTCCAGCCGGAACTGCTTTATAATCCAGCGCATATGCGTCGGCCTTTTTTATTCCCAGCGAGACCCATCCTCCGTCCCAGTAAAGCAGTTCATAGCTGTCTCCCGGTAGAATACAATTGGTGTCATTCCTCGGGCAATAGCGGATCATAGCGACCTTATCCTTCCTCCCGGGACCCAGGTCAATGCCGATCCACCCTCCCTTTCCATTCTTATCCTCGTAATAAGAATCCATATCGTTATCGAAGGCTTTGTCGATCTCATGCCCCGCGCTGCCTTCACTGCCAATAAAAGCCCCTCGCAATGCCTGCTTTCCGTCCTCTCCATAAAATTGAACTTCAGCGATATTATTCGCTTCCGGCACATTGTTGTTCGGCGACACATATCGGAGATACCGGTAGTAAGAAGGATTCTTAATTCTTATTTCGTTCATATAGAAAGGGTACCTTTCGATGCTGTCCAGTAGCTCGGCGCGCTTGAATGTCGAATCGTTGGAACCTTCAAAGCACCCCCCTTTTACCACTTCGCTATGAGCGGCGGTATAAGGGAAAAGGGCCGTTTTTCGCAGCAGGTGCATATCCTGTCGCTGGCCCGGGATATTTTTCAGCATATGCATAGCATTCGAGCTGTCGATAAAGAAAGGATCGCCCGCCGGCAAATGGGATTCCCCATCATAGACAGTCGGGAGGTATACCACGTTCTTGCCTATATCTTTGAACTGCGCCCGGCCGTCAGAAACCGCAGCGATCGCGACGGGCTTCCACCCGCTGATGTTGAACACGCTAAGATACGCTGCCCGGAACCGCCGCAATGAAGGAGGCATCTGCAGGGTGTAGTTACCGCAGACAAGATAGTCGCCAGTAACATCCTTGAAATTGTCGTAGCGGAATTCCGCAGCTATTTCCTTCATCGGACACCGCCTACGCATATCGATCAGCGTACTATCCCCGGAGAAAGTATACCGGTATATCTTCGGTATCGTCCAGATATATTGTATGTACATCCCCGCAGGCAATTCGTTCGGCGTATACCGATGCCTTTTTTCGTCATACACGGAAGACCATTCCACCTGCGACCAGGTATTGACCGGCCTGTTCTCGTTGGTGATCACGGGTGACCTCCGATCCTGACCGGCGAGGTGCAGCATATAATGGGCAGCATTGTTATTGCCCCAGTTGGGAATGAAATCCGATGCTACCGGCAGTCCCGCTGCCTGCATGGCGATCCCCGAAAAGAACGTCGTGGTCTCACAGCCCCCGATCTTTCCTTTGCGCGCATTGTCGAAGCTTTTGGGATACGGGAAATATTTATTGAAATACATCGTAAAGGTACCTTCGGTGACGAGGTCCCAGTTCATAGCGTTGAACACAAATCGCAGCGAATCAGGATACTGATAGCCGGCGGCCATTCTGCCGTACTGCTCATAACAGGACGGCCGGTAATACTGCACCTGTTCGTTCCGAAGCCTGTAAGGGAGGATAAAATCACAAAAGTCGGTAAAGGTTACCTGGCTGCCCCAGGGCGCTTCCTTCCAGGCCTTATAGGCGAAATCAATATTGGTGATAAGGAATTCGGCGGATACGATTCGCGTATCCTGGATACGGTTTACTCCTTCCTGCCCCGGTTTCCCGTATATAGCCAGCAAAGAATCCCCGATATGCATCTTGTCTTCCTTCGTAACATCCACTTTTAAATAGGAAAGTGTATCTATCAGCGTGAAGATGACCCCGTATTTATTTATCGGTTTTCCATAATACCCGTAATGATAGGGCATATTGGCGATCAGGAATTGAGCCGCCCTCAGCTGCAGGCTGTCGGCGGGTTCGGCATAATGCGCCAGCACTTTCTCCAGCTGGTTCCTGTTGTCGCCCGCACTGACCAGCGCCGCCTCGATGGCGGTTTGCAGAGGCGTACGTTTGCAGGCCGCCAGCAATATCAATAGACTCGTCAGGAAGAGAATAGGGCTTTTTCTCATAATGGCTTATTTAAGGGTGTCAGTCATCTGTCTTGTACAGGGCGACGCCATATAACGCATGGAAAGGCGGCCGCCCATACCAGTTCTCATAGGAATATCCCCTATCCGATGCATACTTCAGCAAATAGCGGCCTTTAGGCAGCGATATGCACTTGCGTTCCGAAAAGCCAGGGAAACCGGGGGTCATGCTTCCGTTCATTTTATATACCGGCAAACCGGTAGCTACGTCTTCTATCCAGCATTTGTCCAAAGTGACAATGCCAAAACGGTTTTTGCAGTTGTCGGTTACATCGAAAAGCAGGTACAGACAGGAGTCGTCGTATAGTGCTTTGAAACGGGCGGCATTATCCGGCCGGCTCGTCGAGCCAATATAGGGCAGCGCCACACAAGACCAGTCGGCCTCTCTCCAGACCGGGTCTTCTTTTCCATCTATCGATGGAGGACGCTGCGTGCGAACGGCGTATAGCGTTTTGCCGCCGCTCCTGGCCGGCCGGTCGGACAGCACGATATGCCCATATTTCTTTTCATTTCCGAAATCATCACCGGGCGCGACAGCCCAGGACAATACGCTCTTGCGCCGGTCCTCTTCGAGATCGCAATCCCCAACGAACACGTTAGCCAGTATCTCCCTTCCCGCACCATGCGGCCGCGCGTTCAGCGTCTTCCACTGGATGGCCGCTTCCACCAGGTAAGACGTGTCGGAAGGATCACCAGTAGCGCACCTCCCTTTTGATTCTCTCACCGTGTCCGACGCGTAATTGAACTGGAAGAGATGGGTATTGAGCCACGAATTACCAGCCTCTCCCGCATGATCGTTGATGAATATCTGTACATTGTCGAACTGCCAGGTATTGCCCGTATAGTCCTGTGGCGGTTTTACCTGCCCTTCGGCCAGCACCTGGATGCCGGTGGTTTGTTGAAGCGCAAAGGGAACCGTCGCCCTCAGCTGGTCCGAAACATAGCTTATCTGCGCCAGCGCCGGCTTATCCTTATAACGCATCAGAACCGGATCATTCACCAGCCTTCCCATGACCCTGTCCAGCACCGACGCCTGCGCCGCGTCACCCTCTTCTCTGTATAGACGGGCACAAGCCTGCATCTCATGAAAGTAAATGAAGTTGTACGGGGAACTCCTTATCCTAACCAGCATATCATAAAGACTGCCCTCTGTTTGACGATAATCGACGGGCTTTCCCGCCAGATAGACTGCTCTGAACAAAGCCAGGGCAAGCGGCGACTGCAGAAGGTCATCCTTGTTCAGATCGTCCGGAGAGGGCATCCGCCCTGTCGTATAGCCAAAGGCCGCAAACAATTTTTGCTCCATGAATTTTAAGGCCAGGACAGCATGCCTGCCGTCGTCGAAATAGTTCCATAAGACGGTCTGGCCCTGGAATTTCATGATCTTCCAACCGAAAAATCCCGATAGCCCCTGCGTGTACCATGAAGGGAAAACATTATAAATGGCTTTACTGGAAAAGGAATATTCCGGGTATGTACGATCGAAATACTCCGAGATATGATAGAGATCCCGTAGTAACGCAGGCATGACCATCGCGTCGCTGAGCTGTAATTTTCCCGGGAAACCCGCCGATACGGAATAAGAACAGCCTCGTCCCTTGTTCTGGATCAGGGTCATGATCCTATCCGTCATCGCATCCCGCTTCCTGTCTCCCGTATCATAGTATTCCGCAGGGGTAAAAAGAAGGCTTTTCACTTTCAACCGAAAAGTTACACTATCCCGTTCGCGCAGGAGTGAATCCTTGATCATCCGCCGCAGGACCAGCGGAGCCATGAAATGTCGTCGGATCTGCCCGGCGGAGGAAACAGACTTCTCCCTGCCGGAGACCGCTGCATATTCGTGCTTAATGCGGCCGTCTTCTGCGATCAGACAAGTAAAGTCTTCCGCCCGGAAAAGCTCCGCACAACGCGTGACGGCGTCCGCGCCAGCTATGCTCCCATTGCCCCCGTTTTGTCTGCACGCTGCCAAAAAACAAATCAAAAAGAAAACAGAAATTACCGTTTTTGCGTGTCTGTACATGACCATCCATTATGCGGAAAAGTATATAAAATATTCTTTCGAAAATTCTTTTCTTTCTCATTGCAGTGCACAGAATTTGCATTTTCTTTCTATACGTAAACCAGGCATAACAGGAATGAAAGAACGATTTTCTATCGGTGCACAAAATTTGCATTTCATGGAGATAGTTTTGTTTTGTTAACAGATTTTCTAAACAAAACTCTTTTTCATGAAAAGAACAATTCTCAGAACCTCGCTTATTGTATTCGGCTGCGCCGTCTTCTGCGCAGCCCTGATGATCAACCTGAGCGCCATCAATGGACACAGCACGTCGTTGATCTCCCGGGCAATGGCAGACGACGAGGCTCCCGATGGCGGCGGTTGCTGCAAATGGTACTATCCGAGTGGCTGTATCCAGCGCGTGCAGTCTATACCTATTGTCTGCGGCGGCCAGGTGATAGAGTCGATCAAGTATTATGCAGAGTCTTCGAAAGTTACCCTGGTGGGCACGGCTACCTACAACGAAACGACGGGACAGCTGACTATCACCAGCGGCACCATGTCGGGGTACACGACGATCACCAAGACCACCGTCGGAGGTTATAATGCGACCAAGGTGAATTGTCCCACCGATGGAAATTGTAACACCTGCGTCGAATATTCTAATCCCTGTAATACCTAATGTACCCCGAAACCCTATTTGCACGACTTAAACCGATAGCTCATAACTTATGCGACGATATACTTTCCTGCTGATCCTTTTGCCGCTCCTCACCGCGTGTCTTAACAATGAAACGACGAAGAAAAAAAAGAATGAACAATTTTCCGGATACGAACAGATCACGGAGTTGAAAAATGTTGCCTATGGCAATATCGATCGAAAAGAGCTGAAAGTGATCCCTGTGGACACCCGGGACGAAAGCGCAGAAGTAGATCTCGGGAAGATCATCGATAGCGTACGGTTCATAAAGCTGGAAGTCACGGACAGTTCCCTGGTCGGCAAAATAGACAAAGTCTTTTTCGATGCGGGGAAGATATTCGTGGTCGACAGGTCTTCAGCAAAGGGGGTATTCATTTTTGATGCCAATGGAAAGTTCCTTACACGCATAGGCGCGCTCGGAAAAGCACCCAACGAGTTCCTTGATCTGCGGGATGTTGCTATCGATAAGGGCAAGCGGCAATTGATACTCCTTGACCTTTCAGGACGTAAATGCTTATTCTTTGACTACGAGGGAAACTTCCTGGATAGCAAGAAAATGTATTATTACTATTCCGGCCTGCAGGTGCTCGACAGCAGTCATGTTGCACTGTCCACGGAGACGGCGGCGAACTTCCATGTCCCTTCCATCAACAACAATTACCTGGTCATCGGCGATTTCGAAGGGAGAGCCAGCGCCAAGTATTTTCCATACAACGAAAATGCGCGTGCATTCACCTATTTCAATGAATTCCCTTTGAGAAAGTTTGGTGACCAGGTCTTTTTTAACCCCAGGTTCAATGATACCATTTTTGGCTTTTCTGGGGGAGAGCTTTCCGCCCGGTTCGCCCTCGATTTGAAGGGAGATGAGATTTCTGACCGGGACAAGCGCGCGCTGACGGACGCCGCCTTCACGAAATTCATGGCAAGATATTCCTATTTTAACGGCGAGTATGTCTATACCGACAACGCACTCTTTGGAAAAGTGATCACGCGCTTCTCCCCTTCCTATTTCATCTACTCACCTTCTTCCGGCAGGACGATGTCGGGACGACAGCTGAATATTACCCAGCCCGAGTTCGGGTTTTTGACCTCCTCCATCGGAACCGCGAACAGGAATGAGATGGTTAGCGTAGCCAATCCGGGCGAGCTTATGAACATGAATAAGTTCATGACCCGCACCAATGCCCTCAAAACCGTGGGCAAGAAATTCAGGGAACTCCTGAAAGACGTCACGGAGAACGACAACCCGGTTCTTTTTATCTATAAAATAAAGCCCTTTTAAATGCTGTTTATGAAGAGAACGATGAAAATTTTGCCCTGGACTTTGGCATTGCTTTTCCTGATCTTCGATCTGTTCCTCGTTTTCAAGATCAATACCGTCAACGCAGAAATGGGTGGGATGATCAGCGACGATGATAAAACAAAAGATTTCTTTGCCCAGCGCATCTTCATGCACATGGACTATGCCAATCCATTCAAGGTCGGCCCGGGTTGTTCCCTGGAGGACCGGAAGGGCGCCAGACTGCACCTCAGCGATCTGCTCTCTCCCCACAAAAGACTATTCTTCCGCTTCTCCAAGCTGAATTGCGAGACCTGTATCGACCATGAGCTCGGTCGGCTGCAGCGATTTCTTTCCATCTTCCCGGACTCTACCGTTATCATGCTGGCCGACGGCTACAATCTCCATGAGCTTGCCAACCTTTCCGCTGCACATCGGCTGTCCTGCCCTTTATTCCTGGTCGAAGACGGGACCTTTCAATCCTCAATGCCCGCAAAGGCCAATATTCCCTTCTACTTCACCACCGATACCTCCGCCATAGCAAGGCATATATTTTTCCCCGACAAAAATTTCGACTTTCTGACCGATCAGTATTACGAGCTCGCACACTATATTTTCAAACAACAGGGACAAATGGAATATCATGGCGACCCTTCCAATGGAAGAACGCGCGTAGAGCTGGACCGTTCGGTGATCGATCTTGGCACCTTGAAAAAGGGAGACTCTGCCATAGCGCTGTTTACGATAAAAAATACGGGCGACCATCCACTCATCATTTCCGACATCAAAACATCCTGTGGCTGTACGGGAGCCGAAGCAGCATCGAAAAAAGTGGACGCCGGTCAGTCGACCGTGCTGAAAGTCAGGTTCAATGCGCAAACGCCCGGCTTCTTCAATAAGAACGTCCTCGTAACCACCAACGCAAGTAATTTAAACCCCTGCAATATGTACATCCGGGGGATGGTAAAATAAAAGGCCATGCGGCAAACTACCCTCTATCTGCCCCTGCTTATTTTCCTTTCAGCCTGCAATGCGGCCAATTCCACGGAAGAAGGCAACAACCTCGCGGCACGGCGCATCGCCGTTCCTCCGACCAACGATACGGTCGCCGTGTCCGTGGCAAAGCTGTCGCTGGCCGACTTCAACGCTACAACTACTTTTAACGGTACAGCTGCTGCCAACCAGAAGATCGACATCCAGTTTCCCGCAGCCGAGATCATCGCTAGCCTGACTATCGCCAATGGCTCCCCCGTAAAAAAGGGGCAGCCGCTGGCCATGCTCGACGGCAGCACCCTGCTCCGTAAGCTGCAACGCAACAGCGAGAGCATCGAAAAGTCGCTCATCGACCTGGATGACAAGCTGATCGACTATGGCTATCGCCTGAAAGACAGCACCACTGTACCGCCGGCCATACTGAAGATGGCAAAGATCAAGAGCGGCTACAGCGTACTGCAAGCCGAAAGGCAGGACCTGGAATATGATTTGTCTAAATATACCATCCGCTCGCCGGTAGACGGCAAGGTCGCCGACCTCGAAGCCTCTCTGTACAACCCCTCGGCCTCCTACAGGAAACTATGTACCGTTATCAAAGACGATACGATGACGGTGAACTTCCTGATCCTGGAGCAGGAAGGCCCTTATGTCCGCCCTGGCGCTGCACTGGTCGTGTTTGCAGGTAGCGACAGCACAGGCAAAGCCTACCACGGAAAAGTCACCCTCCTGAATCCCCGAATAGACGAAAATGGAATGATCAGGGGCCAGGGGATGGTCGTCAATGAAGACGGCCGTCTACTCGACGGGGTGCACGTTACGGTGAAAGTCATAAAAACGATCCCCCGGCAGCTGCTCCTGCCCCGGCAGGCAGTCGTCAAAAGACAAGGCAGAAACGTCGTATTTAGCTATAGACAAGGAAAGGCCAAATGGAACTATGTGGATATCGTCGCGGGCAATGACGAACAGCTGGTCATCAAAGGCAGGTTGATGCCGGGAGACAGCGTTATCGTCAGCGGAAATGATAACCTCGCGAACGATACACCTGTCTCATTTTCTCATTAACCACCAGCGTTGAATCCTCCTCCCACATATAAGAGCCCGTCCTCCGCATTCAGGATCAGGGTTGTCATAGCGCTTCTTTCACTCACCGGCGTCTTCCTTTCCCCCTTTCTGACGGTAAGGCTCGATCCATCCGAAAGCCGTAGCCGCCTTATCAGTATCCAGTTTGGGGCCGACGGGACCGCCGAATGGATAGAAGAGCACGTTACCTCAACTATAGAATCCTTTGTAGCTACCGTAAAAGGAGTTCGCAACATCACATCCTGGTCCGACGAAGGATCAGGACGCGTAGTCGCGGAATTTGACGAGGGTGTCAATATGGATCAGGCAAGGTATGAGATCGCATCCCTTATGCGCCACCTGGCCGGCGCCTTCCCTCGCGGCGTATCGTATCCCCTGGTTTCGCTGGATGACCCGGAAACCGTCAACACGGGACGCCTTATCTTAAAATACTCGATGTACGCAGGACTACCCGTCGACAGCATCGAAAAATACGCAAGGCAGGTGATCCTGCCCTCCCTGTCGGGCATCAAAGGCATCTATGATCTCCAGCTGGACCAGACCGTCCGGCGTCAGCTCCGTATCGATTTCGATCCGGCTGCCCTGGCGCAGATCGGCGTTTCCCGGTCGGACCTGGCGCGCGCTATCGGCGTATGGTTCAGTATCTATCATCCGGGGGACGTACCAGCAGGAGACTCTACTGCAGATAATGCATTCGTAGCGGTAGAACTTTCCGCCGGGATCGACAGCGTCGACTGGACACATATTCCCCTCTTGTACAAGGACGGGCGACTGATACGCGTCAATGACATCGGCTCCGCCCATATGACCACCCAGACGCCTTTTCCCATGCACCGGATCAACGGGAACACCGCCGTCAGCTTCAGCATTGTCGCTGAAAAAGAGACCAACTATCTTTTGTTGGCCGGCAGGATCGACAAGATCGTCACGGCGGCAGCCGGACATCTTCCGCCGGAGATCACCCTTGTAAAAGCCTATGACGCCTCGGAGATATTGCTGCGCGAGATCCGCAGCATCTTATACCGGTCGGGGATCACCCTCCTGCTTCTGCTCCTGCTGATATTTATGATAAGTCGCCAGGTCAGGTACGTGCTGGTCATCGCTATCTCCCTCCTGGCCAACCTGGCCATCTCCCTGTTCCTCTACTATCTGTTCCATATCGAGGTCCACTTGTACTCACTGGCCGGCATCGGTCTTTCCATCGGGCTCATCATGGACGGATTGATCGTGATGATAGATCATACTTTTAACCTCGGGAATAAAAAAGTATTCCTGGCGCTGGTAGTGGCGCATCTCACCTCGATGGGGTCTCTTGGCGTGGTCTATGCCCTGCCTGAAAAACAAAAATGGCTGTTAGGGGACTTTACCGCCGTTATCATCGTCAACCTCGCCGTTTCTCTTCCCATCGCTTATTACCTCGTTCCTGCATTGATGAGCGCATTCGGGCTCCGCCGACGCGATCGGGCAGAACGACCGTCCTTCCCCAGGCGCAGGGTTCGGTTGTATAGTGCCTATCTGGTCTGGATCAGGATGGGAATAAAATATCGCCTGACGATATTAATGTTGTTGGCCCTTTCTTTCGGCATTCCCGTCTTTCTGATGCCCGCTGAGATCCAGGACCCCGAAAGCTGGGCCGCGCGGCGCTACAATGATATGTTTGGAACTGTACTTTATCAACAAGGCATCAGGCCATGGGTCGACGCCTGCCTCGGTGGATCGCTGAAATTATTCTTAGACCGCCCTGGCATATTCGCAGACCCTTCATTATTTAATCGTCAGGACCGGACCGCCATCGAGATGGATATTGCCATGCCGAATGGCACAACAATTCAGCAAATGGACGGCGTCGTCCGGCGGCTGGAAGGCATATTGAGCAAATACCCGCAGGTTCAGGAGTGGGATACGGAAATAACAGGCCCGGAACACGCGAAGATGTCCCTCTTTTTCACAAAAAAATATGATCATGGCAGCTTTCCTTTCTATCTGAAAACGCTGCTGGAAACAGAAGCCGTGTACATCGGCTCCGCAGATTTCATGATCGAAGGCGTGGGAATGGGGTTCAACAATACCCTGTATGGTCAAAAGACCAACTACCGGCTTTCATTGACGGGATACAATTATGAAAAGCTCCGACGTCTGGCGGCAATGGCCGCCAGGGAACTCTCCTCCAGCAGGCGAGTCAAAGGGCTTACCGTCAGGAGCGACGGTGGCGGAACAGAAGCCCGCAAGATCGTCGATCTGCCCGGACAGGCACTGCTTACCAACCCAACGGCTTCCTATATAGGTCCCCTGGCATCCTCGTTATCGGCTCATTCCCTTGGAAGCGAACAGATCGCCCGCCTGCCCTACGGAGATGGGATGATCGCCGTCAGCCTTTCACCGGCGCCCGGAAGCCAGGATCCTCTCTCCCGGCTCTGGGAGGAGCCCCTGGACATTGGCACGTCATCCTATCGAAGGCTGAAAGACATTGCTACAGTTTCCAGGGTTCTGACCACCAGTGGCATATGGAGATCGAACCAGCAGTATCAGTTCTTTATCGACTTCAATTTCATAGGAGACCCTGTCATTGGCGCCTCGATCGCCAAAAGAAGTCTCGAGCAGGTGCGCAAACAGCTGCCGGTAGGCTATAGCATCGGACGGGCAGAAACAGAAGGATGGGAGGATAGCGGCAGCAGCCTGGCCGCCGGCATCTGTCTTGCGCTGGTGATCATTTTCTTTCTGTCGGCTATTTTTCTGAATTCCCTTTACCAGGCGCTCCTGGTGGTCGTCGCTATCCCCGTTTCATTCATCGGTGTATTCCTGACAGGCTATTTTTTCGATTTTTATTTCGATGAAGGAGGATACGCCGCTTTTATCATGCTCAGCGGCATCGTGGTCAACTGGGTGCTGTTCATCCTCAATGACTATAACAGCCTTGTTACGCGTACCCACCTATCCCCTCCCCGGGCATACATAAAAGCGTTCCATTCCAAGATCATTCCCATCCTGCTAAGCGCAATATCCAATATACTCGGTTTTTTGCCATTTATGCTGTACAATAGGAACGAAGCCTTCTGGTACGCCTTCGCCGTCTGCACCACCGGCGGGATTGTTTTTTCTGTGCCCCTGACCCTGCTCCTCCTGCCGATCTATTTAAAGTCTAAACCCGTCACCCGGTGATCAAATTCCTGCTATACAAGCCCGTTTCCGTTTTCATGACCTTCCTCGGCCTGTTGATCTTTAGTTTCGCGGCTTTCCGGATGATCCCCGTTTCGCCTTTGCCCGACGTAGACATTCCCGAGATAACGGTCTTTATCTATAAGGACAATACGCCCGCGGCTGCGCTGGAAACCGCCATTGTATCCGGCATGCGTACCCAGCTGAGCCAGATCGCCAATGTAGAGCACGTTGGCAGCGAGTCCTACGACGGTCATGCCAGGATAGACATCCGGTTCCGGTATGGTACCAACATAAATTATGCGTTCATAGAGGCCAATGAGAAGATCGACGTGCTGATGCGCGGACTTCCCGGAGACGTGCCAAGACCAAGGGTCATCAAGGCCAATGTTTCCGATATTCCCGTCTTCGACCTGGATATCAGCTATAAGGACCCCGTAAAAGCGCGCGACCGGGAAGCCCGGTCCGAGCTAAATGAGTTTGCCAACAAAGTGATCAAAAGAGCGTTGGAGCAATTACCCGAAATCGCCCTCGTGGATATAACGGGATCGTCCGGTGCTGGCATTGTCATAAGGCCGCGCACGCCGGTGCTGCGATCGCTGGGGCTCGATGAAAAGGCTATCTCCGGGGTCCTGGCCGCCAACGACATCGATCTACCAGCTATCCGGGTCAAAGACGGGATAATGGAATACGACCTCCATTTTGTGCACCAGGGATTCCACTCCCCGGAGGACATCGCGGCCATCCGTTTCGAACACAAGGGAAGGACCCTGCAGCTGTCGGACATTGCGGCGGTCGGCATGGACGACCTTAAAGTAAAAGGGAAGTTCCTGGCCGATGGCGCCGATGCGCTAAACCTGCGCATAATCAAGCAGCCGGATGCCAGGATGAGCAATCTCCTCGAGAACAGTCATAAGGTGATCGCTGGATTCGAAGCGGATTATCCCTATCTTACCTTTCGCCAGACAAGGAATGAGACGGCGCTGCTGGATTTCTCCATTTCCAACCTTCAGCAGGACCTGCTGCTGGGCAGCGTACTCGCCCTGCTCATGCTCTTTCTCTTTATCCGGAACGGCAAGACGCCGCTGCTGATAGCCATCGTGGTACCCACGGCGCTATTCCTGAGTCTTGGCTTCTTCTATCTGCTGCATCTTTCCTTGAACATCATCTCCTTGTCTGGACTGGTGTTGGGCGTCGGCCTTATGATAGATAATTCCATAATTATCATCGATAATATCACACAGAAAAAGGCGGATCATGACATAGCAGCAGCCTGCGCCATCGGCGTAAGGGAAGTTATCACCCCGCTTGCCTGTTCAGCACTGACGACTACATCGGTTTTCGTGCCGCTGGTCTTCCTCAACGGCATCGCGGGCTCTCTTTTCAGGGATGAGGCGATGGCAGTGACCATCGGTCTGCTGACATCGTTGGCCGTGGCCATTACTTTATTACCCGTGCTGTATCATTCCATACACAAGAACGACAAGCCGCGATCCGACAACGGCTGGTACCGTCTTTTCGACAAACTGCATATCCCACGGCGTGTACAGGCCACCTACGAACACGGCTTTATACTAGCCTTCAGCTATAAAAAAATATTGCTCGCCTTCATCCTGCCGCTGCTGATAGCCTCTTTCTTCGCCGTCCGCAGGATGACCATCGAACAGCTTCCTGCTTTTGAGACCAACGAGACGCTCATTAAGATCGACTGGAACACCAATATCAACCTGGAAGAAGGCGAGAGACGAGTGACCCCATTCCTCGGGTTGAACAAAGAACGTATCCGGCATTCCGATGTATTCCTGGGCGAACAACAATTCCTGCTCGCCGGACAGGACGGGCAGTCCCTTTCGCAATGCACGCTGTACCTGGAAGCGACAGACAGGCAGGCGCTCACGGGCATCCGGTCGTCGGCACAAAGCTATTTCACCGCCCGGTTCCCTGCATCTATCGTAGACGTATCCAAGCCTCCCACCATTTTCGAAAAAGTGTTCGGGAACGACGACTATGATGTGATCGCCCAGATCAGCAGGGATACCAGGGGCCGGCTTCCCTCCGACAGCAGCATCATGCGGCTTTTAAAAAGGATAAAGTCCGCTTTTCCCCTGCTGGCGGTCAAAAATATTCCCTTCGAAAAAGCGCGGACGCTAAAGCTGAATATGAGCGCCATGGCCCAATATAGGTTGACGCCGGAAATGGTATATGACAAGCTGAAATATACCCTGAACGCGAAAGAGGAGAACACGACCGGCAAAGGGCAATATCCTTTAGACCTGAACATCGGCACACCCGGCAGTCATTCCTACAACTCCGTAATAGCTGAAACCTTCGTCAGGAACCCCGATAATGTAGACGTCCCTTTACGCAGTCTTGTCGATACGGGCAGTACGCTTACCTACCGGTCCGTGGCAGGCGATGAAAAGGGTTTTTTTATCCCGCTGGTCTTCAGACAGGTCGCAAAACCCCTGGTCCTTATGGACAGTCTCAGTCGTTGGGCCGGTCAGGACCCTTCTCTGCGCATCAGCTTTTCCGGCCAGTATTTTTCGAGCCTGGCCCTTTCCAGGGGGCTGCTGACCATCCTGGGTGTGACGATCCTCTTACTGTATTTTATCCTGGCCGCGCAATTCGGCTCCCTGGTACAGCCCCTGATCGTGCTCGTGGAACTGCCCGTAAGTATCTGCGCTTCCCTGCTGATCCTCTATCTCTGCGGCCAGACCCTCAATATCATGTCGATGATCGGACTGATCGTCATGTGCGGGATCATCATCAACGACTCGATACTCAAGATCGATACGATCAATCAACTTTACCGGAAAGAAGGAGTCCCCCTGGTCGATGCCATTCATGAGGCTGGTATACGGCGCATCAATTCCATCGTGATGACGGCCATGACGACCGTACTGTCGGTAGTACCCTTTCTCTTTGGGAACGACCTGGGCAGCGTCATGCAGCGCCCCTTGTCGATAGCATTGATCGGCGGCGTCGTCAGTGGCACCTTTGTCAGCCTTTTCATCGTCCCTGTATTGTATTGGTATTGCTTTAAATCCTCCATTCGAGAAAAATGATCAGACCGAATCTTCACTGCATCCTGGTGGCATTATATACTTTTATCATAGCGCAGCCCTTGCGCTCCCAGGGCCTGACGCTAAGTCTGGACAATGCGATCGGGCTGGCCAAAGGCCAGTCGCTCGATTTTAAAATGGCCCAATACGCCTACAAGTCGGGTTTTTGGAATTACTCGTCATTCAGGGCCAGCCTTTTTCCTGCAGTCAGCCTCGTTGGGACCATTCCCAGCTACAACCGGTCTATCCAACGGGTAACGCTTCCTACCGGCCAGGACATTTTCGTGCCTTCCAACCAGGCTTACTCGACATTAAGCCTTTCTCTCACACAGCAGGTTGGCTTAACAGGCGGCACCCTTTCGGTATATTCTTCGCTGAGCCGTATCGACCTCTTCGGAAAAAGTCTCAGTTCCCATCAATATTCAACGGTGCCCGTCTCTATTTCTTATTCACAGGGTATGGTGGGATACAACCCGATCAAATGGCAGAAAAAGGCAGTGCCGCTGATTTTCGAAGAAAGTCAGCGGAGCTATTATGAGGCCCGGGAGAACATCTGCCTCTCCGTGGTAAGGCTCTATTTCGCTCTCTTGCAGGCTCAGGACCAGGTGCGGCTGGATGAACAAAATGCGATCAGTGCGGACACGATAGTCAAAGTGACAAAAGATCGGTTCTACCTCGGCACCCGAACAAAAGACGATCTCCTCAGGGCCGAGCTCGACCTGCTGGAACAAAGGAAGAATATCTCGCGGGACAAGGTGTTCCTGGAGCAGGCAAGGCAGAATTTTGTGCAGTATCTGCACCTGCCCGCTGGCGACAGCGTCGTGCTCCATGCCCCGGAGGACGTCGTATTCTTTCCCGTTTCACTGACTCTCGCGATGGAAAAAGCATCGGCCAACCGGCAAAAGGTCGTCGAGTTCAGGAGGCGAAGACTGGAGGCAGAGCAGAACCTGGCTTCCGCAAAGGCGGCCGCAGCACCCGTCATCAGCGTCTTTGGTAACCTTGGCTATTCCCAGACGGATAAGCAATTCCTACGTTCCTATTCCGATCTGCTGGCCCAGCAGACCGTCTCTCTGCAGGTTTCCATACCGATCATCGACTGGGGCATGAACAGAGCCCGCGTCAGAAAGGCCCGGGCTGACCTTGAACTGGCCGCCAGCAGCATTGAACAGGAGCAGATGGCGTTCGAACAGGAGATATCGTTCCAGACCATGCAATGGAATATGCTCGAAGTACAGCTTTCCGTAGCCAGGGAGGCAAGGACCATTGCGATGGAAAGATTCGATCTCGCGAAACAGCACTATAACGCCAATACGATCGGCTTCACGGAATACTCGATCGCACAGCAGCAAAAAGATGCCGCCGTCAATTCATATACGGACAATCTCAGGAATTTCTGGACGGGATATTATACGCTCAGAAGACTTACCCTATTTGATTTCCGGACAATGACGAGCCTTTTAAAAACGGATAATGACGAGTTTCATCCATAAACACCGCCCTACGCCGGGTTGGAAAGATGGCATAGCCGTGACGGTCCTTCTGCTTATACCCATCTCGTCCTCTCTTCTTTGCGGGAATATTCCTGCGATGAGCGAAAGTATTTCCGAAAGCGCACTGTCGGCATTGCTCTCTCTCCTGTCTCTCTTTACGGCGGCTTATATGCTCGTAAAAAAAACGGCCACTAACATAGGCTGGAACAGCCTGGACGGCCTCTTATTACTCCTTTTTACGTTTTCCTGCCTGCAGTCAATGGCGACGGCGACGAACCTTTTGTCCTGGTGGCAGGACATGACCGTAGAGGGTAGTATCGCCGCCGTCTATTTTCTTGTCAGGTATTACGAAGCCTCCGGCCTTATAACCTTCCGGCATATTTTTTTCTCCCTGCTGTGCTGGGGGTGCCTGCAGGTGCTCACGGGCTGGCTTCAGGTCACAGGTGTCTGCCTGTCGGGCTACGACAATGGAGAGGCCACAGGCTGTTTCCTCAATCCAGCGCCCTATGCCATCTGCCTGGGAACGCTGCTGCCATTTATGTATCGTCCTCTCTTTCTGAAGCAGCGCGGCAAATACCGCGTACCCTGCATTTTCTTGTCTGCCGTCTTGTCGATCGCAGCGATTGGGCTGATCGTCCGATCCGGGTCGAGAGCTGCCTGCGTCGCTGTATGCAGCTCCCTGCTGGTATGCCTGCTGCCAGCCCTCAGGACATCTGGGATAAGAAGGTGGCTCAATGGCAGATGGAGATATCTTATTGCTTCATTCACCCCCCTCCTGCTGGTATTCGCTTGTTTCCTTGTGTATGCCATCCGGCCGGCCTCGGCAAACGGTCGGGCTCATATATGGGCTATTGCCGGCCGAATGGCCTGTCACCACTGGTTCCTGGGGACAGGTCCGAAGGGCTTTTCCGGTGCATTCCTGGAAGCGCAGTCCGCCTACCTCGCCGTCCCTGCTCACAGCAGTGGCGCGCTCTTCCTCACCAGCGGCGTAAGATATGCTTTCAACGACTGGCTGCAGCTCGCTTGCGAAAGAGGAATACTTATACTCCTCGTGGCCATCGTGCTCGCAGGCGGGATCCTGACCCTCCTCTGCCGTACCATCTTTTCCCCTGCCCCGTCGTCTCCCGACAATCCGACTGATCGCGCGCAGTCACACCCGAAAGCCCCCCTGGTATACGTCGCTTCCGCGTTGACGGTCCTGTTCGTCGCTTCTCTTTTTTCGTATCCGATGTGTACATTGCCCCTGCGTGTCTTGCTGATGATCTTGCTCGCGGTGGTCGCGCGACATGCGGGAACACCCGGCGACCGACGACCGCACATCGTTTTCTCACCGGCGATCATCCGCATAACCATTGCAATGATCTTCTTCAGCGGCATGGCCTGTTGCCTGTTCAGTTTGTTGCAGCTACGGGAATACAGACAGTTCTATGCGGTAAATTTGGATGCACCCTATGACGAGCCTCCTGCTGCGCGTGCCGGCGCATTGCAGCATTTTTCCCGGCTCCTCCATGCGGAGCTATATTATCAGCAGCCCCTGGTAAAGGCATTGGAAGACGCGGGAGACCGAAATGGAGAGCAGACCGTACTGGAAGAAGAGATGCGCCTTTTTCCCGAGCCGGAAGGACTTTGCCGGCTGGCAACACTTTACGGGCTGACAGGACATCTGCAGGAAGAAGAGGCCCTCTATTTTTCTACCGGAAGGGCGTTTCCGCTGCTGCTGAGGCCGGACTTCTGTCTTGCCCGGTTCTATTATAGTCATGGGGACCGCCTCCGCGGACGCTACTACGCTCAAAAAGTTCTCTCGAAAGAACCGAAGGTCACCAACTCCGCGGTGGCGATCATGCGGTCATCCGCACAGGCCCTCCTCAGGTTGGACAACTGAAGTTCTTTACCTATTTTTATTAAAGTGAAACCTTATTTTTTATGACGATACCATTCTATCGATGCCTTACCCTGATCTTCCTTACCTGCTGCAGCCTATGCGATTCCCAGGCCCAACAGCGACCTGATTCGGTCGTGTTCAGAAAAGAAGAATTGACCAGACTGCTCAATATCCCACAGGCCGCCGGCAAGCTGTTTTTTGTCGAAGTGTCCGGCGAATGGTGCGCCCCCTGCAAAATGATGGACCGGACCACGTTCAAAGACAGTGCGGTAGCCAACTTTTTCAATACGCATTTTATCAGTAAAAAATTGAATGGCGGACACACGTATACAGACCCCGTCAGCAGGCGGCTGCTGGCCATGCATGCATATGTGCCTAATTTCTTCTTTTTAGATCAGCAAGGCACAGTGCTCTTTGAGGACGCCGGCGGCAAGTCACCCGCGGAATGTCTCCAGATGGGAAACAATGCCCTTCAGCACCGGGGTGACGCCCGTCTGCTTGCGTACTATGATCGCAGATACCCTTTCATTCAGCGGAACAAAGATTCCCTCCGGCTTTATATGTCGATCATGCACCAGGTAGGACGAAATACCGGAGCTGCCCTCCAGGCTTATCTGCGCTCTACGCCGGAAAAGGATTACTATACAGATTCGCTCATTCGATTGATGATCGACTATGAGTCCGACTTGAACGGCAAGGCCTATCTGTTCATGTCTGATCCCGACAACCAAAGCCTTGCCACCGCCAGTACCCATATCCCGGACCTTGGCTATAGGATGTATACAGCCTGTATCGGGCTCATCGCCCAAAAATCCGGCTATGCGATCGTGACCAGGAACAAGGCTCTGCTACGACGCTGCGAACAGGAGAACCTGCGGGTATACCAGGATAAAGCCCAGGCAAAAAAAGTCAACGCCTCGCTGGAGCGGTTTTTCTCTTCAGTTGACATGCCCCGATCTTCGGGTTAAGTCTGATGATCTCCGTCCTGGCGCCAATTGCAAGTCAATTAATTTTTTCTCTGATGGTGATCGTGGCGACCAAGTACAGATGGCTGCGCCTGGCCCATGTCTTTTTTACTACTGGCCTGATCCTTACCCTCGTATTGGTCCTCGTCTTTACCTTTTGAGTTCATCCTTGCTCTACGCCCGCCCACCGAACGACACAAGCAACACCTCCGGCACCCCCACAGCAAATAAAATCAGGACCGCACACATACTGCAGGCAGGTGAAACAGAAAGGGCAATGGACTATCTGCGTTATTATTCGCGCAGGAGACTTTTGGGAGAGCATGTGCCATATCCGGTGGAAGCTTATCCCGAAGGTAACCACGGCTACCAAAGGACTGGAATGAAATGGCATTAAATAACATTCACTCGTTCGGTCATGTGTTCGATTTAAAAATATTCAGACTGAACAAGGAAAAATTGAATATTACTATAACCGAGGGCAGTAAAATAATTAAGTACAAGATAAATGAGGGCGATACACAAGCGGTAACTTTATAATCGCCGCGGAAATTCGTGCGTTCGCCGCTTTTCTTCGCCGGTTGGCCGAATGTCCATTTTTGCGCCCGTTGGCCAATGGTAATTTTGGTAAAACAATTTTAAAATGAGATACGATAATAGAGGCCGGGTCTTTCCCGGTATAATAGTAGGGCTGATCCTTTTGTTGATCGCCAGCTCGTTCATCTTCCACCTGTTCTTCCCTTTCCATTACGGTTGGTATGGTCCATGGCATCCGTTCTTCTTCTTTGGCGGATTCTTCCTTTTCAAGGCCATCTTTATCATTGCGCTGATCTTCTTTATCGGCCGCCGGATCTTCTGGGGTCCGAGATGGGCATATGGAGGTTGGGGTTATCGCGGCGACTATCGCGGGCACGGGCATCCGTGTAATGATTATCGGGGCGACCGGTTCCAGGGGAATGAGGGTCGCGGATGGCGTGCCGCTGGCGCCGGGCAGTTTCGGGGTCGCTGGCATGGACGGGCGTCCTTCGAGCAGGCCGGCAATCGGAATTCGGCTGATTTCATCGAATATGTCTCCGGGTTTGGAAAAGCAGAGAAAAAAATATCCAGTAAAAATTTCCAGGGCGGTGATGTGACAACCATTATGGGCCAGCTGGTGGTCGACCTGCGCGACGCGGATTTCGCCGGAACGGTCCGGCTGAAGGTGACGCAGATCCAGGGCGTAACGACGATCGTCGTGCCAAAGGAATGGGATGTCCAGGCAGGCGTGGGCACCGTCTTTGGCACTTATAAGGATGACCAGGCGGCAAGAACCACCGTCAATCCGGACAAGGTTTTAGTTATCGACGGGACATGTGTCATGGGCGGCATTGATGTACGGACGAATTAGAGTGTTCTTATTTTTCGAATGAAAGCGGATGTGTCGGGAACGAACATCCGCCTTCTCCTTTATAGGCTCCCAAAACTCCCCAACATTTACTAATAACCGAATTCGGGAAATTCGCGATCAGCCCCCCTATTTGAGCAACCATATCTTCTGGTTAACGTCGTCCCCGCTAAAACCCTGGTTTTGGAGAGCGGCATTCCAGTTGGCGGTATTCTGCGTTTGTTCGCTCGTCGGGTAGGTCCAACGGATGGGGATCACACCATTATTGCCTACGCCTGTGCCCCCTTCGAAGGCGGGAACGCCCGTCCTGCGCCAGTTGTAGTAGGCCTCATAACCGGAATTCTCGAACATCGCGATATATTTCTGCAGGACGATCTGGTTGATGGCCGTTGCAGGAGTGGACGAGAGCTCAACGCCGGGCTGCGCATAATAATTCGCCCAGCTGAAGGTAAAGGGATAGGATGCTATTTTCGTAAGGCTGTTGGCGCCGGAAGGCAGAAAATAGGCGGTGAAATTGGTTTGTGTCACATCGAGGCCGTAAAATTTGAAGGACTCAGTGATCCCTGTTTTATAATAGGTTTCCGCATTGCCGCCAGCCCATCCCCGTGTAATGCCCTCGGCGATATTGAAGAGCATCTCTTTATAGCCAACCAGCACATCAAAACGTAAATATAATGGATTCTGGTATGAGATATAAGCGCGCTGATCCTCCTATGGCTGCGTGCACGGTTATGGTCAAAATTGACACGATTATTGGGTAAATCGACACGACTTAAAACTGTACGTGGAACTTCGGCCGCCAACTCAAGAGGAAATCCGAAGGTTATTTTACTGTATTTTGCAGCATATTTTAGCAAATGGCCATCCTCTCCAACATGAATGATAGCGATCTGCTCCTTCTCCTCAGGGATGGCCGGGAAGACGCGTTTACAGAGATCTACAATCGTTACTGGGAGCGGCTGGTGGCCACCGGCTATTATTATACCCGGTCGAAAGAGGCCGCTGAAGAGGTCGTCAATGATGTATTGATGGGGCTTTGGCTCCGGCGCACGAGCCTGGATATCCAGACTCTCCCCGCCTATCTCGGCACCGCCGTCAAATTTGCGGTCTTCAAAGCCATGGCCCGCAACAAAAGGCGGAGCCTGGTTTTAGGTGGACAGCTCCCGACCGAAGCAGAAGAGGCACACAACGACACCGAACAGCACCTGGACGCCCTGTTTATGGATGAATGGTTAAAAGGCGTCGTCGACCAGCTGCCCGAAAAAGCCCGGCTGGTATTTGTCTATAGCCGCGAGGAAGAGCTTTCGATAAAAGAGATTGCCGGCAAAATGGACCTATCCCCCAAATCCGTTGAGTATCATATGACCAAAGCGCTAAAAACGATCCGTGACTCCATCCGTAAAATGACCATTTTCCTGCATTCCTTCCTTTCCTGAAAAAAACTTCCCTCCCGGTTTAGGGATACCCCTCCCTAAGGTGTACTATATGTTCAAATGATTGATCTATGAACCAGGATAGACTGGACGAGCTCATCGATAAATATGCCTTCGGGACCATCAGTCCCGAAGAGCTGCAGGAGCTGCTGGATTGGTATCACGACGCGGAGATCACTACTGTCGAGTGGCCAACGGAAGTGCCCGAAGAGCAGGACCATTTGCAGGAGCGGATGCTGATGCGACTACAGACACAGATCAGGGCGGTGCACGAAGCCCCTGTGGTGCACGAAACCCCTGTGGTGCCCGACCCCCCTGTGGTGCACGAAACCCCTGTGATGCCCGAGATCCCCGTGATAACCCGCCGCCGGATATTCCGCCTGGGTCCCTGGCAGGTGGCGGCCTGCCTGGCCATTGTATTTTCCTCCATCTGGATAGCCCGCCAATATCCGGATCTTACCGGAACGCCTGCATTGGTCGAGGTGAGAAATCCCTCAGGTAAGATCCAGGCAATTCGCCTTCCCGACAACAGCGAAGTCTGGCTGAATGCAGCCAGCACCATCCGATATTCCGCGAACCTCGGCAAAGGGCATAATACGCCGCGGGAAGTATTCCTCGAAGGAGAAGGCTATTTTGACGTCACGCAAGACCCCGATCATTCCTTCGTTGTCCATGCCGGATCACTGACCACCACTGTATTGGGTACCCGCTTCGACGTCAAATCCTTTTCGGGAGAGCGGCAGTCCTCCATTGCTGTCCTCAGCGGCAAGGTAAGCGTGCGGGACAGCGCCCGGGTACTCGATGTGCTTACTGCAGCTCAGCAATTGCAAAAAGATACCCGGACCGGAATTTCCACCACGGTTACCATCGATACCAGCCAGGTCGTAGGATGGCGGCAGGGGAAACTGCAATTCTCCGGGCAGACCATGGAAGAGATCACCGCCAGTCTCGCCAGATGGTATAATATTCAATTTTCTTTTACAAACCCGGCGATCAGCCGTTGCAGATACTACCTCAATTTCGAGAACACCATCCCGCTGCAACAAATGTTGGCAGTGCTGAAGGAGACGACCGACTTGAGCTTCCAGGAAGATGCAACGCACCATACGGTCACTATCTCGGGGAATGGCTGCAATTAAGCCCGAATATAAAAAGCCGCAACCGGTGGCACCCGGTCACGGCTAAATCTAAGTTTTACAGAATAAAACCAATCAAAGCTATGCAATTTGGCATACTAAGGCAAAACATTTGTCCTTATCAATCTTTTATTATGCGCGCATCGATCCTCATGGCCGGGCTACTTACACTGACAGCATCCCTATCAGCCAAAACAGGCTATGCCCAGCGATTGGAGGACGTAAAGATCACCCTGCAGCTGAATCATGCTTCCATGACAGAAGCCCTCCGCGAGATCGAATCAAGAACTCCTTTTAAGTTTCTTGCCCGGGCGGAAGACGTTGAACATCAGCAGGACATCACGCTGGAACTAAAGAATCAGTCTGTCGCAAAGATCCTGCAGATCCTTTTCAAGGGACAGCATTTACAATACAAACAGGTTGGAGTAAATATCATCGTAAAAAAAACGGCATCAAATCTAACGGACACCGACAACGCCATACCGATCAAATTTAAGCCGCCACCGGCTAAGTTCACCGTCAGCGGGACTATCCGGTCGGCCGGGACCGGCGAGACCGTCCTGGGCGCAACGATCCGTATCGAACAGCCCTCCACCGGCACCGTGACCAACGAATATGGCTTTTATTCGCTGACGCTTCCTGCCGGAGGATCTTACCGGATGACCATAAGCGCCGTAGGCTTCAAAACGCGGGATCTGACCTTCACGCTGACAGGCGATCTCGTGGAGAATATCAAAATGGATGAAGAAGCTAAGGACCTGCAGCAGGTGACCGTTACGGCCTCTTCCAGCAGCCGCAGCCTCCAGAGCCCCCAGATGGGCCTGGAAAAACTAAATATCCGGGAAGCTAACAAGATCCCGGTAATCTTTGGCGAAAAGGATATTCTCAAGACGATCCAGCTGCTACCGGGCATCAAGTCTGCCGGCGACGGAAATAGCGGCTTTTATGTCCGGGGCGGTGCCGCCGACCAGAACCTGATCCTTTTGGACGAAGCGGTCGTATATAACCCTTCGCATCTGCTGGGATTCTTCTCTACCTTCAATTCAGACGCCATCAAGGATATCAATGTCTACAAAGGCGGGATGCCGGCCCAATACGGCGGACGGCTTTCTTCCGTGGTGGACGTAAAGATGAATGAAGGGAACAACAAAGACTACCACGTCAATGGCGGTATCGGGGTCATCTCCTCGCGGCTGACCGCCGAAGGGCCCATCCAGCAGGATAAATCTTCCTTTCTTATCTCCGGCCGGCGGACCTATGCCGATCTTTTCCTGAAACTCTCCCCGGACTCCAATGTCAATAAGAGCCGGCTCTATTTTTATGACCTTAACGCAAAAGCCAATTATATTTTCGGGGACAAGGACAGGTTATATCTTTCAGGCTATTTTGGCAGAGATGTTCTTGCCCAGTCCAATACGGTCGGCATCAACTGGGGCAACACCACGGCCACGCTCCGGTGGAACCATCTGTTCAATACCCGTCTATTCTCCAATACTTCCCTTATCTATAGCAATTATGACTATAAGATCCACATCAACCAGGACGGGAACGATTTTGATATTTTTTCCCAGATACGCGACTGGAATCTGAAAGAAGCGCTGCAGTGGTATGCGAGCCAGAAGAATACCGTTAGCATGGGCATCGACGCCATATTTCACACCATTCGGCCCGGTGAGATCACGGCACTTGGTAATGACCCCGGGATCAATTCCATTGCGCTCCAGCGCCGTTATTCAATGGAAAATGCCATCTATGCCAGCGACACCTGGAAAGCAAGCGACCGGCTGAGCCTTACTTATGGCCTGCGGCTCTCGGCATTTTCTGTCCTCGGAAAGGGAGACTATTATAACTTCAATGCCGATGGCCAGATCATAGATACGATGCATTACCGCAGTGGCCAGATAGTAAAAACCTATGTCAATCCCGAGCCCCGGATCGCGGCCAGCTATCAGCTTAACCCCACAACGTCTATCAAGGCGTCCTATGTCCGTAACACCCAGAATCTCCACCTTATTTCCAACAGCACCACCAATTCCCCGACGGATAAGTGGGTAGCGAATACCAATGTGATCAAACCCGGGATCTCCGACCAGTGGTCCTTCGGATATTATAAGAATCTGGCAGATAACAAATATGAGCTGACGGTGGAGACCTACTACAAGTCCATGCAGAACCAGATCGACTATCGCAATGGCGCAAATATCTTCACCAACCACCCCATCGAATCCGAGCTGCTCTTTGGCCGGGGCAGGGCATACGGGATCGAATGGCTGTTGAAGAAAAAGGTCGGCCGGCTCACGGGATGGGTCAGCTATACCCTTTCCAAGACAGAACTGAAGATCGATGGCATCAATAATAACCGCTGGTACAATGCCCGGCAGGACAGGACCCACGATATTGCAGTTGTGGGCGTCTATGAGATCAATAAGAAATGGACCTTTTCTGCCGACTGGGTATTCTATACAGGCGATGCCGTCACCTTCCCCAATGGGAAGTACCAGGTCGGCGGGGATGTATACTTCTACTATACTAACCGGAATGCCTATCGGATGCCCAACTATCACCGACTGGACTTTAGCTTCACCGACCAGCTGAAAAAAACAAGGCGCTTCTCGAGCGAGCTGGTCTTTGGCGTCTACAATGCCTATGGCCGTAAAAACGCCTACCAGATCGATTTCCGGCAGGGCAAGACCGATCCCAATATCACCGAGGCGGTCCAGACGTCCCTGTTCAGCTTTGTACCTACCATATCTTATAATTTTAAATTCTAGACTTTATGCGGCATATACAATATATTATCTTATCTATAACAATCGCGCTGCTGTTCCCGGCCTGTCAGAAGGTGATCAGCGTAAAGCTGGACTCCAGCGCCACCAAATATGTGATCGAAGGGGTGGTCACCGATCAGCCGGGTGGCTCCAGCGTCTCCATTACCCAGACAAGGGATTTCAGCGCCAATAACACCTTCGTCGGGGTCAGCGGAGCTACTGTCACGATTGAAAACAACGGGTCCAGCTACCCGCTGACAGAATCGGTCCAGGGAATCTACACGACCAGCACGCTGACGGGCGTGCCCGGCAATACCTACAGCATGAAAGTCGTTCTCAATGGTGTTACGTATACAGCAAGCTCCACCATGCCCAACCCGGTCGTAGGAATAGACAGCATTTACGTCAGCACAGGGACGCTCACCAGCAAAAGATATGCGACTGTTGTCTATTCCGATCCTGCCGGCATTCGCAATTACTATCGCTGGGTACAATTCGTCAACGGCCATCAGGAAAAGACCAATTTCCTCGACGACGATGAATTTACGGACGGGCTGAAGATCAAGACCCAGCTGGATTTCAACAACAATACAGACGACCCGAACCGGGACATCAAGACAGGCGACTCCGTACGGATCGATATGATCAATATAGATTCGGCCGTCTACCAGTATTGGTTTGCCCTCGAACGGAACGCCGACGGATCCGGCAACAGCGCCTCCCCTGCCAATCCCACGTCCAATATCGCCGGAGGCTGTCTGGGCTATTTCAGCGCCCAGGCAGTCAGGACCCGGCGATTGCTGGTAGGGAAAGAATAGGTTAGCTGTTAAGCCCATACACCGCGGCAAACTCCCGGGCAAAATCCTCGAAACGGGTCTTCCCCACTATCCGATGTCCGCCGTGCCGGTAGTCATCGAAAAGCAGCTGGTCGCGGAGCCCGGCGCCAATGCCTACCACGTAGACCTGCGCGGCGTCGACACTCATTCCATTGGCCACAAGTCCGCCGAGAAGGTCTTCATCGGCGAGCTGGATCCACGGCAGTTCCGGCTGCCCTATCGACCGTCCCAGCATCCCCGCAATGTCTCCTCCGTTCTTCTCATCGCTGACGACATAGCAGATGGAAACGCCGGAAGGATCCCGCTGGTCCATTGCCCTGGCTGCCTCTTCCGCTATATCGCGGGGGTCGGTCATTAGCATGGGGACGGCAGAAGAGAAATTATTGCCAAGTACGCGTTGATGGCGGATAACGGGGATACTTCCGTAGAAATTGGTATAGAACAGGCCCGGACGCAAGTGGAGGATATTGACGCCTGAAAGTGCATTCAGCCGCTCTTCGATCAGAAAATTCGTCCCCGTCGGGCCGGGACCGTCGGGGATATGGGCTCCGATACTGCTCAGGTTGACGACATGGCGGACGCCGCTACTGGAGAGAGCTGCAACGTAGGCATCGGCCACGGAGAGCATATATCCCCGCGTGTCGGCGGCGTCGAATCGTGGCGGTATCATCAGAAAAACTGCGTCCGCGCCTGCAAAGGCATTCGCCAGAAAGTTGACATCTTCGATCGAACCGATGGCGGGTACAGCTGCCAGCGCGCGGATGGCATCCGCCCGCTCGGGGCTATGGCTGATGACGGTCACTTCATGTCCTTTTGCGATAAGCAGCGTAACGAGGCTCCGGCCAATATTGCCCAGCGAGCCTGTAATAGTCATTTTCATCGTACTTGTTTTTTTGTGCCGACAAAACTAACTTAGTACTTACTTTTGTACAAGTACTTACCCTAAAGTATGTGACTATGTCTATCATCAAAGAAAGCTCCACGATCCAGGCCAATAAAAAATCGGCCTTTGTCGAATGTCCGATCACCCACGTGATGGAGAAGATCGGCGGCTATTGGAAGCCGATCATACTGTTCAACCTGCTGTCGGGGACTAAACGCTATGGCGAGCTGAGAAAATCCATCCCTGCCATCACGGAAAAAGTGCTGATCCAGCAATTAAAACAGCTGGAGACCGATGGACTGGTCGTAAGGAAAGCGATGCCTGTGGTCCCTCCCCATGTCACCTATGCGCTTACCCCTTCTGGGCAAAGGCTGAAAGCCGTGCTGTATGCCATGGCAGTCTGGGCTGTGGGTGACAGCAAGGAAAATGGAAAGGTCTTCCGAAGGAAGCTGAAGGAATTCCCTGGAAGACCCCTCTAAGCCCGCGGGCCATTTTTATTTCATGATCATCACCGACTGATAGGAAGACTGCGTGCCGTCACTCCACACCAGCTTGTAGATGCCAGGCCGTACGCCTGAGAGGTCTAGCTGCACCTGAGGTATATTTGCTCCGACCTGCATGGTCTTTACGATATTCCCGTTCATGTCGACAAGCGTGAATTTGGATGTATTCGAAACGGACGGCAAGGCGACATACAGCATCCCGCTGACTGCAGGGTTCGGATAACCGCTGAGAGTGGGCGGTATACCCGGAAGCTGAATAACTATCTTCTGGCTGTACGAAGAATCCCACGATGTATACCCGATCATGATCCGGTAAAAATTGAGCCCTTGTCGGGGCACCTGATCCGTAAAGGTATAGGATGCGGAATCTTTCCTGAGCGCTGTTACCGTACCGATAGCCGAGAAATGGGTAGTGTCCGTGCTATGCTGGACGACGTAGTAAGCAACATTATTTTCATTCAGTGTCCGCCATGAAATTACGGGCTGACTGGCGAGGACGGAAACCGTCACCTGCTCCAACCGGAAGGCGGGCGGAGGAGTCGCCGTCGTATCCTGCCTTGTCGTATCCGGCGGCGGAGGGATAGAGTCCCGATGCGTCGTATCCGGCGGAGGCGGAGCAGGAATAGTATCCAGGAACCGGAAGCCTTGAAGAGAATCCCTTCCATAGGGCCACGTCACCAGCACCTGGCCGGTTGCACCCGCGCCGACAGTGGCGTGAATAAGGGAGTCAGAAACCACCGTAAAGGACTGTGCCGTTACACCGCCAAAGCTCACCGACGTAGCACCGGTCAGATGGGCTCCATTTACCGACACTACCGTGCCCGTCCTCGCACTATCCGGGAAGAAGGAGATCAGACGCGGCGCCTGATGTGTCGTATCCGGCGGCGCAGGTATCGTATCCTGTCGCGTCGTATCGAGTTGGGTTTTGTTGAGCAACACTTCGAAAGCGGCACTAGCCGGGTCCGCTACGATCATATCGGGTTTGCCGTCCCCATTCATGTCATTCAGCGCAATGGTAAAAAGGCTGTAGCCCGCATAATAGTTATAGCCCGATTGAAACGCTATTGAACCAGGGCTGCTCGCATTTTTGAAGGCCACCACCGGATACTGCTGGGTCATATTGAGGGTCTTTGCATCTGTTGTCGAAACGGCCAGGTCAACCTTACCGTCTCCATCGATATCGCCGAGCGCAACGCCAGTAGGATTATAAAGTCCGCAGCTATAGGACGTGTCGTTCAAAAAAGAGATAGCGCCTGTTGAACCCACATTTTTTAATATGATCAGCTTCTTGTTGTTGCCATCGGTTATGGCAATATCGGCCTTTGCATCTGCGTCCAGATCACCAATGACCAGCTTGTCCGGGCTGCCGCCGAGCGTGATAACGGTAGGACCAGCCAGCGATATGGCGCCGCGTACGCTGGTATTCCTGAATATGGTGACCCTTCCGGTGAGAAGAGCCGTCACGACGATGTCCGCTTTGCCATCCCCGTCGACATCACCAGTGGCAATTGACTTTGCTCCCGAATCGACTTTGTACGATCGACCACCGGTAAAGGAGATCGAACCAGGGGTGCTGTTATTGGCGGCAATTGTCATGGCGGTATCGCTGTTCGCGCTGATAAAGTCGGGTTTGCCATCACCATCCAGATCGGCCGCTGCAAGAGCAACCGAACCGTTGCTATAGGGGGTGCCCTGCCCAAAATTGAATGAGATGCCCGAAGCGCTGCTGGTATTCAATAAGACTGCATCGCGGTAGAGTAGGTCCGGTTTGCCGTCCCCATCGAGATCCGACAGAAATGTCGGGCCGCTGCCGGGTGTAGAGCCCTGACCCTGGGTAATGCTGCCTATAACAAAGCTGCCGTTTGTCCCGCTGCTGTTCTTCCATATATAGAATTGGCTGGATGAGTTATTGAAGGCGAGAACGTCCGGTTTGCCGTCGCCGTCAAGGTCTCCCACAACGGAATTCCAGGTCGCCGCCATATATCCTTTGAGTATGGGGGCGCTGAACGAATCCGTGGAAAAAGAAGTCCCGCCGCCGCTGAACGTCACATCAAATGGACTCGCAGAGCTGGCGGTAAGATTGCCGGTCGTTACGGTAATGGGCTGATAAGACGCACCCGCCGGTACGACGACGCTCAAAGAATTGGCCGTCGCAGACGATACGGTAGCTTTTCCCGATCCGAAATAGACGATATTATTGGCGGCAACAGAGCTGAAATTCGCACCGGTAATCGTAACGGTCGTTCCGATCGGTCCTGACCTGGGGGAAAACGAGCTGATACTCGGCTGTGCACTGGCGATAGTTGCCAGAAAGAAAAAAGGTATGAACAGGCAGAATTTGCCGATAGTTTTTTCAGGGTAGAGTTTCAGCATAGGAAACCGGGGTTTGGTGCCAAAATAATTCAAACTGCCGGCAGATGCAACACATATATTATATAATATATAATTATTTTGTTATCAACAAGTTACTCTCACTCGCACACTTCAGCAGATTGACCCCGATATAATAGAACACTATGATCGGAACAGCGGGTATCATGAAGGGATAATAGGGAAATCCGGAAAAAGCGGTTGCTCCGGGATAGAGGGGGAATAGCAGGATGGCCAGGATGGCGATGACGCTGAAAACAATATAGATATACGCAGGCGCTCGCCTGAATATCCTGGTTTGTCGCAGAGAGCCGGCAAACATGGCGGCGGAAAAATAGGTCAACAACACCTGCCCGATGGTGATGATCCATATCTGTTGAGCGGCAGGAGCAAACCATTCCAGCGGTCTTTCGGGGGAGCTATTGGCAATTTTGATCTTATAGGTTTGCAGAGCAAAACTGTGCCAGAACGAGGTATTGATAAAGAACAATGGAATGGCGATCAGAACAGCGGTAAATCCCAGCTGGGTAAAGAGTTGCTCACCTTCCTGCTGCAGAACGAGCTTTATAAGCGACAGTCCCAGGGCTACCAGTATCCCATCCACGAGCAGAATGTCGAACCGAACCTTTTGTTCGGTTGCTGTTTCCACCCATCCCCGGATGCTATCCGGCGGAGCTCCCATCCCAAACAGTATTGAAAGCAGGGCGACGGGCAGGATGAGCAGGCAACCGCCGTAGATCAGGCGGCTCTTTTCTTTTGGGGCTGACCTGAACGCCTTTGCACCCAACGTCCATGTAGCCAGCGCCATGATACAAAAGTTCAGCAGCCAGATGGGGATATATAGCCTGGGACTGATATGACCAGTAGTAAACGCAAAAACAAAGGTCAGCACGGGAATCGAGCAGAGATAGATATAGCTGAGGGACCTGGTGTTCATAATTTATTTATTTATTATTATTTTTTATCGCATCCCCAATAACTTCAGGAACTCTTCCTTTTTCTTCCTGGAAACATCTACCAGTTCGCCATTCTTCAGTTCGATCTGGCCGCCGTCACCCTTGATATATCTTTTTATGAACTGGAGGTTGATAATATGGGAGTGGTGCGTCCGAAAGAACTGTTCGGGAGGCAGAAGGTCTTCAAATTCCTTCAGCGTCCTGCTCACGGTAAGACGGGGCCGACTGGTAAAACTAAACACGGTGTAGTTGCTCTGCGCTTCTATATGAATAATCTCGCTGATATCGAAGAACAGCAATCCTTCCACCGTAGAGATGACTATCTTATTGAGCGCTGTTTGCAGATTGTAAGCCAGTGTTTCGAGTCTTCCGCCATTGTTGACGGGCTGCCCCGCCTGAATTATTCTTTCAACCGCCGCCTTCAGCTCTTCAATATCGACCGGCTTCAGCAGATAGTCGAAGGCGGCAAACCGGATGGCCTTTATAGCGTACTGGTCATATGCCGTGGTAAAAATGAGATGGAACGATTTTCGCTGCAGCTGCTGCAGCATCTCAAAACCATCCATCCTGGGCATCTGTATATCCAGAAAGACGATATCGGGCTGACTCTGCTCGATCAGCGCCAGGCCGGCCTCACCATCCTCGGCCTCACCAACCAGCGTGATGCCGGGGCAATAGTTCTTCAGCTTTTCCCGCAGGGCAAGACGCCCCTTTGATTCATCGTCGATAATAATTGCGTTCATCATCAGTTGATTTTTAAAGAAACCTGCACGCGGGTTCCCGCTGCCTTCCCGAACTCAAAAAGATCGGTAATAACGACCGGAAAATATTCCTCTCCATTGAACAGGTTGACCCTTTCGCGGCTCATCTCCATTCCAAACGACCGGTGACCATTCTTCTTTGACGCCGCCATTCTTCCTACCCCGTTGTCTTCGATCAGGTAGACCAGGTGCTCATCCTCTCTCATGACTCTGATGATCAGCCTGCCCTGCCCGTCTTCCCGCCTGCGGAGACCATGCACGATCGCGTTCTCCACATAAGGCTGGATGATCAGTGGTGGTACCCGGCAGTCCTCTTCCAATAGGTCTTCGTCGAGGATCATCTCACAGACGAACCTGTTCTCGTCCCGAAACTGTTCGAGGTCGATATACAGCTGCAGGTTCTCCATATCGCGCATTAGCGGAATGGTCTTTTGCTTGCTCGTTTCAAGAACATTGCGGATAAGCCTGGCAAACTTATTCAGATATACGGTAGCGTGATACTTGTCGTTACTTTGGATGAGCGCGTCGATACTGTTGATGCAGTTGAATATAAAATGCGGGTTCATCTGTGCCCTCAGAGCCATCATCTCTGTCTCGGCCACTTGCTGCTTGAGGCGCTCCTTGTTCCTTAACCCCTTGTCACGCCAGCGCAGCAGAAGGAAGATGATCAGAAAGGCCGCTGCCAGAACAAGCGCTTCGAACCACCAGGTCGCCCAGAAAGGAGCCGCGATATAGATCCGCATCACCGCCATTTCCTGTTCGCCGGAGGAACTTTCCGTCCGGACGCGGAAGGTATATTTCCCGGGCGCCAGATCCGTATAGCTGGCGACACCCAGGGACCCGCCGGTCACCCAGCCGGGATCAACGCCTTCCAGCTTATACAGAAATTTGGCCTGTTCAATACCAGCAAATTGCAGGCTGGAAAACTCGATATCCAGGAAGTTTTGGCCCGCCGCCAGTCTGACCGGCTGGTTATTCTGTAACAGCGAATCGACAAACAACGGATGAGAAAATACCCTAAAGCCCGTAATAGTCACCTTAGGCGCCGACTTCCACCGGGCCAGAAGATTCTGTTCGTAAAAAGCTACTACTTCCGTGCTCGTCGCCGTCATCCATTTTCCATCGGGAGCGGCGAGAAATTCCTGCCCCTGGAATGAACTGTTCAGTAATCCCCTTTCAGGCTGGCTGGCAAAAAAATTGCCGCTCTGCGGATCGTAGCAGCATACTGCATGGTCATCGGTAAACCATATCTTTCCTGAGCTGTCGACCTTTATCGCATGAGCGGACCAGTACTGCTGCTCGTTATTCACCTGTACCCGGGTAAACCGTTTGGTCCGAATATTAAAATAATACATCCCGGCATTCTCCGTGCCTACAATAAGCAAAGAGTCTCTGTAGGGACAAACTCCCCAGCACCGTACGTCGACCGCGGCTGGCCGATAAAGCCCCGTGTAACGAAGGGTGTGGGTATCAAATGCAGCAAGACCCCGGTTGGTGCTCGTCCAGCATATGCCGTCCTTTGCCATGTAAAGATGCTCCACCGGTGTACGGCGGTAGCCGCTGTCGGGCACATGGCGCAGGAATCTGCCGGCGCCTTTGTCGTATACCACGATCCAGCCGTTCTGCAGTCCTACCAGGATATTCCCCTGTCCATCGTCTGTCATGCACTTTACGGTATGATGCTCCAATTCCGGCGGCCGCATGGTCCGGACCAGTCGCCCATGCGCATCGATAATATGGATCACTCCAGTCTGACAGCCCGCCCAGACAGTCCCGTCCTCCCTTTCAAGGAAACACCAGACCATGTTCTCGTCATACAGGCCAGGGAAAAAGAGATGTTTCCGGAGCCTCCAGGCCGTATCGTAGACCTTTATCCCGCCGCCCCATGAGCCCACCCAAAGCTGATCTTTTATCAGCTGTGCCGGTATGATATCGCTGACGATCTTTGAAGGTGTAGCCGCCTCCTGGTTGGAAAGCACGGAAAAATACTGCCGGTAAGGATGAATGATGCTGATGCCCTTGTCGGTACCCAGCCAGATATTTTCTTCCTTGTCCTGGAAAATGGTATTTATCTGGTCTGTATACTGCAGCCCCAGGTTATTGCCGGTCTGGCGAAGAATATACAGAAAGGAATCGCTCGCCTGATCATATCGTAAAAGACCAGCCTGGCCGGTCGCCAGCCACAGCACGCCATGGTTGTCATGCAACATCGCGGATATCCATACAGGAAGGGTGCTGTCATTCCCTTCCTGGGTGAGAATATTGGCGAGCGAATAAGCATGCAGCTTATGCGTCTTCAGCTCATACCGGTACAACTCTTTTGACCAGCTGATCAGCCAAAGATTGTCACTCTTATCGGTGAAGATGGAGTGAATGGTGATAGGATTGATGGGCAGCGGAGCAGCCACTGTCGTCCGCCGGGTCTCGTCCAGCAACTGAAGGCCTCCGCCACGGATGAGCAGCCAGGCCTGGCCGTTGGCGCTATCTGCCAGATAGGTGCCAGGTTTGTCCGGGGCCACGCCTTCCTCATGGACCAACACCAATCCACTTTTCTGCGGCGCGTCTCCGTCCTTCCAGACCGGGCGGATGGTCATGCGCTTCCCTTGCTGATCCGTGTAGACCAGGTCCTTCGAAGAACCCGGGGGCGTCGCCACCGGCGCTGCAGTATGGCGCAGCGGATCCCACTGCCAAAGGCTGTCATCTGCCCGGCGGTAAAGTATCCTGCCCTGCGCGTCGTCCGGGTAGATAGCGGGAACGTCCAGCGCGTTCGGCGCAGTCCCCTGCAGATTGCAGGCGACGAATCGCAGACCGTCATACCGCTGCATGCCTTTATCCGTCCCGATCCAGACAAAACCCTTTTTATCCTGTGCAATAGTGAGGACATTGTTGCTCATCAGGCCATTTACCACGTCGATGTTACGGGACACAAAGGAGCCATGAAAAGGGGCCGCCCTGGTCGATTGAGCTTCGACGGACGGCCCTCCGGCCATCAGGCTCTGTAAAAAAACCAAAAGGAGAAAGCGGAACATTCTTAAATGTACAAATATTTGGATCACTCGGCTATCAGGGATCGCGCCAACTAAAATACGACGGCCCCCGGCCCGGAAAGGAAGCGTTTAGCGGTTGGCGGAAACGGTTGAGCCGCAGGCTCGGATATAGCTCTCCATCAGCCGTCCGATCTCCTTTGCGGGAAGCTCAAGCCAGGTGATCTCCACCGATGTTTTCCGGGACTGTGTCCGGATCACCAGCTTGTAGTTGGCTTTGTGGTTGCGGATCTTCCATTGGGTGATCGAGGACCAGGGGATAGTTCTGGGTTTGCGGGAATTGATGATCAGGGCGTGGGATTCGAAAACAAGTACAGGAGTAGTTGACCGGGTCATCAGAACCAGGCGGCGGAAGATAAAGAACACCACGAGCAAGATAAAGGCATAGCTGGCATACAGCGACCATGACGGTCGGGACGTAAAAACTGCATAGCTCACGATCGCCATTGGCAGAATGGCGATCGCCATAAAAGGATAAAACGCATATTTCCGGTACCTGACGGCTGTCGGAGGAAGTGCCATGAGTGGTCTGATCATTGGGAGCAATCGTATTGATATACCGCCTTTTCGGTCAAATTATCCGTGACCCGGGTATAGCTGGAGATCTTTCCGGATGGATCGAACGTATAGGTAAAATTTTCCTGATAATTGGCTGACCAGTCCGATTTGACGAGATGCTTGTTTCGCAGAATAGGTATGCCATATGCACGAAGTTCCGAGATCCGGTTGTAGTCACCATCCGCGGCCGGCCTGTCGGTATAATAGCTGTAATTGGTTACGTTGACACCCAGGGTCTCCTTTATGACGTCACCGCCCGCGAATTCGTAATTGATAGAATAAACGTGAAAATTGCCGTTGTTCTCCGCAAAGATCTGAGACAGCAGCTGGCCGGAATCGTCATAAGTAAGTGTCCTGTTGTCATGGATCTGACCCGGAACATCGTCGATCAACCGATAGGGCAGACCTTTATCATTCAGGTAGACCGAGTCGGTAAATTCATAGCCTGGGTCATCGGGCCGGCCGATCATCAGATTGCCCTTATAGGTATAGGTCATCGTTCTGCCGCCGGCGGAATCCATCTCCTGGTATTTCAAAAGCCTGCCCGCGCTGTCGTAGGAAAAAGTTTCGATCATCGTCGATACCACGCCCTTGTAGGTGACGGTATCAAGAATAGCCACGATCCTGCAGGAATTCGACGACTTTTGTGCGTTTTTTTTGCATGCAGCCATGGCGAACAGGATAAGACACGCTAAAATTGTTCTGGTTTTCATTCAAAAATATTTCAGCCGCCAAATTACGAGGATAGTCGGATTTATTCACGGTAACGGCTAACCCAAACCCGCCAACGGATCAATGCCCGGGTGAGCAATGGAGGAAACGCTCTAGTTTTATCCCAATGAAAAACATCCATTTGATCTTATTCGCCAGCCTGGCAGTAGCCGGCTGTCACAAACACAAGCTTCCTACCCCATCAGCTACGGGTGGCTGCGTGGTAACCAGCTGCCCCAGCTATTTTGGAACGACCCAAACGTTCGCATATGATGATTCCAGGGAGATGACGTCCAGGAAATACGATTTTGGAACAGCCGGATTTGGACCTTTCACGCAGACGGTCGATAAGAATAAGATATACTCCAGCTATACCCAGGGCGGATCTACGCTCGAAGAGACGGACGTTTTCCTCGGCGGCACCGGTAATTTGTACGATGGAACGCCCGCCTGGATGACAAGGGAGGAAAGGCAGTCGTCTTCCACCGGATCGTATCAGGACCGTGGGCCCGACACCCTGTATAATTTCCAGTATGACAGCAAGAAAAGACTGATCAAGGCGACATATATAGCACCGATGATCAATACGGGAGATGTTTATAGTATCTATGCCCGTCAACTTTCCAATATCGTTCTCGACATCACCTATGACGACAACGACAATGCCATCCTGTTGAAGCAATCGGATATCTACCGGCAGGGGAAATACAATGTCAACATACCTTCTGACAGCTATTTCTGGTTGGACTCCACCGCATGGACGACGATAAGGGTAACCTATGACAGCAAGCCTTCACCTTTCTCTGCATCGCTGAAGTACTGGAAGTTCGTACAGAACGACTGGGGCGTCGCCAACAACACCAACTGGCAGGCCATCATTACCGCGCTGAGTCCCAATAACCCGTTGACCATAAAGTACGACCTGCAGCAAGGGAGTCAATCCAGCACTTCCTACAGCATGAACTACCATTACAACGACAAGGGTTATCCTGCTGACAGCTATACGTACGATTGCAAGTAATTTCTATTAACGATCACTCATGAAAAATATATTCTCCTATTTTGCCTGCCTAATGACCATTTGCTCCGCCATAGTCCTGTTCTCCTGCAAAAAGCACAACGACGCCACGCCGAAGGCCTGCAGGATCGTGGTCATGTACGACTCTGTCTACGGCGCTACCTCCGCGGGCGGAAGCACCATGGGCACGTTTATTTCTCTGTTCGAATATGACTACAAGGGCCGGATCATTCATATGTCCACTCCGCCATCCAGCACCGATACGTTTAGCAGGGTATGGACCTATGGCCCCGATTATGCATACGTTTATCCCGGCACTTACACCCTTTCCACGGATACAATATATATGGCTGACAGCAACCGGGTGACCAGGATTGTCACATCCGAACGCAACAATTTTATTACTACTACTTTATTCACGTATGACGCTGCAGGCGAGCTGCTAACGAAAACACAAAAAACAAGCGGGTCCAATGATGTGTCTGTCACCACCTATAGCTGGTCGGATGGCGATATGATCTCCGAGAAGGATCCCTATGGCTACATTACAACACATACCTATTACACAGACAGACCGGCATCCGACGGTGATCCCAGCGTCCGCGAAGATATCCAAAGGTGGGGAGTACCCCTGGTCCGGAACAAGCACCTCATTAAATCCTCCGATTTTGGCGGAGGCTATGCGAACTATAACTATACATTCGATAACACGGGGAAGATCGCCACGGTCTCGGTAGCCGCGGGAGCCTACTTCAGCAAGACCCGCTACGTTTACGACTGCTCCCAGTAGCTGTGGAATTTCGACCACATCTGAACAAACCCCTCTCTGACCTTTGGTGGCATGGAATTTAGGGGTGAAATGTATATGTTCCAGAAGCTATACAGACACCTGGAGGACATCAATGCCAGTCTTCACGAAAAAGAGGATGATACCGCCGCAAATCTGACCCGGGAAAAAATGCTCGAGCAGCTGCGGCAGTTGAATGATTCGGTACGGATCCGCGAAGCGCAGCTGATATCTGCCCGGCGAGCCATCGCCAGATATGTGGGAATAGGCAGCGGATTGATCATTTTTTGTATGGCTGCATTTATTTTCGCTGAAATTCGCCTTCAGCCTGCAGAGCCCCCCGCGAAGGCGCCAGTATTTGTCGGACCGCCGGCGGAAGAAGTCCACTACCGCGAGAACGTCCAAAAGCTGGACTCTCTTGTCGCAGAGCAGGCCCAGACCATAAAGGAGCTTACAAAGCTTAACCGAAGCGCCGTATATTCACTTCGACAGATCAGAAAGCATTTTGAGGAACTGGACAAAAAAGCGCTGGCAGCCACAGAGGAGCAGACCCCCTGATCACAAATTCCGGAAAAATCCATATATTGCTGATCAGGTTCTAACCCAATCGATTCTGTAGCATGAGGCCCCAGTTACATAAACTTCCGCTATCTCCGGACTCTTCCTTTATTTATATTAATTGGGAATGCAACTATTTTGACAAGGCCTGGCACTTTCACAAGGAATATGAGCTCGTACTGATCGACAAGACCGAAGGCACCCGCTTTATCGGCGACAAGGTCAGCTTTATAAAGGAGAGCGACCTGATGCTTATCGGCCCCAATATCCCCCACCTCTACCGGAATACGGAGGATTACTACCAGAACAAAGGCCTCGTTGCCCGGTCGAGCTTTATCCATTTCACCGACGACTTTCTTGGCGACAGCTTCTTCCAGTTGCCCGAGATGAAGCTGGTCCGCCGCCTGCTCGACCGGTCCTCCCTCGGCCTCGAGATGCTCGGCAAAGCCAATAAATATGTAAAAGGGAAATTGAAGGAGATGGAGTCGATCCCGCCCGCCAACCGGCTGATCAAATTAATGGAGATCCTTGTCTTCCTCTCGACCAGCAAAGACCTCGAACCCATCCTGTCCCGTACCTTCACCGCCAACAATACCAACGACACGGACAAGATCGATACCGTCTTCCAGTTCATCCTGAAGAACTACAAGAAGGAAATATACATAGAGGAGATAGCGGAAAAGCTGAACATGAGCATCGCCTCCTTCTCCCGCTACTTCAAACACCACACGCGAAAAACGTTCTCCAACTACGTTACCGAGATCCGTATCAGCAACGCCTGCCGCCTCCTGATGGAAGGCAACCACAATATTTCCGAAGTATGCTACCAGAGCGGCTTCGAGAACCTCTCCAATTTTTACCGGCATTTCAAGAAGCATACCGGCCTCATTCCTAAAGAGTACAAGGGCCGATTCCTCACCGGAAGCCAGGTTTAGAGCAACGCTCAGGTGGCCTACTGAAACAAAGGCGCCAGCGACTGTCGTTGCAATACCTCCGCCGCGATCCTTTCCATGCTACTATAGGTGGCCTTGTATAAGAATGGCGCCATACTGATGCGTTTTATTCCGCATTCTGCCAGCATACTGACACTGGCGATTTTCCCAACCCCTACTACGTTAACCGGCAAAGGAGTGGAGGAAGCTATAGTTTTGATGACGGCAAGGTCCTGCACTCCCGTCACAAACAGACCATCAGCACCGGCTTCCTGGTATAGGCCTGCCCTCCGGATGGTTGTTTCCAGCGGGGAAGGCAGTTTTTGTAAAAAGCCATCCGTTCGTGCATTGATAAATAGTTCCTGGTCGGTTTTAAGAAGATAGTTTTTGATGGTGCTCAATTTCTTCAAATACGCTTCTTCACCTTCATTGTCTTCCAGATTTATCCCGACAACCCCAACGTCAATCAATTTTTGTATGTTATCTGTGAGCTTGCCCATATCATTCGAATAACCCCTTTCAAAATCCACAGAAAACGGGATAGAGGTATTTCTTTTAATACGCTCGATGATATAAAGCAGTTCGGCGAACGGGATATGCTCGCTATCCGGATATCCAAGTGATTCGGAAATGGCGCCGCTTGATGTTGCCATTGCTTTAAAGCCACAATTTTCCACTACCTGTGCACTTTTGACATTCCACACATTGGCTAAAATGAACGGATCGGCCTGGTGGTGCAGCTGATAAAATTCTTTATAATTTGACATGATCAAATTTCCCATTAATTGATCAGTTCACCGGGGTGTGATATGGACTTTATAAGGGGCATATCTGGACGTCCCTATTCCGCGCTGACTTCATCCAATAGATAAAGTATCGACCGGTATTCCTTCCCCGACACGGCCGACAACGCCATCTCACAGGTCTTGCCTGTCGAATAATAGCCGCATCCATCCACCGCCGCCGCCTCGGCCCCTTCCGCCTTACCCGCCGCCGCCGTCAGTCCGGGATAATAAAATCCTCTGTCCCCCGCCATTCCGCAGCAACCTGAGCTAAAGGGTATCACCGGCTCTTCGACGGTCATCGCCCCCAGCTGCTCAAGCTTCTTATACGTACCCATCTTATGTAAAGAGCAAACGGGATGAAAGACCGCCTTACCCGCCTTCTTGTGTATCTTCAGCCGCGGCGCCAGCACATCTACCGCGAATTCGAGGCTGTCCAGGATCCGCAATTTGTCAAAACGCGCCTGGTTCTCTTCGGTCAGATAAGGCCGGCTCGTATGCAGCGAATGACTACAGCTGCTGATGTCCAGCACCACCGGAATATTCCCTTGCCGGGTCCATTCCCATAACTTATCGATCGTCTCGTTCACCTTAAATTTATACGCTTCCGCAAACCCTTTCGACGAAAAAGCCTGACCACAGCAGACACCCGTCATCGAAGAAGGAATAAACAGCTCAACCCCCGCCCGACGCGCCACTCGCAAAAACACGTCCACGATCGTGTCACGCGCCGATACGTCCTTCCCCATCATTCTCGTTATACAGGTTGGAAAATATACCGCGGCCGCGCCAGTCACCGAAGCGGACGCCACACGCGTTGAAACCGGCCCCGTCAGCTCGCGCGTCCACAACGGAAAGGCCGGCGCCACGCGACGTACAGCCCCAGTCAGGCGCCCCATCGCCGAAGGCCCTAAGGCGTTCCCAACCCTCAACCCCATCTTCACCATCCGTTCGACAAAAGCAAACGACTTCGCCACCCTCAACGCCGTCCTGTTCGCCGAAGGCGAATGATTTTCGCGCCGCAGCCGCTTGATCAGCTCACCCGTATTGATATCGACCGGACAATTGGTCGCACACATCCCATCCACCGCACAGGTATCCATTCCGTCATACTGATAGTCTTTTAATATCCCGTCATAAACCTCCTTCTCGCCGCCAGCCTTCAGTCTCGCCAGCGACCGCCTCAGCACGATGCGCTGCCTCGGCGTCAGCGTAAAATTGCGACTCGGGCAGCTGCCCTCGCAATACCCGCACTCCACGCATTTGTCGACCTCCTCCTCCACCACGGGCAGCGATTTCAAATGCTGCAAGTGACTGTCCCGGGAAGCGCTCAGGATCACCCCCGGATTAACGATATTTCCCGGGTCGACCAGCGCCTTCAGCTCTTTCATGACCGCATAGGCCGCCGGGCCCCACTCCGCCTCCACGTAGGGTGCGATCTGTCTTCCCGTCCCATGCTCGGCCTTCAGGGCGCCACCAAAGCGTACAATCACGAGCTCCGCCAGCGCGTCATTGAACTCGCCGAAGAACCGTATGTCTTCCGGCGTCGCCACCGCCTGCGACACGACAAAATGGAGATTCCCGTCCTTCGCATGCCCAAACACGATCGCATTATGATAAGAAAAACGCTGAAAAAGCTCTTGCAGCGCCATGATGGCCTCCCCCAGCCTCTCCAACGGCACGGCCACGTCCTCGAGCATCACCGAAGTGCCCTTATCCCGCACAGCCGCAACGGAAGGATACATCCCTTTGCGCAATTTCCAGTAGTCGCCGCGGAGCTTCTCATCAGATGTGAACTCGGCCACCCTCACCAACGGCAGCCTCCGAACACAGTCCCGCGCCAAAACCAGCTTCTCCTCCAGCGCCGCCTGGCTCTCCGCCTGATACTCGCATAACAAACAGGACGCTCCCTCGGGCAATTCACGAAGAAAAGCCGGAGCGATCGCCAAATGCTCTATCGATCGCAAAGCGGCCCGGTCCATGAACTCCAGCGCCTCCGCGCCCGTGTCGCGCAAGGCCGGCACCGCATCACAAGCGCTACGAGGCGAATCGAAGAACAACAACGCCGCACTCTTCAGCGGCTTGTCCGGAATGGTCCGCAACACCGCCTCCGCAATAAAACCCAGCGTCCCCTCCGCCCCAATGAGCAGATGCGCCAGGATATCCAAAGGGTGCTCATAGTCCACGAACGCATTGATCCCATATCCCACCGTATTCTTGATCTTGTATTTCTCTTTGATCCGTACCACCAGGGACTCGTCCTCCATCACCCTCCGCCGCAACGCAGCGACCCCCTCGAACAGCTCAGGCCGCGAACGCTCAAACCGTTGATAATCGGAAGGTGACTCCGTGTCGAACACCGACCCATCGGCCAGAACAAAACGCACGTGCAATAATGTATGATAGGAATTGTCCACCACCCCGCAGCACATCCCGCTGGAGTTATTGGAAAGGATGCCGCCGATCATCGCGGCATTGATACTGGCAGGATCAGGACCGATCTTACGGCCATAGCTCCGAAGGACATGATTCACCACGGCCCCCGTCACCCCCGGCTGGACCCGGACCCTGGCCCCGCCCTCCTCCACCCGAACCAGCGGCCAGTGCTTCGAGACATCTACCAGGATGCCATCCGTCACCGACTGCCCCGAAAGGCTCGTCCCACCGGTCCGGAAGGTCAGCGAAGTCCCGAGATCCGTCGCAAGGCGGAATAGTAATTTAATTTCCTCCACCGTTTCAGGGAAAACTATAGCCCTGGGCACCAGGGTATAAAAGCTCGCATCCGAAGAATAGGCATGCCTGTCGATCAACCTTGTCTTAAGACGCAGAGGCGGAAAATACTCCTCCAGCCTTTTTACGACTAAATCACTCATTGAATCATTTTGTTCCTGGTCACCCCCAGCCCCTCTATCTCCACCTCCACCACGTCCCCCGGTCTCAGCCAGAACTTCTTCGCCAGCCCCATGATAACCCCCTGCGGCGTCCCCGTCAGGATCAGGTCACCGGGCTCCAGCGTCATGTGCTTCGACAGGTCTTCGATGATCTCCGCAACGGAAAATATCATGTCGGACGTGTTGGAATCCTGCCGGACCTCTCCATTCAGCTTACAACGCAATTGCAGCTGTTGGGGGTCCCCCACCTCGTCGGCGGTCACCAGGTATTTGCCCAAAGGTAAAAAATGATCCAGGCTTTTGCCCATTAACCACTGACTTGTTCTAAATTGAAGGTCCCGGCAGGACAGATCGTTCGCCACGCAATATCCCAGCACATAGTCCAGCGCCTCGGAAGCCGCGACGTTCTTGCATTTCCGGCCGATCACTACCCCCAGCTCAACCTCATAGTCGAACTGTTGTCCTACCTTCCCCAGGGACACGTCCCCGCCAAAATCGACCAACGTATTATTATATTTTGTAAAGACTACGGGAATCGCGGGGATCGCCATCCCACTCTCTACAGCGTGCTGCCGGTAATTGAGGCCGATACAAATGATCTTGGAAGGCGCCGCAACGCATGGCCCGATCACCAGGTCCTTTTCGCGACGCGCCACACCCGACTCATCGATCACGCCTTCCTCTGTAAGAACCCCGGGGCAAAGCCGCCCATTTTCCCAAAAATTCAAGAGTTTCATGACTTAATAGGTCGCCCTCCCACCCGAAAGATCGAAAGTAAATCCGGTTGAGAAACTATTGTAGGGAGAGACGATATACGCCGCGATATTCGCTGCTTCTTCGAGCGTCCCGCACCGTTTCATAGGGATCTTGTCCGTCATATACCGGACCTGCTTCTCGGGCATATTGTCCACCAATGGCGTCCGGATGACCGCCGGCGCCAGCGCATTGACGGTGATCCCGCGCTCCGCATACTCCTTCCCCTGTACCTTGGCCATACAGATCACCGCGGCCTTGGAGGCGGAATACGCCAGCATCCCCACATTCCCCTCCTTCCCCGAGATCGAGGCGATATGCAGTATCCGCCCATATCCCTTGTCGATCATATGGGGCAGCACCGCCCTCGAGGTATAGAAACTGCTCATGAAGTTCACCTCGAACACCTTGTGCAGATCGGCGCTGTCCACCTCATGACTGAACATATTCGTCAGCCCGGTGATACCCGCACAGTTGACAAGGATATCGATCTTCACAAAACGACCCGCCATATCCTTTACGGTCTGTTCGACCAGCGCCTGGTTGCTCACATCGATCGACACCGGCACCGCCCGATCCCCATAGCTATCGAACTCCACATGCAACCCCTCGCTGTTCAGATCGAACAGGATCACCTGCGCGCCTTTCGCCAGCAGCTTGTGGGCGATCGCCAGACCGATACCCGACGCGGCGCCCGTGACGATGGCGACCTGCCCGTTAAAGTCTTCCATTTTAAACCAGTTTATTTTAGTGATTTGACCAGGTTTACCACCCGTTGATTCAGCTCTTTGATATATTTCACGCTCGACGGATCGGGTATATAGGCTGCCTTCCGCGCTATGCTATTGGTCAATACCCCCCTCGCGATCAGCAGCTCTTTCTCCGCATAGTGGAACAATTCCATATTCTGCAGCGAGAAGAATATCTGTGGCATTACCTTCTCGAAAAGGTCGAAGGCCTCGTCATTCTTCCCCTCCCTCCGCAGCAGGAATACCTTCTGCAGGATGTCCGACACGGCCAGACCCGGCATCACTCCTGCAATACCCAGCGGCGTCAGCTCGAGCATATATAGCCCACCCCAGCCTTCGAAGAGACCTACTTTCCCGCCGGTGGTCTTAATGATCTCTTCGAATTTTGGCGCACAGAGCGGCTCCTCCAGTTTCAGGTATTTGAAATTGGAATGCTTCTCCATGAGCTGCCTGATAAACCCGACGCTGATCGACGAGCCACCGGGATTAAAGTCCTGGACCAATACAGGCGTCGTGGGTATCGACGACAGGAACCCTGACAGATATTCCCGGATCGACTCCTCCGGCAGACCAAATATTCTGGGCACGGCCAGTGAGATCACATCCGCGCCGGCCTTTACATTCGCCTGCGCCAGACGGATCGCTATCTTCAGGGAAGGACTGTTGGACTGAGCCACTATCTTGATCCGACCCGCCGCGTGTTCGACGGCAATCTTTACCACCCGTAGTTTTTCATCGTCCGATAATTTATAGAACTCGCTCGCATAGGCCGGCAGACAAACCGCCTTGATCCCGCCTGCTATCGCAAAATCAATGAGTCGCTTCAAGGCAGCCTCGTCGATCTCTTCGTCTTCCGTGAATGGCGTCGGAACGATCGGCACCACTCCAAATAATTCGTTCTCGGTCATAGTCTATGTATTTAATTTTAGCGTATTTCGGTATGTCCTGTGATCCACAATAGTCAGAATAAGCGTTGCCACCAGCACCAGCAGGCCGCCGATGACCGACTGAGCGCTCAGCCGTTCCCCAAGTACAAAGGCCGATATCGGCAGGCCGAGGAAGGAGACCATATAGTTGGATAACGCCACCTGCGTGGCATCCAGGGATTTCAACACCCAGAAGAACAGCAGCATCGACAGGAAATTATGGAAGAGTGTCAGCGAAGCCATCCCCAGCCAGGTCTTCGTCGTAAAATGCTGCACCTGTGCGAACATCCCCGGCTCGTAGTAAAGGACCAATGGCGTCAGCATGATCACGAGCACGAGATAGGTATAGAAGACCATCTCCATTTCAGTAAAACGTTCCGCGACCTTCTTACAGCCCACATTGTAATAAGCGTTCCCCACGATCGCCAAAAAGATCAGCAGATTCCCGACTGCGTACTTCGAGCCCAGGTCCATCTGCCGGATATCGTCGGTGCTGCAAAGAATAACACCGAGGATCGCGATGGCAAAGCTAGCCCAGCGGAGGCCGTTCATCTTCTCCTTCAGGATCAAAAAGGCAAACACCGCGGTAATGACCGGCAGCGCCAGCACGAGAATAGCCGCATTGCTCGCGAGTGACAGCTGTGTCCCGTAGGTCATGAAGACCTGCGAAGGAAAGGCGCCCAGCGCCCCCAGCTGGACAAAGACCAGGACGTCCTTCAACCTTTTCCTGCCCTTCTTGAAATCCCGCACTGCAAACGGTAGCAGGAATATCGTTGCCAGCAGCATCGGTGCCCAAACGGTAAAATAAGGCCCTACCTGGTCCTGTGTCAGCTTGATGCTCGTAAAATGGAATGACCAGATCAAATTGCAGAATACAAGGGTCACCCAGGCGATCAGTCCTTTCTTCATAAGCGTGTTAGTATATTAAACCTTTTCTTCCAGTTGTTGTCCCGTGGCATATTGGCCAAGAGCCGCCCGATCCAGCTCTACCCCCAACCCCGGCCCCGTCGGCACCACCGCAGCGCCACGGACGAACCCGATGCCGGAGACGATCAGGTCATCCACCCGCACCAGCTCTCCAAAAATGTCCGAAGGGATCGTACAGCTCTCGCTCGCCGCGGCAATATGCAATCCCATCGTCTCGGAGATACCCAGGTCCACTTCCGATCCCCGCCAGCAGGCCTTCCCTTCCAGCTGAGCGATCTCCGCCAGCAGCAGGCAGTTGTAGGCCCCACCGTTGAAATTGTAACCATCCGTAGCATCGGCCCGGACGAATCGGATGATATCTTTTATGTCCTGCGTATACGGCAGCGAGATATGCCGATACAACGGGACACCCAGCTGCGACCTCAAATATTTATATCCCTCGATATCGGAATGTTTGATCGGATCTTCCAGCCCGAGCATGATACCATTGTCCACTCCTTCCATCAACCGCATCGTGGTCTCTACGTCGTTCCAGCGCTGATTGGGGTCGAGGATGATCTTGATCCCGTCTCCGCAACGTTTGCGGATCTCCGTTGTCCACAGCCTCACCGGGTCCTCATCCGAACACTTGAACTTAAATACCTTGTGCCCCTTCTCCATAGCCTCATACGCCTTCTGCGCCGCGTCTTCCGGTGTGCGCCGGCCCGTCCAGCCATTGCAGTCGACCTCCGTACGAAAGGCCCCGCCCAGCAGCTGATGGATCGGCGCGCCCAGTAGCTGACCCGCCAGGTCCAGTATCGCCGTCTCGAACGCTTCGTATATCCGCTGGTCCCGGATCGGCAGGGTCCTCCAGTTCATCTTCAAAATGTCCATACCCACCAGGCGGCTTATCGCCTCCTGTATCAATTCCTTCGACGCGCTCCGGTAGGTCTCTCCGATTCCCACCAGGCCGTTCTGCAATACGATCTCCACGATCCATTTGGGCTGGTTAGCGAATTCCGTCCAGCTGCCGCCCGTCAAATGCCGTCGCGCGAACGCGGCATCTGTATCCAGTACGTTCTCCGAATTAAGACTCCCGGGCCGGGCAGGCACAACCACCTCTGTCGCCCTGATCAATTGTATCCTCATATCTTTTTCCCATATTTTTCCGCCAGCTTCCGGATATCGTAGCTGAACTCGATAAATGTTTTCTCCCAGTGCTCAGCGCTCTCAGGCGTATACGGATAAAATCCTTTCGCATTGCTGACGCCCAGTCCGCCGTCTGCAACGACCTTTTCCATCAGCGCCGGTGTGGCGGTAGAATTATCCAGGTCGGGGAACAGGTCTTTCATCACCGTCCGGTAAGCCGGAATACCGGTCAGGTCCATGAACCGGAACGGGCCTGCAAACGTTATCCAATACCCGAGATCGTTCCGCAGACTCCTGTCCACATCTTCGACCGTCGCATATCCCTTCTCCACCAGGTGGAACGCTTCCCGCAGCATCGCATACATGATGCGGTTGGTGATAAAGCCCCGGATATCCTTTCTCAGCAAAGAGGGCTCCTTGCCCCAGGACTCGGCCAGGGTAACGATTGTCTTCGCAAACTTTATTTCCGACTGGTCCCCGCAGATCACCTCCATAAACCGTGTGATATGCGCGGGCTCGGCCCAGTGTATTCCCAGGACCCGCTCCGGATGCTGCAGGCCTTCCTGCAGAACGGTCACCGGTATGGCCGATGTATTGCTTCCGATGATCGCCGTCGGCGAGAGCACGGTCTCCAGCCGCCGGTAGACCGACTTCTTTTCCTCCACGCTCTCGATGATCGACTCGATCACCACTTCATGGTCTTTCAACAATGCCACGTCATCCGTAATGGTCAGTCTTCCCAACACCTCTTTCGGCCTGCCCTGCAACAGCCCCTCTTCCTCCAGCTCTTCCAGGTATCCCAGTATCCGCTGCCGGGCTTCTTCCGCCTGGTCCAGGGTCTTGACCAGCGAGGTAACGGTATGTCCGGCCGCCAGTATGCAGGTCGCAATGCTACTGCCCATCAAACCCAGTCCAACCGTCGCTATTGGTATCTTCTTGCTCATAGTTCTATTTCTTTATGACCGCCACGGCGTCGATCTCGACCTTTAACCCGTCCCCTAAGACAGACTGCACAGTCGTCCTCGCGGGAAAGACACCTCCGAAGAAGGCAGCATAGGCCTTGTTATACCGGTCGAAGTCATTGATATCACTCAGGTGCACCGTGCACTTGACGATGTCGCGAACCGTACCGCCTGCCGCCTCTACAACCCGTTGTACATTTTCCAGCGTAAGCCGGGTCTCTTCCTCGATGGTGCCGCGAACGACTTCTCCGGTCACCGGATCAATAGCGCCTTGCCCGCTGACAAACAACATCCCGTTCTCCATCACACCGGAAGAATAGGCGCCTGTCGGCGTGCCCGCCGCAACCCGCCGCGGTCCATCGTCATCCGAAACGCCGCTACGGGCGATCGATGGCATGAAGGGCCAGCGCGCAAAAGACTCCAGGAACCGCACCAGCGCACCCACCGCCTTCTCATACAAATGCGCACCCTTCTCCGCTGTCGCCAGCTGCGGCTCGCCGCTGCTGCCATTGCTGGAGATATATTCTGTTCCTTTGAATATCGTCACTCCCCGATAAGGCTCATCATCCTCCCAACCTGTGTATCCATTGCTGGCCGGCCGACCCGCTCTTTCCACCTTATCCATAAAGACCTTCGAAGGGAAAAGATGAAGCATCAGGCTCGTCTCATATTCGCAGGCATGACTAAGGGCCGGGCTTTCCATCGGCGCCTCTCCCGCGAAGGCAGAACCCGCCAGCTCCCAATAGGTGGCCAGAACGATATTCGCCTGCCGGGACAGCGCGTTGTCCGCATTCAAGACCGCCAGCGCCTGCTTCACCGGTGTGATATTCCCCCCATGTCCGTTGAGCAGCACGATCCTTTTGAACCCATTCAGTAACAACGCCCCCACCAGATCGACTATCACCTGCGTATATAGTGCCGGCGACAGACTAAGCGTACCCCCAAAAGACAAATGATGATGACTCGAACCAAACGACAGCGCCGGGCAAAGCGCCACCAGCTCGCCCAGCCGCTCTTCGGCACCCATCGCCACCATCGTCACGATATCGGTATCGGTCGACACCGCCAGATGCGGCCCGTGCTGCTCGATCGCACCCAGCGGAAGTATGACCACGCGATCCCCCGCGCTCGCAGAAATGCTTTTATAATCCTTCGATGCGTATAGCATATTCATGATTTAAAATTAGCCGTTAGCGTCCCTCCTTTACTATATTTACCCGTCAGCTTTGTATACTTTTTTAACGCTGCGAGGCCCTCGCCAGTTCCAATGCTGTTGTTGTAGTATAATATTTCGCCAGCATGTTCGGGATCTCCCAATCAGGCATCTTCCCCGTCTTCACAAAACCCAGGAACTTCTTCGTCACTTCCGCGAACGTCGCCTCATGATCCAGCTCAAAACGCGCCGGCACGACCAGTTCCCAGCCGGTAGGCGTGGCCCGCAATGCCAATCCCGGATACTCTGCCTGCAAACCCGCAACCACCTTTTCCAACGCGTGCTCAAATCCGGCGGAAGCGCGGACTGGCTCTACCGAGAGCACCGGCTTATAGCCATGCGCCGAATCCTGCCGGATCACCAGGTTCGCCAGCGTCCCCCGTAACACCGAGAAATGCGTATCCCCGCCCCCGGGCGGCGCCTCGAAATCCCACCGCACCGACACCCTCGCATGCACACCCCTTATCGTATAGTCCATCACGCCATTTGCAAAGACGCTCAGCGGACTATCAATCGCCGCCCCCGTCACCTTTCCGTACTGCGCAGGGCTCAATACCGTCGGCCAGCGTCGCGCCGACAGCATCCGGATATCCTTATGATAGTTCAGCGTCACCTCCGGAAAGCATTCCCACTGAACAAGGTCCACCAGGTGCGTCGTTACGTCGACGATCCCCTCGCCTTCCTGTGTCACGTCAAAATACCAGGTCGGTCGGATCAGCGGCTTGCCCGATACCGACTTGAAGAAATGATGCACACTTTCCTTCGTCACCGCGGGATGATCCACGGTCCCCTTCTCCAATACCCCGAATACGTCCGGCTCCATCGACAGCCGCCGTTGCAGGATGGTGGTGATCTGGTACCGCTCCGTCATGATATCGTACAGCACGGTTCCCTTTTGACGCGCCGTCGCAAAGGCCCGTTCGAGCCGCAGAAGATCGCGCGCCTCAATGATCATCGGCTTATCCGAGAAAACATTAAATCCCGAATCCACCGACTGTTCGATATAGTCAATCTTTCTTTTGTTATTTCCCGCCAGGACGATCACATTCCCTGCCTTTTCCCGAAACATCCGCGACAAGAAATCCGTCCCCGTATATATTACTTCCTTCCAGTGCGTCGGCTCCCCGCTGCGTGAATTATACTTATCGATCAGCGCCAGGTGCGCACTCAATTCCTGCCCCACCGGCGCATAAACGTGTACCGTCGTATCGATATCCGGATAGCCCGACTTCTGCACCAGCGCCGCGTGAAAATGCCCCGGGTCCAACGTGATCAGCCGGATCTGCGCCCTGCTCCCGATGACACCAAAGAAAGCCATCATAACCAACCAATATTTCATCCCTTTAATTTTATTGCGCTGTCGGCATCCAGGAATAATTGCGCCTCTGCATGCCGCCGCAGTATCGTCGACGGATACGCTTCTGCGATCTCCTGCGTTACTGTGTTATATACCGCCTCGGCCTTTAGCTTCCCAGGCACCATACAATACACATACCGGCCCGCCATCAGCGCCGGCACCGTCAGCGTGATCGCATGCGTGGGCACCTCATGCAACGAAGGAAAGCATCCGTCATTCACCTGCTGCCGGCGGCAAGGCCCATCCAGCTCGACGACCTTCACCAGGAAGGGATCGGTAAAATCGGCCACCGGCGGGTCATTAAAGGCGATATGTCCATTCTCCCCGATGCCCATACAGACAATATCGGTAGGATTGCGCTGCAACAACCGCGAATAGCGGACACATTCCCCTCCCAGATCAGCGGCATTCCCATCGATATAATCTACCGAGAGAAAAGGCGCCTTGTCAAACAGCCGCTCGCGAAGAAAAATCCCAAAGCCCTGCGTCGCATCCGGCCGAAGCCCGATATATTCATCCATATGAAAGCCGCGTACCCGTGACCATTCCACTGGCGCCTGCAGCAAAGCCGCCAGGAATTCGTTCTGTGAAGGAGCCGCGGCAAATATCATATTGACCGTAGCCTGTTCCGTCAGCAGCTGTGCCACCCGGCCGCTCACTGCCGCAGCGGCAGCTGCCCCCATTTCCGCTCTCGTCTTATAGATCTGTATGTTCATAAAGTAATTCGCCGTTAACGATAGTCGCATGAACCTTTATGTCTTCGTCAAAGATGACCAGGTCGGCATCATAACCCGGCGCAAGCGCGCCCTTTCTCCCCCCCAGACCCAATATCGCCGCCGGCGTGGTCGTTATCATTCGTATCGCCTCGACCAGCGGCACACCCGCCGCCCGGACCATCGTCCTGACCAGCCGGTCCGCCGTCGCCACACTTCCTGCAAAAGCGCTCCTGTCGGGCAGCTTGGCCACGCCATCCTCCACGATCACTTTCAGCCCATGGTGGACATTTCCCAAAACGCTCTCCCCTTCCGGCATCCCTGCTGCCCGCATCGCATCCGTGATCAGCGCCGTCCTCGCAGCGCCTTTTATCTTATAGACCAGCTGCAGCAAAGGTGCCGGCAGATGGGCCCCATCCGCGATGATCTCCACATCCATATCGTCGATCAGGAAAGCCGCTTCAACCGCACCTGCATATCGATAGGCATTCCTCCGGGTGACGACCGTCATCGCCGAATAGAGATGCGTCGCCAGCGAATAGCCGTTGTTCCATGCTTCCACTATCTCCTCATAAATAGCATCTGTATGCGCCCAGGAAACCAGTACGCCCCTCTCCCCCGCATACCGCGCAAACTCCAACGCCCCCGGCAGCTCGGGCGCCGCGCTCCATCGCCGGACAAGGTGCGCCCGTCGCAATATCTCCCTGTATTCCGCAGGGTCAGGGTTTCGGATATAACGCGGGTCCTGCGCGCCCCGCTGATCCATCGCGAAATAAGGTCCTTCGAGATGCATCCCCAGGAACTGCGCGCCACGTGTATTCTTCCCCACTACCTGCTCATAAACATCCAGAGTATGCAGCAGCTCTTCTTCCGAACCGGTCAGCGTCGTCGGCAGCATCGCCGTAGTCCCGAACTTCACATGCGTCTCGGCAACCCCGAGGAATGCCGCCTCATTCCCATCCATAAAATCATGCCCCCCGCCCCCATGCACATGGATATCGATAAAACCCGGTGATACATATCGTCCACCCGCGTCGATCACCCTGTCTCCCGGCGAGCCTGCAGCAACGATCTTCCCGTCAAGCAAAAAAACATCCCCGGGCGACACGATGCCCTCAGGTGTGATCACTTTACCGTTTATGATCCGAAGTCCATTCATTGACTAAAAATAACCCAGTTCCTTATCCTGTGGCCATAGCTGGCGTAAAAAAATAAATAACAATAGCAGGGCAGCAGTATCCAATAAGCCTGCTGCAGCCCGTTGCGGTCCGCCAGCCAGCCATAGACCAGCGGCAATATCGCATTCCCGCAAAGCCCCATCACCAACAGCGAGGCGCCCGCCTTCGTGAAGCGTCCCAGATCATCCAGCGCCAGCGGCCAGATACCGGCCCAGATCAGCGAATTCGCCAGCCCCAGCAGGACCAGGAACCAGATCGAGATATCCGCGGTATGTCCTCCGAAGACAACCCGCCCCCTGCTAAGCACGACCAGCAGCGAAAGCCCGATGCCTAAGACCGTACAAACCAGGAAAGCCTTCGCCTGGCTGATAAACCTAGGTATACAGATGATGCCAATTAAATATCCGCCGATGGTCGCCATCAGCGTATACGAGGGGAATACCTTCGCCTCCACCAGCGGGATATTCATCGACCCCGCGTACCCGATGATGGTATCGATCGCCAGAACCTGTGTGCCGACATGTAAAAAGATCGCCAGCGCCCCCAGCACCAGGTGGGGAAACTGAAACAGATTGCTCTTTCCCTCCACCGCCTCCTCGGTCCCGATCTCGGGCAGCGAAGAATATCGCACGAGCCAGCCCAGTCCAAACAATACTACTCCCACACAGATATAGGGTACGACCACCCGCCGGATCAGCTCATCGAGCGCCGCCCCACGCTCCACCTCTCCCATCATCGGCAGACTCTTAAAAAGCAGGCTGTCGGTCGGTCGCAATATCACCGCCGCAAACAGCAACGGCGCCAGTATCCCCGCCGCCTTATTACAAACCCCCATGATGCTGATCCGCTGCGCCGCCCGATCCCTGGGGCCCAGGACGGTGATATAGGGATTGGCGGCCGTTTGCAAAATGGCCAGTCCTCCGCCGATCGCGAACAGCCCCGAAAGGAATCCCGCATAAGCCCTGCTAAAAGCCGCTGCTACGAAAATAAAAGCCCCCAGCGACATGATCCAGAAGCCCAGCATCATTCCCTTCTTAAACCCGATCTTTCGCAACAGGTAAGCCGCAGGCAGCGACACGACGAGATACGAGATATAAAAAGCAAAAGCCACCAGGTAAGACTGGAAATTATTCAGCTCGCACGCGATCTTGAAATACGGGATCAGGATCGCGTTCACCCAGGTGATAAACCCGAACACAAAAAACAATACTCCGATGATGGCGATATTCTTTGTCATCTTGCTCCCACCTTTTTCATTACGCGGCGGATCGCTGTGGTCACGCTGTCCTCCACGCTATTGGCGAACGGCCCGGGAAAACCATAATAGATCATGCTCTCGTCAGGCTCATACCCGCCCTCCTTCAGCAAACGCAGCGAGGGGATATAGCACATCACCTCGCTCGAATACCCTGCTACATATAGATTCTCACCTGCAAACATTTTCTTTGCCTTCAGGTCATAGTCCACCACCGTCTCCCCGCTCAACGCCAGCACACAAAGGTCGGCGCCAAACCGTACCGCCTGCACCGGGTACACAAGGTGATCCGGCGTAAAACCCCTGTTATAGGCCGACAGCATCAGCCTGGCCCTTCTTTGCAGGAACTTGTCCTCCCCCACGATCTCTTTCTCATATTCCGCCACGTCGAACGAACGATACGACAGCTTCACCGTCGTATACGCTGTCCGGATCGGCGCCCTTACCGGCCTCATTTTTCCGCCTTTCAATACCGCATCCACCGCATTGGCCAGGTCGCGACCATGCGACCTGGCCAGCTCCACCGTCCCGCGGGGATCAGGGTTCTGATCCCCGCCGCACCCCATCAGGAACATACAGTTCACTCCCGGGTTCTCCTCCTCAAGCGCCGCCTGTGCAAAACCCGCATAGTCGCCATTGATCAAAAAATTATTATCCACCAGGGTCGTGTTATGACAGGCATACCCAAACAGGATCGCCGCCGTCTTCCCGTCGCCGCGCTCACCCCTGCCACCCGGCCTCACCACCTTCACCACCGGTACATCATGGTCGACAGGTCCATCCGGGTGTATCTTATTCCTTCGATTGATCGCAAACCCCGCCGACCCACGTCCTGAATACAGCTGCGCCGGCGCGCGATCTCCCATCGCCATTCCTATCACCTTCACCAGGTCAGCAGTCAGCTGCTGCGAATACTGCGACACCCGCCGCTGCTCATCCAGCGTAAAGTCAAAGATCATATCCACACAAGGCCATACCATCGGGCCCGAATGTGTATGCGAAGAATTTAATAGCAGCTGCTCCCGCCTGATCCCATACAAGCTATCGACCTTGCGCGCCACATCCACCGACACCTGATGCGAAAGGCCCAGCAGATCGGTCGTCACGATCACCACCCTGTTCTTTCCGTCTTCCAATACCAGCGCCTTGGCCCAGAGATCCTGCAGCACCTCTGTCGCCGGCTTCTCCCGACCTGCATATCCCGAAAGCCACATTGGCAGCCCGGGCGTTATCTTCACCCTGCCCGTACCCGCGACCAGCTGCGCCTCGGCGCGAAGACCCACCAATATCAAAACACCAACAATCCATTTCATACTTATAATTTTACCGGCGCCACCTGCACCAGGTCCGTCCGGGTCTTGCCATTCTCCGTGATCCGAGCCAGCGTGTAGACGGTCCCGTCCTTCGCCACCGCTATCGAATTTACATACAAGGGCCGCTGACCGTCTCCATAGAAGATCGCGCCATGATCTGTATATTTACCGGTCGCAATATTATAGGTTACCAAATGCAGGTCTTCCAACCCTTTCGCCTCTCCCATGGCCGTGCTGCTCTTCCCCTTCACAATGTGTCCATTAACATAAACCGGTCCACCCGTCAGATAGTACAAGGTATGCTTGTCAGGCCCAAGCGTGAAACCCAGATAGCCATAGCTGAATTCGTCAAACATCCCACTGCGCTTCGACGCCTCCGACGTGATCCGGTCGATCACATTCACCCGCTGAGCCCGTGGATCGAACTGGAAAAGATATCCGGAATTGCCGTGTACGCCATATACCGTCGAATCGCCGGGGAACCAGACGGTCTGCCGCCAGTTATATCCCATATGCCCGGCCGAAGTCGGATCATATAAGCCAAAATAGTCCTTCTTCATATCTTCCTCTAAAGCCTCCAGCTTATCAGACCCCAGCCTTAACCGATAGATCGTTCCTTCCGAGGTCGTCGCATACACGGACCCGTCTCCCGGATCGATGGCCAGCGACCGGCACAATGTTCTGAAATTTTTGCCGGCCCCATTCTCCCCGTCACCCGACAACAGGCCGATCTCCTTGAGCTCTTTCTTCGCCAGATCATACCGGAATACATATCCCGTCGGCCAGCTGATACAATAGATCATCCTGCGTACCGTATCCATATTCAGCGTGAGTATGCCCTCCTTGTGCGGCGCGATGGCCAGGTCTTCGAATTGACCCGTCTTCAGGTCATAGGACAGAATATGGCCGCCCGGATATTCCTTGTACCCCGCAGGCGGTATCCCCATCTTCTCCATCCCATCCACCATGCTATAGTATCCCACATGCGTCCCGAAATACAATTTCCCCTTCGATTCCACGAAATGGACATGACTCTTACCCTGCGAGATCATTTTCAATCCCTTCTCTCCACAGGCTTCGGTAAGGTCGCCACAATGTTTTATCTTACCCGTCCGCGGATTAAAAGAGTACATCTGCCCGCCCGTATCGATCGACTGCGAGCTCAGCACATAATATACGTTCCCGTCACTCGCCACGTCGATGGCGTTATAGGTATCGTGCGCGATCGTAAAACCGGAATTGTAGGTCTTCGCCGCGAGCCTCCCGGCAGAAGCCGCGCCGGCACCACCACCTTGCGCCAAACCCGCGATCGCCGTTGTCAAAACAGCCATTGTCAAAAAGAATTTCATTATTTTATTTTATCCGCGTTATCGTGAATCTTTTGGATCGCATTGACAATATCATCCATATCCGCCTTTGTCCCCAACAGCATGGACTGGTAGAACCATACCGCCTCCTCATTACAGAGCTTGTCGTTCAGGGGACAGTTGTTCCTTTCATTAAAGGCATGAATGTCCAGCTCGGAAGCTGTATACATCTTCTTATAGTTCTTGGATTCGAAGGCATTCTGCAAATAGGGCATCTTATTCAGGGGAGCATAGCCTTCGGAACAAGGGACCCCCTCCGCATTCAGCGCTTTCAGGAATGCCGCGCGCGACAGCCCTTTAAAGCCATTCTTATCATACCGGAAGGGGAACAGGTGAAACGCCGCCTTCGTGACATCGGGCGTCAGCGTATACGGGATCACACCCGGTATCTTGCTGATCCGCTCGCGCAGATAGGCCGCATTGGCATTCCGCAGCCCGGTCTCACCCGGCAGCCGGCGCAACTGACCGATGCCGATCGCCGCCTGGTATTCGGTCAACCGCAGCTTGTTGCCCGCAATCAGCGTCCCCGCGTTGACCTGGCCCACCACCGAGCCATAGGGATTCCCATAGTTATGATAGGAATAGCATTTATCCATAAAGGCATCGTCATTGCTCGTTATCGCTCCCCCCTCTCCGATCGCCAGGTTCTTCGAATTTTGAAAACTAAAACAGCCAGCGTCTCCAAAGCTTCCCACCTTACGACCGCCGATCTCTGCCCCATGCGCCTGACAGGCATCCTCGATGACGACCAGCCCGTGCTTTTTCGCGATGGCCATGATCCTCACCATGTCCGCCGGCAGTCCCAGGATATGAACAGGCACTATCGCCCTGGTGCGGGAAGTGATCTTCGCTTCGATCTTATTCGGATCGATCTGCCAGCTTGCAACATCCGTATCCACAAAGACCGGCATCGCGCCCGTCGCGAGCACCGCCGCCACCGTAGCAATAAAAGTATACGGAGGAACGATCACCTCGTCCCCGCCGCCGATACCCAGCTGTAGCAAAGACGTGATCAGGGCGTTGGTTCCGTTGACCACCGACAAGCACCGCCGGGTCCCCACAAAATCCCCCCATTCTTTCTCAAATCTTGTCACCAGCGATGCCCTCGACCATACCCCGCTGCGCAGATCATCCACCACCAGCGGCTCATCGGTCTCTTTGTTCCAGATCGGCCAGGCCGGCCACTCCTTTGTCCTGACCGGCGTGCCGCCCAGCACGGCCGGCAGCTGTGCCCTTACACCGGCCGACAATGGCCTCGTTACACCGGCCCTCAGCATGCCAGGCCCAAGCATGGTACCCGCGGCAGCCAGCCCCGTCGCCCTGATAAAGTCCCTTCGACCAAAATTTTTATTTTTCATGCTCTTTTATTTAAAAATTGATCCCTGCCGCATCCTTTCTGGCCTTTTCCAAAATGGACTGTAACTCCACCTTTGCCCCGCCCCTGCGTTTGCTTTCGTCCGCCGCTTCCATAAAAGCATAAACAGACAAGGTCTCTTCCTCGCTGACCGGCGATACACCGGTCTTAAAGAATTTCGCGATCTCGCGCAGCAAGGCTTCATAACCCGAATACGGCCCGACCCGCACAACTCCTTTCTCGCCAAACACTGTCCCGCCATACTCGTGCTCCCCCGTCCTGGTCCCGCGGAAAGTCCCGATCCGCCCATCTCCCCAGACACCCGTCACCACATCCGTACTCTCTGTGTTCACCCTCGACACCCAGGAACAGCCACTGCCCATCAGCGTTATCAAGGTCTCTACTCCATGTATCCCATACCAGAAGAAATCAGGATGGTGCGGCTCCAGCGGCGCGGGGCTAAATGCATCCGCTCCCAATACCTTTCCTACCGTCAAACCAGCCCTTATATCCGTCATCCCATTCATATACCGCAACGAGCTCGCGGAAAACACGGGCACTTTGTACTTGCGTGCCGCCGCATACACCGCCACTACCTCCGCCAGCGTACCAGCGACGGGCTTATCCACGAACAATGGTTTGCCCGCTTTTATCACTTCCAGCGCCTGTTCCAGATGCGGCCTTCCGTCATTGGTCTCGAGCAGCACGACGTCCACTTTCTGCAATAGGTCTGCTATCGATCCAACGATCTCCACACCGTGCTTCTTTACCTCTTCCGTATACGCGGGTACCCGCTCGAGACTGCTCCGGATGTCCTTGCTTCCTGGCGGATAAGCCGCTACGATCTTGTATCCTTCGAATGCCGGATCCGGCATGGTCCCGTTCAACGCCTCCGTAAAAGCCGTACTGTGCGAAGTGTCCAGCCCGATGATACCCACCCGCCGGCCGGCCTCAGCCACCACGCCTCCGAGAACAGCATCACTGCCTGCCCCAAGCACTTTCGTCGTCCCTCCCTTCGCCATCGATATATCCACCGGCGCATTCGTCGTCCAGTTGCCACCCGTATAGTCGGGGACATTGATCGAATTACTATGATTCGCCACCGACCACACGCTCAGCGGCGCCACTGAGCTCCAAAGCGCCGCATCATAGACATTCTGGTCCAGCGGCAGCCCGTTGCGCAGACAGTCGATGGTCCTCCAGTCCATAATAAAATCCATCCCGCCATGATCCCCGATGCCCTTCGCCAGGCCGCCGATCTTCTTCAGCAGCGGCGGCATATATTTTTCCTCCAGCGCCTTATACTCCTCGGGCTTCAGCCACTCATGCCCCGTGGCATAACGCGCCGGCTCCGGATATTTCAACCCCGCGCCTTTTGTCCCGCTGACCAGCTGTATCCGCGAATAAGGGCGCGGGCTGCTGACATCGAACTGGACCAGGATCGTCTTCCCCTTCGAGGTCCGGATCGTGCTCGTATTCATCGTACCGTTGTACTTCCGGCCGGCATATGGCGCATAAAAACTATCGGTAGCAGCCAGCTGCTTCGCCAGCGGCCCCGTCACAAAATCGTTTGACGACATGGACACCAGGTACTCCATCTTGTCGCCGCGGTTGATGTTCAGCAGCTGACACAATGGCCCCAGGCCGTGTGTAGGATAAAGGTTTCCCACCCGGCGGGATGCTTCCTCCAGCTCCCACATCTGGTAGAAATGGTCCTTGGAGAACATCAGCTCCTGTAAGTTGTGAATATACCCACCCTCGCAGTGTACGATCTCCCCGAAGAATCCCTGCCGCGCCATGCTCAGCGTCAGCAATTCGGAAGCATCATAACAACAGTTCTCGACCATCATACAGTGCTTCCTGGTCCTCTCCGAGGTCGTCACCAGCTGCCAGGCTTCTTCAATGGTCTTTGCCGCGGGCACCTCCACGCAGACGTGCTTCCCGTGCTCCATGGAGAACACCGCCATCGGCGTATGAAATGCCCAGGGCGTCAGTATATACACAAGATCGAGATCATCTCTTTCCGCCAGCTGTTTCCATACTTCCGGTCCGCCCGAATACAGCGCAGGCTTATGACCGGAGGACGCTACCAGCTGTCTCGCCTTCTCCACCTGCTCAGGCCGCAGATCACACAACGCATTTATCTTTACTCCCTCTATCCGCGTCATCCGCTCGACCGCGCCAAAACCCCTGTTGCCGATGCCGATAAATCCCACCCGGACCACATCCAGCCGGGGCGCTGCGTACCCGCTCATATTGAACCTTGGCCCGGTCAGCTGCCGCTGGGCCTGCTCCTGTATCCGGTCCAGATCCTCTGCACTACTGGCATAGGCCGGTAAAAAATAAGCGCCGACCCCGAGCGCCGTCTTCTGTAAAAAATTTCTTCTGCTGTTTCCCATAGCTTAAAAAATACATTCTTCTAAAAATCTCGGTTCATACCCGTTGTTCGCGGCCCAGCCAACCGCCGTGAGTATCCTCTCCTTAAAATCAGGCTGAAAGTTGAAATAAGAGGAATAATAGTACTGTTCGTGTACCAGCAGGTCCACATAGGGCGGCAGCCCTCCCTTCGCCCGATAGGCATCCAGGTGTGGCCGGATATCCGACAATGCCGTCTTGTCGATCACGATGCTGCTCCTGATGAACACAATATCCTCGCTGTTGTCCTTCCAGATAAATCTCTTCTTCATATGCCGCCGCTGCTCGACGTCCAGGTAATAGGAGACGGCAGGCAGATCGTCATCCACGTTGAAATACCCAAGCTGCCCTTTGTATCCCAGGTCACGCAGTGCCCGCGAACCCTCCAGAGTCGCTTCTCCCCAGTGCAGCGTCGTCACCGGCCCCATCAGCTCGGGCCCAGCAAAGCGCCTGATCTCGTTCATCACCAGCCTGCCGTCTTCCTTAACCTTGACATAGTCAGCTTCCCGGTAAGGCATGTCGGGGAATTCCCCCAGCGCATGAAAGGAAAGTCGAAGCCAGGACGCCTGCGCCTTCCATTCGGCCGCAAACGCATTGCTCAGCTGCGACAGATTGAACCCGTCGGTCTCGTAAAAAAGATTGATATGGACCTTTGTCCCATACACGTCGTGTACACCCCGGAGAAAGGCCAGGTAGGGGTTGTCGAAAATGCTCTTGTATACACCTTCGTGCTGATGGATGTCCCGGAGGAACCAGATATTATCGTCTATCGACAGGCGATAGCCGCCGGAAAATGTTGGCAGCCAGTAGACGCGAACGATTTTCTCCTCCCCCGTTGTCTCGTTCCTGACCTCGATCGAATTGTCATACCCGCTCAATACGATGCCCGCTACAAAGCGCCCATTCTCCTCCATAGCCCTGACCCCTCCGATCCGGATATCGTTGCCTGCTGCTGCGGCAACAACTACCCCGACCCTCAATCTGTGGCCGGCAACTTCGCCATCCCCGGCGTGCAGCATATCTCCATCGATCGGAAAAATAATCTCCATGGCGTTTAGAAATTTGGATTAAAGATCTCTTCAAAAGATGCCGTCGCGACGTACGATGGATCATGTTGTATCCGGTAGTCCAGCATCTTCAGCAGCAGCTTCTGCCACAAGCCATACTCCACATTCCATCTGCCCAGCATCGTATTCAGCCGGTAGGGCCGACTCTCGGAAAGCCAGGCCGCCGCATAGGCATCTTTCAGCTCCCCACTCTCGTCCATCATGTCCTGTATATAGCCATGGCAGATATAGCCGATATCGTAATAGACAAAGTCATTTTTCTTCTTCCCCAGCATAGCCTCGTTCCATCTGTCGCAGATCACGACCGCCCAAAGGAAGCGGCTCGCGGTATAGTGCACCAGCTGCGCCGACACCAGCAGACTCCGGATAAAGACGCTGTCCGCCCCACCCGCCTTGTTCAGCGCCAGCACGAGCTGCGCCTCGGACTCTTCCGTCTGCCGCCGGACAGCCCGCAGCTCTGTCTGATGCCCGCGCGAATTGCTCAGATAATAAGATGAAAAAGGGTTCGACCAGCTTTCGATGATCGTTCCACCCGGCAGATTGGAAGTATTCTTCCCCAGCACCGCCGTCAGCGTTGCGATCGACGCCGCCAGCGAATCCAGCGCCGACTTCATTTCGCCCGCCATCCGTGGGTAAACGATCCCGCAATAACGATCCATAAAATGACGCCTTTCGGGCGCAACGCCCTGCCAGGCCCCTATACAGCCATAGGCCATGAACAGCCAGGACGGCCGGATAAAAGGCTCCACAGCATCCGTCCACACAGAAGTAATATACCCCATCGCCTTATGCTCCATCCCCGCCTTCAGCGTCAGGTCCATATTGTCGTAGGTATAATCGGCTGAAGGGTAGATATGGCCCCAGCCGGATACCGCATTTTGTATAAAGAACGAACGTCCCTCTTTTAGCACCGGCGCCAGGTAATGGTCAATCGCACCCGTATCCGGAGAATATTCCCAGATCACCGGGATCGCCTCCGCGGGAAACCTGGACATAATGTCCGGATAGTAATTGTTCATATCCGTCCACGCCAATACGGTCTTACCATATTTCTTCCATTCCTTCTGTACAAAGTCGAGGTGTTGCAGCCATAGCTGCTCTGAATGCACGCTGCTGTCGACCTCCTGCGAGATACGATTGGTCTCCCAGGTCTCGTCGAATCCCACATGCACGAACGGGCTCGTGAACAGCTTCGCGTACTGTCCGATCCAATCCCTCAACACCTCCTGCACCTTCGGATTCCCCGGATCCAGCTCCTCCCCATATTTCCCGATCCCCATCGAAGCATACTTCTCCCGTTTTAACAGATCATGCAGATGCCCGTAGAAGGCGACGAACGGCACCACGTCCATCTGCCGCAACCTTCCATAGGTAATAATTTCTTTTACCTGCTGTTGCGTATAGGCCGCCCCGATATTCAACGACTCATAGCCCTTCATCTGCATGCTCACCTCGTTGTAGAAATAGTACTGGTTGACCTTCCACCTCGCCAGAAAGTCGATCTGGCGTTTGATCTCCTCCACCGTCAGCAGCGAGCCATGCGCAAAGTCCATCATCACCCCTCTATATGCCATCGCCGGCTGGTCTTCTATCTCCACCTCGGGCGACACCGGCCCCAGCTGTCGCAGGGTCTGTATGGCGTAAAAAAGTCCGGCGGCGCTATGCGCCACTACTTTTACTTCCGAAGCCTTCACCGAGAGTTGATAATATTCCTTATCTCCTTTTCCTGTAAGAACATAGCTAAAAGGCACATTTCCGCCGCTGCCAACCAAGTCTTTCAATACCCCCAAAGCAAACCCTTCTTCGTCGCTAATGTGTCCCGGGGGCATCATCACCTTCAGCCTGGCCAGCGCCAGGCTTCCCTTTCCTACCTGGATATGCCGCGGTTCCGGCAGGAGCACAGGCTGTGCCCCCACCGTCGCCGTCAGCATTATAAGAACCGCTACCAAACATGTCTTCAACATCCTTTTTCTTTAAATATAACCCATATTTACTGCACATCCCACCACAGCCTTGTCGCAGCATTGTCCGGCCCGCCAAGCAGGGTCACCGCCGCCGCTACCTGATCTGCATTGACCAGCTTCTCTGCCTGAAGGAAAGGCATCCGCTTGATGGTCGTACCCACTGGCACGTCCGCATTGTCACTGTGCAATACCGGGTAAAGCTTCGGCAGGTCCGTCCTCCGGTATTCCGCCCAGCCTTCCATCCCGTCGGGCCATAGCGCCAGCCATTTCTGCTGCGCCACCTGTGCCCGCTGCATAGTCGGATCGGTGCTCCACAACACCGGATAATTATTCACCGGACCGGAATTCATTCCATCGCCGGGCGCCACGGGTGTGGCCGTATTCTTTACATACGTATTGATGACGGTGGCATCCGTTATACCCCATTGCGCCATGGAGGTCTTGATACCCGTCTCATACAGATTTTGCGCGTTGTCCCCCATATTCCAGCCATTCAATGCTCCCTCCGCACGGAGGAAATAGGCCTCGGCCGCGTGCATCAGGTCCTGCGGGGTCGTGTAGACCGCTCTCCAGTTGCCGGCGGAATAGGTACACCAGCGGGTACCCGTATGCGATACATTGACGGAGGAGTTGCCGTCGATATTTCCCTTCTCCGCATCGCTAAGGCCGTTGCGCAGTCCATTGTAGGTGCCGGACTGCGTCGCGGGCTGCCAGAAGATCGGCATACGGGGATCATTATAGCCCTTCTGGATAGATGCCATCGTGGCGCTCATCCCGATATCCTCCCATCCCGAGATGACAGACAGGGCATTCTCTTCGTTATAGGTCGCGTTGGTCTTCTGCATATAGGCATCGGTACCGATATCGGTCATCACACCGCCCGTCACTGCCGCCTCAGCCTGTGTCCTGGCCAGCGACGGATTGATCGCCGAGATACGCAATGCCAGCCGCAGCCGCAGCGTATTGGCGAACTTGATCCATGCGGATACCGGATCGCTTTGCTTGTTGTAGACCAGGTCAAAGGTGCCAAACGGCTTCTCGCCCTTATGGCTGTTGAGCACCGTCACCGCCGCATCCAGCCGCTTGAAGAAATCAAAATAGATCGAGTCCTGCCGGTCGTATTTCGGATAGCGCACCCCGCTGCCCGCCTGGCTGTAAGGCACCGGCCCGAAATAGTCGGTTATCCGGTGAAAGGTCCAGACCCACCAGATATTGGCGACGGCATTCATGGAGGAGTTCTTATCGGTACCCGCCAGGATGGTCAGCAGCTGCGGCGCCGCAGATACATAGGCGGGGTTCCAGGCCGCAGGCAGCCAGGTCTGCTGGATGCCATACCTGTCCGTATTGAAACCGGCCAGCTGACCAAAATACTGGGAATATACATCGGCGACAGCGCCCTCCCCGATCTCGAAATTATCGGGACTCAGGGTCACGGACTGCTGTGCATACGCGAACATCTGCGGATACTGCGCCGCGGTGATCGCGGATATGGACGAAGGATTGGTGTTCATCTCCGCATATTTCTTTGTGCAGCTGTTGAGCCCGGCGGAAAGGGCCAGCACAGCAATACCCGCACTGATATATCGATTGATTGACCTATTCATTGTCGACTGTTTTTAGAATGAAAGTTTGAGGTTCAGACCGAGGCTTCTCGTCGTAGGCAGGCTGTAATTCTCAACCCCCTGGAAATTGCTGTTGCCATAGCTGGCCTCGGGATCGATATCCAGCTTGCGCTTCCCGATACCTGGCAGGTCCAGGATGGACTTGCCCCTGTACAGGAAGAGCAGGTTCCGAGCTACAAAGCTCAGCTTGGCCGATTTGATAAAGGCCGGCAGCTTCCTGAGGTCATACCCCAGCGACACCTCGCGCAGCCTGACGTTGGTGGCGTCGAACGTAAAGAACTCTGCATTGCTGGAAGCCCCCTGGCTGACGCTCTTCCAGAAATCTTCGGCCTTCACGCCTGTGCTGTTCGCCGAACCATCTGCATGAACGCCGGACAATATCAGCCCAGCGTCTTCCCGGTATTTCGAGGTCACTTCGGACATCCCGTTATACGCCAGCTCCGCCGCCGTACCGCTTGCTATTACCCCGCCAAATTTCCCGTCGACCAGTACACCGAGACTCCAGCCCTTATACGTGAATGTATTGCTAAAGCCGATAGTATAGTTGGGATTGAAATTGCCCACGCTCTCGTAGTCCGTCGACCAGGTTGGCAGGCCGTTGGCCCCCAGAAGATGCTGTCCCTTAAGCGTCGCCCACCTTGCGCCATAAAGGTCGCCATATGAACCACCCTGTGCAACCCTCGGCTGTACGGTCCTGACGAGGTCAGCAGATCCGAGATAGGTATAGGCCAGGCCCGGAGCTACCGAGACGACCCTGTTCTTGTTCAGGGCGTAGTTCAACGTCAGATTCCAGGCGAAGTCGCGCGTCTTCACCGGCTGCGCGTTCAATACGATCTCTATCCCCGAGTTCTGGATATTCCCCGCATTGATATACTGGCTGGAGAAGCCGGAAGAAGCCGCCGTGCTTACTGACAACAGCTGGTTCTTCGAATTCGTCCGGTAATAGGTGAGATCGATGCCCAGTCTGTCGCCGAAGAAACGCCATTCAGTACCAGTCTCGAAGGCCGTCGTCAGCTCGGGCTGCAGCCCCGGAATGGCTGCACTCGTTTGACTCGCGATATAGCCGCCGAAGCCGCCGGGAATGAATCGATAGGTCTGAGCCAGCAGATAGGGATCGGGATCGTTGCCCACCCTGGTCAGCGAACCACGTACCCGCGCCAGGCTCACCCAATCGGGTAGCTTGACCATTTCGGAAAGCACGGCCGTCAGACCAATAGAGGGATAGAAATAGCTGTAGGGCTCCGGGATCGTGCTCGACCAGTCATTTCTGGCCGTCGCATCCAGGAACAGGAAGTCCTTGTAGGAGAACTGCGCCGTTCCGTAGACCGACTGCAGCTCACGTTTGACCGTCGAGACCGTCTCTTTCAGCGTCGACGCATAGGTAAGATCGTATTTGTTGGTGAACGCCAGCCCGTCGGCGATCGTCACCCGGTGTCTCGACCCGCGGTCCAGCAGGCTGCTACCGATATTGTAGGTCACCTTCAGATCGTGGGTGATATTGTTGTTGCCGTTGATCAGCACGTCATAGTTGCGCTCGTAGACAAAGTTGTTCTCTTCCGAATAATAGCCACCCGGCTGACGCGCATAGTTGGCCGTATTGTTGGCGTATTTCTGCGTATTGAACTCGTTGTAGCTGTCGCTGCTGACCCGGCCCTGGATATTCAGCCAGTCGGTTAATTTGTACTTCAGCGACACCAGTCCGAGGATACGCGACCTGTTCTCGTCGTGGTGCGTGTTGTTCACGGTCCAGTAAGGATTCATGATCACGGGGTCGGGCTTGGACGACCAGAAGGTCGGCGTCTCTACGCCGGTCACGTCTACGGTCTTATAGGTCTTCAGATCGTTCTGATTCACGCTCGAAGGAATGCTGTAAACATTCGCCGCCAGCAGACCATCGCTACCGATACCGGGCTTATTATAGATATCCTGTACGATATAGGTGATCTTGGCGTCCGCCGACAGCCGGTCGGTGATATTGACGTCAAAACGGCCGTTGAAGGTATTCCTCATCAGCCGGTTGCCCGGTGCGATACCATTGACATTGTTGTTGGCGTAAGACAGATAGCTTGATATCTTATCGGAACCTGAGGTAAGGCTGATCGCGTTGTTGGTGGTTACGCCCGTCCGGTAAAAGTCCTTGACATTGCTACCGGAATAGGTATGGAGCGACGCGGTTTGTCCACGCCAGTCGGTCACCTGTTGCCCTGTGGCCTTTGCGCCCCAGCTGGTCAGCACATTGGTGCCATATACTCCACCGACACCCTGGCTATAATCTGTCTGCATTTTGGGAATGCTGAAGGCATTGTCGGCCTGAAGCCCGGAATTCAGGGCTACGGTCATCTTCCCCGTCTTTCCCTTTTTGGTGGTGATGATGATAACGCCATTGGCGGCCCGGCTGCCATATAGCGCCGCACCGGCCGCCCCCTTCAGTACCGTCATGGATTCGATATCGTCGGGGTTGATATTGGACAAGCCATCGCTGCCGCTCTGGCCGAAATTGGCCGAACCGGCCTCGTCTTTTACTTCACCCGAGATCGTCTGGTTGTCGATCGCGACCCCGTCCACTACGATCAGGGCGTTATTAGTACCCTGGATACTTCTGTTTCCCCGCAGGACGATACGCGTGGCTCCGCCGGGACCATTGGAGGTAGGCGTCACCGTCAGACCGGCGACTTTTCCCGACAAAGTGTTGGCAAAGCTGGCGTCCCGGATCTCGTTGACCTGGTCACCGCCGATCTTCTGGGCCGAATAGGTCAGCGACTTGGCCTGCCGCTGGATGCCCAGCGCAGTCACCACGACCTCGCTCATTCCCTTCTGGTCCTGGGCAAGCGATATGGTAATATTGGAAGACCCGGCGCTCACCGATTGCTCAGCAGAAACATAGCCAACAGAAGAAAATTGAAGAACGGCGCTCGAAGAAGGGATATTGATCGTGAACCAGCCATCCTCATTGGTCGTAACCCCACCCCTTTTCCCTTTAATGGACACCGACACACCGGCTAGAGGCTTTCCGGTCAGCTGGTCGACTACCCGTCCATGGATGGTCTCTGCAGGGGCCGCTGCCAGACGCCCGATCATCCCAAAAAGGAATAACATGTAGAGAATTCTAACACGCATAAGTTGATAAGTTTTGGTTTGTTTTAAAAGCAGTTTTCTTTCATACGGGGACAAAGCATTACCGTGCTCGTCATGGCGCAGGACGTCCATCTGGCCATCACCAGCAATCTGTTTGTGATCAGTCTTTTTTAGAGGATAAAATTTCTTATGCTACCAAAGCTAAAAAGTTGAACGAAGATAAATATTCGAAATTCTATTTAAAATGTATACTTTTTTAACAAAAAAGCCGGACAACAATGTCGCCCGGCTTTTCCATTTGATAATTTTTGTTCAAAGCGAAAGATAATCCCCCAATACAGGGCGCTTCGCCAGCGCCTCATCGATGATTGTCAAAGCCGCCTCTCTTTCCTTCCCGACGAGGGCCAGCCGCGGAGCCCGTACATATTCGCTTCCCACACCCGCCCGCTCTTCGGTCAGCTTGATATACTGGACCAGTTTGGGCCGGATATCGAATTCCAGCAGCGGCATGAACCACCGGTAGACACGGGTCGCCTCTGCGATCTGCCCCGCTTTCACCATCCGGTAGATGGCGACGGTCTCCGCCGGAAAGGCGCAAACCAGCCCCGCGATCCATCCCGTGGAGCCCAGCAGCATTTCCTCCACGGCGATCGTGTCGACCCCGCAGAGTATTTTATACCGGTCGCCGAAGGCATTGATCATCCGGGTCACATTGGTCACATCCCGGGTCGACTCCTTGACCGCCTGGATATTCTCGCATTCCATCAGTTGCTCGAACATCTCCAGGGTTACCTCGATCCGGTATTCAACGGGATTATTATAGACCATTATCGGCAGGTCCGTCGCCCGGGCCACCGCCTTAAAATATTCCACCGTCTCCCGATCGTCGGCCTTGTATCGCATCGGCGGCAGCAACATCAACCCCTCCGCCTTCCACTCTTTAGCCAGTTTTGCCTGGCGGATCGCCTCCCGGGTAGAGCCCTCTGCAATATTCAATATCACCGGCACCCGCCCTCCTGCTGTTTCAACCGCAGACCTGACCAGCCGCTCTTTTTCGTCCAGCGTCAGCGTACTCGCCTCCCCCAGCGAGCCGCCAAGGACTACGCCATCGACACCTGCCTCTATCTGGAACTGTAGATTTTTGTTGAATAAGGGGAGATCGAGCTCGTCATGAGCGGTGAAATTGGTCGTCAATGCGGGGTATACGCCATTCCATGAAATAGACATAAGCAATTAGTTTTCTCAAAAATATCAGGCGAATATATAGAACATATCTTTAATCTTAACCATAATTGAGCCGATATTAACTCTTTCCCGCAAACGCAAAAAACCCGCTTCACATACGAAGCGGGTTGCAAAGCCATCTCTGTGTCGTAGACCGATCAATAAAAGAACTGTTCCAGCACGATCTCTCCATTCTTTACTTCATATAGCATCAGCTCATTGATCTGGATCCTGCCGTGTGGCTGAACAGTGATATCCATCCGCCTTTCAACCACGAAATGATTGGCGCTGACAAGGGGCGCAGAGGTATACATTTTATGTACGTCTGTGATGCGCCTGACAAAATCCATGCCTTTATCATAAACAGCCTTTTTGCCCTCGGCATAGGGGAGATACCTGGAGTGTTCCGGCTCAACGCTCTTGACGCCGGCGGCAAAAAATTCGTCCTGGATCTCAAACCATTTTTCCTGTTGAGCCAGCTCGTGGAACCGATCGGCGACTTCCTGTGTCGTCAGGGTCTTTTTTTCATCCCGGATCATAGTTGTAATTTTTTTTTCGTGAAAAACTGTTGGGGAGGTGCATCGGGCACTCAGGAAGGAGTTCCTATTCCGATCTCACAATGAGTTTTCAGGCTCTTCATAAACAGCGCCCAGTGATAGTTGCACTCTGCATAGAGGTCTGTCACCTCTCTCCAGTCGCCATGGGTAAAGCGTACAACGGTATTCCCGTTCTTTTCCACCAGATCGAAAGAGATCGTGGTGCCGACCCATTCGTCGACGGATCGGATGCCCTTCCATTCGACATTTTCGTTGGGAGAGAGCCGGCTTACTTTGAACTCATTTACATCCTTTCCGAATGTGAATACATTGGTGAAACCAACTTCCGGTCTGGCGACCGTGTTCTTACACCACCAGGATTCCAGACCGCGCTGCGTGGTAATTGCTTCGTACACCTTTTCCGGACTAACTTTTATAACCAGCTTATGAATGATCTCTGCCATAACATATAATTTGTACAACAAAGCTCTTCATTATATGGCAGTTTTTGCGGGGACAGTATGGACTTTGTAGGGGGGTGATCTGGACAACCTTATTCCTTGACGACCTTCATGATCTTTGTTCGTTGCGAGTGCTCCCATTGAAGGTTCAGGAAATAGAGGCCGGGGGGCAATGACTGCATATCTACGCTGATACTGTTGGCGCCCGCATTCAGAGCGGCGATCTGCGTCAGGGTCTTTGCGCCTGCGGCGTTGTAAATCTCTATCTTCATTTGTGATGCTGCGGGGGTATTCAGCAATATCCGGAAGATATCCCTGACGGGATTGGGGTAGATGGTGGCGTCCTCGCCGGCGATCCCGCAATTAGCCCTGGCGGTGGTGCTATAGGTTGAAGAGCCGTCGATGTCAAACTCCGCTATCCGGTAGAATGCTGTGCTGCTTGTGGTGTTACCGTCCGTATAGGAGTAGTTCGTTGGCGAGTTGCTGTTGCCGGCAGCGGCCAGATGGCCGATTGTCTGCCATTCGGTACCGTCTGTGCTTTTTTCCACGTCGAACCGGCTGCTGTTCTGCTCCTGCGCCGTGGTCCAGGCTACATGCGCCGATCCGTTGAGACATTCGACCACAAATGAGCTGATGCGGACCGGAAGGGGATTGATCAGGGAGGACAGTGTCCATCTTGAGAAGTCGCTGATGCCTGTTAGCTCTACATAGTTGGCCGAGGCATCGCGGGTAGTGTAGCCAACGCTGGCCCATTTTAGCTGGTCGGTAGATTTCCATAGGACCAGGCTGGTCGGGTCGAGACCGTTGAGCTCGGAATTCAGGTAGTTAATTCGAAGCGTGGCGTTCAATGCTGCGTCGTTGGTCGGGAGGATGTCGTAGTAACGCAGGATAGAACTGCCCCCTCCGAAGGCATTGGTCTGGGAGTAATGGCCTCGCCGGATGGTGGTGCGGCCCAGGTTGAGACCGGAAGTTATGATGGCTCCCAGGTTACCGGGGTTGACGGCAGCGGGGGCGTTCAGATTGCTGGTAACCTCGACATAGCCGCCGTTGCTGCCGGTTATGTGGCTGTTTTCGTTCTCGGAGTTGAGGCTTGCGGCGGGCTGCAGGATGATATGATTGCCGGAGAGATCGATCAGTCCGGTGCTGAAATAGACGCCGCCGGTGATACTGATATTCTGGAGCAGGATTACCCGGGCGGAAACCGATTTTGCTATTTGCAGCCGGTCGAAAAAGGGGTTGCCGCCGCCCGAGATGGTGTTATCGCCGGAGCCTGTAAAGACCCAGACGCCGTCGCCGGCCTGCTGGCTGATGCTCCCGTCGATGACAAGGTCGATATCCTGTAGCGTAATGGTGGCGTTGCCGGTCGTGCTGATCGTGGCGCCGTTCTGCACGGTGAATTGCGCGCGTGCGAAGGCGGGGATGGTCAGCAGCAGCAATATGAATTGTCGCATGATCCTTAGTTTAAGGATTTGTGGTTTGTCAGTGCCTCCAGCCTTTTGCTGAGGGCGGCTATTTTTTTATTCTGGGCCCGGATGGCAGCCTGCTGCCGCCGCACGATCTTACTTAATTCCTGTGTAGCGGAAACATTCAGTGTCGTCAGTCCCTCATAGTCCACCGTTCGGAAATCGTCCACCTGTTCGCCGTATACGAAGATTCTGTCGCCGATGAGCTGGGGGGCATCGATCAGCACCTCGTGGTCCGATGGGATGGACAGGATATCATAACCGTCCATCTTATGGTTTCCTTCAACCAGTATTCTTATTTTGGTTGCTTGCTGGCTGATATGATGGGGACCGTCGAATTTCAGGAGTAGGCCTTTATCCGTCCTCGTGACGGTGGTGGCTTCCTGGTATACATTGGGGATGAAGTCCACGTGCTTGGAGATCAGCTGCGGATATACCGTTTCCACCTGCTGGGCGATGACTTTTTTAAAGGGCTTGTTCCCGTTCTTCACCTTATCCTTCAGGGTGTAGTCCATGATCTTGATGGCATTTAGCGTCTGATAGTCCTTTGCAGAATTGCTGACGCCGACGATATCTTTTATTCGGGCGTCGGAATAGGCGTCGAATTCCTGGGCATAAACGTTCTGTGCGGCGTAGATCGACACGTTGGCGGTACAGGGAACGCAATAGCCGGTGGACACTTTTTGGGTGGCCCCTGACAAATCGGATTTGAAATAGGAGTAGCCACCCAACGGTTGAGGCGTCTGAACAAAATCTTCCACGTCGAGGGGAAATTGAGGACTGGCCGTATTGATCCCCACTCTGCCATGTCCATTGCCGCTCGGCATCAGCACGATATCGGTGGTGGAATACCATTGTGCAGCCGTAGCTGTTTGCGCGATGCCCGAAGCCTGCGTACCGTTGCCGAAGGCAATTTGGTTGCCGTTATAGCCGGAAGCCCCCACGCTGCCGATCTGGAGGGTATTGACGGGGGTCTGCGTGCCGATGCCAACCTTGCCTCCGCCGCCATTGGGCATCAGGGAAAAGTTAACATTGGAAAACCAGGTGGAGGCCCCGGTCCCCTGGAAGAAGGACATGCCCTGGGCGCCGTTGCCGATAGCCAGGTCGTTACCGCTGAATGACGGGGTGGCGCCGATCTGCAATTTGTTGATGGGCGCCTGTGTGCCGATACCCACATTGCCTCCGCTACCGTTGGGCATCAGGGAAAAGTTGACATTGGAGAACCAGGTAGAAACCCCGGTCCCCTGGAAGAATGACATGCCCTGGGCGCCATTGCCGATAGCCAGATCATTGTCGCTGAATCCCGGGGTGATACCGATCTGCAAACGGTTGACCGGTGCGGTGGTGCCGATGCCTACGTTCTGCGCGGTCGCAGACAAGGACAGGACGGTTGCAAGGATGGCAGTTAGCGGGTGAACTATCTTTTTCATGATTGGTGTTTATTATTTGACGAAGATTCCGTTGACCTGGCTGGCTCCGGCCAGCGAAGTAAATGTCCCGTTCTTCCAGTACCCCACTCCGAGGGAAATGGCGTTGCCGGCGATATATACGTCTGTCCCGCTGCCGGCGATGGACATCGCAGACTCGTAGACCCCCTGACCCGGTGTTGTAGTCGTCAGGTCGACCATGGTCCCATTCTTCCAGTATTTGGCCACATTCTGATATACCCCGGACGTGTACACGTCACCCGCGGGAGAAACATAGATGGCCCATTGGGAGCAGTCGTACACACCAGGGGTGGTAAGCGGCACGGGAGTACCATTCTTCCAGTAGACCCTCGGGACCTGCCCCTCGATATACCCGGAAACATAAGATGCGCCGCCTGCGACAACAACGCCGGTGGCCTCGGCTACGCTGGACCCGTCCGTGAGGGAGGTCGGCGTCCCGTTCTTCCAAAGAGTAGCGTAGCCGTTACCGTTGGCCGGACTTTGGGTACCAGCGAGGTAGACGTCGCTGCCGTCGACAAATAAGGAGTGCACCACACCTATGACGTTGAAACTAACGGGAAGCGCGACCCCGTTCTTCCAGCATTTGGGGACGGAGTAGGCGCCGTTGTTGTTGTCCCAGCCTGCGACGTACACATCGGTACCGGAGACAAAGATCGAGCTGGCTATCCCGCCGTTGTTGCCTGCGGTCATGGGCAGGCTGACCCCTACCCCGTTCTTCCAGTATTTGGGGGCGTTGTTATTGTCGGCCCCCGCGACGTATACGTCGCTACCGGATACGAATATGCCTCGTACTGCGACGCATTCGCCTGGCAGATCGGTCTTCACGCCATTCTTCCACCATGAATGGCCGGAGGTTGATGTTCCCACTACGTAGACGTCTGCCGCCGTATAGGTAAAGACGGGGCCCGTTGCAGTGCCGTCGCTGGTGGTGACTGTAACTGTTCCGGTGGTGCCGGCAGCAGGGGCCAGGACAGTGAGCGCTGTGGCCGTTGCGGTCTGCACGGTGGCGGCAGTGCCATTGAATTTTACGGTATTATCGGTGGGAGTGGTCTTAAAATTGGTACCGTTGATGGTGACGGTTGCTCCGGCGCTCCCGGTATTGGGGGTGATGGTAGTGATGGTCGGCGGGGTTGCCGCAACGGTATAGGTGAAGGTTGGGCCGCTAGCGGTGCCTGCCGCGGTGCTAACGGTTACAGGCCCGGTAGTGCCGCCCGGAGGAGCGACGACTACAAGAGAACTGGCGGAAGCGGTAGTGACACTGGCAGCCGTTCCGTTGAATTTGACGGTATTGTCCGAGGCGGTTGCGCTAAAATTGACACCCGTTATCGTAACCGTGGTCCCTACGCTTCCTGTGGTGGGAGAAATAGTGGTTATCCCGGGGGGTGGCGGAGGCGGCGGAGGTGGTGGGGGGTTATTTTTACCGCAGGCGGCCAAAAGAAGGATCAATAGCGCCGCAACGGACCATTGAAGTATTTGTCGGGATGTTCTCATTTTTACCAGGTTTTGATTTTCCTGGAACAAACCTACTCCGGAAGATATCCCGGGAAAAGAGCGAATGGGTCAACGACAATATAAAATGGTGAATCACCTCAGCCGCCTTCACCGACAATGAAATATGGATTTTTATCTTTATATTGTCCCTAAACCCTAAAAAAAGAGTTGCTAGCTATGTTGGACAAAGTCTGCTGCATGGTGGTGGATGATGATCGCATCGATTGCCTGACCGTGCTGGCCTTTTTGCGCCAGTATCCTTTTATGGAGTGCATCGGCGACTTCCCCGCGGCAGAACCAGCCCTTGTGGCTGCCGCTGAACGGCGGCCCGATGTACTATTCCTCGACATCGACCTCCCGGGTATCGACGGACTCAGGTTGCGGGAGCAACTGATGCAGATCCCCGCATGTGTTTTCATTACAGCCTTTCCGGACTATGCGCTGGACGCCTTTGACCTGGCGGCCCTGGACTTCCTGGTGAAGCCCGTTGGCGCTGATCGATTTGCACGTACGATGAGCCGTGTGGAAGAGTATATGCAGCTCCGGCGCCGTAGCGAGCAGCTCAGTCACACGCTCGGCGGCGATGTGCTGTTCATCAAGGACGGACACCAGCGCATCAAGCTCAGGATGGAGGACGTTCTCTACCTGGAAGCGCTGAACAACTACACCGGGATCGTCACGCTGACGAAGAAATATACCGTGCTGACCCCTATCAGCAGCCTCCTGAAAGAGGCGACCTTCCGCCGCTTTGTCCGGATCCACCGGAGCTTTGCCGTACAAAAGAACTATGTTACCCGTATCAGTACGGACGGGGTGCAAGTACAGGACAGGTTGCTACCAGTTGGAAGAACCTATAAAGAAGCCCTGAGTGAACTATGAAGCACTTATTACCCCTTTTCGCCCTGCTCCTCTTTTCGACCTATCTTTTTCCTCAACATACCGGGGGCCCGGTCGATTCCTTATTGATGATAGAAGCCAAATGCAATGCCTTTTATTCCACCAGAGTGGACAGCTTCTTTATTTACTGCAGGAAGGGAATAGCACTGGCGCGATCCCTCGACCGGAAGCAGGATATTATTACTTTAAACCTGAAAATGGTCCAAAAGCTGACGGACACGGGCAACTACCCGCTTGCGATGAAATATGGAGAGGAGAGTCTCGAGATGGCCCGGAAAATAAATGCCAAACCGCTGATCGTAGACTGTTATACAGATATAGGCCTGGTCTATGACTACCAGTCTGATTTCGTGCATTCATCCGAATTCTTCTATAAGGCCTGGGACATTGCCAAAGAGATCAACGACCATCGCAGACTCGCCATGGTGGGTACGGACCTGTCCGCAGTGGCCTTCAATCAGCACCAGTATAAAAAGGCCGAAAACGCCGCCATACAAACCTGTAAAGAGGCAGAGATTGCCCACGAGCCCTATCACCTGTATAAAGGGTATTATATTCTGGCCCTGTCAGAGGCGGCTACAGAAGATACCGCTGCCGCTGAGAAGGACTACCGGCAGGCGATCGAAATATGCAAGCGCAACAACTTTACCTTATACGAAGCATTTGTGATCTCCGATCTGGCGATGCTCCAAAGAATGCCCGAAAACAAGATCCGCCTTATGTTGGATGCCCGGCACATCTTTGACAGCCTCGGCCCCGCGTCGTTTGAGTCCAGGATCAACTGGCATGACCTCGGCCTGGCCTATTTTGACGCTTACAGATCGGATTCCACGAAAACCCAATACCTCACCTATGCGGAAGAATACCTGAACAAGCTGATCGAAAAGAGCAGGGAGGCCAACGACAGGGCTGAATTGGCAGACGGCCTTGCAGTAATGGCCAAAGTGCAGGCATCGATGCGACATTACAAGGAAGCCTATGACGATAATATCCGGTCTCATGCGATCAATGACTCCATTTACTCCCAGGAGAATAAAAATAAGATAGCCGCTCTCGAGAGCCAGAATGAGATGAACAAGAAGAACCTGGAGATCGAGAACCAAAAACGACAGGTCGCCGAACAAAAAAAGAATGTTTACCTACTGGTGGGCGGTCTTTTGCTGGTAAGCGCCCTTGGCTTCCTTTTCTTTCGGGTCAGCGCCATCCGAAAGCAAAAGAATAAAGAGCTCAGCGAATTGAACAGGCAGCTGGATGATGCCAATAAACTAAAGATCAAATTCTTTGGAATTCTCAGCCACGACCTTCGCGGTCCTGTCGCAAATCTGATCAATTTTCTCACCCTCCAGAAGATCGACCCCCATGCCCTGACGAAGGGCGAAAAGGAAGCGCACGAAGAGAAGATCGGTGCCTCGGCCCAGGGTTTGCTTGAGACCATGGAGAATATGCTGCTCTGGAGCAAGAGCCAGATGGAACAGTTCAAGCCCGCTATCACTGTGGTTCAGGTACAGCAGCTTTTCACCTCGCTGCGCAAAAATTTTCCGGATACAGAACATGTCGCTATCAGTTTTTCCGCGGCAGAGGATCTCAGCCTCCAAACCGACCTCAACTACCTGCAGACGATCCTATACAACCTGACGGCTAATGCCCTGAAGGCGCTGAGGCAGAAGGCAGATGGACATATCGCCTGGAAAGCCTGGCGCGAAGGCACTCAATTGTTCTTCTCTATTACAGACAATGGTCCCGGCGCCAGCGACGAACAACTAAGGGCGTTATACGATGAATCGGCGCCCAGCGGTGCAAGGACCGGCCTGGGGCTGCATATTATCCGGGACCTGGCGAAAGCTATCGGATGCAAAGTGACCTATAATGCAGCAAATGGCGCGGGGGCGGAGTTTATTTTATGCCTGGCTGCAAGCTGATCCCATTCGTTCTTTCACAGGGCTCCATTCTTTGAATAAAAAATACTCCATCGTAAATGCGATGCCAATAAGATCTTTCCTCGGCAAAAATTTCCCGTTTCATGTAGAAAGTCTCCCGGTTCTCAGGATGCGTAGCCGTAAACGCTGAGAAGTCGACAAATGAAAAAGGATAACCCTTGTCATTTAACCATTGCTCCAGCCCATGGCTGTTTGGCCGTGTAACCTTAACAGCGTTTTCCTGGTTCGCAAATTTCCCCAGGCCGGAATATTCCGTAAAACCAATTATATAGGTTTGATCAATTAAAGCCGGATCCTGCGTAAAATAATATCCCATCGAATATCCCTGATGGGTTTTCTTATTGACGGCGACATCACTGTTCTTAAAAATATGTGCATTGTGGGCCCAGACCAGTATCTTCTCCCGGGGGTATTTCGTGGTGACGAGCCATTTCAAATTTTCCGCCATCTGGTAGTCCCTGAACGGCGCATAACCGCTATCCTGCTTTTGAGTTTCCCAATAGTATCTTGCCTGCTTATAGAATACAAGCAGATTCTCAAGGACCCTGTCTGCAAACCCATCCCCGGGAAGAATACCATTTGTCTGGGTTAAGATCGTCGAAGTGTAATTGATCAGGCTATCGAACAGAGGTATGCACCTTGCCCCCCTCGCAATCGCCGGAGAATCCAGCAGTGACAGGTACCTCGGATAGGCTGCATTTTGCGTGAACCCGATCTTTGAGTCAGCCAGGACATTGCCGATGTATCTTTTAAGGTTCCTTATGGTATACCCGCTCATGATCTGGTTATCAAAGCCTGTTACCATCAGAGGGTTGTCTCCGGCGGACCTGTCAATGACATAATTAAAGAGCACCGCGCATTGTCCGCAGCAAGTCCATACAGGAAATATCGACGATTGCAATAAAGTATCGATCCTGATCCCGCCATTCTTATAGCGTTGCCACCCGTCGTTCAAAGCAAAAAAATCACTTTCGAACGCGATTACATTGAATCCTAATCTTTCGTGCAGAAATCTTATTAGCCGGGCCTTCGCTTCGAATGTAGTTGCGTCTCCGTGAAACAGCTCGCCCAGCATGACTATCCGTCTGTTGCCAATGGCCTTTGCTATCGGCAATAAGTCATCGAATGCAGTGTCATTCAGATCCACACTTTTTACACGCACCGCATTATTCCCGACATATTCCATGACCTGTCCCCGCGTATCTGCGGTGGACATGAATAATCCGGCAAACAACAGGATAAGGGCATGAGATATCTTCATCCTCTTTTATTGGACAAGTTACTCGATCCCCTACATATAACCTGCGGTTTCAAAACCAACCTCCGTGGATGCGCATTAAATGGCGCCCCCCCGCGCAACCCCTCAAAAAGCAGCCGCGCGGCCTCCTCGCCCATGGCGACCGTCTGCTGGTTGACCGTCGACAGCGACGGCGTGATATACTCGCCGAAGGCCTCATTGGCAAAGCCGATGATGGCAATATCCTCCGGTATCCCGAGGCCGGCCGCCTTGATCGCCTGTATCGCGCCGAGCGCGGTAAAATCCTCCACGGCAAAAACGGCATCAGGGACTATCCCCCTCGAGAGCAGCTGGTTCATCGAATCCCGGCCGGATTCGATACTGACCTTCCCATATACGATAAGGTCATCGTTGAGCGGGATATTGTTGACATTCAGGGCCTCTACATAGCCCTTCAGCCGGAGATTGAAGATGTTGACGTGCTGCTGTCCCGCAATATGCGCGATGCGGCGACAGCCTTCGTCGATGAGGTGGCTCGTAGCCTGAAAAGCGCCGGCAAAATCATCGACCTCTACCGAGGCTACGCCAAGCCGGGGGTCCGTCCGGTCAAAAAGCACCAGCGGTATGCCCCTGTTGCGGATCTCGCTGTAGTGGTCCAGGTTGATCGTCTCCTTGCTGATAGACGCCAATACCCCATCCACCCGCGACTGCAGAAAGGTCTGAACGCCCTTCTTCTCGTGCTCGTAGAGCTCGTTCGACTGGTAGATCAGGACAGTATAGTTGTTCTCGGCCGCCACCTTCTCGATGCCGTGAACGACGGAGCCGAAGAAATTGATCTCCGCCGACGGGATGATCACCCCGATAATGCTGGATCTGCCAAGCCTCAACGAAGAAGCGATCTTGTTGTGCTTGTAATTCAGCCGGGTTGCGGTCTCCCGCACCGCCTTCTTGGTAGACTCGCGTATACCGGGGTGATCGTTCAATGCACGTGAAACCGTCGCCGCGGTGATATTCAATTCCCGCGCAATGTCGAGAATGGTTACTTTGGTGATATGGCCGCTCATGGGTTAGTTCACCCCATTTAACTTTTTTATCAGGTTCACCTCGTCCTGCCGGTAAGGGGTTCCATCCTTATGGAAGATGTCATGGAACCATTCGATCGGCTGGCTTCCATCCGGCAACGGGGTATCCCAGGCATAGATGGTATTGGTCTTGCCATCCACAAATCCCCAGTTGATGGCCGCCACATTCTCCTTCTTCAGCATGGGCAGTATGGTAGAAAAACGGCTGTTCCGCGTGCGGGCCATGTATTCCGTGCAGATCAGCGGCTTGCCGTTGGCCTTCAGCAGCTCGACTACCCTGCGGTGCATCGGCAGCTCTTCATAGTCATGATAGGTGATCACATCAGAATTGTTCAGCTGGAAGGCATTCAGGTTCTCAAGACTCCAATCCCACAAGCCTGCGCTCACCGGCTGGTCGGGGTTTACCGCCCGGGCCCATTCGAAGATTTTGGTCAGCAGCGGAAGGGTTGAGTCCTTCTTCCCGCCGTTGCCCGGCTCGTTATAAAGATCCCACAACAGGATCCGCTTGTCATGGGCAAAGGTTGTCAGTACGTCCTTGACATATTTCTCCAGTCCGGGGAAATTGGCCGGGTTCGTGGAAGCGGGCTGACCGGGATCCTGCATCCAGCCGGAGTTGTGTACACCCGGTTTTGGCGTAGGCTGCAAACCCACTTTGGGCTCTTTGTTCCAGCAATCGTCGAAGAAGACGAACAAAGGCTGGATATGATGCTTGTCGGCGATGGACAGGAATTTATCCATCCTCTTCCTGAAGCCATCCGGGTCCTGCTTCCAGGCGAGGGAATGCAGGAACACACGCATGGTATTGAACCCGATGCCCTCAGCCCATCCGAGCTCTTTGTCGATGGTCGCCGGATCAAACGTATCGGCCTGCCACATCTCCAGCTGGTTGATGGCGTTGGCCGGAATATAGTTGGCGCCTGTCAGCCATTTGTGCTGGCTGTACCAGGCATTGGCCTTCTCCGCAGACCAGACTTTTCCCTGACCAAACGAGCTTCCTATTACGAGCGTCACGAGTACGCCTACGATCATAATTTTTTTCATAGACTATCTTTTTAGCTTGTCCTCCAAAACTTTTATAAAATATCCACCAACTACGCTGCGGGCCTGGAAGCCAACCTGCCTGGCGTCATCTGTCTCATGCCAGTCGCTCAGCGGCACGCGCGTCGGCGTTTCGTTAGCATACTTGTATACCGGGTCAACGAGGGCCTCAAAGTCGTGCCTGTTGCTGGCCAGGGTCGCCGTCCACATGATCCAGTCCGACTTGGTGTAGCCTTTACGGCTATCCAGCGGCAGCCCATACTTGTTCTGTTTGGTCAGATAGTAAGCGATCTCCTTGTCATATACCGACTGGGGGAACAGCCCAAGCCCCAGCAGCTTGTCCCAAACCATATTGTATTTCTGGCTCCAGGTACCCTTTCCTCCAAATGTCAGCGAATAGTGGTCTCCGTCATCCGCCATACTCATCCATTTAATGGCCATATCCTTTGCCAAAGCCCGGTATTTATCCGCCGTATCTTTTTGACCCAGCTGTGCCGTCAGCTGCGCATAACCGCCCAGGGCAACGATAGCTTTGATAGATAGATTGGCATTGCGCGCCAGGTGCCCGGCAAAGTCATCCGTGCACAGCTGATTGGCGGGGTCAAAACCTTCTTTGGCAAGATAGCCAGCCCAGATGCTAAGCGTCTTCCAGTGTTTTTTGGCGAAGTCCGCATTGCCTTCGGCCTTCCCGATGGCTGCCATAAGAATGACCATATTGCCGGACTCCTCCACGGGCATGTCCTCGCCGTAAGTCTGACCATTGGCCACGGGATAGGTGCCGAGGTCATGCGCCGAGTAGGGTTTTGTCCATTTTCCACTCTCGCTGAAGTAGAAGATGCCATTCAGCATCCCCTTCAGCAGGTCCGGGTTATAAGCAAGAAACAAGGGTGCAGATGGGTAAGTCACGTCGACCGTATTGATCGAGCCATTGGAAAAGTTCTCCTTGGAAAGAAAGAGTATCTCCCCCTCCGGGCTTTTCAGTAGCTTGTGCGCCGCTACGCTCTGGCGATAGGCCAGCTCACAAAGCTGAGCATATTTCCCGCCTCCCGCCTTGACGGCATCGGAGTGTACCTGTTGATTGAACGCCGCGCATTTCTTCATCACGTCCGCATAGGTAATCGAGGCCTCTGACAGCTCTTTCTCGATGCTGGCTCCCGGCTTATCCCTCCACCACGCGCGCAGGTCCTGGTGAAAATATTGTATAGCGTAAATATCGTCGTATCCGACAAGGAATACCTGCTCCTTCGCGGTGCCGTTGACCGACCCCAGATTGGCAACTGTATTCAGCCAGAGATGTTTGCCTTGCATAGCAGCGCCGGAAGCCGTACCCGCAAAAAGGCTGGCTGCCGATACATCCTTAGATATCGACTGAACGATATTCTTGCCCGCCGCAGCCACATACATATAGCCCCAGTCGATCCGCAGATCGTCCCCTTTCTTTTTCAGCACCGGCTGGTCGACGCTACCTCCCTTCAGGATCGAGAGCCCTTCGGCCGTGTACTTGTCAGCTTTTACCGGCTGCGCCGCGGTATTGACCGCGATATCTGTAGATGCTCCAAAATATACCTGTACCGTGTGTGCCTTGCCGTCATTGGACCGGACGCTCGCCGAGACGTAGGATACCGGCCTTGACAGCTGGTCCAGGTCATTCGGCAGCAGCGGAGACGTAAAGGTCAGTGACAGGTCGACCTTACCGCAGGCGAAAGCATACTTCGTCTGTGTAGCCTCGACGGTTACCGATCTCTGCCCGGCCTCCTGCACCGCACCCGCGGCAGGCGCAACTTCTTTTTCTACAATGCCCGCATCCAGCCAGGCGCCGCCCGCGGTGTTGGCAATATGAATGGCCAGCACATTGCTGCCGGTCTTCAAAGCAGACCTGTCCATCGGGATATAGATATACTTACCTGTCCATCCCTTGTGCTGATAAATTGACGTTCCATTGAGATATACCTCTACATTGTCGTCGTGCTGAAGCTTCAGAAATAAAGGCTGCGACCGGCCGCCAGCGATCGTAAAAGTCCTGCGCGCCCAGAGCTCATTCGACTTCCATACCGTGCCCGCCGTGCTTTCATTGTCGCTGAACGGAGCCTTGCCCCTCTTCCAGTCGCCGTCATTAAAGCTCAGCTCATTCCAGCCCGCCGCCGGAGCCGACTCCGTATACGCCATTTCATAAGCCTTTTCGTCTGCAGCCGGCAGCACCGTCCGATAACCCACATTCTCTGCGCCTAAAAAACGATAGAACAGCCCGTCCACCTTCACCATGCCCAGCAACGGCTGGTCCGTACCGGTCCAGTGCCTTGTAGGCGAGGCGGTAAGCTTATCGGTCGTCGACCAGATGCTGAAATAAGGATCATGCGTGATAAGAGGATACGCCGGGGCACGGAACTCCTGGGCCTTCGCCGCAAAGACCAATCCGAGTGCGGCCGCCAGAATGCTTGTTTTTTTCATCCGAGTCATTTGTTTTTAGTTATTCTCAATTCTATTGACAGTAGGCTTTCTATCTTTTGACAATACGTTAATCATTTCGGGGGAATCGGCAGAGCCACATTATCTTTCACAGGCTCACCGAATACCGGCTCGCCATCCGCATTCCAGGTGAATCGCTGCGCCCTGGGCGCCCGCGTATTCCCGCAACCCTGTCCGGGCTTGCTGTTCGCGTGATAAAGGATCCAGTTCTCCTTCCCGTCCGGCGAAAGAAAAAAGGAATTATGTCCGGTAGCATAGATGCCATTGGCCGGCGACTGCTTGAATACCGCGCTGTCCGACTTCTTCCATGCCGCGGGATCCAGAATATCTCCGCGCCCGGTAAAGCGCAGCATACCCAGCGCATAGTTGTCCGTCCAGCACGCGCTGGCGGAATAAATGACGAACAGATCGTCACCATGGACCAGTCCCTGCGGCCCTTCATTGACATTGATATGCGGCGGATCGTCTTTCGGGTTCTTGATATCCCCGATCTTCTCCCAGCCATACGCCGGGCTTCCGATCTTCACGCGCTGACTCTCGATGGTCAGCGGGTCCTTCATCCTTGCAATATAAATATCCTGTTCGCCATTCTCGTCTCCCTCCCATCCGGACCAAACCATATACAGCCTTCCCTTGTACCGGAAGACGTCCCCGTCTATCGCCCACTTGTCGGTAGCATCGGTGATCTTACCCTTGAATACCCACTCGCCGGTCATCGGATCGGGTGAAGCATTCTCCAGGACATAGAGCCGGTGCCCCTTATTATTTCCCCCATCCGCGGCATAGTACGCATACCATTTCCCGTCCAGGAACATGACTTCAGGCGCCCACAGATCACGCGACCATTCGGTGCCCGCCGGTGGCGTATAGATCGTCTTGTGCTCAGCATGCCGCAAGTCCGTAAGGTCCTTCGTCTTCCAGAGGTCCAGGCGGTTGCCCATCGTATGCGTGTAGTAGTAATATCCTTCATGATAGCAGCTGTACGGATCTGGCCCCGAAGGCAGCAGAGGATTCGTATACGTGCCTGCGGAACCGGCGGAAGAAGCGTCGTCCACCACAGGAAACGCCGATATTCTCAATCGCGCCCCGCCCATCGGCACCAGCGTCAGCTCCTCTAACGGCTCAGCCGAAGCTACCGGACTCTGGGGCAACACTCCGCAAAGCCCATACTTGTCGATCGTCCATGAAGGTATCTTCTTCCCCTTCGCTTTGAGCACGATCGGCGCAGCCGCATTGGTAAAAGGGTTATTATCGGCCGGCCAGGCCCTCTTCTCCACCTTGAACGATGAAGAATCCAATTCTAAACCATAGTTCCAGGGGGAAGCAGGCAATATCTCGAAAGCCGGCCACTTGACCGCATCGGCGGAAGCCTGCCACCCCGCGTCTCCCTGCGCCGTAGACCGGCTGTCTTTCTTCTCATATTTCTCGTCAATCTTTAAGCTGAAACCCAGCGGTCCATAGCTCACGCTGACGCTATTCTTGTTCCTGTCCCAGGTAGTCAGCTTCAGTGACATGGGCAGCACGAGACTGACCTTGTCGCCATTCTTCCACGCGCGGGAGAGCTTTAAATACGCTCCGTCAGGAACGGGATCCACGGGCTTTCCATTGACCTCTACCCGGGCGCCGGTGCACCATGCAGGCACACGCAGATATAGCGGGAAAGGCACCGTACCCCCCTTCGTCTTCACCGTAAGATCGATATGCTCATCAAAAGGATAGTGCGTCTTTTCTTCAACAGATACCGTCTGTCCTCCCGCCTTCGCAGTCACCACTCCCTCCACATACAGCTGCGCCGCCAGCCCTTTGTCGGGCGTCGCCATCCAGGCATTCTCTGCATAATATACCCATCCGGCCGCATGGTTGTGCTGACAGCACCGGCTGCTGAATGGGTTCATCATCAGGAAAGGTCCTTCGTTGGCAATACCGGGCGCATGGTTCCGGCTGTCGCTGACGACCATATTCGGCGCCGTGAGATAGCGAAGACTGCGGTAGTCTGGCATAAAGGCCGCCGGGAAAGTATTAAAGGCCACGTCCTCACAATTCCCGGCCCACCTGGGATCACCTGTGATCTGAAGCAGGAACTGGTCAGAGGTCATCTGCTCGACCATGCCACAGGTCTCTACCGCCTGCCGCGGGTCGTCATAGCCCTTCCTCGCATTCTCGTCGGCACAGAACATGCCGCCAGGCACCTGCCCGTAAATCGTCCTGATCAACGCAAAATCATTGTAGGTCGCATCCAGGTCCGCTTTGGCGTGACTCTGCAGATAGTAAGTCGCGGGCTCCCGGAAACACTGAGCGACGTTCACATTATGCCAGTTGGGTAAATTATTTTGCTGACGCCAGTCAGCCGTATTGCGGTCGATCTTTGTGGCCAGGTCCAGCAGCCAGGGTTCCCCCGTGTGGTTGTAAAGCCAGTAAACGCTAAGCATGTTATCCCCTCCCCTGCTCTTTTCCCAATAATCTTCAAGGAAATGCTCGTCCGGTATCGACAGCTCCCATTTGAAATACCTGCTCATGAACTTCAGCACACGCGGATCATTCGAGTATTCATAGTACGATTGCAAACACCACAGCATCGGCATGTTCGTCCACAGGTCGCGGTTACCATTGCGCTCTACAGCCGGGCCAAAGTCTCCGTTCGCCCGCTGATTCTTCAATACGGTATTGATCCAGAACAGCGATTCCCTGATCATCGCCGAGTCCCGGAGCATATACCCGATGTTTGCATATCCTTTCAGCCAGTAAGGCAATTCCTCCCATCCATACTTCCCCTTGCCATCCTTTGTTAGCCATGCATTGTCCTTCTTTGACAGCCAGATGCTGATCTCACCCAGATGCCCGGTAAGCCCCTCCCGCTGCAGCTCAAGCTGTCGCCGAAGCCAGCCGCCAGGCCTGAGCGCCGTGACAGGCAGCTTGATAAATTTACCTTCCAGCAACGGCGCCCGGTTCTGCACCTGAGCCCGCAACACAACCGACAAACAAAGAGACAAGAATAGGAATCCGAATTTTTTCACACCATGAATTTTAATAAAAAGGGGCGGGGAATCCCGCCCCACTATCAAATATACCAAAACGAACTGCCTGATTTATACAAAACTGCTGCTTAGAACGATATCTTTTGCAAGGGCGAGAAGATCATATCCTCCAGCCCCGCGATCTTCAGCCCGATACGCGCATAAACATAATTTTGCGTCGGGGTCATCGACGGCACCGCCACGCTCAGCGAGATATTATTCATATCCGTTATATTGGCGGCCGCAAGGTCAAATTTAGCAATATCGTCCCCGCCCGATACGAACTGGTCTTTGTTGATGTAAAGGCTCACCCTTTCCACGCTCCTGGCATTGGCATCGGTGATGATCTGCTCCAGCTTGCAGGTCGCGGACGCTGTACCACCGCTGATGGTGATGCTCGCATTCCGGATCATATAGTAGGGAGTAACCTGGAAGTCTACACTCTGGTTGCCCTTGAGAGTGACAGTTACTGAGTCCGGGTTACCCGCGGCGGTCTGCTTCCACATAAAGGGCCCCTGGCCGTTAGGAACGATGACCTTATAAGTACCATCGAACAGCACGGCGGAGTAGCTGCCGTCCTGCGCGAAGGTCGAGCTGACGGGACCAATTTTTCCAAATCCATATTGGTAGATCTGAAAGGGTACCTGGCTTCTCTCTACCTGTATCGTATCGGTCTTGTATAACAAATGCCCGGTCAGCATGCTGCTGGGGGCCGGATAGTTATCTTTCTTACAACCAGCGACTGCGGCAAGGGCCAAAGCGCTAAAAAGATATATTGAATACTTCATGTGTCAATTTTTTATTGGTTAGGTTGCCGGATCAGCTTGGGATTGGCCGCAAGGGCGTCATTCGAGATCTGAGAATAATAGTTGCCGAACAGGAACTTATTGTACCCCGTGGCCAGCGCCGGGCGTGTCTCCTTGAAGATCCACTTGCCGTTGGTAGTCGGATCGGCGGGATTGTAGACCTTATAGGGCCACAGACCCCAGGGCTGCGTGCTGTGTGTTCCTGCAACACCTAAATTGGTCTTGATATCTGCAGCGCTTGTGGGCGTACCGTCCCATACCTTATGCGCCAGTCTCCAGCGCTTCATATCGAACAGAATATGTCCTTCGAAGGCCAGCTCGATCCGGCGCTCGTGTACGACACGGTCGAAGGTGATGTCCGCTGCGACCAGCGGCGTGGTCAGTCCTGCGCGGGCGCGCACCTGGTTCATGTACTTCGCAGCGTCATCCGGATTCCCCAGCTCGAAAGAAGCCTCCGCCGCATTAAGCAGAACTTCTGCGTAGCGGTAACGGATAAATGCCACCGTGCTACCCTGTCCGCGTCTGCCAGATCCTACCGTCGGGTCGATGTACTTGCGGATATAGAAGCCCGACTGCGTCCTCAGCTCGAGGCCGTTGACCGGCCCGTCGATGCCCACTACCTGCACGGGTGTCGTTGTGCCCGGCAGGGCCTTAGTGTGACCGGCTTCATCACTAGTGAAGAGCGTACCATCGGCCAGTACATAACCCGCCCAGATGTCAACCTTCTTGCCTTTGTACAATCCGTCCGGCAGCAGCACGGTTCCGGCGAGACGCGCATCCCTTCCTGCGAAAATGTCCTGCAGGTTAGTGTAATAGACAGGATTGTTGGACCCATCTACCGTTGCCAGAGGAGAAAATGTATTGTCCAGTTTTTCATATTGTTCTACGAGGTTGAGGGAAGGATCGAGACGACCTGCGTCACCACCCTCATCCGACAGCGAATAAGGCTGGTCGTTCGTAGTGAACGGATGCGTCTTACCACCCGTCTTGAAGTCTTCGAAATAGATAGTCTCGATGCTCGCCTTGTCCAGGAACAGGTTGGCATAGTTGTCGGAAAGATTGCCTCCGTTATTGTACAGACCATAGGTCCCGTCGGTGCCTGCAATGATCTCCCTGGCGGCGTTCAGCGCCTTGGTATAGTAATCGGTAGACTTCGATGCCGCAATGCCTACCTCGCCTCCCGGCAGGGATACCGCCGGCGTCGAAGCGCCATATTTGGCAATAGAACCCGCATACAGTGCCGCACGGCATTCCATCGCTACAGCAGCAGCCCGGCTTGCCCTGGACTTGGTAGCGGGATCAGCCGGCAAGTCACCCTTGATAGCCTCGGCCTCGCTGATGACGAAATCATAGATATCGGATTCCTTCGCGCGGGGGAACTGTATCGTCGAAACATCTTTCGACGGCAGGGTCAGCGAATGCAGGATCAGCGGAACTCCGCCATAGCGTTTGCAGAGCTCGAAGTAATACATGGCCCGCAGGAATCGACCCTCTGCATAGAAACGCTTCCTGTCCGCATCCGCGAGCTGCGTGCTGGCGCTGTCCCGCTCCAGGAACAGGTTGACCTCACGGATATACGTAAATGCAGTAGGCCAGTCGATAGCCCACTGGTTGTAGGGCCAGCCCGTCCGCTGTACCAGATAGGAGCTGCCGTTCTCGGATGGGAAGCTCTCGCTGAAATCCGCCAGGGACCTCCATCCCGGGTCGGCGCTCGTGCCGCCAATGTTCGATATATCTTCTTGTCTGTTGTAAAGATCGGCCAGCACGGTCAGCGCCAGGTTGGGATCGGAAAACACCTGGTCTGTCGTAAGGAAGGTTGTCGGCTGCACATTCAGGAAATCGCTGTCCTTCTTACAGCCCGCCATTCCAAGAACCACGGCCACGATCGCTGAAATCGATAATAGCTTTTTCATTCTAATATTTTTTTCTTCCGTCTAATTTTATAAGGAAAGATTGATACCTATGTTGATCACGCGGTTCTGCGGGAATTGCAGACCGTTGTCGTCGATCGTCTCGGGATCGAGGTTGTACTTCGACAGATTGTCTATCGAGAACGCATTGTATACGTTCGCATAGATCCTCGCTTTATATATTTTCGCCCTCTTCAGTATGGACTGGGGGAACGAATAGCCCAGCTCGATCGTCCTGGCCCTGAACGAAGTGATGTTGTGCAGCCAGAAAGTGGACTGGACATTATAGTCACTGTGCGAGGTCCCGACGTTATACCTGTTCGCGGGATACTTGCCGGCGATCCAGGGGCTGTTCGGATCAAAAATATTCTGATGATGCCATCTGTCCGTGAAGATGGCGTTCAGATTGCCGTTGTTCTGGAATGCCCAGCGCTGTTCCCAGTTCTGATACCAGGTATAGCCCGAAGCCCCGGAGAAATCGGCATGGAAATCAAAGCCCTTGTAGTTGGCGGCGATGCTCAGACCAAAGTTGACTTCCGGCTGTGTGCCATAGCCGTATCCGATGGGGCGCTGATCCAGCTGATCGATCTTCCCGTCACCGTTGACGTCCTTGTAGATGAGATCACCAGGCAGCAAGGTCTTATTGCCCTGTCCGTCGATGTCCACTTTATAGCTGTTGATCTGAGCTTGCGACTGGAACTGTCCGACGCAGATATATCCCCAGCCCACATTCGTATATCTTCCTGTCCTGGAACTCCGATATTGATCATAGGAATTCTGGAACAGCGGGTTATAATCGTTCAGCCATTTGTTCTTCGTAAAGCTCATGTTGCCTGTGATGCTGAAGCCCAGCTCGCGTATCCTGGTATTATAGGTCAGCGAACCTTCTTCGCCATATTGGGCATCCGATCCCACGTTGTACGCGGGCAGGCCATAACCCAGCTCCTGTGGAACCACGACGTCATTCTTCGGTCCCGGAATGCCGGTGCGCTTGCGGTAGAACCAGTCGAATGAACCCGTCAGCCGGCCATTGAGGAAGCCAAAGTCCGTACCAACGTCTGTGACCTTATCCTTCATCCAGGATACCGTCGTATAAGGAGCGCCCCTGTCACGGCTGGCCGTCACCGTATTGCCATTCAGGATAGCCGGCGTCAGCAGGTTGCCCCCATTATCCGTACCATAGTTGTAGCCGGAGAGATAGGTGAAATCAGGCAGGATGGGGTCGGTGCCATTGAGCGCCCTGTCATCTCCCAGGATACCATAGGAACCTCTCAGCTTCAGGTCAGACAAGACCGTATAGTTGTCGTTCAGCAGCGCCTTGAACCAGGGCTCTTCCGTGACCTTCCAGCCCGCGGAGAAGCCGGGGAAATAGCCGACCCGGTAACCCGGAGCGAACAGATAAGACGCATCCCTTCTTGCTGAAGCTTCAAAGAAATATTTACTGCCGTAGCTATAAGTAAACCGGCCGATATAGCCCGATCGGGTCTGCGTCTGGTCGGCGTCCTGGTACTGGTCCATGATCGCAAACGTGATCAGCGGCAGATAGTTGGACTGCGGCGACGCATGCAGCCAGTTGCGAAGATGATGGTTGTTGATCCTTTCCGCTACCAGTGTCGCGCCGATCGTGTGCTTGCCGAAGGTATTCGTGTAGTTGGCCTGCAGCTGAATGTCGGTGTTGATATTCTTGATCTGCTCTCTGTCACGCCAGGGGTTGGTGCTACCGCCCGTGACCTTGTAAGTATTGTTGCTGTCGACATAGGTATACGCCTTGTAGGTGTATTCCTGGTTGTTCTCCAGGTAGTCGGCAAAATAATAAGAGCCCAGCGCCCTTACAGACAAACCTTTAATGCCGGGTATGTCGTAGTCGATATGGAAGTTCGTCTGAACCACGCGCCAGTCGCTGCGCAGATGGCCGGACAGCTTGTTATTCAGGAACGCATAGTTCGACTCGAGGTGTGGTCCGAGGTCGTTGAGGTAATTGGGATTGTCATTGGCATAGGGCCTTTCCATCGGCGTATTACGGAGAACCGCGAGACGCGCGAGGAAATAGTCGTCACCGCCGGGTACACCGGGATTCTGCCTGGTCTCTACCCGACCATTGATGTCAAAACCAACTTTCAGCCCGTTGGACAGTTTAGCCGTCACGTTGGACTGGATATTCGTACGATTGAAATTGTATTGACTTCCCAATACGGAGTTCTGGTAAAGATTGGTGCCGGAAACATAATACTGGACCTTGTCGCTGCCACCATTGATATTGACGTTGACGGAATTCAGCGGCGCACCATTGTTGCCCATTACATACTTTCTCCAGTCAAAGCTCCGGTACTGTCCCTGGCCTTTCTTTGCCTCGTCCAGTATCGCCTGCGTCGTGCTGCTGCTGCCGTAGGTGTTCATTTCGGCATCGGCCTTATAATAAAGGTAGTCGTAGGTGTTGTTGAGGACCTTGGGGAATCTGAAAAAACTCTGGTAGCCGGTATAGGCATCCAGGTTGATATTGTTCCTCCCCGCTGTTCCTTTCTTGGTGGTCACGACCACGACACCGTTGCCGGCCCTTACCCCATAAATGGCCGCAGAAGCGTCCTTCAGAACGGTGATGCTTTCTACGTCGTTCGGCGAGAGGTTGTTGAACTGCCCCTCGTCCTGTTGAATGCCATCGATTACATACAGCGCAGGACCGAAGTTGCGGATCTGGATGCTCGCGCTCGCGCCGGGACGGCCTTCCGCCTGGCGGAACGTTACACCGGGCAGCTTGCCCGCCAGCGAAGTGCTGACCGTACTACCGCCGTGTACCCGCTCGATGTCCTTTGAGGTCACCGTCGCGATCGCCGCGGTAATAGACTCCTTTCTCTTGGTGCCATAACCGACGACAACCACGTCCGAAAGGTCGGCCTGGTTGCGCGCCAGCGAAATATTCATGACCGAAGAGTTACCCACCACCATCTGTTGAGTGGTAAATCCTACATAGCTGAAACTCAGCACAGAACTCTCGCTGTTCACCTTTATGGTGAACTTACCGTTGCCATCTGTAAATGTACCGTTATTGGTACCGCTTTCAGTGATAGTGACCTGGGGAACACCTTTTCCGGTGCTGTCTTTCACCGTACCAGTGACGGTGATCTTTGGCTTTGTCTGTGATAATGCAGGAATCGAAAAAAGTGCAAGAAGGAAACAGCAAAACAAAAACCTTCCTTTTTTTTCCATACAGCAATTAATTGTTGGTTTAAGAATTGGTGCAAACGTTTACATGGATTTCAGTCCAAATGACTAATTTTATCCATTATCGAAAGTAGAAGTTATATACGACGAGCCTGATTCACTCCGTATCATAATTTTTGCAAAATGTTACATTTGAGAAAGTCTGCCATATTAACCCTCTTACTCACGCTATCCCTGTTCAGGACATACGCACAGCCTTATTATTTCAGGCACTTCCAGGTAGAGAACGGCCTCTCTAACAGCACTGTCTATTGCACTACACAGGACAAAAATGGTTTCCTTTGGTTTGGCACTAAGGAAGGACTCAACCGGTTCGACGGCTATCATTTCAAGCTCTTCAGCCTGCTCAGCGCTGCGGGCGGATCCGGCGGCGTCGGTGCCATCGGCAGCGACATGGTCTATTGCCTTTTCTCCGATGAGAAGGGCGCCCTGTATGCAGGCGGACAGAACGGACTCTTCCGGTTCGACTACGAACGCGAGCAGATGGTGCGCATGATCGACTCCCTGGTGGAGATCAACTATATACAGACTGACGATAAGGGTAACCTCTGGTTTCTCTCCCGGAACAACGTATACAGGTATAATCTTACCACACACCAGCTCACGCATTTCCCCGAATCGAAATACTTCCATGCCGACTGCATCTGCAAAACGGATAAAGGGGATATCTGGTTCAGCGACAACAACGGTCATATCTGGAGATACAACGAAGGCTCCAATGATTTCACCTCCTACGATATATTTTCGCACTCCCCCAGGCCAAACTCCCGCGAGGCCCAGCGCATACGCTACGCAGGCAATAACCGGCTCCTCATCGCCACTAATGACCAGGGTCTTAAATGCTTCGACATCGGCGCCGGAGAGTATAAGGATATACTGACCTATAATCCTGGTGGGTCTACCATCTACGCGCGCGATATACTGCAATATTCTCCCGACGAGTTCTGGATCGCCACCGAATCGGGCATCTTCATCCTCGACATGGTGTCCGGCAGGACGATCAATCTCAAAAAGAAATTTCTCGATCCGTACTCCCTTTCCGACAACGCCGTCTATTCACTTTGTAAAGATTCCGAGGGAGGCGTTTGGGCCGGCACGTTCTTCGGTGGCGTCAACTATTACTCCAAACAGCACGCCCTGTTTGAAAAATATTATCCCGATAATTCCGCGTCCTCCATCAACGGCAGCTCCGTTCGCGAGATATGCCAGGATCCCTATAATAATATATGGATCGGCACCGAGGACGCCGGACTAAACAAGCTCGACAGCAGGACAGGCGCAATCACCCATTACATGCCGTCAGGCTCCCCGGCCGACATCGCCTATACCAATATCCACGGGCTGCTGTCCGACGGCAATCGCCTGTGGGTCGGCACCTTCGAGCACGGACTCGACGTCATGGACGTAAGGACCGGCAAGGTCGTCCGCCACTATATGTCGGGCCCCGGATCCCATGATCTTAAAAGCAATTTTGTGCTGACCCTCATCCGGACGGCAGGAGGGAAATTAGCGCTGGGCACCGCGGCCGGAGCCTACTGGTACAATGACCAGACCGATGACTTCACTCCCCTGCCCGGTATCCCTTACGCCTTTATCGCCATCATCTTCGAAGACCACGAAGGCGTCCTTTGGATGGGCACCCACGGCAGCGGCGTCTACTTTCTGGATCCCAAAACAGGCCGTACAGGCCACCTGGATGGAAGCGCCGCCGCAGGAAAAGGCCTTGCCTCCCGCGACATCAACGCCATCATGGAAGACAACGACCATAATATATGGTTCTCCACGGAAGGCACGGGACTATGCAGGCTGAGCCAGGACAGAAAGACCTTTTCCGGCCTCACTACCGCCGATGGCCTGCCCAGCAATTTCGTCTTCAGGGTCATCCAGGACAACAACAACGATTACTGGGTGACCACCTCCAAAGGCCTTGTGAATATCCACAGGACGGACAACGCCATAAGGGTCTATACCAGGGGCAACGGCCTGCTGAACGATCAGTTCAACTACAATTCCGGGTTCAAGGGCAGGGACGGCAAGCTCTATTTCGGCAGCGTCCGCGGGATGATCACCTTCCAGCCCAATGACTTTGTCAACCCCGACTTCGAACCGTCCATCTATATCACGGGATTCCAGGTCGATAATGTCGAGCTGAAGACCGGCCCCGACAGCTCGATCCTGAAAAGATCGATCCTCTATACTGACAAGATCACACTCCCGCACGATCAATCTTCTTTCAGCATCGATTTCGCCGCGCTCAGCTATGGCTCGCCGGACAGGACAGAGTACAGCTATTTTATGGAGGGGCTGGACAAGGACTGGACCCATCTTCCTACCAATAGAAAGGTCTATTTTACCAAACTCGCTCCCGGCCACTACACATTCCGCCTGAAAGCGGCCGTCGGCGGACACTGGAGCCACGCGGTAAAGGAACTCGCCGTAGTCGTCCTCCCACCCTTCTGGGCCACCATCTGGGCTTACCTGCTCTATGCACTGCTGGTCATCCTCCTCATCCGGTACATCGTCCGCAGCTACCACCGCCGCACGGAAATAAAAAAAGAAAAGGAGATATACGAGGCCAAGATCGACTTTTTCACCAACGTTGCGCACGAGATCCGTACGCCGCTGACCCTGATAAAAGGCCCGGCAGAGAACCTCATCGAAAAGATTGACGAGCTGCCCGAAATAAAGGAAGACGTGCTGACCATGGAAAGGAATACCAACCGACTGATCGCTCTCGTAAACCAGATCCTCGATTTCCGTCAGACCGAGACCAGGGGCTTCAGCATCGATTTCCAAAAGGTCAACATCACATCGGTAATGCAGGAGACCTGGCTCTCTTTTCAATCGATGGCCAAGAAGAAGAACCTTCAATTTTCCTTCGACCATCCTCCGGCAGACGTCTATATCATGGCCGACGAAGAGGCGCTCAAGAAAATATTCAGCAACCTGTTCAGCAACGCCGTAAAATATGGTCAGCAACAGATATTCGTCCGGCTCGCGTCGGGCAATACCGACGACTCGGACATCGTTATCGAAGTAGCCAACGACGGCCCTATCATTCCTGCAGAAATGAAAGAACGTATATTTGAGCCTTTTTACCGGCTCAAAGAGACGAACAAACAAAAAGGCACCGGCATCGGGCTCGCGCTGGCCCGCTCGCTCGTACTTCTGCACAAAGGCCAACTATTTTTTGATGACAGCTGGCCCGGTATGAATAAATTTGTGCTGGTGTTACCTAACCTAAAAACAAACGCTTATGCTACCTTTGATCTTGCTCGTCGATGATGAAGAAGAGATACTGGACTTTCTCGAACGCATCCTCAGCACTCGTTATACCATCCTGAAAGCCACCAACGGAAAAGAAGCCCTGAAAGTGCTGGAAGCCCACGCCATTCAGCTGGTGGTCAGCGACGTCATGATGCCAGGGATGGACGGCTTCGAGCTCTGCAAAACCATCAAGTCCACTCTGGACCATTCGCACGTCCCCGTCATCCTGCTCACCGCAAAGAATACCATCCAGGCCAAGGTAGAAGGGCTTGAGCTGGGAGCAGACGCCTATATCGAGAAGCCCTTCTCCAAAGAGCACCTTCTCGCCCAGATATCCAGCCTGCTGAAGAACCGCAATATGGTCCGCGAATTCTTCGCCACTTCGCCGCTGGTGCATATCAAGACCATGGCCCACACCCGCAGCGACGAAAAATTCCTCGCAACCCTCCACAATACGATCATGAAAAATATCGACGACGCGGACCTCGACGTAGAAAAGCTGGCGAAGATCATGACGATGAGCCGCATCACCCTCTACCGGAAAATAAAGGCCCTCTCCGACCTGTCGCCGATCGAGCTGATCAATATCTCCCGCCTCAAAAGAGCTGCCGAGCTGCTCGCCGGCGGAGAACACCGCATATATGAGATATCGGATATGGTAGGCTTCAGCTCACAGAGCAATTTTGCACGCAACTTCCAGAAGCAGTTCAACATGACACCCACCGAATATATGAATTCCAGACAGCAGGAGCAGCAGCGCCAGGACAGCGGATCCCGCTAGGGCATCCGCCGCGCCACGAACTGCCCGATCTTGTCGCCTTCTTCCAGTCCATACTGAATAGCGGGCTTGAAGTGGATACCACCATAGAACCGGCTGATAGCCGCCTCTTCCGCCGCCTGCCGGAAAGAAGCGAAATGCCTGGGCGGCAGACCGAACTCTGACTCGGTAGAGTCCGTGAAGGCAAACTGGTCCCCGAACAGCTTGCCCAGTACCACGGCAGCACAGGCCGACACGACGCTATGTCCGCTGGTGTACTCCGGAAAAGGAGGCGTCTGCAATAAGGGCATCCAGTCCTGGCTGATATACTGATTGATATAGGTCTCCGGTCGGATGGCCTTGCTTCTGTACTTTTCATCCCAGCAGCTGATAAAGGCATCTGCGATCACGACCGATGTCCACGCATAGGCCTGCAGACTCCTGACCACATCGGCCTTCGCCTTCTCACAGGCCACCGCCGTGATATTGATCCAGTGTCCCCCGGGCGAGATCTTCTTTGTAGCAAACATCAAATGCCCGTTGACATTCATCTTGAAAGGATTGCAATCCCAGAAATTGGCGATCACCCGCTGCTCTTCGGTCAGCTTCATTCCCGCCTCATATACCTCCATCGCGTCGGCATAGAACGGACTCCCCTTCTCGTGCGAGAAAGGCGTCGGCGGATGCGGAATGAACTGTCGCGCGGAATCGATCACAAAGGTCCGCATCTCGCTCCAGTGCGGCTCGACGGCCTTCATATAGGCAGGCGGGGTCGGCTTCCACTGCCAGTCCTCATATCCCGGGTCGTATTTAGCCAGCGCCCTCGTCTCCTTATACCTGTCCTTCGCCGCCCAGGCAAGAATATGCGCGGCTACTTCCTTTCCATACGCGATAGAATTCGAATATTCGTCCCCGGGCAGTCCGGCCTTCACCTCCCCCAGCACACTGGCCTCGAAGGCCTCTATCGACCCCTCCGAGATGACCATCGCGCGGCCCACAACCAATATCGCTTCAGCCGCCGCTACAGAAAAATCATATTTCCTGCCTACCGCCGGCTGCGGCACGGCCTGCAGCCCATGCAGCTTTCCAGCGAGGCTCTGATAGGACGGATTGCCAGGACGGGCAGCTTCGTAACCCGCGATGGTCACGTAGGTATATATCCGGCTGGCGACAGGCGGCGAAAAGATGTCGCGTACCATAACATCCGTAACTTCTTTGATACAACGGTGGATCAGCTGTGGATCACCGGGCTGCAAGGCGGGTTTTTGTGCGTGCAGGACGCCGCCAAAAAAAAGGCAAATCCCAAGAATTGTCAGGGGTCTTTTCACATAAGCAAGCTTCATCATAAACGTTTACATTCTCAGCCGGCAACTTACCTGATATCTACATCCCCACCTGTCCAATTTCGATCATTTTATATGCGATTTGTTTCAATCTCCCCGCTTAACATCGATCGCCTCCCTATTTTTTTATATTGCAGGACCAAAACGATGTGCTAGCCATGATCTTCCGTGTAATTTTTACCTCGTTTGCATTGATTTTTACATTCCAGAAGGCCCTCCCACAATCCCGGCCCCTCTTCCAGCTGCTGCCCGCTGCAAGGACAGGCATCAAGTTCGAGAACCGGATATTCGAGAGCGACTCATTAAACATTCTCAACCAGGCTAATATCTATAATGGCGGTGGCGTAGGCATTGGAGACTTCAACCACGACGGCCTGCAAGACATATTCTTGTCGGGCAATATGGTATCCAGCAAGCTATACCTGAACAAAGGCGGGCTGAAATTCGAGGATATTACAGAAAAGGCTGGTGTGACAGGAGAAGGCAGGTGGTGCACCGGTGTTTCTGTAATCGATATCAATGGAGACGGCTGGCTGGATATCTATGTCTCCACCTCCTTCCGCAAAGACCCGCGCCTTCGCACCAATCTCCTATACATCAACCAGGGCAATGGCAAGGACGGCATACCAACATTCAAAGAGTCCGCCGTTGCATATGGGATTGCCGACACCGGCTTCAGCACCCAGGGTGTGTTCTTTGACTACGACCACGACGGAGACCTCGACCTGTATATCGTCACCAACCAGATCAATGACCCGAAGACGCCCATCCGTTTCAGGCCTAAGGTCACGGACGGCAGTGCGCTGGACAACGACCGCCTCTATCGCAACAATGGCAACGGCACGTTCACCAATGTCACCAGGGAAGCCGGAATCCTGATCGAAGGATGGGGCCATGCGGGCTGTATCTCCGATTTCAACGGGGACGGCTGGCCCGATATCTATGTCAGCAACGACTTCGTCTCCAACGACCTGCTGTATATCAACAACCACGACGGCACTTTCACCGACCATTTAGGAGAATATTTTCACCATACGGGCTGGAATGCCATGGGCACAGACGTCGTGGATATCAACAACGACGGGCTGCCCGACATCATCTCACTGGAAATGTTGCCCGAGAACAACCTCCGGAAGAAAAGAATGCTCGCCGGCAATGAATACTACAACTATTACAACAGCCAGCGCTTCGGCTATACGCACCAGTATGTACGCAACGTCCTTCAGCTCAACAGGGGGATGTCCCCGGAAGGACACCCGGTCTTCAGCGAGGCAGGCTTCATGGCCGGCATCTACGAGACGGACTGGAGCTGGTGTCCCCTGGCCGCCGACTTCGACAACGACGGCTATCGCGACCTCGTGGTCACCAACGGTCTTCCCCGTGACGTGACGGACCTCGACTATGTCGCCTACAACAACGGACAGGGTGGCTATGGACACTATAACCTGAAGATGGTCGACTCCCTTCCCATCGTCCGGCTTCCCGGCTATGGGTTTAAGAACAACGGAGGCTTTCAGTTCACCAATGCCAGCACAGAATGGGGATTTACCCATCCCAGCTTCTCTAACGGAGGCGCCTATGTGGACCTGGACAACGACGGTGATCTCGATCTCGTGATCAACAATATCAACGACCCCGCATTCATCTACGAGAATACCCTGAACTCGCCCGGACATCCCGCCAAAAGTCACTGGCTGAGCGTTGCGCTCGAAGGCGAAGGACAGAACCGCGACGGCATCGGCGCTTCCCTCCGCGTCTACTATGACCGGGGCCGCCAGCAGTTCTACGAGCACCAGCCCTGCCGCGGCTATATGTCCACCGACGACTACCGCGCACATTTCGGACTGGGTGCGGTGACGCATATCGACTCCATACGCGTCCGCTGGCCGGACGGAAAGACACATCTGCTGACAAACCTGACTGCCGACCAATCCATTACCGTTCATTACAAAGATGCCGCCGGTTCCATCGCACCCTATGACTACCACGCACAATCGCCGCTATTCAGGAACGTCGCCTCTGAGTATGGCATCCGCTACAAGCCGCAGGAGAAAGACGTCATCGACTATAATATTCAGCCTGCCCTGCCTCACAAGCTGAGCCAGTATGGCCCCGGCATCGCCGTGGGCGACGTGGACGGCAACGGATATGAAGATTTCTATATCGGCGGCGCCGCCGGACATAAAGGACTGTTCTTTATGCAGGATGCCAAAGGCAGCTTTACGATCGACTCCACCCGAATACCCCTCAGCGAAGGCCATCCCGGCGAGGACATGGGAGTGCTGTTCTTTGACGCAGACAACGACGGAGACCTCGACCTCTATGTCGTCAGCGGCAGCTATGAGCTGGCGCCCGGCAGTTCAGCCAGTCAGGACATTCTTTATTTCAACGACGGTCAGGGAAGGTTCTCGCCCAATTACAACGCGCTGCCCAGGATGCTCTCCAACGGCAGCTGTGTCAGGGCCGCCGATTTCGACGGGGATGGGGACCTCGACCTTTTCGTGGGAGGACGCGTGACCTCAGGCGCCTACCCCGCTCCGCCACAATCCTATCTGCTGGAAAACCACTCCGGCACTTTCTTCGACGTAACCAACAGATGGTGCCCCCGGCTACAGCAGATCGGCATGGTCACCGACGCCCTCTGGTCGGACTTCGATGGTGATGGCAAACCCGATCTCGTATTAACGGGCGAATGGATGGCCCCCACCTTCCTGAAGAATACGGGGAAGGGACTCGTCGATATCAGCGACCAGACCGGCATAGCGGGCCACGACCCCACCAGCATCCCCGCCCATAAGGGTTGGTGGAACAGCCTGGTGGCAGGAGACTTCGACAACGATGGCGACATTGACTATATCGCCGGCAACCTGGGCCTGAACTCCAACTACAAGGCCAGCCCCGCCGAGCCCATGACGCTGTATGCAAAGGACCTCGACGACAACGGGCTGCTCGATGCGATGGTGTTCTGTTATATGAAGGGAGAGGACGGCGTCCGTAAACCCTTCCCCATGACGGCAAGGGACGATATGGCCAGCCAGATGATCTCCATCCGCAAACGCTATCCCAGCTACAAGTCCTACGGCCTGGCGACCATGGACGATCTCTGGAAGCCAAAAGACAAAGAGAACGCGCTGATGCTGCAAGCCACGGATATGGCTAGCAGCTATATAGAGAACCTGGGCAACGGCCGGTTCCGCCTCCATCCCCTTCCGGCGGAGGCGCAGATAGCGCCCGTCTATGGCATGGACGCCACAGATATCGACGGCGACGGCAACCTCGACCTGCTGATGGTGGGCAATGACTACGGCATGGAGCCCTACAGCGGGCGCCACGACGCCTTCATGGGCCTCTGTCTGAAAGGCGACGGCAAAGGGGGCTTTACGTCACTGCCCCTGCCCGCCAGCGGCTTTTATGTTAAAGGAGACGCCAAGGGCCTGGCAAGGCTGCACACCGCCCACAATGACGACGTGTGGATAGCCACCCAGAACCAGGACAGCGTGATCGCCCTGAGCCTCACACATAGTCCTTCAAAAGACCTCACCTGGATCACCCTCCAGCCCCAGGACTTCTCCGCCGATATCACCTATACCGACGGAAGGACCACGCATATGGAATACTATTACGGCAACACCTACCTTTCACAGTCTTCCCGGAAGATACCGGTAAGCCGTCAGGTGAAAAAGATCGTGATCACCGACTTCAGGGGCGCCGCCAGAACAGTCACACCGTGAAATCACCCTTTTTCTAAAAACGGGAAAAAGCCCGTATTGGAGCAGACTAAAAATATCTAAATTAGTCTCACAACCCCATTCACCTGCTCCAATAACCCCAAAATGGCTTTTTATGAAAAAGCTGATAATTTTATTGCTCTGCTCCTGGCGGATCACTGTTTGCGTGGCCCAGCAGCTGCCAACGCCCGGCATCGCCCAGATCCCGGTACCCGGCCTTGGTGATATCTGTATAGCGACGATGGACCAGGGCGGCAACCCGATCATCTGCTATAACCCGCAGCTGATGCAGCAGGTGGGTACAGCCGCAGCCTATTTCTTTATCGCACACGAATACGGACACCACAAGCTGGGGCATATCGTCCTGGGAGCCATCAGCGCCAACAACCCCTATTTACAGGCCTGGCTTACCATGAATATGGAAAATCAGGCAGACGCATTCGCCGTCGACTACTGGATCTCACGCGGCGACAAACGCCCTATCCAGGCAGGCTGCAATACCTTCATGGCTATCAATAATCCGGGAGATCAAACACACCCTCCTTCTGCCCTCAGAGCACAGAACGTCGCGCAGTATTTCGCGCAGCGAACCGGTATGCCTTTATTCCCATAGCCATCTAACAAATGAAACAGCTTTTATTATTTTTCAGCCTTGCCTGCGGCGCAACGATCGCGCTGGCGCAGCCGGGTGCTTTTACAACTGGCGATGGAAGCCCCATCCTCATCGGCGCCCAAAACAAGGTCAATTATATCAGGAAAGTAGACATAAGAAATAATATTCCCGAAAGCCTGGCACCCTATCTGGCAGGACTCATATTTGCCAACAAGAATATCAGGTCCGACTCGGTGAAGAACATCAACGCCTCCCTTCAGGTGTGGATGAATAAATATTTCGAGCTGCAGAGAAGGATTGCGGCAACCGCCGATTCCAATAAGAAAATGACTTGCCAGCAGTACCTGGACCTGGGCGATTTTACGTCCGTCGAGAACGTCCTGAAAATATCCACCGACTTCCGCGCACTAAAGAAACAATTCCCGAACACCTATCAGACCCATGGCAGCGAAAGCCCGATCATTATCGGAGACTACGGCACCGTGACCTATGTCGTCGACCAGATAATCACCTATAATCTCCCGGAAGGCCTGACCTCGAATATTCTCGTTCAGCTGAGGGTTTCTCAGGATAGCCTGCGACTAAGGGTACGGGAGGTATCGCAGCTGAGACAATTTGCAGAAAGCAGAGAGATAAAGATCCGGGAATATATCACCAAATACCGGATCGTGGAAAAACAGCTGCAGTCAAGCCCCGACCTGGTCAACAAAAGGGTCCTGGCCCTCTTCAACAAGCAGGACTTCGACGGGGCCCTTCGGGAATTGGAAAGAGCAAGAGGGAGTGATGCCGCTATCGCCAATAACGAGCTGATCAGGGCCAGGATACTGATGCTGCAGCTCAACTACCAGGCCTACGATTCATCCGTGATGGAGATCAATAAAGCATACCGCCTCTGCACAACGTTTGCGCCGACCTATGACAGGCTGCTGGAATATGGTAAGTTCCTCGACGAATACGACTACATCGACACCTCGCAGCGCATCACGATCCTGACGCAGGCCTATGACAGCGCAAATACGCTACCCAGAAAGATACTCGCCTCAAGATATCTTTCCGACGCCTATATGTCCAGCGATCTGGTGAAGGCAAAGAATATCCTTGAGCGGGCGCTCGACCTGCTGCGCAGGAATGAGCCCATCACGGATTCACTGCTAACGGTCAACAAAGCGATCATGGAGCTCAACCTGGGGCGCACTTATATCTTTCAGCGATTCGACACTATCAATTACGTGAAGGCGCTGCAGCATTCCCTGGAAGCCCGAAGGACACTCCAGAGCACGGGACTACCGTCTGCGGACCTGAAATATTACCTGGCCTTATTCGACAGGAATATCGCCTACATGTATTTCGTCCTGCAGGATTCGACCAATGCGATCGACTATTACAAAAAAGCAATCGCCTTCTACGAAGCTCCGGAGCACGCCAATCTCACCTATTTCACCGGTCATGTACGCGCCAATCTGGGTCTGGCGAGTTTGTATTCGACGTACTTTCAGCTCGACAAGGCCAATGCGATCCTGCTCAGGACGATCCAAATGATCCAGACCGATGTGAGCCTCCGGTCGAGGATCTATGTCCAGGAAATAGAGGAGACCTATACCGTGCTGATCACCAACGAGCTGAAGATGAACAAAATGGACGAAGCCCTGCGATACAGCGAGGAATTCAGGAACCTGATCACCCCGTTCATGGGTCCTAATTCCAAAGAGTTCTACTCAATAGCCCTGGCAGAGGTGGACGTAGACCTTGGGGCGTACTACCTGCAGAAAGCCGACTATCCGCGCTGCAAGGAAATGCTTCAGGGCGCCTATGATTTCTATATTGCAGATCTGAGCGGGGCCCTGAAGGACAAGCAAAAGTTCGTCAACTGCATCTACTATCTGCATGAATATTACGTCAACACCAACGAGACCATACCCGGTATCCAATTCAATCAGGATCTGCTGGCCAGGATCGTTGAGTACAGGGGGAGTAGTTTCGACGCCTTCACTGACCTGGAATCACAGGTTCAATACCAGCTGTCGGAGCTCTTTTATAATGTGAAGAGATACGACTCGGCCGAGACCTATATCCGGACGGCCATTGCGACCTCGGAATTGAAATCGAGACAACAGCCGGTTGAGAACATAAAGAGCTTTGCCATCCAGACCAACGGGCTTTTAAGGATCATGCTCCGCAGACAGAATAGCCATGGCGTGGATTCATTGACGGATTCCTTTATTACTTCCTGTGCGTCGATGAGCAATTCATCCCCCTGGGTTCGCGACCACTACCGTGCGATCATCGGCACGCTGCTCTCCACCTATGGCGCGTTCATCGACATGGATATCGACAGCGTTCCGGTCAAAGACCCCATGCTCGTCAAGAGATACCTTGGCTGCGAGGACCGCATTTTTGACGCGGCTGCCCAACATTTCGAGGTTGCAAAGAACGACCCCAGCTTCGAGAACAAATGGGACTTCGCCATGTTCTCCTATCAGTGGGCGCAGCAGCAGTATAGATGGGAAAGTCATTGCGCGAAAGCAGACATCCCCGCGCACCATAAAAAAAGGGACGATCTGCTGGCACAGGCTCTCCAGACCGCCAATACATTGCCGCCAACCCCATTCCTGGACAATTTCAGGCAAAACGTCAACACCTTGTCGCAAAAGCCACAGATCGTTCTTACGCACAACTAGAACTGGATATGCGCGCTCCCGAAAACGCCAAAATTGGCGCCATAATAAGGGCGGGGAGAAAACCTCCAGACCATGTCTACGCGGAAATATTTAAAGATATTGTCAAGCCCGGTCCCCACTTCGGTATAAGGCTTGCCTCCCAATGAATGAAGGTGATAATTCCCCAGCTCCATGGTATTGAGCTTACTGTTACCCGGGTTCAGGTCACCCCAAACGGTTTTGACGTTCCAGAACTGGCGCACATTGAGCTTGCGAAGAAAGGGGACCAGGTTCAGGAGCTTTTTTTCAAAATTATGTTCGATGGTAAATCCGGCAAACCGGTCGCTGAAATACTCGAAGCGGTTCATCAGATTGAAAGACTGTTTGCTGTAATAATAGATCTCATTGCCGGGGTGCAATTCCAGCAGCATGAAGGGCAGAGGCGTATTGCTGAATATCCTGCCCGCATAGGTCCGATAGTCGATCTTGCCCCAGCGCGGAATGCGGAAACTCTGCGAGACCATCAAATTGAACCTGTCATATTTGTATCTTCCTCCCAACCAGCCAGGGAGGCCCCGGGCATAGCGGGCTTCAAAAATGGGGCTGGCCCCTGCGAAGCGGTGGGTCTTTCGGAAAGTGGTCACTTTATTCTCTCCCGGAGCATAACGGAGCCTTAGCGCCAGTTCGGTATTTTGTAAGTCCTTCTGGTGGTATCCGATCTGATCCTTGGGCGGCAGCGGCTGGAAAGTCTCATAAGCCGACCGGCTAAGGATGACCTGCGTCGAGAAATTGTTGTCCCACTCTTTCATCACGGAGCCCTTTACTTCATCCACCTGAAGGAATTTTTGTCGGACCCCCGGTCTCCTGATCAGCTGGCTGAACAGGTTGTCTGTGGTAGGATCTTCGTCGTTGTACCGGACCCGGCCATTGTCCAGATCGTGTACATAAGAGCCGGCAAAAGTATATCCTGTACGCGGAAGCCTGTAGGTGGCATCCAACCCGCCTTTAAGGGCCCGGTCGCGGAAACCGTAAGCGAGATAGCCGTGCAGGCGAAGGTATTGGCTGAACTTTTCCGTAGTGGCGAGATCGAAGCGCAACCTTAACCGCTCCCGCTGATTTCCGCTCACCCATTTGTACCAGGGACCGATCTCCACCTTGCCCAATTTCTTGCGGCCGTCCACGATCAGCTCGACGGTATTGACATATTTATGGAAAAGGGGCATGCTTTTCAGCGTATCCATCATCTTGTACACCTTCTGTTCGTTGACGCTTAGCGGCTCATGTCTTTCCGCATACCAGTAGGCCTGGTCGCGGGTGAGAGCGCTATCGGAAACGACTACTTGCTCCTGTCGGGTATTGTTCTGCAATTTGCCGACAATATCTGTCGAATCGAATTGAACATTCCGGTACATATTTGTCCGGCGTGCAATCAGGGACAGCTTTTCCTTTTTAAAGGGGGACATCTCCACTATGAACCTGTCTTTGCCCAGCGTCCAGGAGCTGTCGCTCTTCTGCATGAATTCCTGGATGACGTCGAGCCTGTGAACGTAATTGATACCTGCGTATTCGGATATCTGCAGGTTAACTTTCTTGATCCCCCAGGTGCTGTTATGGATCCAGCAATCGCCCGAAAATGTATTCTGTCCCTGCTGTTTCGGGGTAAAGAAAAGATGCAGATAGCGCTGGCCGGCGATGTACTGGGTATCGGCCCCCCGGTAATTGTAATAATTCTCCCCTAATCGGCCCATGGGGCTGATGAATTCCTTGCCGAACAGCCGCAGGTAGGCCTCATAGACATTTACTTTCTGGTGAAGCTCTTCCATGAAATGCAGCACCATTTCATTCCTGATACCGTTCGTTTGGACGGCCTTTATCTCTTCCCGCGTCTGGTAGGGCCTGGCGCTGTAAAAATAGTCGGAGATCGTTTCCGTCATGAATACGGGGAGGAATGGCTTTTTATCCGATACGCTGTCAATATTGTCAAGGATGAAGCCGAAAGGTTTCAGCAGTCGCCGCCGGTTGAAAGCGTCCCGGCTGATATTGTTGATATCTACTTCCAGCTTGTTATACAATTCGCAGGAATAGGCTCCCGAAGCGTAGGGGTCATTATGGGGTTGGTTCTTAACGACCTTTCTCCACCACAGCAGGCCTTTGTTGAAACGGGACTTCACCACGACGCTATCTGAGAACTTCCCTTCAAAAAGGTAAAGGTTTGGCATGGCCGTATCCTTCCGGGCCCTGATAAAGATGTTCAGGGTCTTGAATCCGCTATAGCTGATGACGAGGGTGTCATTGGTGAGGGGGGTAGCAAGGGAAAAATTTCCCAGGCTGTCGGTGATCGTCCCGGTATGGTTCTTTTTCCAAACGACGCTGGCGAAAGATACTTTTTCCTTGGTGAAGGGGTTGGTCACGGTACCGCTGACAGTCCTGTGCTGACCGCGGGAGCAGAAAGCGAGGCCACAAATAGTCACTACAAGCGCCAGTCTCCTGGCGAAGCTACAGGTCAGGGGCAAAATACCGGTGTTTATAAATAAGACGCCCTGGGAGGGAGGAACCCCTATTCCCCTATGGAAAAAAATTTCATTTCTCCACCACCAGAAATACGCACCCCCTGGCCGGCAGGACAACCCTTATCCCCTTGTCCGTATAGGAAAAACCCGCCTTAAGGCCGGTATAGTTGGCCGGACCGCCTGAGACGCCTTCCGGCCCGTGCCCATTGACCCGGACCTTCCGTGAGAACTCCTGGTCATCCTCGCCCCCTTCCAGCGTATACCAGTAGTAGCGCCGGCCAACAGGCCAGTGATCCAGCCGGATGGATACGGTCTTCTCCGTGGCCCCTGTATTGGCAAGGATGATCCCCGTCTCGCCCGAAGAGAACAGGGAGCCATAGGCTTTGACCGGGCTGTCTTCGCCAGCCGAGACGGCGACCAGCCGGTCCCCCAGCATTTTCTGCAAATAATACAAATAGTAGAAGGAAGGACGGGGATTCCATCTCGACGCGCCCGGCTCGTCGCCCGCGCTGAACAGCCCGTGATCATTCCCATTGTCCCACCCATTCAGCATGTCCCAGCGCGCAGCCAGGCCGAACTGATTGGTCAGCGCCTCGCCAACGACGATCACCGCGAAGACGCCGCTGACATTGCTGACCTGCTGCCTGGCGCCCGTCGCAAACATATTCCATTCATCCATCGCGATGGGCTTGACGGCCGCACCATTCTCCTTTAGCGTTCTTTTGAGATAGCTCATCATCCGTGCGGGAACGGTATCCGCACAACGAAGAATATCCGACGCCGAGGACCGACGGTTATAAGGCGTAAAATAATTGTGTACCACATAGAAGTCGGCCTTGCCCTCCAGCTCCTTCATCATACCGGAGTTCCAGGTCTTCAGCGTATTGGTCTGCCAGGCTTTCGGTTCTGCTTCCGAAGTGACGGCGCCTATATAGATCGTCGCTCCGACTGACCTGGCAGCATTCTTCATCGAGTCCGCGAATACCTTAAAATGACGTGCATACAGTTGTCCCGTCAGGAATTCCGGCTGGCTGTCCCTGTTGAGCGCGGGATCGATCCGGTATCCCCATTCCCAGTCCCCAAAAGATTCATTCCCCACTTCCCAGTACCGCGTCCGTCCCTTGTCGTATCGCACCCAATCGGCCGCCAGATGGGCCGCCGCCGCTACAGGATCAGCGCTGGTCCCATACCTGGCATATCCATAGTTGACCGTCAGCAGCCCCTCGTTGCCCGTCCGCACGAGCATAGCATAATAGTCATCCAATGACGCACTGATATGGCCTGTCGTCCTCCCGAAAAAGAAACCTGCCTTCTTTTTGTCTCCCTTCTTGTCCGTCAGCAGGGCCGGCACATCCGACGGAACGTCTCCACGCGCACGATCCCAGAAATAGACATCACTGCCGCTGCCCGCCGGAAACCGGATGATATGCGGATGGAGCCGCGATACATGCTCCATGAACAAAGGCTGCGAGACCATATCCGTCATCCAGGTATTGGCATTGTGCCCGAATTCGGCCTGCGGTATCTTCGTAATGATCCGGTTGGGAAAGACGGTCACCGTATCGGTCGCGACAGCAGGCGCCACCACCTCTTCGCTGACCGGCGCCTGAAAGGACTTTGGCTGCCAGTCATCAAGAAAAAATCCGATCGTGGGTGCTACCGGCGGATCAGGCGGCAAAACGGGCCGGGGCCTCAGCCCACTGACCGCGGCAAATAAGATCACCCCGGTTGCGATCGCGTAAATACTTTTCATTGCTTAACCAGTTGAAATGCTTTCATAGGCCCATCATTGACGGCCACCAGCAATACGCTGTCTTTACCTGCTGCTATCCATTTCATATCCCGTATATCTCCATCCAGGATAAGCCCCGACCGCGCCGGCGTCACGGGGGCCAGTCCCTGCAACACCAGGCCATAAGAGGCATCCTCTGCTCCAACAGATGCGCGCATATGATACTCGTTCCCCGCCAGCACCAACCCATCGGCGCCAACCCCCACCATCACATTCACCGGCGCCACCTGCGCTTCCAACGGGAAAGGCACAAACCCAAACCCTTTTCCCGTATTCCTGAAATATCCGCTGCGGGCTTCTCTGCAATAAAGCACCAGCGCCCGGTCCCCTCCATCTTCCGGCAGCAGGTCATCCATCCCGGCCTTTGCATAAGAAGCATTGTCCGAGAACCGCTTCTTGATCGACGGCATCTGCAGCGCCCACTCGTCCCTCGAAATACCCGCCGTCAGCTGATACTGCCCATTTTCATGTTTCATGTAATAACAAAAGATCGGCTCGATGATCCCGTTGCCATCCAGGTCCTTCGCCACCAGCTGCGCCGGCTGCCGGTCAGCAATATGGAAAGGATTGTTCAACCCGGCATTCCCCGCCACGATATCCATGCGGCCATCATGGTCGACATCCGTCATCAGCAGACTCCGCCAGAACCCCTGGCTCGCTCCCATTCCATACTCATTGGTCAGTTCCTTCATCCCCGTCCCTGTATTCCTGAAGACCCGCACCGGCATCCAGTCGCCGGCCAGGACCAGGTCAGGCCGCCCATCCCCGTCTATATCGGTAAAAACGGCTGCATTCACCAGCCCCGGTCTCTCGAGCGCCGGACAGACCAGATGTGTGACATCTGTAAAGACCCCATGATCGTTTCGCAGCAAGTAGCTTCTCGCCGGCAAAGGGTATGTACCCAATGCCACTCTTCCCCCTATAAAAACATCCATGTCCCCATCCCCGTCCCAGTCTCCGATTGCAACTGCCTTGCCGGGCGTCCGGATATCCACCGGAAAAGCCGTCGGGTCCGGCCTGAAATTTCCCTTCCCATCGTTGATATACAACCGGGGACGGTAATAGGGTGAGTTGACATCGAACTCGGTGCTCCCGCTGACGACCAGCAAGTCCAGGTCCCCATCCCCATCCACATCGAACAGCGCGCTCTGCATGTCCTCCTCGTGTTTGTCGCCCTGCACCAGGTCCTTCCCTGTGAATGTCCCACCCGGCTGCTGCAAAAAGACCCTGCCCGGCTGATCAAATCCGCCGCCGATAAAAAAATCCTGCAACCCGTCCCCATTCATATCTCCGACGCTGATAAAGGGCCCTTCCTGTGAATACTGCTGCGGTATCAGGGGCTGGAACGCATAGTCCAGAAAGAATTTTTCCTTATGGGTATAACTGATGCCAAGGACATCCGTCGCGTCGGCAAACATTCTCCCATTGGCTGGCACGCCCAATGCCGCCACCCGACCAGCCTTCTTCACCACCAGTATGGTATCCGCCAACGGGCCGCCGACCAGCTGAGCGCTTCCATCCGGCCACACCACCCTCATCGAATCGACAACGGCATGTCCCATACCAAAATGAAGCCGGGCATCCACCGACGAGAGATACCCTCTTACCGGATATTGCTCCAGCATCTGCATACCACTCTTACTATACGCATAGACCACGGCCCCGACGCCGTCCCGGTTCAACGAGTCCCCTTGCAGGCGAACCGTCAGATAATGCGCACCGCCAACACCGTCGTTCCTCATCACAGAAGCCGGCTGATTGATATTATTGGTGACAATATCAAGGTCTCCGTCATTATCAAGATCAACATATACCGCACCGTTAGAAACGGTCGGCAGCTCTATCCCCGCCGCCACCGACACATCCTCCATCCTCATATCCCCCTTATTCCTGAACAGGTAATTCCGCATCGGCAACGGCTTCATCTCAGCCGCCGGCCCGCCGCCGGACGCACCGCCTATCTGCGCCCGCGTCCCCTGCGCCAGCGCATACCGGTATTCCAAAAAGTCCGCATTCACCGGATCCCTCCCCATCCCATTTGTAATGTGCATATCCTTCCATCCATCATTGTCGAAATCTGCCATCAGCACGCTCCAGCTCCAGTCTGTCTCCGCAATACCCGCCAGCTGCGCCACCTCGCTGAAAAAAGGCAACGACTTCCCCCCTACCTGTCTCACCCCGTTGTTCAGCTGCAGCATATTGTGCACATATTCCGGCTCATACCCATTATCCCTTTCCAGCTGATGCCGCTGATCATTCAAAAAAGAATACATGGTCTTCTTCCGCTCGCTCGTCTCGGGCTGCATGTCCATGCTCACGATATCAGGCCAGCCGTCATTGTTGTAATCCGCAGCATCCGTACCCATGCTCGAATAGCTCTGGTGCCGCAATGCAGAGGCGATACGGTTGCTGAACGTGCCGTCCCCGTTATTCATCCATAACAGATCATTGGCCAGATAGTCATTGGCCACATAAATTTCCGGGTAGCCATCCTTATTAATGTCGCTGACCACAACTCCCAGGCCATATCCATTGTCGGCAATACCAGCGGCCTCTGTCACATCCCTGAATACCGGATGATCCGATCCCTGCGGCACCCCTACATTGTGATACAGCCGGTCAGCGGCAGGAGAATTTACGCTGGCCGCCCTCGGCCGGATATCGTTGGGCCGGTCGCCCCGCTCAGCCGACAGCTGATGATTTTCCAAAAACATATCCAGCCGCCCATCCTTATCATAATCAAAGAACACCGCTTGCGTAGAATACGCCGAGTCGTCCAGCCCATACTCCGCCGCCTCTTCCCGGAAGCGAACGCCCTTCTGGTTTACGAACAACAAATTCCTGCGCCGGGCGCCCGGCACATTCCCCGCCACACAAACATAGATATCCGGCCACCCGTCGCCGTTGATATCCACCACGCTAACCCCTGTACACCATACCCGGGTTCCCACCCCGGCGCTTTCCGTCACGTCCTCGAATCGCATCCCTCCCTTATTGATGTACAGCCTCGAGCTCACCTGGCTTCCGGCAAAAAAGATATCCGGCAGCCCATCCCTGTTGAAGTCGCCGATGCCGACTCCTCCACCCATATAGGCATATTCGTTAGAGAACAGGTTCACCGAATTATTCTCCGTGATCGTATTCCCGAACCGGACTCCCGTCTCTCCCGGTGACAAAAAAGTAAAATGGAGTCCCTCCGGCCGCCGCGAGCCGCAGCCTTCCAGGAACAGAGCCACCATACAAAATAAAACAACCGCTACTTTATTCGTGGTCACGGAAAGAATTTTAGATACACCCTACTGCTTCTTATCTACGGCTAGGTACACAACACTATGCGCCGGCACCGACAGCCGGATCGTACCGCTGACCGGGGCTTTATACGCCGGCAGCGTAGAATAATTCAACGGCCCGCCAGCCCCCGAAGAAGGGCCCGCTCCATTTACATACACCTGCCCGGAGAAGCTGCCATTGTCCGTACCGCCCGTCAGCACATACCAATAGTAGTTGGCTCCCGCCGGCCAGTGCCGGAGATCGACCGCCACGGCATGATTGTACTTACCCGAATTGGCGATAATGGTCCCCAGCTGGCCCGATGAAAAGGTCGACGAATAGCTCGTCAGATCACCATTGATCGCGTTCAGCGTATCATAGACCATCCTGTCTCCCATAAAATGCCGGAAATAGTAGAGGTAGTAAAAGGCGGGACGCGGATTCCAATCCGGCACTCCCGGCTCCTTCCCGCTGCTGAACATACCCTGATCATCTCCGTTGTTCCATCCATTGGCGAGGTCCCAGCGGCTCGCCTGCCCGAACTGATTTTTGATAATAGAGCCAAGGGCCTTGGCGGCGTGGATACCCGCAATGTACGACACCTCCTGCTTCGAACCCTCGGCCTGGATATTCCATTCGGTCAGCGCCACCGGCTTCATCGATACACCAGCCGCCGATACCTGCTGCCGGATATAATTCATGACAGCAGTGGGCTCTGTAGCGGCATTGCTGAGGATATCATCCGCCGAACTATTCGTTTTATAGGGCGTAAAATAGTCGTGCACGATATAAAAGTCGGGTGCGTTGCCCGCCTGCGACAGCACTCCCTGGTTCCAGGTCTGGACGACAGCATCGCCCCCCGCTGCCGGCGCCTGCTGATACAGGGTCGCCCCGATGTAAATGGTCAGCCCCAGCTGCTGTGCCGCTGCCCGCATGGAGTCCACAAAGACCTTCACATGCTGGCCATACAAAGCGCCTGTGATCACAGCCGGCTGTCCATCCTTATTCTGGGACACATCGATGCGATAGCCCGCCTCCCAGTTACCATAAGACTCGTTGCCGACCTCCCAGAACTTCGTCCGGCCGTTGTCATACCTCACCCAGTCGGCCGCGTGATGCGCCGCCGCAGCGACCGGGTTGGCGCTCGTCCCGTATCGCGCATATCCATAGTTGACAGTGATGATCCCCGTCGAACCGGTCTGCGACAGCAGATTATAGTAATTGCCCAGTGAAAGCGTCCAGGATGCCGTATTGCCTCCGTACCAATATCCCGCAGCAGAAGAGGCGCCGCTTGCATCCAGCAGATTGGCCGGTGCATCCGCGGGCGCCGCCGTCGTATCATTCCAGAAATAGATATCGCTCGCGCTGCCGGCCGGAGCACGAATGATCCCCGGCGCCAGATCTTTTATATAACCCATCAAAGGAGCCTGGTCGACGATCTGCGACATCCAGAGATTGGAATTGTTTCCAAACACATAGGTCGGCACCTTTACCAATACCTTGTTGGCATCGATCGTCAGCGTATCCGTCATCACCCCTGTAGCCGCCACACCCGCCGTCGACGCCGATACGGCAAAGGAGCGGGCCTTCCAGTCGTTGCCAAAAAAACCTATGCTGGCAGACGCCCCCGCATCAGTTGGCGAATAGACCGAGTCCGCAGCCGTCAGCACAACGCCGGGGCCAGTCTTCGAACCACCCGAAGCGCTGTTCTTCCTACACCCGATACAGATCCCAAGGACTGCAGTCATCAAAAGGCCGGCCTGAAAAAAAAGCTTCATATTTGATATTTATTATTTAATAGCTACTATTCTTATATTATCGATCGCCATTGCAAACGTACCGCCCTTGATTGTCGTCGTGCCATCATTGGCGTACATGATCATCAGCATCCCGCCGCCGTCATTGATCGCCCCATTCTTCCCGGGTGATTTCTGCAAAGCCGAAATGCTGCCGGCGCCGGTACCCGTACTTGTATAGACGTTCTTGTCAGCCGATAGGAAGCTGGACAGGGGAATGGTTGCGGTCAGCCAGGTGCCAGTAGAGAGCTTGCCGCCGGGAAACTTCTTCCACGGCGCAAATTCAGCCAGGTAACCCCAGTTGTCGCTCGGGAAGGTGGTCCCGATCCATATCGATCCCGCCGACCAGTTATTGACAAAGACCTCGAACTTCAGTGCATAGTTGCCGATCGGCCCCGACGGCCAGGTCGCCGTATTCGTAATGATGGAATTATTATCCTGCCACCAGGAATTATCCCCCTTCACTTTGTCACCGGCCGGATCGATCTCTACACAATTTCCCGTGCCGCCAGGGAAGACCGTAGGGTCCGTTACAAAATTCCCTACCCACGGATTCTGCGACCAGCCGAAATAAGGATTATTCGCAGGTGGACTCCATTGACTGGTCGTACCGTCAAAATTGGCGATGAAGCCCGTAGTCGGCGACATCCAGTTGTCATAGACAAACGGCGAGCTCGCCGAGCCAAAAGTCCCGACGACACGAAGGCTATCCCCCGCCGTTATACCGGCAGGCACCGTAACGGTGATCTGTGTCGAGCTGTCCACCTTATAGGTCGGGGCATCGATCCCGCCCGGGAAAATGACCTTGGAGATACCATAGAAATTATACCCTCTTATGACCAGCGTGCTGCCGGCCGGCGCATTCTCATTGCTGACAGCCTGGATCACCGGAGGGGTCAGCACGAGCGTGAATGTATATGTCGCTGAACCATGACTGGTCACCACCTTGATCGTATTCGACACGCTGTTCAGAGGCGGCGCCGTCGGCGCATTGGAGGGTATGACAATAGGAATATAATTATTGGACACCAGCGCGGCATTGAACGGCGCGTCAAAGTCATTAAAATAGACGTGCTCCAGTCCGTCAAACCCCGAACCCTGAATGGCTATCAGCGTACCGGGATAGGCCTTTACGAAAAAACTGTCCCTGGCCGCCGAATCCACGGTCCGCACATGTGTAATGACAGGCGCGCCCGATCCGGATTTTTTACACGCGACAGGAATGATCCCACCCAATAGCAACAGGAAATAGATAACCCTCTTATATATCGTTTGCATAGATCTTTGTTTAATAATTTGCCAATTTGGAAAAATCGAATGGCTGAGGCGCCGCCAGCAGATTGGGCGCTATCGTCAGCTCAGCCTCCGGCCAGGGAAGATAGACCGTGGCATCCGTCACCGGGTATGTAGTACCCGTGAACGTGAGCGTATAGTTCCCCGGAGCATTGTAGAGGATGTTGTAGTGACCCCTGTCCTGCGAGCTGAAATAGGCCAGCGCCTTGGCCGGTGCAAAATAATACCACCGCACCCAGTCATACCAGGCCAGCCCTTCAAAAGCAAACTCGACCTTCTTCTCCTGGAAGATGTCGTCGAAAGTGATGGACGACGCCGTCGCAATACCCGCACGCGTCCGTACGGCATTGAAATACTTGAGCGCCGTAGCATCCGAGGTCGAAGCGGAATTCCCCAGTATCGCCTCTGCATAGGTCAGATAGACTTCGGCCAGCCGCAGCTGATAGGTATTCTCGTAGGCGGCCATCGTCGTTCCCCCATTGTTGTCCGCAGGCGATCCGATAACATATTTCTTGATATAGGCGTGGTCATTCCCCGAATTGAAGTTGCTGACCGGCACCGTCGTTCCGCCACCCGCCGCGTTCAGCTCAGGATAGCTGTCGCCGGGCATCATAAAGGTGGCCTTGCGCCGGACCGAGTCCTGCGGATGCGCCGCATAATATTTCAGCAGACTGGCTGACGCCCCAAAGGCGCCGCCCCATCCGTCACCCGACTGTGTAATGCTCGAAGTATAGGCCACATACGCCTGGAAAGAGTTATTGATCCCCCAGGGCGAAGAGGACGGCATCCACAGCAGCGAGAACAGCGCCTCCGGATTCGGGCTCGAAAATGCCGTGCTGTTATACGCATGTGTGAACAGATTGTAATAGCTGGGCAGCAGGCTGGCCCCGCTGTTATTGATCACGTCCGCCGCATAGTATTTCGCGCTGTCCAGATCGGTCTGCGATCTCGCTCCTTCCGACTTGCCAAGTCCCGACCGGTACAGATAGGCTCTCGCCAGCATCCCTTCAGCAGCCCATTTGGTGAGACGGCCCTGCTGATAGGGCGTAGAAGGCAGGTGCGCCGCGCCATACGCAAAATCCATCACGATAAGTTTCCAGACGCTTGCCAGATCACTCCGGCGGATCGTGCTGTCCGTTAGCTGCGTGACATTGTTATAAAGAATAGGCACGGGTCCCCAGTTGCTCACCAGGTAGAGATAGGACAGCCCGCGCATAAACCTGCACTCCGCGATCCCCATCCGCCTGGTGCTCTCGCTCGCCGTGGTCTTGGCGCTCGAGATATTGTTCATTACCAGGTTGCTCTGCGCGACCACCTTCCAGAAAGCCTCGTAGCCCGTCGGCAGGATATCATCGGTCTGCGGAACAGAGAACGAAATATAGCCCTTGCGGTCCGCATCATCGCAGTTGAGATTTCCCCCGTGTGCCTCGCCAAAACTGAGAAATGCCTTGTCATTATAATCGAACCAGACGATCCCATACAACGGCGCCGTACCGGCCATCACTTCCGCATCAGAAGTATAAAAGTTTCCCGATGTCGTCGAATCCAGCGGCGGCCGGGTCAAAAAATCTTTCTTGCAGCTGTACGCCACAGCTATCACGGCAAAAAATAGTGAATATCTTATGATAGGTTTCATTATCGACTTGCTTTAAATGTTAAAAATCAGCCAGCACATTGACAGAATACATCCTGACATTGGGGTACCGTCCGTTGTCCAGACCATTGATGATAATAGGATTTCCGCTGTTGTAGTAGTTGAATGGACCGATCTCCGGATCGAAGCCTGTGTATTTGGTGATCGTGAAGAGATTTTGTGCGTTCACCGCCACCCTCAGCCCCCGCATGGCCAGATGGCTTACCCATCGGTAAGGGAAATTATAGCCCAGCGAAATATTCTTCATCCGAACATAGGTACCGCTCTCCACGTTCCTCTGACTCAGCCTTTCATTACCATTCGCCGTGCTCGTATACACCCTTGGTACCAGCGTATTGGGATTGGTCAGCGCCGCCACCAGCGCATCCGCGGCATTATAGCTGCTCGGCCTCGCAAAATTGATGACCGATTCATAGTAGTTCTCGAAGGCTCCCTTGCTGCCGGGCAGCGTGTTCTGATATTTCTGAAGGTTGACGATATCATTCCCTACCGAACCGGTGATAAAGATGTTGAGGTCAAAATTCTTGTAGCTGATGAAGTTGTTGAACCCGAACGTATACTTCGGCCAGGGATTGCCGAGGATCACGCGGTCCTTCTGATCGATGACGCCGTCCCCGTTGACATCCCTGAACTTGATGTCGCCTACCCAGGTACCCGTGCCCGGGTCTACCGTCACCTTGGAGTTGGAGGTCTGGTTCGCATGACTGATGATATCCTTATAGTCCTGGAACAGCCCGTCGGATATATATCCCGTGATCATGCCCACCGGCTGCCCCACCTTCGTGCTGAACTGGGCCTGCTGGCTGTTCGTATTGCTGGTATAGATGGCCGTGATGGGGTTGGAAAGCGAGGTGACCTTGTTGCGGTCGATGGAGAAATTGATACCGGTCTTCCAGGTAAAATGACGGTCTTGATAGTTGACCGTATTCACGGTGATCCCGATGCCCTTATTGCGCATGCTGCCGACGTTGGTCTCCGGCCAGGCAAGACCGCCGTTGCCGGTGCCGCCACCCTGATAGGTCGGATAGGAAGAATAGGTTAGCAGCTTGGTGATATCCTTGACATAAGCATCCGCGATGACCTCCAGCCGGCTGTTGAACATATGCAGGTCAAATCCTACATTCGTCGTCTTGTCCACTTCCCACTGGAGAAGAGGGTTCGGAAAATTGGATGGCAGAAAGCCCGTCCCGAACGCGGTCGGATAAGAGGTCAGCACTGCATACTGCGCCAGCCCGTTGCTACCGGAGTTGCCTGACCAGCCGTATTCGGCCCTCAGCTTGAGGTCGCTCAGATTGGGTATACCCCGCATGAAGGGCTCCTCGGATATCTTCCAGGCGACGCTGGCGGCGGGAAATCCACCCCAGCGATTGTCCAGACCGAATGCCGAGCTGCCGTCACGCCGGTAAGTACCCTGCACGATATACTTGCTGTCATAGATATACAGCAACCGCCCGAAATAAGACTCCTTCGAAGAAGTGCTCATCGTACTGTTATTGCTCTGGGTATTATCCGAGGCCCCGGCATTCAGCGTCTGAACGGTGTTGTTGACAAATCCGTCCTTGAACCCATACAGCGTTTCATATTCGCTGGCAGATGCCTCGTGTCCCGCCATCGCCGAGATCGCATGCTTTCCGATCTTCGTATCATACTGCAGGCGCGTGTGTACATTCCACCAGTAATTGGAGGTCACCTGCTTGGAACCCGTAGCGATCGCCTTTATCGTCGCACCGAAGACATAAGTAGGATTGAATTGATAGTTCGTCAGATAGTTGTAGCTGCCATTGGCCTCCGTATGCCACACCAGCCCCTTTATGAGCGTGACGTCTGCATAGACCCCGCCCAGGGCGCCAAGCCCCTTGTTGTAGTTGGTATTGAGGTTCGCCAGCGCTATCGGGTTGACGAAATTATTGGCGTATGGCGTTCCGGCAGCCGGGCCGCCCCAGGTGCCATCAGAGTTCTTGATGGCGATGGCCGGGCTGATATCGATGGCGCTCTCGATCAGCGAATTGTTGGAGGTGACGATCCTCTCCTTCGTTATATTGGCGCTCAGGTTGACGCCGACCTTCAGCCAGTTGCGCGTATTGTTATCCACGTTGATCCGCACCGATCCCCGGTTAAAGCCCGAGCCTTGCGCGATCCCGTCCTGGTTGAAATACTCCCCTGAAATATAATAGGTCGTCTTTTCGCTGCCACCGCTAAGCGACAGCTGATGCTTCTGCAGCAGCGTCTTTCTGAACAAGGCCGCCTGCCAGTTGGACCCGGGACCCAGTATGGACGGATCGGCAAAATCCGCTTCCGAGGTACTTCCGCCGGCCTTCTGCAGCTCGTTCCGGAATGTCGCATACTCAGGCAGTTTCATGACAGGCGCGAAGTCAGGCAGCTGCTGCTGGGTGAGCAGCGTATTGAACGATACTTTGGATTCACCAGCGCGACCATGCTTGGTCGTGATCATGATCACCCCATTGCCTCCCGCGGCGCCGAAAATAGCGGTCGCCGAAGGTCCCTGCAAGATGTTCACAGTCTCAATGTCCTCAGGGTTGATGCCCGCCAGCGGACTCGCATATGCACCGGGAGCATTGTATGACCCCGCCGCGCCACCCTGTGGATCGGCCGGCTTGATCTGGACCCCGTCGATCACCCACAAAGGCTGCGTTCCCTGGCTCAGCGAGCTGACACCCCTGATGACCACGCTTGGGGCTGCCCCCGGCTGGGCATTGCTCGAAGCCACATAAACATTGGCCGCCTTACCCTGCAAGGCCTGCTCGACCGTGCCATTCACCGTCCGGTGCAATTCCTCTGACGTGACGGTCACCTGCGAGCTGCTCATATCCGTTTTTTTCATTTTCCCATACCCTACCACCACCACATCCTGCAGGTGATTGTAGTCTTCGGCCAGCGATACGCTTCTGGTCCTGACGCTGCTGGCCTTCACCTCCCTTGGCGCATAGCCTACCAGGCTGATCACCAGCATCGAATTGGGCGTGGCGTTAATGGTGAATTCTCCATTCTCGTTGGAAACCACCGCATTATTTGTCCCTTTGACGGTAATGGTCGCACCGGGTAGCGGAGTCCCTAAAGTGCCGGAGATGATCTTGCCTGTGATTGGAGTGCGGTCCTGCTGGGCCGTGACAGAGAGAGAGGTCAGCAGCCAGATCATAACGGACCACAAAAGCTTGTGGAGCGATCTCAATTTTTTCATACTAAGCAATTCGTTTAGTTTGTGCCGGGAATTTGGCCCCTGCGGGCCATTGACGAAATAAAATTAGAGCCTTGAGACATCCCTGAGGGGGCTCAAATCGTTCAAAAAGGGGGTGCAAATGTTTAATTCAGCCTATATTTGTTGTCGATAACTGCTTGTATAACCTGCTGAGTCATATGAGGAAAAAGATTTTTCTACTGATCTTGTGTGGTATGGTCGTGCTTCACCCCCATGCGCAGACCAGCGACTATGTCTTCTCCCATCTGGACTTTACCAATGGCCTGATCAATAATCATATCACCAGTATATATAAGGACAGTCGGGGATATATGTGGTTCGGGACCGTCGCCGGGCTCGACCGCTATGACGGTTACCAGTTCCGTCACTTCAGACATGACCAGCGGGATACTACGAGCATAGTAGATAATTATGCAGAGCAGATTTTCGAGGGCCCCGGTCGCCGGCTATGGGTAGAGATCAGGGCAGGCCGCTTCAACATCTTCGACTTCGAAAAGGACTGCTTCGACCGGAACTTCGCCAATTACCTGAATCGCCTTTCGTTGCCTACCTACCGCCTTCTGACCATTACCAAAGGTGCCGACGACTATTGGTTCATCTACCAGGACGGCGGTGTTTATCACTATCTCCCCGACGGCCATATCGTACCCATACCCAATACCAGCGCCACCATCAATACCGCCCGGGCCGATGGCGACGGTAATTGCTGGATCGTCTACCGCAGCGGCATCCTCGAAAAAATAGACGGTCATATCAACAGGTCCGTCTTCCGGACGCCCGCCTTCCAGAACAGCGTCGGTTCCGGTCTCTCTACCTGTGGCCTCTACATCGACCGGCAGAATGACCTCTGGCTTTATGCCAACGGGTACTTCAAAGGCGCCTGGTATTATTGTCCACCGACGGGAGAGCTCCGGCATCTTTCCCTGGAAAGTCCCGGCGTCCTTCTCAACAGCAATCTGATCGACAATGTCCTGCAGGACGAGAAAGGACTGATCTGGCTGGCGACGGACCACGGCGGCATCAACATCGTCGACAAGCGGAACTTCTCCGTCAGGTATATCCGGCATGTCGAAGACGACCCCAGGGGCATCGCCGACAACAGCCTCAGCACGCTGTACGGCGACAGCGCTGGCACCATCTGGGTGGGCACCTTTAAGAACGGCGTCAGCTACTACCACCAGAACAGGATGCAGTTCCCGCAATACCGGCACGACCCGCAGAACCCGGGCAGCCTCAGCTTCGATGACGTCAACGGCTTTGCGGAAGACTCAGCAGGAACCATCTGGATAGGCGGCAACGGCGGCGGCCTCATGTCCTTTGACCGCAGACACAGCCGGTTCCGTCAATACCTGCATAACCCGAACGATCCCTCCAGCCTTGGGAATAACATCATCGTCGGGCTTCTCGCCGGCCGCGGCAACCGGCTTTGGATCGGCACTTATTTCGGCGGCCTGGACTGCTTCGACGGCAGGACTTTCACACATTTCCGGCACGATCCGAATGACCCGACCAGCCTCGCCGACGACCGCGTCATGTGTGTATATGAAGATACCGAGGGACAGCTTTGGGTCGGCACCCTTGCCGGAGGCATGGATCGCTACGACCGGAAAAAAAGACAGTTCATACATTATAATATGAGCATCCCGGGGACGATCTCCAATAACTATATCTCGTCGATCACCGCGGATGACCAGGGGAACCTATGGATAGCCACCGGCTACGGAATAGACATACTGCAGAAAAGGACGGGCCTCTTCGTTCACCTTTCCAGCGCCGACAACCAGCTCAGCAGCGACAATGTCACCACCCTTCTCCAGGATAGTGAGCACCACTTATGGGCCGGCACAAGGGAAGGGCTCGACCTCTACGATCCGGCCAGCAACAGATTTCAGTCCTTCCGCGTCGAAGACGGATTGCCCGACAACACCATCCGCAGCATCCAAGAGGATCGGCAGCACCACCTATGGGTCACCACCGCCAACGGCATTTCCCGGATCATCCTCAACCGCAACGCCGGCAGATATAGCATCCGCTGCAAGAACTACCACGAACAGGATGGCCTGCAGGGAAGAGAGTTCAACGAAAGGGCCGGACTTACCACACGCGACGGTTCGATACTCATTGGCGGCCCCAACGGATTCAATCTCTTCAACCCCGAAAACCTCATCGATACCCGCAACAACGCACCGATAGTATTGGGGAATTTAGAGCTCTTCGACCAGCAGGTTCGCCCGGGCGAACCCGTAGGCGGCCATATCCTACTTGAAAAGGCGCTTGCTGAAACACAGAAGATCACCCTCCGCTATGGAGAAAAAGTATTCTCCATCGGATTTGCATCCCTCGATTATGTCGACAATCCCAGGAGCCGGTATATGTACAAGCTGGAAGGATTCGACAAGAACTGGCTGATCGCTGATGCAGGCGCCCGGAAGGCCACCTTCACCAACCTGGACGCCGGCAGCTATATATTTCATGTAAAGGCCTCCGATGAAGACGGCGCATGGAATGACAGGGAAGCGTCGTTGAAGATCACCGTCCTTCCCCCATGGTGGAGAACGCCGCTCGCCTATATCATCTATGCCCTCCTTACAATAGCTCTGCTCTACATTGCACGAAGGATGATCATCCAACGGGCCCGCATGCGTTTTGCCCTGGAGCACGAACGACAGGAGGCCCGCCGGATGCACGAAATAGACCGGATGAAGATCCGGTTCTTCACCAACATGAGCCACGAACTTCGTACTCCGCTGTCACTGATACTCGCACAATATCCTGAACCCACCAAAAAATATGAGATCACGCAGCGCAACGCCCGCCGTCTCCTCCACCTCGTTAACCAGCTGCTGGACTTCAGGAAGCTGGAGGTGAATGAGCTTCGATTGAATGCCAGATCGGGAGACATCCTTCAGTTCATAAAAGACACTTCCTTCTCCTTCATCGACCTTGCAGAAAAAAAGAATATTACATTTCACTATCAATCCGACAGAGAGACGCTCTATACCAGTTACGACCACGACAAGCTGGAGCGCATCCTCTTCAACCTCCTGTCCAACGCCTTTAAGTTCACTCCTGAAAGCGGCTCCGTCAACGTCGATGTGACTACCGGAAACGGTCAGGTGACTACCGGAAACGGTCAGGTGACTGCGGGCAACGGTCAGGTGACTGCGGGCGTCGGCCAGCTGCAAATAAAAATAAAGGACACCGGCATCGGCATCGCCCCGGAAATGCAGACAAGGATCTTCGAACGCTTTTTCCAGACCGAGGTCCCCGATACCATCCTCAACCAGGGCAGCGGCATCGGCCTGGCCATCACGATGGAATTTGTGAGAATGCACAAAGGCTCTATCGCCGTCCAAAGCCAGCTCAATCAGGGCAGCTGCTTTATCGTGACCCTCCCCATCAAAGAGCTGGCCGCCCCGGAATTCTCTGTCACCGGATCTCCGCCCCCCATTGCCGGATCCCCGGACGTCCTCATCGCCCCCATTACTGACACGTTTGACGCCGTTGCCGGGCCTCTTGACGCTGTCTCCGAAGTACCCGTCCGCGACGGCAAAAAACCGCTGCTCCTGCTGATCGAAGACAACGAAGACTTCAGGTTCTATTTAAAAGACAATCTCAAACATCTCTATACCATACACGAAGCCGCCGACGGCCGCCAGGGCTGGCGCAAGACGCTCTCGCTCCACCCCGACCTGGTCGTCAGCGATATCAGCATGCCGCAGATGAATGGTATCGACCTCTGTAAAAAGATCAGGTCCGATGAAAGGACACGCCAGATACCGGTGATCCTCCTTACCGCCCTCGCCGGCGAACGCATAGAGCTCGAGAGTTTGGGGACAGGGGCTACCGACTACATCGCGAAACCCTTCAACTTCGAGATCCTCCTTTCGAAGATCAGGAATGTACTCGCCCATAATGAAGTAGTGAAAAAGACCTATCAGCGCCAGCTCGAAGTGGCTCCTACACCGGTCAAGCCCGTTTCCGAAGACGAGACCTTCTTACAGAACGTCCTTGAGCTGATCGAAAAGAATCTCGACAACCCCGACTTCTCTGTAACAGAGCTCGGTCAGCCGTTTCACGCCAGCCGGAGCACTTTTTACAAGCGCATGCTGATGCTCACCGGCAAGACTCCCGTCGAATTCATCCGGCACGTCCGGCTGAAGCGGGCGGCCGAGCTCCTCGAAAAAAGTCAGCTAACAGTCGCAGAAATAGCCTATTCCGTCGGCTTCAACGACCCCAAATATTTTGCCCAGAATTTCAAATCGGAATACAACGTCGTCCCCACGGCCTACCGCGCGCAGAAAAAGAAATAGCGGGGGGCGCGCAGTCACCCGCGTCTGTCCTCACCCGCGACCCTCGTCGCCGGCCGATGACCTCGTAAGTAATTGAACGGCCTTCCCCACCCCATCCTCGCTGTTAACAATTGCTGCGGCTGCACGGCAACGTTGGATAGTCTCCGGCGTATTGATCGCATCGATCGTCTGTAGCAGCTTTTCAGGCGTCAGCCTTTTGAACGGTATATGCGCCCCGAGCCCTTCTCTTTCGATGATCTTTCCATTGACCGGCTGGTCCGCCAGCACGGAAAGGATCACCGCCGGAATACCGCTTCGTAAAACAGCGCCAACAGTCCCTATGCCTCCGTGTATGACCGCGACACTGCAGCGGGGAAGCAGCCAGTCATGGTTGGAATATTTTGTAACAAAAAGGTCCGAATGCACCGGCAGCTCGTCGAACCTCGACCAGCCGGCATTTAACACCACTCTATGCCTGGCCAGGACGCCACTCAGCGCGCGAACAAAACGCTGCCGGTCGGGCACCGGAATGCTGCCAAAACCAATATATACCGGCTTCTCGCCTTTTGTCAGCCAGGTTTCCAGTCCTTCGGGCGTCTCGTCGACCAATCCCACAGGGGCCTTCCCGGTCAATTCCACCGGAGCATTTTCAACACCGGGCGCAACCCGATCTTCCGGTGCCAGATAAAAAAATCCCGTTACATGCGCAGTCGACGGCCAATCAGCCGGGCGTTGCAGCAGAACCCCGCTCTCGGCCACTATCGCGAGCATGTCCGACCGGAGGCAGGCCTGCAGAACATTGGCTGAAGGGAGACCGATGTCATGCCGGAACGCGTCCACCTTCTTATGGATCATGGCATAGCTTAACCCCAGCAAGCGGTAGCTCAGCCGGTTCAGCCAGGGATGTCCTTTAATGCCGACCGCCTGGAATGGGAATTCCCGGGTAGGTATCGGCGGTAGGCTCAGGAAAACCACCGCGATCGGCTTATGATATCTTTCGGCTATGGAGAACACGACGGGAAGAGTCAGCACATTCGCGACCAGGTAATCGGCGTCCCTGCAGGCCTCCAGTATGTCGCGATTCGACTGAGCCGCCATCTCGCCTGAAACCTTTTGCAGATGGTAGAAAAATTTGAAAACATTGCCGCCCTCCAGCAGCTTGAGCGCTGCAGGCGAATTGATGAGGCTTTCGCTGTCCCCCGCGATCGGCCGGTAGACGATCCCAAACCCCTCCACAAACTCCCTGAAATTTTCGGACGCGACGAGAACAACGTCCTTCCCTGCCTTTTTCAAACCCAGCGCCAATGCGACAAAAGGCTGCACGTCACCCCTGGATCCTGTCGTGATGATAGCATATTTCATCGGGCCAAATATATCACTTAAATTGCAACGCCTCCTAAAACCGCTTATACGGCCGGATCGTAGAATTTGTGAAGCAATAACAGCTATGGCTGCCCCGGCCTGGCCGAGTGCCTGGACCATATGATGGGCTCCATTTCTTTTCGCTCTTTTTCGTCAAGCACTTCGTGGATCTCCTGTAACCGCAGTTTCCTTGCATGCAACTCCTCGGAGGTGCCGTTGTCCAGGCATTCGATGAATGCGCGTGTTTCCTGGATGAGGAGGTTCCGCAGAGCAGAAGCAGAAAGTTGGACAAGGGCTTTTTCCATAATAACTCATCATACCACCCAAAAATCATTCCGGGTCTTCTTCAGGAGCAAAGCCCGGTTCGGGGAAATTTCGGTTGATGGAGCTGGGCAAATATTTCCACATTTCTCATCATCCATTTGGTGTAGTTTTTGTTGCGTTGAAGATAATGGAGTAAGACCTTAAAATGATCATCGAGACCTTTCCACATGAGGACCTGAAAGCGTCCATACTGCTTGACTCGAGGAACTTCCTTATTTCCGTGCAGGCAGGCGCCTCTGACGAGTATCTCGCTTCCCTTCTGATCGAGCTCAGAAAACAGGAATCGATACTGATGAGGAACGAAGGGCTGATGCTGCACCCCGGCGTCTGGCGCATCCTGGTCAACCGTTTTGCAAACAGAAAATACTACGAGGTTATTGACACTACCGGCTAAAAAATAAGCCCGCCGTGCTGGCGGGCCTATCTTGTCTTGTCTGTAGCGGTTAGTGCGAGTGATCGGCGGGCTTGGAAGAAAGGTTCCCATTCTCATCGATATAGGCCAGCATATCGGTCCAGTCATGGGGTCCTTTGTTATGCTTGCGCTCCTGCTTCTTTTCATTCTTCTGTTTCTTCTTCTCCCTTTTGTTTCGCTCACGCTCCCGTTTGTTCCAGGTTTCTGGCATTTTCACTCCCTTTTTTCGCTATAAGCCGCAAAATACGATCCCAATTTTCCCCTCCATCCTATTCGATTGATTATCAATGACAACATAGACGCCGACCTGACAGAATAACCTGAACATCCCATTTTAAATGTCACTAAGACATTTCACGCGACAATACGGCCGTTGGAATCATTTTTGATCAACCCGGGGCAATATATATTTGTCGCCGGATTGGACTACCAGTTTTCTCGGATTTGGACTACCCGACTCAGCCAGATCGGCAGTACTTTTATACCATCAGCATCAAAAAAGCCCACCAATGGAAATAAACCTGCAGCCTGTTCTGGAGAATGACAATGTTCTGGTGACACCCCTCCTGGAGCAAGACTTTGAAAGCCTTTATGCCACAGCTTCGGACCCAAAGATCTGGGAGCAGCATCCCAATAAGGAACGCTGGCAACGCGAAGTATTCAAAAAATTCTTCGAAGGGGCCATGGAAAGCAAAGGAGCCTTTAAGATCATCGACAAAAAGACAGGCGAGATCGCCGGGAGCACGAGATTTTATAACTTCGACAGTGTAGACAAAAGCATCGTGATCGGCTATACCTTCTACGGCACAAAATACTGGGGAACAGGGCTCAACCCCGCGGTCAAACACCTGATGATGGACTATATCTTTCAATTTGTCGACAAGATCATCTTACATGTCGGAGCTACCAACCTTCGTTCACAGATCGCCGTCATGCGCCTGGGTGCGACAAAGATCGGCGAGGAAACCGTAGCCTACTACGGCGAGGCGCCTAAACATAACTTTGTTTACGAGATAAGAAGACCAGGCGTTCAGTAGCCCTAAGGCGCCAGAACCGGCTTATCCGGCAGCGCATACTGCCTGTACCGTTCGGCATACTCCTTATTATAAACGGCGGAGCGCTGGTGTATCAGCGCCGAGACCACCCCGCTGCTCTGGGTCTTTACCCAGTAGTTAAAGACGAACTTCTCTTTATCGCGCTGATAGAAGATGACAGAGTGATCCTTGCCGCGGGAGCGAAGGATAAGATTGGCGGCAAACGTCTCCAGCGCCGGCACAAAGCCCCGGTGGACGCTATCCTGCCGGTTGAGAAGGCGGACGCGCAATTCCCGGTAGTGCAGGTCCATTTGACCATAGGCCGCATTGGCATTGCCTATCCAGGTCGCCCACGCCGTATCCATCCGGCCCCGCATGATATCCACTGCAGCCGCAGGCGCCGATATCTTCGAAAGACGGGTCAGGTCGAATGGCGCAAAATTGGCCCTGGCCACAAAGCCCGACAAAGGATCTCCATACGACTCCTTATACATAAAACGGCGGATATGCCCTCCCAGGAAACCCGACGACGCGTCGAGGACCAGGCTGTCGCGGGCATTGTTCCGGCTTCGGATATGGGCGACAAACCCCATCAGCCCATCCAGCGAGATATGGCTCCACTTGCTGGTCATGGCCGACAGCTCATTATAGTGTACATGGCAGTCCTCAAGCCGGGTAGTATCGATCACGACGTCGAGCGGGAGAGCGCTGATCAGCTTCGTCGGCATCGCCTTTTCCACGCCATGATGAAAAGGCATTTGCTTGTCCCGCGAAGCCTCAACGGTTACTCCCGCAAGGGCCATTTCCCGGATGCCCGCTCCCGGATGTTTGCTGTCTCCCGTGAGCGTTATTCCCCGAAGCCCCAGCCGATCGCCCCTGACTGTAATAAAATCATTTTGCCAGTGAGACTGCCGGAAGAACTCGTCGCGCCCCGACAATGGCGAGACGGCAAAATCATGCAGAACCAGCGCCCGCTGCGCCGGTATCCAGTCGAGCGATGCCACGTCAGCCATGACCTTGCTTGTGCTGAGCCGAATACCACCCGCGCTGAGGACAACACGGTGAAGCCAGACAGTCCAGTCCGGTGCGTCGAACGTCTTCGCAGTCATCGCGCTGTCCCTGTAGTCCAGGGACAGACGGTCGATCCTTAGGCCGGTAGTTCCCCGCCGGTATTCCGCCATGGCGTCATGGACAACCAGTTCGGTCCGGGCCGAAAGCCGGGGAGATATCCTTATCGAGTCCGCCAGCAGCCGGAGACTGCCCGAGCTTCGGATAGTATCTTTGGCATTTGCAATGTCCACCTGGTACGACGCTTCCGGTACCCGAAGGGCCATGCCGCGCATGCCCGCCTCCCTGGTAGAATGAATGCCGGCGTTCACCGTAAAATGGGGTACTCCCACCTGTAGACGAAGGGCGCCGGCCACCGAGCCTGAGCCCGGGCCATAGACGATCCTGGTATTGCTGACGCGCAGCCCTTTGTCGCTGTCAAGATCCCCTTCGTCAAATGTAACTTCCATCTTGTCTGTCCGCAACCGCAGATCGCGAATAGCCGCACTCGCGTGTTCCCATTCCAGGGCATCCTCTACCGGCTGCAGACCCGATACCCGTAAATTGGTGACGGCGCCGTGCAGGCTCTCGCCCGGTATGTCTTTGCTGAAGGAGAGAGAGTCGATATAGAGAAGGCCTATTCGAAGATTGGGAAAAGCAGCCTTTGCCGCCGCCCCACCCCCTCCTTTTATTAGCATCAGCCGCCCTACATGCAGGGAGTCCACACCTATGATGCCTTCCGTCTGGAAAAGGTCCCAGTCGAGTCCGCTATAGAAGATATCGTCCCCGCCAACCTGCCATCCATTGCCGGTAAGCAGGCGAAAACTGCCGGCACGGCTATACAGCTGATCCCCTACCAGCCGGTATTTCCCCACCGATAAATTAGCCTTAGCCGTTATGATCCGAATGCTGTCGATCCGCCATTCTGTGATCGCCCGCTTGATGTCCATCAGGTTGTCGCTTTTGAATAGCCGGTTGAGCAGGACAGATGCATTCAGCCCCGATATGGTCGCATCCACAGGCGCAGCTCCCGAATGTACATAGTGCATTGTTCCATTGGAAATGCGAAAGACAGGCGCGTCGATCAGCTCCCGGATATTGTGGAGGGTTCTGACGAGTGGAGCTACGTTCTTCCCTGAAGTGGTCACGGCCCCCCTGTCAACTATTTCTATTTCAGGCATTACCAGCTCGGCGCCACCAGCACGCAGGTGCTTCCTCAGTAATTGCCCGATGTCTATGTCCCGAAGAAGCAGTTCCGGCGCTTTGAAAACGCCGCGACGAACAGCCGTCCGAACCGGCTTATACTCCACCTGCCGCAACAGCATGTCGCTTCCATGAATGCCGATCTCTCCTACCGATAGCTTGTAGCCGCTGTCCTTTGTCAAAAATGCAAGGTCCTTCAGGTCCATGCGGATGCTGTCGGCGCTCAGAGGAAAAGCATCGTGACGGTCAAAGCGGAAGCCGTGCATCTGCAGATCGACAGCCTGGGTATAGACAGACGGCTGGTGTCTCCCCTCCTCATCACGAAGCGCCATCCGGCCACCGACGACCTTCACCAGCCGCGCGCTGACAGGATTGAAGAGCCCCCGTTCCGGCGGCATCGCTTTTCTCTCCGGATGCGAAGCACCGGTACTCAATGGCTGCAGCATCACAGGATGGACGCATGTCAGCGTATCCAGCAACAGCCGGCCCCGCCAGAAACTGTCTGCGAGATGGTGTGAGTTGCAATACAGCTGCTCTATCCCCAGCCGGAACACGCCATGTGTGCTATCCCTGCGGGAGTAGATAAGAGAGTCCAGCTGAAAAAGGCGGGTATGACTGTCAAAATGTAGCTCACTGAAGTCCATGCTTTGCTGCCCGCCCGGAGCGACCCAGTGCTGCCGGCCAAGCGAAACCACGATCCAGGAGGCTCCAAGCCCATTGCCCGGCTCGCCTTTAAGACTCGTAAAATCGTGAATGGCAAGATCGATGTGCTCGCCATGAAAGATATCTCCCTCACTGGCCGAACGCAGAAAGAACTCGCCGTCATCCAGGGCAAAGGACCGCAGCTGCAGCTGCAGCAGGGTGCTGTCGAGGAAGGAGAAGATATCTCTTATCGCCAGCCGGGAAGCCGGCGACCGCTGCCTGGTGTGGGGTGGTATGATCTCGACGACGGGGCGCTCGATGGATATGCTGTCAACGACAATCTTTCTTTTAAACAACAGAGACTTCCATGATCCCAGGGAGAAATAGAGACGGGGAATACGGGCGTTGACCCGCAGTGAGGCGCCGCTTGTATCCCGGCAGCGCAGGCGGGCATCCTTGATGCGGATCGTTCCCTCACTGATGGAAAGACCGGCCTCACCTGTCTCCAGAACAAATCTTCCATTGGACTGCTTCGCCACCAGGTAGCGGAGACTCTCGCTGAAACGGTATTGCAGAAATACCAGCGCCGCACCGGCCAGCACGGGGACCGAGAGGAGCAGAATGATCACGCTTCTCCAAATGCGTTTGCGGACTCGGGCTCTGTCTGGCATAAGGATAAAGATAAGACAAGTATCACTTTCCTTTAGCAGTCACCCAATCCACCGTCGCTTTGACCAGCTCTGCCATTACATCTCTTTTCCCGGCCTTGAACATATGATTGGCGCCCTCGATCTTTACCAGCGTGGCCTTCGGCAGGGACGAACATACGGACTCTATCAGGTCCCAGGTCGCGAGATCATCCTTTGTACCCTGCAAAAAAAGCATCGGAGCCTTCACATCATGTAAATGTTCCGCCCGCTCGATGGAAGGCTTGCCGGCAGGATGCAGCGGAAAACCGTAGAAGACAATACCTTTCACCTTTACGTCCTTAGTTACAGCGAGGTACTGCGAGGTCATCCTCCCTCCAAAGGATTTGCCGGCAGCAAAAAGAGGCAATGACGGAAAGGACTCCCGCGCGTGTGTGATCGCCGCTGCAATTGTAGCATGCGCTACAGCCGGCGTATCGGGTCTTCCTTTTTTGTGCTCGGTGAACGGGAAGTTGAATCGTAGCGTTGCAACCCCCGCCTCCGCCAGCGACGCGGCCAGCGTTACCATAAAAGCATGGTGCATGCCCGCACCCGCGCCGTGCGCGAGTGTCATAATGTGCCTGGGTTTGGCCGGAACCACATATTCCGCCGTAACAGCGCCGATGGATGGCGAGACCTGCAAGGATAAAGATTCGGTGTTCATGCTACGAAGATGCAAAAAATCGATATTTTTATCGTCATGAAGCGCCTTGTATTTTTTTTGCCTTGACTCGCCTTCCCGGCGGGAAGCCGCAGCCCCCTCGAGCCCTATGCGCCCATGGCCGTTGTCATCGACGACGATCACCGGCTTTATTTCCATTAACGCGGTATCAACCCCTGGCACCCCTCTTCTTCTCCCGGTACTCGGAGGGCGTAAGTGAGAACTTCGACTTAAAGACCGTCGAGAAATAGGCCTGGGAAGAATATCCGACACGCGAGGCGACCTCGGAGATCGAATATTGCATGTCCGCCAGCAGGAATTTGGCCTTCTGCAGCCGAACCGTCGAGATATAGTCATTGACGTTATAGCCCATCAACGCCTTCACCTTCCGGTAGAGCTGGACCCGGGAAATACCGATCTCCCGGCAGACATCGTCGATGGAGAAGTCCTCGTTGGGAATATTATTCTCCACGATAGCGATAAATTCATTGACGAATTTTCGGGTGACCCGGCTGGTCGTATTGGGTCTTACCTCTATCGACAGCTCGCTGGTGTAGTGTTCGCGAAGCACCGACCGGCTATTGAGCAGATTCTTTATCGTCTCCTCCAGGTATTCGAGGTTGAACGGCTTTACGATAAAGGCGTCAGCCCTCAGCTTTATTCCTTTGATCTGGTCTTCAATAGATCCCTTGGCGGTCAGAAGTATAATGGGGATATGCGAAGTGCGGAGGTCCTGCTTTAGCAGCTCGGTGACGTGGAGGCCGTCCTCCCCCGGCAGGATAATATCGGATATGATGAGGTCGGGGACGACGTCATAGGCTTTGGCGATCCCGGACGCGGCGTCCTCAGCCTCGTGCAGCTCGTAGTTATTACCCAGCCTTCTCCTGAGGAATATGCGCAGGTCGTCGTTGTCCTCGATGACGAGCAGCGAATGTTCTTTGTGACGGGCGACGACGCCTTCATCATTGAGCGACACCGGCTGAATATCCGAAATATAGATCTTAATATCGTCCATTGCAGGCGGCTGCAGCGGAGCCTCGGCAGCAACCTCTGTCGTCATCTCACCCAGCTGATCGCGGCTGATGGGGAGGCTGACGGTAAACGTGGAGCCCTTCCATTTTGTACTTTGCACAGTGATCGAGCCATGGTGCAGCTGGATCATCTCCTTCGTCAGCGAAAGCCCAAGACCCGTCCCCTTAAACGCTTTCTTATTCCCCTGGTAGAACAGATCAAATGCGTGCTCAACGTCTTCAGGTGTCATACCGACGCCGGAGTCCTGCACGGTGATCAGCACTTTTTCATTCGTAGCGTCCTTGTCGATGCATACGCTGATCGTGCCGTTCTCGTTGGTAAATTTAAACGCATTGGACAGCAGGTTAAGGATCACCTTGTCGAGGGTATTGACGTCAAACCAGACTCGCAGGTCACGCACCTTGCTGGAGATGGTAAACGTGATGGATTTCCGCCGGGCGATCTCCTGGAAAGAGCCGGCAATCTCAGAAACGAAATCGGTAATATTATTTTCTGAAACGACGAGCTTCATCTTGTTCTCCTCGATCTTTCGGAAATCCATGAGCTGGTTGATAAGACGCGTGAGGCGCAGGGCGCTCTTCTGGACGAGCTCGAGGTTATGACGAATGGTGAAATGCAGCTTGGCCGAAGATAGGGCGTCTTCCAGCGGCCCGAGAATAAGCGTCAGCGGCGTCCTGAATTCGTGGGAGATATTGGTAAAGAAATTGAACTTCGCCTCTGTCGCTTCTTTTGCTTTGGCCGTCATTTCGATCAGCTGGTTGCGCTGCAGCAGGATCTCTTCGTTCTGACCCGCCAGCCGCCTGTTGATCCGCCGGTTATTGCGCAGGGCAAAAAAGACGATGCTCCCCAGGATAAGGGTAAGCACCAGGGCTGTAACCGCAATATACAGCAGATTTCGCTGGTTATGATAGATACGACGCTGTTCCACCAGCAGCGAATATTGTCGTTCAATGTCATGGGTCTGATCGTTGATGCGGTCGGTCTGCTGCTTCATGATCCGGACATTGGAAGAGTCGATGACGACGGTGGGCATGATCGTCTCCTTGTGATAGGGTTGCTTCTCCAGTATCTCAAAGGCCGTTTTTATCGCTTCTTCGCCGCCGGTGGGCGTAAGGAATGTGGCCTTGAGAATGCCATCTGCCACGAGCTGGATGCCGCCGTCCGGTCCCGGGAGCCCGTCAATGCCGAAGAAGCGGGCCGTTCTTTCCATGCCCAGGCTTTTGTATACCTCGTAAGCGCCCTGTGCCATAGGATCGTTCTGGGCAACTACCACGTCGGTTGGCGCCAGCTGTTGTTTTATTGTCAGGAAGGCGGCGGTAGACTTGTCCTGCAGCCAGCTGCCATAGACGCGCGCCTTTATATGGATATGCGGGCTCTGACGGATGCGGTCCTCAAATCCCCGTTGTCGTTCGACACTGGGCGTCGACCCCGGCAAGCCGATCGCTTCGACAATATTAGCGGTATCGCGGACGTAATGGGCGACGTAGTCTGCCGCCATCTTCCCGAGCTCATAATTATTGATCCCGATAAAGCTCGTATAAAGGTCGGAGTACGTTTTTCGGTCGATGATCACAACCGGGATCCCCCGATTATAGGCTTCTTCGACGACCGAGGTCAGCGGCTTCGCTTCGTTGGGCGAGACCAGCAGGATATCGATATTCTGGTTGAGCAGTTCCCTTATCTGACGGACCTGCAGGTCGCTGTTGTCATTTGCGCTTCGGTAGATCAGCTCGGTTCCCGGATGGAAGGACAGCTCCCTGGCCATGGCCTCACGCGTAGCCCTTTTCCAGTTCTCTGTGCCGGTACACTGAGCAAACCCGATGCGATAGTGTTTTTCTGAGCTGGATGACGAACAGGAGAAAAATAAACCCCCTGCCAATAATAAGGCAATGGGAAGCATTTGCTTGGCAAGCAGTCGGTAGAAAGCAATTAGCAAGGCAATCATGCGGATAAAATTGGGCGTTTTAGGGAAAATGATATTTCAAACCCGTATCATTCTTTTTCGAATGACCTCCTTATACGAAAAGGCGACAAACAATGCTGCAACATTTTCTAAAACCCATGTTCCAAAACCATAAACCGGTATTCTTTTCCATTATCAATTTACGACAATAAATCGTTCAAAACCAAATATCTATACATTTTATTCCTTCTTCCGCCGTTTCTGAAAAAAGCTGGTATGATTTCAAACAGCGCCAGCAGCTATCGACCCTATATTGCCTTCGCAACAAACCGCATTCAGCGGCCAAAATAACTGCCATATGAGAAGGAATAATGTCTTTGTCTGGTCACTTGTCATCGCGTTGGGAGGTTTTCTGTTCGGTTTTGATACGGCCGTTATCTCCGGCGCAGAACAATCCATTCAGTCTTATTGGGGTCTTTCGGCTCTGCAGCACGGCCTTACGGTGTCGATCGCCCTTGTCGGAACGGTCATCGGCGCCCTGACGGGGGCTATACCCACCGATAAGTATGGCCGGAAGGCGACACTATATATGATTGCCCTCCTTTATTTATTGTCTTCACTGGGGACAGCCGCCTCAACCAACTGGTATGCCTTTCTGGTCTTCCGGTTCCTGGGCGGATTTGGTGTTGGAGCCTCTTCTGTCACCGCACCGATCTATATCTCCGAAATATCTCCCGCGAGGCGCCGCGGAAAGCTGGTCGGTCTCTTCCAGTTCAATGTAGTCCTGGGGATCGTCGTTTCCTATTTTTCCAATTACCTTATCGGCCGGGCGGGGGAGCATTCCTGGCGTTTCATGCTGGGTATCCAGGCCATCCCCTCGGCTGTCTTCCTCATCCTGCTGCGCTGGATCCCCGAAAGCCCGCGCTGGCTCATTCTGCATAAAGGCAAGATCGACGAAGCCCGAAAAATATTTGCGGTGATCGACCCTGCCCAGGCAGACCAGGTCGTCCGGGACATTCAGCAGGCGGCGGCTGTCGACAGCAGCCAGCCCGATTCCGAGACCTTGTTCTCCCGGCGTTATCGGACGCCAGTAACGCTTGCCGTCCTGTTTGCCATTTTCAACCAGGTGTCAGGCATCAATGCTATTATTTACTATAGCCCGCGCATTTTTGAAATGACGGGACTCGGGAAAAATTCGTCGCTCCTGTCGACTGCCGGGCTGGGAGCTGTAAATTTTGCGTTTACCCTGCTTGCCATGAATTTCATCGACCGCATAGGCCGACGAACACTTATGTTCATCGGGTCGTTCGGATTGATCATAACGCTGGCGATGGTGGCCTATTCTTTTTATGCGGAGCAATTCAACGGATGGGCAGTACCGGTGTTCCTTTTTATTTATATCGGATTTTTCGCCTTTTCACAGGGCGCCGTCATCTGGGTATTTATCTCCGAGATATTCCCCAACCAGGTGCGGGCGAAGGGACAGACGCTGGGAAGCGCGACACACTGGATCATGGCGGCCATCATCGCCTTTTCATTTCCCTGGCTCGCCGAAAAGGTCGGCGGCGGCAACACCTTTCTGTTCTTCAGCATCATGATGTGTATGCAGCTGCTGTTCGTCTGGCGGCTGATGCCGGAGACAAAAGGCAAGTCTCTTGAGCAAATAGAATATACGCTCGTCGCGCACTAGTCCGACGGCTAACTAAATATCGACTGCTATGCCATTATTGGAAAACAAACATCCCATCGTCTGTTATGGCGAGATACTTTGGGATATCCTGCCCAACGGGGCCGTCCCCGGCGGAGCCCCGATGAATGTCGCCTATCACCTGCACAAGCTCGGACCCGAACCCGCGCTGATCACGAGGATCGGCCTGGACAACTATGGAAAACGACTGATCCACCTGATGGAAAAAGCAGGCATCTCCACAGAGTTCTTCCAGATGGACTTCGAGCTGGACACCGGTAAGGTCACCGCGTCTCCCGGGGAAGGTGACGATATCCACTATGAGATCGTCCAGCCCGTCGCCTGGGACAATATTCAGTGGGACGAACAGTTCATTCCCCTGCTGACCGGTTCATCCTGGTTCATATTCGGCTCTTTGGCCGCCCGCAGCAGCGCCAGCCGGAATGTTCTTTACCGGCTATTGGAAATGGCGCCCTTCAAGGTGCTCGACATCAATCTGCGCCCCCCGCATTTTACAAGGCCTGTCCTCGAAAAATTGCTGACGAATGCCGACCTGCTCAAGCTCAACCTGAACGAGCTCGAGCTGCTTACCGGATGGTTCTCCGGCTATCGCTCAGAAGCCGACCGCATCAGGGCTCTCCAGGATCAGTTCAGTATCCCCACAATCGTTCTCACCAAAGGCAGCAATGGCTCGACAATGCTCATCGACGGCGCCTTCCACGAACATCCTGGCTTTATTGTAGATGTAGCCGACACCGTGGGCAGCGGAGACGCTTTCCTCGCCGGTCTGCTCTATTCCTTCATACAGGGGGTCGGTCCTCCGGAGGCCCTCCGCTTCGCAAGCGCCATGGGAGCGCTGGTCGCGAGCTATAGTGGTCCGTGCCCCGAATACAACCGCCAAAACATTAATGCAATAATCAACAACCAACAATTATGAGAAAACTATGGATTTTCTTGTCTATGCTAATGCTGGCATTCTCCGGCTATGCACAGCAAAAAATCGTTACCGGACAGGTGGTCAGAAGCTCCACCAAAGAGCCCTTACAGGGTGTGACGGTAACTTCAAGATCAAGGTCCGCAGTGTCAGACTCCTCCGGACGGTTTTCGATAGCCGTCATACAGGGAGAAACACTCACCTTTAGTTTCGTTGGCATGAACAGCATGACCGTAAAGGTCGGACCTGGCACCGGAGAGCTCCACCTGGCAATGATGGAAGGCATCAGTGATCTCAACCAGGTGGTGGTAACGGGTTACAAATCGGAAAAAAAGGTCGATCTCACCGCCGCGGTTTCTGTTGTCAATCTCGCCGCCATCAAGGACGTTCCGGCGACCAGTCCGATGCTCGCACTGCAGGGGCAGGTACCGGGGCTGTATATCGCCGCCGACGGCTCACCTACAGGGGCCAACGGTGCCCCGCCGACCATCCTGGTGCGAGGCGTCAATACACTGGGCAATACCAACCCGTTGTATATTATCGACGGTGTGCCTACAACGCGGTATGAAGACTTCTCCAACCTGAATGTCGGGGCGATCGCGTCGGTACAGGTGCTGAAAGACGCATCGGCCTCTTCCATCTACGGCTCGCGCGCTTCCAATGGCGTCATCATCGTGACTACGAAAGACGGCGGGTCAGGCGACAAGCTGCGGATCATGCTGAACTCGGGCGTTACCTGGCAGAGCGGACGCCACTGGCAGGAAAATGTCCTGGGGTCGGAAGACCGTGGTAAAGCCCTCTGGCGGGCCGCCGTCAACGACGGCACCGACCCCAACAACCTGGTCAGCCAGATCTATACGTTCGACTGGAACAAGGACTACACGAATCCCGTTCTCAACAAGGTGAATATCGCTCCTTTCGTAGGCGGTGATTCCCTGGAGCCGGTTGGCAATACCAACTGGCAGAATGCGCTATATAAGACGGCCCTGCTTACATCCAATGACATCGGCATTGCCGCAGGAAATGCCAAAAGCGGGATTTTCCTGGATTTTGGCTATCTCGACAACAGCGGCCTGCTGCAGTTCACTAATTTCAGACGGTACAATGCGCGCATCAACTCGCACACCAGCGGCTTCAACGGCCGCCTGAAGATCGGAGAGAACTTCCAGCTGTCAAGGTCTTCCCAGGTGGGTTCGACCAAGGACGTTGGCGGCGCATGGACACCTACGCTGGCGCTCATCCTCGCGCCGACGATCCCCCTGTACAAGACCGACGGCACTTATGGCGGGCCGGTCGGACCCGGCTATACCGACCGCAACAACCCGGTGGACATGCAGTACCTGGCCCGGTGGAATACCAATACCCGGCTGCAGGCCTATGGCAATATCTTCGCCGAAGTGGAGCCTGTCAGACACCTGCTCATCCGGACCAGCTTTGGATTCGACTACGCCGATTCACTGGGTCGTTTCATCTCGCAGATCGGGGACGAAGGCCCGGTACAGTCCTTCAACGGCCTCACCTTACAGCAGGCCAAGGAATTTACCTTCACCTGGACCAATACGGTCAACTATAGCCTCGAAGCCGGCAAGAGCCGCCTTAACGTACTGGGTGGCGTCGAATCCGTCCACGACGACTATTCGGTCTTTGCCGGCTCGGTTACGAATTTCGCACTTCAGCAGCTCAGCTACTTTCAGCTGGGCGCCGGCACGGGTACACAGACTACCAGCGGCGCCGCAACGGGATACCGGCTTTTATCACAGTTCGGCAAGCTCTTTTACGGATATAGCGACCGCTACCTCGCCTCTTTCACCATCAGACGGGACGGCTCTTCCCGATTTGGAACGAACAATCCCTACGGTGTCTTCCCGGCGTTCACGCTCGGCTGGCGCATCAACAACGAGGAATTCTTCCGCAACGTCACCTGGATCTCCAACCTCAAGCTAAGAGGCGGGTACGGCGTCGTCGGCAACCAGGCGATCGGCAACCTTTCGGCCTATACGCTGTACCAGCCTAATTATGGCACCTCGAATCCAGCCTTTCCCCAGTGGCTTAATACGGGTACCGCCTACGATCTCGGCGGGATCAACACCGGGACCCTGCCTTCGGGCTTTGTCCAGGTGCAGCGCGGCAACCCTAATCTGAAATGGGAACAAACCAAAGAGACCAATCTGGGGATCGACTTCGGCCTTTTTAATGAAAAGCTTGCGGGTAGCTTCGACTGGTTCAACCGGAATACCAGCGATATCCTGATCCAGCCCCCCGTCGCCGCAGCAGTGGGAGAAGGCCAGCAACAGTGGCTCAATGGCGCCAGCATCAATAACAAGGGTTGGGAGCTGCTGCTGAGCTATCAAAATACGACCGCCGGCAAATTACACTATACCATCACCGGCAACCTGAGTCATTTCTCCAATGTGATCACCCAGCTGCCGGACAACGTCCGGTCTGCCTTTCCAGGCGACCCCAATCACTCCATTATCGGGCATTCACAGTTCTCGGTCTTTGGATATAAGGCAGACGGCATCTTCCAGAACCAGCAGGAGGTATCCAGCCATGCAACCCAGCCTGGCGCCGCCCCCGGACGGATCCGGTATGCCGACCTGAATGGCGACGGGAAAGTAGACGTCCTTGACCAGACCTGGCTCGGCACTACCCTGCCGAAACTCATCTTTGGATTGCGGCTCGCGTTAGACTACAAGAGCTTCGACCTCGCGCTGTTCGGTTCCGGGGTAGCGTCCGTAACCAACTACGACCCCGCGAAAGGATTCAATACAACCATCGCTCCCAATACGAATGCGGGCCCCGGCGTCTTCTCCGCCTGGACACCCCAGAACACGCACTCCGCCATTCCCGCCCTCACCGTCCTGAACCTCAACAACGAAGGCAGGACCTCCAACTATTATTTTGTCAATGGCGCGTTTTTCAAGCTGAGGAATGCGATGCTCGGCTATACCCTGCCGAAAGTCGTGGCAGGAAAAGCGTATATGGAGAGTCTCCGCCTCTACGTATCGGGGCAGAACCTGTTTGCCATCAAGTCAGGCAAGCTGACATCAAAGGACCCCGAGCGGACCTCGTTCAACTCCTGGCCTGTACCAACATCGTTCACCGTTGGCATCAACGCCAATTTCTAACCCTTAAAAAAAGTAATATGAAGAGCAAATGGATTTATAGCCTGTTGATGGTAGCCATCCTATCCGGCTTCGGGTGCAAGAAATATCTCGACTACAAGCCGCAGGGAGCGTTGTCGGTGACCGACCTGACCTCTACCGCGGCCGTCGACGGACTCGCAACGGCCGCCTATGCCGGCATCGCCAATGACTGGTGGGACGCCCCGATCACCAGCAACTGGGAATGGGGAAGCGTCCGGTCAGACGACGCCTATAAAGGAGGCGGCGACATCGGCGACCAGGGACAGCTCGACCGGTACGAACAATTCTACCTGGTGGACCCTTCCAACAACGGCTTTGGAGACTTTGGATTCCCCGGTGCCTGGATCAGAGCCTATGCCGCCATCTCGCGCTGCAACGCTGCCCTTAAAGCGCTGGAGGCCTTGTCGGACGCACAGTTCCCTAAGCGGACAGTGCGCATCGGCGAAATGCATTTCTTGCGGGGCCACATGTATTTTCTGTTAAAGGAACTGTTCCGTAATATTCCCTGGATCGACGAAAAGGCAAGCAACGACGATATTGTAAAGATCGGCAACACGGTAAGCAATGATTCTTTGTGGGCAAAGATCGAGGCGGACTTCCAGGAAGCCATCAACGACCTGCCCCAGACTCAGCCAGGCGAGCCGGGCAGGGCAAACCAGCTGTCGGCAAAGGCCTACCTCGCCAAGGCGCTGCTTTTCCATGCCTACACGCAGGATAACAATTATACCGTCACCGGCATCGACGCCGCCAAAATGACCCAGGTCGTCAGTCTGACCAACGACGTCATCAACTCAGGCCTGTACAGCCTCAATACTGACTTTGCCTATAATTTTGTTGACGGACACGACAATGGCCCGGAATCGGTCTTCGCCATCCAATACTCCATCAACGACGGCACGGCCATCGGCGGCAGGCTGAGCATGTCGACAAGCCTCAACTATTTTGCGGGCGCGCCGCAATACGGCTGTTGCGCCTTCCATATTCCTTCACAGAATATGGTCAATGCGTTCAAAACCGATGCCAACGGCCTGCCGGAGTTCGACCATTTCAACGACCCCGGCACAGAGATGAAAGACAGCATTGACTTCTGGACCAACGGCGTCGATCCCAGGCTCGACCACACAGTGGGCATCGCGGGCCACCCCTTCAAGTACAACGCAGCGATCCCGTATGAGCACAGCTGGGAGCGGCTGTCCGGCGTCTATGGCGGCTTTGGAACGATGAAAGAGCTTCAGCTCTCTACCTGTGCCTGCTTCAAAAAGCTGGGCCCCTTCTATGGCTCATCCGTGAACATGGACGTCATTCGCTATGACGACGTCCTGCTGATGCAGGCAGAAGCCCAGATACAGCTGGGTAATCCGATGGCCGCACTACCGCTGATCAACCAGGTGAGGGCGAGAGCCGCAAAGATCTCTCCACTGGTCAAAAGGACAGACGGCACCAACCCATCCAACTACAGGATCAGCACCTACCAGCCCGGCGTCAATATCCCCGTATGGGACAAGGCAACCGCCTTTAAGGCGCTGCAATGGGAGCGGAGGCTTGAATTTGCCATGGAAGGATACCGGTTATTCGACCTCGTCCGCTGGGGTATCGCGGATGTCACGTTAAACAACTATTTTGCAGTAGAAAAGGTCAGGCACCCCTTCCTGGTGAACGCACAATTCACAAAGGGGAAGCACGAATACTTTCCGATCCCTCAGGAGCAGATCGTCTTTACCAACGGCTTGTACACACAAAATAAAGGCTATTGACATGAAGCAAATAATCTTTATCCTCGGACTGCTGACAATAGCAGGGACGACCCAGCAGATAAAAGCTCAAACAGAAGAAACACCCACGCCGCAATGGCGCCCGGTATATCACTTTACACCGGAAACCAACTGGACGAACGACCCCAACGGTCCCATCTGGCTGAATGGCGAATACCTGCTGTATAACCAGCAGAATCCTTTTGAGAATAAATGGGGGCATATGAGCTGGGGGCACGCCAGATCACACGACCTCCTGCACTGGGATCGCCTTCCGATTGCCATACCCGAGCAGATCGACCGCGAAAAGGGAGACACGACCTGGATATTCTCAGGTTCGGCCGTTTGGGACAAGGATAATACCAGCGGCTTCTGCAAAGACGGCGGCTGCCTGGTGGCGATCTATACGGCAGATCAGCCCAATCTGAAAAAGGAGTCGCAGTACATCGCCTATAGCAACGACGGAGGACATACGTACACCAACTATACAGGCAACCCGGTGATCGACCTGAACAAGCACGACTTCCGCGATCCGAACGTCTTCTGGTATGCCGCATCCAAACAATGGATCATGACCGTCGCCCTGCCTGCAGAGCACAAGGTCCGTTTTTACGGTTCGGCCAATCTGAAGCAATGGAACCTGCTCAGCGAGTTTGGGCCGCAGGGCTATACTTCCGCTTACTGGGAATGCCCGTCGCTGATCGAGCTCCCCGTTAAGGGCAAACCGGGCGAAACAAAATGGATGCTGATGAACTCCGCTGCCGGTGGCCCCCGCGGCGTCTTCATGCAGTATTATATCGGTGATTTCGATGGCAAAAAGTTTGTCAACGATGCCCCCGCGGACAAGATACAGCCCGTGGACTATGGAGATTGTCTTTATGCAGCAATCCCCTGGAATAACATGCCCGATAACCAGAAAGTGCTTATCGGCTGGATGATCCCGGGTAAGCAGAAGACATCCCCCTGGACAGGTCAGATGAGCATTTCAAGGGACATGAGTGTCGAAAAGACTGCCGAAGGCTATCGCCTCCTGCAACAGCCGGCCGCGATCAGCAAAAAAGCATTACCCGCCGACAGGCTGACCGAAATAAAGGATCGCAAGGTCTCCGGCGAGACGATGATCGACGCAGGCCATGGGAATGCTTACTGGCTCGACGTTGACTTCGGCCTGGGCACGGCCGCTGCTGTCGGCCTCAGGATAGCACAGGCAAAAGACGCACAGGGCAAGGACCTGTCCGGGACCGTCATCGCCTATGACAAAGCGACGCACTCCGTATATGTAGATAGAGGTCAGAATAACCGACAAACCATGTCATTGTCCGGCCCCGTCAGCAGGCTTCGCCTGCAGGTGCTGCTCGACAAGTCTTCGCTGGAGGTATTCGTCGGCGACGGCGAAAAGGTGCTGACCTGTTACATCTATCCGGATGAGAACGCAACCGGCTGTTCGGCGTTTGCGGAAGGCGGAAGCGCTACTATCCGTCAGCTGAAGATATGGGACCTTTCAAAATAATAGCGCTGCTGTTGCTGGCCTTACCGGCGACGAGCCTCGCCCAGAAGCCGGCGCAGACGCTGCCTGAATTCACCTTTGTCATCCCCGGTGGCAAACAGCTCACTAATGCGAACCTGCCTTCGGGCAGGCTTTCGCTGTTTGTCCTGGTCGACCCCGACTGTGAGCACTGCCAGCGAATGGTGAGCAGCATGGATGCAGCTTCAGCTACATTTAACAAGGCGGCTATCTATATGGTGACGACAGCCGGCCAAAACAAGCTGTCGTCATTTGCCCGCCGCTACGGTCCTCATCTCAAGGCCTTATTGCTGCTGGACACCCGGGATCAGTTCATCAGCCGTTTTCAACCCATAAGAGCACCGGCCTTATTCCTGTATTCCTCCGACAAAAAATTGCTGGATTATGAGGACAACCCTGAATCGATCTTTAGGACGGCTAACAGGATCAACAGAAATGCCCATTAGATTTTTCGGCATGTGCCTGCTGCTGTGGTCCTGTCATCCCGACAACGGGAAGGTGCTGAGGAGTCTGCCCGCCTCTTCGACACACGTCGATTTTGTCAACAGTCTGCCCGACCGGCCAGGGCTGGGTATCCTTAGCTATATCTATTATTATAATGGGGCTGGTGTCGCCATAGGAGACATTAACAATGACGGCTTGCCAGATCTCTATTTTGCCGCCAACGGAAAAGGAAGGAACAGGCTTTATATCAATAAAGGTAATTTTCTCTTCGAGGACGTGACGGCAGCAGCAGGGGTAGCTGGTACTTCGGACTGGTGTACAGGAGTGACGATGGCCGACGTCAACGGCGATGGGTGGCCGGACATCTATGTCTGCGCAGTCGCCAATATGCAGGGGTTTACAGGTAGGAACGAGCTCTTTATCAACAACGGTAACGGTACTTTCACGGAAAGCGCGAAGTCGTATGGGCTCGACTTTTCAGGCTTTGCGACGCAAGCAGTTTTCTTTGATTACGATCATGACGGCGACCTGGACTGCTTTATCCTCAACCAGTCCCAGCATCCCAACCAGAATATCTCAGACACCGGCAAACGGCGCGGCTACGACCCCAACGCCGGCGAACGGTTGTATCGTAACGATCAACCGCACGGATTTACAGACGTCAGTGCTACCGCAGGCCTTTACCGTAGCAGCCTCTGCTATGGACTGGGGGTCGCCGTCGGTGACCTGAACAACGATGGATGGGAAGACATTTATGTCGGCAACGACTTTCACGAGAACGACTTCTATTACCTGAACAACAGGGATGGTACGTTTACCGAGTGCGGAGCCGCACACTTCCGGCACTACAGCCGCTATAGCATGGGCAACGACATCGCCGACTTCAACAACGACGGTCAGCTGGATATCGTCACCGCCGATATGCTGCCTGGCGACGAGAAAACACTAAAGACCTATGGCAACGGCGAGCACCTCGACGTCTACGAACAGAAGATCACGCGCAACGGATACCAGGATCAGTATTCGAGAAATTGTTTGCAGCAAAATAATGGCGACGGCTCCAGCTTCAGCGACATAGGACTCATCGCCGGCATATCGGCAACCGACTGGAGCTGGAGCCCCCTCTTCGCCGATCTGGACAACGACGGCAACAAAGACCTCTTTATTTCCAGCGGCATAGTCAAACGCCCGCTGGACCTGGACTTCGTGCTATTCTTTTCCGGACAGGTCGATCCTTCGCGCTATGCAGGCCCCGACGAGCTGCAGAAAGCGATGCTAGACAAGATGCCCGATGGAGCCTCGCATCCCTATATTTTCAGGGGCGACGGTAGGACCAGATTTACCGACGTCAGCGCCGCATGGGGTACTGCCGGTCTCAATGGGTACTTCAATGGCGCAGCCTACGCGGACCTGGACAACGACGGCAACCTCGACCTGGTGATCAATTGTATCAACGCTCCGGCGGTGATCCTCCAAAACAACGCACCCAAAAGACACTGGCTGCAGCTGTCCCTGAAAGGCGAAGGGCTCAACCGGTTTGGCATCGGCGCAAAGGCATACGTGTATTCCGGGGGCAGGATGCAGTACCAGCAGTTGATGCTTACCCGGGGATTTCAATCCTCGTCTGATCCAAGGTTACACTTCGGCCTCGGTGACAATGGCATTGTCGACAGCGTGCTCGTTGTCTGGCCGGACCAACGCTGCCAGGTGCTGCGCCATTTGGACGCCGACAGCACCGTAATAGTACAACAGAAAGACGCAACCAGCCCCTTTCAATATGAGTCCTTTTTTCCAAAAAAAGACGGGCAGTGGGCATCGGCTGCCCTACCCTGGCGACACCGCGAGAACAGCTATAACGACTTCAAACAACAATACCTGATCCCGCATATGGAGTCGACCCGCGGGCCAAAGATGGCCGTAGCCGACGTCAACGGCGATGGGCTAGACGACCTTTTCGTCTGTGGCGCAAAAGGCCAGGCCGGCGCCTTATTTTTACAAACAGCAGATGGCCGATGGTCAATGACCGACACTACTGTATTCAATGACAATCGTAATTGCGAAGGGGTTGATGCCCTGTTCTTCGATGCCAACGGCGACGGCCACCCGGACTTGTATGTGGTCAGCGGCGGCGGCGAGCTGCCGGACGGGGACAGCGCGCTGCGCGATCACCTGTACCTTAACGATGGCAATGGACATTTCAGGGACTGTACCGACTGTATCCCCGCCTTACGCGTAAATAAATCCTGTGTCGCCGCAGCCGATGTCAACGGAGACGGACATACGGACTTGTTTGTGGGAGGACTGACCACGGCGCGGCAGTATGGGCTGAACGAGCAGCCGTCCTACCTGCTGACCAACGACGGCAAAGGACATTTCCGGTCTTCCGTATTGTTTTCAGACGCAGGACTCGTAACGTCGGCCGCCTTTACCGACATTAATCAGGACGGATGGAAGGACCTCGTTGTCGCCGGGGAATGGATGGGTGTGCGCATCTTTTATAATGATCACGGCGTGCTGAATGAAGGCAAGGCCGCTGGCGGCGCAGGCTTGTGGCAGACAGTGACGGTAACAGACGTCAACGGGGATGGCTGGCCGGATATACTCGCCGGCAACTGGGGGCTGAACTCAAAATTATCCGCAGGCAAAGATGGGCCATTGAACTTATATGTAAAAGACCTGGATGGCAATGGTACCGTCGAACAGCTGATGACCTATTTTATACAGGGCGAAGAGTTCCCCTTTTTAGGCAAGGACCAATTGGAGCTGGCGCTTCCGGCCTTGAAAAAAACTCATCTCCGATACGACGAGGTCGCCGGAAAGACGGTGCAATATCTGTTCGGCAGTCAGCTCGATGGCTGCAGGCGGCTAAGAGCAGACACCCTGGCATCGACTTGTTTTATCAACGACAAAAAAGGCGGATTTATTCCAGTAGAATTGCCGGCAGGATTACAGCTGTCGCCGGTATTTTGTTTTACAGAGATAGATGAGAACCGCTGGCTTGCGGCAGGAAATTTCTACGGGGTACAACCGTATGAAGGACGGTATGATGCGATGGATCCAACCATCTTCAGCTATGACAAGACATTAGCCACCGTCTCCCGTGAGAGTCCATCGACCGCCTTCTCCAATGAAAGCCCATTCAGGTTCGCGGGTAGCCTCACCCGGATCAGCGGGGAATGGAGGGATGCAAAAAAAATTGGGACAAAGGGAAAACTTGTCCTGGCGGGAAATAATGGGGGACCGATACTATTTACACCAGTCCCCCGGCAATAAGCTTAATCGGCTACTTCCTGGGCGGCAGCACGATTGATGCCATTCATAGCCAGCTCGGTCAGCTTCGCGTCGGCCTTCTTTTCTTCCTCGAGGGTCTGGCTGAGCAGATCGGCAATCTCGTTTTGCCCCATATCTTTAGCCAGCTGGATCAGTGCACCATAGGTCGCGATCTCATAGTGCTCGGCCTTCTGCCCCGCGAAGATCAACCCCACATCGCGCTGTGCAGTGTCGTCTTCGGTCTCGTCGATGATGTCTTCTCCTTCCTCGGCAATACCTTTTAAAGCCGGGCATTCTTTGGCTTCCGCCTTTTCGCCCAGGATCTCGAAAACCTGCTCGACGCGGCTGACATGGCCCTCGGTCTCCGTCAGGTGGCTGTCAAATGCCATTCGCAGCTCTTCGGAATGCGCCGCCTCCGACAATTTGGGAAGGGTCTTGACCAGTTTTTTCTCAGCCCAGTAAATGTCCTGCAGCTGATCGAGGAAGAATTCCCTCAGTTTGGAATTGAGGGCAGCCTTTGGGGAATTTTGATCTTGTTTCGTTGGCATAAAGTTTAAATTTTCCCATACAGATGGAAAAACTATGCCAGCGCCGCCATCACTTCTTCTGCTCAAAAAAGAAAACGCCTTTCTTATTGGCCACGATAATATCGGCTGTGCCATTGCCGTCGAGGTCCTGCACCAGCACCTGGAGACCTACACCGGAGTCACTGTCGATGAGATGCGGGATCCACTGCGGGCTGGCGCCGGGCTTGAATTCAAACCAATACAATACCGACGGCTCATGCGCCCCCGGGTCTTCTCCGTTATGAGCGTAATATCGTTTTCCCGTGACGAGATCAGGGTGTCCGTCTCCGTTGACATCGGCCATTGCGAGGGCGTGCGATTCGGAGAAGCTTTTATCGATCACGTGCGTGACCCATCCTGTGTCCACCTTTTCATGCCACCAAATCCCATAGTTGTGTGCAGAGGCGCTGACCAGATCCCGCGCCGGCTTACCCGCGGCGGCATCCAGCGCATATATCTGCGAGCAATCCTCACCCAGGTTGGCGGCGTGAAAAACCCAATCACTCTTCCGCACATCCACCGGATGCTCCCACCAGCCTTTTGTTATAATTATATCCGGGCGTCCATCGCCATTCATATCGGCAAATCCGAGACCGTGGGTATACCGGCCGGTTCCCGGAACACCCGCACCACCCGCGATCACATACCGGGTCCAGGTGGTATCCCCTTTAACGACGGGTGATCTCATCCATATCATCTCTTTTGCGACAGGGTCATTGCACAGGATATCGGGCCTGCCGTCGCCATCCACATCGACAAAAGCGGGAGACTCGTTGCCGGCATTTTTCAAAATAGCGTGCATGGGCCAGTGCCCCGGCTTCCTGCCCGGATTCTCATACCAGACCGCTTCCTCGCCGGGAAGGCTGATCCGTATCATATCCACCCATCCATCCTGATTGACGTCCATGGCAAAATCCAGGAACGAATTGCTGAATTGCGTAGAAGGATCGAGCTGTTTCGGTTCGGCAATCTCATGCCTGGTCCAGGACGGCGCCTCGAACCAATACGCGCCGGCCAGTATGTCCGGCCGCCCATCCTTGTTGACATCTGCGATCGCCACCCCTTCCGAGACAAAACCGCTGGTCAGCACACGCTTGACAAAATGGGGCATTTGTACGTCCGTATGGGGCGTCTGTGCGTCTGCCCGTAGCGATAATAAGAGGCAACAAAGCCAGCACAATCGTTTTAGTTTGATCATGAACTAAAATTACAGAATCTCCCTATATTTGAACCATCTCAAACCACCCCCTAAAATGCGCAACCTCTTAGCGGCTCTCTTAGGCTGTCTCCTGCTTTCAGCCTGTCATTCCGATACCAGCACCAACCAATCCATCGCAGGTCCCACCCCCACCCTTCCCAACATCGGCTTTGTCGTCACAAAAACGTTCCCGCATGACACGACGCTCTTTACAGAGGGCTTCCTGGTCCACAACGGCCGGCTCTACGAGAGTACCGGCTCTCCCAACTACCTGGGATGGGCGCGTTCGATGGTCGGGATGATCGACACCCTTACCGGTAAGATGGACAATAAGATCGAGCTCGACAAAAAGACCTACTTCGGAGAAGGCATCTCCTTTGTAAAGAACAAGCTCTACCAGCTGACCTATGAGAATCAGACAGCATTTGTATATGACGCCGGAACATTCAAGCCCGAAGGCCAGTTCAAATTCGCCAATAAAGAAGGGTGGAGCCTGACAACCGACGATACCGCCCTGATCATGAGCGACGGCACGGACAAGCTGACCTTTGTCAACCCCGACGACTTCCGCCCCATCCGCCAGCTGCAGGTGACCCTGAATGGCATTCCGCGCGACAGCCTCAATGAGCTGGAATATATAAAGGGATATATCTATGCCAATGTCTGGGAGGATAACTACATCGTCAAGATCGACCCGTCCAGCGGCAAGGTTGTCGGAAAGATCGACCTTCAGCCCCTGATCGATGACGCCAAACAACGGTCGCCCAACGCCGACGTCCTCAATGGCATCGCCTACGACGCACAAGCCGACAAGATCTACGTTACGGGTAAGCTGTGGCCGAGGATCTACCAGATCAGCTTCCCGCATTAGCGCTGGGGCTGGCGCTCCTAAAGAAGATACAAAAAAATTCACAAATTAAAAAATCGAAATAATTCACTTTTATTGAACCCGGCCCAGGTATTGCATGTTTTATTCATAGAGACGTTCTCTTCCGGAAACTGTCAATTTTAATTAGTCTGATTTCTGCAATTGCTAGGTTTTATTGTGCGTCATGGATGTCCCCGGAAATTTTATCATTCAAAAAATTTTTGGTGTATGCAAAACGAATCAACGCCGGTAACGGTGACCTCTTTCTCCCAACCCCACGTCCTGCAAACCCGGATGAAAGAAGAAAAACTATCCCATGGCGGGACAGTCAAAGCTAATCTGTCTCCCGTTCGTATGGACATGAACCATGGTGCAGCCGTGCTTTATTTCTGCCCCATGCAGACCATCGAAGTGCTGGAAATCCTTAACGATGGAGATGGCGCCGAGATCCCCGCACAGGTGAAGGTAGAAGGGCTGAGCATTCCTACCGACTGCCAGTCGGGATTTTATGACCTTAACAACGTCGAGCTGACCTCCAACGGTACCATTCAGGTAAGGGTCACAGAAAAGACGACCTGGAAATACCACGAAAAGGCTTTTCCCCTTTAAGGCAATAAATCCCTCAAATACAATGTCCTGGCAAGCGCGGCCAGGACATTTTTTCGGCCGGCCGGCAACGGGGACAGGTGGAAAAATTAAATGCAAGTACTTAGCGTCCTTCCTTCTATTCAAGTAATTTCAACAAAAACCCGCCCCAGAATTCCCCGTTTACCGATCTTTTGAGTCATCTTGAAGCAGACTATGCTTTCTCAACCTATCCCCGACGAACTTCATCTGCTATCGACCATCGCGGACAGTCTTGATCAGGGATTCATGCTATTGGATAGCGAGTTCCGGATACGTTATTTGAATGCGAAAGCCGCAGAGATGGCGAAAAAGATCACCGGTATCAGCATCGATGCCGGAGATAGCGTATTCTCTTACTGCCGCCCCGCTGCGAAAGAAAAGCTACGAACCCTTCCCGAAAGGACCCGGGCCGGAGGCGCGGTCTCCTGGACAAGAAATTTCAAGGCAAATGCACCGGCAGTATATCAATACGTCGCCAGCAGCTATATCGGCCCCAACGGATCTTCCGGCATCCTGATAAAAATGAACGACATAACTCCCTTCGCAGAGATAGAGGGGCAGCTGATCAAAAGCAACCAACGCTATTTACTCGCGACACGGGCGAGCTATGACATGATCTGGGAGAGAGATTTTGCCCTCGACCGCTATTATTTCAGTGAAGCCCTGTTTACCGTTTATGGCTACGACCCGGGAGAAGAATGGCGCTGGCAGGACGTCATGGGCAAGCTGGTCCACGAGCAGGACCGGGAAAGGGTCATGGCCTTTATCGCCGACTGCTATCGCCATAAAATGAAGATATTCCAGTGTCCGACGCACCGGTACGTCCGCAAAGACGGTACGATCATATGGGTGGACGTCCGGTGTATCGCCATTTATGATGAGAACGGCCACAACACAAAGACAATAGGGGTCACCCGCGACATATCGAGGGAACACTACCTGCGGGAGAGTCTTCAGCTCCATTCTGCCGAACTGGCAAAAACCAACCAGGAACTCGAACGGTTCGTCTACGCTGCCTCTCACGACCTGCAGGAACCTCTTCGAATGGTAACCAATTTCCTGGGCCTCCTTCAAAAGAAATATGACGCCCGCCTCGACGACAAGGCAAGACAGTATATATCTATTGCCACCGGCAGCGCTCAACGCCTGCAGGCCAGGGTCAAGGGCCTGCTTGACCTGGCAAGACTCGGAGCGACCGACAATTCAGAACTGGTAGACATGGATCAGGTGGTAAAAGACACCGTTAAAGACCTGGCCCTGAGCATCGAAAGAAAACACGCGGCCATACAGCTTCGAACTCCTATGCCCACGATCTTCGCGGACAAAAGCCATATGCACCTGGTTATGCAAAACCTGGTGGAAAACGCGCTGAAATATACAGAAACTGCGCCCCCCATCATTGAGATAGCCTGCAACGAAATGGCGGAATTCTGGCAATTCAGCGTAAAGGACAACGGCATCGGCATCGAGGAGAAATACCATGAGAGGATATTCGGCATCTTTCAACGGCTTCACGGACCTAACGAATATTCCGGCGCAGGGATCGGGCTCGCCATGGTAAAAAAGATAGTGGAAACCGGAGGTGGGACAATATGGCTGGACTCAATGCCCGGTAAAGGATCCTGCTTTTTCTTCACAGTCCCCAGGCGGCCCGCTAGCGCACAAAACTGATCTTTCTTATCCTGTTATTGTTGATATCAGCCACGTAGATATTATCCTGCGCGTCGATGCCCAGCCCTCCGGGATTCCTGAACCTGGCCACAGCCCCGGCACCATCCGCAAAGCCCGCCTCGGCGCCTGCAATAGTTGAGACGCCCCCCTGGGGAGTCACCTTCCGGATACTGTTGTCATCGATCAAAAACACATTTCCCTTACTGTCGACAACCATATCGTCCATCTGGTCAAACTGTACCTGGATCGAAGCCCCGTCAACATACCCCCTGACGCCGCTGCCCGCCATAACAGCCACCAAGCCTATCGGAGTGATCTGGCGTACATAGAAATTACCCGCATCGGCGACATACAGATTTCCCTGTGCATCGCAAGCCACGGACGTGACAAACCGGAACTCCGCCGTCCGCGCTCCACCATTGAGAAAACCTTCTTTGCCGTCGCCTGCCACGGTCGTCACCTGACCCGACGGGCTGATCGCCCGGATGCGCTCATTGAATGTATCACCCAGATAGATATTACCGGACTTGTCCGCAGCCAGGCCTCCGGCATTGATCAGGAACTGGGCGTTTGTCGCCGGTCCATCCATAAATCCCGGCTGCTCTAAACCTGCGTACGTAGTCACATCACCTGCAGGCGTTATCTTCCGGATACGTGCGTCAACCTCGTCGAGTACATAACAGTTGCCACTCGGATCGACCGCGACGCGGTACGGGTTCCTGAAGCGCGCGAGGGCCCCATTCCCGTTGATAATACCAACGCTATCGCTACCGGCGAGAGTCGATACCTGGCCATTGGCTATTTTCCGGATGCGATGGTTCAGATAGTCCGCGACATAGAGCGTTCCGTCAGAACCAACCGCGACGTCTATCGGCGCATGCAACTTTGCCAGCTTGACCGGACCATCCGCAAACCCTTCACTACCGTCACCGGCGACCGTGGTCACGACCCATCCTTTCACGGGAGGGGGTGTCGGACTATCCATTCCATTTTTGTGACATCCTGTGGCCGCAATGGCCAGCAGCCAACCAACCAATACCTTTTTCATCCGGCAAATTTCCGCGGGATTTTTGTCGATTTCATCGACACTTCCCCATCGGCCGGCTCCCGTTGCCAACCGGGCCAGCCAGCCCAATTGGGGGGCATAGATATTGCACGCCTTGCAAAAAACGCAGCCATGAAGAACCGATCAAAATTTGGCTTCGGGTTGTCGCTTGCGCTGGCCCTTTCAGCCTGTGGCGGTGGCGGCGGAGCCGACGATAGCGTAAAAGATGCCAAAGCTGTCAACGAAGCAAAGGTCGACAGCCAGAAGAAGAACGAGACGCCACCGGATTCCTCGAAGATCCTGGTATCCAAAGACGACGCCGACTTTCTCGTCAACGCCTACAGCGGCGGACTCGCGGAAGTACAGCTGGGCAGCCTCGCCCAGACCCATTCCGCCGATAAGGATATAAAAGCGTTCGGAGCAATGATGGTCAGAGACCACAGCGACCATGGAATAAGACTCAAGGCGGTAGCCGACTCACTGCACGTTACCCTTCCCGTTACGATATCTGCCAGCCAGCAGAAGATGATAGCGGACCTGCAAAAAAGATCGGGAAAGGATTTCGACAAAGCCTATATCTCGATGATGGTCAGCGACCACAAAGAAGATATCGATGAATTTGAAAAACGTGCGAAGAAGGGCCTTCCGGAGGTATCGGCCTTTGCCAATAGCAGCCTGCCGATGTTGCACAAACATCTCGAATCCGCCCAAAACCTGCGAAAGCTGCTGGGCTTTAAAGAAATATCGGCTCCGCCTCCACCCTATCAATGATAGCTCTTCTGCTTCCGGAAAGACCATTTCTCCAGTAACGCCAGCAGCTCTTGCAGCTCAAACGGTTTGCAGATATAATCGTCCATGCCCGCCTGCAGACAGTCCTCCCGGTCTCCATGGAGAGCATTAGCCGTCAATGCAATGATCACCGGCTGCCGGCCCCCCGTCTCACGGATCATCCGGGTCGCCTCCATCCCGTCTGTTCCGGGCATCTGCACATCCATAAGTATGAGGTCATGACCGTTGTTCTTCCACATCTCCGCCGCCTCCTGCCCATTGGTGACAATATCGGCCTGGTAGCCCAGCCGTTGCAGCACAGCCGTCGCGACAAGCTGGTTGATCGGATCGTCCTCGGCCAGCAGTATCTTCCACGGACAGGAGACGGCAAATGCCGGCTTCTCCTTTTCGACACCGGGGTCGACTGTCCCGTTGACAGCCGCCCGCCGCGGCAGACGCAAGGCATCGAAGACCCGGCCATACAGCAGCTGCTGCTTGACCGGCTTTGTCAGCGAGGCCGCAAACAATCCCGGATATCGTTTGTGATGGTCGTCACCGATCGAGCTAAGCAGGATCATCTGCAGCCGCGGATGGCGCCGGCTGACAGCCCGGGCCAGCTCAACCCCGTCCATATCGGGCATCTGCATGTCCGTGATGAGAAGGGCGATAGCAGGGTTCTCCTCCAAAATTCTCAACGCTTCCTTTCCCGAAGCGGCCACCAGACCCGTCAGTCCCCACTGCTCCAGAAGGCCTTTGAGGATCAGACGATTGGTCTGACTATCATCCACGACCAGCACCTGCTGCCCATCCGCGCCGTCCTGACGTTTATGGACATAGGTGATCGTAGGCTGAACGCCCGCCTGCACATCGATGGTAAATGAGAAGCTGCTCCCCTGCCCTGGCTGACTGGACACGACAATATCCCCGCCCATCGCCTCCACCAGTTTCTTACAGATGGCCAGTCCAAGACCGGAGCCCCCATATTTGCGGGTGGTCGAGGCATCCACCTGGGAAAAGGCGCGGAACAGCTTGTCCACCTGTTCAGGCATGATCCCGATGCCAGTATCCTTCACCGTGAATCGCAGCAAAAGACGGCCATCGGCCTGGGTCCTCTCATTCTCTATAAGCACAAAGACCTCTCCATGGTGAGTGAACTTGACAGCATTACCCACCAGGTTCAGCAACACCTGTCTTAGCCGCAGCCTGTCCCCGACGATCTGCGCAGGCACGCCGGCGTCGATCTGGTACAGGAGGTCCACCCCCTCTTTGGCAGCCTTGCCGGCGAATATATCAAGGACCTCCTCGACACAGGTACGCAGATCAAGCTCACGCATCTCCAGCTGGAGATTGCCGGATTCGATCTTGGAGAAATCCAGTATATCGTTGATGACATTCAGTAAGCTCTCCCCGCTGGTGCGTATGATCTCGACATAGCCCCGCTGGTCCTCGTTGAGCGGCGTACCAACAAGAAGATCGGCCATCCCGATGACCCCGTTCATAGGAGTCCGTATCTCATGGCTCATCGTCGCGAGAAATATGCTCTTGGCCTGGTTGGCCTTCTCTGCATCCGCCTTGGCCCTCTCCAGCAATAGCGTGCGCTCCCTCACCTGTTGCTCCAGTAAAATTTTTTGCCGCTTGATCGTCCGGATGCGAAGGCGTATAATGAGCACGATCGCCCCCACCACGATGGCTGCTACTAATATCCGGAACCACCAGGTCATCCAGTAGGGAGGCAGGATGGTCAGTTTCAGCTGGGTAGTCCGGCTGGACCATTTTCCAGAATTGTCCTTACAGCGGATCATGAGCACATATTTCCCCGGACTCAGGTTGGTATAGGTGGCCTGACGGCTGGCTCCGATATTATTCCAGGCTTTGTCAAAGCCAACCAGCTTGTAGGAATATTGTTGCTTCTGCTGCCAGGCATAGCTGAGAGAAGCAAATTCGAACGAGATCACGGACTGATCATAGGAAAGGGTGATCTCCCGGGCTTCCGTGATCGACGTTTTCAGCGGCGTAACATGCGCATCGGTGGAGATCGGCACAGATCTGTTAAAAATGAGAAAATTGGTAAATATCAGGTTGGGCTGGAAAGGGTCCGGGCGTATGCTGTCCGGAGAAAAAGCATTGAATCCGTTGACGCCGCCAAAATACAATCCGCCAGCCGTGCTCCTGAGACAGGAGTGCGACTTGAATTCGTTGGACTGGAGACCATCCGTCACCGTGAAATTGGTCAGCTCACCCGACTGCGGATGAAATTTACACAGACCGTTGTTGGTGCTGATCCACAGATACCCTTTGTCGTCCTCAAGAATGCCCAGGATATGGTCGTCGGGTAGACCGTTGTGGCCGGAGAAAACAGTAAAGCGGTTGGTCCGAGGATCGAACCGGTTCAGCCCCGACTTGGTCCCGACCCATATATTCCCTTCCCGGTCTTCGAACAGACAGTGGATCGTATTATTGCTCAGGCTGCCAGTCGTGACGTCATGACTAAAATGGATAAGTATCTTTCCTTTCTTATCATACCGGTAGAGACCCTGGTCGTAGGTCCCGAACCACAGATACCCCTCTTTGTCCTGCAACAGACAGACCACCAGCCGGGGCCAATTGAGTCCGGCGCCGAACTGATCCGGTGTCAGGAATTTTCCGGAGGCCGGCTGATAGCAATTGAGCCCTCCGTCCCAGCTGCCAATCCATATATCGTTGTCTCTGTCACACAGCATCGTCGCGATATTGTTCGCGCTCAGTCCCTGGTAACCTTTTTTTACCTGCCGGCTGGTCCTGTGTATCGGGTCATAGATAGTAATGCCATCGCCTACGCTGCCCAACCAGATATTGTCGCTGTGGTCGGTCGTCATAGCCGGGATAAAATTGCTGCAAATGCTGTTCGCATCTCCGGGCTGGTGCTTATAATGAAGAAAGGTCTGCTTGCGCGGATCGAACAGATCGACTCCCCCGCCGTCCGTTCCTATCCAGATATTTCCATGATGGTCTTCGAGAAAGCCGAGAATATTGTTGTCTCCCGGGCTGTTGACCGAGCTGCTGTGCCTGTAGACAGGGAATTGGTTGGCCTTCTTGTTATAAAGATTGACCCCGCCGCTATAGGTGCCCACCCACATGTTGGCCTGGGGGTCTTTGTAAATAGAATAGATGGAATTATTGCTGAGACTGGTATTATCGAGGTCGTCATGCAGATAGTTGACGAAACGGCCCTCTGCTATATTGAAAATGCACAGCCCCCCGTTCTCAGTCCCGACCCAAAGCTCGTCGCCCTCTCCTGCTGCCATGCACAATATGATGTTTCTCGGGAGGCTGTTCGGATTACCCGGCTCGTTACGAAAATGACGGTATTGCCCGGCCGAATCCATCAGGTCCATTCCCCCTCCGCGGGTGCCGATCCAAAGCCGGTGCCATCGGTCCTCATAGAGGCAGGTGATATGGTTATAGCTCAGCGACGCTTTGTTCTTTTCATCATGCTTCCAGTGAGCAAATTGACCGGTGGACCTGTCGAGAAGGTTCAGACCGCCATGCTCGGTACCGACCCACAACCTCCGCCGGCTGTCTTCCATTATCATGGTTACCGTACTATCGCTAAGGCTATTGTCATCTCCCGGCCGGCAGCCATACCGGATAAACCTACCCGTATGTAAGTCCAGTTTGTTCAAGCCCCCAAACCTCGTTCCGACCCACAGATAACCTTTGGAGTCCTGGCAGAGACTGGTGATCGAGTTATCGGAAATGCTGCCTGGATCATGGGCATTGCTCCTATAATGGATAAATCGGTTGCTGACCCGGTCGTACCTATCCAGCCCACCACCTGCCGTAGCGACCCAGATATTGCCGTCTGAATCTTCCAATAGCTGAAGAATATGATTATCCGACAGCGAGCTGCTGTCGTTGGGGTCATTCCGGTAGACGCTCATCTTATAGCCATCATAGCGGTTAAGCCCATCCCACGTGCCGAACCACATAAAACCCCGCCGGTCCTGCAGGGTCGTGATCACATTGCTCTGCGAGAGACCGGCCTCTGACCCGATACGAATGAACTTAAGCTGCCTCGGTTGGGCAGACGCGGTATACGACAGCGTAGCCAACGCCGAAAGCAGCAAGCATTCGTACCATTTCATCATGAAGGACAATTCAAATTACTTTAAACACACAAGATTGATCTAAGGGACACTTTGACGCGTTAGCATCGAACGCGATAGCGGGACGGTTAAATGGAGGTATAGTAACAAGATAACGAGGGATTTAATGCCTTTATTGCGCAGCACCACATGATATTTTTTTAGTATATTTAAGCAACCGGCTGGCCGTAGTTTGCGTTTTTTGATCAAACAAGGTTACAAATACCTTCCGCCGGTTACCTATCAGTAGAAGCAGCCGACCATGACGAACCCCATATACATCCTGACAGCCTCCTTCCTGCTATTCCTGATGGCGTGCAGCAAGCATGGCAATGATGGCGGTGTTCCGCCACCGCCGCCGAAACCATCCGTCAGCTATGGAGACTCTGTGTTCTATCTCGATCCTGCTGGCGCAGAGCTGAAGGTGAGTCCGGTTAGCGCAAATACCGGACGTTATTTCGGTTTCCCTGAAGGACTGGACCTCGATCAGAACTCAGGTACCATCAACGTGTCAAAAAGCGAGCGGGGGCTCCGGTACAAGGTCTACTTTGTTCCCTCGGGCGGCGGCGATACCTTGTCCACCATGGTCACCATTTCGGGGATCAATTTCCTGGACGGGTTTTACCGGCTCGGCTCGGGGGACTCGCTGGCTATTCCGGTATACAACGGTAAAAAGAACGAGCCTGTGCCGGGACAAAATGCAGGCAGCACTTTTGACGACGGTGGCAGCTGCAACAGCCAGGGCTGTACCGTCAATGTCGGCAGCGGCATCATCAACCTTGCCAGCACCGTCAGGAATGGCGTCTTCGGGGCCGTGCCCGCCAGCAATAGCAACAGGGAATTCGTGCTCAACTACAGGATCGACGACAAGAGTGGGAAAGCCGCCAATTCCATCAATGTCAAGCTCTACTATTTTGAAACGATGAACGACGTCCCCCAAAATATTTATGATCTCATCGCCTCGCGACAGGGCACTATCCTGGGTACCAGCGAGCCGGGAGGAATAACAGCGACGCCCCGTCGCCTGGTGACATCTTCCAGACCGGTGGTGGTAACCGGGTTTACAGCCGCGGCCAAACCGAGGCCGCCCTGTATATTTATCATTGGACACTAAAGCCGGAAAAATCCTTGTACATGCCCAGGCGCCTGTTGCTACTCTATTTGCTGGTTATTTATTCCTGTTTATTATGGGCCGGGATACCAGGCCAGCATCCGGTGGGTTATAAGGATGCCTACCGCCTTGCTGAAAAATATTTTGCCAGCGAAAACCCGACAGCTTACAGCGACAGCATGGCCAGATCGGGGTTCCTGCAGGTGGTCGCAGCGCTTGAAAAGTCTGCCCTCGATGACAGGATGCTCACCGACAGCTATACCAAACTCGGAATACTGGAAATGTCCGGGAGTGAGCCCCGGTCGGCCCTGTTACGTTTCCGAAGCTGCGATGCGGCCGTCCGGCGGAGCGCGCTGCCAGATAGTCTGCTTTTCCAGCCTTACCTGTACTCGGGTAGCTGCTACTATGATCTCTATGACCTTGACTCAGCCCTTTATTTCTATAAGAAGTGTGAATCTATCCTTGACCACGATCCGCGGCTGCAGGAATCTGAGCGTCTTTATAATAAGATTGGAGTTCTGTATTATGAGACGGGCGACTATTTACGAAGCACCCACTATTTCAACAAGGCACTGGAGATCGTTTCGGCCGCCAGGCCGGCTGACGCCTACCTGGGGATCAACTACAGGAACAATCTGGCCAATTCTTACCTGAAGCTACGCAGATATGACGATGCCATTCGCCTGCTGCAGCAACAATTGCCTTATAACCTGTACAGGCAGCAACTGCTGAATAATCTCGGGAACGCCTTTCTGGAAAAAGGCGAGCTTTCAAGAGCGGTAGTATACTTCCGTAAGGCCGGACTTCAAAGCCCGGTCACCTATATCAGCATGGCCAGGGCCTGGATGGGCCTAGGTCGTTATGACTCTGCTGAAATCTGGCTGGACAGATCCAGGGCTTTGTATCTTCGGAGCGGTTCGAGGAATAAGAATGAAGACCTGGGCGTCGCCTGGAAATATACCGGAGACCTGGCACTTGCGCAAGGCTTTCCACGCCGGGCAATTCGCTCTTATCAGCAGGCCATTATCCAGCTGGACAGGGACTTCAACGACACGCTGCCCGAAACGAACCCATCTGCTTTCCAGGGCCTGCACAGCTATGCGCCTCTCTTCGATGCCCTCACGGGTAAAGCAAAGGCCTTTTTGGCCGTCGGGGACAAGGATGGTCATTCCCGGATTGAAGCTTTTCACGCCTATGAATCCGCGCTCACCCTGTTGAGTACGGTTGCGAAAGGCTACTATTCGGACGAAGCCAGGCTCTTTCTACTGGAGAAAGCCAATACGGTCTACCAGGAGGTGGTCGATCTTGGATACCGCCTTTACACCGGGACCGAGGATACGGTATGGCTTGAAAAGATCTTCAATTACGCAGAAGAATGCAAGGCCGCGGTACTGCAAGCCAGGCTGGGAGAGCCCGAAGTGGAAGCACTGACCGGAGAGGCACGCCAGATCGCTGTTGCATTGAGAAAGAAAAAAGCAGAGGCCACCCGTCTGACACTCCTCCTGGCTTCCCCATCCGGCGAAAACAACGGTGAAGCGATCCGACCGCAAATACGTGAAGCCGAACTTGCTATCTCGAGACTCCAGCAGCAGCTGGAAGAATTCCCGGCATACAGCACGCGACAATTCCAGCGCAAGCATATATCGATGCAGAGTCTCAAGCCAGTTATGGCCGCAAAGAACGACGCGCTTGTCTCTTATTTTACGGCCGCCGGAAGGCTCTATATTTTTTTTGTTACCGGAAGGTCGGCAGGATGTATTACCGGGGCATGGGACGACAGCCTGGTCGCCCGAATAAAGACCCTGACAGCGGGTCTCAATAACGCAAACAATGACAGGGCGACGCTAAAAAGGCTCGCTGGCGAAACGGCCGCCCGTCTTACCGATCCCATAACCGAAAAGATAAAGGATTGCCGGCACCTTATCATCGCTCCCTACAACGAGATCGGGTATATCCCGTTTGAGATCCTGCCGGCAGCAGGTGGCAGAAAGCTGCTGTTAGAAAAATTTGCGATCAGCTATGCCTATTTCGTCAATTTCCTGACCACGCCTGAAGTCGGCAAGCCGGACGGCTTCAGGGTGCTCGCCTTTGCTCCATTTGGTGAAAAAGAATCCGGAGACCGGATCCTCGCCAATTCGGCGGAAGAAGTAAAAGGGCTGCCCGGAGAAATAATTATCGGATCTTCCGCCACGAAAGATGTCTTCCTCGCCAAAATGAACGACTATCCGATAATCCACCTTGCTACACACGCGATCGCCGATGACTCCGATGCCAGGCGATCTTATATCGCCTTTTATGGTTATAACGCCGGCTCAGCGGACTCTGGCAATCTCCTTTACGAACCGGAGATCGGCCAGCTGAGCCTTACCTCTGCCTCTCTTGTCGTCCTCAGTGCATGCGAGACCGGCAAGGGAAGGCTTATCAATGGAGAGGGCATCATCAGTCTTTCCAGGGCATTTACTTCTGCCGGCTGCAAAAGCGTTATCACATCACTTTGGAAAGCGGACGACGCCGCGACTTCCTATCTTGTAAGGCGTCTATACCAATACCTGAATAAAGGGATGGACAAAGACCGGGCCTTACAATTGGCCAAGATCGACTATCTGAACGATTCCCGCGTCGAGCAACGATACAAAGCGCCGCGTTTCTGGGCTCATCTCGTCCTCTTCGGCGATAGGGCTCCGGTGGTCGAAAAACAGCCTCCCTATCTTCTGATCATTCTTGCGCTGCTGGTCGCCACCGCCGTCTTTTTTCTGGTCCGGCGTAAAACGATAAGGCGGCGGAATCCAGAAAGGGATCCGCCGCCCGCCTGGCCATCAGGGGTGTAGCGTGACTGTGCCTACCTGCACGTCTTCCTTTTGTACCGAAATACTACTGATCAGTGAATCCTGATAAGTGCCCGACATCGACCGGATCAGCAACGAGTACACGCCCGGGTTGAGACCGACGATCTTGAACTCGCCCTCTCGGCCCGGCTTTGCCGAGGCCGTATCTGTGCCATGTATCGCCATGACTACGGGGTTGGCGTTCAGAGGTAATACACGCCCTTCGATGGCGCCGGACCTTCCCTTCCGAAATGCTTTTGTCTGCGGCTTCAGCTCGATATGGCCGCCATGCTGGACCACTGATCTGCCGGCGTCAAAATCTATAGAGATATCAAAAGAGGACGGATGGTCATCGAGAAGATCGTCGTTGAGCTTTATAACCACAATATTGTCGTCGCCATTCAGCACCAACGGAACGCTGGCGCCGTTGACGGTAATGCTGTTATTGTTGCCCAGCGTCAGCCTGACCTTTTCAAAAGATCTGGAGGCGGCAAAACTGGCATTGCCTACCAGGGTATCCAGCCCGTTCCTGAAATGGAGGATGTCATAAACTCCGGGAGTGATCGGGACGTTCATCCAACCGCCTGACGTCGATCCCTTTTTATCCCCGGCGTCGCTGCCTTCTCTGTCGTGATCTTCCTGTTCCTGCTGGATACTATCCTCGACCTTGATCTCCAGCTTTTGAATGTCCAGAAAGAGATTGTCGAAAGTCAGACTTGGATCATCGGTCAAAAATATCCGAACCGATTGGTTGCCCGCAGCAGCGGAAGTTGAGGGACCCTTTGCAGACTTGTTGCAGGCAACTGCAAAAATGAAGTAAAAGGGTATCCAGGCCAGGGGCCTGTTAAAGATTTTTAGTGTTTTCATAACCATTTTTCAGGTAGGTAACCGGGATGAGAACAGGTGTAACCGGGAAAACAAAAAAATTAATGGGCCCAGCGAAGCTGCTGCATGAACCAGGCTCCTACCTTATCGTGATAGGAGTGTTGGGGATCGTCATGTATCTTCCTGAACAGCGGCATTGCTTCCGCGACAAGTCCTGCCTGCAGATAGCTCATCGCCAGATAATATTCCGTGTCTTCTTCCAGCTCGTGCTGGTGACGCTGACTGTCCATCTCGAGCAGCGCCCGAAAATACTTTATGGCGCTGTCAGGCCGTTCGATCGAAAGAAATGCATTTGCTGCAAGGAAGTAATCGCTGGCAGAAGGCGAGGCCAGACCGTGCAAAATGTTTACGACATCGGCCATCTGTCCTTTTTTATATGCTGCGGACAATGGTTGAGCTTGTCCTCCACCCCTGTCAGCCGTCAGGACGTAGGGATAAAAATGCTCCTGGTAGATATTCGAAGACCGGGATTGCCGGTACATATAGAATGTAGCCAGCGTCAACAAGACAATGAAGGTCGCCGCTGCAGCGAGGAAGGGTCGGCGCATCCAGGCGATGGTCGCCGGTCGGCGGAGAGAAGGCATCATCTCTCGGTGGATCGCCCCTACTTGTTCGACGAGACCATAATGACCGACGGCTCTCCTGGCCAGCCTTAGCGTTTCCAGCCGTTGGCGAAGGTCGGAGTCGGTGCTGAGCCGCGCCTCTATTTGTTCGGCTTCAGCGGGAGAAAGCTCTCCTTCCAGGTATTTGAACAAGAGGTCATTATCGTAGCTGTCGTCATTCATGATAAAGCGCTGTTTTAAAATAGTCGAGCAGATCCGGATTGGCGTTCAGTTGCTCTTCCAGCTGTCGCATACATTTGTATTTCCTGTTCCGAAGAACCTGTTCGTTGAGAAAGCCGAACCTTGGCAGTATCTCGCGCATCGGCAATTCGTCAAAATAGAAGGCAAGCAGGATCTCCCTGCAGGTCTCGCCCAGCACTTTTATCTGTCTAAGCAGCCTTTCGCTCAACTCTCTATCAAGAACACCTAAAGCCCGGTCCTTGTCATCGATCTGCCTTCTGGTCTCAAAATCTGCTGCTCTCTTTTCGGCCCTGCCCCTGCGCCTGATCTCATTTAGCCACAGATTGCGAGTCATCGCAAACAGCATGCTGCCAACGGCCGACTCTTCCCGGAAGCGTCCGCTTCGTACCATTTCAATAAAAGAGACCACTGTTTCCTGGAATATATCTTCGGCGTCCTGTTGATTGCCGCCGCCCCTGAGGACGATAGAGCTACACATAGCGAAGAACGCCTTATAGACATAACGCACCGCATCGTCCGGCGGCCTGGTCTTTCGAAAGCAGTCCAGCAGTTCGGCATCGGAAAAGCCCTTTGGTTTATGCATTCCAGGTCTGATTATAGGTACCCGGCAACTCCGGATCTGTAACTAAGAATATTGAATTAAATTTACGGGATTATTTCGGGCCGTGAACCGCAGCAATTCAACAATTTATGCCTCGTAAAGCAGAAAGGACCAAACAAATGATCATAGAAAAAGCAGCCCCCGTCTTCAACGAAAAAGGGCTGCTGGGCGCCTCCATCGACGACGTCCTGGAGGTCGCCAATATCAGCAAGGGCTGTCTGTATGGCCATTTCACCGACAGAGCCGAACTTTCTCATGCTATGGCTGAACACCTGCTCTCCAGGATCGTCAGCCTGGCCAGAAGCGCAATGGATAAGGAGACTACTGCGAAGGGCAAGCTCCTGGCTTTTATGGGCATGTATAAAAACCCCTTGAAGACACCCATTCCCGGCGGCTGCCCGATCTTCAATCTGGCCGTCGACACCGACGACACGGACCCCTTGATCAAACAGAAGGTAAAGGCCACCATGAAAGGCGCCATTAAGGATATCAGTTCCGTGATCAGGCTCGGCGTCCGCCAAAAAGAATTCAGAAAGGATATCAACCCCGACGAGTTCGCGCTCCAACTATTCCTGCTCATCGAGGGCGCCCTGGTCGTCTGCCGCGCCCTCGAAAGCAATAAGCCCATGAACACGACCCTCAACATCCTGCGCCGCCAGCTGGAGAGCTATCAGCTGTAGCTAAGCTTCCTGAACTCTACCGGACTGCGCCCCGTCTCTTTCTTGAACAGCCGCGAGAAATACGGCGGGTTCTCGAACCCCAGCAGATACGCCACCTCCGCCACCGAATATTCCTGGTTGGCCAGCAGGCCCTTCGCTTCCGAGATCAGATGCACGTGTATCAGCTCGAGCGCCGTCTTCCCCGTTTCCTGCTTGAGCAGATCGCTCAGGTACCGTGGCGAAAGATGCAGTTCCCCCGCCAGGTAGCCGACAGAAGGCAGCCCCTTCTCCTTCATCAAGCCCTTCGCAAAATAGTCCTGCAAAAGCCCGTTAAAGCGGGAGATGGTCTTTCCGAACAGATCCTTCCGGTCGATGAACTGTCTCCGGTAGAATCGCAGGGAATATTTCAGGATGGCGTCCAGGTGAGCGATCAGTATCTCCCGGCTGAACTCATCCTGGTTATTGAAATATTCCGTCTCCATCTTCCGGAAGATATCCAGGACCACACCTTCTTCCCTGGCCGAGAGATGCAACGCCTCGTTGACCTCATAGTCAAAAAAACCGTACTTCTTGATCTCGGCGTGAAGGGGGTGCCCCAGCAGCAAATCTTCGTGAAAATGGATCATGAAGCCGAACTCTTCCAACTCCACATCACGCACGCCAATGATCTGGTTGGGCTTGACAAAGAACATCGAACCGCCGTTCTGATGATCATATTTCGTCTGCCCGTATAGAAAGACCCCGGCCTTCATCTTTTTAAACCCGACCATATAGTAGTCGCTGGTGTACATAAAGTTCCTGACATCGCAGCCGCCGCACCAGATCAGAGAGATCAGCGGGTGCTCGGGTGGGGCAAAGCCATACCCCGCATGCAGTTGGTGAAGTGTATTAAAATGTTCCATAGTATTATCCGTGTGCCGCAGCCGTGGGCGGCCATACCATTATCCATGCGCTGCCGCCGCCACGTCCTTCCATCCTTCCCAGTTGGCCAGTCTGTCCTGGTACACCTGCTGTATCCACGGATAGGCCTGCTTACCCATCGTAAGACGCAGCGGAGGATTGATGGCGTCCACCACCATCTCGATAGCTGGCACCGTCGCCTCCGGCTTGCCGAAGGTATCGGGCGTGACCCGTTCGAAGAATGCCTTTTTGACCCCGTCATAGATCGGCATTCCTTTCGTATGAACGGCCGACGAACCACTCCAGTCCGTGCCAAACGATGACGGCTCGATCAGCGTCACCTTGATGCCAAACGCCTTTACCTCCTGGGCCAGCGACTCGCTGATGGCTTCCACCGCAAACTTGCTAGCGGCATAAATACCGAGGACGGGAGCGGTAACCAGCCCCAAAACGCTCGACACCTGGATGATATGTCCATGCCCCTGCGCACGCATCACCGGGATGGCGGCCTGCGTAACCCATAGTAAACCGAACACATTGGTCTCGATCTGGTCGCGGGCTTCCTTCTCCGTCGTCTCTTCGATCGTCCCGAACAGGCCGTAGCCGGCATTGTTGATCACCACGTCGAGAGACCCGAAATAAGAGCTGGCGCTGTTGACCGCCGCAAAACAGGCTTCGCGGTTATTGACGTCCAGTTGAATAGGATAAACATTCTTGCCATGAGCGTCTGTAAGATCCTTCAGGTCGTTGAGATTCCTTGCAGTAACAGCGACTCTATCGCCCCTTTTCAAAAAAGCCCTGGCCCATAGTTTTCCAAAACCCCGGGAAGCACCGGTAATAAGAATAGTTTTTGCCATTTTTTTAAAAAATTTAATGGTACAAAGCTATTCCGGTCCGCTTCCTCCGGCGTATACAAAACTCGGGAAAAGATATACAAAAGTCGGAATTATCCACCTCATTTTAGACTTTTTAGTCTAAAAATTACCACTCCCGCCCGCCGGGGCTCCCACCCTATTCCCCTTGCGGCGCCTGGAAAGCCACCGAGACGCCCGTCGTAGCGCGCACGCAGGCCCTCGGCCCCGATGACGCCGATATCGCGGAGGAAGACACCCTCGTAATTTCCGAAAAAGGCGGGCTTTCTGTTGAGAAACTAACACAATAGCGGCCGTGAAAACCCAGCGGTGAAAATCCTGCTACAACCCTCGTATATTTCCTAACTGCAAAAAGGGCTTTTTCTCTTGCGGGATAAGGCTTCCCATACTACATTTGTTATATCCAATACCAATGAACAACTAAGTATCCAGAAAAACCAGGATTCATATTTTCTAACCCATTGAAAGCCTAAATTCAATTGTCTTTGAAAAACCTCCGAAAATTTTGGAGGTTTTTTCTTTTTATTCGCTTATCATCCACTTCCAGGCAGCTTTGACCACCACATGAATCCCTTCGATGTTCATTTCCTCCTCTTCGTCGGCAGCTATTAAATGTTCCCATACCTCCTGTATAGTTCCCGGAAAACTGCGTCTTTGTCGCTGATGGAACGACATTAAACCAAAAATCGTCGTCTTAAAAACGACAATTTTCTTTTTCTCCTGGTCATTGGTTCGTCAGGATATCGCTGGCGAATTCCCTCCTCAAGAATTACTTAGCAAGTTTTAGCACTACAAATTCCTATAAATTGGGCTCAAAATTCTGAATCAATGAAAAAAGCGTTGCTTTTTACCGTCGTTGGCCTGACGGGTCTGCTTACCATGGCGCAGGAACCCAATACACTTACAAAGAAAGAAAAGAAGGAGGGGTGGCGACTGCTGTTTGACGGCAAGACCACCAAAGGCTGGCACACCTATCTGAGGGATACGGTAGGCTCCAAATGGCAGGTTAAGGACGGAGCCCTGGTATTCGACCCTTCACAGCCAGCCAGCGGCGGCGGAGACATCGTCACCAACGAGGAATACGAGAACTTTGAGCTCAACCTGGAATGGAAGGTAGGCAAGGGCAGCAACAGCGGCATCATCTTCGACGTACAGGAAAACCCCAAATACAACGCCACTTATCTGACCGGCCCCGAAATGCAGGTGCTGGACAATAAGGACGCAAGCGACAATAAAAAACAGAACCACCTGGCCGGCTGCCTGTACGATATGGCAGGCGACTCGACGGTTAGCAAACCACACCCGGTCGGGGAATGGAACCAGGTCCGCCTGATCCAGAACAAGGGTCACCTCACGTTCTTTCTCAATGGTATCCAGACCTACGACGGCCAGATAGGCAGCGACGAATGGAACAATATGGTAGCCCACAGCAAGTTCGCAAACAAGGCCTTCTCCGATTTTGCCAAGGTCGCGAAGGGTCGGATCGCGCTGCAGCAGCACCCCGGATTCAGCGAGTGGAGGAATATCAAGATCCGTCCGCTCTAACTCATGGCATTTACGATCAACATTACCAACAGGCAGCAGGTGCACAACCTGCTGCTTCAACTTCGATCGGAGACCCAACCTCTCTGGGGCGCATTTACCGCTCAACACATGGTCGAACACCTGGTCGAGCAGGTAGAATATACCAATGGTAAAAAGATCGGTACCTGCGACCGCTCACCCGAAGATGCCCAAAGATCCAAACAGATCGGCGTCTACACCGATGCGCCAATTCCCAGGAACATCGTCCTCGATCCACCGCCCGTGGGCTTCCGATACCCCGACCTCGCCACAGCGATCACCCGGCTGATGCAGGAGCTTTCAGACTTCGATATCTACTTCCAGAATCCCGCCGCCACTTCCATACACGGCGGCTTCGGCCCCATGACCGGCCCCGAATGGCGCATCTGGCACAGCAAACATTTTACCCATCACTTCAGACAGTTTGGGCTTTTGGAGGAACCAGTCAATGAACTACCAGCTACATAGACCTTCTCCTGCGCTTTCGGGCCTCGTCAGTCATTACTGGACGCTGGACGGAGTTCCTCTCCACGGAGAAAATGTAGTTCACAGGACCCTGGCCAATTATTATCCCGAGCTCATTTTTCACTATGGCGGGGCGTTCCGGGAAATAGTAGACCCTCGCCGCACGGAAAATACTTTTACAGGAGGATTGCACGGGCAGACCGATCTGGTCAGACGCTTCTGCTACAATGAAAAATGCGGGATCTTTGGTGTCATGCTTCAGCCATTCGCGATTCCCTTGTTATTCGGGATCCCATCATCGGAAGTCGCCAACCAGCTGGTCGACCTGCATACGTTACTAGGCGCTGAAGGGAGGATACTTACCGAACAAATGATCGCTGCCAGTCTAGTTTTGTAAAAAACAGACGAAATGAAAACGATCATCTTAGACAACGACATTAGGGTATTTTATGTTACGGCCCCATCTTTCCCACAGGGGATCAAAGAAGCAACGGATAAATTGCATAGCCTGTTCCCGTTTTCACCCGTGCGAAAGATATTCGGGCTTTCCCGTCCTGAGAATGGCGGAGGGATTGTTTATCGGGCTGCAGCCGAAGAGTTGCTTACTGGCGAAGGAAAAATGCATAACTGCGAGACCCTTGTCATTAAAAAAGGGAACTATATAAGTAAAAAGGTTGAAAATTTCCGGAATGATGTGCTCGCGATCGACAGGGCGTTCAAAGAGCTTTTGCAAAGACCCGATCTCGACCCCGATGGCTATTGCGTAGAGTGGTATGAAACGGAAGGCGCTGGGGTGACCTGCATGATCAGGCTGGCGTAGCATGATACCCCTTCGCCCCAATGGCCCTGGCCAGCGGACTGCGGAAATCCTCGCCCCTTTCCAGGCAGCCCAGCACATAGGTAAAATCGTATTTAGGCTGCCAGCCCAACGCCAGACGCGCACGCTCGTTGACATAGACACGGTCAAGACCAGACGCCATCTTCCAGCCAAGACGCTTGTATAGGTTCTTATACGCCGGCGCCAGCCGCCCGACCACGGACGGCGCATCGGTGCGCAGCAAGGCCATATCGGAGGCGGCAAAAGGCGTAGTGGCGCTGATAATGTATTTTCCAAAGCCGATATCGCGCGCCCGGCGGGCGGCAAGCAGGTGCGCCCCGACGGCGTCCTCTATATCCACCCGGCGATACAGGTATTCGTTCGCTTTCAGATTGGCGTCGTCATAAGCCTCCCGCGCCGCGGGAAGGTCGTCCTCCTCGGGAAAGAATCGGGACGTGCGCAACACGATGCAGGGCAACCCGTGATTCCTGTGATACAGCTGGCAGAGGTCTTCTGCCGCCGCCTTGGTGACCCCATAGATATTCTTGGGCTCGGGCACAACCTCCTCTGTGATCCACGCCGCAGGCTGCCCCGCCGGCGGTATCAGCGCATCGCCAAAAACGCTGGTCGTGCTCGTGAAAACAAAGCTTTCTATCCCGGCGCTTACCGCCTCCTGTAAGAGGGTAAGCGTCCCCGTTATATTGGTGTCTACGAATCGCTGCTCCTCATGCGTCGCCACATGCGGCTTGTGTAAGGTAGCGACGTGATAAACAGTAGCTACGCCCTTCATGCATTGCCTGACAAAGTCCCGGTCTGTGATCGAACCCCGATGCGTCGTCAACACTGACTGCAGAATATCCAGTCCGATGACGTCATGCCCCGCTGCCTGCAGGGTAAGCATCATCGCCTCCCCCAAATGTCCCGCGCTGCCTGTAACAAGGATCTTCATGGTTAGCTGATTTTATCAGGTGACAAATCTATTGATTTCCTTTATCCCAAATAGACAGTTTTTCCCAAAAAGGGACCGGAATCCAAAAAACAAAACACTCATATGATCTGACAATCAATAAGTTACGGCTTTGGTCCCGGGTTTGCACTTGGCCAGGTGTATTTCCAATCCTTAAAACCCAAAGCCATGAACCGCCTCACCGTTGCATGTTTGTTTCTCACCGCAAGCCCGTTTTTAACCTCCGTACCCTGGCAAAAAGAAGATGACCGTACAACAGGCAGCATCAGCCGAATTCAGCTGAATAGCTTTAAGACCATCAACTCTGGCCTGATCAATTACCTGCACGATTCCTGTCTGACCGGCGAAGCCTTCCGCCCCACGTGGCGCGGCGACTTCAAGTCCGAAAAATCCGGCACCAGCCTGAACATGCGCTTCGGCGTCCACTGTCGCTTCCCCGCCGCAGGCGCAGCGTCGGACGATATGAGCCGGCCCGCAGCCACGCTCAGCATCATCGCCAATGACCTGAGCTCCCTGACGGGACAGGTGTCTGTCTACGGCAAGGACTATACTTCTCTCAGTCCTTCAAAAGGCGTTCGAAATGATTGCCCTTATTTCGAGCTGGCGTCACGCGCTGCACTGCATCCCACGGAAGACGTCAGGGGCGATGGTTTCCCCCATAGCGGTATCTGGCTGATAACCGCCAACAATGACGATCTGCCCTATACCGTATTAAGCCGCAAGGATTTCCTCGAACAGGTGAAAGCCTCGCTCAACAAGAATAAAGAAACGCTGATCACCAGCATAAAAACAAAAGTCCTGGTGCGGTCACAAGCCGACCAGAACGCGGACAAAGAGAAGGCAATAGAAGCCCTCAGCCATACTTACTCGGGAGCCGAGCTGGAAATGAGGAAAAGAAGCTTTCTCGAACAGTATCAGAGTGACGAGGACATTCTCAAAGAAGACATCGCCAAACAGTCAGCGGACATCGACAGCACCGTTAGTTTTATAGACGGGATGTTGCACCGGCTTTCGCCCGCAACCCTCGCCGCACCGGCCGTAGTTCCGGCAAGAGCAACCGAATTTGAAGGATTCGCCGACGGAGAAGAAGGCGCGGTCCAGCTGATCCAACCCAAAGCCTCATTTATCGAACAGAGCTCAGGTCCGGAGAAACCTCGTTTTTTCGTACTGTCTCTCAACTATGACCCTGCAGACAACTCTACAGATATAGGCCAGCAGATCGAAAAACGGCTGGACACGCGCTTTATCAAAAAAATGTTGAAGAACTAGTTCAGACTACCCTGCTGCGCCTTTTGTTTCATCTGGTCGTTAGCAGTAATAGCGAGTTCGACACGGCGGTTCAACGCCCTGTTGGACTCGTTGTCATTTGGGTATTTAGGCTGCGATTCGCCGTACCATTTGATATCCATCCGGCTGGTCGTTACACCCTTGCTCGCCAGGTAATCGCTGACAGCGTAGGCCCGCTTCTTCGAAAGTTCCATATTATACTCGGGCGTACCGGTATTATCTGTGTGTCCTTCAACCCGTATGTTGGTCTCGGGATATTTTACAAAGACGTCCGCGGCCTTGGCCAGGTTTACCTTGGCAGCCTCGCTGAGTACGCTGGAGTTGATCTGGAACAGCAGACCCGAGTTGAAGGTCATGTCGATCCCCTCTCCTACTCTTTCCACCTTGGCGTCGGGTACGGCCTGTTTGATCTCTTCTGCCTGTTTGTCCATATGGTGACCGATCAGGTAACCCGCCGTTCCACCTACGGCAGCGCCGGCAAGCGTGCCCCATATCGAGCCTTTGCCGATGAGCGCTCCGGCTACGCCCCCTGCGGCAGCTCCGATAGCGGTTCCTTTCTGAGTTTTGTTCATGCTCTTACAGTTGGTCAGCAGCATTGCGATAACCACCAGCGATAAAGTGACTTGACTAATTCTGTGCTTCATAGTTAGCTTTTAAAATATATGACTATTTACAAATAGAGGCCTGCACGAGATCGATGCCCATATCCTGGACGCCATGCTGTCTGGCCGAGCTGATGCTGCTGCACAGCGTCTGCCGGTCGCTGCTGCTGATCTTCTTCGCCAGCGTACCCGCATCATCGGTCCTGTATTTATTCTGGAACATCCGGACAACAGTAGTAGTTTTTGCCTTCCAGGCCTCGGCGTCGTTCTTGCCATTGTTGATGGCTTCATCATAGTTGCCGATAGCAGTGGAATAATTGCCGGCTGCAACGTTGATATCTCCCCGCTGCATGTAAAAATGGACATTGCTCCCGTCCAGCGCGATGGCCTGCTGTATATTCTGAAGGGCCTGATCGTACTGCTGCTGGCGCATATCGATCTCTGCCATCTTGGAATAGATAGTAGCCCTTTGAGCGACATTCTGATTCTTGCCGGTAAGACCGTTGATCGTCATCAGATCGGCTTTGGCATCGGCGCCGCGGCCAAGCCCCAGCTCGGCATTGGCTTTCTCAAAAAGGTTGTCGAGGCTGGACTTATTGATCGCAAGCCCCTTATTGGCCGCATCCAGCGCGTCGCTATACTGACCAAGACCATTGAGCGCAGCAGCCTTCCCCGCATAGCCCTTTTCCTTGGCGTCGTAGGCATCACATTTCTGAAGGACTTTGTTGAAATCGTCGAGAGCAGCGGAGTAGTTGCCGGATTTGTTCTCTGTCTGTCCCTGGCTGATCAGGTTATAACAGCCATTGGACATCGTGACCAGTCCGCTTTTGCATGAGGTACTAAATAAGATCGCGGCTACGCCGATTAGAGTCAGGTGATTTTTCATTTTTATTCGATTAGCGTTGCAAAGGTATAAAACTCCCATGCTTATCAAAATTTATACCAACCAAAAATAGGTCAGGTCGAAAAATTGGTCAAGGGCTGGTTTACTGAAAAAAAGGTACTTATTACTGTAAAAAATTAGCCCCTCGTAACGAGGGGCTTTCAAAATTTGATTAAAGATCATCTTGTCGCTTGCCGCTGCCCATACTATCCTCTTTATCACCACTGTCCTGCTGCTGCCTGTTACCACCGGCGCCTCTCGCAGTCTTATCTTCCTTCATAGGACCACCACCGGTGCGCGAGGTCGGCGATTCGGTAGTGATATCGACGTGATGCATCGGGGCCTCCTTATTGGGCTCATGCTTCTTGCCCCGGTCTTTTTTATCGGCCTTTTTGGATTTTTGCATAATCGATCGTTTTAAAACAATGCGAATGCAATTATCCTGCCCACCACGGTAACCCTCTGCTCACCGCGGCAACCCTTTGCTCACCGCGGCTCCTATCCATTGACCACGTTCTCCGGCATACCTTTTACGTATGCCAGCAGATTCATACGGGACATCTCCATCAGACGGAATCTGGCCTCCCGGGTAGCCCAGGCAATATGCGGCGTGATGATACAATTCTTTGCTTTCAGCAGCGGATTACCGATGGGTGGCGGCTCCTGCGAGAGCACGTCCAATCCTGCGCCGGCGATCCACCCCGCATCCAGCGCCGCCGCCAGGTCTTCTTCCACGACAAGCGCGCCCCTCGACGTATTGATCAAAAAGGCCGACTGATTCATTCGCTCGAGAGTGATCCTGTTGATCATCCCTTTTGTCTCGGGCGTCAGGGGACAATGGAGACTTACTACATCCGAAGCCGACAGCAGCTCGTCCAGCGACACCAGCTCAAACCCGGCGCGGGGCGCGCTGGCAGCATTTGAAGGCCGACGGACGGTCATTACCCGCATGCCGAAAGCCGCCGCCACATCCCCGACCTTCCTGCCGATGTCCCCATATCCGATAATACCCATGGTCTTCCCGGCCAATCCCACCAACGGGGCTACACTATAGGAGAAGTCCGGACAGCTGCTCCATTTGCCGGCATGTACAGAATCGCTGTGCAGCTGAACGCGCAGACAAAGCTCGAGCAGCAGCGCAAACGTGGTCTGCACGACCGAGGCCGTTCCATAGGCCGGGGCATTTGAGATTACGATGCCCTGGGCTCTTGCTGCTTCAATATCTATGATATTATAACCCGTTGCTGTCACGCCGATGTATTTCAGCGACGGCAGCTGCCGCAGGACATCGGCCCTCAGCGGAACCTTATTCGTAAGGACCGCATCCGCTCCCTCCAGCCGCCGCGGGATCTCTTCCACGGCCGTCCTGTCGTAGTTGACGACCTCTCCGAACTCCTCCAGCCATTCCCAGGACAGGTCTCCGGGATTCAGGGTATATCCATCCAGTATTACTATTTTCATATGTTGTCAGCCATCCGGTTTGTATCCGGTCACGGCACGGCCGCAATATACCGGAAAAGAAAAAAGCCGCTACGAATTCGCAGCGGCAATCTTTTTGTCAGGGCCATCGATCAATCTTAGGGTTCTTTACCAAATTCAGTGTTTCATCTGGAGATCGGGATTTAAGGACTGACTGATTTTCAAGGGGTTGGATAAATGTTTTTCAGGATTTGGACACACGGTTCTTCGGATCTTGGATACGTTGGTTTTCGGATCTTGGACTTGGATGGTTTTTAGGATTTCTGGACTCGGTTTCTCACGGATAAGTGGACTTTCTAGTTTTCGGAATTGGACTTTGGTTCTACTTGATTTTCAAGGACATTGGAGGTTTTTTTCGGACATTGGACGGTTATTTTCTCTTGCTGATACAAATATGTAAAAGATATGTTAGGATTGGAAACTTATTCGACCGGGGTTCGGTTTTGCCCGACGAAAGTACCCGAGCACTCGGCGAAGGGTACGACCGAGGACGCGCGTGTCGAAGCAGCGCGGACGAAGGTCTGTAGCCCGACGAACGTTGACCGCAGCTTCCTGAGCCGAAGGTCACATCCGCCGGGCCGGGACCACAAAAGATCATATCTGCGCGGCGCCGCCATCGACAAAAAGCTCAATACCGGTGATATAGCTGGCATCAGCCGAGGCCAGGAAGAGAGCTACGGATGCGATCTCTTCCGGGGCGCCGAACCGGCTCATGGGGATCTTCTCGATAAACCCCTGTTTCACCTCGTCCGGAACACCCGTAAACACGCCAGTCTCGATGCTGCCGGGACTCAGCACGTTCACACGGATATTCCTGCCCTTCAGATCCAGCGTCCAGGTGCGTGCAAACGACCGGACCGCTGCTTTGCTGGCGTTATATACCCCCATGCCGGGAAGGCCCTTGATAGTGGCGATCGACCCGTTGAGGATGATCGAACCACCTTCCTTCATCAGCGGCAGCGCCTTCTGTACGGTAAACAGTGTCCCTTTTACGTTGACGTCAAAGGTCTGGATATATTTTTCTTCGGTGACGGCTTCTATAGGAAGACCAAAATCGCCTACCCCGGCGCTGGCGAAAAGGATATCCAGATGCCCCTTCTCCTTTTGCACGGTTGCAAAAAGCCGGTCGATGTCTTCAAGCTTGCCGGAGTCGGCTCTAACGCCTGTTACATTCCTGCCGATCGATCGAACGGCAGCATCCAGCTGCTCCTGGCGGCGGCCGGTGATAAATACATATGCTCCTTCCTCTACGAATAACTTTGCGGTTGCCAGGGCCATACCGCTGGTGGCTGCTGTGATAACGGCTACTTTGTTCTCTAGTTTCTTTGCCATTTTTTTCTTTTTAGGTCATCCGTTCATTCGAAATGACAGGGCAAAGATGCTATGAAGAAGGAGGGCGTTCCAATGATAAATGATAATAAATAGGTGTGATAAATGTCACGGGGCCGGCGCCCCGCGGGTCGAACAACTTATTCGCATACTGATTCAGTATCCGGCTGAGGGTTTACTCATTTCCTGGCTTGTCCATGCAGCCTTAGCCGGGAAAGATCCATCTGTCTGAACTCCGGTTGCTGATGCAGCCGGCGGTCGTCGTCAAAGCCCAGCGCCGCCGCTTTTTCGAGGTCCCCGCCTGCCGCCTGCTGCTGGCCGTTGCGAGCATTGAGTACTGCCGAGAAATACCAGGCTTCGCTGTTGGTAGGGTCAACTTTCTTATACAGGTCGACAAAGTACCGGCCCTGGTCGTTGGTATTGGCGTTAATACAGCGGTTGCTCATTGAATAGAACGCCAGCGACAGCCAGGCCTGCAGACGCTGATACATGGCGGCATCGGGCTTGCCCGCGGCAGACCTGGTCTTCAGGTCCGCAATGATACCATCCCAGTAGCGCATATCCACCTGCTGAAAATGCTGCATATAGCCCGCCTTGGTGCTTTCCTCCCGGCCAAAAAGCCCCTGTTCCTGCTGTTGCTGCTGTTTGTATTTTTGACTACCGCTGATGGAGACCCGCTGTTGGCGGAACCAGTCGGCCTGCTTGTCCACTCCGTCCAGGCAGCTCATGGATACAGCACATTCCCGTTCGGCCTTCAGCATATCTCCGGCGCTCATATCGGCGTCAAGACGGGCCTTGCTCTTTTTCACGTATTCGTCGATAAATGCCGGCTGCTTTGGCATGATCCCCTTCGCCATGGCGTCCAGCTGCAGCCCGGCAAATGCCAGGTTCATGGTGCTCTCCGGCGCCCACTCGTGCTTGCCGGCAAACAGTAGCAGCCGGTGCCGTGTACGAGTCTTGTCCAGTTCGCCGGTGATGCCCACCAGCTCCGTCAGGTTCATATCTCCTTCTCCGGCAATGGCCGTGAAGCTGAAGTCAAAATTATCGCCCCCTACCCCATCGGGCAGTCCTGCACCGCCCGCTATGACGCCCCTTATCCCCGGGTGCTGGATGGCCGCAAAGCTTGCGACCTTGGCGCCGCCGGAGAAGCCGCAGGTATACACCCGGTTCCCGTCGATCCTGAGCCGTCCCTTCGTGTCCGCAACCAGGGTCTGCCATATCTTCTCGGTGGTCTGCCAGTCATTGCCGTTCCTTGAGTTGTTGCTGCCCACCAGGATAAAACCATACCTGTCGGCGAGCAGCCGGTATTTGTTCAGCGGCAGCGCACCGCTGCCATGAGGATCGAAAAAATAGATGACCGGCAGCGCAGAAGTCCCGGCTTTCGCAGGCACATAGAACGCATAGCTTTGCGTAGGATCAGCCTTGCAGGCAACGGGATCCACCACCTTCCCCTGGGCAGAAACACCCGCCACCACGCAAAAAAGCGCAGCAAAAAACAGAAATGCCTTCATTCCCTAAAGATAGCGGGAAATCACCATCGCTCAACCACCGTTGTTCCGTCACCAGGTAGTTGGACCGTCCGGGCCACACCGTTGACACTTACCTTCACCGCCATGCCTTTCTGAGAGGGGTCACTTATATAGACCGCGTCCTTTTCCACCATAAGAAGACAGGGCTGGTCGACCGTCACTTTCCTATGCCCATCCAGCGCCAAAGACCCGCCGGTATAAAAAGCACCGACGACAAGCCCGTCTTTGAACCGCACCACCTGGCAATCCCTGCCATTCCGGACAACATTCCATGACGGCCGCCGCGCCAGACTCCGAGCCTCCCGCGGCGTGGCGCAGGCAGTCAGTACATATCCGCAGGAGTCGGTCCCCGGCGAATGCAGCATAACGGGCATATATAGTTTTTCCGTCACCGGTGTCGACGGCTCCGACGCATTTATCGATTGCCACGATCCGCTGGACGAACCGGCCCTAACGACCAGCTTCGATGGCCGCAAAAAGATGCAGGCCTTGCCCGCATGCTGTATCCATCGCACGTCATTCAGCGTATCGACACCCTCCGATAGAACCCGGCCATCAGCGACGATATTCCCCTGCCACCGGCACTGATCGATCGTCGTATACGCCGCAGCGTCAGACCGCAGATCGCCGATCAGACAAACAACGACCCCATCGTGACAGGCCCAGAACTTCCGGGCCGTCAACCCTTCACCCACCTGGTAATCCATAACCGTCACTCCGCTCTGACCATCAGAAACGCCGCCCGTGAAAGCATGTCGGACCAGGTTCGCGCCGCCAGCAGCACCGACAGCAACGCCGACAGCTGCACTGCCAGCCGCGCCACCAGCACAGCCCGTAATTCCCGGCAGATGCTCCCAGTCCCATACCGGCATCAGATCATAATATTCCTTCCCATTGCCGATCATATAGGCGTCGCCGGCATTGAGCCACCGGCCCTTCAGGTTCTCGCTGTTGATCGACTCGGACGGAAGGGTCCTGTCCGACATCGTCTTTAAAAAGAAACCGAACTGACGGCCCTGGTAGACCGAAAAATCAGATCTGGGGTAGTACCGGAATCCCTGCAACGGCTCCCCGCCACCATCCTGCCGCGCAGCCAGTGCCTGCAAAGAGACAGCCCTCGAAGGATCCAGCTCGCACAGATAAGGTATCGTCCCGCGCAGATCGCCAGCATGCAAGGCGCCGATGCGGCTGACCGACCGGTCGATAGTGCCGGGAACGGTATTGACGCCCCTGCACATCCACTGCCACCCCTCCAGCACAAAGCTGGTCAGCAGCCGGATCCTGTCTTCCGGATAGGCCCAGGGCGTCCCCTTCAGCTGCCGGGCCAGACGGGCGTTCTGCTGCAGATAGGCAGCCCCGTACTGGTACATCTGCAGACGGGCGAGATGCTGGTGGAAACTATAGTCTGATTGGATGCCATCACCGGTCGTTATATGGACCTCCCCTATCAATCTGTCTGCGCATATCCTTATCAGGCTGTCGTTGCCCGTCAGCGCACCGTAGTGGAGCCCCAGATCGGCGCTCCAAACCAGATTGGCCCCATTTCCCGGCTGTTGCAGTCGGTACTGTCCCAGGACCTGCAATGCGCCGCTGCGACGCCGTGCGCCCAGCGAGTCGCCCAATAGCACCAGGATATCCCTCATATACTGCGGGATGCCGATCTCGTTGTGCCACCAGTTGCTGTTGTGATAGCGCTTTTCGAGCCAGTTATCCAGCGCGCCGTTGATCACCTGCCAGATGGCCTTATCATGAAAATGGCCGGAGGACGTGTCTGACCATTCCAGCGCAAGGGTCCTGATCCTGTCCAGATGAGCCAGAGGAGACCAGAAACCGCGCGACGTATCGCTATAAACAATATCCGACCACTGTCTTACGCTGTCATAGCCCGAGACCAGCCGGGCGACTTCCTGCGATCGCAGGGCATTGACACCGGAGATGGCCCTCCGGTATCTTGCAAGGATCGTATCAGCCCCACTGCTACGAACCCCATCACGAGCAATCGGCGCGGGGCCAACTAATCGTCCAAGCTGCGATGGTGTCAGCGACACCGCCGGCGCAAAAGCAGCGCTGCTCATATAATGTTCCAGGCTATACCGCAATTGCCGGGCAACCGGCCGAAGCCCGAGACCATGTGTAATATCCGCCGAAACCAAAACCAGCCGGCCATCCCCGACCCGTGCCTCGATCACGTCCGCCATCTTCCTGTTCTTAAAAAAATTATCGATGACCCGGACGATCGGATCTATCGCCGGCAACGAATCCAGGATCATTGTCTTTGAAGAAGTGATAAGGTCCCACCACTGCCAGTCGGAATGGAATTCCGTTGGAAAGTCCTTCAGGGCCGGATGGGCGGGGTCACACAGTATCCCCATCGTCCCCGGCTGGTTGGGAAAATGGACAGGACTCCAGAATACGGGAGCAAACCTTCCTGCTACCCCGTGGATACTCGCGGTATCAGGATTCAGCAATACTTTCTTCCCCTCCTTTAAATGGATCAACGCCTGTTCCAACAGCGTATCAACGACAATATACGGTGAAGCCGAAGTGGAAACCGGCGTAGGATAGACCCATATCTTCCACCTGTTCTTATACGGCGTGCCCTTCAGGCTCAATTCGATCGTCAGCATCCCAGCAGCCCGAACGCCATGCAGATCAAAATTTACCTCACCCAGCTGTTGCCCGCTACCAACCGCCACATCCCCTGGAGCAAGCCTTCCGGAGGCGACCACCCGACCCGCAGCATCGGTAACTGTCCACAAAGGCACGCAGCCCTTCAACACCCCTGCGCCAAAATTCGCGACCTCGGCCGATGCCACAAATCGCTGGTCGCTGGTATAAGCGGCCCGTTCAAACCGCAGCAGCGGCACAACAGCCGAACAATACATCCGGTGTTGTTCCGGCGTCACCAACCCCTTGCTGTCCCAGAAAGCGTCAAGGATACCGATCAGCGCCGTCCCCTGACCGGGAAAATCGTGGAGGTCCAGCAGCTCAAATCCGCTGATGCCCCGGGTCCGCATCGCCCGCTCGATCTCCTCTTTGTAAAGCCCCGCCGAAAATACTCCGCTGGCCCTGGTAAAAGCAGGCGCCAGCCCGGCCAGACCTTTCCGAAAAAGATCATTACGGACCGCTCTGAAGTTCAGGGGATCCAGCACACCGGTATATTTTTGGATCTCGTCCAGGTTCGGATAGACAGAATACTGCCCCATCTCGTGGATGACAACAGGCACCGGCAGACCATCTACCGCCTTTGTATAGTCGCTTTTAAAATCGGGAGGAAAGTCGTTGAATATGCCCTGTCCTCTGATCCATCCCTTCTTCGTATACTGCGTAATATAATAATCGTCCCCTGGCTCGGGCCATTTCCCATGCCCATCCTGGAATGTAAACGTGGTAGAGGTATAAAGATGACGGGGGTCAAGATGCCGTAAAATCCTAACTATGCCCGCCAGCCAGTCAAGATCCCCGCCCAGCTCATTTCCCATCGACCAGAGACAGAACGAGGGGTGATTTCCATATTCGAGGCTGATCAGATAGGCTTCATTAGTCAGAAATTGATCGGCTCCCACATCCTTACCGGCGTTCATGTTCCAGAAGGGCAGCTCGACCTGGAGATAAAAGCCCATCGAATCGGCCACCTCAAAAGCGGCCTCGGGAGGACACCAGGAATGAAACCGCAGATGATTCAGCCCATATGCCTTTGCCGTAGAAAACACCTTCAGCCACCCTTTCCTGTCCATCGGCGGATGACCCGTCAGGGGAAAGATATTGCATTCAAGAGTGCCGCGTAAGAACAACCGGCGGCCGTTGATCGAAAGCAGACTGTTGTTATTGCCAAGATCGCGCATCCCGAAGAAAGCCGAGGCACGGTCTCTATCACCCGCGTCCAACACTGCGTTCAGCGTATACAAAGAAGGGCTGAACTCATCCCAGTCACTGCATGCCGGGACTGCAATGGTAGCGGAGACTTTCGTCCCGCCCTCTGCCAGCGTCACCCGCTGCACCTTCTGCGCAACAACCTTTTTATTTCTGTCCAGCACCTGCAGATGCAGCACCCCGGTTTCAGGCCGGCCGGCATCGCTGCCAAAAACCGTATTCACGACAATTGTCTTATTCTTCTCCGAAGGATATACCTGCAACGATTGTATACAGGCCCGCGGCCTTGCGATCAGCTGCATCCTGCCAATGACCCCGTTCCAGATGATCTGGGTCCCCTCCGTGTAGGCATGCGCCATGCCAAGATGCGAAATATCATACCGTCTGCTATTGTCGATGCCAATGACGATCAGGTGCCTGCCCGGCGCCAGCCGCAGGTCATACCGGTGGGGCGCAGAAAGGCTTTCCCTCATTCCAAGCCTGACCCCGTCGATCCAGACCTCGCTCGTCCACAATACCCTTTCGAGAAAAAGTTCAATCCGCTTTCTTTTCCAGCTCTCAGGAATATTTACCTCCCTCGCATACCAGGCATAACCGATATAGCTATGCTTCCTCGCCAGGTGCAGCATCACGTCCTTCTCCACCTGCTGATCAGTAAGCGTCGGCGGCTCGCCAATGCCAGCATCGTCCAGCGTACCGGGCAGCTGGATCTTCTTTTCAAAGACCTGCTTGTACCAGCCCTGCTGCTCACCCGTCTTCTGCGGATCGAGCCGCACGCCCCACTCCCCCGCAAGCGACAGGGTCTCCTGGGCAAATAACTGTAGGCTGTATCCGAATAGGAATAAAAAGAAAAGAACAAGCCGTTGATCCATCAATGACATGAGTGTATCGTTAGAGCTGTAAATATACCGCTCCGATACCTTAACATCCCCTGCCGGAGTGATGGAGATTTTTACTAAAGTGATGGATAATCTTCCGAATGCCAGTAGTTCTGTTAAAATTAGTTAACAAACGGGGCCTACCCGGCATTTTTTCGCATTATCCGGGTACCTTTGCAGGACCAATATATATTCTAAAAACCAACAATACTTACCCGTGATGAAGAAAAGGATGCGCCGGGCCGGTAAATATGGGACAGTACCCAGTTTTTTCGCTGTAGCCTTCTTATTTTTTAGTTTCTTACCCCCCGACAAGCATTCTCCTGTATCCAACCCTTCCGCACCCGTCACAGCGGCCGTTGCCAGTTCCAATATATCCAATTCAGCCAGACACGAGTTTTCTTTTGCCGATTCATCGCGGCTCAATCTTTTGTACGACAGCCTGCAGTTGGCCGGGCTCGGCCTGAGCGTACAGGCATACCATAAAGCTGTTACCGGGTTTCTCAACCTGGTAGAGGCAGGCTCTATACCCAATCCCGGCGTCCTGTCGATCATTGATTTCTCGCTGCCGTCCACGCAGAAAAGGCTCTTCATCGTGGATACCTATAATGGCAAGGTCCTGTTCAGCTCACTCGTCGCCCACGGACGAAATTCCGGAGGGCTGATGGCGACCCGCTTTTCCAACCGGCGCAACAGCCTGATGAGCAGCCTCGGGTTCTACCTCACGGGTGCGGCCTTTGTAGGCCAGCATGGCTACTCGATGCGGCTGGAAGGAATAGAAAAAGGCTGGAACGACAACGTCTTCAGCCGGGCCATCATCATGCACCCCGCCGGCTATGTCAGCGAAGACCATATCCGCCAATGGGGTTTTCTCGGCCGCAGCGAAGGATGCCCCGCCATACCCGAACAGGTGGACAGCGCCATCATCGACGCGATCCGCGACGGCAGCTGCCTCTTTATCTACAGCCCCGACAAAAGATACCTCCACCAGTCCAGGCTGGCTTCCTAAAAACCCAACCCACCCGATCGCTAAGCCGCAACACCACCTTTGGCCATTCTGCCTCTCATCCTGATCACCTGCAGCGTGGCTCCGACAACAAAAAGTAAAAAACAGATACCCACCAGCTTCTGAACCAGCGGATCGTCAGGTCCCGAAGCCAGCGGCGCGCTGACCGGAAGACGAGTCGTCGTCTCGGTTACACCCGGAACGAGATGGAAGAAGAAGGTCATAGAATACAAGACCGTTTCAATATAGGGCGAGATCCTGCCCAATTTCCTCTTCCCTGCCAGCCAGGCGATCCCCAGCACTACCAGGGTGATGATCCCAAGCTCATGCGGCTTTCCAAAACCACCATGATGATAGATGAAAAAGCCCGTAACACAGGTGAGGATAGTCGTTAGGACATAGGTCCTGCCTACGCCATTTCGGAGAGAAATGTCCCCGGTGCGTACAAGAGAGACGATACCCGAACCAACGGCAACAAGAGAGATAGCCGTATGGATGAATCCCAAAGTTGAAATAGCTGCCATAGAGAGTTAGTTTTTCCCTAAGATAGGCATTCCCACCGGCCCAACGCCCCCGGGGGCTTGTCAATATCATCGCCGGTTGTGTACGGATCATCGTTGATGTCGGGGACCTTCGACCAGCGGACCGATCCTGTCATCTCCCCGACAGCGAAAAATTCGATTTTCTCGCTACATTGCGGTAAAATAAAAATCATTAGCAATGGCAACGAATGCGAAACCTGCGCCCGTCACGGCGCTGTTCCTGGATATCGGAGGCGTTATGCTCACCAATGGCTGGGACAGGAAGTCGAGAGAGGCAGCAGCAAAAAAATTCAACCTGGATCTGGATGAGCTGAACGACAGACACCGCATGACCTTCGATACCTATGAGGCCGGCAAGCTCAACCTGGACGAATACCTGAAAAGAGCCGTTTTCTACGAGCCCCGCCCCTTCACCATCGAAGATTTTCGCGCTTTTATGTACGACCAGTCACAGGCCTATCCCGAGATGATCGAGCTGGTCAGGGCGCTGAAAGCCAAATACGGCCTGCGGATCGCTGTTGTCAACAACGAAGGCCGCGAGCTCAACGAACACCGCATCCGCGCCTTCAAGCTATACGAATTCGTGGACTTCTTCATCTCCTCCTGTTTTGTCCATTTCCGTAAGCCGGACGTAGACATCTGGAAGGTCGCCCTCGACATTGCCCAGGTGCCCAGGGAGAACGTGGTCTATATCGATGACCGCAATATGTTCGTGCAGGTCGCTGAAAGCCTCGGTCTGCGCGGCATCACACATAGCTACAAGAACGTCGCACAGACCCAACAGAAGCTGGCCGGATGGGGGCTGGTCCTGTAGGTTCTTTAACAAAGTTTTTCAAGCCAGGATAAAGCTGTTGTCAACCAATAACTTTATCTTGGTTTTATGTCGGCCTCCTTACCGGTCTATAGCCTATCCTTCCTGCTACTGCTTTCTCTCCCCGCAGCGGCCCAGCAGGTGCTTACCGGCAGGATCAAGCGCCGCTCCACCAGCGAAATGCTTCCCTCCGTGAGCGTCATCAACCGCTCGCAAAAAAGGACCAATATTTCCGACCAGGGCGGCAACTACCGCATCCCCGCCAAACCCGGTGACACGATCGTCTTTACCTCTGCAGGCTATAAGCCCGATACCGCCTTCGTCAGCGCCTGGATGTTCCAGGAAAAAGACGGCTATCTCGTGGCAATGGTACCAAACCTGGTCGAGCTGCCCGCCGTACAAGTCGACGACGCGGACAATTACAGAAAGGATTCTCTAAAGAGAAAGGAAGAATATGCCTGGGTCTATCCTGTACACCGCCGCAGGCTCATCGGCAGCGAAACACCCGAATACGGTTTTGGCATCATCATAAGCCCCGTCGATTATTTCTCAGCAAGGGAGACGCAAAGAAGAAGGCTGAGACGAAGGCTCAAACAGGAAGAGATCGACTACTACATCGACTTCCGTTTTCCCCGGGCCTATGTGGCCAGGGTCACGGGTCTCACCGGCGATTCGCTGCAAACATTCATGTATCGTTGTCGTCCAACCTACAAATTCTGTCGTAGCGCTTCCAATGAAGATATACTTCTGTATATTAATGAGAAGGTGAAGGACTTTCGCCATGGGGGTTGACCACAGGCGGCGCCTCTTCACCCGCCGGTAGCCTATTGTGCCACCAGCTCGCCAGCGACGACCCTGTCGTATTCATCATCGGCCCAAAAACTGCCGGCGCCAGTCCCACCGTCGCCAGCTTCCCCATCCCCAACGCCAGCCCTGAAGCCATACCCGCATTCTGCATCCCCACCTCCAGGGCGATCGTGCGACAGTCCCTCTCAGGAAAGCCGAACAGCCTCCCCGACCAATAACCAAGGAAATAACCGGCCGTATTGTGCATCAGCGTTGCCACCACCAGCAGCGCCCCAACCTTGAGCAGACTGTCCCTGCCCGCCGCCGTGATCACCACGATGATAATGGCGATACCCGCCATAGAGATGATCGGCATCGCCTTATCCAGTCCTTTGAAACGCCCCCGCACCAGGTAATGGAATGCCAGCCCCGCAACCACGGGGAAAATGACCATCTTCATGATGTCCCATACCATCGCCTGCCAATGCACCTCGATAAAGCTGCCGGCCAGCAATCGCATCAGCAGCGGCGTCAGAAAAGGCGCCAGCAGCGTACTAACGGTCGTGACGCTGACTGACAAGGCCAGGTTGGCCCTCGCGAGAAAAGACATGACATTGGAAGCAAGCCCGCTGGGGCAGCAGCCCACCAGGATGATGCCTGCAGCGATCTCCGGCGGGAAGCCGAACAGCCTCGCCAGCCCGAAGCCCACCAGCGGCATGATGCTATAGTGACAGATGACGCCGATGATAACGCCCCTGGGCATACGCAGCACCTGCGCGAAATCCTTCAGGCTTAGCTCCGTCCCCATCCCGAACATGATCACCTGCAGCAGCGGCACGATCAGCCCCGACAGCTTGAACCCGCCCACGCTCACAAAATACTGCGGATAATACATCGCCAGGCTCACCACGGCGAGTATCGTCACAGTAAAAACAAAGCCCTTCAGAAAAGGATGCCCCCTGAACCCAAGGGCTACGCTCGCAAAAAATAACATCAGACACCATCCTGCCCAGGACATCCCCATAAAACTGACAATGATATACGCAACCAGAAAGGCAAGTGCCAGAAAATAGAACAGCGCGCTTCTTCGCATATGCAAACAATTTTAGCTCCACAGCCGGTCCCATGACCTCACATTATCCCATTCCGGCGTAGGTCCAAAATAGTTCTTATTTTCCGGATCAAGATGTTTTTTCAGCATTTCATCGTTCAATTCCACCCCCAGGCCCGGCGTATCCGGTACATTGGCGAATCCCTTCTCGAACAGCGGCTTCCCGTCCTTCGTCCGGACAAAATCAGTCCAGTATGGCAGGTCCAGCGAATGGTGCTCCAGCGCCACGAAGTTCTGCGTCGCTGCTGCGCAGTGCACATTGGCCATAAAGCTGACAGGCAGACCCGCAAAATGCATGGCCATCGCTACCCCTTTTTCCTCGGCATAGTCCCCGATCTTCTTGGTCTCCAGCAGCCCGCCCGAAGTCGCGAGGTCCGGGTGGACCAGGTCCGTAGCATGATTGTCGATGAGCTTGATGAACTCTTCCTTCAGATAGATATCCTCTCCCGTATTGGTGGGCGTCTCGATGCTGCGCGTGATCTCCTTCCACTCGTCCGTATACTGCCAGGGGATAAGGTCCTCCAGCCAGGCCAGCCGATATTTCTCCAGCCCGCGTCCAAGACGAATAGCATTGTTCATATCGAAGTGGCCGTAGTGGTCCGAGGCGAGCGGCACATCATAGCCGATGACATCCCTCACCTGCGCCACGTATTTCGCCATTTCCTCTATCCCTTTATCGGTCACCTGTATCTGGGTGAAAGGGTGCTTCGTCGCCCCATAAGTCATCGGAGCCATATTCCACTGCCGCTGTACATCCCAGTAGTTGGAGTTGACGATAGTCCCCGGTATTTTCCGGATCATCTCGATACCCAGGTCCATCTTCAGAAAGGTAAAGCCCTTCCCTTCCAGCCTGTCCTTCAGCTTCGCCGTAAATACCTGCGGATCCTCTTCTTCCGGCGTGTCGGCATAGAGCCGGACCTTGTCCCGGTATTTGCCTCCCAGCAATTGATAGGCGGGAACATTATACGCCTTGCCCGCGAGATCCCAGAGCGCCATCTCGACGGCGCAGACACCCCCACCCTGGCGGCCGTGAAAACCGAACTGCTTGATGCGTTTGAACAACATTTCCACGCTGCACGGGTTCATTCCTACGATGCGGCTTTTCAGGAACAGCGCATAGCGCCAGTCCGCGCCGTCACGCACTTCCCCCAGCCCATAAATACCCTGGTTGGTATCGATACGGATGATGGTGCAGCGCCCCGTGGTGTTCATGGCGGTGGCATAGCGCATATCGGTGATCTTAAGGTCCGATGGACTCGAATAGCGGTTGACGTTGGAGGCGCTGTGCGCAAAGGTCTCATCGATGCCGGCAAAGAGAAGCCCGCTCAGCGAAAGGCCACCCAGTGCCGATTTTTTAAGAAAGCTGCGGCGGTCATTGGCCTCACCATCCGTCGACGATGGGGACGCCACTTCAGGGACAGGCTCTTCCAGCCCGAATTTCTCCAGGAATTTTTTTGAAGGATTCATATGTTTCAGCGTTTAATTTAAAATAGAGCGTGATTTACCAGGTCCTGCTCTTCATATATTCATCCAGCTCTTTCCTGCTCATCGGCAGCTTGTCCGGATGCTCATCCAGCCAGTGCAAAAAATCTTTTTTTATCTCATCGCTCCACTGCGAGTCGATCTGCCCGGCCAGGTATTTCTTTTCACGCAACCGCTGGTGACCGAACTCATCCCGCAGCTCGATAAACTCCGACGTGATGACCACCGTATCGAGCAGCTGCGCCGGAATAAAGACGACGCCATACCTGTTGGCAAGCACCGCATCCCCTGGCATAACGATCGCCCTGCCGATGCGGATAGGCGTATTGATAGCCGTCAGCATCATCTGCTGGATATAGGAAGGGTCAGTCCCCTTTACCCAGCCATTGAAGTCTTTGATCTCACTGAGCCCTGCCTCGTCGCGGACGCTGCCATAGAAGATCACCCCCCGGTGCGACCGCGAATAGATGGCATTGCCCAGGTTGTCCCCGATCAGCGTCCCGTCGGCCATCTTAAGATAGCTGTCTGCGACATAGACATCCCCTTCCGTAAGCACGTCGATAGGCCAGGAATTGGTGCCGCCCTGCGGATTGCGGCCTTCCGCCTTGCCCTGTTCCTTGATGACGGCGGCCAGATCGGGACGCAGAGGCATATATTGGGCTGTGACGACGCGGCCGGTCATGCTCCCGCTGTCGGGATGGATGACATGCCAGTCACCTTCATACTGATTTTGATAGCCATGGTTGCGGAGCACCCCCCAAACGTCCTCCAGCGACAGCTTCTTCAGACGCTCCAGCAGATTGTCCGAAACCTTTGGACGGCCGTCCGGCGAACGATCACCCTTCCATCCCGGGGTCAGGGCCCTGAGCGTTTCCGGCGAAGAGCCCACCCGCTGGGCAAAGCCATAAGAACTAACGAGAAGCAGTAGAGGCAGAAACAGTTTTTGGATCATGATTCCTTATTTAGTTGGTTCAAAACTCATTTTTAATGCTCTCATACAACCGGCCAAATTTCTCCACTCTCTCCCGATAAACTTCATGGTTCTTTGCATCCGGATGATAGACCGCCAGCGCCTCGGGGTGCAACGAGGACTCAATGCCCATCGCCTCCATCCCGATGGCCACGGCCCCCAGCGCCGCAATTTCTTCCTCGCCAAAGGTCAGCACCTTCACGTTGAAAACGTCCGCCAGCATCTGAACCCACAGCGGGCTACGCGCAAAGCCGCCGGTGGCGTGGAGCTCCTCCACACTATTCTGCTCCATCAGCACGCGTCCAATATTATAGACGGCATAGACGACACCCTCCATCGCCGCCCGGACAAGATGCGCCTTCGTATGGCGGATATCCAGCCCGAAATAGAGCCCCCTGGCCCTCGAGTTCCAGACAGGCGCTCTCTCGCCTAAAATATACGGAATAAAGACCAGATCATCAGAACCGGGTGGGACGGTTCCCGCCAGCTGAAAAAGCCGGCCATAATTTTCCTCTGTCTGCAGCAGGGACTCTTTCAGCCATTGCAGCACCACCGCCCCGTTGTTGGAGGCTCCCCCGCTGATATAGTCGTTGTCTTTTACGTGATAACGGAAGGTCCGCATATCCTTGTCCACGCCGGTCCCTGAAAGGATCATCCTCGCCGCGCCGCTGGTGCCGATAGTGACGGCCATCACATGCCCCCCGCAGGCGCCCGTAGCCAGATTGGCGGCGGCCCCATCGCTGCAGCCAATGACAATAGGGATCCCGGCGGGAAGAGACAAGGAATGGTCCTCATCTCCTCCTCCGGGTTCATAAGTGATAGTGTGCCGGGGCGAGACCACCCGGGCTAGTTTTGAACGGTCAACTGAAATATGTCTGAGGATGTCCTCATCCCAATCCAATGTCTTGCTGTTGAGCAGCCCCGTCGCCGATGCAATGCTGCTGTCGACAGTCCGCTGGCCAAAAAGCCGGCCGAATACGTATTCCTTTATGCCGATAAAGGCCGCGGCGCGGGCGAACAGCTCCGGCTCTTCCCGGCGCAGCCAGATCAGCTTGCACAACGGGGTCATCGCATGAATGGGTACCCCCGTAGCCGTATAAAATGCCTTCCCGACACCGTTGGCGGACAGCTCTTCGGCAATAGCTGCCGCGCGGTTGTCCGCATAGATGATACAGGGCGTCAACGGACAGAGCCCCTCATCGACCGCCAGCAGACTATGCATGGCCGCGCTGAAGACCACCATCTCCGGTCGCGCCGGCGAAAGATCCCTCACTACCTCGTTGATGCTCCGGCATACCGCCCGGAGTATCTGCTCAGGGTCCTGCTCACTCCGGTCGGGATGGGTATGGAACATCGGATACGATACCGACCGCTTCAGGATGGGCACACCTTCCCTGCTGAAAGCAACCGCCTTCGAAGAAGTAGTGCCAATATCAACTCCCATGTAATAGGTCATTCGTCGGTTATTTATCCCAAAAAACATGTATCGCCATATTGTCTCCGCCCATATGGGCGACCGCTGCATTGTAGTTGTCCGTATTCACCGAGCCTTCGCGCAACGGATACTGCAGCCTGTGGACAAAGGCTCCCTTTACCGCCGGATCGGCGCCGGGATAAGGATTGGGCGCCAGCGTCGGATAGCCGCTGCGTCGGAAATTGGCCCAGGCCTCCGTCCCATTGAGGAAGGAGGCGATCCAGTACTGCGTATTGATCTGCTGAAGCGCATTGGTCGGGTCGAAGGGGTTGGCCGCCATATATGCGTCCTGCGCCGCCCCCGGGATCGTAGCCGACGGATCGTATTTCGCCATCTGGTCCATATGCGCCCGAACACCGGCGGTATAGAGGGTAGCAGGACTCGCAGCGATCCATCCCCGCTGCGCCGCCTCCGCCAGTAACAGCTGCGTCTGTCCATAAGTGACCAGGAACTCCGGAATATCTATACGCGCCACCGTACGCCGGTTCAGCTGGGAATACTTCCAGCCGGTGACCGCCTTGCCCGGGAAATTCGGCGCGGTGCTGATCGTCGCTTCATTGTATCCCAGTGGCATCCCGACCTGATCGGCGACGGCGGTATCCTCGGAGCCCGTACCGCTGGGTCCCAGCGCGCCGCCAGGATTGTTATACTTAACGGCGATAACGCCCAGGCGAGGGTCGTGCGTCCGCTGCAGCGAGTCCACGAATGGCTTGGCCAGGTAAATATTGGCCTTCTCCGTCCCCTGAAACCAACCGCCCGTGGGACTGTTAAAAGTGCTGCTGAAGAAAATTACCGCGTTGTCGGCATTCGACTGCATAACCCCGGCCGCATACGCCGCTGCGACGATCTGCTGGGCCTTCGTCGCGTCAAATTTGCTATAGCGCATCCCTATCCGTACCAGCAGCGAATTCCCGAATTTTTTCCACTGCGCGATATTCCCTTTGTAAATGACGTCGTTCGCCTCAGTCGCCTTCCCTGCATCCAGCGCTCCGACGGCCTGGGTCAGCTCGTTGACGATATCGGTGTATATATCCTGCTGGTTATCGTATTTGGGGAGGCTCAGCTTTTGAAGATAGCCCTGCCCCGCCTGAGAATAGGGCACGTCGCCATAAGTATCTACCAGGATCATGAACACATAGGCCCTGATGATGCGTGCCATATTGTAAAGATTGCTCCTGGCGGCATTCGCCTTTGTCTGATTGATGACATCGGCAAGCAGGGCCACCGGACCGTTGACCGCGGTGGTGTTGCCCGTAACTGTCGCTCCATTCCCCGTTCCCTGAAAGAGGAGATCGAAAGTAATGCTTGCATTGTTGTCGTACTCAACGTTGTGATTACCGCCTTCGGCGACTCCGGTGAAAGGATGAACGACTTGCTGGGAGAGCGGCAGCTGATAGTAAACGACGGGTATCGCCGAGTTCACTTCGGACGTCGCAAAGAGATAGGCAGGATCGAGCGAACTGGGCTGTGTCGGATTGGTATTCACATCCACAAAATTCTTGTCACAGGCTGCGGCGCCGGCGAGCAGAACCAGCACTAACACATATCGGATCGAAAACATTCGTACCATAAATTATTTTTTTGGCGATGTTTAAAATTTGAAGTTCAGGTTGAGCCCATAGCTTCTCGTTGTCGGCAGCGTATGCGCTTCGATTCCTGGCACGTTGTCCGAGGCCGAGACCTGCGCCTCGGGGTCGAGATTGTCCACATATTTCTTTATCATCAGCACATTGTAGATATTGCCGCTGACGGTCAGCTGACGGATAAAGGTCTTTTTGACAAAAGGCGAAAGGTCATAGACAAGCGACAGCGATCGCCAGCGGATAAAGCTCGCGTCGTACACGAACGGCGTTGCTATAGCCGTCGAACGGTATTGTGTATAGAAAGTCTCGGCATTCACGCTTGTCGAATTGGCCGATCCGTCCTGGTTGACACCCGCGAAGACGACACCGCCTTCTCTTCCGACCAGCGAAGCCTTGGACAAGCCTTCCCGCAGGAAATTCAGGTTGGAATTCGAGAGTAGCTTTGCTCCCGCCTTGAAGTCGACCTGCGTGAACAGCCGCCACCGCCCCAGCGTAAACGTATTCTGCCACCCCCCGGTCCATTTGGGAATCGCGCTGCCAAAAGTCTTGAGGCTTCCCTGCAGAAAGAGACCACCGCTGGTGATGATATTCCCCTTCACGTCCCGCTTGTAGTCATATCCGCGCAGCGATGCCAGTGGCATACCCACCTCGTGGGAGACGGTGCCGAAGAATTCCCCGGAGCCCACATCGAATCGCTGCTGTCCCCCCGCCAGGGACAGGACCTTACTCTGGTTATAGGCGGCGTTGATGCCGGTCTCCCAGCTGAAATTCGCCATCTTTATTGGCGTGCCCGTCAGCAGCAGCTCGACGCCCTGGTTGCGCAAATGGCCCAGATTCACCTTGGTGCCAGTGTATCCGCTGGCATTGGAGACACTGACATTGAGGATCTCGTCATAGGTATTCTTATTGTACACCGCCCCATCAAAGTTGAGCCGGTTGTTGAATAGCCTGAACTCGAGGCCGAGCTCTGCCTCCTTTACCTTCAGCGGCTTAAGATCGGGATTAGGGCTGACGTTGCTGGGTATATTGCCCAGGGCAAAGCTGCCCGTAGGTGTCGTAAACTGATTAGCATTGACAAAATAGTACAGGGCATTCGTATACGGGTCCGTATCCCCTCCGACCTCGGCATATGCAGCCCGCAGCTTGCCATAGTTCAGCCACGAAGGCAGATGGTTCCCCAACAGCTCGCTCCAGACAAAACTAAGGCTCGCCGAAGGATAGAGATAGTTGTTGGACTTCGGGTTCAGGGTGGAGAACCAGTCATTGCGCGCGGTGAGGTTCAAGAAAAGATAGTTGTTGAACGATAGTTCAGCCGCGCCATACAGCGAATTGACCTCCTTCTTCGAATAATTATAGAAGGGGTTCTTGGTCTGTCCATTGCCGATCGTATATAGATCGCGCACATAGAAATTGGTGACCGAGGTGCCGATATTCGTGTAGACCTGCTCCATCTGGTTGCCGCCTAAGGTCACGTCGATGCCAAACTTGCCGAAATTATGCTTGCCGCCGACAAGGAAGTCCATATTTCGTTCGCGGAAGGTCGTCTCGTCCTGGTAATAATAGCCGTTGAAGCCGCTGGCCGCCGCGCCGATGCTTCGCGTACCGGTCGGCCGGTCATAGTCATAAGGCCTCGTATAATAGTCCTGGCCAAAACGTCCCTGGACATAGAGCCAGTCCGTCAGCTGGTAGCGCAATGCTGCATTGCCGATGATACGGTCGCGGCGCACGTGCTCAAATCGCTGCAGCGTCACCCAGTACGGGTTATTTCGGTTCGTAAACCTGGCCAGCGGCTGCTCGTTGCCGTTGGCGTCCTTATAGGTCGCTTTCAGCCAGGCCACGTTGATGCTGTTGGCAAGCGTGTAGATCGTCGTATTGGCGTCCATATCCTGGATACCGATCTGCGGCGGGTTGTGGTTATATTCATTCGAGTAGTTGGCATTCAGCTGGAGACTGAGCCGCGGCGTGAACTTGTAGTTCAGTCCGAGATTGACGATCTTCTTGTGATAGTCGGAATTGGGCATGATGGCGTTGGCGTCCGTATTGGAAAAGGACAGCCGGAAATAACCCTTGTCACTGCCACCGGAAAGCGCGACGGTATTGGTATAATTAGCGCCCGTACGATAGAAATCCTTTATCCGGTTCTTGTAGGCCACATAGGGCTTCGTGCTGCCGTCGAACTGGGGAGTCGGCTTTCCGTCGAACTTCTCGCCGAAGGAAAAGACGCCCGAGCTCTGCGCGTCACTGACGGTCTGAGGCCGGATATTGTTCTCGCCCTGCCCGTAATCATACTGAAAATTAGTATAGTCCAGCGCCTGGTCGGCCTGAAAATGTGAGCTGACCTCCACGCCTATATTGCTGCTGCGCGTCCCGGTACGGGTGGTGATGATGATCGCGCCGTCCTTCGCCCGAAAACCATAAAGCGCAGCGGCCGCCGCCCCCTTCAATATGGTCATCGACTCGATATCATCCTGGTTGATGCTCTGCAGACCGTCGCCCTGGTCGGAGGAACCGCCCGTCGGGTTACCCGTGCCATTGCCACCGGAGAAGCCCGCAGAGATGCTGGTGTTGTTGATCGGAATACCGTTGACCACGATCAGCGGAGAATTGTCACCTTTAAAGGATGACTGTCCGCGGATGCGGATCTTTGTAGAGCCGCCTGGTCCACCCGCAGGCGGAGAGACGTTCAGACCCGCCACCTTCCCTTCCAGGCTGTTGCCGAAATTGGTAGTGCGGTTGCTTGTCAGCTGTTCGGTGTTGACGCTGGTGGCCGCGTAGCCCAGCCGCCGGGCCTCGCGCCGGATACCCAGGGCAGTGACCAGCACTTCATTGAGGTTGCGCGCGTCGGCGACAAGGGCGATATCGAAGGAGGCCCTGTCATTCACGGGGATCTCCTGCAGGCCATAGCCCACGGAGCTGATGACCAGCGTAGAGCCCGCCGCCGCATTGATGTGAAAATGGCCGAGAGAGTCAGTCGTAGCCGCAGTCCTTCCTCCCTTTACCTGAACAGTGGCAGCGACAATAGGTTTGCCGGCCGCGTCGGTCACGGTACCGGTCCTGGTTTGCGCCATACTGTTGATGGTAATAAAAAGGAGGGCAGGCCAGAAAGCCAGTGCAATTCTTTTCATAATGGCAATTGTTTGGAGTTAGCAAATCGTCAGACGGAAAGTATCCATCAGGATACAAAGGAGAAAAATTTCATCCAAAAAAACTTCCAATAAAGTCCGGCGGTGAATTTTATACACGAAGAAATATCTAACTTACACAGAAGATGCTAAAGGCATCTTGTCCGAAGGACAGTTATTAGACAATTGCCAGGAATGCGCCACTTTTTTGGATGCGCATTCCTGGCAGACTAAAAAGACCGGATTGCTTGAACCCGTTTCTCTTACAAAAAGGATTTTCAAAAGAGCTGGACCTTTTTCCTCACATCCTCGAGTTCGGGGTGAAAAAGATCCAGACCATCCGTCTTACTTCCTTCCCCGTCGAAAAAAGCAATTCTTTCAGCATCTATTACATATGGGATGGCCGCTATGACTGGCTCATCGATGACCGTCCCTATATCCTCTATCCGGCCGACCTCGCCCTGGTCCTGCCCGGCCAGCCTTTTGGCAGCCCCCGCGGCACGCTCGACATCGGCAGCTATGGCTGGATATCCCTCGACATCGGCACAGCGGACACCAGCCTCGGACCATTCAGCGGCCTGTCGCCGACCGAATGCCGGTCGATCCGGAAGATACTCCTGCTCAACAACGTCCCCGTCGCCACCAGCATGAAGGAGACAGGTAAATTATTCCAGCAGCTGGCGCAGGAATTGCACCTGCAGGAAATAGGCTACCAGACGAGGACCAATCAGCTGATAGACGCGCTGTTGATCCTCACCGCCCGGCAGCTGATCCAGCAAAGCCATTCGCAGCGGGACTTCTCCGGATCTTTTATGAAGCTGGAACAGGAGCTGCGCAAAAACCTCTCCCACCAATGGGCCGTGGAAGAGATGGCCGCGCTGGTCGGACTGGGCACAACGGCTTTTACAGAAAAAGTAAAAACATATACCGGCTTTTCACCGCTGAACTATCTGATCAATATCCGTATCTCGGAAGCCATCAAGCTCCTGAAACAGACGGAAACCAACCTGACCGATATTGCACTGGATACCGGATTCTATTCTTCACAACATTTCTCCACCACCTTTAAGAAGCTCACCGGCTATACACCGAGCCAGTTTCGAAAGGACAATACCGACTTACCATGAACAGGCAGGACTGCATACTGACCATCGACCTCGGTACAGGCGCCGTACGGATATTCGCCTTTGACCTGCAAGGCATTTTCATCGGCTCCATGAAAGGCTCCTATCCCACTTTTCACCGGGAGCACGACCAGAGCGAACAAGACCCCGAACAGATCTTTATCACGGTCCTGTACGTCCTGAAAAATCTGCTGAACGAAAGGATCCACCCCTCCGGCTACCGCGTACATGCCGTCTGTTTCAGCGCCGCCATGCACAGCGTGCTACCGGTCGACAAGAAAGGGAATCCCCTCGGCAATGCCATCACATGGTCTGACAATCGTGGCAAACAGGAGGCCCGGCAGCTCAGGAGCTCACCCTCAGGCAAGACCATCTATGATGCGACGGGCACGCCCATCCACCCCATGTCCCCATTGATAAAGATCACCTGGATGAAGAACGAGGACAAACACCGGTTCCACCTGACGGCGCGTTTTCTTTCCCTTAAAAGCTATATCATCCAGCAGCTGACCGGCGAGACGATCATCGACTACAGCCTCGCCTCCGCTACGGGGTTGTTCAATATCCATTCCTTTCAGTGGGAGGAAGCAGCCCTCGACTATGCGGGCATCCTCGCCAGCCAGCTGCCCCAGCTGGTGCCGATATTCTATTCTGATCTGCGGCTGCGGCCGGAATACCAGGCTTCGCTGGGATTGGACGCCACCACCCGGATCATCGCAGGCGCCAGCGATGGCTGCCTCGCTACCTTAGGCGCGGGCGTATGGGGCGAAGGGAAGGCGACGATCACGGTGGAACAGAGCGGAGCCGTACGCGTAGTCGGCAAAGACGTCCTGATCGATGAGAAGCAGCGCCTGTTCAACTATGTCCTCACACAGGACTATTATGTTTCGGGAGGTCCCACCAACAACGGTGGCGTCATCTTCGAATGGTTCACGCGTGAGTTCGGCTCGTTCCGGAAAGCCTTCGATCTGGAGGAGGCAATGGAGGGCCTGATCCAGGAAGCGTCCAAGATACCCGCGGGCAGCGACGGACTCCTGTTCCTGCCCTATCTGCTGGGAGAAAGAGCGCCCATCTGGAACGCCAACGCCAGAGGCGTATATTTTGGATTGAATATGCAGCACCGCCAGCAACACCTGATCCGCGCTACTATCGAAGGCATCCTGTTCGAGATCTACAGCATCGGCAAGACCCTCGAAGAACACAGGGCCATCCACACGCTGTCCATCAACGGCAGCTTCGCCGCCTACCCCTTCTGGGCGCAGCTGATCGCCGACATGTTCAATAAGCCGGTGCATGTAAAGAACAACTCGGATAGCATCGGACTCGGCGCCTTCCTCGTCGCCGCCACCGAAATGGGTATGTATCAAAGCCTCGAAGAGGCGACGCGGGGCATCGACGTACCGGGGATGTTCCGGCCGGACAAGAATAACCACGAAGTGTACATGCGGCTATTCCCTATCTTCGAGCGGCTGAGCAGCAAGCTGGCAGACGACTTCGAAGAGATCGCGGGCTTGCAGAGCTGAACCGGACTCCGCCGGCTATGATCAACGGACTCCGCCCGGTTATGATCTATTTTATTTCAAAAACGGCAAACTGCTCTTGCTCCGTCGATTTGTAGTTCAGGATCTCCAGCTTTTGACCCGCCGGAATAAACAAATAATCCCCTTTTTGGCGAAAGGCCTTGCCGTTGACGGAGGCCATGCTGGCGGGGCCGACCAAGCCGATCACAACTACCGGACACGGCAGCGCACTCAATTCAACATGCCCACCACCACCCACCTTCACCCGATAGGCGCGCACCGGCTTAGCGTCGAAAAGAAGTTCGGAAGAAGGAATATCCACTCCCTTAAAGCCGGCAGAAGGCTTATGCGGCAGCTCGATGTCGATCGTATGAAAAGGCTTTTTATCTGCATTCCATACCCGGTGAATGCGGGGCGTATCGGTAAAATCTTCGAACCAGATATCTTCCTTGTCAAAGGTCCTGTGCCGTGGCTCTATCAGCGTCTGGCTACCGGTCTTTGTATTCCCCAGGACCAGGAACACGGAAGGGGTCGAATGCTTATGGAAAAAAGTCGTATCGCCGGGAGGCAGGTGCACGTCCAGTATCCTCACCCATTGGTTGTCCACAACGTCGTGATGCCTCGGCTCCTTGCGCACCTGCATGATCGAAGCGCTGTCTTTAAGCGTCTGGGCAATCCCGCTGCCAGCAAAGAAGAGAAGAGCGAAGAACGAGAGGGTAAGGCTGCGCATATCCAAATTTTTTTATAAAAATAGGTAGAATTTGCGCATTCGATTGCGTTAGTTTTTTATCCCCGGCTCCATTATCTTTATTTTCATGAACAGAAAAGAGTTTCTTCGCAATAGCGGCCTCGCCGCACTTGCGCTTGCCACCGCCCCTTCTGCCCAACTATTCGCCCGCAGCCAGCAGGAAAAAGTTCGGCTGGCCATCATCGGGACCGGCCTTCGCGGCCAGAACCACCTGAGCCTCCTGCTAAAAAGAGACGATGTCAGCCTCCAGGCCATCTGCGACGTCGACGACCGGATGCTCGACAGCGCAAAAAAACTGATCGAAAAAAGCGGTCGCAAAATGCCCAAGGTCTATACCGGCAATCCCTACGCCTGGAAGGACCTGCTGCACAATGAGCAGCTGGACGGGATCGTCATCGCCACTCCCTGGGAATGGCACAAACCCATGATCATCGGCGCGCTCGATGCCGGCATTAAATATGTAGGCACGGAAGTCATTCTCGGCATTACGCTGGAAGATCACTGGGATGTCGTCAAAGCCGCAGAACAGAAGAATGCTCACGTTATGATGCTGGAGAATGTTTGCTATCGCCGCGATGTGATGGCCGTGCTGAATATGGTGCAGCAGGGACTGTTCGGCGAGCTCGTGCACCTTCAGGGCGGGTATCAGCACAACCTGAGAGACGTGAAGTTCAACGACGGCAAACAGGCCTATGGCGGCGGCTGCGAGTTTGGCGAAAAGGCCTTCTCCGAAGCCCGCTGGCGGACCGAACACTCCGTCCATCGCAATGGCGACCTCTATCCCACACACGGCGTCGGGCCACTGGCGCACTATATCAATATCAATCGCGGCAATCGATTTGTCAACCTCTGTTCATTCTCTTCCAAGGCCCGTGGCCTGCACGACTATGTGGTCAGGAAATGCGGACCTGATCATCCGAGCGCCAAAGTCCAGTTTAAATTAGGCGACGTCGTCACCACTTCCATCAACTGCGCCAACGGCGAGACCATCCTGCTGCAGCACGATACCAGCCTGCCCCGCCCCTATTCGCTGGGCTTCCGCGTCCAGGGAACCGGTGGGCTCTGGATGGACGTCGCCAGGGGCATTCACGTCGCCGGACAGTCGAAGGACGACGCCTGGGACGACGCCAGGATATGGCTGGATAAATACGACCACCCGCTATGGAAACGCTGGAGCTCCTCTGCAGAAGGCGCCGGCCACGGAGGAATGGACTTCTTCGTGCTGCACGCCTTTGTCGAGTCGATCCGACGCCAGACGCCAACCCCAATGGACGTATACGATGCTGCAGCCTACAGCGCCATTACACCCCTCAGCGAACAGTCGATCGGGCTGGGCAACCAGACGGTAGAGTTCCCCGATTTCACCGCAGGACAGTGGATGTACCGCAAGCCGTCTTTTGGCCTGTCCGACGAATACTAATCCGTCTTCAGGCTGTCCACTGGATTGGCACTGCCCGCCTTCGCCGTTTGCAGCACGATAAGGAGGATCGTCAGTCCGGCCAGTGCCAGCAGGGAAAGGATAAAAGGTCCTGCCGTCAGCGGGATCCGGTAGGCGTAGCCGTTCAGCCAACGGTGCATGATGAGCCCTGCCAGCGGACAAGCGACGAGTCCGGAGAGCACCAGTACGCCAATAAAGTCTTTTAAAAAAAGCGCCGTTATATTCCGGACGGAAGCGCCAAGCACCTTCCGAATACCGATCTCCTTTGTTCGTTTGCGGATACTCATGGAAACGAAAGCTGTTACGCCAAGCAGTACGATCAGCAGGGCAACAAAGGTCGCCACATAGGTCGCTTTCTGCAACTGCAGCTCAGAAGCATACAGGTGCCGCAGGGTCTGATCCATGAACCGATACTCAAAACTGCTTCCAGGCAGCAGTATCCCCCATTCTTTACCGATAACACCGAGAGCGTCTTTTACATTACCGGGTTTCAGGCGGAAAGAAAGATAACGGTACATAGAGAATAGACGGACATGTCCGTATGCCATTGGTGTGATCCTGCTTTGCATCGAACTGAAATGGAAGTCCGCCGTGACCCCTACAATGGTACAGACGGTGGGGTCGCCCTGAAATTTGATCTTTCTGCCCAGCGCCTCTTCCGGGGTCTTCCACCCAAGGGCCCTAATGCCGGACTCATTCAATACTGCTTTTTGGGGGTTCATCGCATCCGCCGAGGTGAGAAAAGTCCCCGCCCGCATGGGTATTTTGTAGACGTCCATATAGTTCTGGTCGGATCCCACCATCAGAGTGACCACTCCTTTTGTCGAATCCTGCTCTGCGCGGTATATTGGTCCGCTCCCAAGACTCATCCCATCGGGTATCTCATAAGCCAGCGAGACGGCGGCTACGCCGGGAAGCCTTGAAAATTGATCCCGAACGGCCTCCATCTTTTTTACACCTTCGGGTGACCAGTCCCGGGGCACTTGTGCTGTAACTACGTATTCTTTGTCATAGCCAAGGTCCTTTCCAAAGAAATAGGCTATTTGCCTGGTCACTACTACGGCAGCAACAATGACGATGCCTGCCAGGCAAAACTGGACTCCGGCCAATACCTTCCTCAAGCCGATATGCCCGCTGACAGTCCTCAGCCTGCCTTTGACGCTGTCGGCTGAGTTCAGCGAGGATAGTATCACTGCAGGATAAGCGCCGGCCGCCAACCCTAGTAACACGGCAAAGACGATGATCGCAGCAAACATATAAGGGGAGAACTGCGTCAGCCGAGGCAGCTCTTTCCCGACCAGCGAAGAGAATAACGGTCTTGCGCTTGGATAGAGCAGCACCGCGATACAGGCAGCCAGGAAGACAAGGATAGTCGATTCGACAAGGAATTGGAAGAGTATTTCGCGCCGAAGCCCTCCGAGCACCTTCCGGATACCCACCTCTTTTATGCGGTCGATCGAACTGCTGATGGAAATATTTACAAAGTTGACGACAGCCATCAGCAGAATAAAGAGCCCGACAAAACCAACAGCATACAGGGTGCGCCAGATCAGGCGGTTGTCCTTCATAAGATGGTAATCCTTTAATGAAATGGGCCTTACCGTAAGGTCCCGCTGCACGTCTGCCGAAGCATATTTCTTCAGCAGCTGCCGGATAGGCTGTTCCAGGGCTTTGGGCGTGACCCCCGCTTTCAGTTCTACAAAAGCTGGAATAGTCCCTACGCTCCAGTCTTCCCGGTCGGGTCTTGGAAAAAAAGCATAGGTATTGGCAGGGATGAACAGTGCGTGATGGTTCTCAAAATTGAGGTCTGTCACCGAATTCTCCGGAAGATCGTCCAATACGCCCGAGATCATGAATTCGCGGTCTTTGGCCGAAAAATTCTGAATGGCCAACCTTTCTCCTACGACATCGGTTCGGCCAAAATATTTAAGTGCTATTTCCTTCCGGATGACTACGGAAAAAGGATTACAAAACGCCGTCGCCGCACGGCCGTGTAACAAGCGGAAACCGAACATTGTCAATAAACTGCTGTCACAGATGTTGACGTGTTCTCTGAAATGCTTGTCTCCCTTTGAAACGTTGGTGGTGATATAATCCCCGCGGCAATAGTTGGCGACCAGCCCAGGATATTCCTCCCGTAGTCGCCTGGCCAGCGGGCCATAGGTCGTAATGGATATCCCCTCATCGGGTTGCTTCCATTCGCTGGTCAGATAGTAGACACTGGCAAAATTCCGGAGGCTGTGGTTGACCCGCCATTCGCTATAGCTGAAGGCTCCTATCAGCAAAATAAATAGAATAGCGATACCGATACCGGCAAGATTCAGAGTGGTATAAAAGGGACGGCGGATAATACTCCGCCAGGCGACGAGAAAATAATTTTTAAGCATGACCGGCGTTAGTTAGAAGTTGGAGAATGGATGCAATTAAAAACCAACGAGAAAAATGCCTAATTTCATTCCCATTAAATGTCAATCTTTTACAATATCAAACCTATCCCGTGATGTCCGCTTTTGATACATCGACTGTCCTCCCCCGCGCCGCCGTACGGGGCATTGGCGGCACTCTTTTGCTGATGGCTCTTTTCACCACCTGCTGGGCGGGTATCGCCAACGCCGGGCTGCAGGGCGCCGATCACTATCTCCACCTGACCGTCTGTTCGATGGTCAGCCTCGTCTTTATTTTTTACGGCGTCTGGCTTCTTTTGCGCGCCCGGCGGTTCCCGAAAAGCAGGTCCGCCGAAGATCTGTCCAGGGGCAAGAAAATGGGAAAGGCCTATGCACGCCGCTACGGCCTAATAGCCCGGATTCTGAACCAGCGCCGGGTTTAATATCCTTTCCCCGGAAGGTATTGGAAATATGCGCTTATTTACGTCGGCGTCTGTCTTGTATCCCCAGCTGTCCTCAAATCGGCCAAACCGGATGAGGTCATTGCGCCGCCAGGTCTCCCAGTTCATCTCGAGCGCCCTTTCCTTCAGCATCGCAGCCATATCCACCGAGCTAAGCGTTGCCGCCTTCCTCTTGCTTCGGATCTCATTGACCAGCGACAAGGGCGTCTCACCATAAGTGCTCGCGGCCCCCCTCAACAGCGACTCGGCCTTCATCAGCAGCACGTCCGCATACCGGAATACTGGTACGTCATTGCTCTGGTTGCGGTCAGTAGCGGTCACATCGGGATAGTACTTGATGTTCCGGATGCCCTTGGCCTTGCCCAGCTCGTCTCCGCCCACCTCGAACTTGGCCACATCGCGTAAGGTCACGTCGGGCGTAAAATTCAGCTGGTAGTCTACCGGGGTGCTGCCATCTGCGCCGGTATAGGTATTGTCCAGCCCTACCTTAGTCGTGTGTATGATGATAGGATTGCCACCAAAATCGTATTGCTTGCCGATCAGCCACAGCGAGGTCCGGATATCGTTGGGATCGTCGAACTGCGCATAATAGGAAGGGATCGTGCTCACGGGATTGCTCAGCCGGTAAGAGAGACCGTATTTCGCCTGCAGGGCCGGGTGTAGCGAATACCATGAGAACTGGTCTCCCTGCGCGCTGGCATGATCATAGGGGACGGCGAAGATGAACTCCGCCGTCTGCGGGCCGTTGTCGGGGTAGAAGATCTTCGCATAGTCGTCGGCCAGGGTATATTTACCCGACCGGATAATGCTATCGCAGGCCATGACGGCATCGGCATATCTTGGCTTGCCGGTGTACACTTCCGCATTCAGGTATAGCTTGGCCAGCAGCGCAAACGCTGTATAGACATTCGGCCGCCCATAGACGGTGGCGTCGGTAGCCCGGCTCAGCGAAGGCAGCGCCGCCTTCACTTCGCTCTCGATAAGGCTGAACACCTGCTGTCTTGCCTGCTGCCTGGGCATGGCCGTATCACCAAAGCTGGTGGTCACCGGGATATTCCCGTAAAGGTCCATCATAAAGAAGAACATCGTAGCCCGTAGGGTCTTTATCTCCGCCACGATCTGTGCCTTGGACGGACTGGCGGCAGACGCCGCAAAAAGAGACAATATCTGATTACAGGTGCTGATCGTCCCAAAGCCCCAGGTCCAGGTATCCGACACAATAGGATTATCCGGCGTCCAGCTATGATAGTGCATCTGCTGATAACGCCCTCCGTCGTACCAGCCGCCGGCACGGCTTGGGAGGATCGCCTCATCCGTGCTCAGGGTCTGCGCCTGCCAGTAAGACTGGCAAAAACTTCCCCGGAAGTTGACATAGGCCGGACCCGCCGCGAGAATATATTCCTGATCGGTCTTCGGGAAGTTCTGCGGCGTCAGCTCGTTCTCTACCGGGACATCCGTCTTGGTACAGGAACTCATCAGCAGCAACAGACCGGCAGTAAGATATATGAAACTCTTTTTCATTTCTTTTGTTTTAAAAGCCGACACTCAGCCCCAGCAGAAAGGCGCGGGTACGGGGATAGTAGTCTTTGTTGTCGACACCGGGAGTCAGGCCACCCAGCGCAACTTCGGGATCGATGCCGCGATACCCCGTAATGAGTGCCAGGTTATTCCCGGATACATATACCCGCATCGATCGCATCCCCCTGAAGAAGGACGGGAAGGAATATCCGAGCGTGACATTATCCAGCCGCAGATACGATGCACTTTCGACATAACGGTCGGAGTAGATATAGGCGCTGATGTCCTTCGACGACTCCCGGGACGAAAAGACCGGCAGGTTGTAGCTGGTAACTTCGTCCGGGCGGTTCAGGTCGGCAAGGGTTGCATTCATGATCTTCGCGCCCAGCGAGCTCCGGAGAAAGATATTAAGATCGAACCGCTTGTAATTAAAGCTGTTCCCCCAGCCGATCTGAATCTTCGGCTGTGCATTTCCGGCATAATAGTAATCAGTGAAATTCTTTGGCGCCGTCGTTATCTTCCCGACCTTGTCATAGAACTGGCTCGCACCCTGCGCGTTCTTCCCGGCATATTTGAATGTAAAGAACTGCCCCACGGGAAACCCGGATCTCAGTATCTGCACATAAGAGCCTGTCTGGCCCTGTCCATCCGGCGATGCCTCGAATATGGAATCCAGCTTGAACACATTATCGGAGAGGGAGACCAGCTTATTGGCATTGTGATATATATTGAAGGAGCTGACCCATTTGAAGTTGGTGGTCTGGACCGGCTCGGCCTCCAGCGTCAGCTCGAGCCCCTTGTTGGAAATTGATCCGACATTGGCCGTGAAGGTGCTGACGAAATACTGGATAGTGGATACAGGGTAGTACCAGATCAGGTCGCTGGTCTTTTTGTCGTAGTATTCTACGCTACCGGTCAGCCGTCCCTTGAACAGCGAGAAGTCGACACCGGTATTGAACATGGCCGTCTTCTCCCACTTGAGGTCGGGGTTGGCGTTCTGGGCGGGCCCGATGCCGTTGACAAAGGAACCGTTGTAATAGAAAGCTCCCACTGAACTATACCTCACCTTGGAGATCAGCGGGTCGAATCCGAGCGAGTTACCCGTCACGCCATAGCTGATCCGCCATTTCAGATCATTGAACAGCGACTGGTGGTGCAGAAAAGGCTCGTCGATAACGCGCCAGGCAAAGGAGACGGAGGGGAAGGTAGCCCAGCGATTGTTGACGCCGAAAGCCGAAGAGGCATCCCTGCGCAGCGAAGCCTGCAGCAGATAGCGGTGCATGAAGTCGTATTTGGCGCGGGCGTAGAACGATATCAGCCTTAGCTTCTGATAGATGTCCGTCCCCCAGTCGTTACGATAGTTACCGGTGGGGCTGCCCAGCCCGATATTCGTATACCCCAGGTCATCCGTGGGAAAGTTCTGGTTGCTGGCCTGAAAACCGTCGCCGACAACATCCTCCTGCCAGCTGTATCCTCCCAGCGCATTGATCGCATGTTTGCCGACGCTGCGGTCGAAGGTCAAAAAGGTCTCCACCATCTTCCGGGTGCTCCGGTAGGACGAGCGATAGGCCTGACCGTTGAGACCGGTCTTCAGCGTATACTGGCTGGTGTAATAGGTGCTGCTGTCGTCCTGCTCGGTCTGGGAGGTAAGGCTGAGATCGTATTTAAAGCCCAGGGGCAATAGCACCCGCGCCGTTCCGTTCAGGGTGGTGATCCTGTTCTTCACCTGTCGCCAGGCATTGTTCTGCAGTGATACAGGGTTGTAATACTGCACCCGCTGCAGGTTTTCCGTATAGCTGCCGTCAGCCTTCTGTACAGGTACGGTAGGAAGATACCGCAGCATGTTGTAGAGGATAATGTTCTGATCGGGCAAGAGGTCGGAATTGGTGGCGGAAGATCCGACCGAGACGCCCAGTTTCAGGTGGTTGTTGAAGGCCCGCTGCTCGACATTGATCCGGCCGATCAGCCGGTTCATCGCCGTATTCTTTAAGATACCCTTGCTGTCGAGATAGTTGATGGCGGCATTGTAGGAGGTATTGCTGGCGCCACCGCTGAGAGAGAAGTGGTGATTCTGCGAGACGGCCGTCTGCGTAACTTCTTTCTGCCAGTCGGTATTCGCGCCCTGGTCATCGGAAGGGTCCAGCGCCAGGCTGTTCCGCTTCAGGTAGTCTTTCAGATCGCCGGCGTCCATCATCTTTATCTTGCGGGCAACGGCTTCTGCGGACACATAGCCGTCATAGGTGATAAGCGCCTCCGCCTGCCTGCCCTTCTTCGTCGTGATCATGATCACGCCATTCGAAGCACGTGTACCATAGATGGCCGTGGCCGAAGCGTCTTTCAGGACGTCGATCGCAGCGATATCGTCCGGCGAGACCAGCCGAACGTCAGCGCCCGCCACACCGTCGATGACATAAAAGGGCTCCTGCGCCACACCCGTGCGCAGTGTCGACGGACCACGGAGGATGATCGTCGGCGCCCCATTGGGATCTCCGCTGCGGCTGATGGTCAGACCGGCGACCTTGCCCTGCAACAGCTGTGCAGGATTGTTGAAATTGCCCTGGTTGAACTCATTGCTCTGCACGGTGGTGATGCTGCTGCTCAGCAACCTTCGTGACTGTTTGCCATATCCGACCACCACCACCTCATTCAGGGAAGAGCCACTCTTGTGAAGCGACAGGTTCAGCACGGTCGGCGAAGAAGCCGATACCTCCAGCTCATGGACCTCGCGCGCCCCATAGGTCATATGGCTAACGGTTACCGTATAGGTGCCGGCGGGTATCGCCATCCGGTAACGGCCATCGTCGTCCGTAAGAACGCTGAGATCGCCAACCCTCACGGTAGCCCCGCCTACCGGCTCTGTCGTCTCCGCATCCGAAAGTATTCCCGAAAGGACCTCGGCAGAACTACGCGACGAGGCAGGTTTCTTGTAGTTGGGATCGGCAGAAAGCACCACCAGGCTGCCCCTGAGCGACCAGACCAGCGGACTCCCGGAAAATATTTTGCCCAGTACCTGCCTGGCCGTAGCGCTCTTTAATGCAAAATTGATATCCCGGCTGTAAAGACGGATATTGCTTTCGTTGTAGGAGAAATTGAGGCCGAATTGCCTTTCCATCCCGGCAAAGGCCTGCTGCAGGGTAGCATGCCGGAAATGCACGTCCACCCGCCGGGATGAATCCTGCGCATACAGGCAGGTATATCCCCAGAGCATGGACCAGAAAAGGAATGCCGCCTTTTTCATAATTTTTATTATTGGAAGGTGATCGTATTTCCCTGCCGCGTGTAATGAACACCGGCCGTAACGGCAACGATATCGATCGCCTCATCCAGTCTTCGATTATCCAGTACCGTTGTGATCAGGATATTTTCATGCGCCGCGTTGACATAGCGGATGCTGACGCCATAATACCGCTGCAGCTCGTCGGTGACCTCTTTCAGCGGACGCCTGCGCCAGCTGAGCACTCCTTTCCGCCAGGCTCCTACAAACGAGGCATCAGGCAGGCTGTCGGTAATGACCCTGGCGGAAACAGCATCGTATTGCAGCCGCTGTCCCTTGCTCAGCGGAGTGACGCCCCCTCCTTTTCCGAATTGTACTTCTACCCTGCCCGCCGCGACGGCCACGGTTACGTCGCCGGTATAGTGGCGGATATCGAACTCCGTACCGATATCCACGGTCGAAAGCTCTCCGGTGACTACTGTAAAGGGTTGACGTCCATCATGACGCACCACGAAATAGCCTTCCCCGTCCAGAAACACCTTCCGGTTGCCGCTGTTGTATCCCTCATCATATTTTAAGGTGCTGGCAGCGTCAAGATAGACCTGAGAGCTATCGGGCAGATAAATGGTCCGTTTTTCACCGGCGGCCGTATTAAATACCGTCCATGCCAATTCTTCCCCGGAGTCGCCCGAGCGGCTCAGCAGCCAGCCCAAACCCGCCAGAACAACGACTATGGCAGCAGCGGCGGCAGCCCATCCCCATCTCCATCTCTTCGCAGGCAGCGGACGCACGGGCGCCAGCTGAGCGCGAAAACGATCGTACTTCAGCTCCACGTCGGGCATGGGGGGCTGCTCCTCTTCGCGCAGCGATATCCATTCTTCCAGCAGGAACTTATCCAGGCTTTCCCGGTACGCGGGGTCATGAAGATATTCCTGCAGGATACGCAAGTCGCCGATGGAATGATTGCCCTGGAGCCAGGAAAGCACTATTTTTTTGTCGATCTCTTTTGGAGTCATCATACTAATTTCTATATCGGCATACACCGATTCGTCCCCCTACCCCTATTGGTAACAATTTCTTAATAAAACAGATGCCCATCAGGGTACCCAATGCCCATACCGGGCAAAAAATGGAATTACAGGATAATGCTGTTGAGATATTGCACCATCGCTACCCGCAGCTGTTTGAGAGCCGCTGCGATCTGATTCTCGACCGTCCGTGGAGAGATATTCAGCTGACCGGCGATCTCTTTGTAGCTCAGGTGTTCGTTGCGATGCATTTGAAAGATAAGACGCCTTTTGGCTGGCAGTTGGGAAAGACTTTCCCGGTACACGGACTCCAGCTCTCTCGAGAGGACCAGGTCCTGGATGACCGCCGGCTCCCCGACCTCCGCTTTTCCGTCGCGGAGGCTGTCCAGCGACAGGAGATTATCCACCCGACGCTGCCAGTGGTTGATCAGCCGGTTGCGGGCGGCCGTAAAAAGGTAATTCTCGAAAGTGACGGCATTGGTGATCAGCGCCTTTTTCTCCCAGATCTTCGTAAGCACCTCCATCGCAAGGTCTTCTGAAAGCACCTCGCTCTTCAGATAGCGGAAGGAGTATCGGTATAAGAGGGGATAATAGTAAGTAAATATAGCTTTGAACGCGTCCTCATCATCCCTTAACCATAACATCACCTTTTGTTGAATAGCATTCTCCATAATTAGCTAGAATTGGCAAGCAAAGTAAACAACCAAATATGAACTGAATATTACCTGACCAGTCCATAAAAAAAACCGGAGCGGAAATCCTAGCGATCCCCATCTCCGGTCATTAATAGCGTAGCTGGACTCAACAATTACTTTACGTTCTGTCCAACGATCTTGGCAAGATCGAACATCGATACCTGGCTCTTGCCACCGAACAACACCTTCAGCTTGGCGTCGGCGTTGATCATGCGCTTGTTGGTCTTGTCCTGGAGATTGTTCTTCTTGATGTAGTCCCAGATCTTCTTGATGATCTCTGTTCTCGGAAGAGGCTTGCTTCCGATAACATCGGCCAATGCAGCGCTCGGATTGAGCGCAGCCATAAAGGCTGCATTAGGCGTTCTTTTTTTCTTAGGGGCAGCTTTCTTCGGAGCTGCTTTTTTCTTGGGAGCTGCTTTCTTGGCGGCCTTTTTAGGAGCAGCCTTCTTTGCGGCTTTTTTTGCTGCCTTTTTAGGTGCAGCTTTCTTCGCTGTCTTTGCCATGTTAACTAGAATTTAAATTGGTTAGTGAACCTAAATTACTACTTTTTCCAATATAACAAAGGCTAATCTGCTCACACGGTAATCCCCATCCCCATTTGGGGGGCGCCTCACACCTCAAATGGTCTCCCCGACCGGGCGCCTCACACCACAAACGGCACGTCGATCGCCGGGCTCGGCTGGGAAAACCACCGGGGTCCATCCTCGGTCATATAGGCACAATCCTCGAGCCGGACCCCAAACTCCCCATAGATGGCGACCATGGGCTCGACGCTAAAACACATCCCCGGCTGGAGGAGCTGCTTGTTCCCCAGGACCATATTCCCCCATTCATGGATGTCCATACCGATGCCATGTCCCGTCCGGTGAGGCAGGCCGGGTATCTTGTAGCCGGGGCCAAAACCCGCGTCTGTTATGACTTTCCGGGCTGCGATGTCCACCTGCTCACAGGGGACGCCGACCCGCGCCGCCGCAAAACCCGCCGCCTGGGCCTTCTTCTCCAGGTCCCATATCTCCCGCTGCCGTCGGGTCGGCTCAGCGCCATAGACCACCGTACGGCTGATATCGGAGCAATACCCCTGGACCTTACAGCCGTCATCCATGATCACCACATCCCCCTTTTGCAGGTGCTGGGTCTGGATACTGCCATGGGGATAGGCAGAGGCCGGTCCAAAATTGGCGCTCAGATCGCCCCGGACGCCAAGCCTGGAGAATGCATCCGACGCTATCGACGAAAAATCCGCCGGCGTCATCCCTTCGTGCAGCAGGGCGATGGACGCCTTATAGGCCGCCACAGTAATATCGTTGGCTTTCTGCATCAGGGCCAGCTCCGCGGCAGACTTGATCATCCGGCAGTTCATGGTCACCGGATCGCCGCTGACATAATTCAGCTGTGGCGCTTCTTTCCGGACGCCGTCGAAGATGAAGAAACGCACCCGCTCCTCCATCCCTATATTCCCTGTCCGGATGCCATAGTCCTTCAATATCCCGGCGATGACCTTATACGGGCTCTCGTGCTCTTCCCATACACGTACTTCCGTACCGATCTTTATCAGCTCGCGCAGGCGCTCGGCCTCAAAAGCCGGGCTCACGTATTTTACCTCCCCTTTCGCCGGGATAACAGCCACCATCGGCCGCTCGCTCTGCCCCCAGCCAATACCCGTAAAATAGACCATCGATGTTCCCGAATCCAGGACCAGCGCCTCGATCTTATTCTCCACCATCAGCCGCTGGGCTTTCTGTATACGCGCCTGCCGCTCTTCCACCGTGATCGGGACCACATCCCCTGTCATCGATTGCAAGCCATCCAGTACAGACGTCATAACGCGCAATGATCCTGCACGGGCCCCAAGGCCGTTAACTCCGGCTGCCGCCATCCCGGAAAGACGGATAAAATCTCTTCTTTTGATAGTCATGCGACAAATCAACAAACTTTAACCGACACCACATTCCCGGATTTTAACATGAACCAACCAAAAAAGGGCCCCTGGAAAGGGGCCCCGGACCTATTAACTCTGCCCGAACCGGACTTCGTCCGATCCATAACTATTTATGAAGCCTGCCTGTAAACAAATCCTTTCAATATCACATTCAGCACCCCACTCTCCTTCTTCACCTGCATTGTCGTGGGATAATAACCGCTGACCTTGTATTTTACCGGCTGGGGAATCGCCCTCTCAAAATCGGCATTCGCATCGAGGAAAGCCTTCGTGATCATCGGCTCATAGAAAGTCACCTTGCCATCATAGGACCCATACAGGAAGGTCTGGGTAAAAGGCTGACCGTTCAGTTCGGGAGTCGTAACGTCCACCCAGTGCGTCCCCATCTCCGGAACACCACCAGGCACCGGCACATAGGTCCCGGGGAGATATCCCGGGGCCGGGAAGATCAGGAACTTGCTCGAATCCTGTTGATAGGGCGGTATCGCCAGCCTGTCCGCCTCGGACTGAATATAAAAATGGAAATCGAAATGAGGCTTGTCATAGATGCCGGCGGGCTCATGTCCGTGGGGGTTCCATTCGAGCAGGGCATGCGTGAAAGGCGTGACGGATGCCTTTGGATGAAACTTCAACGACAGCCCATCTGAGGCTTCATGCGATTCATCCGTGCCCGGGTCAAGTGTCGACAGCGCCGCCTGGTCGATGGCGATGGCCAGCATTTCCGGATGGCCGTCCTTACCGGTCTGCAGCCAGGTCCAGGCCTTTCCGCCCTGGAATTGCTGATCGGGCCCTTTGAAAACGCTCTCGCCGTCATTGTGCTTCTTGCACGAAGCCAGCACGACCAGCGAAAGGAAGATGTAAACAGTCTTTTTCATATTTTTTTGTTTTGTTCCGCAAAGATGCCCTCGTTCCAGGCCGGAGAAAACCTTCCGCTGTATGAGCTGTCATTATCGTCACACGAATTGAAACCCCCGACCCCTCCAGACACCTCATCCATCAAATGCCGCAGTTCATACCGTCGGCCATTCGCCGGCAACCCTCTCCGCTATAGCTTGGCGCAAAATTTTATCTATGCGACGTCTCCTAAAAGCCCTGAAATGGACCGGCATCGTCTTCGGCGCCCTCGTCCTCACACTAACGATCATGGTCATGTGCCGCCAGAACATGCACTACACAGCCCCTTACCCTAACATAATCGCTTCGAAGGATAGCGCCGTCATCGCCCGTGGCCGGCACCTGGTATTCGGCGCCGCCCACTGTATCAACTGTCATAATCCCAACAACCCCGACTCCCTCGTCGCGCTCGGACAGGATCCGCCCCTTACCGGCGCCGTCGCCTTCAACCTTCCCGTGGGCACGATCTATTCAAAGAATATCACGCCCGACAAAGCAACCGGCATCGGAAATTTCAGCGATGCAGAGATCGCCCGGGCGCTCCGCTACGGCGTACACCCCGACGGTACTCCCGTATACGATTTCATGCCCTTCCACAATCTCAGCGACGAAGACCTGCGGGCCATCATCTCCTGGCTAAGGGCTCAGAAGCCGGTATATCATAAGGTTCCCGCCGACCGGCCCAACGCGTTGGGCTATCTCGTCAAGGCCTTTCTGGTCAAGCCGGTCGGTCCATCCGGACCGGTGCCCACGGCCGTAAGGGCCGACTCTACCGCCTCCTACGGAAAATATATTACACACAGCATCGCGGAATGCAACGGCTGCCATACCCAGCGCGATATCTCCGGAGCCTTTACCGGCGCGCCCTTCGCCGGCGGCGGGAATATCGAGGGATTCATTACTCCCAACCTCACGCCCGACTCTTCCGGCCGGATATTCAGCTGGTCACAGCAGGACTTCATCGACCGTTTCCGCAAGGGCAGACTGGTCCCCGGAAGCCCCATGCCCTGGTACAGCTTTGGCCGCATGTCAGACCAGGAGCTGAAAGCCGTCTATCAATACCTGAAGACCGTGAAGCCCGCCAAAATGCCCGCAGTTCATTAATCAAAAAGATCAGCTCATCCAGTCTGGCATTGCCCCGCCCTCCCCCAAAGCCCAATTTTGCACCGACATAAAAACACCGACATGTTCAAAACAGCTCCTATACTCCTCTTCTCCCTCCTGCTGGCTGGCCAAAGCTTTGGCCAGTTCGGCAGCCTGATCAACAAGGCGAAGAACAAGATCAGCCAGCGCATCGACCGCAGGGTCGACCAAAGCATGGACCAGACCCTCGACAAAGCCGAGGGCAAAAACAAAACCCCAAACCCCGGAGCAGCCGCCGAAAGCGCGTCCACCCCCTCCCTGTCCAGCTTCTCCAAATACGATTTCGTCCCCGGCGAAAAAGTCCTCTACGCGGAAGACTTCGCCAACGAAGCCCCCGGCGAGCTCCCCACCGGCTGGAACAGTACCGGCTCCGGCGAGGTCGTCACCCTCGACAAATTCACCGGCCGGTGGCTCCGCCTCCACAAGTCAGTATCCTATCTGACGGCCAACACTAAAACCTTCGGCCAGGACTATAGCATCGAGTTCGACCTCATCCTCCAGCTGAAGAACAACGGCTGGATGTATCCCCAATTCATCCTCTCCCTGATCGCCAGCCGCGACCTGGCACCCGACGACAACAGCCTTCTGAAAGACTACCTGCAATTCGCCGCCGCCAGGGCAACGATCGCCCCCTTCGAAAACAATGGCTCGCGGGCAATATTCGAAGCCTTCAAGGAGAAAGCCTCCAGCTTCAAAGGCGACCTGATCAATATCGGACAGCTGCAGAACTGGTACGGACAACCGATGCACGTCGCCGTCCAAATACAAAAACAGCGCTACCGCTGCTGGATCAACGAGCTAAAGGTCTTCGATATACCCAAAGGCGTTCCCGCCGCCGACACCATGAACCAGCTGCGGCTCGAGGTCGGAAGCACCAACTACCCCGAAGAAGGCTATGGCGTCTATATCGGAAATATCCGTGTCGCCACCGGTCTCCCTGATACCCGCCACCGGCTCATCGAAGAAGGGAAATTCTCTACCACCGGCATCGCCTTCGACGCCAACAGTGCCACGATCCGCCCCGAATCATACGGCGTGCTGATGGAGCTCGCCGCCGTACTCAAAGAGAACCCAACGATCCGGATAAAGGTCATCGGCCATACCAGCAGCGACGGAGACGACGCAGCCAATCTCGAATTATCAAAACGACGGTCCTTCGCCGTCAAAAACCTCTTCGCCAGCGAATGGCAGATCGACGGGGCCCGCATCGACACCGAAGGCAAAGGCGAGACCGAACCCGTCGCCGACAACAAGACAAAAGAAGGCCGCGCCCAGAACAGACGCGTCGAATTCATCAAACTCTAATCAAACAATAAAATGAAACACACCATTCGCCTCGCAGCCGCCGCGATCTTCGGGCTAACAAGCTGCGTATTCCTCTCCTTCATCGTCGCCCCCCGCCTCGCAGAGGGCATCTGGCAACAGCTTGGCATCACCCAGCAGGACGGCGCCGACAAGATCAAAAAAAGTTTCCTCGACGGCTATTTTCACTACGAAGGCCTGAAAGCAGCAAAGAACATCGGCGATAAAGGAAGGGCCGCCGCCGACATCCTGGCCTATACGAAACAATACCTGGCCAGCCCCGTCTTCAAGGCCGCCTATGACCGGCTGCGCAAAGACTCCAAGCCCTCCGAACCTGTCGACTACACGAGACCAAAAGAAGAGATCCGTCAGGACAAGATCGCCGAGGCAAAGAGATCGCTCGCCAGCACCGAGAACGCCATCAATACCGGCAACGCCGACATGAAAAAGATCATGCAGCCCATACTGGAGATGAATAAGAAGAACCTCGCGGACTACCAGAACCCCAACAGCCAGACGATAGAGCTGCTATACCGGAGCCAGCTGGACCGCCGGAAGCAGGAGCTGGAAGACTATAAAAAATATAGCGGGCAGTGGCAGGACGAATATCCCGAAGACAACCGTATATTCGTCAGACGGCGACTTCAAAAATATCTCTCCCTCGCCGCCACTGTCGACTTCAGCGCCACTACCCACGAAAAGAACGGCAAACAAATTTTCGACAAGTCCGACTACCAATACAAAAGCAACGACTGGAAGATGATCTATCGCGCCGGAAAGGATGTCTATGACGTCGCCAGACCTTTTGCCGAAAAATGGCTGCAGGAACTGCAATAATTAACCCTCAAACTCTAAAGATCATGGATCAACACCAATTCCCCGGACAGCGCCCGACCATCCTCGTCACCGGCGCCACGGGTGCACAGGGAGGCAGCGTAGCCCGCGCCCTCCTCAACACAAGACGTTACACCGTTCGCTGCCTGACCCGCGACGCCAGCTCAGGAAAAGCGCAAGCCCTGCAAGATGCAGGCGCAGAGCTCGCAGAAGGCGACCTCAACGACAAAGACAGCCTGCTGGCCGCCATGAAAGGCTGCTACGGCGTCTTCGGCCTCACCAATTTCTGGGAACATTACGAAAGGGAGTTTCAGCAGGGAAAAAACCTGATCGATGCCGTAAGGGAATCCGCCATCGCTCACTTCGTATACAGCGGCCTGCCTTCCTACCTCGAGCTGAGCGGCGGACAATTCCCCGTGCCCCATTGCGACATCAAGGCTGCGCTGGAGAACTACACCCGGTCGCTCGACCTGCCCGCCAGCTTCATCCACATCGCCTTCTACTACGAGAACTTCTTTTCTTTCTTCCCGCCGCAGAAAAGAGAGGACGGCAATTACTATTTTGGCTTCCCCCAGGGCGACACGCGTCTGGCCATGGCCAGCGTGGAAGACATCGGCCCGATCGTAGCCCAGGTATTCGCCTGCCCGGAGATATACCTGCACAGGACCGTCGGCGTCGTTGGCGAAGACCGCTCCTGTAAAGAATACGCCGCGATCATGAGCAGGGTACTGGGAGTGACCGTCCGCTACAACCATATCCAGCGCGACGTCTACTCCGGCTTTGGCTTCCCCGGCGCGGAAGAGCTGGCCAATATGTTCGAAGTACAGCGGCTCTATATCCCCAGACGCAGCCAGCACCTGATGGAAAGCTATTGCATGAACCCCGCGATGCAAAGCTTCGAAGCCTGGCTGAAAAAGAACAAACACCAATTTCTCCAACTCTTAAACGAAACCGAATATGCATAAACGATACGCGATACTCGCACCCCTAACCCTGGCCGCGCTGGTCTTCGGATTCTCCTGCGGAGAGGTCAGCTCTGAAGGCACTACCCCTCCCATTGCCGACCCCGTTCAGCTGGTCAAACGCGGTCAATACCTGGTCAACGCCATCGGCTGCGACGACTGTCATTCTCCCAAGAAAATGGGACCGCATGGCCCTGAGGTCGACAGCGCCCTCCGATTCTCCGGCTATCCCGCCGGCCGCCCCCTGCCTACCTTCGACACCGGCACCGCAAAGAAATGGATCCTTTTTGGCGGCGACCTCACTTCGACCGTAGGCCCCTGGGGTATATCTTTCTCGGCCAATATCAGCTCCGACCCCACCGGCATCGGCAACTGGACGGAAGAACAGTTCATCCGGTCCATCCGGGAAGGCAAATGGAAAGGCCTCGAACAGGGCCGGCCCCTGCTGCCGCCTATGCCCTGGGAGAACTTCCGCAAGCTGACCTACGAGGACCTGCGTTCCATTTATGCTTTTCTGAAAACGACAAAGCCCGTCAATAATACGGTGCCGCAGCCCATTCCCCCGGGTGGAATGCCGAAGGCGATGAAATAATGGATATTTTATATTAATTTGACCACCCTAACTAACCTATGCAGATACGACGGTATAGCAGAATTGAGCCGATGATCTTCATCTGGTTTATGCTGCCCTATACTGTCCTCATTAATCTCCTGCTGTTTGGTTACTGTACCCTTTCTTCCCCCGGCGCATTTTTCTCCAAACTGGGCATCTCGCTGTTGTACTTCGCGGTGATCTATTCGATATTCGGAACAGCCGCCATGCTGGTCAAACGACGTTTTCCCGGCGACCACGAGCTGTTCAGACGCACCGGCATCCTGTTACCCCTGTTCTGTGTCATGAACCTTCTGACCATCCAGGCCGTCTATCTGCTGTACGAAGCCCTGCCCCTGAGCAGCTGTCCTGTTCAGCGCAGCATGGAATGGTGGGTAACAGGCTTTGCCTGCCTGGCCAGCGCTATCCTGACCTTTGTCAACGAAGCCGGCCTGGGCTGGGAGAAATGGAAGACAGCGATGATGGAGACCGACCGGCTGCAGAGCGCCTACCAGAAGAGCCGGCTGATGAGCCTGCGACGCCAGCTGCATCCGCACTTTCTGTTCAACTGTTTTAATTCCCTCTCCAGCCTGATCCAGGAGAATGAAAAAGGGGCAGAGAAATTCCTCGACGAGCTGACCCGGGTATATCGCTATCTCCTGAAAGGCGCGGAAGAGCAGCTGGTCGACCTGGGCGAAGAGCTGAAGTTCATCGACGCCTATCTCTACCTGGTCAAGACCCGTTTTGGCCCTGCCCTCGACTTCGAGATCCGCATCGATAAAGAGGACGAAACAAAGAAGATAGCGCCGATGAGCCTCCTCGTGGTCCTGGAGAATATCATCTATCGCAATGCCTTCAGCAAGGCCGAGCCATTGGGCATAGACATCCGGACGCTGGAGGACGGCTCGCTGATGGTCACCAATACGGTTCAGCCCAAGCCTGTCACCGGCGACGGCCCCGACCAGGAAGAAGGACTGGACGACCTGGTCGGCAAATACCGGCTATTGGGTGGTCCTGGAATAGTCATCCACGAGACGCCGGCCTGCCGGTCAGTCTGTATTCCCCTAATCGAAAACAGTACGCTGCCATTATGAAACTCTCCCGACCTCTGAAAGTCCAGGTAATAGGCTTCTGGGTATCGATGCCCTTCATCGTGCTCGCCTACAACGCCATCCTGTACCCGGGCCGGTTCCTGACCGACTGGCGCGTATGGGCGCTCAGCTGGCCCCTGATCTATGGCATCGGCATCGTATCCTGGTATGCCCATATCCAGTATGACCACGCCATCCGCCGGCAGTTCCCTACCCTGAAAGAGACGCGTAAACGTATCCTGTATAAGGCACTGACCAACCCCCTGATCATGACGCCTTCAGTCCTGTTGATATTTCTGATCTATGACCGCTGGCATATCCTCGGTTATGAGATGCACGTCCGTGACCTGAAATGGGGCTACCTCATAGGTCTCGCGATCAACCTCCTGTTCGACACGCTCTGGGAGGTGCTGTTCCTGCTGGAAAAATACCGGGAGAGCGTTCAGGAAAAGGCGCTTCTGGAAAAAATGAGCATGGAGCACGAATTTGAGAACCTGAAGGGACAGATCAATCCGCATTTCCTCTTCAACTGCTTCAACACGCTTTCGTCGCTGATAGAAGAGGACAGGACGGAAGCCGAACGGTTCCTGGACGAGCTCAGCAAGGTCTACCGGTACCTCCTGCGCAACAACGACAGCGGTGTCAGCACCGTCGAAAAAGAAATCCGGTTCATCCAGTCCTATTTCCAGCTGCTGCGGACAAGATATGGAGAAGGCCTTCAGCTGAATATGGACATCGACCGGCGCTATTTCCCCTACCAGCTGCCTTCCCTGAGTCTCCAGCTGCTGGTCGAGAACGCCGTCAAGCACAACATCGTCTCGCGACAGCAGCCCCTGGTGATGGATATCTTCACAACGGCCGGCAACCGGCTGGTCGTCAACAACAATCTCCAGCGCAAGACGCTGGCCGTTACGTCTACCCGCATCGGACTCCGCAATATCGAGGCCAAATACAGGCTGATGAAAGAAGAAGGATTCCAGATCGTGGAAGGCGAAAAGAATTTCATGGTCGTGCTGCCGCTGATCTGGAACAACAATTAAAACACTAACGCTATGAACATACTGATCGTAGAAGACGAAGACCTCGCCGTTAAGAAGATACAAAAGACGCTGCTCTCGATACAGGATTCGGCCGTGGTGGCCGGCGTGACCGACAGCATAAAAAGCACCGTAGAATGGCTGCAGCAAAATCCCGCGCCCGATCTCATCCTGATGGACATCGAGCTGGCCGACGGGCAAAGCTTTGAGATATTCAAGCTGATCGACGTCACCAGCCCCGTGATCTTCACGACCTCCTACGACGAGTACGCGCTAAAAGCCTTCAAGGTCAACAGCATCGACTACCTGCTGAAGCCGGTGCAGAAAGAAGAGCTCCAGCTCGCTCTCGACAAATACCGCCAGATGAAGCTACGCTATGCGACCAGAGAGACACCGGAAGGGGAAGCCCGTCTCGACGTCCTGCTCAAAGAATTAAGGCGTCAGCTGGAACCCAAAGAATACCGGCAGCGGTTTCTCGTCAAGCACGGCCAAAAGCTGGTCAGCATCGAGATCGGCGAGATCGCCTATTTCTTCAGCGACGGCCGGCTCAACTTCTTCAGGACCACCGATAACAGGAAATTCGTCGTCGACTATACAATGGACGAGCTGGAAGAGATGATCGACCCCAGGCCGTTCTTTCGCATCAGCCGCGCCTTTTACGTATCCGTAGGCTGTATCGAAAAGATCGAGGAATATTTCGGGAACCGCCTCATCCTGACCCTCCGCCCCGCGGTAGAAAAAGAGGCGCTGGTCAGCCGGGAAAAAGTGACCGACTTTAAAAAGTGGATGGGCAAGTAAAGAGGACCGCAGTCCCCTGCTCATCGGAATGCAGGTCGAGCGCGCCACGGATTGCCGAGGCCCGGCTGCGGGCTTCCTCCATCAGACGTATCGACCGGCCGCTGCGATGATCGATGCGTATCCCCTTCGAATAAACGCTCAGGTTGAGCATGCCATGGTCATGTTCCAGCTGAACCAGCGTATCCTGCGCATTCGCTTCCTCCACCAGCACCCGCAGCACCAGCTTGTAGATCAGCAGCAGCTCGTGCCGGATATTCATGTCCGGATGAAGATGTTCCACTCCTTTTTCGGCCTGCAGCCTTATCCGAACGCCATGCCGGTGATTCAGCGCTTCGGCGAACTCCCGCATTCGGGCGATGGCCTTCGCCATATTGTCGTTGACGGGATCGATCGCCCAGAGCATGTCATCCATCGCGATGATCATATTGTGACTCTTGTGATGGATCTCGTTGATATAATTGATGGCCTGTTCCGGGTCTTTCTCCGCCTTGATCCTGGCGATCTCGCTGAGCACATTGATATTTTGCAGTGCCTTGTTGACCTCCTCGTGCAGGTTGCCGGAGATATCGCTCCGCATATTTTCCAGCACGGCCTTTCGCTGCATCCGCTGCCTGTCCAGCACATAAAGAAGGGCGGCGCCCGCCAGCAAAACCAGGCAGAAGAACCACCAGGTCCGCCAGAAAGGCCCCTGCACATGGATCGACAGTTCGCGCATATGCGGGCTGAAGAGCTTCTCGGCATTGGTGCCGTGGGCCCTGAAGACATAATGACCCGGCGGAAGGTAGTTGTATACGGCCTCGCTTGACCGGTTCTCCAGCCAGCCCTTGTCGAGGCCCTCCAGCTTGTACATGATCTCGCCGATGTCCTGGTATGCCAGGGTAGACAGCGATATCCGCAACGAATTTTCTCCGTACGGCAGCTCCAGCAGTCCCAGATTTTCAATGGAATCGACGGACAGCGGTTGATTATTTACCGAGATATTGGTGATCTCCACGTCATTCGGCGCAGATTCTGAATTTCTGAACTGCGAGGGCTGGAAAAAGAGCACATCGTGCGTCGTGCCGATCGTGATCCGGCCGTCCTTTAGCTCAGCCGAGGACCCCATATTGAATCCGTTGCTTCCGACGCCATCCATCTCATAAAATGTCGTCGCCGACTGCTTGGGAAAGTTCAGCTTGTGAAGGCCCTCAGAATTAGTTATCCAGACATAGCCTTTCCTGTCCAGGCGTACATTGGTGGCGCCGCTGAACAGCGCACCATGAATACTCGTGTCGCTGCGGATCAGCCCGGTACGGACGTTCAGGATATCGAGGTTGTGCGTGGCGATGATATAGAGGCTATCGGAATACTGGACGATATCCGCAGCTCCGACGCCGCTCAGTCTTCTCCCTTCCTTACCGGTTATCGTATAGTGGTTGAGGATAGCTCCGTCGGCGGGCCGTATATGGTACACACCCTCCGTCTCCGTGCATGTCCAGATATCGCCCTGATGATCCAGGTAGAGACGCTGGACGGCGCTGCCCAGCTCTGTCATTACGGAATAGGCTGCGGTCCGTGCGTCCCATCGGATAAGGTCACCCCTGTGCGTTCCCATCCAGATATTGCCGGCCTTGTCCTCGATCATCTGCCGGATCGTACTGTGTCTGAAGATCGGCAGCACCAGCTCTTCCGTCTTGTGAGTAGCCCAGTGCGAGACGAAAAGCCAGCCGTGCTGATGACCGCTCCAGATATCCCCGTTGGGCCGCTGGATGACGCACCAGGCCTGGTGCTGACGGTCGTTGTGCGGCTGCAGGTTCTGGATATACCATCGTTTTACCGGTCTGAAAAGGCTGTCATAGGCGAACAGTCCGTCTCCCCAGGTAGTGACGATAATATCGCCATTCAGCAATTGCCGGCTCCCGGTCACCTCCGAGGTATATACGCTGTCCTTCCCTGGCATTCTGTTGGCTACGGCGTGACAATGCTGGAGTCCGGGGTTGAACCAGTAAAGCCCCCTGTCCGTGGCAAGCCAGATATTGTGCTCCTGGTCTTCGATCCACTGTTGCACTACGTCATAGTACAGACTGAATTCGCCGCTGACATTGGGACGCACCAGCTCGAAGGCTTCGCTTCCCGGCCGAAGGACCAGCAGCATGTTGACACCGGCCAGCACTACCGTGCCGTCGCTGGACTCGGCGATCTGGTTCATTTCATTATATCGGCCCTGCAGCTCGTGTCCGATCGACCCGTTCCAGTTATGTTCCCTTCCCGTCCTGGTGTCCAGGCTAAAATAGTTGGCGCCCCAGCCACCCGGCGGCCAGTACATCACCCAGAAGCGGCCGCTTCGATCCAGGTAAGGAAATCCGATATTGGTATACTTGCCAAAATGCGAGATGACAACGTCGTTGTCCTCGTTGTGTCCGCGGTAAGACAGCGTCTGTGAGACAGGATTGTATTTGACGAGCCCCGAGTCCGAGCCCATCCAGCTATTGCCGGTGCTGTCCTGGAAAAAAGCGATGGCTTTCCAGCCCGGCGGCATCGGAAAAGGCCTTCCTCCCGGATGAAAGGCCCTGATCTTTTCATCATAGGTCAGGACGGCTCTGTTAAACAGGAACAGCATGATATGCCCTTCCCTGTCAGTATAAAGACGCCCTTTCCCCTTATTCCGGTCGTCTTCAGAAATGATAGTAGGAACTTCGTGATACTGTAGGTCCGACAAGTCCATATACCCCACCCTGTTAAAGGCCGAACGGATCCAAAGCCGGTTGTCCCTGTCCAGCAACAGCTGCTGGACGACGTTGTTGGGCAACGAATGCGGGTCATTCAACCGGTGCTGGAAGAGCTGCATCCGATACCCGTCATAGCGCTGTAGCCCGTTGCTTGTCCCGATCCAGATATAGCCTTTCTTATCCTGTTGCAGGGACATTACCGAATTCGACGCCAGCCCATCCGGGATTCCGAGTCGGGTAAAAAGGTATTGCTGCTGGGCAGCAAGCCGGCCAGCGTCAAAACAGAGGAAAAGCAGGCTATAGAGCAGAATGCGCAATTGCCACGGATTTGCCGGCCAAGATAAGGCAGACAGGGCTTGGCTGCGAACAGTTGATACAGCTTTTTTGACAATTCATGCAGCCCGCGGGCGAATAGCTATCCACCCAGTATCTTATTGAACGCCGAGTACGACACGGTGCTTTCGGCAAACGTAAATGTCCCCTTCTGGCGCACCTCTTCCGCCGCGTGCAGAAATGCCCCATAGGCAGCACGCACCAGCGACGAGCCAAGACTCACTCTTTTTACACCAAGATTCTCCAGGTCCTTCAGCGAAAGAGAACAACCCGCCAGCCCCATGATCACATTCACCGGCTTGGGCGCTACCGCCGTCACGACCGCCATTATCTCTTCCGGTGTCTTCACTCCGGGAGCAAAAAGGACGTCGGCGCCCGCCTCGGCATAGGCCTGGATCCGGCGGATCGTATCCGGCAGATCGATCCTGCCCCTGATCAGGTTCTCGGCCCTGGCCGTCAGCACGAATGGGATCGCCAGACTACGGGCCGCCTTAACCGCAGCCTCAACTCGCCGGACTGCCAGGTCCAGCGGATAGATGGGAGCTTCCGGATTGCCTGTAGCATCTTCGATAGAACCGCCGCAAAGTCCCGTCGCGGCTGCCTGAAGTATCGTCTCTGCACATGCCTCCGGCTCATCCCCAAAACCATTTTCCAGGTCCGCAGTTACCGGCAGATCGGTTGCATGGACGATGGCCGCTACATTGGCCAGTGTCTCTTCACGGGAGATCCTGGCAAGTCCATCCGGCTTACCGAGCGAATAAGCGAGCCCCCCGCTGGTCGTAGCAAGCGCTTCAAACCCAAGGCTGGCCAGCATCTTGGCAGAACCTGCATCCCAGGGATTGGGGACTATAAAGATCCCCGGACGCTCATGAAGAGCTTTAAAAGCCGCAGCCTTACCGGCATGAGAAAGTTGCATGGTAGGTTTATTTGGAGTGTTCATAAACTCTTCGCGCTTCGGTCACCAGGCTCAGATAATTCCTGTCCAGCACGTTGTTCATAGAGAAGTTCTTCTTCGCCATTTTTTCGATATCCGCCCACGATACCGCCGATGCATAGCCGGGATCTTTCAGCTTCATTCCAAACAGCGCTATACAGGCGGCTTTTCGTTGTTCACCCGAAGCCCTGTCAAAGTTAATCAACTGATTGGGACAATTGTAGTCCATTTTCAATGCACCTTTCTTGCCGGGGAGGCAATAGCCGATGCTTATATCCGCAATATTCTCTATATCCGCGGAATCTTTTTTGGGGACCAGCTCGAAAAGCGCCACCAGCGAATGACCGGAAGCGATCTTCCCGCCTTCCATTCTCTGCGAGCTATCCGGGGCCGCAGTCCGCTCGAATCCGATCAGACGGTATTCCTTCACCAGGCTGGTGTCAAAACCGGCCGTTATATAGACACTATCCGCCACTGTGCAGACATTCGGCCCGAGCTCATTCAGCAATACCCTCTCGGCGTCTTCCGTCTCTTCGACCGCGGCAAAATTGCCATGCCCTATCTGCGCCATCCAGGGCAATTCGGAATTGCGGACACTGTCCATCCCCACACCCAGACAGGATAGCCGTATCCCTGCCTGCAGCTGCCCGTCGATCAGATCACCCAGCTCTTCACGGCTGGAGCCGCCGTTGCTGATATCTCCATCTGTGATCAGAATGATCTTGTTATTGCCTCCCGGTATCATCCGCTGCTTAGCCACCTGGTAGGCCAGTTTCAGGCCTTCTACACCCGGGGAGGGACCATCAGGCTTCAGCCCTTCGATGATGGATAGCAGCTGCCCCTTGTTCGAACCCGGCACGCCTTCTGCAGCCACCCCGACCCTTTTGCCAAACACCACGATGGAGACGTTGTCGTTATCCCGGAGATTCTTTATCAGCAGGGGAAAACCCGATCGTATCAACGGCAGCTTGCGGGGCATATCCATAGATCCCGACGCATCGATCAGATAGACCAGGTTGGCCGGCGGAGCCCCCTGCCGATCGCTGATGCGGGCACAGGTATTCAGGTACAGCAGCCGGTGCGCCCCATTCCAGGGACAGGACATGAGCCCTGAAGTGCAATGAAACAACGCCGCACCCTCCGGCTCTTCATAATACAGGTTGAAGTAGTTGAGCAGCTCCTCGATCTTTACCGCTTCCGCGGGAACCGGCATCCCCATGTCGAGGAAACGGCGGATCATGGAATAGGACATGCCGTCAATATTCGCAGGAAAAGAGACGCTTGCTCCGGAGCTCGCCGACAGGAGCCTTCCTTTCCTGGCCGGAGCAGGCACCCGCATCTTGAGGGTGATCTGTACAAAATCCGCCGACCGGATGGCCATTCGATAGGATTCATAGCCAGGCATGGCGATAAGCAGGGAATCCTCGCTGCTTCGGGAGCTGATCTCGAAGTTCCCTTCAAGACCGGTCTTATAGAGCGTACCGGTGGACCGGACGAGGACAGCGACATTCGGAAGCCTGTCGCCGTGGACGTCCCGCACCTCCCCCGTAAAGAAATATTGGGAATAGGATGCGGCAGAGGATGAAGAGAGGACTATGAATAAAAGTAGATGTAGCTTCAATAAAGAGATTTTTAACCGGCAATATCCTTATTAAGATACGACACATTTGCAAATCCACAATATGCAAATGCGGTGCCAGCCAGCAGATTATTCCGTCCGCAGACTCTTCACCGGGTTGGCCAGACCCGCCCTGATGGCCTGGTAGCCGATCGTGGCCAGCGCTACACCCGTGACCATCCCTCCCGCCAGTACGAATATCCACCAGGACAGGTCGATCCGGTAAGCAAAATCGCTCAGCCAGACATTCATCGCATACCAGCCCAGGGGTCCCGCGATCAGGAAGGCGATGCCGATCAGCCAGAGAAAGTCAGTGGAGAAAAGCGTGACGATCTGCCCCAGCGAGGCGCCCAGCACCTTGCGGATACCGATCTCCTTTGTCCGCTGTTCGGCTGCAAACATCACCAGCCCCAGCAGCCCCAGACAGGATATCAGGATGGCCAGGGACGCGAACAGCAGCGAAAGCCGGGTCATAAGCAGCTCGGTCTCATACATTTTCTGATATTCTTCATCTACGAACTGGTAGGCAAAGGCGAACTTCGGATTGATCTCCCGGTAGACCTTTTCGATACCGGCCAGCGCCTGCCTTGTCTGACCAGGCAGGGTCTTGACCATGATCACGCCAAAATATTCATACTCTTTTACATCCAGCAATATCGGGATGATGGGATCATGCAGCGAATTGGTATGAAAGTCCTTTATCACGCCGATGATATGCCCCTTCTTCTGCCAGGCCTGTACCCATTTCCCGATGGGGTTCTTCAGCCCCATTTCACGCGCCCCTGTCTCGTTGATCAAAAAAGCATCCGAGGAATCCGTCGGGTTCTGTGGGGAAAAATTTCGCCCCTCCACGATCGTCAGACCGAGCAGCCGGACAAAATCAAAACCTACAGAAGAAGGGTTTACCCCAACTTTGGAATTATTGCCCTTCCCTTCCCAGACGATCTGGTCGTCCGTCACCAGGAAATTCATGGAATGCGGCTCCTCGCTGCTGCGGTCAACCAGTGCTATCCCGGGACTCGCCAGCAGCCGTTGCTTGAAGAGCGCATATCCTTTTGCATTGGACAGCTCGCCCTCGATGCGCACGTAGATGATATTCTCCCGGTTATACCCCAGATTTGTCGTCTCTACATAATTGGTCTGCCGGGTGATCACGATCGTCGCGATCAACAGGAAAAGCGAAAGCACGAACTGAAATACGGTCAGTCCCTTGCGGAAAAGGACAGAGCTTTGCGTATATCTCACCACGCCCTTCAACACCCTCACCGGCCGCAGCGACGAAAGATACAGCGCCGGATAGCTGCCCGCAATCAGTCCCGTGACCAGCATGACTATAAGCAGGACGACCCAGAATCCCGGCTCCGCCAGCGGGTAGCGGATATGCTTGTCCGTGAACCCGTTAAAGGCCGGCAACAGCACCGCCAGCAATAACAGCGACAGGAGCATAGCCAGAAAGGAGAAGACCAGCGACTCTCCGATGAACTGGCCGATGAGATGCCCCCTCGTCGAGCCCACCACCTTCCGAAGTCCTATCTCCTTCGCCCGCCGGACCGACCTCGCGGTAGCAAGGTTCATAAAATTGACGCAGGCGATCAGCAGGATAAAAAGGGCTACGCTGCTGAAGATGCGGACATATTCGATACGACCGGCCGTAGGACGGCCATTGACAAAAACGTTATAAAGATACTGGTCCCCCATGCGCTGCAGCCCCGCCCGCTGTGTGGCCCTTTCGGCAGGGGCCAGCCGGGTAGCCATATAGCTGTTGATCGCCGTTTCTGTCGTCCGGGGATCCGCTCCGGGAGCAAGTTCCATATAGGTCCGGAAACCAGGGCTTGCCCATTCCAGCTGACGGCTCTTCTGCGCTTCCCAGGACAGAAGGAAATCACAATGGAAGGAACAATGCTCGGAAAGGTTCTCGTAAACGGCCGATACGGTCAGGTCCATTTTGTCCTCATACCGGACCAGCTTGTCCATCGCCGCATGCACGCTTCCGAACAGCGACTCCGCCACCTTCCGGGAAATGGCCACGCTGTAGATGCCAGACAACGCTGCGGCAGGCCGCCCTTCCAGCAAAGGAAAGCCGAACAGGCTGAAGAATCCCCCGCTGGCCCGCGCGCCGTCGAACTTGATGACCTTGTCACCGACCTGCAGCGTCTCCGGATGCCCCCAGGGCAGCTCATAGCCCGTAGCATAGAATACGGTATTTCGCACCGCCGGCACCGATCCCGCCGTCTCCTCGAGCGCAAATTCCCGGATATTCTTCGGGCGATTGAAAGAGATCGGCGTGTTATATCCTCCCTCCACATGACCGTCGGCGGTAGTAGTCATATAGACGGTATACAGGTTCTTCTCCTTACCGTAAAAATTGTCTATACTCCGCTCGTCCTGCACCCAGAGAAAGATGAAAAGACAGCAGGTCATGCCCAGGCCAAGGCCGAAAACGTTGATACCGGCATAGACCTTATGCCGCAGGATGTTCCGCCAGGCGATCTTTATATAATTCTTTAACATCGGAAGGATTTATTCGGTTCTTAACGTTTGAACAGGGTTCATCGACGCCGCTTTCAATGCCTGATAGCCAACGGTCAGCATAGTGATCACCAGCGCGGCAAATGCCGTCAGCAAAAAGACATCGGCGTTTATGGTCGTCCGGTAGGCAAAGCCGTCCAGCCATTTGTGCATGCCGAGATAGACCAGGGGGAAGGCAATGACAATGGCAAACAATACCAGCGAAACGAACTCCCGCGACAACAGATAGGCCAGCTGCAGGACAGAAGCCCCCACCACCTTTCGTATCCCCAGCTCTTTCTTCCTCCGCTGGGCGGTAAAAGCCGCCAGGCCAAACAGCCCCAGACAGGAGATGAGGATAGCCAGCCCCGCGAAATAACGCGATAGGATACCAATGTTTTGCTCTGCGGTATATAGCGCCCGGTAGTCCTGGTCCAGCCAGCGAAACTCAAACGCCATTCCCGGACTGAATCCGGCATAGAGCGCCTTTATAGCTTCGATCGTCGCCTTCTCGCTGCCAGCCCTGACCCTCACTACCACATTGCCCGCAAAGGGATGCACCCAGAAGAAACAGGGTTTCACATTCTGGTATAACGATTCAAAATTAAAGTCCTTCGCGACGCCGACGATCTGCCTGTCATGCCCCCAGAAGCGAATGGTTTTCCCGACGGGGTCCTTCAATCCCATCGCCCGGATGGCCGCCTCGTTGAAGATGATCTCGTCGTCAGCCTTTGCGCTGGGAGAGACGTATCGCCCCTCCTTCAGCCGGATACCAACAGTTTCCAGGAAATTATAGCCCACTTCTAAGTTAGCAAACTCTATCTTCTCTCCTCCGGCTGGCCTGCCGGGCCACTGAAAATCGCTGATAGCGCCATGGTCACCCGTCAGCGTATGATAATAGCTGGAGGCGCTGACTACCCCGGGAATACGTGAAACTTCATGAATGAACGAAAGGCCTGTCTTCGTGATCGTCGAGTCCACCGCCGGATGAAATTCAAAATGCAGCACGTTTTCCCTGTTATAACCGAGGTCCTTCGACTGAATATAGCTGACCTGCCGGTAGACGATGAACACCGCCGCGATAAATATGACTGATAGCGTAAATTGAAAGACAACAAGGCCCTTCCGGGTCCAGAGCTCGCTGAGAGAAGTGCGCAGCTTGCCCTTCAATACGGTCACCGGCGTGAACGATGACAGATAAAAAGCCGGATAGCTACCCGCCAGCAAGCCCGTAAAGACCGCTGTCCCCATCACGGCAAGCAGTATGCCCGGGTCTGCAGAGACATGGAGGTCTTTGCCGGTGATACCGTTGAACACCGGTAAAAAAAGCCGGACCATGACCAACGCCAGCATCAGCGCGATAACGCTCATGGCTACCGACTCGCCGAGATATTGCAGCACCAGCGATCCGCGGCTTGCCCCCACTACTTTTTTGATACCGACCTCCTTCGTCCGGTACGAGGCCCTGGCAGTGGAAAGGTTCATAAAGTTGATACAGGCGATAAGAAGAATAAAAATGGCCACAATAGAGAATAGCCGGACATAGACGATCCGGCCACCGGCCGCGGCCCCATTCTCGTAATGATCGTGCAGATACCGGTCGGAAAATTTGACCAGGAACAGCGTCGCCAGCTCACCCTTGGTTCTTCCCTGCAAAAAGTTGTGGACCTTGGCATTCAACGACGCGATATCCGTCCCCTTCTTCACGACGATATATGTATTGGGATCGCTGTTGTACCATTGCTGCAGCCCATTCCGCTTTTCCAGGGCGAGGTCGAAGTTGAAGATGAGGTCGAACCGTTCAGTGGCATTGGGCGGGTTGTCGCGATAGACCCCGACGATCAAAAAGTCGCCGCTGAACTCGTTCTGATCCCACTTGATGGTCTTCCCGACAACTCCTTCTGTTGTACCGAACAGTTTCCTGGCCATGACGTCGGAGACGGCTACCGAACGCTTATCGGCAAACAGTCGACCCCTGTCCCCGGCCAGCCAGGGACAGGTAAAAACGTCGAAATAGTCTCTGCTGACATACTGCCCGTCGGCCTTCAGCTGTCGATCCCCCACCTTCACGGCCCCTTTGTACGTAAACCAGGACGCCGAAAATACGGTTGCTGCAGATTCGACCTCGGGCAATTCTTTCTTCAAAGCCGGAGCGAGGATGCCGGCAGTGCTGGTGCTCGTATTAATGCCTGCGGCCGTCTTGAAATTGGCCATCACCTGGTACAGCCGATCGTCCTTTTCATTGTATTTGTTCACGTGCAGCTCGTCGAAGACCCAGAGTCCGATGAGCAACGTACAGGCAAGACCGACAGAAAGACCCAGCAGATTGAGGAGGGTGAACTGGCGGTCCTTTTTCAGGTTTCGCCAGGTCATTCTGAGATAGCTTTTCAGCATGGCAGTGAATTATGACCATTCCGCCGCGAAGAAGATGCCCGTTTCCTTAGTTTCTGAGAACCAAAAAATTACACAAAACCCAGCGCATACAACTGTCCGCTAGCGATACACCCGCTGTCCGCGTATATATTGGGCGACGTCCACCATGGGAGCCACCCAGATATCCCCCTCGTGCTCTTTGAGATAACGGATCAGCTGCCGGTGGTCTTCCAGCGCCACATTGATATTGTGTCCTCCGCCTACGCCGTGAAACAGAAAGACGACCAGTGTACCCGAGTCCATGGCCTGTTTCACCAGCCCGATCATATAGTCGGCATTCTGGCCATTGATGCCATAGCAACGGATATTCGAAAGATCGATGCGGGCGGCTGTTTCAAAGCCGGAGTTCGTCCCCCGCGCTGCGACAAAATCATTCTTCAGCGAATCGTAGAAAAGCGTATCCCCGATGCGCAGGTCGCCACAGGGAAAGGCGAAGGTCCGCGCCGACCGCCCGTCAATGGCCGAAAGCAGCTCGTTGTTGGCTCTTATCTCGTTGACGGCGCGGCGAACTGAATACTTCGAAAGGTCATTGTCCTGGGTTATCCAGCTGCGACCGGGCCGGCTGCCGTCACAGGGATGGAACAGCGAGTGATTGCCCAGCTCGTTGCCTTTTGCCGCCACCCTTCGCCAGTCGCCGATCCGCCGGCTTACCGCGGGCGAAGAGCCGATCAGATAAAAGGTCGCATTAAGACCCGCGCTGTCCAGCTCGGGCATCACCTTGTCGAGATGGTTGTCGATGGCGTCGTCATAGGTCAGCACGACCGCGCATCGCTTGTGGTTCCACAACCCCGTATCCTTCGGAGGATAGATCCTGTACCGTCCCCCACAGTGCAGCAGGCTCATGATAAACAAGAGGCCGTCGTAGTATCGTTCCACCCACTGCTGCGGAATGGGCGAATTCCATAGCGCTTCGACAAACGCCTTGCTGCCCGGCCGCGTAGCCGACAGCCCCGTAACTGCATTGGTGGCGACAAGCCCGCTGGCGTGCCGGTTATCCAGCTTCCCGCCATCCAGCGTATATTGGCAACCGTAAGTATCCATACCCTGTGAGGCGAAAAAGGACTGGACGCGGTCGCTAAGGGCCCGCTCGCGGTTGTCCTTAGCCCACCAGCTATAGTCCACGGACCAGTTGCTGGCCGTCCGCCAGGAGTCAAAAGAAAAATTGGCCGACCGGTGATTGCGGGGCGAGACAAACGCAGTCCCGTCAAAATTGGCATAGTCCGGCGCCAGCCCCGTCTTCGGACTCGTCGACCGCTGGAAATAAACCCGGCTGGTATCCGCCGCCGCCGCCCAGAACGCGCGGTCTTCCACCGGCCCCCAGCGTGCCCACAGCTCATAAAAGGCCGGCAAATGATAAGAAGGGTCTGAGAATCCGCCACGTTCCACCCCCGGCACAAAACGGATCATCTTAGCGTCTTCGTTGACCATCGTAGCAATGGTCCGCGGACCGAACTTCGTCGGACCGGACTTCAACGGATGGTGCCGCATCGTCGTCAGTATCTTATCGGCCCAGGCCGCATAATTATAGATACCCGACCCGTTGCCCCACCTGCCCGCAGCAAAATAGAGCGACATGACAAAATATTCTTCTCCGTCCGGCGCTGGCGTCTCCTCGTTAGGCGTCCCGTCCCGCTTCAGCGACCAGGAAAAATATCCGGCCGAAGGATGGGCCTCATCGCTGATGTACATATAGCTGAGGGCATAGTTCCAGATCGCGTCAAACTCCGCCTTCTTGTCCAGCTGTACGGCGATCATCATCCCATAGGACATCCCTTCGGTGCGGATATCGTGGTGGGGAACATCGCTGACATAGGCCAGGGGACCGTTGGCATTGCTGCCCGCGGGGAAATACACCGCCTGGCTGCTGTCCCCATGGAACAGCTGCTGAAAGGCCGCGTCGATCTTTGCCGATATCGCGGCCTCGCTATGACCATTTTCGAGGAAAAGATTTCGATAGACACCCGTGGCAAAGGCGCCAGTTTTCTGGGCAAAAGTCGCGGATGTGACGACGACGAGCAGTAGGGCAAACAAGCATTTCATACCCCAATATAAGAAAAAAATGCAACCGATTACAACACGGCATCTTCCCGGATTCCGGGTATTTTCATAATCAGGCAACCCCTGCATCCCCATCGGCGTTTTCCATTCCCAGAAACTATTTCGAACAACCAAGAACCATTTGCTCCAGGGACCATTTTATTCCCGGGAACCAGTTTTCATTTTTTATTTAAACAACCATGAAACGTAACAACCACCATTTCGCAATGGCAGGTATCGCCATCGGCATGCTGCTAACTATCGCATCCTGCTCCAAAAAAGACAACAACAGCGCTCCCACTCCTCCACCTGTACCAAAAATTCAGATACAGCTGGCGGACAACACCAAATTCGGCAAGATCATGACCGACAGCAATGGCCGGTCGCTCTATTTCTTCTCGAATGACGCAGGCGATACTTCTACCTGCTATGGCGGCTGCGCAACAGCCTGGCCCGTCTTCTATGTGAATAATCCCACACTGTCTGACGGACTGAAAAGCGCTGATTTCGCCACTATCACCCGCAACGACGGCAGCAAACAAACTACCTATAAAGGATGGCCGCTGTACTACTTTGCTCAGGACAGCAAAGCCGGCGATGTCAACGGAGATCCCGTCGGCAAGGTCTGGTATATCGCAAAACCCGACTATACGGTAATGATCTCCAACGGACAGTTGAAAGGCAACGACGGGAATCTTTATGACTCGCTGTACAACGTCGGCGTAACGGGACTCACCCGCTATATCACTGACGACCACGGACACACGCTGTACAATTTCAAGAACGACTCCTTCAACATCAACAAATTCACCAAGGCCGACTACAGCAACAATCCCAGCTGGCCGATCGACACCATCGCGACTATCGGCAGCGTTCCTTCCACCCTGAACAAGGCTGACTTTGCCAATATCACCGTCGTTGGCCGCACACAGCTGACCTTTAAAGGACGGCCCCTGTATTTCTTCGGCCCCGACGCCGCCAAACGCGGCAGCAATAAAGGCATCAGCATTCCCAACGCCAACAAGCCCATCACCTGGCCCTATGCGAATGAGAATATCACTCCGGCGCCAGTACATAATTAATAGACGAACGAGCTCCAACATCCGTCTCCTCTTCATAGACAGGGTTATCGCCAAAAGCGGTAACCCTGATTTATTTTATACATTATACGTCGCAAAAGGACAATAAAACGGATCATACATATTTTTTAATTAAATATGTTTTTGATTCCCAGGTCTTTCTATTATATTGGTACCAAATTCAATACCCCATGCCGAAACTAAACCCTGGCAGAAAACCATTATTTGGTAGAGGAAGATATTTGATCTTCCTTCTGACTTCGGTATTCTTTCCCTTTTTGCTGCAGGCGCAGCCCAGAATAAATTCCTTCACCCCAACTTCGGGTCCTATAGGTACTACGGTAACCATCACCGGTAGTAATTTTGGCGCTACGCCCACAGACAATATCGTCTATTTCGGCGCGGTAAAAGCAAACATCACTTCGGCGAGCGCGACATCAATGACTGTCGCCGTGCCAATAGGCACGACCTATGAGCCGATCACGGTGACCACCGGTGGACTGACCGCATATTCGGCGATCCCCTTCAACGTGATCTTCTCCGACAACGGCCAGTTCACGCCCCAGGCCTTCAGCACGGGAACACCGGTACCGACCGGAGGGTCCCTTCCGACGATGATCTCCTCCAAAGACTTCGACGGCGATGGCAAGATCGACCTGGCCATCATCATCGGACAGGGTTTACAGGTGTATAACAATACTGGCAGGCTGGGCTTTCCCCAGGTCACTGCCCTCCCGGCGCCCTATGTTCTGCCCAATTCTGCCGGCCCCCAGGCCCTGGCAGCAGGAGACCTCGACGGGGACGGCAAGCCCGAACTGCTGGTAGCCGCACCCGGCGACAGCAATATTTACGTCTTCCAGAATACCAGCACGTCCGGACATATCTCGTTCAATTCGACGCCTTCCGCTGTATTGGCTTCCTTCAATATCGGCTACATCACTCTTGCCGATTTCAATGGGGACGGCAAGACCGATATAGCTACCCTCGACCACATGGGTGACACGACTCCGAACACCTATGCTCATATTAACGTTCTCGCAAACAACAGCACCCCCGGACATTTTTCGTTTGGGGCGGGACAGTCACTGCCATTGGTCTCAGGCGCCTACCCTATGATGCTCGTCACCGCCGACCTCGACGGGGATGGAATGCCCGAACTGGCTTATACAGAGGCAAACAATAACGAGATCTATATATTTCAGAACGGGTCCAGCCGGGGAGGCGCCTCGATCAGCCTGACCCCTGTGACAACGCCACAGCCCCTGATCACCGGAGATCCGGACGTCTATGGCAACTACCCCAACCCCGATGGGATCGCAGCTGCCGACATGGACGGCGACGGCAAGATCGACCTCGTGGTAGCAAATTATTTTACAAGTAATCTGGGGATCTTCCGCAATACCAGCACGCCGGGGAATATCTCGTTCAGCATAGAATCCACGACAACCCCGACGCCCCTGTATCCCGCCCAGATCGCCTTCAGCGACCTGGACGGCGATGGCCTGCCCGACCTGAGCCTGATTACCCAGGGCGCCGGCAGCCCGCAGGGCGATTCGGTTACCGTATACCGGAATACCAGCAGCGGAGGGCACCTGACGCTTGCGCCAGGCGCCAGCTATCTCGCCAATTCACAGGCGTATTGGGTAGCCCCGGCCGATATGGACGGAGACGGTGTCCCCGACCTCCCTGTGGTCAACAACGGCGCGAGCTCGGTATCCATCCTCATCAACAAAAGATCGACCGACCTTGCCATTACCTCCTTTACACCGGACACCGCCTCCACCGGCACAGTCGTGACGATCACGGGAATTAGTTTTACCGGGATCACCGGCGTCAGCTTTGGCGGCGTGCCCGCACAGTATACAGTCGTTTCGCCCACTTCGATCATTGCAACGGTTGGCCCCGGCGCTACCGGCCTGGTAAAGGTCACGACGGCAAATGCCTTTGCCACAATGCCCGGCTTTTTCTTTCAGAACTTTCCGACTACGATCACCAGCTTCTCCCCTCAGAGCGCCGGCACGGGCACTGCCGTGCTGATCAAGGGCACCGGCTTTGTGTCTAACCAGGTCAACGCCGTCAGCTTTGGCGGAACACCCGCAACCTCTATCAACGTCATCTCCGATACGACCATTTCAGCCATTGTCGGCGCCGGCTCGACAGGAAGCGTAAAAGTGATCGCTCCCGGGGATACGGTTGCAGCAACCGGGTTCACCTATACCACCGCCAGCACCGGCCCGCCGACCATCAGCTCGTTCTCGCCCCTGAGCGGCATGCAGGGCGCGGAGATCGTCATCACCGGCACCAACCTGTCCAACGTCACCAGCGTGACCTTTGGCGGTATGCCCGCACAGTCATTCCAGATATATAGCGATAATTCCATCCACGCCTTCGTCGCCGCCGGCGCAACCGGCAGCGTGGCAGTCAATGGCGCCAATGGCAACGCGTCTTATCCCGGCTTTACCTTCCTTACAGCACCGCCGCCGCAAAATCCTCCGCGCCTCACGTCGTTCACGCCGCAGAGCGCAGGCACCGGCGCGACAGTGACTATAACAGGACTGTATCTGAAAGACGTCGTCAGTGTCAGCTTTGGCGGCAGCCCCGGCATCATCAACAGCCAGAACGATAGCACCATCGTTGCCATCGTAGGCACCGGCGCTACGGGCCAGGTAAGGGTCGCCGGACCGGTCGGCGCGGATTCGCTCAAAGGATTCATCTTTATATATGACACCACCCGGACCAGCCCCGCCGGAAGCTTCCAGCTGGTACAGTTCAGCGGCGCTACATCGGGCAATCAGCCACACCTGAACTGGCAGACCCGCAACGACGGCAGCATTTCCTTCTTTGCGCTGGAAAGAAGTGTCGACGGCAATCAGTTCAACGTGATCGGCACCATCCCCGTCAGCAACAAGACGGGCGCCAGCCACACCTATACCTTCACGGATCTGTCCCCCAGGAATGGCATCAATTATTACCGGCTTAAAATGGAGGATACGACCGCGCACTATACCTATAGTCCGACGATATCCCTGCAGCTGTCCAATTCCACGCCGCTGCTGGTGATCTATCCCAACCCCGTAAAATATGGCTTCTTTCTGGTCGACCTCCCCGAGGCAACCAGCACGTCGACCTTCCTGCTGACAGACCTGTCCGGCAGGATCATGAAGAAAGTCATCGTGGCCCCCGGCCAGTCCCAGGTAAGGATCGATATACCAGGGCTTCCCAGAGGAACCTACCAGCTCCGATGGACGGACGGCGCGAAGATGGCCTACCAACCAATACTTGTCCTGTAATAAAAAAACCTGTCGGCAAGAAAAAGCCCGGCCTTCGCCGGGTTTTTTTTATGCTATAACTTCCTGGAAACTTTGCTGGAACTCCTCTCCATACATCTGATGGTATTCCCGGGTGAACTTTTCAAAAGCTGCTTTCGCCATAGAGTGCCGCCCCAGCATGCTGAGACTCCTGCATTTCACCCGCAAGGCCTCCTCGTTGATGGGATCAAATAAGAATATACCACCCGCAACCTCGAGCAACAGCTCGGCATCCGTCGCAAAAGGGGTAAGCGCCGCAGACAAAGCATCCAGCACTTTTCCCGATATCTCCGATTGAATATCGTCCAGCCAGTCATAAGACGTATCCGGCAAAAGGCTTCCCCGGTGCACGATCTGCAGCAGCTGCCGGATATGCGCCTTGTCCGGAGCGTGCTGCCCGTTCAACAGCGAATAGAAGCGCGCCAGGTCGATGCTGATCTCTTCCGCCTTGTACTGGAATACCCATTTGTCGGCCTCCTTTACGATGCCGCAGGTTCCCAGCCTGTCGAGAATAGCCTTCAGCTTGACCATATTGACGCTTCGGTTGTTCTGCGCGTCCTTGCTGGATTTATCCCTCCACAGGGTCGCATATAGTTTCTCGGACGAAATACCCTTGCCCGACCGGATAGAGTACAGGGCGATCAGCAGGAACAATTCCTTCAGCAATGGCGTGAACAGTTTCGTCAGGTCATTACCCGCCTTATCTACTACTTCGAACGGTCCGAAGAAGAATATCTGCGCGATCGGCGCCGGCGGATCGACGGCCACTGGTGCAGGCCCGCTCAGGGCCGCACGTTCACCGGTCACGGCTACCGCAGCATGTCCGCCCGTACCTGCCACCGCCGGCGGAACAGCGGCCTTCTTCCTTCTACCAAACATGAACCAGGTCAGTCCCCCCAGCGCCATGATCGCCAGCGCATACCCCCACCAGGGAGTCGAAGAGCTGGCAGCCACTACAACGGGCGAGATCGCATAAGGCGGGAATGCAATGGAATAGATCCTGACATCTGTCTTGTTGTCCTTATTGGTATAAAACGTGACGGCCACCAGCTTCTTCCCCGTGGGGGAATAATACAGGTCGGCAAACGAACGCACGTCATAGAAAGAATAAGGAATGGTATCACCCAGCAGCTCATATTCCGGCGAGCCCAGCGAGCCCCTGATCAGCTGCAGCGTGGAGTTGAAACGGTCATTGGGGAAGACCAGGCCATAGTATTCTCTGGCCTTGTCGTCGATGATCAGGCTGTTCGCAAAGCAGAACTGCTTGTCCGGCTCCTTCAGATGATAGATAGTTCTGAACCGCTGATCTTTGACACTATAGGCAAATAGATCGTAGTAGTATCTGGGATTGACCATCTGGTCACCGGTATTGCTGCCGTATCCGCCCAGCAAAAAGGCCGTGTCACCCGCGCTGTTGATGCCTGCCGCTCCCAGATAGTGCGGAGGCAGGTGGTCTCCTTTTGGAGTGACGACCTCCCATTTTCTTTGCGGGATATCATAGCGCTGTACCAGGTTCTTGTAGTGCAGCTGCCCGTACCCGCCTATAAGATAGATCGCGGAGTCCTTCCGGGAAACGAATTTATTCGCATGCCAGAACTCCGTCAGAGGGCCCGGCAGAAAATGAGCGTCCCACCGGTTCTCGCTGCCCTGCCAGGTCCTGACCGTCTTTTGATCAATATAGGTGTCGTATAGCCGGTCCTGTGTCGGATCGAAAATGGCCTGGTGCCCCGCAGGTAGACGTGTAGGATCGTCGGGGTCGCCTATCTTCACTCCCGAAAGGGTCGACCGGGATAGCGGGAAGCTATAAAGCGAATCGGGCGTGACCAGGTACACCAGCTCTTTGCCGGGATCAAAGGCGACAGAAGGTATTCCATTGATCTGACAGGCGCTCACCAGCTGCCAGTCCTGGTGGCGGCTGCGGATCCAGATAGGGTTGGTCGCATGCGCCGGCTTTTTCGCGACGCTGTCGCGACAGTCATCACCCGAAGCCTCCGACAAAGGCCAGTAATAACGCAGCCGCTTGTTCTCAGCGAGCCGGATATTACGTATGCTCATGGGTGGGATATCTGCCGTCTGGAACTCATCTGCACTGCTGGACCCAAACACTAACCGAAAACAAGGGTCCCCCTTGAATGGCGCCTTGCTTTTCCCTACCAGCTTGCTGTTGACATAGAATTCCAGGCCTTTTTCCTTTGTTGCAAAGTGCATTGCCACCTGGTTCCATTGGCTATAAAGCCGGGGAGAATCGATCCTGAACGTTCCGGCAACCGTCTCTCCGATGATAAAATTGAAACTGCCCAGCTTTTGATTATATATCAGGTCGATATTCTGATGGTCGGTGGTAATGATCCGGAAGACATAGCCAAAATAGGTCTCCATACGCGGGGCAAACTGGAGGTCGAAAGACAGCTCGGCATCCTCCGTCAGACACAAGGGTTCTACGGGGCTTAGGTTCAGGCCTGTCCTTTTCTCCTGTACGACCTCATGGCTGGCGAATTGTAATCCATAAGATTGTGAATGTCCTGCATAAGTAAAGAACGCTACTAATATGACGAAGCAAACAGCTATTTTCATGTTCACACTGGAAAGGGCTAAAAATACACTTTTTTCCCTATTCGGCCGCCGTCCGTCGAAACCACCTCAACCAGTCGCGCCCTACTCCCCGCCGTCTGCCGAAACCATCCCACACGGTCGCGCCCTATTCCCATTTCCAGTTGAGCACTTCCGGCATATCCAACCCCTCCCTGTCAATATACGCCCGATGCTGGATCAGCATATCCTGCATTTCCTGTTTGATATAAGCGCATTTCTCCCCCAGCCCGGGCAGTCGGTCGATTACGTCCATTACCAGGTGGAACCGGTCCATCTCGTTCAGCACGGTCATATCGAAAGGCGTTGTGATCGTCCCTTCTTCCTTGTATCCCCGGACATGCAGATTGCCGTGATTCGTTCGCCGGTAGGTCAGCCGGTGTACCAGCCAGGGATACCCATGATAGGCAAAAATGATGGGTTTGTCCCTGGTGAACAGCATATCGAAATCGCTGTCGCTTAGCCCGTGCGGATGCTCGGTCTGAGGCTGCAGCTTCATGAGATCGACCACGTTGACCATTCGGATCTTCAGCTCAGGCAGCTTCTTGTGAAGAATGGAAATGGCGGCGAGTATCTCCAGCGTAGGCACATCCCCCGCCGCAGCCATTACCACATCGGGCTTGCTGTCCTGGTCATTGCTGGCCCAGGTCCAGATACCAACCCCCTTCGTACAGTGCAGGACCGCCTCATCCATATTGAGCCACTGCGGAGCAGGATGCTTGCCGGCAACCACAACGTTCACATAGTGCCGGCTCCGCAGGCAGTGGTCCATCGTCGACAGCAGACAGTTGGCGTCAGGCGGAAGATAGACCCTGACAACCTCGGCCTTTTTATTGACCACATGATCGATGAACCCCGGGTCCTGGTGCGTAAACCCGTTATGGTCCTGCCGCCAGACATGAGACGCCAGCAGATAGTTCAGCGAAGCGATCTTACGGCGCCACGGGATATGCAAGGTCACCTTCAGCCATTTGGCGTGCTGGTTGAACATCGAATCTATAATATGGATAAAGGCCTCATAGCTGTTGAGCAATCCGTGCCTGCCTGTCAGCAGATAGCCCTCCAGGAAACCTTCACACAGGTGCTCGCTGAGTACTTCGATCACCCGCCCGTCACTGGCCAGGTACTGATCCTGCGGTGTTATTGGCAGCTCCCACTGGCGATTGGTCTCTTTAAAAACGGCGTCCAGCTTATTCGATAGCGTCTCGTCCGGCCCGAATAGACGAAAGTTCCGTTGCTCCTGGTTAAGACGGATGACCTCCGCGAGAAAACCTCCCAATACCGTCGTGTCCGACGCCTTTACCTTACCGGGGCCGGACACCTTCAGCGCAAAATCCCTGAAGTCCGGCATTCGCAGGTCTTTCATCAGCAACCCGCCATTGGCATTGGGATTGGCGCCCATCCGCCGCTCACCCACAGGGGCCAGCTCCGCCAGCTCAGGCCGCAGTGCCCCCTTTTCATCAAACAGCTCTTCCGGCTTATAGCTCTTCAGCCATTCTTCCAGCAGCCGCAGCTGCTCTCTGTTGCCCGCCGGGTCAGGTATCGGCACCTGGTGCGCCCGGAAAGTTCCTTCGATTGGCTGCCCGTTGACAAACTTCGGCCCCGTCCACCCCTTCGGTGATCGCAATACCAGCATTGGCCAGCGCGGGCGATCCATCTTTTCTTTGGCTGAGGTACGGATCATTCGGATCTTCTCAACGATCTCGTCGAGAGCGGTAGCCATCAGCTCGTGCATCTTCTCCGGCTCATCGCCCTCGACGAAATGTACGTCCCATCCATACCCATTGAGTAGCTGCTCCAGCTCGGGACGGCTGATCCGCGCCAGTATCGTCGGATTGGCGATCTTAAACCCATTAAGGTGCAATATCGGTAGGACTGTCCCGTCCGTCACGGGATTGAGAAACTTATTGGAATGCCAGGACGTAGCCAGCGGACCCGTCTCGGCCTCACCATCGCCGATGACACAGGCAACGATCAACGAAGGATTATCGAAGACCGCGCCGAACGCATGACTCAGCGAATAGCCAAGCTCGCCTCCTTCGTGGATCGACCCCGGACACTCCGGGGAGACATGGCTGGGTATCCCGCCGGGAAAGGAGAACTGCCTGAACAGTCGGCACATCCCCTCCTCGTCGCGGCTGATATCGTGATAAACCTCGGAATAGGTCCCCTCCAGGTAAGTATTGGCAACCAGCGCCGGACCGCCATGACCGGGACCGGAGATATAGATCATATTCAGGTCGTACTCCCGGATGATCCTGTTGAGATGAACGTAGATAAAATTCTGCCCCGGCGAGGTGCCCCAGTGCCCCAGCAAAAGGTGCTTGATATGCTCGGGAGCAAGCGGCTCTCTCAATAGCGGATTGGCCTTCAGGTACATTTGTCCTACGGACAGATAGTTGGCGGCGCGCCAGTAGGCATGCATCTTTTGCAGCAGCCCGGTGGAATTATTTATCATAAGATTACTGTTCTTTTAATAGCTGATCCACGGTACGGGCGATCATCCATTCTTCATCGGTAGGGATTGCATAGACGGCCACAGGACTCCCGCCGGCGGCGATCAAAAGGGAATTCTGTTCGTTGGCCTTTGGGTCCAGGTGGACGCCCAGAAAGCCAAGACCGGCGCATACACGCGAGCGTATGACGGACGAGCGCTCGCCGATGCCGCCCGTGAACACCAGCGCATCCAGCCCTCCCAGCACCGCCGAGTAGGCGCCGATCGTCTTCTTTATCTGATAGCAGAAAAGATTCACCGCCTCCGCCGCACGTTCGTCCTCGCTCTCCCGCGCCAGCAGGTCCTGCATATCCGGGCTGGTGTCCGAGACGCCCAGCAGCCCTGATTCATGATTGACGAGACGGCTGAATGCGGCAGCATCCAGGCCCTCATTTTGCAGAAGATACCCAACTACCCCCGGGTCCAGGTCGCCCGTTCGGGTCCCCATGACAATACCACCCGTAGGCGTAAACCCCATCGTCGTATCTATGCTGACCCCTTCCTTCACCGCGGCCAGACTGGCCCCGCTGCCCAGATGCGCAAGGATGACCGAGCCACGCGCCCTCGCCGCATCGATCCGCATCAGCTCTTCCAGCACATAGGAATACGACAGGCCATGAAAGCCATACTTCCTCAGCCCCATCCCGTCATAGCGCCGCGGCAGCGGCAACAATTGCGCCTGTCGCGGCAGGCTGGCATGAAAAGCCGTATCAAAACAGGCTACCTGCGGCGTATCCGGCTGCTCCTTACGGAACAGCTCGATGAGCCCGATCTCGCCGGGAAGATGGTCAGGATCATAAGCCACGATCCCGCGCAGCTCATTTAATAACGATCCGTCGATGATAGACGCCTGGCGGTGCTGCAGGCCATGCACTACCCGGTGACCGATGGCCGCTGGCGCCCCCGCCTCCTGCCGCAGCCATCCGAGCAGAAAAGCCGCCGCTTCCACGGGAGAAGCAGCGGTCGCTGGTATCTCGTTGGTTTTATTATTTCGGTTATCCGTATAGGTTAGTTTTGATCCGTCCAGACCGACCCTGTCGATCTTGCCCGACAACACCAGGGAAGGCATCGCGCCCGGCGCCGTCGCATACAGAGCGAATTTGATGCTCGACGACCCGCCGTTGACAGCCAGAATATTTTTATTTTCCGGATGCATAATTTAACTAAAGTTAGCTACCTTGTAATGTTGTTTAGAAAGATTGCCACCATATTATTGTTATCTTTTTTGTTTTTCAATTGGGTAGGTTACTGGCTTTTCATCTCCTGGGTCGAAAGCCACGAAGAGACCCTTCTGGAGAGCAGGCTGGAGGACGGCAGATACGACCGCTCACAGCTGATACTGGTCAAAATATCCGCTGACCATCTTCCCTATAGCAACGCATCGACGTCCTTTGATCGTGAGGGTGGGAAGGTCGACATCGGTAACCTCCACTACAGATATGTTGGAAAAAGGTTGTTCAACGATTCGGTAGAATTTTTGTGTCTGCCCGACAGGGAAGCCAGCCGGTTCCAGAATGTAAAAAATAGTTTGCTCAGCCTCGTCAACGACCTGCAAAATACAGGCCATTCAAAGGTTCCGGGGTCGGGCAATTCCGGAAAGATAGCGTCCAACGTTCTAAAAGTTTGCTTTCCCGTCCCGCATGGCCTGACGGTCAACGGCTTTCCGGTTCTTCTATCACACGCCGCGGCATATGCAGGCACCACCCTCTCTCCCGGCTATTCGCGTATCAGCAAGCAGCCTCCACGGCCCGACGGGATTCTATAAAACCCTATCCTCTGTTTTGATCACCAAATAATTTCGCACAATAACCCTGTTATATACATGAAGAATTTTCTATTCGTTGCTCTGGCGGCGATTGTTCTGTTGACATCCTGTAATTCCAAGCACGACTACGAGCAGGTATTCAAAGATCCCAACCTCTATTGCAACACCGTCCACGAACTGAATACCGTCGTCATGGGAAATAACTTCGGTCCCATCGTCGCCTCCCGCAACTATCTCTACTCGGCCGTCGCCGGCTACGAAGTAATAGCCGGTGGATACCCCGACAAGTACAATTCCCTGGCAGGACAGCTGCACGGGCTGAATTCCATGCCCAAGCCCCCTGCCGGCGTAAAGATCAACTACGAGCTGGCCTCCCTGCTGGCCTATTGTAAATTAGGCGAGGCCGTCACTTTCCCGGAAGGAAGCATGCGTAAATACACCGACAGCCTAAAGAAAATGGCAAAAGACCACGGGATGCCATCCGACGAATTGGCCGCCACTGTCGCCTATGCCGACACGATCGGTTCCTCTGTCATGGCCTGGAGCAAAAAAGACAACTACGCACAGACAAGAGGAGCCACCGAATACATGGTCAATGACTCCCCCGGCCGCTGGGTACCCACCCCACCCGCCTATACGCCCGCCATGGAGCCACACTGGCGCGAGATCCGTTTTATCGTCGTGGACAGCGTCAGGGAATTTATCCCCCACCCGCCCTATCCGTTCAACGTAACCGACAAAAAAGCCCCCTACTACCAGGAAGTAAAGAAGATACAGAACAAGGGCGACAGCCTTAGCCCCGAAGAGACCTGGATCGCCGACTTCTGGGACGACAATCCTTTCAAGCTCAACGTCAGCGGTCACCTGATGTTCGGCACTAAGAAATTCTCGCCGGCCGGCCACTGGATGGGCATCGTCGGCATCGCCGCACAAAAATCAGGCGTTGACTTCGCCACCACCACCGCCGCCTACGCCAGGACGGCCATCGCCCTGTTCGACGCCTTTATCGAATGCTGGAATATCAAATACACCTATAATACCCTCCGCCCCGAGACCGCCATCAACAAATATTTCGACCCCAACTGGCGCCCTCACCTGCAGACCCCGCCTTTCCCGGAATATACGTGCGGACACTGTACGATCTCCGCATCTGCAGCCGAGGCCCTGACAAAAGATTTCGGCGACAACTTCTCCTATACCGACACGACCGAGCTGGAGTTCGGTATCAAAAGCCGCAGCTTTACCTCTTTCCGCAACGCGGCTTCGGAGACCGAGCGCTCCCGTTTCTACGGCGGCATACACTACGAATATTCCACGGTCGTCAGCCATCAGATGGGCACTCAGATCGGGACCCTCGTAGCCGACCGCCTGCGGCTAAAAAAATGACCACATGGACCAGATCGACCTTATCCAACGGCTCGACCATCAGCCCAATGGCAAAAGACGGGAGATCATCATCGACCAGCTTCGCCAATGGGGCATCGACTACCGCGTGCAGAAATATGCCACCGGCGTCAACGTCTACGTTGACCTGGGCGATACCAATAAGCGGATCGGCATCAGCTTGCATTTTGACCGCGTCGAAGAGTCTCCCGGAGCCAACGACAACGCTTCGGCCATAGCCGTCTGCCTGCAGCTGATCGAAAGCTACCAGGCCAGTCCCGATCCCCGCTGGGGCCTCCGCCTCTTCTTCTTCGACGAAGAAGAGACCGGCTTGCAGGGCTCCGCCGCCTATATCCGGCAGTTCGGGGTCGGCGACCTCTCCGGTCTCCTCAATATGGAGCTGGTGGGCATGGGCGACCGGTTCGCTCTCTGGCCCCTGGACGCCGCCGAACAGGGCCCCCTGCTGAAGGCCTTCGAGCAATGCGCCGACCGCCGGAAGATACCGTCGAGAAGGTTCGATAAGATCGTCACCAATACGGCCGACCACCAGTCCTTCCGGCGGGCCGGTCTCGCGGATGCATTTACGATAACCTGCATCTCTGAAAAGGACCTGGAAGTGGCGTCCGTATATTATAACGCAATGGCAGCAGGGGTCAGCGCAGAGTCTTTACACAGACTGCTCTCGCTGGCCCCTATTTTTCAGACCTATCATCAGCCGTCGGACAGCGCGGAGACGATCCACGAGACCGCCATCCAGATGACGGCAGATACAATATGGGATACCATAGCCTTTGTTCAGAGTCAGGCTAAAAATTGAATGACCATTCAATTAATAATTAATTAACTACTTTTACAACCGGACAAAAAAGACTTCTCCGATTTTTGCCGGGTTATGAGACCAACAGTAAACCAGATAGCCAGCGTCCTGCTCGTTCTTTTCGCAGCCACCGCAAACGCACAGCAAACCCAGCTACCCAATGGCTGGGCGCTGACCCCGGCCGGCAGTTCCATTCCGCTCAGCAGCGACCTGCCGCTGAACATGGCCATTTCCCCCGACAGGCGGTTCGTTGCAGTGACGAACAACGGCAACGGGCGACAAGATATCGACCTCATCGACCTTGCTACGGATAAGTGCGTACAGACGGTCTACCTCGGAAAAGCCTGGCTCGGTCTGGCTTTCGGACAGTCAATGCTCTATGTCTCCGGCGGAAATGACGACATAATTATCCGCTATGAATTAATTAACCAGCGTCTTGCCGCCAAAGACACGATCCGATTAGGCGCCCCCTGGCCAAAAGAGAAGATCAGCCCGGCAGGACTGACGCTGGACGAGAAGAACGATCGCCTGTACGTGGTCACAAAAGAAAATAACTCTCTATACGTCTGCGACACCAAAACTATGAAAGTACTCAGACGTCAGCAGCTGTCTGCAGAAGCCTACAGCTGTATCTTCAATCCCGGAAGAAAAGAGCTATACATTTCCGCCTGGGGAGGGAAAAAGGTCTGGATCTATAATACCAAAAAAGACCTGCTCGTAGACTCCGTCGCCACTGACGACCATCCGAACGACCTCGCCCTGAGCAAAGACGGCCGCTGGCTGTACGTAGCCAACGCCAATTCGAATTCCGTCTCCGTGATCAGCACCCCCACAAGAAAGCTGGCCGAAACACTGAATGCGGCGCTCTTCCCTGACGCTCCCACCGGCTCCACGACCAATTCGGTGGCGCTTTCCGGGGACGATAAAACGCTATACGTAGCCAACGCCGACAACAACTGTCTCGCCGTCTTTGACGTTTCCAAACCCGGCAACAGCCTATCCAAAGGGTTCATTCCCACCGGATGGTACCCGACGAGCGTAAAGACCATGGGTTCAAAAATTCTTGTAGCGAACGGCAAAGGGATGACCTCAACCTCCAATATGATCCCGGCAGACCCCGACAGGACGGGCTATAAAAAAAGCGATCCGGAACCACGCACTAAGTCCTACAGCAATATGTTCACCGGAACGCTGTCCTTCATCGACCAGCCGGACGAACCCACGCTGAGCCGATATGCCACACAGGTCTACCGGAATACCCCCTATTCCAAACAGAAAGAAACCCCGACAGCGGCTCCCGTCCCGATAAAATATGTGTTCTATGTGCTCAAGGAGAACAAGAGCTACGACTATATCCTCGGCGATATGCCGCAGGGCAACGGCGACTCGACCCTCTGCATCTTCGGCAAAAAGATCACCCCCAATGCACACGCGATATCGGACCAGTTCGTCCTCTTCGACAATTTCTATGTCGACGGCGAGGTCAGCGCGGACGGGCACAACTGGTCGATGGCAGCCTATGCCACGGATTTTACCGAGAAGAACTGGCCCTACAACTATGCCGGACGCGGCGGCAACTATGATTTCGACGGAAGCCGGCCCGTCGCCAATCCTACGCGGGGCTTCTTATGGGACTATTGTCACCGGGCCGGAGTATCGTTCCGCAACTACGGTGAATTCATGGACAACGGCTATCCCACCGTCGCTCTTCTCAAAGACTCCAACAATTTCTGTCATAATTATCCCGGATGGAACCTGTCTATCCAGGACATCTACCGGGAAAAAATATTCGAGCACGATTTTGATTCCCTGGTTGCTATCAACGCTGTTCGCCAGCTAAGCATCGTCTACCTGCCAAACGACCATACCAGCGGCCGCAGCAGAGGAGCGTATACGCCAACCGCCCAGGTGGCCGACAATGACCTGGCCCTTGGCCGGTTAGTCGAGCACATTACGCATAGCCCTATCTGGTCGCAGAGCGCGATCTTCGTCCTGGAGGACGACCCGGGCGGATGCGCCGACCACGTGGATATGCACCGCTCGGTGGCCTATGTCATCAGCCCGTATATCAAAATGCATTCGGTTAACCACACACCCTATTCTACCTCTTCCATGCTGCGCACCATGGAGCTCATTCTTGGCCTGCCGCCGATGAGCCAGTATGACGCTGCCGCATCGCCGATGTGGGATTGCTTTCAGACCACACCCGATCCGAAGCCTTATGCAGCTGTCACACCCGAAACAGACCTCAACGCCAGGAACAACTCCAACGACGCATCCGCAAGACTGTCCGGCAAATTCAATTTCTCGAAACCAGACGCGGCGCCTGACCTGCTGCTCGGCGAGGTCGTTTGGAAATCGGTAAAGGGAGAGAATAGTGTTATGCCCGCACCAAAAAGAGGGGCCTTTGTAAAGGTTACCAAAATGGAAAAGGACGACGACTAACCCCGGGCGGGTGCACCCGCCGTTATGGTCAGCGCTTCAAAAATCTGCCCTGCAATATCCGTCTCATGATCTCCTCCCGGTTCGCGCGGCTCAGCATCGGCCTCCTAAAAGCGAACATCTTCAGTACCATATACGGACAGTTAGAACAACCACACCATTCATAACCATCTAAATATCAATATTTTTTGTTTTCGGCATTTGGTTGGATGCCTCGATCGGCGGGTACGGCCGAATACCAAAACCAATTCAATCAACCATGTTCACCAACTACTTCAAGATCGCCTTCAGGAACATCATCCGCCACAAAGCCTTCGCCGCGATCAATATTGCCGGACTGGCCATCGGCATGGCCTGTAGCATTTTCATCCTGCGGTGGGTACAGAACGAGTTGAGCTACGACAGATTCCACCGGAATGCCGCGATGATCTACCGCGTCAGCGCCGGCGGTGAGAGAAATTCCGGGCCCATGGTCCCCGAACTGAAGGCAAAAATTCCCGCCATAAAGAGCTACGTCCGCTTCAGCCAGCCCACCTCAACCGTTTTTTCCACGGACACAAAGCGATTCGAAGAAAAAGCCGTCTTTTACGCCGACTCTACCTTGTTGCAGGTATTTTCATTCCCGCTGGTCAGCGGAAATGCCGAAACCGCACTAATTCGGCCAGATGCCGTCCTGATCACCGAGGACATAGCGAAGAAATATTTTGGCAACGCAGACCCGATCGGAAAAATTCTAAAAAGGGATAACAAAGACAACGTGATCATCACCGGTGTCCTTAAAAATGTCCCGGCAAATTCCCACTTGCAGTTTGACTTTATCATGCCGTTCTCCGCCATTGAACATACGGATTGGCGCCTGAAGGATAATATCTGGGCCAGCTATGATTTCTATGATTATATACAGCTCGATGAAAATTTCAAGACCACGCCAGCTTCCTTAGCCGGGCTTAGCAGGCAGATCACTGACCTCTTTGCGGAACACGTAAAAGAAAACCCGCCCACCATGAGCCTCGAGGCTCTAACCGATATTCACCTGCACTGCAACTACCGGTCTGCTCTCCCCGGCCAGGGCAATATCCAGTATGTGAACACGCTGTTTATTGTGGCGTTGTTTATCCTGGCAGTTGCCTGTATCAACTTTATGAACCTGGCTACAGCAAGGTCTGCACGCCGGGCAAAAGAAGTGGGCTTACGCAAGGTGGTAGGTGCGGGCCGCATGCAGCTGATCGGTCAGTTCCTCGGCGAGTCATTGCTCATTTCCTTTATCGCCTTGCTGTTCGCTGTCGGTCTTGTATACCTCTTGACGCCTGTTTTTAATGGCCTGACGGGCACGCAGCTTCCGATGGAGCTACTGGATGGAAAATTGATAGCATTGCTGCTCGGCATCACATTGTTGACCGGGCTTGTCTCCGGCAGCTATCCTGCGCTATTCTTATCCGGCTTTAAGCCGGCAAAGGTCCTGAAGGGTGACATGAAGACGAAGGGGGGCAATCTGTATTTCCGGAATGGCCTCGTGGTCGTGCAATTTGTTGTTTCGATCGCGCTGCTCTCCGGCACGGTTATCGTGTACAGACAACTAAACTATATCAGGAACAGGGATCTCGGGTATAACAGATCGAACCTGCTCTCCATGCCGATGACCGGTGAAATGGGAGACAAGCAAAGCGCACTGAAAGCGGAGCTCGAAAGCAACCCGCTAACCGCCAATTTTACCAGCATCACAGACCCGATATCCAATTTGTCCAGCAACACTTCCGGTGTGGAATGGGAGGGAAAAACGCAGGCAGAAAACAATATCTGGTTCACAAAAGCATGGGTCACCGATCATTTTTTTGATGTCCTGCAAATGAAGATGGCCAGCGGAAGGGCTTTGTCCGTTGCTGAATTTGCCGATTCAGGTAATTTTGTGATCAACGAAAAAGCAGCAACCACCATGGGGATGACCCCGCTAAGCGCAGTTGGCCGATCGATAAAATTCAACGGCGAAAAAGGAACTATAGTAGGTGTAGTAAAGGATTTTAATTATCAGCCGGCGCAAGCCGCCATCGAACCGATGATATTGGCGTACAATAAATGGAATGGAGGGATCGTCCTGGTTCGTACCCAGCCCGGAAAAACAGAGGCCACCATCCGGGCATTGGAGAAGATCAGCAAACAGCTGAATCCTGCCTTCCCGTTCTCCTACGGTTTCGTCGACCAGGATATTGATAATCTCTACAAAGGCGAGCAGCAGATGGGCAACCTGTTCAATGCATTTGCGATCATCGCCATATTTATTTCCTGCATGGGCCTGTATGGCTTGTCGGCATTCATGGCGGAGCAACGCACCAAAGAAATTGGCGTAAGAAAAGTGCTGGGAGCATCCGTATTCAATGTGGTGTATTTGCTGTCAACAGGGTTTACAAAACTCATATTAATTGCCATCGCAATTGCGATACCCATAGCCTGGTTCGCCACCGATAAATGGCTCAGCAGCTTCGCTTATCGAATCAACATCGGTTGGGCCATTTTTGCGCTATCCTCTCTGGGGGCGCTGTTGATAGCCTGGATAACCGTGGGCTATGAGTCGATCAAAGCAGCAATTGTCAATCCGATAAAGAGCTTGAGAACGGAGTAACCCTGAATCAAAGATGCGGCTGCATCGGCTTCACGGGCGCCTCAAAAGGATTAACCCCTTTTACGTGAAGGCGGCGGCGATACACCTTACTCCCGGCGGATACATACAGTATATCAAAACCCGGTCCGCCAAAACAAAGATTCGACGCCTGCCCCGAAGGCAACGGCAATATCGCATTGACGCGCCCCAGCTGATCCAGCACCTGTATGCCCAGCCGCGTAGCGACATAGACACGGCCATCCCGGTCGCACTTCAATCCATCCGGCCACGCCGTCTCCTGGTTGTCCGGCACATGCAGCCATCCATAACGTTGCTTGTTATACAACGTCCCATCCGGTCGGATCGAGTAAACCCATAACCAGTGAGAAGCCGATTCAGCCACATACAAAAGCGTCTGATCCGGCGACAGACAAAGCCCGTTGATAAAATGAAGCCCGGAGTCGACAGCGATCTTCCCGCCGGAGCCAGGCCTTATCAGATACAGCCGCGAAGGTCGCTCCGAACCATCCGGCGATGTCACATAAACATTCCCGTTGCGAAGCACCAGCAGGTCGTTTCCCGGTATGTCGGATGCAACAACACGACTCCCGCCAGCGCCATACCGAATGAGCTGCTTCGAAGCCCCCGCCACTTCGTAGCGGTCACCATCCGGGCCAAAACAAGTACCACTGGCCTTTTTGGCATCCGCATTTACCACCACAACCTTCCCATCCGGCCCTACCCTGTACGTCTTCGACGCGGGTATATCCTGATAAAAAACATTGCCCGCGGCATCCGCAGCCGTCCCTTCCGTAAACCCATATCCTTCCCCCACCACCTCCCAGTCCTGCCCGGGGATAAGTATATCGCCAAGCACCTGATTCGCACTCCGCCCCTTCGCCACCGGCTGAGGCCAGTCCTTCCAGAGCCAGCGCATCACATCGGGAAAAAGAACCGCACCCTGCGCACCGCTATGTCCACCTTCTCCCCAGACATGCCGGACCTCATAGCCCGAAAAGACCAGCGCCCGCTCCATGAGCTGATTAGCCATCCACCAGTCACCGCCATAGATATTGAGATCGTTCGATCCATCCTGTAAGAATATGCGGAGAGGTTTGGGTTCATATTTCCGGATAAGGGTCGGATAACGTTCCCCGCCCCTAAGTCCCACATAGGTCCCGATAGCGCTGAAGACCCGGGAGAATGCATCGGGACGCTCCCAGGCTGCCGTAAAAGCACAGATAGCGCCGCTGCTCGAGCCGCCGATAGCCCTGTCGTTGCCGCTGCGCGACAAATGAATAATCCTCCCATCCGACGCCTGATGCTTCTCCACATCGGGCAGCAGTTCGTCGAGGAGAAAACGCACATAGCCATCCCCCAGCCCGTCGTATTCGTAGCTGCGGTTATACCGGTCGAGAGCCGCGCTCGTATCGCCGGCGATCACCTTCCCCGGCTGAACAAAAACGCCGATGACAACAGGCATCTCGCCACTATGGATCAGCGTATCAAAAACTGCCGGCGCGTTCCATTGTATCCCGTCCTGGTTGACATAGACGCAGGCCGGATGATCCGGCTTATATTGGGCCGGGATATAGATCCAATAATCGCGATGCGTGCCCGGGAAGACAGCGGAATGGTCGAAGCTGCAATGCAGGACCTCTCCCTTCGGGATACCCGCTTGCGCAAAGGCTCCCGCACATAGCAGGAGCCCGACGCCGATGCAAACAATCTTTTTCATACCCGGAATATAACAAATTCCTTCGACCGCCCCTCACTCAGTCTAAACTGAGCTGCTCCGGCACAAGACTGACCGACTCCGTCGAGGTATTCTTCATGCCCCACCCAAACACCAGTGGCAGGATGAACAGCGCCGCAAAAGTCGAAGCCACCAGCCCGCCGATAACCGCCCGTCCCAGGGGAGAGGTCTGGTCGCCGGCTTCACCAAGTCCACTGGCCATCGGGATCATCCCGACCACCATTGCCAGCGCCGTCATAAGAATGGGGCGCAGACGGAGAGCAGCAGCCTCCCGCGCAGACAGCAGCGCATCCCCGTTGTGCTTGCGCAGCTGCTCGGCATTGGTGATCAGCAGCACCGCATTGGAGATGGATACCCCTACGGACATGATGATGCCCATATAGCTCTGCAGGTTTAGCGTAGAGCCCGTCGCCAGGAGCAGCAGCAGGGAACCCAATATCACAGCGGGAACCGTTGCCAGCACAATGGCGGAGACTTTGAAGGACTGGAAATTGGCGGCTAACATAAGAAAAATGACGACGATCGCCACCAGCAGCCCATTCTGCAGACTGTCCAGGGTGTCGGTGAGGGTCTGGCTCATGCCGATGGGCTCGACGGCAAGCCCGCGCGGCAAATCGCCAAGCGATCTTATCGCCGCGCGCACATCTTTCGTCGCAGCACCCAGGTCTTTATTATAGAGGTTGGCGGTGACGGAAAGGACAGGAAGGGCGCCTAAGTTATCGCTCTCCCCGTAGGTGGTGTCCTCTTTTATGGTAGCCACATCGCCCAGCACTGGCCTTGAAGCATTTCGTAATAGAGGTATCTCGCTGATATCTCCCATGCTCTTCATCTTGTTCTCGGGTACTTCAACCTGTACATTATAGCTGTTGCCGATCTTCTCGTCGATCCAGATATTCTTATCCGTATACCGCGAAGAAGAAGTAGAGGCCGTCAGCGAACGCGCCACGTCATTGATGTCCACACCCAGCTGAGCCGCCCTCACCCTGTCAACATTGATAGCAATAGCAGGGTACCGCGTCGACTGTCCCAGCTGCACATCCCTCAAATAGGGTATCTTTTTGAGTTCGGCGATCAGCCGCTGCGCATAGACTTCGTTGTTCTTCTTATTCCTCCCGGTGAACCGGACTTCCACCGGCGTCGGCGACCCCTGGCTCAGTATCTTGTCTGTCAGCTCGATGGGCTCGAAGGAAAGCCGGACGTCCGGTGTCTCTGCGCCCACCCGGTCCCTGATCTTTTCTTTCAGTGCATCTAAATTAGTCTTGTAGTGTTCGTTCAGGGCCACCTGCAGGACGGCTTCCTGTGGACCAGCCATCCAAAGATAGATGGGGTTAGTGGAGAACAGCGATGGATGCTGCCCCACATAGGCGGAAGTAATGTCCACGTTCTGCGGACCGACGATATCCTTGATGATGTTGATAGTGCTAAGTGTCCGCTCTTCCGTCCTTTCGATACGCGTCCCTTCGGGTGCGCGCAGCCTCACCTGGAACTGGCTGCCGTTGACCTTGGGCAGGACATCCTTGCCGATACGCGACAGCAGAATAACAGCCGCGGCAGTCGTAAACACCAGATACCCTCCCACGATAAGCTTCCTGTAGGGCATGATGCGGTCTATGAACCGCAGGAACCTTCCCCGGATCCTGTCGAACTTCGACGGCCTGCCGCCCTTTCCGTGAAGCTCATGGAGCAGCCTCTCCTTCTCCTCATCGGGCGCAACCGCGGGATGAACGAACGGCTGATGCACCTTCATGATCCAGTTGGCCATCACCGGCACAAAGGTCTGTGCCAGAAAATAAGAGACGATCATACTAAAGCCAATGGCCAGGGACAGCGGCAGGAACAACGAACCAGGAATGCCGCCCATCGTAAAGGCGGGGGCAAAAACGGCCAAAATACAGAACAGTATCAGAAGCTTGGGGAAAGCGATCTCCTTACACGCATCCCATATCGCCTGCCGTTTGGGCTTGCCCATGTCGAGGTGCTGGTGGATATTCTCGATCGTCACGGTACTTTCATCTACCAGTATGCCAATTGCAAGCGCAAGACCGCTCAGGGTCATGATATTAATGGTCTGACCAAAAAGACTCAGGAATAATACGCCCGAAATGATAGACGTCGGAATGGTCATGATCACGATAAGCGCTCCCCGCAGGTCGCCAAGAAAAAGCAATACCATCAACCCCGTGAGTACGGCCCCAATTGCCCCCTCAGAGATAAGGCTCCTGACCGAATTGATCACGTATACGGACTGGTCGAACACATAGGTCAGGTGCACGTCCTCCGGCAGCTGGGCCTGCATCTTGGGGATCGCCGCTTTCAGCTTCTGCACCACTTCCCAGGTAGAAGCGTCTGAATTTTTTGCGATGCTCAGGTAGACGCTTCTCTTGCCATTGACCAGTCCATAACCCACCGTAACATCGGCGCCATCCTCGACGGTCGCCACATCCCGGATATAGAGATTGGCGACCCCATTGCCCTTGAAGATGGGGATATTCCCAAAATCCTTTACGTCACGGATGGTCGTATTGACAGGCGTGATATAGTTCTTGTCGCCGATACGGACGTTACCGGAAGGTGCCATCTGGTTGTTAAGGTCGACGGCCTGCACCAACTGATCAGGAGTAATATTATGGACACGCAGCAGCTCAGGGTCGGCCTTGATGACCACGGTGCGGATATTCCCCCCAAACGGAGGGGCGGACAGCAATCCCGGAATGGAAGTGAAGGACGAACGAACATATAAATTCGCAAGGTCAAGCAATTCGTTATTGCTCCGCTTCTCGCTGCTCAACACCAGCTCCCCGACCGGAAGGGTCGAGGCGTCAAAACGGAGAATGAAGGGGGGATTCGACCCAGGCGGGAAAAGCACCTGTGCCCTGTTGCTGACCGCGCTGACCTCCGCCGCGGCCTGCGCCATATTGGTACCCGGATAGAAATTCAATTTCATCAGGGTCAACCCCTGGATATTTTTGGTTTCTATACTCTTTATACCGTTTACATAAAGCAAAACATTAATATATTGCTTGGCGAAAAGCGTCTCCATCTGCACCGGTGTATACCCGCCAAAGGGGTGGGCGATATACAGGACCGGCAGGTCTAATTTGGGGAAAATGTCCACGCGAATGCTGCGCAGGGCGCCAATACCAAAAAAGAACAATGCAGCTACCAATACCAGAATTGTAATTGGCTTACGTAAGGCGAACAAGATCAGTTTCATACGCTGTAAATAATTTCATTAAATAGATAGACAGGTCTATCTATTCCAAAAGAAAAAAATATGGCGAAGTAATCGATCTAAAGGATAGTTTCCGCGATCTGTTTGGATTGCTCTGCGGCCTCGGAGCTGCGGTACATCATCCCGACAGCGATCCCGCCTTCGAGCAGCAGAAAAAGGGTATCGGCTAACTGATCATTGCCAAGGATGCTGCGACGCTCGGGTATCTGGGACACCAGATCATGAATAAGATCCCTGAAGCGTTGTTTGTGTTTTCTGACCCGCGCCAACACCTCCTGGTCGTCACTGGCCTCGGCCGCGATCTTATTAAAATGGCATCCCTTGTACTTCAATTTCCGCTGACGCTGGATCCGGAAATCGAATAGCGCCAGCAGCTTCTCCCGGGGACCCGCCATAGGTTTCAGGAATGCATCCAGCTCCTCAAACCAGGAAGCGTGTGTGTTATCCAGGTAGGCCAGCAGAAGATCTGTCTTGGAAGGAAAATGATTATAAAGAGAAGCCCGGGCAATATCCGCCTCTTCGATGATCTGATTGATCCCCGTTACATGATACCCCTGGTCGTAGAACAACCTCGAGGCCGTATCCAGTATTCTTTCTTTTACACCCGATTCCCTCATACGTGTACAAATATACAATTTAAACCAGAATAGACAAGTCTGTCTACCAACTTCTAATATTCTGAGCCTGAAGCAAACAGGCTTTCCCCTCAAAAAATAAGTATATCCACTTAAATAAATCTCATCCTTATACGTTATTGAGATTGACCTTAATCCTCTATGAGCAAAACCTTAATCCTGTGACATTATCCATTAACAGTATGAGAAAAGGACTTGTAGTAGCCTGGCTGGCCTTCCTTTTCGCCAGCATCGTGGCCATTTTTCGGCATGACCAATTGACAAAACGATTTCCCACCCGGGTGTCCGTGGGCTGTGGCGCCATTCCCATCAAATGATGCAAGCACCCAATCTGATAACCAATATCCCAAGCGAGCTTCAGACGCAAACGGAACAATACCTGGCGGAGGTCAAAGACCGCAGTGACAGGCTCATGAATTATTTTCTTGGGGGGCTTTTTGTCATCGGTTTCCTGCTGGCGCCTTATTATAATACCTGGAACATCGCCGTCCAGGTAGGCGGACTTTCGCTGCTCGCCTATTATTCGGCCAAACGTTTCCTGCCCGGATCAGACCTCTATCAATATGTGCTCAGCGCCGTGCTGGCGATATTCATGGCCCAGTACATCTATCAGATGCACGGCCTTTTCGAGATGCACTTCTTCGCCTTTATCGGCAGCACGATCCTCATCACCTATCAGAAATGGAAGCTGCAGATCCCGCTGCTGATCATTGTCGTCGCGCATCATGTCATCTTTAACCAGCTGCAGATAAATGGCTACGCCATCTTTTTTACCCAGTTCGACTACCTGAGCCTGAATACGATGGTCATCCACATCGTCCTGGCAGGAGCCGTCGTTTTTGTCTGCGGTCTTTGGGCTTATCAGCTGAACAAGTCCGGTGCGGTGCAGATCGCCCAGAGCGTACGCATGGCCGCCCTCCAGCGCGAGACCATTATCCTGCTCGAGCGCAAACGCAGCGAGGATGAGCTCGAAGCCGCCTATCTCAAAGCCGACGCCGCCAGGCAGGAGGCCGAAAAGGCCAACCGGGCCAAAAGCATTTTCCTCGCCACTATGAGCCACGAGATCCGCACGCCCATGAACGGCGTGATCGGCATGTCCTCTCTCCTGGCCGAAACGACACTTACCGAACAGCAGCGATCCTATGCCGAGACGATCACCACCTGTGGCGAGACCCTGCTGAACGTCATCAACGACATCCTGGATTTTTCTAAGATCGAGTCGGATAGTATGGAACTGGAGGAGGAAGACTTCAACCTGCAAAGCACGATCGAAAATATACTCGACATCTTCGGCCCCCGCGCCGCCAAGAACAATATCGAGCTGCTCTATCAATTACAGCAGGACGTCCCTCAGTATATCCGGGGAGACGACCATCGCCTCCGCCAGGTCCTGACCAACCTGGTGGGCAATGCCATGAAATTCACACAACAGGGCGAGATATTCATCGGCGTGCGTCTGGTCGAGACCTCCCCTGCCGGCTGGCTCACCCTCGGCTTTGAGGTCCGCGATACAGGCATCGGCATTCCTTCGGAGAAATTAGAACGGCTGTTCAAAGCCTTCTCCCAGGTAGACTCCTCCACCACCCGCAAATATGGCGGCACCGGTCTGGGCCTGGCCATCTCCGAACAGCTGGTCCGGCTGATGGGCGGAACCATCAAGGTCGTAAGCCAGCCTGGCGTCGGAAGCACCTTTGCCTTCACCATCCGTACGATCCCCGGCATCGACAAGCACCCGCACCTGAGCACCACGGGGCTGACCGAACATGCCGGCAAACGAATACTGATCGTCGACGACAATCTGACCAACCGGACCATCCTGAAAACGCAGCTGGAAATGTGGAGCCTGCAACCGGTACTTGCCGCCTCAGGCGTGGAAGCGCTGAATATACTTTCGGAAGACAGCCGCTACGACCTCGTCGTGACGGATATGCAAATGCCGTACATGGATGGCATCCGGCTCTCACGGTCTATCCGTGACCGCCACCCGCAGCTGCCCATCATTCTCCTGAGCTCGGTCGGCGACGAATACAAAAAGAACCATACCGACCTCTTCAGCGCCGTCATGACGAAGCCCATCAAACAGCAGGCGATGTACAAATACATCCTCTCCGGTCTGCAAAACAGGGGACTCCCCAGCTCGGACGGCAGGCACACCCAACAACTCTTAAACGAGGAAATGGCGACGACCTTCCCGCTGAGTATCCTGATCGCAGAAGACAACGAGATCAACCAGCAGGTCATCCTTCACATCCTTAACCGGCTCGGCTATGCACCTTCTATCGTGGCCGACGGCAGACAGACCGTAGAAGCCGTCATCCGCACAGCATATGACATCGTCCTGATGGACCTCCAGATGCCCGAGATGGACGGACTGGAAGCCACCCGCCATATCCGCCGCCTCAAGCTGCCCGAACAACCCGTGATCATCGCCCTCACCGCCAACACCATGCAGGGCGACGAAGAGGAATGCTTACGGGCAGGCATGAACGACTATATCGGCAAGCCGGTCAAGCTGGAAGAGCTCCTCGGCAAGCTCCGGAAATGGGCCCTCCACCGGCGGAGGTCCTAGATCTTAATGTCAACCATCTTCTTCTTCGGCGGAAAACACTTGGTATTGTCGCAAACCTGGTAGTAGATACCACAGCGGATCGTAGCCCCGGGCTTCACCTTTGTACAATCCACTGCCACCGAGAATCGGGCCTTCCCCTCATATACAAAGACACCTTCAGTACCTTCCAGCGGCAGGCCCGCAGAGCTCTGCCACTGTTTGTCAGATACCGCTCCCTCCGGCAGATCGAGCAGCATTTCCGTCTGTATGAACGGATTGTCCTTCGACACATACGCATAGATATGCCAGCCCTTCAGAATATCCGCGTCCACGATCAGCCGCCCATTCTCCAGCCTGGCCGATACCGCTACAGGATCGGCAGACGTCGCGGGCGACACACCACCGTCCGCTCGCGCTGCTGCAACCGCCGGAGCGGCCGCATAGGCGCTCACCATAAACTTAAAGCCGCCCGCCTCCGTATAGAACAGCTTATCCTTATTCTGCGTCAGCCAACCTCTCCACTCCGTCGCCGTCGCAAATGCCTCCATCGTATAGCGCCGCAATACCCGCATAGCCATCGCCGTATCCTTACCCTTCTCCAACAGACCGATACATTTCTCCAGTATCTCCACCTTCCTGTTCGAGATACCCAGCCGTTGCGCATCCGTATCCAGCTGCAACGAATACGCATCCTGCGGATAATAATATTCATAATTATCCCGGTAATACTTATGGTATTTCGCGGTATTGGTCCCAAACTTCGCAAACAGCTCCGGCCCGGCAAAGCCTTTCACATAGTCTTCAAAAGACTCGACAGCATCCGTCATCGGCATTTTCAAAAACATCTCATTGTTCCGGCCGATATCCTGACCCGCCGCTTTCCGGGCACGCAGCGAATCCTGCATCCGCCGCAGTCGTTCATTACCTTCCTTTCGAGAAGCGATCGCCTTCTGGTAGACCGCCTCATCGATCCGGTAGATCTTCTCATCGATCCCTTCTCTCGTCTCGATCTGCACCTTCTTCATCAGCGGCCTCTGGTGATCGAACTTCTTTATATAGCAGACCGCATTGACGAACACCTTGCGCGCCTCGTCCGTCATATAATCCGGCGATCCTGAAAATCCCCACATAAAATAGTTGCCCTGCCGCCCCAACGCCACAGCCTCCGCATTCTTGAGACAGACGCCACCCGAGATCGCCTCCGCATCGGGAGAGTCCTCAAAGCCCTCACCGTGCGAGACCATTCCGATCAGGTACGGCTCCTCCCCGAGAGTGTTGCCCGGGGCGTTCACCCGCCACATGGGCATCGTTGCGGGAGTGTGCTGCCCCTGCCAGCCATTGAAGAAAGATCCCGGCGTTGGTCGCTCGACAAGGGTCAGCCTGACATCATTGGGCTCGTGAAAGATCGGGTGCGAGGTCTTGATATGCAGCGCGTCCGACTCCAGACACTGGCAATACCAGTCGAACTTGAGCCCGATGGGCAGCCCCACATTCGGCGCCATCGCATGCATTAGTATGACCGGCCTGTCAAAATCCGCCGGCAGGCTGATAGGTCCGGCATCGATAATAGTCACGTCTACACTGTCGGACATCCTGACATTATAGTTCCTGACGTCGACTCCCGTCACCGCCATGAAATTCTTCCCGAGAAACCTCATCCAGTCATCCATCCGGGTTTCGTATATTTTCTTATAAAGTGAATCCGTAGTCATATAATATACCAGCTTCTCCGGCATGGGATAATTGGGGCTGTATCCCACGTACAATACCTTCATCGGGATCACGGACGACGAAGTTCCTCCAAATATCTCTGCCAGTTTCTTATTTAAGATCTCCCCTCGTATATCTGTCGCCACTATTTTCCCCTCAGGATCCACCAGAAAGGTCGCCGGCACGCCGCTGACGCCATACAATTTCCCCGCCTCATTGTTCCACCCCTTCAGATCGGAGACCTGCAACCAGGGTAGCCCATCCTTGACGATGGCGTCCTCCCACTTCTTCTTGTTGTCGTCCAGCGATACAGAGATGACTTCAAAATTTTTGTCCTTATACAGCTGATACTGCTGTTTCAGGTTGGGGTTCTCCGCCCGGCAGGGACTGCACCAGCTGGCCCAGAAATCCACCAGCACATATTTCCCCCTCAATTGAGAAAGACGAACCGGACGTCCCATCGTATCCGCCTGGACAAAATCGGGAGCCATCGACCCGGGCACCACAGCCGTCAGCGCGCCCAATTTCTCTTCCAGCTTCTTTCCCGCAGGCATCTGCCGCAACCCCTCTTCCAGGGTCGAGAACACTGGCTTTACCCTTGCAGCGCTCGCCGCATCCCGTGTCAGTTCGACCAAAGCGATCACGCTGAAATAGTCCTGCGGATGCGTCCTGGCAAACTCCAGCTCACGGTCTGACCTGGCCTGCACCCGCTGACGGAACCGCCGGTCTACTGCATGAAAGAACGCGGTATCTTTTCTTTGGGCTTCGGTACCACTGTTAAAATCCTGATTCGCCTGCTTCGTCAGCGCCATAATGCTGCCGCCAATGAATTTGTTGAACTCATCATAGGCATCATTCACCGCCGAACCCGTAATGACCGCCGTAGCCAGCGAGTCCTTCGACGCGAGCCGCACCTGCTCAGCCCCGATATAAAAATAAATGGCGTCTCCGGTGTATATCGCCTTCTCCTTCCCATCCCCCTTCGGCGCAAAAGCCATTCTCACCGCTCCCGGCCCGTCCACCTTCCCGCTAAAAGAGAATTTCCCATCCACCAACACCGCCGAATCGGAATGAGAAATATCTCCTTCCATATGATCAAAGTAAATAATGGCCGGCGCATTGAAATGCCCGATCCGGCCATTGAGGGTATAGGAGTGGGACGAATTTTCAGCCTGCGCCATTGCTGGCGATTTCGCCAGCAACAGCACACAGGACACTAACAGGAATTGTAGCTTGATCATTTTTGCAATGGTTTATTTAGTGCGCTGATAGACGTCAATAGGGGCGCCGGGCACTTTATCTATACGTTTAATGACGTTCCCGTTCTTTCCAACGCTCACGTCCAGCATCAGCACCGATCCATCAATCCCCGTAGTGAGGGTGTTGCCATCGGTAGATATCTTCAGCATGGAAATAGACTTGCCGCCGAAGTCGGCGTCGAGGGCGGTGATCGCCATGTTCACCGGGTTATACGAATAGACGGTCGACCCCGACGTGAAATAGAATACGTTGAACCTGGACCCGACCCACTTCGTGTCCGGTTTTACCAGGTCTTGCCTGGGAAATGGCCGCTTGTATAATGTCGTCAGCATCACAGGACCGGCAGGTGTGGCAGTAAACGCATATTCGTATACCGAGTCGTTGGCATTCGTTCCGAAAACATATCCGTTCAGACCATCGGGCTGTTCGAAATCCAGGACCTTCAGTCCGATATTCGTCGGATCCCAGGCCGTGTCGATCTTCTGATAGCCTGTTCCCGCGTACCCCAGTGAGCCGTAATTGGTGAAAGCAACTATCTGCCGCTTATTCACTTCATAGCCGAGCAGTATGCCCGGACCCGCATTCAGATTGATAATGGCCTTCTTGAATATCTGGTAACTGCCGGTAGCAGGGAGGCTGAACTGGTCATAGACAGGAGAGTACGGAGAAGTCTGGTAGGCGCCGGACCAAAGCTGGCCATTCAGGACGCCGAACAGGGTGGCGTTGCCATCACTGTTGATAAAATAGCCAGGAGCTATGGTGGCCGGCGGGTTGAAGAAGTTTTCCTTCAGCGTCCTGACCTTCTGCAGTGTATTCGGATCGATCTCTACCCCCGGGTTGTCGCCCTGTGAGCAGAATACCCAGTAGTCGAAGAGCGTCCCATTGTTGATGTATTTATGGAAGGTTCCGACGATCTGCTGCCCGTTTGGCGGCAGGTCTGCCTTGTTGATCGAGCTATAAATGCCGGGCTGTATGGTGCCGTCGGGCAGGGCGAAGGACAGCTGGGTGGTTCCCGTCTGCTGGCTGAGTATGACGTAGCCATTGGCGTAGATCGTGGTCCCCTGTATCACGAAAGGAAAGAAATATTTCATGCCGGTGCTGCTGTCGATTACCGTGAGACGGGCCGCATACGGCTCCGCCGCCAGCGTAAACAGTATTCTCAGCTGAGGAGTATAATAATAATCCGTTCTCAGCGAATCCCCGCCTACCATGATCCGCCACTCATAACCCAGTCGTGCCTTGCTCGCAATAGTTATCGTAGGAGCGACGATGAGTGAATCGCCAATCACCGCATTGTATATCGAATCCAGTCCGGTCACCACGGGTGTCGCCGGAGCATTATAGGTATAGTTACCTTTATCCTTGTAGCAGGAGCCCGCGCACAGACTAATTCCCGCAAGTATGTAAACGATTAAATTCCTCATGATCATAGTAGTTTAGTTGGGAGTCACAAAGCCGCCGGCTTTTTGAACGAAATAATAGGTGTTGTTAGTCGTGTCGAAAATGACCGCTATCCGGTTGGCTGGGGTCTGCGTATTATAAAAATAGTAGGTGCCATCCGGCTGCTGTTGCAATACATAGCCGGCGTCCGGATGCTGGGCCAGCCAGCCCAGCGGGTCGGTGATCAGCTGGTTCATCAGCCCGATGTAGTACAGGGCCTGCGGCGCGTACAGACCGTAGCCATCGCCAGTGGGCAGGTCGTGCCGGCCTCCTGAGCCGATGATATACAACTGATACTTCTCGTCTGAATAACTGGTCAGCCCCCAGGTATCCCACCAGGACGGTTTTTCCAGCTTGTTGGAAATTAGGATGCGGGCGGTAATGATGTCCGGCAGGCCAACCCCAAGATCGGAACTGGAAACCAGGCGCAGGTTCAGCGCTACCGAATGCTGCGTCAAGGCCGTATCATTGTTGAGCAACACCAGGGGCAGCCATGCGAAACCGGAGTCGGCCGCGATGGTATACGAGTCTTTCAACGGTGCATAGTCATGACCAGGCTTTGCCGTCGTGCCGCTATCCATGACCGCTACCTTGTATGCCTGCACGTGGGATACCCGATTACCAGAAATACGTACCGGCAGGTAGAAAGTATCGCTGAGCAGGTCGGGCGTATAGGCAAAGGTATAAGTGACACTGTCCCGGTCCTGCTGCCTGGCAAAATCGAAATAGACATTATTTTGTTTCTCCTCGTACAGCTGGTAATTGTCCTTCTTACAGCCGACCAGCGAGGCCGAGAGAACCAGTGCAACGATTAAATATTTAAACATGCTTAATTTTCTTTAGTAGTGAGCTATTTTTATTATCGGCCCCCGAACTCGATCTCGTTCTCGGGCAACGGCAGCACAAACTTTGCGTCCGTCGGCGTATTGACGATTCCGGTAGGACCTACGATGCCCCTGTTCAGCCGCTTGTACATATAAAATATCTGACCCTCGCCATAGAATTCCTTGCGCGCTTCTCTCGTCAGCTGGGCCAGGAAATCGTCTTCGGAGGTAGCGGAAAAATGCGTGCCGATATGCCGGTTAAAACGTACCGAATCTACGTAGGCAAAAGCCTGCGAAGGATTGGTGGCGTAGCTACACTCGGCGGCGATATAGAATAGCTCGCTTTTCCGCAGCGCCGGCGCCACGATGGGGTGAAGATTGGCAGTCGCATCCCGCTTGTATTTCAACAGCAGGTACTGGGTCCCCGGATTGAACCATTGAGAATAGCGCAGATCAGAGCCGCCTACCCCGCCGGTTTCATAAGCGCGCTGCGCCATGTCCGCCGACAGGTAAAGACCGTTGTTGGTCTGGAAATAAAAATATGGCACGAGGTCTTTGTCGACTTTTGGTATTGGCCATCCGAAGATCAGCTCTTTATAGAGTATCCTGTCCTTTTTTTGTGGATCGACGTTGGCGAAATCATTAAAGTCTGTCCATGGAAATTTGTTTGACTGGATCACTTCCTGCGCATTCGCGAGTGCATTGGTCTTGTCATTCATGTACAGGTAAACCCTGGCCAGCTCGCCACAGACGGCATAGTAGTTGAGACGATTACGGCGGTTCTGCAGAAAAAGGTCGGGATTCTTCAGTTCGCTGCTGGTGTCGCCAAGGTTTGGAGATCCGGGATAGCCAACATAGTAGGTTGGACTGAGGATGGGATCAACGGCCTTCAGGAGCGCCTTCGCATCACTGAGGTCCTTGGCAGCGAATTTCAGTACGTCGGCGACCGTAGACGCAGGCGTCACCTTATTGGAAAAGCCCGTGACATAAGGTATCACGGCTTTGCCTGCCCCTGAGATATAGGAAGGAGCAAACAGTCTCAGCAGGTCAAAATGGATATAGGCCCGCAGCGCAAGGGCTTCGCCCCGGATCAGCGCATACTCCGAGGACGAGAGTATACCATTGCTCGAGTCCAGCTTTTGCAGCAGATAGTTGTCATTGGCGATGGCATTATACAGTCCGCCCCAGATGCTGTCGCGTCTGGTGACGAAATCCTGGTCTTTATAGTTATACACGGAAGTCTGCAGATATGCCAGGTAATCGGCGCCCGGGGCTACCAGCCAGTCAAGAGCCAGGACATCAGGCGTGCCCATGGTCAATTCTGCGCCGTACAGATTCTTGTCGCTGCAGCGCGTATACACGCCGTTCAGTGCTTCTTCGTATCCCTGTTTGTTGGTGAACAGCTGGTCGGCCGCTACCTGCGACTCCGGTTTCACATCCAGCCATTTCTTACACGAGCTCAGCAGCACGAGTGCAGGTAAGATAAATATGATCGATCTTTTCATCAGTAGTTAGTTTAAAAGCTTGTTTGTATAGAAAACGTGAAGCTACGGGCGAAAGGATAGTCGATCCCCCGTTCGATCTTCTCCGTCGACCAATAGAACACCTCATTGGCCGTAATGGCCAGGCGCAGGCTCTTCATCGCCATCTTCGAATAGATCTGTTTGCCGAAATCATACGACAGGTAAACACTGGAAAGGTCCAGCCAGCTCAGATCCTGCATAAAGCGACTCGTAGGATAGGTGACTGAAAGGTCCTGGATGTTCTTGAACTGAGCGTGGTCTCCCGGGTTCTTCCAGCGGTCGGTCAGCGCACGGCTGTCGACGTTATACCGGGGATCGGCATTCTCTATCCTGTCGACAAGCGTCTGATTATAATCCTTTCCGCCGATGCTGGTGGTGAAAATGGTATTGAACTGGAAGCCCTTGAAGGACACCGACGTTCCAAAGGAACCCTGCACCTTTGGCGTGGGGTCCGCGATCGGCGCGATGTCACGGACATCGTAGTTGAAAGTATGCTGCCCATTAGCCTTGACGAATATCTCTCTGCCGCTCTCGGGGTCGATGCCAAGTGACCGGACCGCATATATTTCGTTGATGGACTGCCCCTCATTATAGTGCAGCAGGGGCGTCGTCCGCAGTGCTGAATCCTTCTGCTGTGCCTGGTTGGCTTTGTCGTTATAGGACTTCAGTGAGTTGGAGATCTTTTTGATCACGTTGGTATTGCGGACAAGGTTCGCGAAGAGGTTGACGTTCCAGTCTTTGTTACGGAAGGCGGTCACCTTAAGGTTCAGCTCGAATCCCTTGTTGGCCATGTCGCCCAGGTTGTCGGTATAGGAATAAAAGCCTGTGGAGGGCGGCAACTGAATATCCGCCAGCATGCCCTTCGTCAGCTTGTAATAATAGCGGGGGGAGATGATGATCCTGTCCTTGAACAGCCCAAGGTCGATGCCTGCATCATAGGTATGCGTCTGCTGCCACTGGAGGTTCTGGTTGCCATAGTTGTTGACCACCGCGCCAATACCGGTAGAGTACCAGTTGGAGGTATAATAGTTATAGGTCGTCTGCGCCATATAGGGCGGAAAAGATACGGAGCCTACGACTCCAGTGCTCACCCGGAAGCGCAGCTGGCTGACAGCCGTGTTCAGCAGAAAATTCTCTTTGTGTGCATTCCACCCCAGACCCACGGCCCAGAAAGGCGCAATCCGCCTGTTCTCTCCGAACTGAGACGATCCGTCTGCCCTGACATTGACGTCGAGCAGGTACTTGTTCAGCCACGAATAGTTGACGCTGAGAAAACTGCCGAACAGCCGTCGCTTTGCGAAGTCGCCCTGGGGTGCGTCTCCGGGCTTGTAGCCGCTGGCAAATCCGATATTGGTAAACCGGTCGTTGGGGAATCCTATCGCGGTGAAGGTCTTGAAGTCCGTCGAATAAGTGTGGGCATTGACGCCCAGGGCGATATTGAAGAACTGCGGCCCGAGCTGGCGGTTGTAGTTCAATGTCAGGCTTCCGTCAAACGTGTTTTCTGACGTCTGTCCATAGGTGTAGCTTCCTTTCTTCTGGGCAGAGTCCAAAAAATAGAACCGGTTGCTCAATGGCGATGCGAACGCATCCGCAGTGGTATTTTTTTTGTCATAGCTGATGACGCTGCGAAGGCGCAGGCCCCTGGCTATATTCCACTCCGCGGAGAAGTTGTCCGTAAATTCCAGATAAGAAGTCTTGTCAAAGCTGGCAAGGGTAGACTCGTACATCGGATTGAGCACCACGCTTCCCCGCGTCTGAGAGGTGCCGTTGAGGCCGGTGTTCTCCATGAAGGTATCCACAGCCTGTATGATATGTCCGCCGGCATCGTTCCTCCGATAGTAAGGGTTCATCCGCACATAGTCAGAAAAATTGCCGTAGGGTGAGGCTTTCGTATTGACCTGTTGGACACTCAGCTCGTTCTTGAAGATGAAGACCGAGGTAGGGCTGTAGGACAGGCTTGCGGACAGCCCATAGCGGTCGCGGCCCGAGCCTTTCATTACTCCAGGCATGGTCTGGTAAAGCAGGTTGATGCCGTAGCGCGCCTGTGGAGTCCCACCTTCAAGGTAAAGCGAATGCTTGTTGCCCAGTGCGGTCCGCAGGGGCTGAGACAGCCAGTATGTGTTGACTCCGCTCGCAATGGCGTATTTCTTATGGTAATACAGGGCGTCCAGCTGGTCCTGACTTTGTTGGTTGTTGACGATATTGGCGTCGTAGAGTCCGGCCAGCTGTTCGTAATCCAGTTTTTGCCGGGCGTCCAGCACATGATAGGCAGACAGGTCCGGCGCAAATGGCGTCAGCTCATAGTTGTAGTACACCGCCAGTTTTCCTTCTTTGGGCGCCTTAGTAGTAATAACAACGACGCCGTTCGCGGCGCGGCTGCCGTATACCGCAGTAGCGGCCGCGTCCTTTAACAAGGTAATGGACTGGATGCGGTTGACGTCAAGGTCAAATACCTTTTCAAGCGTCACCTCATAGCCGTCCATGATAAAAGTGGGAAGGTTTACATTGCTCGACAGATCGGTACGGGAAAGAATGGCGCTGCTACCCGTCGGCAATGCGGTGGACCCGCGGACATTGATGCTGGGCAGCTGATTGGGATTCGAACCGGCCAGATTGTTAGTCGCTATATTAAATGAAGGGTCGAAGGCCTGCAGACTTTGCAGGACATTGTTCGGATTAACCTTCTTAAGCTCTTCTCCGGAGACCGTGACCGCATTCCCGGTAAAGCTTTCTTTATTGATCATCTGATAGCCGGTGACCACCATATTCGACATGGATTCTTTGGCGCCCTCTATCAGCTGTATGGCCAGGGATTGGCCGTCCGCTTTAACTTTTAGCTCCTGCGGAATATAGCCGACATAGCTGATGATGAGCGTCGTACCCCTGGCGACAAGCAGCCGGAACTGGCCGTCTTTGTCGGTCGAAGCTCCACCACCCAGGCCGTGTTTGCCCTTCACCGATATGCTGGCGCCGGCCAATGGCTTACCCGACACGTCCGTGATCCGGCCAGCGACAACAACTGGCGGCACCGAGTCCACGATCGGCGGGGCTGGCGTTATTGTGGAGCTCGCCTGCCTCGGACTGACGACGATCGTCTTATTGACGATATTATAGTTCAGTGGCTGGTCCTTAAAACATTTCTCCAGCACCGTAGGCAGGTCTTCATCCTTTGCCTCGATCGTGACCGGATGGGAATTGTCCAGCAGCCCGGCCTTGTAAAAGAACACATAGCCCGTCTGCTGTTTGATCTCCTTAAAAATTTTTTTGAGTGAGGCCCCCTGTTCATGAAGGGTGACCTTCTGCGCCAGGGCTGACGCAGAGACCTGAAGACAGGTAATTGCTAATAATAGAGCAGCTAGTCTCATAACCATATGATCCTGATCATTGTTAGTTTTGATTAAATAAAACTCCTTTCCTATAGCAGCATTGGTGGTTCCCTACCGGCCGGTCAGGGTTCCAACTATGGAGTAACCGTCACTTTGTTATTCTCGACTTTAAAGTGAACATTACTGAGTTGCAGTATTTTAAGTACTTCCGTTAGATTGCTGTTGCGCGTGATCTCACCGTCGAACTTCTCGTCAGTGATCTTTCCCTCAAAAACGACATCCACATTGTACCAGCGGGCCAGCTGCCGCATCACTTCCTGGATATCGGTGTGCTCAAAATGGAAAAGACCATTCTTCCATGCGATCGCGGCTTCCGTGTCGGCGTGCGGATTCATCCGGATATTTCCATCAGCCTGCTGTGTGCCCTGCTGACCCGGGCTGAGCAATACGCCTTCTGCGCCTTTGCTGTTAAGCCTGACCTTGCCCTCAAGCAGTGTTGTCGTAATGGCGGTTTCATCATGATACGCCTTCACGTTAAAATGTGTCCCCAACACTTCCACTTCCTGTTCTCCTATCGGAGCATTTACAATAACCTTAAAGGGCATAGCAGCGCTTTGAGCGATCTCAAAATAGGCTTCCCCCGTGATCCGCACCGTCCTCTCCTTCCCGCTAAAAAAGGTCGGATAGGTGATGGAGGAGGCCGCATTGAGCCACACCTCGCTACCGTCCGGCAATACCAGCCGGTATTGTCCCCCGCGGGGGGTCGTCAGGGTATTGAATACAGCTGGCGCGGGTTTTCCATCTAATGTTTTATAGGCAAGCTGACCGCTTTTCAGTTTGGTAACATTGGAATTGCCTTGCTGCGCGAGCACACCGTCGTGTGCGCTGTCAAGGGTGATGGTAGACCCATCGGATAAGGTGAGCAGGGCGACATTGCCGCCTGGTACATGATCATGCTTTGGCGATACCGTTGCGGCCTGCGGCCTATCCTCGGTGCCCTGACGACGCAGCAGCCACAAAGCCGTCGCACCGATCAGGAGCGCAGCGGCGACGCTCCACCAGCGACGGGACAGCGGCTTACGGCCGGCGGCCACCAGGCGTTCAGCCGCTGTATCCGCTGTCACAACAGACAGCGGTCCGTCAATAGTTTCCGCCCTTATCTCCTGCAGGATAGCCTGCCAGCGGGATTCACTATGCTCCGGAAGGGGCTCAGTTTGCCGCAGCAGGTTTACCAGCCGGTCCCGGGCGATCGTTTCATGGGACTGATCGTTTAGCAACAATTTTAGCTCATCGAGTTCCCCGGCGCTCGCGGTCTCGTCGATGTATCGATCCAATAAATAATAAAGTCGGTCCTGATCAGGCATTCGATGGCTTATATTTGATGAGACGACGCAAAAGAACAGTTAGACTAGTCGTAGATAAAATATTTTTTTATTTTTTGGCCCCGCGGGGTATCCCATTCACCCCGGCGATCACAATCCCCCTTTTCCCGTGGCGACCCATATCTGCGCGCAGGCCAATAAAATACCGGGCAGCTGGTCCTGTTGATCCAACCATTCACGCATAGTTTGCAGTGCTTTAACCAGGTGATTGCGAACGGTATTCGCGGATATCCCCATCTGTCGGGCAATGTCTTCATAGCTGAGTCCCTGTTGCCGGCTCAGCAGATAGACCGTCTTCTGTTGCGGTGGCAGCTGATCGATGGCCTGCTGTACAAGGGCTTCCTTGTCCTTTAACAGCAGGGATTCTTCTGTATCGTTGTGTGTGGGAGGCGAGGCGGCGGACAACCGCTGTAACATCCGGCTTTCGTTGAGACGCTTCTTTATCTGGTCGAGCGTGTGCCGTGCAGCAATCGTAAATATATAGGCCTCAGGCTGATCTATCGTTACCAGCTTTTCCCGGTGCCGCCATAGCTTGATAAATATTTCGTGGGTGATCTCCTCGGCCTGCGTCGCCGTCTTTATCATTTTCAATACGAAGGGATAGATGCGCCGGTCATAACGACGAAAGATCTCTGCGAATGCAGCTTCATCACTTCCTGCGATCAGACGAAAAAGTTCGTGATCTGTATAATTAACGCGGCCGGACAAATAGTAGAATGCTTTAACAAAGCGTTAAAGATACGATGAATTACAAATTTTTTCAGTAACTTTATCCTTCAACCCTATTGTTCACTAAAAAAAAGGAGGTATTCATGTTATCTACAGATAAATCATGGAAACCTTCGGTTAATTTCGCTTAACCGGGTTACTCCAAAAAATAATCTGCTGACATTGGTCAGGAAGAGGCTACTCTACGGAGCTAGCCTCTTTTATTTTATCTACCCCCTAAAATTAATCCTTCAGATATTTGTATACATTTTCTCTATACTTCTCAAATTCCCCGAGATCCGAGAACTCATCCACTTTCCAGGTCGTGCCGTCCCGCTGCTCCCGGATCAACGCTACCCTCCCACCGCCGACCAGCACCCGCTTCGCGCGCTGGAACACCTCATTGAGCGAAGAGATATCGTTGATCATCTGCCATTCCTCCACCTTTCCTGCATTGATTACATAGTCTTCCATAACTGCTAATTAACGGTAAAAATAAGTCAGAATTTTGACATGCTGTCTCGTGCATAATCGGGAACTTTGATCCAAAATCGCAACGATGAAATATAGAACACTGGGGAATACATCGACTCAATTGTCTGCTATTGGTCTCGGCTGCATGAGCATGAACCACGCATATGGTCAGCCGGACGATGCAGAATCCATCGCAACGCTGGAAAAGGCCATCGAGCTGGGGATTAACTTTTGGGATACTGCCGACGTATATGCGAACGGAAAGAATGAAGAGTTGGTATCAAAAGTCCTTCAGCCCAATCGGAAAAAGATATTCATCGCCACCAAGTTTGGTTTCCGCGCCGACGCCTCGGGCAAACTCTCGACCTTCGACGGCTCCCCCGCATATATGAAACAAGCCGTGGAGGCCAGCCTCCGCCGGCTACGAACGGACGTGATCGACCTTTACTATGCCCACCGCATCGACCCCAACATACCCGTAGAAGAAATGGTTGGCGCCATGGCCGATCTGGTGAAAGAAGGAAAGGTCCGTTATCTCGGTCTCTCGGAAGCATCGGCGCCCACCCTCCGTCGCGCACACGCGGTACATCCCATCAGCGCCCTGCAAAGCGAATACTCCATCCTGACAAGGGACGTGGAAAATGACGTCCTCCCCGTTTGCCGCGAACTGAAAATATCTTTTGTCCCCTTCAGCCCGCTGTCCCGTGGTCTGATGACAAATACCCTGGAGATGGAGAAGTTAGGCGAGAACGATTTTCGCCGCGCGCTGCCCCGCTATCAGGGAGAACACGCCGAAAACAACAGACAGCTTTCCGCCGCCTTCGCCGACCTGGCCGCCGCCAAAGGCTGCAGCCCCGCACAGCTGGCCCTCGCCTGGGTACTCGCTCAGGGCGACCACATCATCCCGATCCCCGGCACCAAACGGAGAAAATACCTCATCGACAACGCGGGTTCCGTCGATGTCGATCTCTCGCATGCCGACCTGCAGGAGATAGACGCCGTCATTGCCCGATTCCCGAATATTGGCGACCGTTACAACGAAGCCAACTATAAATTTTTGGAAAAGGAGTAAATGCAGTATCTCCGGTGCTAGTTCTCCGGTACCCCCAGCCGCTGACAAACTTCGGAATAGCTCATTTGCTGGTAATTTTGTGTGATGTCGCTTACCTCTTGCGCGCTCAGTTGCCGGCCGCTGCCGGAAACAGCTCCCCTGAATGCCGTTGCCGTGCTTTTCTTTCCACCGGGAATGATAATGTAACGGAACTGGTGGCTTGTGGATATGCCTGTCCAATAGTTCTTGTCATTGACAAAGCGGATTCTCAGATTGCCTGCCGTCGCCAGCGCTGACCAGGTGTCGGTCATCGTTGAACCTTGTACGTAAGTCAGGCCTATCGGAAGCTGCGCGACCTGATTGGTCGGCCAGATCAGCGTATTGTAGCCAAGCAGCTTTCCATATGTGATCACCGTCCCGCTGTCCACGATCTGCTGGGTGATATCCGCGGCGGCTTTGTTGTAGTTAAATCCCCAGATGCCGAAAACCGTGTCTTTTGTATAGGCGCCAGGAGTAAACCATTCCGAATAAACGACATTGGCGGTTCCGGCAGGTCCCGCTGGCCCTGTGTCTCCTTTTTTGCAGGAGTATATCAACAACATGGGAAGGGCAAGGCAGAAAAGCGTTTTCGAGCAATTAGATAGTACTTGCATGGGTTTCGTTTTTTGATTAGGTATTTTTTTGCCGGACAAAAATAGCCACGCACCAATGGGCGAACAATACCACTTTTAGATGAATTATTGCTCCGCTATTCGTTGATATTTAGTTGTTTCTGGGTAAAACAGGCTCTACCCCCTCCCGGTTTGTGGTAGTTCCCTTTTAGACAAAGCGTCGCAGCCTGGTTAAAATTTGGCTGGAACGTGGTAAAAAACATGCTCCGTATCTTTCCATAATCGTTGAAATTCGGCCTACAACTTTTTGATGTGAGATATTTACACCTTCTTCTCTTTATTTTATCTGTAGACATACTCTCCGCCCAGCCCATTACCACGGCCGGCGAGCCCGGTCAGCTGGAGATCAGACAGGCGGGCGAACACAGCATCCGGATCGTGCTTAGGCCCCAGTCCTTCAAAGAGGCCTTACCCTATAGTCCGGCGCTGATCGATAGAGCGTATCCCGCTCCCGCGATAGTCCTCACAAGCTTGAGGGCCTCAGTAAAAAAACAGATAGGATCCATGATGGTGGAGGTAAGCCCTTCTCCTCTCACCGTCAAAGTAACTACGCTCAGCGGAGCGCCCATTCAGCAATTGACCTTTAACACCGACAATACGCTTTCCTTTGCGCTTCACGACGCTCCCGTCTTAGGCATGGGAGAAGGCGGACACAAGGCCCTGCCCGGCATCCCCTGGCGTACGGCCCCCATTGAATTTGACCGGCGGGGAAGACTCCAGGATATGCAACCGCGTTGGCAGGGTGACTCTTATGGCTCCCGCAATCCCGTCGCGCTGATGATCGGAACCGATGGCTGGGCCCTTTTTGTCGCCACACCCTGGGGGGAGGTCGATCTGCGTGCGGCCGACCATGGTGTCTATCTGCCCTGGCAGCCGTCGTCGACCGATACGGTCCAGCAGAACGAGCACAACCAGCAGCAGGCAATGGCCAAAGGGCTGCCCCCCGCCGCGTCGGTCATCGCCGGCCTCTATGACTGCATCGTATTCGATGCCCATCAGCCTGCCGCCTTTATGAAGGACCTGTCTGAGCTGACGGGCCCTGCCGTTATCCCACCCAAATGGGCACTGGGCTATATGCAGTCCCATCGCACCATCAAGGACGAGAACTATATTCTTGGTATCGTCGACAGTTTCCGGTCAAAAAAGATCCCGGTGGACGCTGTCATCTATTTAGGTACTGGCTTTACGCCACAGGGATGGAATACAAAACAGCCTTCCTTCGATTTCAACCCCGCCGTCTTTCATCGTGAACCGGCAGCGGTCCTGGCTGACTTCCACGCTCGCAACGTCAAGGTAGTGCTGCACATGGTACCGTTCGACAGGGACAAGCTTCCGTATCTTGATTCCGCTCACATGATGGGCTATTGGCAGCTACACGTCCCCGATATGAAGGCGGGCGCCGACGCTTTCTGGCCCGATGAGGGGGACTGGTTCAATTTGTACGAGCGGGTCACGCGTCACCGGATGTACTATGAGGGTCCGCTGTCTACCTATCCCAACGTACGGCCCTGGAGCCTTCACCGCAATGGCTACCTGGGCATCGCCCGCTGGGGCGGCTGGGTCTGGTCAGGGGATACCGAGTCTTCATGGAAAACGCTCGAAGGGCAGATAGCCGTCGGCATCAATCATTCGCTAAGCCTCGGGCCCTACTGGGGATCGGATATCGGCGGCTTCTATCCCAGCATGGAGAAGACCGGTGAGCTCTTCGCGCGCTGGTTCCAGTTTGGCGCCTTCTGTCCCTCCTTCCGCACGCACGGCAGAACGACCAACACCATCCTCCCCTGGGGCTGGAACATGGGCGACCGCGGCGACCTCGAAACAAGGGCGGGCACCGACAGCGAAGCCATCCGCCGCAACGTCCTTCCTTCCGAGATGCACAATCCGGCGATCGAACCCATCATCAAAAAATACGACGAGCTTCGCTACCAGCTGCTGCCCTATACTTACACCCTCGCCTGGGAAGCCCGCCAGACCGGTCTTCCATTGATGCGTGCACTCTGGCTCTACTATCCGCAGGACAACACCGCCCGCGCCACAGGCAACGAATACCTGTGGGGCCGCGACCTCCTTGTCGCCCCCGTTTATAAAAAAGGCGTCACTAACTGGGACGTATATCTCCCTTCCGGACAGTGGTACGACTTCTGGGGCACCGGCTGGTCCGCCACGACCACCCGCCCCATCGCCGGCGGCACCACCATCCACCGTCCCGTCGACCTGACCACCATGCCGATCTATGTTCGCGCCGGCGCCATCATCCCCTTCGACCCCATTCGTCAATACACGGCAGAACCCGTCTCCGCGCCAACCACCATCCGTATCTACCCCGGCGCCGACGGCGATTTCACTCTATATGAAGACGACGGCATAAGCCTGAACTATCTCAAGGGAGATGCCAGCTGGATACACCTGGCATGGAAAGACAAGACCCGTACGCTGACCCTCAGCCCCGGCGCGCCGCCCGGCTCAACAAGCCAGCCCGTCCACCAAACCTTCGAGGTCCGGCTGATGACAGGCAACGTAACAAAATCAGTGAAGTATGACGGCGTGGCCGTTAACGTCAAATTGTAAATTACATATACTTCTCAATCGCCAAACAATTCACCCCCTCAACCCTCTTGTAAGAATCCGTCGTGTAGATCGTGTCGATAGATTTGATCACCGGTCCCCGGCTGAAGATACCGTGACTGACGATCAGGTTGACCCTGGCCGCCCCTTTTTCGCGGAGCACCCTGGCAGTGCCGGCAAATGTGCCGCCGCCATCGCAGATATCGTCTACTATAAAACAGGTCTGGCCGCGAAGGTCGTCCGTCATCGCCTTGAAGTTGGTGAGCGCTCCCGTCTTTAGGTCTCTTTCTTTCATACACTCTACCACATTCTCGATGCCCAGGAACTGCGCCAGCTTGTGGATCTTCTTGAGCGCTCCCCCGTCGGGAGACACCAGGCAGGGCGCTTCACCTGAGTGCGTACAGGCATAATCGCTGAGCGCATCGGCGACAAAGGCGTGATTGGTGACGGCATAGGACCGATCGATCAGCGCCGTCGACACCTCGGAGTGCGGGTCAAATATTTTTATCTTCTTAAAATTGCCCTGGTTGAGGACAGCAGCGACTACTTTCAGCGAAAAGGGCTCACCGTCGAGCATGACCCGGTCCATTCTCGCGGCCAGCAGGTAGGAAACATGTAGCTCGACGTGCTCGAACTCCAGGTAGTCAAGTGTATTCTTGACCAGCAGCGCCATCAGGAGGTCGTTGGGATTGTTGAGTCGCGTGAAAATACGGAAGGGAGCCGTTTTGTCGAGTTCCCCGGCCTTTTGCATATCCAGCTTGATATGCGGCTGCCCGTCGGGAAATAACATAGCCTTAAACGGTATAATGGACTTGTCGGGGTAAATAAGGTCAAGAGTATTCATCGATAGATGGTTTTATTAGTTGCGCCCAACTTCTCCCGGATAGAGAAGCTGAACGACGTCGCTTTGTTTAAACGTTTTCGTATCAATATCCAGCGCCGATATCCTCCCCAGAAACGCCGCTCCCGTATCCACATTCCAGATATTGCATCGCTGCATGGGCACTTCGATATCATAGTTGGTAGTCGGAGTATGGCCGATAAAGATCTCCTTGTATCTCAAAAGACGCTTCGGGTAAAAAAAACTATCCTTTGGGATTCGCATATCCACAGACAACGCCGTTTCCCACAGCGTCCGGTCCCAAAAGAAATTACTGGGATGGTGCTCCCTTTGCGGGCCGTGCATGCTGGCAAATCCGGCATGAATGAACAGCCTGCCGTCTTCTTCATAATAGAGCTGCATATGCTCAAAGAACGACAAATGCAACTCTGCCTCTTTGTCGCTGATCCCGGCATAGCTCGTCACCGAAGCCTGCCCGCCGTGGAGGAGCCAGTCCACACTCGGCCCCAATCCCTTCAGCCATTCTTCGCACCAGGCGTCGTGATTCCCTTTGATAAAGATACAGGGACGGGTCTTCTCCAGTTCCATCAGGTACTCGATCACCTGCCTCGACTCCGACCAGCCGTCCACATAGTCTCCCAAAAAGATCAGCCGGTCCTCCGGCTTCAGCCGCATTCGTTCGATCAATTGTTGTAAAGCCCTTAGCCCGCCATGAATATCGCCAATTACGTAAGTCTTTGCCATTTTATTGTAGTTTTTTTTCCAGCCGCTCCGCCAGTTCTTCAATATCCATACGACGCGCCAATACCGACAGCCATTCCTTGGGTATCGTCTGCCAGCCATAGAGCAATCCGGCCAGACCTCCGGTGACCGCAGCCGTGGTGTCAGTATCGCTGCCCAGGTTGGTTGCTCTCAGAACGGCCTGTTCATAATTCTTTGTATTCAAAAGACACCAGATGGACGCCTCTAATGTATGGAGTACATATCCGGAGGAGTGTATGTGCCCTTCTTCTTCCTCGCCGATAGTTCCGGAAAATATTCTCGCAAAATTCATCCTTTCCTCCTCCGTGCAAACTGCGCTGGTATCAAGATAGCCTCGAACCGTTTCACAGGCTTGCCGATAGGCGGCATGCTTGTCCTTTCCTTCGAGCAGCCCAATGGCGATCTCGATATAGATAAAACAGGACAATACCGATCGAATATGCCGATGCGTCAATGACGAAACATCGCTGACCATCAGGAACCGTCTGTCAATATCAAGGTCTTTGACCCGGAACAACAAAGGCAGTATCCGCATTAAAGAGCCGTTGCCGTTGCTGTCCACTCCATTCCCACCTGCCTGCCTGGGATCGATACCCCTCTCCAGGCGATCTATCGCGGCCGAAGTTGCCATGCCCATGTCAAATACCTCGCCATGTGGTGTCCAGTAATTTCCTGTTTTCCAGTTGACGAACCGGTTAGCCAGGTCCTGAAGGTCATATTTTTTGCATAGCATCTCCGCCAGACAAAAGGTTAGCGAACTGTCATCGGACCACGTTCCGGGCGGTTGACGATGACTGCCATAGCCCCGCACGCCCGTTACCGGATCATTCACTAATTCCTGCCGCGACTTGAACTCCACCGGGACACCGATCGCATCTCCAACCGCCACGCCGAATAGTACATCTTTTGGATGAGCTCTGTTCATCGTCGTAATTTTTCCCTGACCTCCATCAGCGCAAATCCCAATAAATTCTCGCCCTTCCACTTTGCCGGATTGCTCGCCGCAGGGTTATCCCCGCCCATACCGATCCCCCATACCCGATCCCTGGGGCTGGCCTCCACGAGAACCCTGTCCTCCGTAGCCAACAAAAACTCCTTCATCTTTCCATGCTGGGAGAACTTGTGATAGTTGCCCGCCACTACAATGTCAAATTTATGTCGATCCCAAACGTCCGAAACAAAGTTCTTCACGAGCCGGCCCTCTTTTTTGGCCGCCGCCGGCGTATTCGCCCCTATGATCACCTTCAGCGCCGCCTCGTCTCCAAACAGCCTGGCTTTGCCAACCATCATCCAGTGCTCGGCAGTCGGATAAACAAGTCCGTCCACTTCAAAAGGCGCCACCCACCATTGACTAAAACAGCTTTTGGAAACACCCCCGTCTTTAGCAGGCTGATGCCCCCAGAAAAAGAGAAAGGGGATCATGCCCGCGTCGGGATATTTCTGGGATAACCATTGTCTATTGAAAATCATAAACTGTAGTTGAAATATTATTGATATACTTCACAGGCACCGCCTCCGTCAACCACACCCCGTTGCCGGAAAGAAAGAACGCATATCCATCCCGGCTCATCTCTCCGCTGCGGACCACAAGGATAACCGCCTCTCCCCGCCGGCTGCCAACTTTCTCCGCCGTTGCAAGATCTGCGCTCAGGTGGACGTGGTGGCGCTGCATCTTCTTCAGTCCCTCTGCACGGATTTTCTGCAAAAATCTCTCCACTGTACCGTGATAAAGGAGCTCAGGCGGGTCCTTGGCCGCGAGCTCAAGCTCCACCTCCACCGAATGCCCCTGATTGGCGCGTATCGCCGTCTTGTCTTCATTGAAAGCAAACCGCTGCTTGTCGTTGAGGGCGACAACTTCCTCCAGCTCCTCGCGGGAGAACGAATGCCCTTTCCTAGCACATTTAGCGATCAGTTCCTCCACCCCTGCCCAACCATTACCATCCAGCGCAATTCCGATGGTCTCCGGTCTATGCCGCAGCACCAGGCTCAGGAACTTGCTCACCCTGTTCCTATCTTTCTCTTTCATCTTCTTTAAATTTTATCAGTTCGTCCCTAAGTTCCACATCATCGGGCATTATAAACCCTTCCCCAAAAAATGCGGAAACCATCTTTATCCAATCGACGATATTTTTATTAAACTCCTCCAGTTCCTCCGCCGGGACCCACAATTCATTGTGGATCGCGCCGCCCACATTCTGTACCGCATATCTGGAAAAATGAGACTCGAGCAGGTCAAATGCAGTCGTCACTCCGCAATACCCGCCGGCAGCGTCCTTTGTATTCCATTCCGCCGCGATCTGATCCGCATAGGCCTGATTGAGCACAGGATAAAAAATGGGCTGCCATTCCAGACGGGGCGGAAATGCCTTCCAACCCGAAAGCATGATCAGCTCAAGCTCTTTGAGCCCAACAGGTCTATATAGTTTTATCGTTTTCATAACTGGTCACTCCAATTTTCTTCGCAAGTGCCACATCCCCAACGTCAAAGACCCGTTCAACCGGGACCTCTAACAATTCCAGCTTATGGTCGTCCAAATGCTTCTTTTTTTGCTGTCCCGCATTCGGAAGCGCTGCTTGCGCCGCGAGATAGCCTTCAGTCTTGATTTTCATTTTGATCATTCATTTAAATTCTTCCTCACCCTCTCCCTTATCTCCGCCAGCGTCCAGTCCACCACCACCTTCCCGTCTTTGAATACGGTCTTGAGCTCACCCTGTCCCTCTTCCTCCCAGGTACACTGGTCTTTCAGCGCCAGCTTACCGGTAGCGGTATTGCGATAGACCTGCATGAGCCCCTTCGCGGATTTCTTTGTGCCGTCATCGGTCTTGGGGTCCTTGAAGATATCGCGCCCTACCCCATCTACCTCGCCATAGGTGGCCTTCATGGCGAAGCCAAACGTATCCCGCGTCACATACTCATAGGTGTAGGAGCCGATACCCAGCACTACATTATAGCTGGCAAAGCCCTTTTTCTTCAGTCCTTCGAGAATGGCCAGCTGCCGTTCGGTCGTGATACTGTCCCCGTAGATAAGACCGATATGGCCGTCCAGGAGCTTATAGCCGCGCGACGTTATCGTCCCGCCAAAGACCTCCCACATACACTCGATAGCACCCTTGTATTCCGGACTGCCGGCAGGCGCCTTGTCGTCGCCGATGATGATCTTCACCGGGTCGCCGCTGTCGGGACGGATAACGACCTTGCCGTTGCGCGAAAGTATCTGCTGCTTCAGCTGGGGCAGGAACTCGGTAATGACCTGCCAGAAATCCCAGGTATCGCTCACGATACTGACGATGCCGGCGGGATAGACCTCGCTGATCAGCCGCTCGAAGGTTCTGATCTCGCCATCCTGCGTCCCCATACACATCACGCTGTGCTCTGTCGCAGGCACCGATCCACCGATCAGCTCGCTCTCGCAATTGGCATGATAATATTTCTCCAGGAAGTCGATAGCAGGAATGGTGTCGGTCCCGGTAAAGGACAACAGGTGTCCGGCTCCGCTCATGACCGCGTCCTCGATACCGCTCATACCCCGGAAAGAGAAGTCATGCCCCTGCCAGGGGATAAAGCCCAGATCATCACCCACCGTCTCCCTTGCATAACGGGTAAACGTCCGCAGGTATTCGAATGCGGTCGTAGCAGAAGTAGAAGGCTTCCACAATACGGCGCTCAGTACGGTCTCCAGCATATTTGTCAGCCAGAAGAATTCCGGTTTCGTATTCCGGATCGTAAATATCGGAACGCGCATCGGCACCAGGCTTCCCTCCGGCAGCGCCTTGATCTCCAGCGGCAGGTAGCCCAGGTCGTGAAGAGCCGCAATATGCCCATAGGTAATGCTGTCCTTACCCAGGTAGTTGTCCATCCGCCGCGCATATTCTTTTACGACCTCGTCCTTGGGCCGCTGAAAAAACCCTTCGTTGAACTGGCGGATCAGGTATTCCTTGATAAAATATTGTAATCCGAAAAAGACGATCTCATCAACCTCTGCACTCCTCGACTTCCGCGGCGTCAGATTGGAATATACCAGCGTCGTTCCCTGTGGGTACTGGAATTTGTGTCCTACTTTGTAACCATCTTTCAATAAAATTGGCGAAGTTGTCATGATAAGGGGATATTAAGTTGAAAATTGTTCCGTTTTAATTTTTTATTAAAAATGTATAGCTCGGGAGCGCGGTTCTGCAGCCCCTCCCGCTTGGTACCCGTCGAAAGGATATATTCCGAATCCAGTATCTTCCGCCGGAAATTACGCCTGTCCAGGCTCGTGTCCAGGATGCACTCATAGAGCTCGTGCAGCTCGGTCATCGTAAACTGCTCGTCCAGCAGCTCAAAACCTACGGGGAAATATAGTATCTTCGAACGGAGGCGCTGCAACGCTGTTTTAAAGATCTGCTTGTGATCAAAACCGAGCTGCGGCATTTTCCTGCAGTCTACCCATTCTACATCACCCGCCATGGTGCTCGCCGCAATCTCCAGTTTGCGCGGGTTGACCAACGCATAATACGCAACCGATATTGCCCGCCCACGCGGATCCCTGGCCGGATCGTCAAAACTGTATAATTGCTCGAGATAGAGCTTGTCCATCCCCAGCTTGGTCCTCAGGATACGTGAACAGGTATCCGAAAACCGTTCGTCCATCTGTAAGAAGGCGCCGGGCAGGGTCCAGCCCCCTTTATAAGGTACTTCGTTCCGTTTAAGCAGCAGGACCGAGAGCTCCCTGGCGTTATACCCAAACACCACGAGGTCGATCGCCAGTGCCGGGTTCTTGTAGGAATGAAAGGGTTTCATTTGTTTGCGTTAATCTGACGCAAACTAACAACGAAATCCTGACATCTGCAAATTTTTGTCGGCGACACCTATCCCGGGACCGGCAAATACCCTCGAAACCGAGCACGAGGGCAGAGGTTAAACACCCCAACTGCCCCCCTATCCAGGTATACAGACGCACCCCCACCAACCCGCCGCGAAAAACAACAGCGATATTTCGATCATTATCCGGTGAAAAAGCGATATATCGTAATACCGCCAACCTAAAAAAGATATAACATATTCATAATCAATATTATCTACTGTGGCACGCATTTGGGCTATACTACTCCGAAATTATTATCACTATGTCACTACAACCAACTGCAGCACAACCCGCCAGACCTGACCTCTTCACATCCGGCGAACCGGTCGGGCCATTTGGTGGTCAAAAAGAGCACAAGGGTCACGAACAGAACGAGCGCAAAGAGGAAGACCTCCCATTCGAGATCCAGACATTGGAATCGTACAGCCAGCACAAAACCCTGGACATGCCCCACCGGCACCAGCATGTCGAGATCGTCTGGGTCAGACAGGGCGAAGGGTTCCTGGACATCGACCTCAAACGATATAAGATGGGGAGTAATACCCTATACTGCATCGTGCCCGGTCAGCTCCACCAGATAGAGGTCATAGCAGCAGAAGGCTATGTCATCTCTTTCCCCGAAGCGCTGCTCAATTCCGGCAGCGACGATTTTGAGCTGCTGTACAGATCAGGACTGTTCCACCTGCTGCTGGACTCGCCCGGCGTTCGCGTCGAACAGGAGGTCGCCGAAGAAATAGAAGAGATCAGCAAGCGGCTGTACCGCGAGCTGTACAACGGCTACCTGCTCCGGTCGGAGATTGTCAAACGATATATCAGCATTTTCCTCATCCACCTCGCCCGCCATTTCGAAAGCTCCCTGCAGTTCTCCATTCAGACCCGGAACATGAGCCTGATGAAGAGCTTCATCTCGCTGATCGAAAAAAAGTACATGTACTGGAAACTGGTCAAAGACTATGCCTGCGAGCTATCGGTAACGCCCAACTACCTCAACGAGGTCGTCAAAAAGGTATCGGGCTATCCCGCAGGCTATCATATCCGGCAGCGGATCGTCCTCGAGGCAAAAAGACAGGCCGCGTCTCCCGGCACAAGCATGAAAGAGATCGCCTACCACCTGGGCTTCGACGACATCGCCCATTTCAGCAAGTTCTTCAAAAGCGTATGCGGGAAGAACTTCTCCGACTTCCGGAAAGAACGCTTCACACGCTGCGCCTGAAATATAAATCAAAACAGACGAGATATGTTCACCAGAAAGGAAGAGACCATCATTGTACCGGCATCCATTTTTATTGGACCGTCCAAAGCCCGCATCACGCTGATGGAATATGGCGACTACGAATGCGAGACTGCACTTCACAACGACCTTATCGTCAGGGAGGTGCTCCAACGTTATCCGGACGTCAATTTTAACTACAGGCATTTTCCGCAGACGAGGATCCATCAGAAAGCGCACAAAGCCGCAGAAGCCGCCATAGCCGCGGCACAGCGGGGAAAGTTCGCTCAGATGCACGACATGATACTGCACAACCGAAAAAATCTGGGGACCGCCAGCCTCGCTTTCTACGCACACGAGCTGGGCATCGGCGGAATGAATTTTCTGGACTCCCTGGTCACTGGCAAGTATGGCCGCTATGTGCAGGATGACCTTGTCGGCGGAATGCGCCTTGGAGTGAAAGAGGCGCCCACATTCTTTATCAATGGAAAAAAGCTGGAAGGAAAGATCACCGTACGCAACTTATCCGACAACATCGAAGCTGCGTATGACCTCCTTCCGAAAAGAAAGGCGTCATGATATATACAGCAATTGCTATGATCCATACATTGACTGACGCAGACTAAGAAAGTAGATTTGTATAAATATTCATCTGGCAGGCATTCGGAAAAACTAAATCGGCAGGCGATTACAACAGGCAGGGGTGTTTTAAGAGCGACCCGGCGCATAGCCGGGTCGCATTGTTTTATTTACCCCAACCCATAGCCGGCTGCTCCCCCATCGTCAGCTCCAGTACACCACCGGCCATGATCTCACGGTAATCAATATGACATTCTGCATAAGGCTTCCCATTGAGCTTCGCGCTCCGGACGGGATATTCGCGCTCCACATGCCGTAACGACGTAATGGCTTGCTGAAACGCGAACAGAAATAGAGGGTATAGCTCGCGCGTCCGGCCCCATCACCCCATCCACCCCCTTCCGGTGTACACTTCATCCAGCCTTCCAGTGTGGAGTCGTTGACGATATGCTCATATTGCCGCACTGACGTCCCGCCTACCCTGCGAGCCAGGTCTATCTGTATCCGACGACCGGAACCAGCCGGAAAAGTGAACCGCATGAGACCGCAATGAGGCGTAGCCGTCAGCTCAGTCCTGATAAGCACAGAATCCCCCAGCACAACACTATAATAGCCCGCGGTCGCCTTTTCACTCTTCTTGTCATAGGGCAGCCGGTAGCCGGCAGAGCTCGTCCGCAACGGGCCAACCGCCGGAGTCACAAGGAAATTGCCAAGATCGCCATACCAGCCCACACCGCTCATCTGCGTCAGTGCAAAGCCTTCGATATGGGTGTGCTCATAGCTATACCCCGAACCATTGTCCCCTCCTGTAATCGTATTGGGACTGACCTGCGTCATGCCAAAAGGAGTGGTCGCACCCGGAAACGTCTTTCCCAGGCCGGCGCTGTTATTACCCGCAGCAGCGCTCGTGCTCGCGCCAATAAAAGGATTGACATAGTCGACGGGCTCCTGGGCGACGACCGCCAGGGGCGCGAAAGCCACAGCTGCGAAAACCGCAACCCCCAAAAAAGAAATAATCTTCATAACTTAATGGTGCCGGGCCATTACCTCCTCCAACTCCTCCAACGTCTTGCCCTTGGTCTCTTTTACTCCCAACAAGATAAAAAGAAATCCCAGCCCGCAAATAAAAGCGTAGATATAAAAAGTGCTATCCTTCAGCTTTTCATATAGCATCGGGAAAGTAAAGATCAGTACAAAATAGGCCAGCCAGAGGCTCAATACGGCAACAGAGGTCGCGGCACCCCGAACCTTGTTCGGAAAGATCTCCGAGATCAGCACCCAGGTCACCGGCGCCAGGGACAAGGCATAGGTGCCGATAGCCGTCAACAAAAATAACGACACCGAAGAAGAGCCGCTCCCCAGCATCCGCACCACGATAATATAGAGGATACAAAGCCCTCCCGCTCCTAATAGCATCAGCGGCTTGCGGCCCACCCGATCGACCAGTGCCATCGCCAGCAGGGTAAAGACAAGATTCACTCCACCGATAAAAACTGTCTGCAGCAGCTGCCCATCACGGGGTATACCGATGCTGCTGAAGATAATGGTCGTATAGTTGAACACGACATTGATGCCGCACAGCTGCTGGAATACGGCCAGACCGATCCCGATCAATACCGCCGGCAACACCGCCCGCTGAAACACCGCCGCATAGTTCAGCCGGCCACCGCCACCAAGCGATTTTTGAATGCTCGCCAGCGACTCAGCAGCAAAACCAACACCTCCGATCTTCCCCAATACCTGCGCCGCGCCCGCAGCATCACCCGCCTTCACCAGCCAGCGCGGGCTCTCCGGCAGCCAGAGCGCTCCGACAAAGAACAGGGCCGAAGGGATAGCGCCCAGCCCGAACATCCAGCGCCAGGCTTCGACACCGTTATTCCGCAGGGTATAGTTGACCAGATTCGTGATCAGAATACCCGTCACTACCGTCAGCTGGTTGATAGCCACCATCCGGCCCCGCAAAGGAGCCGGTGATACTTCCGCAATATACATGGGTGAAAGCATCGACGCCATCCCCACACCGATACCCGCCATACAGCGGGCCCCGATAAAAAAGTCACGGCCCGGTGCAAACGCCATCGCCAGCGACGACAGCCCAAAAACCGCTGCCGACAGCAGCAGCCCCTTCCTCCTTCCGTACCTGTCGGAAAGACTGCCCGCAATAAGACAGCCCAGCGCCGCGCCGACGGCAAGACTCGCCGCCACCAATCCCTCCCACCACGAATTCAGCCCAAATTGATCCCGCAAAAAAGGCAGCGCCCCCGAAATAACGGCAAAATCAAACCCGAACAGGTATCCGCCCAGGGCAGAGATAAAACATAAACCCAGTATATAAGTACGATTATAAGAGTAGTCAGGCATAGCGATCATTTGGTATTCATCTGAAATATTGTAGTTGTCCGATAGACCTCTCCCGGCCGAAGTATCGTATCCGGAAAAGAAGCCTGGTTAGGGCTATCCGGGAACGCCTGGGTCTCCAGTGCGATGGCGCCATGCCGGACATAGCGAACACCCTGCGATCCGACCACACTGCCATCCCACCAATTGGCCGTGTAGACCTGTATGCCGGGCCGGTCCGTGAATATCCGCAGCTGACGCCCCGAATCGGGATCATACAATTCCGCAGCGACGGGCAAAGATCCGGCAACAGCCATTGACCCATCCAATACATAATTGTGGTCGTACCCACGATCATCCACCATCTGCCCGAGCCGGTCCCCGATCCTCCGCAAAGTCGAAAAGTCCAGCGGCGTGCCCACAACAGGCAGCAGGCGGCCCGTGGGAAGATTCGAACCATTCTTCTCGGTATAGCGGCTGGCAAATACCCTTAACAGATGATCGTCGACCACAGGGTTCTCAAATCCCGAAAGGTTAAAATAGGAGTGATTGGTGAGGTTGACCGGCGTCGCAGCATCACTGACCGCCGTATAGTCCACAGACAACCTCCCGCTCCCGTCCAACAGATAGCTCACCTGGATCCGAAGATTACCCGGATACCCTTCTTCGCCATCGGGGCTCATATACTCCAGAACGACACCCGAAGCATCGTCCCTCTCTATCCGGGATTGCAGCCTCCAGAGCTTTCGATGCAGACCTTCAAAACCTCCGTGCAGGTGATTGCCATCATTGTTCACCGACAGCTGCACCAAATGCCCGCCCAGCCGTAGAAGGCCCTTCCCGATACGGTTCGCATACCGTCCCACTACACATCCAAAATAGTATTCATTCCGCCAATACTGTTCCGCATGCCGAAATCCAGCCACGATATTCTTCACGCGCCCCATGCGGTCAGGTAACTCCAGGAAAGAGATGGTAGCACCAAGATCCAGAATTCCAACGCGGACAGAACCCTTGCTGAGCACATATTCACTAACCTCCGTCCTCAGCATGCCTGCTCCTGTTTTATTGCCTGTTGAAAAAAAGACGCCATCTGCAAAAAGACGGCCGCACCCTGGTGATTCATATCCAGATGAAGCACCTCCCCGAGGGAACGCCGGGCCCCTTCTTCATTACCAAGGCCCAGATACCCCAGTCCGATAAGATAGGTGCAATGTATACGATTACGCCTGTTGATGTCCTGATCGAAAACCAGCATATCCGGTAGGGAGACGGCAAAATAGTCAATGGTGATAACGTCATTCATATGCGCTTCCCCGAACTGGATAAAGCTCATAAATATCCGGCGCGCAGTCGACGCCTCCCCCAGCTGGAACCAGGCCAGCGCCTGGTAGATGATCTTGTCGGGCTGCGGGTCATTGTAGTAGATCGCCTGCGCGGGTTGGCTGATACCCACCGTCGCCGCACGGAAATTCTCCAACGCCTTCTCCCGCTGTCCAAGGCCGTCGTATACGAGTCCCAGCAAATAATAACGATCGTTCTCCTGCGTACCATAGAGCTTCCCCTCTCCCAGGTTCTCCGGATAGACTTCAGTAGCCGTCAGCAATTCCAGCGCCTCCTGCAGCCTTCCGGAGGCAATAGCCTGTTTCGCCAGCTCATAATGACACAGCAGATACTGCCCCACGACCTTTCCTTCACCGCCTTCCCATGGATGGAATTTACGCAGGGCAAGCAGCTTCTGCGCCATCTCGTATTCCTTTAGCTGATTATAGAGCGTCACCCTTTCCAGGTAAAGATCATCCCGTTGTTCGACCAGCTGCGGATATCGTTCCAGCAGCTGCAGCCGCTGCTCAAATGGCCTGCCGATGATCTTATACAGCTGGTCCAGCTCCATCAGCACCCTGGCGTCGCCCGGATCAAGCGCAAAGGCCTTTTCCAGGTAAGCAACCGCATCTTCCTTCCTTCCGAGCTTGTTGTAACAGGCCAGCGAAAGATTCCGGAATACGGTCGGGAACCGGTCGTCCAGCCGGGCCGCCTCTTCCCAGCAGCTGATCGCATCGCCATACTGCCGCTTGTCATACCAGAGATTACCCAGGTAATACCCGGCACGGGCGTCGGAAGGGTTCAATCGGCGCGCGTCCTGCAATATCAGCACTTCTTCAATCTTATTCGGAAAACAATAAGTCGGGTCCTGGCCCGCCGCAGCCTTGTAAAAGCCCAGCGCCGCAGCAGCATGCCCTGCCCGGGATGCAAACCATCCCCTGTAATAGCTAACCAGCGGAGATACAGCAGGACAATGTCCCAGCACTTTATCTGCCTCTTCCATCAATCCCGCCTGCGCGTAGTCGAGTGATAGCTCAAGGTAATTGTTCAGTGACCCGCGCATCAGGGTAACAAAGGCATCGGTACCCAGCTCAAACAAACATCCAAAGTTGAATGGATCGATAGTCAGCGACTCCCGGATAAAGGCCTCAGCCGGCCGCCCCAGCTTGCGCAGAAGCGCCGCCTTCAGATGACGCGCCACCGGGCTGTGATAGTTGCGTACCAGCGATCGATCGACCAGTGCCAGCGCCTCCTGATAACGCCCCCCCCCAGTCGCGATCCGCGCCAGCGCCAGAAACCCGCTATGCTGCCAGGCATCATTCCAGGTCGCTTTATAAAAGGCATCAAAGGCTTCCTCCAGCCGCCCCTGCAGCTTCAAAGACCAGCCTAAATTATAATACGGCTCCCCGTCATAAGGATTGGGGTTCCGCCGGGTAATGCATGCCACCGCCCGACGGAAATAAGGCTCCGCCTGGGCGAACTGCCCGCGACGCAAAAGCAGCAGCCCCATCGCATTGTTGCAGCGGATGTCCTCCGGGCTCCTGCGCAGACCTTCCATATAATAGTCGATAGGATTATAGGTAGCATGCCGGTACTGTTCCAGGTGAAGTCCGTTCAGATAAAGGTCTTCCACCTGCGCTATATCGGCGGGAGCCAGCGCAGCCGTAGCCGGCGCCGGAATAGAAGACCGCTCCGCAGACGGATCGCTGTCCTTCCAGGCGACAAGCACCACTCCCTGAGCATCCGTCACAACCACCGCCCAGTCTCCTGCTTTTCCTTGCCCGCCCGGCGCCGGAAAACTCTCCTCAAATACCTTACGCGGCGAAACCTCACCACACCACTCGCGAACCACCTGCCCCTTCTTCAACAACCGCACAACGGCATCGGTATATACCGCAGTCGTATATACTTTCACGTGCGCAACATCCCCTTCCCATTGCAGATTCAACATCGCCTCCTTCGTTGCATTCTTTACCTGGCCTACCACGGTATAGGGCATAAAATACTGTTCGAAGACCTTCTCCTCATTCGGCTGCAGCCAGGAAAAATCCGGCTGGTTGTCGGTAAATACTCCCGTCATCAGCTCGATATAAGGGCCGTCTTCGTCCGTCAGATTCCTGTCCCAGGCCTGCCCAAAATCCCCATTGCCCCAGGTCCACTGCTTCTTCCCGGGCGAAACATGATGATTGGCAACGTGCAGCATCCCCGCCCGGGTATCGTGCTCATAACAGCCCATAAAATCATATCCCGAACGGATAGCCATATACGAAGTCGGCACAGGGATATTCGCATACCGGGAAATATCCGTACCAGGGCCATAGTTAACTTTATAGTACGTACCGGTAGCGATCGGAAAATCGGACACATCCCTCTTCCCATGATCAAAAACAGCATAGACGTCCGGCGGAAAGACGGACTGGTAGGCGTCATTGACCTTTACTGCAGGATTGGCCCACCAGAGAAAGGTCTGGGGAAAAGGCGTCCGGTTGAATACCCTTCCCTTGATCTCCAGGTAGGCCTTATCAGGATACAGCGTAAAACCCGCCATCCCCTTCGTACGGAACATCACTTCGATCTCGTTGACCCAAACGGTCACGCTGCCATCCGCAAATTCTTCTATCGTATGATCTACCGGACTATAGGTGCTGGGCCGGTGGTGCTGCGGCCAGTTGAACTCAATGCCACCCGAGATCCAGGGACCTGCCAGCCCTACCAGCGCGGGCTTGATCACCTGGTTGTAGTAGATAAAATCCCTTCCACGCACCTTGTCATAGGCCCGTTGGATACGACCACCCAGCTCGGGAAGGATCATGATCTTCAGGTAGTCGTTTTCGATAAACACGGCATTGTATACCTGATCTGTCTTCTCATCCGAGATCGCCTCGATCACCGGGTGCGGATAGACGACGCCGCTGCTGCCCTGGTAGACACGCTTTTCCAAAAACATCGGATTCTTCTCAGGCCGGCCGATTGGGTATGTCGGGATAGATACCTTTTCGGCCCATGCTTTTACTTCCATTGTATGATGCGTTTTACTAAATTCAAAATGGTCGGCCGCAGTCGGACCGCGCGCTAGTATCCCGGGTTCTGGTCCGTCGCCGGAATATCCGAGTTCTGCTGGATCTCCGTCAGCGGTATCGGGTACAGCTGGTTAAAGGCTTGTATCGTTCCGCTTTGTTTGGTCCACTTGTTGCGCGCCTTCGCCAGGTTCACAAAATTGCCGGTACGGATCAGGTCACTTCTCCTCCAGCCTTCAAAACAAAGCTCCCGCATCCGTTCGTCCAGGATATTGGTTCGGAAGACGTCCTGGCTCATACCGGGGTCCCAGGCCGCTCCCGCCGGTATCGTGCCGCCAAAGGCTCTTGCCCTGACGGTAGTGTTCATGAGGTTGACTGCGTCGGAGGTCCTACCCAGCTCGTTGAGACATTCTGCATACATCATCAGCACGTCTGCATACCGGATGTAGAAGATATTCTTACCCGAATACCAGAAGCTCATAACGCCATCGGTACGGGGGTCCTCATATTTTTTGACATGAGGGTCCAGCTCGTCTCCACCAAACCCCGTCGAAAGGGTCGGCGTTATACCCTTATAGGTAAAGTCATACCGGACACTCTGCGACTTTCGCAGATCCCCGGTCTCCCACAGTCCACCGGCCGACTTGTCGCTGTAGCAATATACGGTCGGCACCATCAGATCGTATCCGCCGAAATAGCAGTTAGCCCCGACGCCGGGCAAGTTGGCCAGGGCACGCGAACCCATCTGCCACTGCGTCTGGTTGTTGTCAGGGTAGGTATTGTTGAACTGGTATTCATAGATCGATTCGGAAGAATTAGCATGGCCAGGATCCCAGAGGTCGGCATAGTTGGACAGCAAAGAATATTTCCCCGACTGGATCACCAGGTTCAGCGTATCGGCCGCCTTCTGGAAGTTACGAACATTTGCCTCAGCAGGCGCGCTCATATAAACTTTTCCCAGCAGCGCCAGGGCGGCGTATTTCGTTACATGACTCTTATCGGCCTGGGTCTCGGGAAGATATTTCACCGCAGTCTCCAGGTCGTTGATGATATAGGCATACACCTGGTCCAGCGGCTGCCTCTTCGTCCCCAGCACAGACAGCCGGGCCGGATCGGAAATTGGTATCCGCCCCCAGTATTGGGTGAGCTCGAAATTGACGCCCGCGCGGATAAAGCTGGCCTCGCCCAGCAGCTCGGTCCGCGTCGCCTCATCCTCCTTGTTGTTCTGCAACGCAAATACGGCCTGGGCCGCGGCCACGACTATCGGCCAGCGGGACTGCCACTGCCCCGTCAGGGCGTTGTTGCGGGGCGCCATAAACCCGTCATACTTATCCAGGGCGGCCTGGTCGGGATCGGAAAGAACCTGGAAGGCCCCCTGCTGGGCTTCATCGCTGCCCAGCTCGAACATAAACCCACCCCTGTCCTTGCGTACGTTGCGCCAGTTGGTGAAAAGTCCGGAGATCAGCGGTTTGATATTGTCCAGCTTTGCAAAGGCCTGCTCCTGCGTCAGCGCAGTCTTGGGCTCCTGGTCAAGAAATTTCTTACAGGAGACCTGCGTAAATGCTACCGTAAGACTCGTATATATAATGATGTTTCTGATTTGCATAATCTAAGTTTAAAGTGACAGGTTCAATCCGACAGTTACCGATTTCGTATTCGGGAAGCCGTCCCCGGTCTCAGGGTCGTATCCCTTGTCTTTGGTGATCAGCCATAGGTTAGAACCGGTGATGTAGATGCGGGCATTGTCGAATACATTCTTTCGCACCGACTTCGGCAACGTATAGGAAAGCGAGAGTACCGACATCCTCAAATAAGACGCATTCTGCACGTAGACATCGACATCGCCGGGACCATAGCGGCTATAGTTGTGGATAGCCCGCGGGATGATCGTATTGGTATTGGTCGGCGTCCATCGGTTGAGCATGTCGACAGACGCGGCAGACAGACCGTCAGAAGAAATACCCGCCTCGTACAAAGAGCTGATGCGCTTGAGACCCGAAGAATAGTTGAAGAAGACCGTCAGCCCGATTCCCTTGTAGGTGACATCTGAGCCAAAACCGCCGTAGAAATCCGGGTCCAGCTTCCCTACGACATACCGGTCGTTGTCATCGACAATACCATTTCCGTCCTTGTCCACGGGAACAATATCCCCGGCCCCGACCAGGTGGCCGCTGAAGGCCTTGGGATCCAGCTTGGACGTATCGCTGACCTGCGCGATCTTCAGGAATTTAAGGGCGTAGATATTATTGACGGGCTGTCCTACGAAGAAGTTGCCCGTGCGCTGGATCTGGGTGCCGGTATAGCCACCCCTGTTGTAGATCGGCGCATTGCCAAACAATTTCGTAACCTTGTTGCGGTCCCGCGAGATCATAAACCGGAAATTCCACTGCAGGTCCTTCTCTTTAATGATCGCATAGTCCAGGGTAAATTCGATCCCCTTATTGGTCATGGCTCCGATGTTGGCGACCTCATCATAGAACCCGGAGGTCTGAGCAAGGCTACGGTCGACCAGCAGCTTGTCATTGTTGATCGTGAAGTAGTCGGCCGTCAGGTTCAGCCGGTCATTGAGCAGGCCGATATCCGCGCCGACATTGGTCTGTTGTTGCCTTTCCCACTGCAGGTCGGGATTACCCAGCCGGCCATCGCTGACATAGGTGACCGACCCATTGGTATAGGAAGGACGGTATAGTGACTTCGTGGCATAGTTGGGGATATTCTGATTACCCGCGATACCGTAGCCCACACGCCATTTCCAGTGGCTGATGAAGCTGAGCTTCGACATAAAATTCTCCCGGCTCATGTCCCAGGCTGCCGCCAGCGACGGGAATTCGCCCCATCTGTGGCTGGGACCGAATTTTGATGAACCGTCATAGCGTAGGGTAGCCGTAGCGAAATATTTGTTCTTCCAGCCCCAGTCTATCCGACCCAGGTAAGACATCAGCGTCGTGGTGACAAAGTCTGAAGCCAGCACCGTCCGGTCCTTATTCGTCACACCGCCGAGGTACATATACCCAAAGTCGTCATTCGGAAATCCGTAAGCGGTGATCTGACTATAGTTGGAAGTATTCTGCTGCATGGAAGTAGCCACGAGAAAATTAAGGCGGTGCTCGCCAAATGCCTTCGTATAGGAAGCCGAGTTATCCCACTGGAGGTTATAATTCTCCTGTTTGTACTGAATGGCATTTCCGTGGTTGCTGTTGCGGAGATCCTGACCCGTCGTTGTAGGGACATAGGTATATTGCTGCTCGTTGGAGATATCGGCCGAAAAAGACGTCCGGATATTCAGGTCCTTTATCGGGGAAACGTTGATGTAGCTGCTGGTCAGCAGCCGGTTCAGATACTGGTTATTCCGGATATAAAGACTGCGCAGGGGATTGTACTGGTCCTGGTTATCGATGCCGCCCCATTTCAGCGTATACAGCCCTGCGGTATCTATCGGCAGCAGTGGGTTGGCCGCAACCGCCGTCGGGAAAATGCTGGCGTCGGCAATATCCGTAATGCTGTGCGTAAACGTAGTATAGGTCCCGACCTTCAGCCAGGACTTGACATTCTGGTCAATATTGATCCTGGCGCCCATCCTCTTATAGTCCGCCCCCTTGATCAGGCCCTTCTGATCGGTGTAGTTCAGGCTAAGGTAATAGGTGCCCTTATCCGATCCGCCGGAAAAATCCAGCGTATGGTTCTGTGCCATCCCGTTCTGAGAGACGGCGTCGAGCCAGTCATACGACTTGCCCGATTTGAACGTCTGCTGCTCATAAGGCGCGAACACTGCTGTGGAGGTATCACTGGTGATCTGGTTGAGATAGGCCTGACGATCCGCTCCGGGATTCTGCCGGATGTACTCGTTGGCGAAGGCATCAGCCCGCAGCGCGTATATCTGCTGCGCATTCATGAACTTCATCTTCCGCTCGAACCGGGACCAGCCGATCCAGCTGTTGTAGTTGACGCTGCCACTGTTCTTACGGCCCTTCCTGGTGCTCACGAGCACGACGCCATTGGCGCCACGCGACCCGTACAACGCCGTGGCAGAGGCATCTTTAAGCACCTCCATGGAAGCGATATCGTCAGGGTTCAGCGCATTCAGGTTGTCGCCGACGATGACACCATCTACCACAAAGATTGGACTCGTGCCATAGCTCAGCGAGTTATTACCGCGGATCTTGATCGAAGCCGCAGAACCAGGTTGCGCGCTGTTGACGACATAGGCGCCGGCCACCTTCCCCTGTATCGCTGTATTGATATCCGAGGTCGGGGTGATAGAGATGGTCCTGGCATCGATGGTAGCAACAGAGCCCGTAAGATCGCGGCGCTTGACCACGGCCCCGACAACGACGATCTCGTCCAGGTTGCTGGCCCCCCCGGCTTCAAGATCAACAACCAAAGAGGTCCTTCCGGCAACATCCACCTCCATATCCGCATACCCCATCGCATGAACGAGGAGTACCGCGTTTCCTGAAGGCAATGTGATAGTGAACTCTCCCCCGGCGCCGGCGACAACCGCATTCCTGGGGTTCGATTGTTGCGTGACCTGCACGCCGGGAATGGCCTGACCGGTGCTTTTTTCCCGGACCCTTCCCCGAATGGTCAGACCATGCCCGCTGCCGGGAGTCTGATCCTGCGCGTGAACGAAAAGGGTACACACGCTAAGCAGTAGTAGTAATAGGCTTTTTGTCATATGGAAGCTTTATAGATTTTTATCACTGCTCCTCCACCGGAAGCCAGGTGCAGCTGCAGTTGGGTATGTTGATTGACAGTTCTCGTCTCATGCCGGTAGGATTCGGCGTTGCTGTCGGCGTCGGCGCCATCCTTCAGCAGGTCGGCCCGAAACTCGCCGTCCCCCAGGAAAGAAAGGTCGACGGTCATATCCCGTGAGGTCCAGTTGGTCGCGGCCCCGACATACCAGGCGCTCCCCTTCCGCTTAGCAAGCACGACCCATTCGCCTAGTTTCGCGGCCACCACCTTCGTATCGTCAAAGGACACAGGCAGATCCGACAGGAAAGCCATCACGTCGGCATATTTCCGGTAGGCCTCCGGCGAATCGCTGAGCACCGCGAGGTATTGGTCAAAGAGGATAAAGAGGGCCATCTCGTGACAGCGGGTGCCCATCGTGGTAGGCAATCCCTTCGATATGGGGACAAAAGCGAGCTTGCTGCGATTTCGCATCGACCCGGGTGTATAGTCCAGGTCTCCGCAAAGCATGCGTATGAAAGGAATTTGCAGATGATAAGGAGGCCCTGACGTTGTATCCCATTTGCTGCACTCCTCTCCCCTTACTGCTTCATAGTTGATGACATTGGGATAGGTGCGCTGCAGACCCGTCGGTTTGGGTGAGCCATGGAAGTCGACAAGCAGATGCCACCGAGCGGCCGACGCCGCTATCAGCTCTTGCTGATGGATGATCTTCTGGTCATCCCTGTCAAAGAAATCAACCTTGATCCCCTTTAACCCCCATTTCCCGAAGGTCTCCATAAAGTGATCCAGATCGCCCATCAGCGAAGTCGCATTGCACCATACCAGGATGCCTACATTCTTCTTCTTTCCATAGTCGACAAGCTCCTGAATATCTACCCGCTGCGGCGTATCCAGGTGGTAGAAATTGCTCCAGCCGGCATCGATCAGCGTATATTCCAGCCCATGATCAGCTGCAAAGTCAATATAGTGTTGGTAGAGCCGCGTGCTCCTGTTGTCCATGCCCGTCGGGAAACCGGCGTCGTCGACGATGGCGTCATGCCACCACTCCCAGTCGCATTTACCCGGCCTGATCCAGGAAGGATCGGCGATCAGTGAAGGTGTGGCTAATTTATATACAAGCTGATTGGTCAGCAGCTTTTTATCATCGTCGGAAACTATGATCACCCGCCACGGAAATGCCCGGCTGCCGGCCGTATGGGCGATATAGTCCTCCCGCTCGTCGACCTTCGTGGACATCCCCCAGTCGCCACCATAGGGCGTCTCTTTCCTCGGATAAGCCGCCCAAAAACCGTGCATGCCACGCCCGCCCCTCTTCAGGAACATCCCCGGATAATCCCGCAGATCGGACTCGGCGACCGCTAGTCGAACTCCGTTATCGGTGAATAGTGCCGGCACGATAACATTAGTAGAATCAGGAACCTGGTCAATAGAAGAATAAAAAGTATAGGGCAGCTCCCACGAAGTAAGCTTTGGCGTTACCGAAAGCAACGCAGCATCCGAAGGCGCTAAAGCAACACTTACCTCTTCGGTGTTCACCGTGATCTCACCAGGAAATGAAGTGACCCAGCGCCAGGCTACCCCTTCATTATACGCCCTCACCAGCAGCGAGAAAGGCTGTCTGAAATCGATGCGCATCTCCCGGTACTCGTCCGTCAGCCGGTCGAACTTGCCATACAACGGCGTGATAACCGACCGGACGCTATCCCTGCTGATCTTTTTAATCCCCGCATCCTTTCCAAGCACAGCGCCATCAACAGTCAGCGATATGGGAGAACCCGCAACAAGCTGCTGCCTTTCATACCAAACACTGTATTGGATCGAAGCCCCCACCGTCAGGCGAACCTCGACCTTCCCGTCGGGCGATGCAACACCGACAACCCGTTCAGCCTTTGCGGCAACAACAGAGATCAGAAGCAGGAAAAAGATGCAGGCAGCTAGTCTGGGCATTACAATCGTTTTATTGCGATCCAAATTTCGCTATGCCCCCAAAAAGAAAGAATAGTATTTCTTATGAAAAAGATGGATTATTTTCTGGTTTCCTTAATTTGCAGTTATAACGCTAATGTCAACCAAAAAACACAAACACCGCAAACGGCAGGGTTTCGAAGGACAGCGGCTGATCGTCCTGCCTAAAAAGATCACCACGGATTTCCTGATGCGCGATCCGGTGACCAGGCAGATATACATCACCGATATCGGTTACTATCCCAAAGCGGAATTCCACTATGTGGAGCGCCCCGCCGGCAGTAGCCAGCATATCATGATCTACAACGTGGAAGGCAGCGGCTGGGTCGAGATAGACAAAAAAAGAACGACCCTTTCCGCGTCCCAATTCATCGTCATCCCCGCAGGCACCCCGCACAAATATGCAGCCAACGAAGACGACCCATGGACTATCTACTGGTTGCATTTCAAGGGAGATCTAGCGACATATATCGTCGATCTGATCATCCAGAAGACAAAGAACTACAAACCCGACCTTGCCTATAGCGAGAACAGGATCCGACTTTTTGAAGAGCTCTATTCCGGACTCGAAAAAGGATATGGCGGCGACAACCTGCGCTACGTCAACATGATCTTCTATCATTTCCTGTCCTCTCTCCTGTACGAGGAAAAATTCAGCTCTTCGGAAAAAAGAAAGGAGGCAGACCTCATCGAGGATGCGATAGAGCTGATGCGAAAGAAGATACATACGGTGATCTCTTTACAGGAGCTGGCGCGCTTCGCCAAGCTGTCGGTTTCGCATTTCTCGGCGGTCTTCCGCGAACGGACCGGCTATTCTCCTATCGAGTACTTCAATCACCTGAAGATCCAGAAAGCCTGCCAATACCTGCTGTTCACAGGCATGACGGTCAAGGAAACGGCCGCTTCCCTGGGCATCGAGGACCAGTATTATTTCTCGAGAATGTTCTCCAAGCTGATGGGGCATTCGCCCGTAGAGTATCGCAAAAGGAATAAGACCGGGAAATAGGGTTATTTCCGTTGCTGCTGCCGGTAGAGCAGAATATCCTTAATCAGCCGCTTGTCTTTTTTATTAAAAGCCTGCAGCTCTCCGCTGATAAAGGGATCCGCAGCTATCCGGTCTGCCACTATCTCATAAGCAATATCCCGGACCATCTGTTCGACGCCGGGCCGCTCGACCTGCTGCTTCAGCACCTGCAGGAATTTCTCTTCGTTCTTGTCATTGGTCTCTCCCGCATAGACCATACTTATCGTCCGGTCCAGCTGTCGTTCATCCTGGATCTCGGCAAAATATAAGTTCAGGCAGTTGATAGCATCCCGGTCATTCCGCCATCCCTCCAGCAACCAGCCCTGCGCCTTCTCCGGCTCATCCAATTTGTTCCGCAGGCATAGCGAAGCCCGCATATAGTCCTGGTGCTCCAGGTGCTGGGCCACGACCTTTTCAAACCAGGGCCGCGCCTCTTTCTTCTTGCCGATGGCCTGGTAGAGATCGCCTACCTTCTCAGGCCGCTCCAGCTCTTTGTACAGCTCGATAGCTTCCCCGTACAGCTGCCCCTTTTCATAACACTCTGCCGCCCGGACCTTATTGTCCAGGTATTTGATATAGACGGACGCTGCCTCGGAGTGGAACCCGCCCTTCTCCAGCGCATCGGCGCCGGCATGATAGTCCTTCAGCAGCCTCAGGTATACAAAGGCCGCCTGGCGATACTCCTTGTTCTGCATCAGCGTAAGGGCCGTATTCCTGTATTCCTGGTTGAGAAGATTGATTTGGTTATGTCCCAGCCTCGCAGAAACCGACGAAGCCCCTCCCCGGCCGCCACCCATACCTTCGAGCAAATTGCCCAGGACAGAGAAATTGGACCATAGCCGGGATAGTACGAACGCCGCGGCATTCCCGCCCCTCGACACACCATCGTTATCGATAGGGATCGCGTATTTCAATGCTTCCATCGGGTCCTTTTTGAAAAGCTTCAGCAGCTTGTCCACTTCCCGGTTGTTCCGCTCTTCCAGCTCATCCAGATTGGCCTGCAGCCTCTCCATCCATTTTGACCGCATCGGGGCTGCCAGCTTCGACAGCCACCGGCTAAGCCATCCCGGCTTCCTGGTATCCGAAGGATCACGCACCCGGCCCAGCAACAGCCGCAATAGCCAAAGCCTGATCTTTTCCCCGAAGGACAGCGGCCGGCTGTTGGCGGACGCGCGCGAGAACTCCATCGCAAGATCCTGCAGCGCCTCCTCCGGTGAAAGGGACTGCTTATAGAATGCCGTCGCCCGCGAGGGAACGAATACCGACTCCGCAGGCTCCGTGATTCGGCCGGGACTGACCGCAGGCCATACAAGGACATCCCACCATTGAACAGGATCCGGCAGCAGGACCCACCCCGTCTCGGGATGATAAAAATGAAGCTGATCTTTCAACAGCCGGTCGATCTCGGTTGTCGATAGCTGTGGGTACAGCCGGCTGTTACCCGGAATGAACAGCCTTCCCTGTATACACTGACAATAGACATTGCTCCCCGGATCTTCCGGCCAGACAGGCTCTCCCCCCGGGGGACCCAGGGGCGCCAGCAGGCAACCCCATATAGAATTGGCCACCGCTCCCGGAATAGGATAGACCGCAAACTTCTCCAATGAGATTCCCATAGTCTGCACCTGCAGGAGCCAGCCGGATAGCTGCTGTCCCCGGATCACGATCCCTCCCCGCGGATAAATATTCTTGTGGTATGGTTGTACGGTCAGCTGCATTGCAGGACGTGTTGGATGAAAGATCGGATATTTTTTTCGTAAAAAATAGGCGTGCTCACTTTTATCAATGGCTTATTTTGATCCTTGGGGTAGTAGTACATATTCCCCGAGAAAAACACATCGGTCGCCGCTGCCAGTGACGCATCCAAAGCGGCCGGAATATATATCGGCCTGGGCCGGTCGTCACCAGGTACCGCCTCAGCGTCCTCCGCCGGCTCCAGAATGATCATCCCCGACCGATGCACTTTTATTTTACTCCCCCCCGGAAAGACGAACTCATTCCGCTCGATATCCCGCTGCGCCGAGGCAGCAATACCCCGCGACTCAGCCGTATCTGACAACAGCTGCAGATGGCCCGAACGGTTCAGGACCAGCTCGTGCTTATTAAAGACCAGGTTCCCTTCCTGGTTGATAAAGACGTGATGGATATTCTTGAGCACCGACCAGGTAAAAGAAATGCCCGACTTCCCCGTCTCCGTCTTTTGCTGCAGCGTCTCATACCAGCTGACGAACCGGTTGCTGCTGCCGATGCTGTTCTTCTGCACCCTGATCTCCTGCTGAAAGGAAAAGCTCCAGCAATATTCATCATTCATATAGTGGAATTCCTGCTCCATAAAAAAGAAATCCGGGAATCGCGAAGGCTTCCACTCGTTGAAGAAGATCGACTTGCTCTCGCCCGTGGCCACCTCGCAGATCGTCAGCTCACGGTTGTGGACCTTAAAGGAAAGGAATAGCTGCTTGCCTTCCTCATCCGGCCCCATCGCAAAATGACTGGTCGAAGGCGGTACCTGCTCCATGACCAGCTGCCAGCCCATCCCCCCGGCCCTTTCGTTCCAGGGATGCCGCAGCAGATTTCTCTCCTTGGTGACCGCAAACAGATCGAACTCACTGCTGACAAAGAATTTTTTTGGGGACGTGGGCGGCGGGAAGAGGATGGGTATCCGATGCTTATCCGATGACAGCTCTTCGGAGAGCTCTTCTTTTTTCCCCCACTTCCGGGATTCCCAGAGCTGCTCCAGCGGCAACCTCAGCTGCTGTACCAACCTCCGGCCCTTATGCTGATTACGGTAAAAGAACAGATCGCCCTCATGACTGGTGGTCACCCAGTATTTGAAACGGGAGTAGTTGTCGCTGATGACCTTCTGAACGGCAGGATGCCGCATCGTATCCGAAGATGTAATAAAGAATATTTCCGACTTTTTCGGACCAGGCCCGCTATCGAAGAATTGCATCAGCCCCCCGGCAGGATGAAGCGCCCCGTCCACCAGCTGGATACTCTGAATGACTTCCTCCACAGTGCCTATCTGCACGGGATAAAAGCCGTTACCAACCGCATAGGCCGTGCAGGGAATATCTGTTTTGGGATGCCTGGCGATAGCCAGCAGAATAGCGTAGGCCAGTATCTTGGGCGTCCCCCACGACTTCAGCGAGACATCGATCAGAATAATGCGCTCAAGGGGATCCGCTGCCGGCGGCATCTCCCGATGCAGATACAACGCCTCGTTATTGGCCAGCCGCGACAGTAAAAGCCAGTCGTCCGTCGCGAACTCAGAGATCAGCAGCTTGTCCAGGTCTCCCTTATTGGAGAGGTCCGAGAAACCACCCAGCGGTTGAGCGCTCGGCAGACTGTGATGAATGGGAATATTCATCCCCGACCACAGGGATTTGATCAGCGCGCCTACCGGAAAACTCGCTGGGTTATCAGTCAGCGCCTGTATAAAATCTCCGGGGACGGCAGACTCCTTCTCTTCTTCCAGCACCGGCTCCTCAATGGCCGGTATTCCGGCCAGGGCTTCGATAAGCGCCGACTTACCCGGGTATTTCCTGAGCAGCTGTGCTATACAGTTGAAATCGGTATAGAGGACATTGTATTCGAGCTCCTTCACCTGCGACAGCGTTCGCAATGCCTTGACATTGCCGGTGTCCTGCAGCTGCTGTATCCCCCCGACGATCTGCGCCGAATCGGTCTTTGAAAGGATGCCATGACAATCCGCGAACAATAGCTGAAACAGCTGGATACGACGGTTGCCCGTAGTGTATTGCTTCGGCAGCAGAGCCAGCAGACGAAGGAAGGCAATGGCCTCGTTGATCACCTTGCCGGGACCTGCATCCTCCCACTCCTGCTGATCTTCTTTACCCAAGATCGCCGCCACCTGCCCTATCTGATCATCCATCGAATGATTCGTCGCCAGTATCGCCAGCAGCAATGCCCCCAGCGGCGGCAGCCCCTGATCCGCGAGATCTTCCAGCACCCTGATCACAAACTGGCTGTAGGCGATCGTGCCTCCACCATTGACAACAATGACCTCCCCTTCCTCTTCGAGGGTCCAGAAATAATTCTGATATGCGGTAAAATAATCAAAGGACAACATATAGCTCTATAGTTTCGATGCGCCGATGCTCAACCTGAACGAGCTGATCGATAGCGGGCGACACTCCATTTTTTGCACAAGCAGATACCCGGTAATTTCATCCCACACCAACCAGCAGTCTCCATCCGGATTCAGCTCCCTGTCCAGCGTTTCAGCAAGAACACTCCATTCAAAGTCCAGCCCTGCCGGCAGCAGATGATTCCCACGCCGCCAGTAGCTCTTTCCCGGTAGCGGCAGCAACGGCTTGCCCAGCACCAGCGCCTGGTCGTCGATGATCACCCACAAAAGGGGCTCGAGCCTCACCGCCGGCGCCGTCTGTATATAGGCTTCCAGCTGCAGCATCGGCATCAGCAGCGCCACGGTCTCTTCTTCCTGAACCGACGGCACCAACCGGATAGTCAGCTTTTCGGAAAGGCCAAAATAATTGTGATTATAGGAAGGATACTCCAGCGGCATCGCCTTTTCCAGCGGTGTCCACAACAGCGTGGAAGGCAGCTTCTTCACAGGTACCGCCCCCCCGTAAGGGAACAGCAGCTGCGGCTGATCTTCGTATTGGTAGTAGAGCTTCTTGAACGGGATGCTCCTGATCTCGGTCGACTCCAGCTGCTCTGCCGTTAGTCCCCTGACCCAATATCCTTCCGGTGAAGCGGCGATCCTCAGCTGACCCCAGTGCCTTACCGGCCCCAGATAGTCGAGATGCGGCCTGCCGATCTCCAGCAGATAGATCACATCTTTTGAAAGATCCGCTGCCATAGGCTATCGATTTCCTGTTGAACATATAGCTTCTGTTCCTGGTTCCTGATCCAGCTGCACCGTGTCTGTACATAACGGAGCTTGTCCTTGATCACATTCTGCTCTTCGAAGGACAATCCGTCGAGCGCCCAGCGGGAAGACAAAAAGCTGACCTCTTTCATGACCTCTTCCGGATCAGGGACCTTGTTGAATAAGGCCTGGGGATGCGCCGGCCCCGCGTCATCCTTTTCAATAACGGCGTCGATGATGCCGGTCAGTATCTCCACCTGCTCTTCGGTATCCCAGATATATTTCAGCACCCAGAGATCGGAGAGGATGGCCTTGTTCCTGCCACAGACCAGGGCGCTGGCCGCAATGATATTCTGCAGCTTTACCGCACGCCTGTCAGACACCTTGATGCCCGTGCTCCGGAGACTGTGGACGATGTCGATATAGGTGGGACGGATCGCCTCCAGGTCTATTTCCCGGCAAGCCGTCTGCAATGCAACGACCTCCGCAGAGGTTATCGACGGACGCTCGTCCTGTCCGCCCGATTCCATCCTCCAGCCTGCTAACAGGACTTCCTGCAGCCTGTCCGGATCGACATACTCGCATTTCACCCGGATGAGAAATCGGTCCAGTAGCGCCTGCAGGGCATCATCCTCCGGCAGCATATTGCTCGCGCCTACGAACATCAGCGCCGGCAGACGACGGGTCTCCTTTCCGCGCCGGAATATCTTCTCGTTCAGCGCCATCAGCAGACTGTTGAGTATCGCACTGTTCGCATTGAATATCTCGTCAAAGAATACAAAAGAAGCCTCCGGCATCATCCCCTCCGTATTCGTCACCAGCTCGCCTTCCTTCAGCTTGCGGATATCAAACGGTCCAAAAATCTCATTGGGCTCGGTAAAACGGGTCAGTAGATATTCAAAGTTCTTCCCGTCTTCCAGACAGGAAGATAAAAGCCGCACAATAGCGCTTTTGGCCGTCCCCGGAGGCCCCAGCAGAAAGAGATTTTCTCTGGCCAGCAGACTGATGCCCAGCAGGTCAATTATCTCATCCTTACCCACAAAAGCATGCCTGACGTAGTGCAGTACCTTATTTAATTTCTCTATTGGATTCATCATATTGCTGTAGTTCTTTCCAAAAATAGGCGCTATGATCACCGAGCGCCGCGCGTATCTCCGACCGAAGAGCAGGGCTATTGGCCAGCCCGGCCGCGCGCCTGCCGATGACCCGGTCGATATATAGCCGCCGCAGGCAATCATTGGCCAACACCGGCGTCCAGTCGAACTTCTCACCCATCCCGGGTCCGCCGGCCCCTCCCTTAAAATATCCAACCCCCGAATAATGCCATGTCTGCAACACTTCTTCTAACAGAGGGATCAGCCCATCATCCGGGTTGATCTCCCTGGCCTTGGTTATAACGTCCGGCAGACAGCGTAAACAAAGATCGGCCGAGAGAATGGCCGCGGCATCGATCGTCGCCCGATAGCCCGTCAGCAGCTGACCCAGGTCTTTATTATTCTGGTCCCTGGACAACAACAGCTGGGATGCGTTGAAGACGATCTTCGCCGCCCAGACCGCCGCCTCCTGCTCAAAAGGCGGAGGATAGCCGGGATAGCCGACGATCTCCTTTTCATATTCTTCCTGCAGGAAAACGCCCACTGCCTCTTCTTCGGTTCCTGTTGTAGATATCAACCGGTCATAGATCAGCATCTCCTCCTGTTCCCTTAAGTGACGGATAGTTTGAAGGAAATGGGTATTGGTGGCGAGGGTCATAAGTCAATTCAAATATACAAAATACCCCTGTTGCATCCTTCTCAAAAAACAGTATTTTGCACCATATGGCTTCTTCTTATTCTTTTTTTGGCAGGGATATGAGCTGGCTGACCTTTAACTACCGCGTTCTGGAAGAAGCCGCGCGGGAAGCGACTCCCCTGCTGGAAAGGATCAACTTCCTTTCGATCTACAGCTCGAACCTCGACGAGTTTTATCGGGTACGCATCCCCGCTCTGGCCGCCCTTCAAAAGATAAGATCGACCAGGGATAACTACGTTTCCGCCGAGGGAACAAAATTATTAACAGAAATTTCATCCCGCCTCAACAATCAGCTCGAGTCCTTCGGCCGGGTCTTCAGAGGCCACATCCTGCCGGAGCTCGCGACCCACGGCATCCGTTTCGTATATGCCGAACCCATCCCGGAAACCGTAAAAAGGACAACACAGAATTACTTTTTCACTCAGATACTCGCGTTCATCCAGCCGGTATACCTCACACACGGCACCGACTTTTTCCCGGAGAACGACAAGCTCTATTTTCTCGTCGTCCTCGGCGACAGCAGCGAAGGCGAACAGCTGGTCATCGTCAATATTCCTTCGGACAGCCTGCCGAGACTATACGATACCACGGTAGGCAATACCCGCTATATCCTGTTCATCGACGACATCCTCCGGGAGAATATTGCCTGCGCATTTCCACAGTCGACGATCACCGGCGTCTATAGCCTGAAAATAACACGCGACGCCGAGCTGGACCTCGAAGACGAGTACCAGGGCGATATCGCCGAGAAGATAGAAAAGAAGCTGGCCAAAAGAGACGCCGGCCTCGCCACACGCTTCCTGCACGAACCCGGCATCCCCCTTCGCACCATGGAGACACTGGTCCAGCGGCTGAAGCTCGACAGGGCATCCCTCGTCTCGGGCGGCCGCTACCACAACATGCGCGACCTCTCGGGATTCCCCATCAAAGACCGGTCACTATCCTATATACCATGGCCGTCCCTCCGCCAGAAAGAGACCGGCCATCCCAGCCTGCTGAAGGCCGTCATGGAAAAAGACCTGCTGCTGCACACTCCCTATGAAAGCTACGACCCGGTGCTGCGCTTCTTCAACGAAGCCGCCATCGACCCCGCCGTGGAAGAGATCTACCTGACCATGTATCGCGTGGCAAGGGACTCACGAATCGTCCAGGCGCTCATCAGCGCCTGCCGCAACGGAAAGAAGGTGACAGTCTTCGTAGAGCTCAAAGCCCGCTTCGACGAGGCAAACAACCTAAAATGGGCCGGTAAAATGAAAGACGCCGGAATAAGGATCATCTACAGCATCCCGATGCTGAAAGTGCACGCGAAAATAGGCCTCGTAAAGAAGAATATCGACGGCCGTGTCCACTACGCCGGACTGCTGGCCACCGGCAACCTCAACGAAAATACCGCCCGCTTCTATACCGACCACATCCTGCTGACCGGCCAGCACGACCTGATGCGCGAGCTGGAGCTGCTCTTTATCTTCCTCAGCAAACGCAAAGACCCGCGCAAGACCGAGAAGATCGCATTCCGGCACCTGCTGGTCGCCCAGTTCAACCTCCAGGACCGTTTTACCGGCCTCATCGACCGCGAGATCGCCAACGCCCGCAAAGGCGCCCCCGCAGCTATCACGATAAAGATGAACAACCTGGAAGAGCAGGCGCTCATCGGCAAGCTGTACGAAGCGTCGCAGGCCGGCGTACACATACAGCTGATCGTTAGAAGCATCTGCTGCTGCATCCCCGGCGTCAGCGGCATGAGCGAGAACATCACCATCCGCCGCATCGTCGACCGCTACCTCGAGCACGGCCGCGTCTTCATCTTCCACAACAACGGCGACGAAGAGATATTCCTCGGGTCCGCCGACTGGATGAACCGCAACATCTACCGGCGAATCGAGGTCTGCTTCCCCGTCTACGAACCTGCGCTCAAAGAAGAGATCCGCCATATCATCCGCCTGCAGCTGGAAGATACCGCAGCTGCAGTCCCGATCGACAGCCACTCCGAAGAAGTATCGATCGATCCTGACCTTCCAACCCAGCCAGGCGGCATCCGCTCACAGGAAGCGATTTATCAGTATCTTTCCGGACTGCGAGCCAACCAATAAACCCTGAAGCATGAAAATTAACAACCCTGGCATCGTCTGCGCCCTTTCGATGATGATCACCCTCTGCGGCTGCCAGCTGCTCAGCGACCCGCTGCCGCAGCTCTGGTTCTATACCTATAGCAACGGCGGTGGCACAGACAACGTCCTGAATCCCGCCAGCTTCCTATCCCTTCGCAAGGACGGCACCTTCACCCGGGACTTCGGGCGCTTCTCTTACGGCAGATGGAAGTACGAGAACAAAAACATCTATCTCACCGAGCAGATGGGAGGAACCACCAATACCAACATATACCCCGTCACGGCCATTGGCCCGAAAGAAATGAAGCTGGACCTCGGTGGTGGCGAGACCGGTGTATTCGACAGCCAGCCACGCGCCGCAGGCAAGGCTACAGATGACCCTTTTTCCCTTCAGAATAATAAATGGCGGATTCGGCCAACACATAAGGAAAGCGACGCGGAGATAAAGAACCGGCTCTACGACCACTGCCAGTTCTGGGAGACCTATTTCAATTGGGCGCTGGCCAACGAGCTGTCGACCATCGACGTCAGGAGCACCCCCACCCCCATCAAGATCTATGGCAACGGTTTTACCCTCAAGCCCCTGGAAGAGCTTCCCGCCAACTGGAAGAGTTGCTTCTACGACGAGGAAGACTGCAGCAAGGCCAATGCAATGATAAAGGATATCTTTCAGCACCGGACGATCGCATGGGCGCATACAGACAATAAGTACAAGTTCTTCATCAGCGCCTTCCAGCAGATGAAGAATTTTCTGCGGTAGCGGCCTCCCTAAAAAAGTTTTACCCCCAATGATGAGACCCAGCTCCCCATCCGGATGCCGGGCGTGTATTTTACACCCTCTATCTTATAGCTCTCCTCTCCACCAAAAGCCCCGTCCGTTCCGGTCTTATTAAAAAGGATGATACCGTGATAACCTTTGTTATCCAGGGCGACGACCCAGTCGATGCCCAGGCCGGCCTGGTAGCCCAGCCGCGTAGAGGTGGCGGAGTAGGCCGAATTATGCTGGATGATATCGACAATGCTGGTATAATTTGGATTGACGGTCGTGGGCGCATCATATGTCAGCTGGGAGGCTCTGAACGACAAGCCCGCATACGGATAGACGTTGAACTTCCGGGTATTGACGACGGCGTAACCCAGGTGCAGCTGAAAGAAGTCCGAGAAGCTGGCGCCTATTTTTTCGTCGCCTTTGACGGTCTTCCGGTCCCACGCTGCGGAGAAAAAATTAAAATCGATCATCACCCCACTATAGCCCTTATGGCTGATGCCAAACCCTCCCCGGAAATTAGGCCCGTGCAAGGGACCATAACCGCTGGCGGCTATGCTGGCATTGAACGACGCGAAATCAGCCCCGGCCACTTCGCCGAATAAGGTGAAGGCGGTGTAGCTCCTGGACATATCCTCAAAATGCTTGATCTTCCGGTTATTCGCCACAACCGCATCGGTGTTCCGAAGTGAGTCAAAGGCCGCCCGGTAGATCTTGCCCAGCTCATTCTGATAATAGCGGATAGAGTCGCCAACAGAACGTTGGGCACGAACATCGGAAAACAAGGCAGAGGAAAAGACGATCAGTACGACAAGTCGACGCATATACATAGGGTTTAGGTGTTGGCTATACTTTGGCGAGGTGATGGGTGAATCCCCAGGCGACCAGCTTCTGATAAGCGGCCCACACCTCGTCGGGGATCTCCATGGGGATCTGGAATCCCTTCTCCGGATAGATCCGGATACGCTGCAGATCACCCACCATGCTATTGATCACCCGCTCCATGGGTATCTCTTCGTTGGCATAATCCTCGAATGCGATCTGTGGCGAGGTGACGAGCAGCTCCTTGTCGGGCCACTGCTTCTTAAATGTAGCATAGCTGCGCCGTTCCATATAAGGCTTCTGCACCAGCAGAAAGCTGTGGGGATGCAATCCTTTCTCTTCCAGCAGCTGACGCGAGAACAGGATATTCTCCCCGGTATTGGTAGACCTGTTCTCGATAAAGATAGCTTCCGACGGCACTCCCCTGTCCAGCGCGATACGGGCGAACTGATCCGCCTCCGCCTCCGTCCAAAGGCCCTTGGTAAGATAGCCAAGTCCTCCCGAGAACAGCAGGATGGGCGCAAGCCCTTGCAGGTATAATTCCGCCCCGCGATCGGCCACGCGGAGGTCATGGCTCCCGAGAACCAGTATACAATCGGATGGGGCCGGCACGTGGTACAGATGGTGATAGTCCCACAGTTTTCTTGCTTCGGCGAGTACTTCCTGAGTGATCATAGTGGGGGCAAATATAAAAAAGGCCGGTCATTCGACCAGCCTTCCTATAAAAACTCTCAGGCGAAGCCCTTCGAGGGCCACCTGTCGATAGAATATTTTACAGCACTTCGTGCTCTTCCAGCCCCTTGGGGGTGGCAACCAGCAGCGTACCCTGCGTATATTTCTCGTCGTGCTGGCTGGCGTCGAGGCCTTCTTCTTCCTCCTGTTCGCTCACCCGCAGCGGCACGATGAAATTCACAAACTTGAAGATCGCGTAGGAAACGACGAAGCTATACGTGACCGCGATCAGCATGGCCTTCAGCTGGGTGAAAAAGAAGCCAGCATTACCATAGGCCAGACCATTCGCGCCCGCCTTGTTGACCGTCAGCGTGGCGAACACACCGGTCAGCAGCATACCTACCATACCTCCGAGACCGTGACAGGGGAAAACGTCCAGGGTATCGTCGAGGACCGTTTTTGTCGCCTTGAAATGCACTGCCATATTCGAAATGATAGCGGCTAATACACCGATAAAGATGCTCTGGGGTATTGCTACATAACCAGCCGCAGGGGTGATAGCTACCAGGCCGACAACTGCGCCGACGCAGAAACCAACCACAGAAGGCTTTTTGCCCCTCATCACGTCAAAGAACATCCAGGAAAGACCGGCAGCGGCAGCAGCGGTATTGGTCGTGGAAAAAGCGCTGACAGCCAGCGAGTTGGCGCCGAGCGCGGAGCCGGCATTGAAACCGAACCAGCCAAACCACAGCAGCCCCGTGCCGATCAGCACATAAGGGATATTGGCGGGATGCGTCTCGACACGCTCGATATGCACCTTTCTGCGTTTGAGCACCAGCGCACCGGCCAGGGCCGCACAACCGGCAGAGATATGAACTACCGTACCACCGGCAAAGTCAAGAGCGCCCATCTTGGCCAGAAAGCCATCCGGATGCCAGCTCCAGTGCGCCAGGGGAGCATACACCAGCAGACTGAACAATACCGTGAACAATACATAGGCTGAAAACCGCATCCGCTCGGCGATAGCGCCTACCACCAGCCCCGGCGTAATGATCGCGAACATCAGCTGGAACATAGAGAACAATGCCTTTGGAATGGTCGGAGCCGGACCCCATGCCGGACCGGATACCACGCCTTTATAAAAGAGATGGGTCAAAGGATTGCCGATAACCCCGCCAAGAGAATCACCAAAACAAAGGCTGTAGCCAACCACGATCCACAACACGCCCACTACACCGGCGGCGACCACGCTCTTCATCATCGTGGAAAGTACGTTCTTGCGATTGACCATACCCCCGTAAAAGAAGGCCAGGGCAGGCGTCATCAGGAAAACCAGGGCCGTAGCGACCAGTATCCAGGTGATATCCGCCGCACTGTACTTACTTTCATCGATAGTGGAAGGCAGACTGGGAACAAAGACAGCCGCTATGGCGACTACCACCAAAAAGATGAAGGGTAAGAACCTTTTAAGAGTGATTTTGCTCATAATTTGCAGGATTTCATATTAACAAAAAAACAAATGCTTCGATTTCTACGATAAAGATAAACAAAAATAGAATCAAGCTATAAATGATTTAGATTTTAAATTAATGTAATATGTTAAGATTTTAAAGTTAAATTATTATTAAACAGCTACTTATGCATAACGCCGTTAACAAGCCATTCACAATTTTTTGTCATTTTCGCAAAAAAACGATGCCCTATTGAATTTTTCCTATCATTTTGGTCATATAAAGCCGTCCTTTTTGAAAAAAAATAGCCTCCCGATATGACCTCGGGAGGCTAAAAAAAGCCTTTTTTTTTTGGCACGGCACTTGTTTGCGGCCTAAAACCACCAAATCTATCCCTGCGGGGCAAACCCCGTCCGGATATCCGGCATCGCATCCGGCATCCTCACCTTATACCGGATCATCCCCTTGAAATGATCCTCTTCTTTCAAAAATTCATGCCCCTTCTTGCTTATCCAGTAGGTTTCCGAATACCCTTTCCCGACATCCTCAGTACGCAATACCCAGCAGTCCGTCTCCTGGCCGTCGAGCAGCCGGATCCGCTCACTGCCGCTGACGGTATACTTCACATACTTCGGCGTCTCATATCCCGCATCATAGAAATTGATCAGAAAGGCCTTGCCCTCCGCCAGCGGCAGCAGCTCGAAGGTCTCGATATCCAGGTTCCAGTTGTAATTGGGCTGGTCAAAAGCCAGGCGGAAGTCTTTACGCACATTCCCCTCCACGCTATCGGCCCCCGAAATGCCATCCCCTTTCCAGTCATAGGCATTCAGCTTTCCCCTCACCAGCTCGCGGTGATACAGCGGCGCAAAATCCCCAGCATCATTGATGGAATATACCCGGCGGTAGCTGCCGCTATCGCTGCCATACCAGTGCTGGGTGATCACATACACCTCCTTGCCACCCTGTCGCTGCACAGCAATATCCCGTAACCAATACCAAAAGGTCAGCTTCCGGTCATTCTTCGGGTCCTGATAGCATAATAGATATTGCCTCAACCCCGGTTTTAAGGAATGGGCAGGAAGCGCACCCTTGCCGGGGCGAACGGTATCCGCCGTCGTATTTTGCGCGATCACCCTGCCAGTTATCAACAATGAGATCAAAAGGATCACCAGATAAAAAAGACGCATAAAAAAAGAATTTATCCGGCAAATCTCTCCCCCTCCCGCAAGCCGCAAAAATGCATTCAACCAACCCTCTCCTTTTTTTAGCCGCTTCCCGATAAAGTACAGGGCCCCCAACCATTGAAGCAGGCCGCCGGATCGCTGAAAAGATGCCCCATCCGGAAAAAAACAGCCTATTTTTGCGCCATGCGCATGTCTTTTCGCAATGCTACCCCGGTCCAGCTGCAGCTGCTCGTCTGGGGTACCCTGTTCCTGCTGAACTTTCTCTCCTACCTGCCCATGGATGGAGTCGTTCAGGCGCTCACCTATAGCGCCATGAACAGCTTCTTCTATGCCATCATCATCTATGGCAATATCAGCTTCCTGTTCCCAAAGCTGTACGAGAAAGGCCGGATACTGGCCTACACAGTTGCCGCCATCCTTACGCTGATTGCGGTGAGCACCGGCCGCGCGATCCTTTCCATCTGGCTGTACAACCACTACTTCCTCAAAGGCAAGCCCGAATCGCTGAACGCCGAGACCCTGATCTATTTCTTCGCGACGGGCCTGGTCATCTACCTCCTCAGCTTTGTATTCCGGATCGCTATCGCCTATTTCAAGCTGAAACGTCAGGCCCAGCAGATGCTCGAACAAAAAAGCCAGGCCGAGCTGAACCTGCTCAAATCCCAGGTACAGCCCCACTTCCTGTTCAACACCCTCAATAATATTTACTATGAAGCCTACCGGGAAGCGCCCCGCACAGCCCTGCTGATCGGCCGCCTCTCCGACATCATGCGCTATTTCGTAGACGAAAGCCCAAAGGAAAGGGTCGCCCTGTCAACGGAGATCAAGTTCCTCGAGAACTATATCGCGCTCGAAGAGATTCGCATACGCCATGGCGTAAGAGTGGAGTTTGAAAAGGAATGCGAAGGCGATCCCCTCCTGCCCCCCATGCTGCTGATGACCTTCGTCGAAAATATCTTCAAGCACGGCATCGACCGCGGCGCCACCGGCAACCACGTCCGCCTGACCCTGCAGACCTCCGACGGCAACCTGCTGTTTCTGACCGAGAACGCCCTGCCAAGGGACGCACCCCATTTCAGCAAGGAAGGCTCCGGACTCGAAAACCTGCAAAAACGGTTAAATTTGCTCTACGGCCGACTATTTGAGCTCAACATCACCCGCACAGAGAGCTGCTTCAAGGCCCGTCTAAAAATTCCGCTCGCATGAACCTGAGCTGTATCATCGTCGACGACGAACCCAACGCAGTGAGCCTGCTGGAAATGTTCATCCGGCAAAACACCGGATGGGACCTCCGCGCCAAATGCTATGACGCACGCGAAGCCCTCGCCTTTCTCCGTAACGACAACGTCGACCTGATCTTTTTGGATATCAACATGCCCCAGCTGACCGGCATGGAAATGGCCGCCCTGCTGCCCCCTTCGACCCATATCGTCTTCACCACCGCCTATTCAGAATACGCCGCCGAAAGCTACTCCTTCTCCACCATCGACTACCTGCTGAAACCGATCACGCTCAAACGCTTTTACGCCGCCATGCAAAAGATCGACGCCTTCTTCGCAAGAGCCGTCGCCCCGTCCCGCGAGGCCATATCTCCATCCCCCGAAGCCGTCCCGGCGCCCCTCAAAGAGGACGAATATTTCTTTATCAAATCCGGCCGGACCCTCCAAAAGGTATTGTTAAAAGATATCCTCTATATCGAGGGCGAAAAAGAATACGCCCGCATCGTCACCCCCGACCAGCGCCTCCTCGTCTACCGGCGGCTCAAAGACATCGAAGACCAGCTTTCCGCCTCCTTTGCGCGCATACACAACTCGTATATTGTCAATTTATCCAGGCTGGATGCGATAAAAGACAACCACGTCTTCATCGGGACCATACAAATACCCATCAGCGAAAAATTCCGCGAAGCCTTCATGAACCGGATCAAGCAACGGGTATTTTAACCAGGTTTTGCACAATTTATTGGGCAAAACCACGATATTACATCATGCGCAAAGTCATCCGTATTTTCTGGGCTCTCTTCTTTATCGGCCTGGTAGGCTTTATCGTCCTGATCACCTGCATCGTTACAGGCGTATTCGGCAAGCTGCCTTCCCTCCATGAGCTCGAAAATCCATCCCTTACGCTGGCTTCGGAGGTCTACGCCGACGACGGCAGCTCGATGGGAAAATACTACACCTCCAGGGGTAACCGCGTCCACGTCGACTATAAAGATATTTCCCCCAACGTCATACACGCCCTCGTCTCCACCGAGGACGAACATTTTTACGAACACTCCGGCATCGACGGCAAGGCCGTCCTCCGCGCAGTCTTAAAATTAGGCAGGGACGGCGGCGGCAGCACCATCACCCAGCAGCTGGCCCTGAATATGTTCAATGGCGAACGGTCCCACAACAAGATCGGCCGCGTCATCCAGAAGCTGAAGGAATGGATCATCGCGATCCAGCTGGAACGCAACTTCACCAAAGAAGAGATCCTTACGCTGTATCTGAATGATGTCTCCTTCAGCGACAACGTATACGGCATCCGCGGCGCCGCCCGCACCTTCTTCCAGAAAGAGCCCGCCGACCTCAGCCCCGACGAAGCCGCCGTGCTGGTCGGGATGGTCAATAACCCCAGCCTCTTCAACCCCCGCACCAATCCCAGAGCAGCTACAGAGCGACGCAACGTCGTCCTCAACCGCCTGGCCTCCCATAATTTCCTCAGCGAAACAGAAGCCACCGCCCTCAAGGCAAAACCCATCGACCTCAGGCACTATCGCAAATTAGACGAGAACAACGGCGTGGCCCCCTATCTCCGTGACATCCTGCGCGGAGACCTGAAGAAATGGTGCAAAGAACACACCAACCCGGCTACCGGCCAACCCTATAACCTCTACCAGGACGGACTCAAGATATATACGACGATAGACCCGCGCATGCAGCAATATGCCGACGAAGCAGTCGCCCGCCAGATGCCCGTCCTCCAACGCCAGCTGGACTCCCGCACCGCCATCAAAAAAGGCGAAGTGTGGCAGGACCACGCCAACGTGCTCGAGGCAGCCATGCACAGCAGCGAACGCTGGCGCAGCGGCGAAGAAGCCGGAATGTCCGAAGCAGCCCTCCGCGCCAGCTTCAACACGCCCGTAAAGATGAGGGTCTTCGCCTGGACGCCGACCCGCGAAAAAGATACGGTGATGACCCCGCTGGATTCCATCAAATACCACCGGCAAATGCTGGAAACCGGTTTTATGGTCATGGACCCCTTCACCGGCGAAATAAAAGCCTGGGTCGGCGGCATCGACTTCAAGACCTATAAGTTCGACCACGTCAACCTCTCGACCAAACGACAGGTCGGCAGCTCCATCAAGCCTTTCCTGTACAGCCTCGCCATCGAAGACTTCAACTTCACCCCCGAGACCGAATGCGAGGCCGTCCAGCAATTTTTTCCGGAATACAACGCCTACGTACCGGCGAAGGCAAGACCCAACGTCAGCGGCACCCGAACCATGGCTACCGGTCTTACCTGGTCGATCAATGAAGTGGCAGCCTATATCATGAAATCCTTCGGCCCCAAAGGCCCCGATCGCTTCGCCGAATTCCTGAAGCAGATCAATATCCCCACCGCCGTCCAGCCCTACCCCTCACTGGCGCTCGGCGCCTGCGAGCTTTCTCTCTATGAGATGATGAGCGGCTATACCATGTTCCCCACCGGCGGCCTCAACGTCGAACCCTACTATATTGCCCGCATCGAAGACAAGCACGGCAACCTGCTCGCCGACTTCACGTCGAAACAGAAAGAGGTCCTCAACCAGGTGACCGCCTATACCATGGCCCGGATGATGCAGGGACCAGTCGACTTCGGCACCGCAAAAGGCCTGCGCGAACGCCTCGGCCTCGCCGAAATGGGAGGCAAGACCGGTACCACCAATGACAACTCCGACGCCTGGTTCATCGGATATACCCCCCAGCTGCTGGCAGGGGTCTGGGTAGGCTGCGACGACCGATTTATCCACATGGGCGCCGGCGTCGGCGACGGCGGACAAGCGGCCCGCCCCGTCGTGGAATACTTCCTCCAGAAAGCCCTTGCCGATAAATCACTGGGTCTGAATCGTAACGCCCGCTTCGCAAAACCCGATAGCATCCCTCCTTCCAGCCTCTACGCCGGCGGCGACGGGATCATCGAGAAAACGCCTCCCCCGGGAGCCGAAGGCGTCGACCAGGGCAATGGCAACGCCAGCCAGTACATCATCGACACAGCCACCAGGGCGCGACCTAATCAGTACTGATCGGGGCATCCATCCATTCCATAGATTATTTTCCCATTCAGGGACAAATTCCCCGTTGCCTGACACCCCAATCCTCTACAAACCAACCAGTTACAGTTTGGCATCCCGCTGGCAATACGTAGAACTGCCTATTCGAAAACTGTAACGCATGAACCCTATTTACGTATCCTTTGTCCAAAGACCCGTCCTTTTTATCCTTTTAGCGCTCTCCTGCACCAATACCATGGGGCAGGCCTGTAGCACTTCCCAGGGAGACCAAACCACCTACGGAACCAATAATGTATGGATCGGCTACGCCTACAAAGGCATGGCATTCAACTACTACCAGGGATATATCAACGAAGGCTCCGCCTCCAGCCCCAACTTTGACGAGAGCTTTGGCGGCGACCAGAACAATTACACGACCAATGGCTGCAGCGTCTATACCGAACAGTTCAGCATGCGCTATAAACTGAAGCAGTCCCTCAACGGCAGCTATACCATCACCGTCGGCGGCGACGACGGCTATCGCCTCAGCCTCGACGGCGGATCGACCTGGGCCATCAACAATTGGAATGACCACGGCTATACCACAACCAGCATCACCGTCTCGCTCAGCGGCATGACAAACCTTGTCCTCGAATACTACGAGAACGGCGGCGGCAACCGCGTCAGCTTCAACATGGTCTTCAACTGCGCAGGCAGCGGAAGCCCCACGGCCTATGGCTCCAACAACGTCTGGCAGGGACATCTCTACCAGGGCATGAACTTCGATACCTATAAAGGCGACGTTACCGAAGGCGCGACCAACAACCCCACCTTCGACGAGAGTTTTGGCACCAGTAACGGCAACTACTATACGAACAGCTGCTATGTAGTGACCGAGCAGTTCAGCGCCCGCTATATGCTGCAGCAGAACCTGCCCAATGGCAACTACGTCATCACCGTTGGCGGTGACGACGGCTACCGATTCAGCCTCGACGGCGGCTCTACCTGGGTGATCAACAATTGGAACGACCACGGCTACGCAGTCAGTACCTATACGGCCAAGCTCAGCGGCACGAAGAATATGGTGCTGGAATATTATGAGAACGGCGGCGCCAACCGTGTAAGCTTCAATTGGAGCTCTACCCTGCTCCCGGTGACCCTCACGAGCTGGACCGTAACCGCCTTATCAGACGACGAAGCCCTGTTGAAATGGACAGCCACCGACGCCGTCAATTTCGACCACTTCATCATCCAGCGCAGCACAGACGGACAGAGCTTCCAGGACATACAATCGCTGCCCGCCGGCGCCACACAGTACACAGATCGCTTCTCCTATAACGGCACCGTCTATTATCGCCTGAAAATGGTCGACGTCGACGGCCAGTCCAACTACTCCGGCATCGCCAGCCTCATCAGGCACAGCACGACCTCCACCCGCATCTATCCCACCATGGTAGAGAACGGCAGCATCTTTGTCGAGACGGCAAAAACGATCCGCCAGGCACGCCTCGAGGTGTTCGACATGACCGGTCGCCGCCTTCAGGAGAAGGACTGGCCCGCACTGGAAGGACGCCAGCAGTTGACCCTCACAGGCCTGCCTGCCGGCGCCTATCTCGTTCGCTTATCGGACGTGCAAAGCCCGATAGCCAAACAAATGATCATCATCCACTAGTAATCATTTGAATTAAACGGCACATCCGGAAGGAACCGGTCGAAGTCATCAAAAGTCGTATTGCTGCCACTGAACCCTGATCCCACAAAGCTCATCCCCTCAATGGTAAAAGATACCGCACCCGTACGCGGAGACCGGGGATAAGCCGTACGCCGCGTCCACCGGTCGCTGGCAAAATCATAGGACCAGGTAGAGGTCTGCATCGTCCCGTTGCTGCCCGTCGTCAGAAAAGCCTTATCCCCGTTGACGAAGGCCGTAGCCAGCTCACGCTGGATATCCGTATAGTCGTCGTCCCAGGTGCCGGGATCCGTATTCGTAATATTTGCCAGCGGATGCCAGGGAACCGTCTGCGAAGGATCAAAAGACCACATATCTCTTACCATCACCCCGTTGCTGGAGCCGGCAACGATATATGCCTTGTCCTTATAGACAAGCGCTACCGCCCCCCTTCGCTTGGAGAAATTCCCCGAGGTCCCCGGCGCCAGCGTCCAGGCGTCTGCCGCCGGATCATAGGCATAGAAATCGTTGCGGCTGTACGCATTGTACCCCGTTCCGATATACCCCTTCCCCTGCAGCCCAAAGCCAACGGCATCATACCGGGGATCGTGAAAATCCGCCCTGCGCGTCCACTGATGCGCCGCCGGATCATAGCTGTAGAAATCCTGGTAGATATTGAAACCGTTCCAGCCCGCACCGACATAACCAATGTTGCCAATGCTGAATGCAGCCGCATTGCTGCGCGCATCACCCGGAAAATCCTCTACCTGCGTCCAACCTGTCTCGACCGTAAAAGCCCAGAAATCCTTCAGCCTCCCCGGCTGAGTAAGCGATTCATTATAGCCCAGTCCCACATAGGCCGTATTGTCAATGACAAAACAAGCCGCACTGCTCCGCGGAGCATTGCCTATCGCCGCAGCCTGAACCCAGTTGCCCAGCTGGGTATTCGGCAGGCCGGTTCGGTTGCACGAGAAAGAAAGAAATAAGGGAGTGGCTAACAATAAAGGGGTCAATTTCATCCGTACATAATTTTTTTTCAATTGTCGGATAGAATCTAGCGATTTCATATTGTTGGTTTTAAGTGTTGGAGTTATTTTCGTTTATACATAAACGTTAGTTGTTATACAGCTCAAAAGCGGCCGGCAAAGACCAGCGTCATCATTTTCTCCCGATACTACCTACCCGATACTACCTAAGAGTAAGCGGTGATAAATAGTGATGCTTGACGCCTTGTTAAACTTTCCTATAAGAAATGTTAACAAACTGCTGGCGAACACCGCGCAAGAAATGGCAGGGTGTTTGTATTGTCCTGAACTGACTCTTTGTTTCAAAATTTCCACGGTACAATGCGCAGAATAAAAACAGCTATGGTGTGTTTGGCCTTATTGTCTGCCACCGCATCCTTCAAGGTCCCGGACTCGTCCGGCCCAGCAGCATCCGCAACCCCGCCGGGCAATTTCGCCCCGGCCCGCCCATTTCCCCAGCACGTCCCCTATCTCTCCGGGACTATCCTCCCTGATCATATCAGCCAGGAGGCCATGGACGACAGCGTCCGGTCCTTTTATAGCCAATGGAAACAACACTATATCCGCTATAGCTGCGCCCCGAACGAGGCCTATGTCTGGTTCGAAGGCACCAGGGGCACCAATATCTGCGTCTCGGAAGGTCAGGGCTATGGCATGATGATCGTCGCCCTTATGGCCGGCTACGACCCCGGCGCACAGGCCACCTATGACGCCCTCTATAATTTTTATAAGGCCCACCCGGCGTCGACCAGCCCGCACCTGATGGCCTGGACGCAAACCAAAGACTGTCAGAGCCTCGACGGAGGGACCGCAACCGACGGCGACATGGACATCGCCTATTCTCTGCTGCTGGCCCAGGCACAATGGGGAACCCATACCACGATCCCATACGGGGAAGAAGCCCTGGCGATGATCAACGCCATCCGCCACCAGGAGGTCAACCCTGACACTTACATTGTTATGGAAAGTAATGGCTGGAGCAAACGCAGCAAGGACTACTTCGACATGCGGTCCTCCGACTTCATGCCCGACCATCTCAGGGCATTCCGCAAAGCCTCCGGGGACCCGTTCTGGGACACCGCCGTCGCCAATAATTATAAGGTCTTCCGCTACCTGCAGGACACCTATAGCCCCGAAGCGGGACTGGTGCCCGACTTTATCAAGGCCATCCATATCACCCCACCCCCGCCGAACGTATTTATCACAGGCACAGGCGGCCAGCCCTCCATTGGCCAGGGCGCTGCCATGTCCGGCGATTCCCGCGGCGACGGCGATCTGCCCGATACCAGCGCAGTCGAAAAGATCTCCGCCATCCCCGCCCAGCCCCACTACCTGGAGTCTCAGTACGACGGACTGTATAATTTCAACGCCTGCCGCGTGCCCTGGCGCATAGCCACCGACTATCTTCTCTCCGGTGACCCGCAGGCCGCAGCCTTCCTGTCCCGGCTAAACCCCTGGATACGAACAACCACACAGGGCAAACCGAATAATATCTCTGCCGGCTATAACCTTTCCGGCGAAGACCTCCCCCACCGCTACTTCGAAGCGCTTTGCTTTATCTGCCCCTTCGCCGTGGCGGCCACCGCAAGCCCCGAGAACCAGATATGGCTGAACAAGCTCTGGGACTATATCGTCCAGTTCAAACGCAAAGACTTCGACTACTACGACAACAGCATTAAAATGATCAACCTGATCATACTTTCAGGCAATTATTGGGCCCCATAGGTAAAAATGAAAGGGGCCCCGTAAGGCCCCTTTTGCTCCGCCCTGATGGCTGTCTTATTTGATAACAGATCCATTCCTGCGCTCTTCGCTGGCAACCTTCACCAGCTGATCACCCGGCTTTAGATCTCCGTAAACCTCCATCTTTCCGCCTTCGGAACGGCCCGTCTTCACATCCACCCACTCTGCCCTGTGATCGCTGCCAACCCTGATCACAAATACCCGCTCGGTCGAATTGACAACCGCCGTAACCGGCACAACAAAAGTGCTGTCCTGCGCCGGCATCGGAAGATTGACCTCGGCGACCATCCCCGGCAACAGCTGCCTGTTGTCATTATATACGTCCATCTCGGTACGCTCGGCCCGGAGACGGTTATCTAATGCACCTGCCAGCCGATTGACCTTCGCCTTGAACACCTGGCTGGGCAACGCCTTCACCGTAAACTTAACCTCGTCCTTCTGCGACAGGAATCCGGTATAAGCCTCGGGCACACTAACGACCAGCCTCAGATGCTTTTGCTCCTGCAGGGTGAACATGGGCAACTCCGACCCTTTCCCCGACGGTCCTACATAAGCCCCCGGGTTGACATTCCTCGCGCTGATAATGCCGCTGAACGGCGCCCGCACCTCCAGGTACTTCAGGGTCTCCGCAACTTCGCTGTACGCCGATTTGGCCGCCTCCCACTGCGCCAGATCGGACTTCTGACGCGCATCCGCCTGGTCGATATCGTTCTGGGAGATGGTCCCGGGTGTCTTGCTCGTCTCCACCAGCCGGTCATAGTTGGCCTTGCTCGCGATATAGAGCGCCTCCTGCGACTTCACACGGGACTGCGCGCTCGCCAGCTGGGAACCCAGCTCCGGCGCCTCCATGGTCACGAGCAGCTGACCTTCTTTTACTTCAGATCCAACATCCACGTATAGTTTCTTAACAAACGAGCTGACCTTGGCATAAAGGTCTACTTGCTGATAGGCGATGAGCTCGCCGGGAGTGACGAAATTGGTGGACAGCCTCCCCTTCTCCAGGGAGAATACGGCCACCGGTGCAGCCGAGCTGTCAGCATGCGTGGCTTCTGCCTTGCCCGGCTTGCGCTCCTCTCCGTCCGAAGACGAACAGCTGCTGAATACGCTGACAGTCAACAGGACGCCGACCGCAGGAATGATCAATTTATTTCTCATTTTGTTCATATAATGATGGTATATAGTGTGTACTTTCTTTATCGGAAGGATCGAGGGATACAGAGTCGATAGTGGTCTTGTTTTGCACCCAGGCGAATATCAGGGGCAGGAGAAACAGCGCCGCGAACGTCGAGGCGACAAGCCCCCCGATAACCGCACGCCCCAATGGTGCAGCCTGCTCACCACCCTCACCCAATCCGGAAGCCATCGGTATCATACCCACCACCATGGCCACGCTGGTCATAATGATCGGACGCATACGGACAGCCGCCGACTCACGCGCAGCTTCCAGCGCCTTACCGGTCCGCTTCCGGATATCTTCGGCATTGGTCACCAGCAGCACGGAGTTGGAAATGGACACCCCCACTGACATGATCATACCCATATAGGACTGAAGATTCAGCGTGGAGCCCGTCACCATCAGCAGCGCCAGCGACCCCAGCAATACTGCAGGTACGGTGCAAAGGGTTACCAAAGACACTTTAAAGGACTGGAAGTTCGCTGCAAGCATCAGGAATATGACCACGACGGCAGTCAACAGTCCCGTCTGCAGGCTGTCCAGCGTATCGGTCAGCACCTCGGTGAGCCCCTTTACGTCTACGGTCAGGCCACGCGGCAACGCGCCAAGACCAGCAATCGCCTTCTTCACATCGACAGAAGCCCTGCCAAGATCCATCTTGTTCAGGTTGGCCGTAACGGACAGCACCGGTGTCGCGCCGATATTGTCATTCTCGCCGTAAACGCTGTCTATCTTCAGCGAAGCTACCTCATTCAGTACAGGCCGCGACGAATTGGGCAGGATCGGCGTTTCGCCAATGTCCCGCAGGCTCGTCATCTTGTTCTCGGGTACCTGCACCTGTACGAAATAGGAAAGATTCGATTTGTGGTCCAGCCAGACATTCTTCTCGGTAAAACGTGAAGAGGAAGTTGCCGCTATCAGCGAACGGCCGATAACTGCCGCGTTGGTTCCCAGCTGTGCCGCCCGCACCCTGTCAATGTCGATATCGACCGCCGGATAGTGAACGGCCTGTCCTATCTGGACATCTCTCAGGTAGGGGATCTCCTGCAATTTGGCAATCACTTTCTTCGCATATTCTTCATTGAGCTTCTTGTTCTTCCCGGCTATCTTGACTTCGATAGGTGTCGGCGAACCCTGGCTAAGGATCTTGTCTGTCAGCTCTATCGGCTCAAACGAAACTTTCAGCTCCGGCACGTCCTGCGCCAACTTGTGCCTGAACTGTTCTTTCAGGTCGTCCAGGTTCACTTTATAATCTTCTTTCAGACTCACCTGCAATACGGCCTCCTGCGGACCCGCCATGAACAGATAGATAGGGTTCGTGGAGAACTGCCCGCCGTGCATGCCGACCATCGCCGAAGTGATCTCGACGTTATCGTGTCCGACCAGGGAATCAAGCACCTTCAACGTCGACAGCGTATATTCTTCCGTACGCTCGATACGGGTACCGTCCGCAGCCCGCAGCCGCACCTGGAACTGCCCGGCATTGGACTTGGGCAATACGTCCCGGCCGATATGGGTGATCATCAGGTAGGCCCCGCCCAACCCCAGCAGAATATAGGCAACGGCTATCGGTGCACGCAAAGGCAGGATACGATCCAAAAACCGCAGGAAACGATTCCTGAAACGCTCAAAACGCGTCAGCTTCCCACCCTCGCCATGGCCATGCTCGAGCGAATGCATCTTCTCCAGAGCCATATCCGCCTCGTCTTCCGGCCTCAGCCCGGATGCCTTGTACTCCTCTTCGTCACTGGCGAAATGCTGGCCTTTCTTATGATGTCCCTTCATCAGGTAGTTCGCCATGACCGGTACAAAGGTCTGCGCCATCATATATGATACGATCATCGAGAAGGCAATGGCCAGCGCCAGCGGCAGGAATAATGAACCGGGAATACCGCTCATGGTGAACGCCGGGGCAAATACCGCCAGGATACACAACAGGATCAGCAGCTTTGAAAAGGCGATCTCCCGACAGGCATCCCAGATGGCCAGCGACTTGGGTTTGCCCATCGCCAGGTGCTGATGTATATTTTCGATGGTCACCGTCGACTCGTCCACCAATATCCCGACGGCGAGCGACAGCCCGCTAAGGGTCATAATGTTGATGGTCTGGTGGAAGAGGCTGAGAAAAAGAATACCCGATATAACACAGATGGGTATCGTCAGAATTACTATCGTAGCGCCGCGCAGGTCACCCAGGAACAACAGCACCATCAGCCCCGTGAGCACAGCGCCGATGGCCCCCTCGGTCAGCAGGTTCTTCACGGCATTGATGACATATACAGACTGGTCGAACACATAGTTCAGCTTGACATCCTCCGGCAGCTGGGCCTGGAATCTGGGGATGGCCTTCTTCAGGTTCTGCACCACTTCCCAGGTCGAGGCCGCCGCGGACTTCGTTATCGGCAGATAGACGGAACGCTTGCCATTGATCAGCGCATACCCTGCCGTGATATCGGCCGCATCCTCTATGGATGCAACGTCTTTCATATAAAGGTTCTGCACGCCACCAGTATAGATCGGGATATTCCCGAAATCCTTCACGGTCTCGATGGTCGTATTGGTAGGCGTAAAATAGTTGAAGTTGCCGATCCGGACGTTCCCCGAAGGGTTCGCCTGATTGTTGATCCGCAATGCTTCGACCAGCTGGTCAGGGGTAAGATTGTGCGCCCGCAGCAGCTCGGGGTCGGCCTTGATCACGATGGTCCTGATATTGCCCCCAAAAGGCGCCGGGGAGACAAGGCCGGGAACGGTGCTGAACTGCGCCCGGACATAGATATTGGCCAGGTCGAGCAGCTCGTTGTTGCTACGCGTGGGACTGCTCAGCACCAGCTGGCCCACCGGCAGCGTGGAAGCGTCAAAACGCAGGATAAAAGGCGGCTGCGAACCCGGTGGAAAGCTCGCCTGCGCCCTGTTGGTATAGGCCGTCACCTCCGCGGCGGCCTGAGCCATATTCGTATTCTCGTAGAAGGTCAGCTTCATCAGCGTCAACCCCTGTATATTCCGGGTCTCGATGCTCTTTACACCACCGACATACAGCAACAGGTTCACATACTGTTTCCCGAAATAGGTCTCCATCTGATCGGGAGTGAAACCGCCATAAGGATGGGAAATATAGATCACCGGCAGGTTCATATCCGGGAAGATATCGATCTTGATCGATCGGACGGCAGCGATACCAAAGAACAGCAGACCGGCCACCAGTACCAGGATAGTGATAGGCTTTCTGAGCGCGTTTCTGATTAATCCCATTGTCTTATTTAGAATTCGTTATAGAACAAGTTAAAATCACCGCTGGAGGCCGCCTTGAACAAGAGCGCCTGCCATACATTGTTGAACGCGATATCCCGCTGCGTCTCCGCCTGGTTCAATACCAGCGCCGCCGTCGTCACGTCGACGATAGTCGCCAGCCCGTTCTTGTATAACACTGTCTTCTGCAGGTAGGCATCACTCGCAGCCTTCACCTGTATGGGCGCCTCGTGATAGTTGTCTACCGCATTCCTGATCCTGGTCTCGGACAGGACCAATTGTGCTTTCAGCTGTTGATTGATCAGCCCGTATTCTTCTTTCAATCCCTCGGAAGTCCATTTCTGCGCCGCTACCTGCTGATGCACGCGGATCGGCGTGGTCAGATTCCAGCTGACACCCACCCCAACCAGGTAATTGGCTACGCCAAAGCTGACGCCCTTCAGATAGTCGCTGGTATAAGCGTTTTGATTCGCCGCATACGCATTGCTAAACCCGCTGCCCCTGTCCTGGAATGCCCCAAAAAGAGAAAAGGTCGGGTAGTTGAAGGTCTTGAGATATTTCGCCTGCTCGTCGCTGACACTGATCCGCTCCCGGAAATATTTCAGCAGGGGATGCTGCTCAAATGATTGCGCAGGAGCCGTCCCCAGCGCATTGGGTATACGCGAGATGAAAAGGCTGTCCAGAGAAAAATTGTTGGAATCCGGCGCCGCCACCTGCATCAGCTGCGCCAGCTGGTTGGCCTGCTCCTGCTGGAACTCGATAGCATTGGTCAGGGCGATCCGCGCGCTGGAGACCTCCGCATTCGCCAGGGAAGAGTCTACGCCCGGATTGAGACCGGTCTTGGCCCTGGCCGTGACCACCGTCTGAAAGCTGACAGCCCTGTCCAGGTTCTTGTGCTGGGAGATGACCAGCTGCTGCGCCGCCAGCAGATTGAGATAGGCAGCCGATACCTTGATGCTTTGCTGAAAACGCTCCTGGTCCAGGTCAGCCTGATCCCTACCCAGTACGGTCTGCGCAACTTTTGTCTTTTCCTTCGCCCGGCCGAACTGGAAGAAATCCCAGTTGACGTTCGTCAGATAAAGCGCTCCAAAGGCGGCATTCCAGTTCTGAGAGCCAAGCGCCGGACCCGAAGAAGCCACACCCGGCACCTTGTAAGCAGCCAGCGGACCATAATTGCTATTGATCGTACCATAATCCTGCTGCGCAGCAAAATTGATGTCCGGAAGATATTCCCTCTTTGTTTCCCTGACATTGGCCTGAGAGGCTTTGACATAATTGGTCTTGGCCCGGATAGTCCCGTAGTTGGTCATCGCGGTTTGAACCGCCTGTTTTAATGTCAGCACCTGCGCGCTCGCGCCACCGGCCAACAAGCTGAAGAGCAATAATTGCGCTATTTTTTTCATTCTTCTTTAATCAAAATTTAATGTCCGGCAAGACAAGCGGAGAGAGTCAGGAGCCCCGGATAGATCACGGTCGCCAACGGGACGTGGACCCTGTCTAATTCAGTGTAAAGGGAGCGAAAGATTTTGAAGCAATTTTGAAGCAGCCTGTCGGGGGAGAAAACTGATCGCTAAAATGTGAAAACCATTGCGGTATTCGTAAATAATATCAAAATGACTCATATCACAGATCTGGCGGACGATTGCCAGCCCTATGCCGATGGAATCGCTACCGGGATTCCCTTTTTTGAACCGTTCAAATAATTCCTCCGTAGGCACCCGGGGCTCACGGCCCGTATTGGCGATAACAAGCCCTTCGCGCCGAAGGCGGACAAAAATAATACCGGTCCCTTCGTTATGCCGGATGGCGTTACTGATCAGGTTGGTCAAAAGCAGATCCGCCAGTGAGGCGTGCAACGGTATATAGATCTTATCTTCTATCTCTGCCACCAGCCGCAGCGCCTTCATCTGCATCAGCTCCTGGAAAGACGCCAGACCTTCGCGCAGCAGCCGGCTGAAGTTGACGGGTTCTTTTGCTTCATATTCCTGGTTCTCGAGCTTGGTCAGCAGGGTCAGCGAGCTGTGGATACGGCTCAGCCGCTCCAGCGCATTCTGCATCTCCGCGATCAGCACCGCCTGCTCATCCCGGATATCCGATTCCATCAGCAGGTCCAGCTTGCCCCGGATAATGGCCGTCGGCGTCTGCAGCTCGTGCGAAGCATTCTCCGTAAATTCTTTCAGCGACTGATAGTCCTCACGGACCTTGTCGGTCATCTTCAGCAGGAACTCATTGAGCTCCCTGAACTCGGAAGTGCTGGTTCCCGGAAGACGGATGGCCTCCTTCTGTTTGAGCTCAAAGGACTGGACGACCCGTATGGTCTTTTTGAATGGCGCGAGAATATATTTTGAGATAAGGCCACCGGAGATCACCACCAGCACCAGCAGCAACAACAGTATCCACTTAAAAGAATCGACGACGCCGGGCAACAGCTGATAGAAGGAAGGAATAAAAGAATAGGTCGAGACCCGGTAGTGTGCGTCCCCGATAGTATAGAAGGAGGTGACCACCAGCCGGTATTCCCGTACCTGGAACTCGGGATTCCATTCGACACCCCGCGTATAGTACGAGCTGATCCCGCGTGGCATGGAATCTGGCGGGATACGCGTAATTGTCGCCCTCCTTCGGGTAGGGTGACCCGTATAGTCCCCGCCCGCTCTTATCTGCCGGGCGATGAAATCGTTGAGGCGTTCGTGCCGGGTGACCTCTACCCTGCTGATCTTCCACTGTATCTCATAGTAGACGATCGCGCCCCCGATGAGGAGCACGACCAGCATGATGCCAAAATACCAGAGCGTAAATTTTGTGGTTAGCCTCATTCCCTACCCTTGTTTATGTCGTTCCCCCTCCTCCTGTTTATGCGAATTGAACTTGTACCCCAGGCCATAAACGGTACTGATATAATCCATCCCCCCGGCGCCGCTGATCTTCCTCCGCAGGTTCTTGACATGCTGGTATACAAAGTCAAAATTCGCCAGGTTATCGGTATAGTCCCCCCACAGATGCGCCGCGATGGCCTGCCGCGACAGGACCCTGTTCTTATTGACAAGAAAATACAGCAGCAGGTCGAACTCCTTGGGCGTCATGTCCAGCAGCACATCGTTGATGCGCGCTTCGAAGGTATCCGTATTCAGGCTGATCTCGTTGAACTCCACAATGCTGGCGCCCCCCAGGTTCTTCCTCCTGTAAACGGCCCTGATGCGCGCGTGCAGCTCCGCCAGGTGGAAGGGCTTGGTAATATAGTCGTCAGCCCCCTTCTCCAGCCCGATGATCTTGTCGTCCAGCGCATTCTTCGCCGAGATGATCAGCACATTGCTTTCTTTATGCTCGGTACGTATGAGGTTCAGCAGACCGATGCCGTTGCCATCCGGCAACCCTATGTCCAGCAAAATGCAGTCATACTTAAAAAGGCTGAGCTTCTCCCTCGCCTCCTCCAACGTCTCGCAGGACGCACAGATATACCCTTCCCTCCCCAGAAAATCCCGGATATTCCGCGCCAGCTCCTGGTTGTCTTCGATGATCAGAACCTTCATATCACAAAAATAGGGCTATTCATCTACCGATATCCCCTCGCCTGCAAATGGAACAGCTCTGCATATCGTCCACCCCGCTCCAACAGCTCTTCATGGGTCCCTATCTCCAGCAGCTGCCCCTTGTCCAGCACCAGTATCCGATCAGCCATGCGGACGGTCGAGAACCGATGCGAGATCAGCACAGCGGTCCGTCCCTTCGTCAGCTCGGTAAAACGCTGAAAGACCTCATACTCCGCCCTCGCATCCAGCGCCGACGTCGGCTCATCCAGGATCAGCAGCTGCGCATCCCGCATATACGCCCTGGCCAACGCTATCTTCTGCCATTCACCACCCGACAGGTCTACGCCCTGTCCAAACCAGCGCCCCAGCTTCTGGTCATAGCGACCCGGCAGCTTCTCGACCACGGTATCGGCCAGACTCTGCTGCGCCGCCGTCTCGATCAACGCCCTGTCCTCCTTATGCCCGATATTCCCTACGGCGATGTTCTGCGCCATGGTCATCTGATAGCGGAGATAGTCCTGGAAGATAACGCCGATATTTCTACGAAGATCATCCGGATCATATTCCCGCAGGTCGACCCCGTCCAGCAGTATCCGGCCTTCGGTAGGATCGTACAACCGCGTGAGCAGCTTGATCAGCGTGGTCTTGCCGGCGCCGTTCTCACCAACCAATGCCAGCCGCTCGCCCGCCTTCAGCGTAAAGCTCAGATGCCGGTTGGCCCAGCGCTCGGAGTGCAGGTAACGAAATCCGACATTCTCAAAGACGAACCCTTCCCTTGCCGGCTGGGGGAATGGCCGCGGATGTGCAGCCGGCTTTATCCGGGGCTCTATCTCGAAGAACTCGAAAAGGTCCTGCAAATAGATCGCACCTTGCGAGACGCTGGTGAATCGGGTAAGGATACCCTCCAGCAGACTCCTCAATTGCCTGAACGAACCCGCCAGGAACGCGAGGTCCCCGATCGACAGACTACCATGGATGGCCCGAAAAATAATGACCACATAAGCGGAGTAATAGCCAGCGCTACCCAGCAAGGCAAAGAAAGTACCCCAGGCCGACCGCTTAATCGCCAGCGTCCGGGCATCCCGGTAGAACTTATCCGCCAGCAGGCTGAACCGGTCGATCAGAAAACCCGAAAGCCCGAACAGCTTCACTTCCTTGGCCGTCTCGTCACTTGCTCCCAGGAATCGGAGATAGTCCAGCTCCCTCCGCTCGGTCGTCTGCGACCGGGTCAGGGCATAACTGCGGTCATTGAAATATGACTCACCCAAAAAAGCCGGCACCACCGCCACCAGCAGCAAAAGGATCAGCCAGGGGTTGAACGCCATCAGACCGGCAGCCAGAAAACCCATGCTGATCAGGTCCTGTACCTGCCCCAGCACCTGGGACAACAACACCGTCCGCCCATTGGTCTGCTGTCTTGCCCTTTCCAGCTTGTCATAAAAAGTAGAGTCCTCGAACTGGTCCAGGTCGAGCCGGGCGGCATGCGCCATGATCCGAACCGAAGTGTAATTCGCGAATTTCTCGCCTAACAGACTGTCCATGAGGCTTACCGCCCTCGCCAGACCGTCCGAGACCAGGGCCAGGCCAAATTCCAGGGCCACCAGCTCCCATATATAATGAAGGTCCCCCTTTCCACCGGTCCTGGCCAGCAGGATCACCTCGTCGATGATGAGCTTGCCCACATAAAGGATAATTACAGGTATCGCCGATCGCGTAATGCGTAACAATATATTAGCCAGCATTATACCAGGGCTTGTCTGCCATACAAGCCGGAAGAAGCGCGGCAGGTTGCGCAACGCATTGACCCGCTGTTTCCAGGTCAGGGGCTCGGTCGCTGCAGGAGTTTTTGATCTCGCCATATTTCCTCTTAACAAATTTTAAAGGTAACAGTTGAAAAATGTTATCCCGTCAACCGGGGCCACCGTCCTACTCCCACTAACAAAATAATTATCCATTGCAATCGGTTACATCTTTGCAAATTATCGGTACATTTAGCTGGGTGCATCCCCACCCCTGCTCTATATGAAAAAATTTCTCCGCTTGTTGAACCTGACGGCAATCGTTGTCCTCCACCATTCCTGTCATTCGGGCAAATCGCCCGAAGGCTTTCCCTTTCAAAACCCCGACCTTCCCATCGACCAGCGCGTCGACGACCTCGTCGGCCGAATGACACTGGACGAAAAGATCGGCCAGATGATGAACGCCGCACCCGCCATCCCCCGCCTCGGCATCCCTGAATACAACTGGTGGAACGAATGCCTGCACGGCGTCGCAAGGGCAGGCCTCGCCACGGTCTATCCCCAGGCCATCGGTCTCGGCGCCGCCTGGGACGAAGACATGCAGTGGAGGGTCGCCGACGCCATCTCCGACGAAGCCCGCGCCAAACACCACGACTTCGCCAGGAAAGGCAAACGCCTCATCTACGAAGGCCTCACCTTCTGGTCCCCCAACATCAACATCTTCCGTGATCCTCGCTGGGGCCGCGGCCAGGAAACCTACGGCGAAGACCCCTACCTCACCGGCCGGCTGGCCGTCCAGTTCATAAAAGGACTGCAGGGCGACGACCCACACTACTATAAAACGATCGCGACCGTCAAACACTTCGCCGTCCACAGCGGCCCCGAACCGGAACGACATTTCTTCGACGCCCAACCCGACGAAAGAGACTTCCGCGAGACCTATCTCCCCCAGTTCGAAATGGGCATTAAAGAAGGTAAAGCCTATTCGGTGATGTGTGCCTACAACCGCCTCCACGGCGAAGCCTGTTGCGGCAGCAGCCACCTGCTGACCACGATCCTGCGAAAGGAATGGAACTTCCCAGGCTATGTCGTCTCCGACTGCGGCGCCATCGACGACATCTACGAACACCACAAGATTGTCGCAACACCCGAAGAAGCCGGCGCAATCGCAGTGAAGTCCGGCTGTGACCTCGAATGCGCCACCACTTTCACCCACCTTGGCGACGCCGTGAAGAAACAACAGATCACCGAGGCACAGATCGATACCGCCGTCAAACGACTCTTCAGGGCCCGCATGCTGCTCGGCATGTTCGACCCCGCCGAAAGAGTAAAATACGCCTCCATCCCCTACTCGGTCGTCGACAGCAAAGAGCACAAAGAGCTGGCCCTCGAAGCAGCCCGTAAATCAATCGTCCTTTTGAAGAACGACCACCAGTTGCTGCCCCTGAAAAAAGACATAAAGACACTGGCCGTCATAGGGCCTAACGCCGACGAGTGGACGATGCTGCTCGGCAACTACAACGGCCTCCCTTCCAAAGCGATTACCCCTCTCGAAGGCATCCGCGAAAAGCTGGCGCCCGGCTCCCGGGTCCTCTACGCCCGCGGCAGCGAGCTCGCCGAAGGCCTCCCCAATTTCGACAAAATACCCGCCTCAGCCCTCTCCCATGACGGGGCAAAAGGGCTACAGACCGATTATTACAACAATAAGGACTTCAAAGGCAGCATCCTCTACTCCGAAGTCGACTCAGACATCAACGCCGTGTGGAGCGAAGGCGCTCCCCGCAAAGACATGAACGACGACGACTTCGGTGTAAAATGGAAAGGCGAGCTCACCCCCGCAACGTCAGGTCTCTACCAGCTGGGCATCATCACCACCTGTAAGGTCAACCTTTACCTGAATGACAGCATCGTCGCCAACACCAGCTATCATTTCCGGGATGAGTTCAACGACCCCCGACTTAGAAAATCCAAACCTGTCCACCTCGAAGCCGGAAAGAAATATCGCATCCGCATCGAGGCCGGTGAGTCTTACGGTGACGCCCGTGTGCAGCTGGTCTGGTCACGGCAGCAGCCCGATATCCGGGGACAGCTGAAAAAAGAGGCCCTGGCCACCGCCCGCCAGGCCGACGCCGTGGTGCTCTGCATGGGCCTGTCCGCCCGACTGGAGGGCGAAGAGATGGACGTCGCCATCGATGGCTTCGACCACGGCGACCGTACAACGCTGGACCTTCCAAAAATACAGCAGGACCTGATCAAGGAGATAACGGCGCTGGGCAAGCCCGTCGTGCTGGTGCTGCTCAACGGCAGCGCCGTCTCCGTCAACTGGGCCGACCAGCACGTCCCCGCCATCGTCGAAGCCTGGTACCCCGGCCAGGCAGGAGGCCAGGCCATCGCAGACGTCCTCTTCGGCGACTACAACCCCGCCGGCCGTCTCCCCGTGACCTTCTATAACGGCCTGGGCGACCTGCCCGCATTCGGCGACTACGCCATGGCCGGCAGAACCTATCGATACTATAAAAAGCCCGTCCTCTATCCCTTCGGCTACGGGCTCAGCTATACTACCTTTCACTACGACAATCTGAAGATCGAGCCGCCGGTCCACAAAGGCGATAGCGTACACGTCACCGTAGACGTTAAGAACACCGGCACGCTCCCCGGCGACGAGGTGGTGCAGGTCTATGTCTCAGCCCTCGATGCCAAAGTTCCCGTTCCCATCCGGTCACTCCGCGGTTTTCGGCGGATCCATCTCGCCGCCGCGGAAACAAAAACGCTGCACTTCACTATCGATCCCGTCGCCTTTACCATTATCGACGACAAGATGCAACGCGTGCCGCTGCCGGGCCGGTATGATATCGCTACAGGCGGCGGACAGCCTGATGCAAAAGCTTCCAGCTCCATTCACCAAATAATTACCATCAACTAACCTCATATGAAAAAGCTATCCCGTCGCCAGTTCATCGGTTCTTCTGCAAAAGCAGGAGTAGCGGCAGCGCTGTTCCCGGCAATCGTTCCGGCCAGCGTCTTCGGCAAATATGCCCCCAGCAACCGCATCAACATCGGCACCATCGGCACGGGACGCATCTCCCGTGGCCACGACCTGCCGGGTGTATGGAAATACGATCAGGCCCAGGTCATTGCCGTCTGCGATCTCGACGCCCACCGCGTAGAGGCCGGCAAACAGCTGGTCAATGAATACTATTCCAAAAAGACCGGCAAGACTTTCGACGGAGTAATGGGCTATAGTGACCACCAGGAACTTCTTCTCAATAAAGACATCGACGCGGTGATCATCAGCACGCCCGACCACTGGCATGCCCTGGCGACCATACATGCCGTCAACGCGGGCAAAGACGTGTATTTGCAGAAGCCCGCCTCGCTGACCATCTCCGAAGGCCGCACCATGGCCGACGCCGTCAAAAGATCGGGCCGCATCTTCCAGATCGGCAGCCAGCAACGTTCGTCCACCCAATTCCGTTATGCAGCCGAGCTGGTGCGCAACGGACGCATCGGCGAGCTGAAGACCGTGTACGTCGGTTTGCCCGGCGACCCTTCCGGTGACGAGGAGCATGAAATGCCAGTTCCCCCCAATCTCAACTACGACGCCTGGCTGGGCTCGACTCCCAAAGTCTACTATACCGAAAAACGCGTGCACCCGCAGATTGGCTTCGACAGGCCAGGCTGGCTGCGCTGCGAGCAGTTCGGCGCCGGCATGATCACCGGCTGGGGTGCACACCATATCGATTCCGCCCACTGGGGCATGAACACGGAATACACCGGTCCCATCGAAATCTGGGGACATGCCGAATTTCCCACACACGGCCTCTGGGATGTACACGGCATCTTCCGCACAGAAGCGTTATACGCCAACGGCGTCAGGATGGTCGTTAGCAACGAATTGCCAAATGGCGTTAAATTTGAAGGGACGAAGGGATGGATATTTGTTACCCGCGGCGACTATCGTGCGACAGCCAGCGACCCGGTGCCGGACGCCAGCGGGGTCAAGCCCCTGGAAGCCAGCGATCCTGCCATCATCCGGTCGGAGATAGGCCCCAACGAGATCCACCTCTATAAAAGCGATGACCACCACGGCAACTGGCTGGAATGTATCGCGTCCCGGAAAGCGCCCATCACCAATGCGGAGATCGCGCACCGGGCCTGCACCACCTGTCTGCTCCATCACATCACCATGAAGCTGAAAAGAAAAGTTTACTGGGATCCGACGACTGAGAAGTTCAGGAATGACCCCGAAGCCAATGCCCTGCTCTCGCGACCACAGCGGGCGCCCTACAGGACGGAGTCCGGTTCATAGATATTAACGACGTTGTAAAAGCCTAATTCATTAACCATGCGATTTCGATTGATCATCCTCTCCCTGGCAATTGGTCTGTCCGCCACAGCAGCACCTCCGGACTCTCTGCTTATCCATTCTACCCTCGCCGGAGAGGACCATATTGCCTATATCAATCTTCCCGGCGGCTATTCACACGACAAATTCCTGGCTTTTATCAAACAGGAGCTCATCCCAGCAGTCGAAACAAAATACGGCGCCGGCACTTACCAGCAGTTTGTCGAGCAACTGCAATCGGGCCATCACCAGCGACTCCAGCTGCAATCCAGGATCCCCGATCTCTCAGGCTACACCGGCATCTATACCGACGGAAAGGACTCGATAAAGATCATCGCCGAACAGCAAAGCCTGACCGCTATTCTCGGCCGCTTTCATTTCGAAAAAGACGGCCAGCTGAGCACGGAATTCTATAACCGCCACCTGACATTAAAAAAACAGGATACGCTGACGGCTCGGACGGGCCCGCAGCTGATCGGCTCCACCCGTGACCTGTCCCGGCTCGACGTCCGGCAGTTCTCGCTGAAAAAAGGCCAGTCCGATACCAGCGGGTCCAATGGCGATGACGTACTGATCATCGTCAGGAATGGTAAGCTCAAAGTCAACGATACAAAGACCCTCGGCCCCGGCGGCGTTGCCCTCTTCTCCGCCGGAGACCCCATCTCCCTGACGAACGCAGATGCTAAAACGGCCGGCTATTACGTCTTCCGTTTCCGGTCCTGGGCAACCCCCGACCACGACAGGGCAGAAAAAGCAGGTCCTCCCATCCTCCTCGACTGGACAGAAATGAAAATGAAACCAACGGACAAGGGAGAAAGCCGCCAGATATTCGACCGGCCCACGGCCTGGCTCAAAAGGATCGACATGCACGCCACTACGCTGAACAAAGGTCAGGTAAGCCACCCGCCGCATATTCACCGCAACGAAGAGATAATCCTCATGCGTTCGGGCAACGTAGCGGAGTACGTCGCCGGCGCCTATCAAAAGGCCAAAGCCGGAGATATCATCTTCCTTACCTCCGGCACGCCGCACGCAGTAGAGAACAGGACCAACGGACGATGCGAATATTTCGCCCTGCAATGGCAGCAGTGAGAGCTACTTGCCCCCCTTGTAATAGGTCAATGCTTCGGGCATGAGCTCCTGCAGTTTTTGTATGCGATCCGCATCAGCCGGGTGATCACTCAATAATACCGGAGGCTTCTGGCCGCCCATCGCCGCCATACGCTGCCAGAAAGGAATAGCCTCGCGCGGATCATAGCCGGCCATAGCAGCGAAGATCAATCCGTAGTGATCCGCCTCATATTCGAATTTGCGCGAATAGGGCAGCAGCACTCCCACCTGCGCAGTCGGTGCATATACCTGGTTAAAAATGTTGACCGTTGTAGGATTATTGCCCAGTGCGACATCGCCCGCTATCTGTATCCCCTGCGCCAGCATCTGGTTGCTCATCTTCTCGCGCCCATGCCCCGCAACAGCGTGGGTGATCTCGTGTCCGAGCACAATGGCCAGCGCCGTTTCATTCTGGGTTATGGGCAGCAATCCGGTATACACGACCACTTTCCCACCGGGCATACACCAGGCGTTGACCTCTTTGCTCTCCACCAGGTTGAACTCCCAGGAATAGCCCTTCAGCGCGTCAGGGTTCCCATGATCGGCATAATATCTGCCGATAGCAGCCGCAATACGATTGCCTACCCTCTTGACCATTTCTGCGTCAGAGCTCGTAGCCGGGGCTACCTTGTTGGAAGTAAGAAAACTCTTGTATTCCGTGAGCGCCATGGTCTGAACCTGCTCTTCCGAGACGAGGCTCAGCTGATTACGTCCGGTAATGGGATTACGTGTGCAGGAAAAAGCCGGAAAAAGGGATGCCGCGACAAAAACGGCGGTAACGAATTTGTTCACAATGTGTCTTTTAAGGTTAACTATGTGCCGGACTGGTACCTACCCGACCGAAGTCTGATTATTAAGTACCTTTGAGCCGAGCTATGAAGGCAAAATTACTAAAAGTCCCAAGAACTCCCGCGCAGTCCTTCAGCGTCAGGGAAGACAGGGACCCGTTCATCAATAACCGCTGGCACTATCACGCCGAAGTGGAGCTGATCTTCTTCCACGAAGGCAGCGGGACACAGTTCGTTGGGGACCATATCAAACGGTTTCAGCCCGGCGATATCATCCTCGTCGGATCAAACCTGCCCCACTACTGGCGGTACGATGACATCCATTTTGACCCCGAAGCCCACCAGTCCGTCCATTCCACCGTCATTCATTTCTCTGAGAATTTTTGGGGAGAGGCTTTCCTGCACCTGCCCGAGACCAAACAGATCCGCAGCCTGCTGGAAAAAGCCCGACTCGGCATCCTTGTCAGCGCAAAAGAAGAAAAGCAAATATCAGACCTCGTCGAAAAGATACGCACCGCGGATGGCGTGAGCCGTATCATCGCCCTGATCGAATGCCTTTCGGCCTTCGCCGGCTCGGGACACCTGCAGCCCCTGTCCTCTATCGGCTTCCGGCACGATTTCGCGGAATCCGAGAACGACCGCATCAACGCTATTTATGACTATACCTTCCGGCATTTCACCCGCCCCATCTACCTCCACCAGGTAGCCTCCGTGGCGGGCCTGGTGCCCAATTCCTTCTGCCGCTATTTCAAATCCCGCACCGGCAAGACCTACACCCAGTTCCTCACCGAGATCCGCATCGGCCACGCCTGCAAGCTCCTGCTAGACAACCGTATAAGCATCAAACAGCTTTGCTACGAGAGCGGCTTCAATAATTTCACCTGCTTCCACAAACACTTCAAGCACCTCACCGGCAAAAGCCCCCAAACTTATCAAAAGGAACACGGCCTCAGTTAACCCTCCCCTGCTCGTCCTCCGACCCCGTAGACCGCTGCCGGCTCGACCTCAGCTTATTATTTCCAAAGGTCCGCGAATACGTCAACCTCACCGCCGGAAACACAAACCTGAGTTCGTCCCGCACCACCAGGTTCAGATCAGGTCGATCGATACTCGGCCAAAAAACCATCGTATTCAGGATATTGCTATAATTTAACCTCCAGCTGCTCTTCCCCACTTTCTTCGATACCCCGACATCGAGGGAACCAAACCCCCTGGCCTCGTATATACCAAAGATCGTACGGGACTGATAGAACCCCGACAGCTCGAAAGAAAGGTCCTTCGGCAGCCGGAACGTCTGGGTCATATTCGCATTGATATTCTTATTATCGATCTTTACAGGGCTTCCGTTATAGACCGCATTGGTCCGCTCCCACACGCCGGTTAGGTTTATCGCAATATTCCACCACGGCCTGACGTCGAACGGCAAAGTCAGCACCACAGCCAAAGTCTTGTCATTCTCGAGATTCTCCGACCGAAGGGTCTCCACATTGGTGGCTGAATCGATCTTCGGACTGAAATTCGCGATCGGCGCCTTCTGATAGGTATAGGAAACGGATAGCATGTATTTCTTATACCCATAGTCCAGCTTTATCGCATCCGCCAGAGATGGCTGCAGGGCCGGGTTTCCGGAGAAGAACGTCGTCGGGTCCACAAAGATGAGGAAAGGAGCCAGGTCTCTGAAGGTAGGACGCGTGATACGCCGGCTGTAGGCCAGCCCAAGGCTATGAACGTCTCCAAACTTTCGCGTAACATACACGCTGGGGAAAAGATTTCCGTAATGCCTGTCCACAATATTCTTCAGCGAATCAGAGCCCAGATTGGAGTTCGTATACTCATAACGCAACCCCGCCTTTATCTCCGTCCGGGCATCGGCATTGATATCAAAAGAAGCATACGCGGCTTCGATGTCCTCCTTCAGCTGATATTTTGCAGACAGGCCCCTGTCCACCACCCAGTCGCTCCCTTCTAATCGGTCGATCACCACGTCATTATTAAATTTGGAGATAGTGCTTTTTAACCCCGCTTCCAACCCCACGATCTTCCAAAGCCGCCTGGAATAGTCGACCGCATTTATCCAAAAACGGAGGGGAGTGATCTTCGAGCTCCTGGTCTGCTGCGCATAGAGAAATTTCTCCTGTCCGTCATAGTAATCGCTGAGATAGCTGACGGGGTTGTCATCCCTGTAGTGGAGATAGTCGAAATTGTACGAGATCTTCTCCCCTTCTGAAAAGTTATGCTGAACGTTGAGATTTACCCCATAGTTGGTCCACTGATTCTTCTCCGTATTGGCGACCTGTAGCGCCGAATCCTTCCGCCCGTTGACGATGGTCGAGCCGACATTTTTCGCATCCATCGTCCATTTATTGTTGTAGCCCGAGAACAGCACGCCGACCACCGTCTTCTTGTCTACCTGGTAATCTACTCCAAGACGGCCATTATGATTGCGCTGCACCGTATTCCGATAGGTAAAGGTTTCGTTCTCCGTCACCTCGCCCGTATTGCTGACCCGATGGTAAAATAGCCAGTCCTGTTCCGAATGGACGCGGGAGAAATTATAGTCGCCGTAGATATTGACCTTCCCCTGCCGGTGATTGAAGTTCATGCTGGCCTGTGGCATGTCCCGGTTGCCATAACCCGCCGTCAGCGAAAAAGCTCCATTGGTGCCATACTGGTCACTCACTTTTAGTACGATATTGATATATCCCGCATTCCCCTCGGCATCCAGGTTGGCGGGAGGCGTCGTGATCAGCTCTATTTTTTCTATATTCCCCGCACTCATCCCCGCAAGCATTTGCAGAACGGCGTCAACAGGCATCCGGTTGATCTTGCCGTTGATCATAACCACGACCCCGTTCTTGCCGCTAAGAGAAATGGAATTGTTCTGTCGGTCTATGATCACTCCCGGCGATCGTTCGAGCACATCCAGGATGGTGCTTCCTGCAGCCGTGATATTCCCCTCCACATTGACGATCATTCTGTCTATTTTCTGCTCGAACAACGGCTTTTTTGCCGTGACCGTCACCTGGGCCATTTCCTTTCGGGCCTCCGCCAGCTGCTGCACACCCATGTCCTTCTTCTCTCCACCGGAAAAACTCAGCATGGGGCTATATACCTTGTCATAACCTGTCGCAGAAAAGGAAAGAAGATAGCTGCCCGGCCGAACCCTGGCAAAGACATAGCCTCCTTTTTCGTCAGTGACCATCCCCTTCTGCAGCGAAGAATCCGTTGAGCGGAGCAGCAGCACATTGACGCCCGTCAATGGCTTATTCGACCTGTCGAGCACCTGCCCTGAGATCAGGCTTTGGGCATACCCATAATGACATAGCAGAATCAGACCAATCCCCGTAGCAATCAGGCGGTAATACATAATTGGTGATTTAGGTTGACCAAAATGATTCCCGGTAATCAGGAGTAAGCCAAAAGGAAGATTCTCACGGAAACGAAATTTCTCTGAGATGTGACCAAGGTAGTCGGATGAGCAGGATAAGAGGGAAACAGATACCCTCAAATTTACACAAATAAAAGCCGGCCCCATAATATATAGGACCGGCGGTAATACCAATGCTGTATCTTCCCTAGGGCGCCACAATACTCCTGGTTTGAGAGGTATGTACGCTGAAATACCCCAGCGCATTGCCCTGCAAATTGGTCACCGGGTTAGCCGGCACGGCATTCTGGCTATTTCCCGAAGCGCTCTGCTGCGCGCTGAACCAGTATTCATGCGCTCCCTCATCCAGACACTGCATCTCCACGGTGATATCGTCGCCCTTCTTGATCTTGTTCTTATCCTTTGTGTTAGGGTCGAGATAGAGCTTGACGTCCTGTGCGCGACCCGCCGTCAGCTGGTTGTCGGCCGTATAGATCTGCGGCACCTTAACCCCATTGACCCACTGAACGAACTGATAGTAATGACCGGGGTCTGACGGTTCCGTATAGGCGACATTGGCGAGCTCCCAGGTATTGCCAAAGATCTGGTCGTTGGTGACAAAAAGGCTATCGAAATTCACGAGCACAGGCATCGTGGACGTCCCCGTGACGGTATCGGTCCCAGCAATGATCTGCAGCTGATAGGTGACACCGGTCGCACCCAGCAGATTTGAAGTATAGGTGCCGGGCGAAGTCTCCTGGAGGACCGAGACATTCCCTGTGTTGTCAGTGATCCTGACCGAGGCCCCGCTGACAGGAGGGAAGCTGTTGTCTTTCTGGAAGTCGACGGTCCGGCTCAGCAGCACCTGGCAGCCCCCGGCCTTGTTCGTGACGTCTGCTTCCACTACCAGCCTGGGCGTCGCGCTATGCAGATCGAGCGTGATCACTTTGCGGCACGACGCGGCGCAGACCAGGATCACAGCAGCAAAAACAAAATTCTTTATTCTCAACAGCAACATAGGTTAAAATTTAAAATTATAGGAAATGGATGGAATGAGCCCGAACAGCGCCGTCCGCACGGCCTGTGTCTTCTGCGCGTCGTCCGGGTCCTGCTGGAACTCGATGGTATAGGCGTTCTGCCGCGCATAAGCATTGTAAACGCTGAAGGCCAGCTCGGAAGAGAACCGCTTCTTCTGCTTCAGCTGACAGGTAGCGCCGAGATCAAGCCGGTGATAGGCCGGCAAACGATAGCCATTGCGCTCGGTATAATAGAACAGCACCTGGTCCCCGCTGCGATACTTACCCGCAGGGAAGGTGACGGCATTTCCGGTTGTATAGACCCAGTTGGCGGACAGGGACCATTTCTTGTTCAGCTTGTACATCGCCACGATCGCGACATCATGCGTCCTGTCCTGGGTAGCATTGTACCAGCGGTTATTGTTGATGCCGTCGATCAGTTTTTCCGTCTTCGACAGGGTATAGCTCACCCAGCCCGTCAGCCGGCCTACTCTCTTTCGAAGCAGCCATTCAATACCATATGCCCTTCCCTTGCCAAAAAGCAGCTCGGACTCGATGGCGTTGGTATTGCTGAAGACGTCGGCGCCGTCGCGGTAATCCACCTGGTGCTGCATGGTCTTATAATAGGTCTCTACCGTCAGTTCGTAGACATTCCCGGGCAGGTTCTTATAATACCCCAGCGATACCTGGTCGGATATCTCGGGCTTGATGATATTGGTGCTCGCCACCCATTTATCCGTCGGACTCGATGACGTGGAATTGGCCAGCAGATGCAGGTTCTGTACGTTCCTGACATACGATGCCTTAATAGAGGTCGTGGCATTCAACTGCAAGGCCGCCGCCAGCCTCGGCTCGAAATTCAGATAGGTCTTGACCACTTGTCCATCGCTGTAGTGCAGGGTATCCGTCACTTTCCCGCTGACAGGATCGATATCGTAGAAATCCCCCTTGCCGAGGATCGAAAATCCGGTCAGGCGTCCGCCGTAAGTAATGTTCAGATTGTCCGTCGCCTTCCAGGTGTCGCTGAGATAGACGGCGTTCTCCAGCGAATGTCTTCTTTGTAATATGCTTTCATTGATGCCCGAGTTGGCAGAGGTAGGCGTCACCTCGCCGGGCCTGATCTCGTGATAGATGGCATTGACACCCATGCGAAGGGTATTCCTGCTATCCGCATACCACTGGAGTTCCTCCTTTATATTCCAGTCCCTGATCTGGGAGAAGATATTCAGGTCGTAGCCCCCGCTGTTGATATGGATCTTGTAGTTGTAGTTGCTGAAGATGAGCGATGTATTGGAGAATAGCTTGTTGCTGAAAATATGGTTCCAGCGCAGGGTACCCGTCCCGTTGCCCCAGTCCAGTCCGAAGAGCTTACCCACTCCCAATTTATCCTGGCCGAAATAGCCCGACAAATAAAGCCTGTCCTTGTCGCCTAAAATATAGTTCAGCTTGGCGTTGAGGTCATAGAAATATAAGGTGTTGCTGTTGATCGTCGAATCCTTTGACAGCTTGAGGAACATATCGGCATAGGTCCTTCTGGCGGAGAAGAGGAAGGACGAACGGTCTTTTTGGATCGGCCCTTCGACGTTCAGCTTGGCCGATATGACCCCAACACCGCCGCTGACATTATAGTCCTGGTTGTTCCCGTCATTCATCTTGATGTCCAGTACGGAGGATAAACGCCCGCCATACTGGGCCGGCATCCCCCCTTTGTATACGTTGATATCCTTGATGGCGTCTGAATTGAAGGTCGAGAAGAAACCCAGCAGGTGAGAAGCGTTGTACACCGGCGCCTCGTCCAGCAGGATCAGGTTCTGATCGGCCGCGCCACCCCGGACATTGAAACCGGTGTTCCCCTCGCCCGCCGACTTGATGCCCGGTAACAGGGTGATGACCTTGATCGGGTCACGCTCACCTAATAACACCGGGATATTCTTTATCTCGCTCGTGCTGACATGGTCCAGCCCCATTTGAGGACTGCTCAGGCTGCGTCTCTTTGAAGAGGCGGTCACTGTCACTTCATCCAGGGATTTATTGTCGTCAGCGAGAAAGATATTGACGCTGGTATCCCGTGTAAGGTTCACCGTCAGATTTTTGGTCAGCAGGCCGACGGCGCTGAACTCCAGCTCGTGGCTGCCGGGGGACAGACTTATGGAATAAAATCCATATTCATTGGTGACGCTTCCTCCCGAGCCGTCGGCCCTGACGGTGGCTCCGATAAGTGTTTCCCCCTTCGAACGGGATTTGACGATACCCGAAATAGTAATTCTTCGCTGAGCAAAAGAAGGTAATGCTGATAAAAGGATGAGGACTAAAACGATTGGTCTATTCATAGATAATAGAATAATGCCGCGAAAATATCATCCCCCCGCATACGATAGGGATGAATTATAGCAAACGGTCAAATTGTTATATAAAACCGCCATTTTTAGCGTCAAACAGCATACCCATTTGTATAACCCGGGGGAACTTTCGTATAAATTCCGGTCGACCGTTACTTTTTTACCCCTATTTTTCAGTATGAGCAATGAGGAGCAACCGATAAAAAATCCGTTTTTACAGTTTCTGGTCGCTGATAAATGGAGATGGGGAAGACATGTTGCCTTTCTTTTCCTGGTCATATGGGTAGTTTATAATGCGGAACCGCGCTATGCCCCGCCCTGGGTCTACTATGAAAAGGGGGTCGCCTGCTTTCTGCTCTTATTTCCTTTTTATATCAACCTGTACTGGCTCGTTCCCCGTCTCCTGTTCCGGAATAAGTTTGTGAGCTACTCGGCCGTCGTTGTGGCCCTTGCCATACTGACCTGGCTTCTCAGCCTGGCCAAGCACCGCTGGATGGACGCCCACCGGATATTGCCCGATGAGATGAGGCAGAACGCCGATTTCCTCACCCTGCTGACCTTCGCGGTATTTCTGCTGCTGCCATCTACTGCCTTCCGCCTCTTTCAGCGCACTATCCTCGACAACCAGCGGATCGCCGGATTGGAGAAGACGGGCATCCAGTCCGAGCTGATCCAGCTGAAGAACCAGATCAACCCGCATTTCCTGCTGAATATGCTCAATAACGTCAACGTCCTGACCCAGCAGGATCCTGAAAAAGCCTCCCAGGTCCTGCACAAGCTGAGCGACCTTCTCCGATATCAGCTGTACGACAGCTCCCGCGAGTATGTTATGCTGACAGCGGATATCCATTTCCTGAACGATTTTCTCAATTTGGAAAAGATCAGGCGCGACGACTTCGACTTCATCCTGTCCCGGGAAGGGGACATCGGCAATGTCCGTATCCCGCCGCAGCTGTTCATTACATTTATTGAAAATGCCGTTAAGCACAACGCCGACGCCGAATTGCGCTCTTATGTCTATGTCTGGTTCTGCCTGCAGGGCGAAGAGCTGCATTTCAAATGCGTGAACTCCAAACCCCGGCGGGCGGCTGCCAGACACAAGCCCGGGGGCCTTGGACTGGCCAATGTCAGACGTACCCTCGAGCTGCTCTACCCCGGCAAACACCGGCTGGATATACACGACCTTCCGGCGACGTATACCGTTAACCTCACAATACAATTATGAACTGTATCATCATAGACGACGAGCCGCTGGCAAGACAGGGCATGCGGCTCCTGGTGGACAAGACCAGTCAGCTGACCCTGCTGGGGAACTTCAGCAACGCCGAAGCCGCGGGAAAATTCCTGTCGGAGAACAAGGTCGACCTCGTCTTCCTCGACATCCGGATGCCGGGCACGAGCGGCCTGGACTTCGCGAGAACGATCTCCGCCGAGACCCTGGTGATCTTTACGACCGCCTATGCGGACTTTGCGCTCGACAGCTACGAGGTCGACGCCATCGACTACCTGATCAAACCCATCCGGCCCGAACGTTTCCAGAAAGCCGTCGCCAAAGCCCTGTCTTACCACGACCTCCTCACGGCCGGGGTCGCCGCGCCACCTCCATCTGCCGGAGCCCCACCAACCACCGAAGTTCCCTCACTCCCATCCGCCGCCGACCTACCTACACCCCCAACTACGGAAGAATATTTTTTTATAAAAGCCGACCGCAAATTCTTCAAGATCGAGTTCCGCAATATCCTCTTCGTCGAAGGCCTGAAAGATTATGTGGTCCTGTTCACCGAAGAGCAGAAGATCATGACCGCCATGAACATCAAGACCATCCACGACCAGCTGCCCCAGACGCTCTTTGCCCGGGTCTCTAAATCCTTCATCGTCAACGTAAAAAAGATCGACTCCTTCGACAATAACACCATCTATATCGGGCAGCACGAAATACCCATCGGCAATGCCTACCGCAGCTGCTTCTTCGACGAATTCGTCGCCCGCAAGCTCCTGAGCAGGTAGTCCGCGAGTCCCTCTTCCCCAAAGTCCCCCTCATTCCCCCAAAAAAGGATAAATTTGCTCCCATGGCAACAGAGATCAAATGTCCCAACTGCGGTCATTCCTTTCCTATGGAAGAAGCCGTAACCGAAGAATATAAAAAAGGGCTGCGCGAACAGATGCAGTCTTTCATCAATAACAAGGAAAAAGAGTTCCAGAAAAAACAGGATGAGTTCGCCCGCCGCGAAAAAGACCTGCTGCAACAAACCCAGCAGCAGGAAGCCGCCTTCGTCGTCCGACTCGAGAACGAAAAACGCCAGATCCGGACAGAGGCCGAACAAGCCCTTCGCAAATCCATCACGGGCGACTATGAACAAAAGCTCCGCCTCCTCGAAGACCAGAACAAGGACAACGAAGAAAAACTAAAGGCCGGACGCCTTCGCGAGCTGGAATTTTTGAAAAAACAGCAGGAGCTCGCCAACAAGGAAGCCGAGCTCGAGCTCAACGTCCAGCGCCTCCTGCAGGAAGAAAGAACAAAACTCTCCCGCGAGATCCGCGAGCTGGAAGAGCAAAAGATTGCCGCCCGCGAGACGGAACACCAGCTGCGCCACAAGGAATTGGAAAAACAGCTCGCCGACCAGAAACAGCTGGCCGTGGAAATGGAGCGCCGGATCGAAGAAATGCGCCGCAAAGCCGAGCAAGGCTCCATGCAGCTACAGGGAGAAGTACAGGAACTCGCCCTGGAAGAGCTGCTGCGAAGCGCCTTCCCCTTCGACGAGATCAGCGAGGTTGGCAAAGGCGTCAAAGGCGCCGACTGTATCCAGACTGTCCGCAACAACTTCGGCCAGGAATGCGGCCGGATCATCTATGAAAGCAAGAGAACACAATCTTTTTCCCCCGACTGGATCGACAAGCTCAAGGCCGACATGCGCAGCCAGAGCGCCGTCGCCGCCGTCATCGTCACCCATGCGATGCCAAAGGACATGCATATGTTCGGGGAAAAGAATGGCGTATGGATATGTTCCTTCACCGAGGTTAAGGCCCTCGCCTGCGTCCTTCGCGACGGCATCGTCAAAACCTTTAACGCAGCGAAGTCCCAGGAGAACAAAGGAGACAAGATGCAGCTGCTCTACGACTACCTCACCAGCTCAGAGTTCGGCGAACAATGGAAGGCGATCCGCGAAGGCTTCCTGTCGATGAAACAGTCGATACAGAAGGAAAGGGACACCATGGAGCGCCTCTGGAAAGCCCGCGAAAAACAGCTGGAGAAGGTCCTCCTCAACGCCGCCCACGTCCGGGGCTCCATCGAAGGCATCGCCGGCAAGGACGCGATCGACGTCGACCTCCTCGATGAAGGCGACGACCTGCTGACCGATTAGGTCAACACCCACGCCAGCGTCAGCGACTGCTCCTCAAAGATCCTCCCGGAGATCCCCAGGTGGACCGGTCTCTCCTTGTTAAAAACAAAAGGAAGCCTGATCCAGTCCTCATCCAGATTGATATTACCCTCCAGCTTCATATGTTTTCGGAAATCCAGCTCCCCCTTCCCATACCACTTGAAGATCGCCTCCTTGGCGGACCATATCAGGGTCAGGAACTCCTGGAATACCCGGCCCCGCATTCCCCACTGCTCCAGGAAATGAGCATAGTCATCATTGAAGAAATGAGCCTCCTCATCGTCAAGAAACTTATGCCCCACCCGCTCGATACGCGGCGAGATCTGTTCGATATCCACTCCCACCCTGCTGCTCAGGCTGACGACAGCCGCGGCATAGTTGCCACAGTGCGAGATGGAAAAATGGTATCGCTGACTGGCCAGGAAAGGCTGGCGTGTATCGGCGATCCGTATCTCCTCCAAAGGAAAATCCGGGAACAGATAAGACAGCAGATAGCGCCCGGCCAGGTGCTGCCTTCGCTTGAACGGATGTGAAACATCCCTTTTCAAAGGCACTTTTTCGAGAAAAAAGGACTCCGGTTCTTCTATATGCCAGATCCCGAGCCGGGTATCCTGGTTGATATTATGTTGATAAAATAGAGGCATTTCTGTAATATATTCGCAATTCATAAAAATAACCAATTTCAACAATGATCCTATCCGATACTCGAATCCTGGAGGAAATAGAAAAGGGCACGATCAAGATCGAGCCCTATGACAGGGGCTGTCTGGGAAGCAATTCCTATGACGTGCATCTGGGAAAATGGCTGGCGACTTACCGGGATCATATACTCGATGCCAAAAAACACAACGAGATCGAATATTTTGAGATTCCCGAGGACGGTTTTGTGCTGTACCCGCACGTCTTTTACCTGGGCGTCACCCACGAATATACCGAAACACACGCCCACGTTCCCTTTCTCGAAGGCAAATCATCGACTGGAAGGCTCGGCATCGACATCCACGCCACCGCCGGGAAGGGCGACGTTGGTTTTTGCGGCAACTGGACCCTGGAGATATCGGTCAAACAGCCGGTAAAGATCTATAAAGGCATGCCCGTCGGGCAGCTGATCTATTTCCCAGTAGAGGGGCCCATCGAAGTAAAATACAACCAGAAATCGAACGCCAAATACAACGGCCAGCCCAACAGGCCGATCGAAAGTATGATGTGGAAGAATAAGTTTTAAATGGATTCCCAACCATTTTTCTTGCCATACGCGATCAGCCACGCGGTAACATCCGAGTAGGTCACGATCCCCTGCGGCTGCCGGTTGGCCCGCAGATACCCGCCATAAAGCGCCCAGATATGCGCCTCCATTGGATTGGCATATTTCCGGTTATATTCCTTTAGTTCCCGGAAATCGGCACGGATGCCCGGACGCAGCTGTTTCCGGAAACCGGCCACCAGATTGGAGTCCCGCCGGTATAGCTCAGAGGCCGCATACGTATACAATTCGAAATAAGCAGAATATCGGAAGACAGGATCAGGAGACGCGCGGGCTGAGAGATAGCCCGCAAAATTGGCCTCGTTCTCCTTGGCATATCCCAGCTGATGCCCCATCTCATGACAGGTGGTATAGGGCTGGGTGAACTCCGGCGTCACCGTATTCACCTGCGCCTCACCGGTAAAAGGATTATAATACCCGCTAAAACCGATATAGGCGCCGATATAGCTGAAAATGGAGGTTTTAACAGAAGGACGAGGATAGCTGAACCGCGGATCACTACCCGCAAGCGAAGCATAAGCGTCAACCGCCCCATTGTAAACCGCACGTGAAGCCGACAGCTCACCACGCCCCAGATGAGCGACACTGTCAAGCCCATTGAGCCGGACGGAGATCCTCTGCACCAGCTCGGTCAGCTCGGGCGTCGTATACGGCTTGACATTCAGCTCAAGCTGCGACGCAATCCCCTTCCTGTCGTAGTTGAGTCCCCAGAGCCCATTGAACAGCACGTATATCAGCAGACAGAAAAAGACCAGCCGCCGCAAAAAAACCAACACACCCGCCCATCTTAGCTCTCTTTTTACCAACTTCCGGATAAAGTTGACCAGTCCATAGAAGAGCGCGATCAAAAGGGCTGCATAGAGGACATCGCCAACACTCAGTGGTATCCAGCCAAACAATGAACGTTGTATACGGGAGATGATCGGAAAAAGACCCATAGAATAATATTTCTCAACGGCTTCCGGCCTGCCGGAAAAAATTCGTATGATCACCGCCAGTACTATCAGGCATATCCATGTTATCTTTCGTCTTGTCCCCATAGCTGCTAAATTTACTCGAAATAATTACAGCATCCATGTTAAATTGCAGCCGATCCGGACGGAGTCCGGTTCATTAAATTGCCTGCTATGAATTCCAACACACTGGATTTTAACAAGAACGAGGACGCAATGCGACAGGGCCTCAGCCAGCTGCGGACGAGATTCGAAAAGATCGCGCTGGGTGGAGGTAAGAAGTCGATCGAGAAGCAACGGGAAAAGAACAAGCTGACGCCACGCGAACGTATCAGCTATCTCATCGACGAAGGCTCCTCTTTTATAGAGATAGGCGCATTCGCCGGCTATGAGATGTATGAAGAGCAGGGCGGTTGTCCCGCCGGCGGCACCGTGGGCGGCCTCGGTTATGTCAGCGGTCGCCAGTGTGTCATAGTCGCCAATGACCAAACGGTAAAAGCGGGAGCCTGGTTCCCTATCACCGGGAAGAAGAACCTTCGTCTCCAGGAGATAGCGATGGAGAATCACCTGCCTGTCGTCTATTTGGTGGATAGCGCCGGCGTATTCCTGCCAATGCAGGACGAGATATTCCCCGACAAAGAACATTTCGGGCGCATCTTCCGCAACAACGCCCGCATGAGCGCAATGGGCATCACACAGATAGCCGCCGTCATGGGCCCCTGTGTCGCGGGTGGCGCCTATCTGCCGATCATGAGCGACGAGACGCTGATGGTGGAAGGCAACGGCTCCATCTTTCTGGCTGGCCCCTACCTCGTAAAAGCCGCCATCGGCGAAGACATCGACGCGGAAACGCTCGGCGGCGCCGTCACCCATACAGAACTCTCCGGCATCGCCGACTATAGATTCGCCACCGAACAGGAATGCCTCGACCAGGTAAAAAAGATCATCGGCAAGCTGGGACCGACCAGCCCTTCTCCTTTTGACCGCATCGCAGCTGCAGCCCCCGCCCGACCCGTTGGCGAGATCTATGGCATCCTGCCCGCAGACGCGACCAAGCCCTACGACATGCTCGACATCATCGCGCATATCGTGGATGACGGCAGCTTCGACCAGTTCAAGGAAGACTACGGCAAGACTATCCTCTGCGGCTATGCGCGCATTGAGGGATGGGCCGTTGGCATCGTCGCCAACCAGCGCAAGATCGTAAAAAGCAAAAAGGGAGAGATGCAGATGGGCGGCGTCATTTACAACGACAGCGCCGACAAGGCGGCCCGCTTCATCCTCAACTGCAACCAGAAAAAGATACCGCTGGTATTCCTGCAGGACGTCACCGGCTTTATGGTCGGTTCACGCAGCGAACACGCAGGCATTATCAAGGACGGCGCCAAGCTCGTCAATGCCGTCGCCAATTCGGTCGTCCCCAAGATCACCATCGTCATCGGCAATTCATACGGCGCAGGCAACTATGCCATGTGCGGCAAGGCCTACGATCCCCGTTTCATATACGCGTGGCCCACGGCTCGCATAGCCGTCATGGGCGGAGAACAGGCGGCGAAAACATTGCTGCAGATACAGGTGAGCGCACTAAAAGCCAAGGGCGAGAACATCGACCCGGCCGAAGAAAAAAGGCTGCTCGAAGAGATCAAAGGCCGTTACGAACGCCAGACCTCTCCCTACTACGCCGCGGCACGGCTATGGGTAGACGCGATCATCGACCCGGCAGACACCCGCAAGGTCATCGCCGAAGGCCTCCATGCAGCAGCACAGAACCCAACTATAGAAAATTTCAAAACCGGCGTATTTCAGGTATAACTATGTCAAGCGAACTCACTATTTACACAGACGGCTCATCCCGCGGAAACCCCGGCCCCGGCGGTTACGGCACCATTCTTTTCTGGGGCAGCCATCGGAAAGAACTCTCCCACGGCTATCGCCGCACCACCAATAATCGTATGGAACTCATGGCCGTAATTGCCGGCCTGGAAGCGCTGAAAAAAGACGGCCTCAGGATCACCGTCTACTCCGACAGCCAGTACGTCGTCAAAGCCGTCGAACAGGGTTGGCTCAACAACTGGATCGCCACCAACTTCAAAGGCGGCAAGAAGAACAAAGACCTCTGGATGCGCTTCTACGAACTCTCCAAACGGAACAATATCCGCTTCGTCTGGGTAAAAGGTCATGCCGACAACCCCTACAACAACCGCTGCGACGAGCTCGCCACCGCCGCCGCCGACGGCCGCAACCTCGACGTGGATATTTTTTTCGAAAATGAAATTGGTTAGTTAAATTTACAAAAATAAGAGGTTCCGAAGAACCTCTTATTCCATGTGAACCGGCACACAAAACCCCTACCCCAACGGCACCGCCGCCTTATAAACCACCGCATCCTCATTCGCCTTCAGCTCAAACCTTGCCTGATCAAACGCCAGGAACACCTCACCCCTCTTCCTGCTAAAAGGCGCCCCCCCTTCCTCGATCACACCAACACTCCCCTCCATCACGATAAATATCTCCACAGAACGCGCCTTTATCGTCAGCGACGCCCCCTGCAAAAGACTGATCTTGCTCAGCTCGAAATCGGGCGCCGGCGTCTTATAAACCGTAATATGACCTGGCGTATTCTCCTCGCTGATGATCCTCGGCTCCGTCTCTTCGAACCGGATATGCTTCAGCAATTCGGGTACATCCACATGCTTTGGCGTCAGGCCGCCGCGGAGGACATTGTCCGAATTGGCCATGATCTCGACATTCTGCCCTTCCAGGTAAGCATGCGGCAAACCCGCATCCTGGAAGATCGCTTCACCGGGATGAAGATTCAATAAATTGAAGAAATAGATCGAGAAGATCCCCCTGTCGATATTACCCTTCTGGTCATAAGTTAACGCTGCCCGCGCAGCCCAGAAATCCTCCGAAGTCTTCTTCAGCTCACCCGACTTATACAACGGAAGGATGCGATCCAGCAGCGGCTGCAGCACGGCATTCACGTCTGACTGGGGCATCTCCATCACTTTCCTGTACAGTTCCCGGTATGACCCCTCCGTCAGCAAGGGTATCAGGAAGCGAAGCTCCCTGACCTCCGCCAGAATTTTCTGCAGCTGAAGCACCGGCTTAAAACCGTGAAGCAACCAGAACTCACTAAGTGCCAGCATCAGCTCGGGCTTGTGATTGTCGTCCTTATAGTTGCGGTCGGGCGCATTCAGCGCGACACCTTTCTTATTCTCTGCTGCAAACTCCTTCTCCGCATCCTTCTTGGTGGGATGCACCTGTATCGACAGCATCTCCTTTACGTCCAGTATCTTCAGCAGATAAGGCAGCCGGCCAAAACGGTCAAACGTATATCTCCCCAGCGCTCCTTCAGCCCCCTCTCCTATATACTTATCCAGGGACACCTTTTCTCCTTCCCCACGTTGCAGCTCCGACGGCGCATTCTCATGCGCCCCCATCCAGTATTCGGCAAAAGGCTTCTTCTCCGGATTCTCCACCGATAAAAGCGCCGGAATATAATCCGAACCGCCCCATGCATAATGCTGAACCTTCCCCTGTAACCGAAAAACCTTATTGTCCTTTTTCATGTTATAATTAGTTTAACTGGACGGAGTCCAGTTCGTACACTTAAATCGCGCGTCAAGTTAAGTAAAAACATGCACAATGTCCCGGCATATCATCACTGGAAAAAATGGAGAGGACCTCGCCGTCGAATGGCTGGCTGCTAAAAATTTTGCTATACTCGACCGCAACTGGCGCTACGGCCGATATGAGATAGATATCATCGCCAGCAGAGACGATATCCTGCACATCATCGAAGTAAAATCGCGAAACTCAACCCTATTCGGAAGACCGGAAGAAAGCGTCAGCAAAAAAAAGATCCACCATATCATGAAAGGCGCAACACAATGGCTCATCCAATACCCCAATCACCGGCGCCTGCAATACGACGTCCTGGCAATCACGATGAACCAGCTCAAACCCCCGGAATACTTTTGGATAGAAGACGTTTATCTATAGCTCTCCATTGGCAGCCTTCTCCATGATATTCTCCACCAGCCGGTAGGTCGCAGGACAATATTCGATGTTCTGATGATACATATGCATGTAGTCGGGCCCCATCTTCTTGTTGTGATGCGGAAATCCCGCGCAGTCCCTGGGACGGACGGCATAGATATCACACTTGTTCGTCTTGAGATCAAGGAACTGGCAGGGCTGTTTTACATTCATCCAATCTCCTGTCTTGTCCTTATATAACCACTTCTCGCGAAACGCCGCCGGAGTCATATTAAGATGAGCCGATATCCGGCGTATATCCTCGGCAGTATACGTGGGCGACATGGTCTTGCAGCAATTGGCGCAGTCCAGACAGTCAGTACGGCTCCAGGCCCCCTTATCCGCCTCTGCCTGTATATTCTTCATCCCCCTCGGGACATTCTTCTCGAGCCGGGTCAAAAAGCTCCTCATCCTCCGTCTGTTCTTGAGTACCGCTTGCCTGAAACTACGTAGATTGACTGTTACCATGCTTTTTTTTGAATTGAAAGGAACAAACCTACGGGAAAATGAACAATTACGCTTTAACTGCAGCAAATTTCAATTAACCGGTTAATAACCAAAACTTAACGTTATCTACCATTAATCATCAATTAACCCATTGTTAACGACTTATTAACTCCATAATCCATTTTAATTTGTCCGTATTGATTTTGGGTTTATATTTACGCTGCTAACTGATCAACAACATGAGAAAACACACACCCCCCAACGGCATCATTCCGTCCATTCGTTACGACCCGGACATTCCTCCCAAAATATAGTTCCACTTCTGAAGGCGCCAGCCATCAGCCCCTTTGTGCCCGTCAATACAAAGGAATAACATCTTTTCGCGTCAACGTGAACGGTTGAACCCGTGCCCCTACCCCATACCCGGCCCAAAACGCAGCAGAGTTACATATCACATAAAATCACCTTTAATCACGAACAAAACTGACACACGAATGAGAAAGCTACTGACGCTGTCCCTCGCGCTCGCCTTTTGCGCTTCGACAGTAATCGCTCAAACCCGGGCTATCACCGGTAAGGTCACCGACGAAAAGGGAGATCCCATCCCCTTCGCGACCATCCTCATCAAAGGGCACAGACAGGGCGTCTCCGCCGACCAGAACGGCAACTTCCTGACCAGGGTCAACGCCGGAGAGACGGTCGTGATCTCCGCCGCAGGCTACTCCCCCAAAGAGTACAAGATCGGCAGCGAAAGCACCGTCAACATGACCCTCTCCCGCAACCAGGGCGCCATCGAAGAGGTAGTGGTTACCGCCCTCGGTATCAAACGCTCCAAGAATACCCTCCCCTACGCCGCGCAACAGGTCAGCGGCGATGACGTCAGCCGTGTCCGCAGCGGCAACGCCGTCAGCGCTCTCTCAGGCAAGATCTCCGGCCTCGAGATACGCCAGGGCAACGCTATGGGAGGCTCCACGAACGTGATCGTCCGTGGTAACAAGTCCTTCTTGTCGAACAACCAGGCGCTGTTCGTCATAGACGGTATACCCTTCAACAACTCCAATACCAATACCACCACGCAACAACGGGGAGCCGGCGGATACGACTATGGCAATGCCGCAGCAGACATCAATCCCGACGACATCGAGTCGATCAACGTTCTCAAAGGCGCTGCCGCCAGTGCGCTCTATGGCTCCCGCGCCAGCAACGGCGTCGTGATGATCACGACCAAGCAGGGCCGCAAAGGCACAAATGTCACGGTGAACGCCGGCCTCACTGTCGGCAGGATCGATAAATCGACCTTCCCGAAATACCAGCACGAATACGGCGCCGGCTATTCGTCCAACTATCAGAAGGACGGGTTCTTGTACTTCGACGTCCTCGGCAACGGCACAAAGGAATACGTCGTCCCGACCTCCGAAGACGCCTCCTATGGCGCAAAATTCGACCCGAACCTCCTGGTCTACCACTGGGACGCCTTCGATCCGACCTCTCCCTACTATCATACGAAACGCCCGTGGGTAGCTGCAAAGAATGACCCTTCGACGTTCTATGAGACCTCTATCTCCAACAACACCAACATCCGCCTCGATGGCGCCGGAGATAAAGGGACCTACAAGCTGGGCTTTACCCGTAACGACGAAAAAGGCACCCTGCCTAACAGCCACCTGACGAAGAACACCTTCAATTTCGGCGCCAGCTATAACATCGCCCGCGGCCTCAGCGCATCAGCCAGCGTCAACTATTCCAGGATCACCGGCCTCGGCAGATATGGTACGGGCTACAGCGGACTCAACCTCAACCAGAACTTCCGTCAGTGGTACCAGACCAACGTAGATATCCAGGAACAAAAAGAGGCATTCTTCCGGACCAACAAGAATGTCACCTGGAACTGGGCGGACCCTTCCACACCAGCCGGTACCGTTGCCAAATACACGAACAACTACTACTGGACCCGATATAAGAACTTCGAGAACGACAGCCGCAACCGCACCTTCGGCTATATCGCCCTCAACTACAAGGCTACCAGCTGGCTGAACATCGTCGGAAGGATCGCCACAGACAACTACGACGAGCAACAGGAAGAACGCATCGCCGTCGGTAGCCAGGGTACCCCTGCCTACAGCCGCTTTAACCACCATTTCAACGAGACCAACTACGACCTTATCGCCAATATCGATAAAGACCTCAGCCCGGACTTCAACCTGAAGGGCCTCGTCGGCTTTAACAAGCGTAAGGTGGATGAGAGCTCCATTCTTGCAACCACCAGTGGCGGACTCGTGGTTCCGGATTTCTATGCCATTTCGAATTCGAAGGGCACGGCACCTGCACCCACAGAAAAATATATCCCGGTTGCCGTCGACGGCTATTTCGCCGGCACAACGCTGACCTACCAGGGTTTCCTCTCGCTCGACGCCTCCTATCGCCGCGACCGTTCGTCCACGCTGCCGTCGAACAACAATCAATACTCCTACTATTCCGTCAGCGGCAGCTGGCAATTCGCCCGTCACCTGCAGAATCTCACCTGGCTGTCCAGCGGCAAGCTGAGAGCCAACTACGCAACGGTAGGTAACGACGCTCCCCCGCTGGCCCTGAAAGACGCCTATGACGTCATCCCTCCCTTCGGCAGCACCCTGCTCTATTCCCTGCCCGACACCAAGAACAATCCCGACCTCAAGCCCGAAAAGACCGACAGCAAAGAGATCGGTCTTGAAATGTCGTTCCTGCAAAGCCGCGTCGGATTTGACCTGACCTACTACCAGACGACGACCAAAGACCAGATCTATCCCGTCAACATCTCGAACGCATCCGGCTTTGCCGCCAAATATGTCAACGCGGGTAATGTTTCCAACAAAGGCATCGAGGCAACGGTGTACATTACGCCTGTCAAGACGCAGGACTTCAGCTGGAACGTGAACATCAACTGGACGCGCAACCGCAGCAAGGTCCTCTCGCTTTTCGAGGGAACCCAGAACCTGCTGCTCACGACAGCGGCCTCTCAGGGCGGCGTCACCACCAACGCCACAGTCGGCCAGCCTTTCGGTACCATCCAGGGCAAGACCAACGTCAAGCTCAACGGTCGCAACCTCATCGGGTACAAGGGCTATGACAGCGTGACCACCACGACCAATAATGTGCTCGGGAATTCCACCCCCGACTGGACCGGCGGCATCTACAACACCTTCCGGTATAAAAGGTTCTCGCTCGGCTTTTTGGTCGACATGCGCCAGGGAAGCAGCCTCTTCTCTCTCGACCAGTACTACGCCGCGCAGACTGGCATTCTTCCCAATTCGGCCGGCCTCAACGACCTGGGCAACCCCCAGCGCAACAGCCTGGCCAACGGCGGAGGCGTCATCCTTCCCGGTGTCACGGCCGACGGCAAGCCAAACACACAACGCGTAGTTGTAAATGCCTCTTCGCCTACCAAGCCAAACTCACAGTTCGTATACGACGCCAGCTACATCAAGCTGCGCGAGGTCGTGTTCTCCTATAACCTGCCCTCCAGCCTCTGGGGTAACGCCTCCTTCATCAAGGGTATGGAATTTTCGGTCGTAGGCCGCAACCTCTGGCTGATCCACAAGAACCTGCCCTATGCCGATCCGGAAGAGAACCTTTCTTCCGGCAACTCCCAGGGCTACCAGAGCGGCGCCTATCCCACAACCCGCTCACTCGGCGTCAACCTGAAAGTAAAACTCTAATTCAAAAAATTTCGAAATATGTTATCAAAGAATAAAGTACTGATCGCCGCGTTCGTTGTATTCGCGCTGCAATCCTGTACAAAAAATATCGACAGCATCAACGACGAGACAAAGCGGCCAACTTCGGCTCCTCCCGGCGCCCTATTCGCAAATGGCGTACGCAATCTCTCCGACGGACTCGCGAACGCAAGCGTAAACATCAATGTGTGGCGCTTCACGGTAAAACACTGGGCTATGACTACCTACCAGGACGAAGCGCGGTACAACTTCACGACCCGAAATATTCCCCAGGCCTGGTGGAACCGTATGTACAAAGACGTGCTCTCCGACATGAACAACGCATCACAGCTGGTCAAGGCCGATGCAACCATCGCCCCGGCCGTCAAGACCAACCAGCTGGCGATCCTCGACGTCATGCAGGTCTATGCCTGGGGCATCCTGGTAAATACCTTCGGTGACATTCCCTATACCCAGGCCCTCGACTTCAACATAACCCGGCCAAAGTATGACGACGCCAAGACGGTCTACTCCGATCTCATGAAACGCCTCAACGACGACATCTCGAAGATGAGCACTGCCGCCGGAGCCGGCTTCACGTCTACTGAAGACCTGCTCTGCGGAGCCAGCATGGCCAAATGGATCAAGTTCGCCAACGGTCTTCGTCTGAAAATGGGAATGCTCCTCGCTGACGTCGACCCATCCACCGCAAAGGCAGCCGTCGAAGCCTCCGACGCAGCGGCCCTTGCATCAGCCGCAGACAACATAATGCTGACCTACCAGGCAAGTACCCCCAATACGAACCCGCTGTACGCAGATATCGTCCTCGGCGGCCGCGGTGACTATGTTGCGGCTACCGATCTCATGACACCGCTGCTCAGCATGTCCGACCCACGCACGCCAGGTTTCTTCGCCAAGAACAACAACGGCGACTATGCCGGCGGTACCGTAGGGGCCAACAATACCTTGTCGGTCACTTCCCAGCCTTCTTCGAAGGTCTCCGCCGCCACTGCTCCCAATTCCTTCATGGACTACGCCGAGATCGAGTTCTTCCGCGCCGAAGCCATCGAAAGGGGCTACAACGTCGCGGGTACAGCGGAATCGCACTATAACAACGCCATCACAGCATCCATCCTGGCATGGGGCGGTTCTGCTACCGACGCCGCCACCTACCTGGCCCGTCCCGACGTGGCCTATTCTACGGCTACCGGCGACTGGCACCAGAAGATCGGCTTCCAGAAATGGATTGCCCTGTACGATCGCCCCTATGACGGCTGGACCGAGCTTCGTCGGCTCGACTACCCGAAGCTCACCGCACCCGTATCCGCCGTCTCGGGTTTCCCCAACCGATTTTCTTACCCCACGGCAGAACAACAGGTCAACAACGCCAACTATACCAGCGCCTCCGCTGCTATCGGTGGCGACAAAGTAGAGACCAAGCTGTTCTGGGATAAATTTTGATCCGTATACCTCTCCTCATGTTGACTCAGGAGCCGGCCTTACCATAAGCCGGCTCTTTTTTTGTTATCTTCGGCCCATGTGGGACCCGTATAAAAAAGGATACAAGGCCTGGCTGCAGCTGGAAAGATCGCTATCGGACAATTCCATCGAGGCCTATCTGCGGGACATCGACAAGCTGACCCAATACCTCCAAAGCACGGGCGACCTGAAAGCCCCCGACGCCATAGAACTAAAAGACCTCCAGTCCTTTCTCCAATGGATAGCAGGGCTGGGGCTGAATGCCACCTCCCAGGCCCGCATACTCTCGGGCATCCGGTCTTTTTATAAGTATTGCTCGATCGAACAGATCGTGAAGAACGACCCCACCACTCTCCTGGAGTCCCCCAAATTAAAGCGGGCCCTCCCCGATATCCTCAGCTTTGACGAGATAGAATCCATCATCGGCCAGATCGACCTCAGCAAGCCCGAAGGAGGACGCAACAAGGCTATTCTCGAAACCATGTACAGCTGCGGGCTCCGCGTCAGCGAAGTCGTCAACCTCCGCCTCTCCTGCCTCTATCTGGACGTAGGCTTCATCCGGGTGATCGGCAAAGGCGACAAAGAAAGGCTGGTGCCCATCGGCAGCTCAGCAACAAAATATATCCAGATATACCAGCGCGATATCCGCGTCCACGTCCCTGCAAAACCGGGTAGCGAAGACATCCTCTTCCTCAACCGGCGGGGCAGCAAGCTCACCCGCGTCATGATTTTTTTGCTGATAAAGGACCTCGTTCAAAAAGCCGGCATCAACAAGAACATCTCTCCCCATACCTTCCGTCATTCCTTCGCCACCCATCTCGTAGAAGGCGGGGCAGACCTCCGCGCCGTCCAGGAGATGCTGGGCCACGAGAGCATCACCACCACCGAGATATATACCCACCTCGACCGCGAGTTCCTTCGCGAGACGCTGCACCGCTATCACCCGGCATTCAAATAGTTGATTTCAGTCGCCGGTACACACGCTCCATCACAGCCGGATAACCTCTGAAATAGGGATCCCCCGTCGCCTCTTCCGCGCGCATCGCCTGCAGCTCTTCTTCGTATAGCCGATCGAACCCCGGATTTCCAGCCAGCCGCGCGATGATCAACCGCCGCAAGGCCCACTCCTTTCCGCCGCCGAGTATCCTGCCAACCTCCCGCGGAGGGCCCGATGACAGCACTTCATCCAGCACGCGCAGATCCTCCAGCCGGCGTCCCAGCGGGAACAGCACGTCCTGCAGCACAAGTCCAAACAAAATAACAAATTTCTGCACCCCTTCCTCCGTCGGCTCGAGCACAAGGGAATTGACCCTGGCATCATAATCCTCCCGCTCCTTCATTTCCGGCCAGGCCTGCCACTCGTCCAGGTTGATGGTGCTATGATGCCCTTTTTCATCCAGCAGACCGAGATCCGGAATATGATCCTCCCATAGGTCTTCTACCCTGTCCAACCGGATCCGATACCCGATATTCGGATAGATGATACCGCTCAGCGTCCGGATACTGACACTGACCCGCCTCACCACACCAGGCTCCGCCCTGGCAGCATTGCAGCCTTCCTCGCTGATCGTAGGATAGCCCAGCCCCTTCATCAGGGGAATGAAATGCTTTCTGAACCTGCTTTCAAAACCTTTATAAGTCATCATGGCCGTCAGGGAGCAATCCTCCCGTGTATAAGATTAAAGTCCTGGTTAATGCCATACACCCTTACCTGTTTTATCGACATCGTCGTACCCTTCGGAACCGCTGGAATACTGCCGTCGACAAATCGGAAGTCCGCCGTCGTGACTACATTTGCTACGCCCGCATCCTTCACCTCGTTTACGATCTGTTTCTGGGCCCCCGAAAAACTGGATGCTGATGCCTGCCCGTTGGCTACACTCACCGCATATTTGTTGTCGATATAGATACAATCCGTGAAATCCAACGTCACCACACCGTTGCGCAACCTCGTCTTCACGAAAAGCAGGTCGGGTTCGGGAGAAGCGCCATTGATCGATACCTTTGGCTTGATCATCAGCTCGTATCCTTGCCCCCTCAGGTTTTGCAGATCGCTCACGATATCCGGAGAAAGATTGGCAGTATTTCCATTAGCCCAAAAATCCTGCACATCGGCTTCCATCTCACCATCGAAATAGTTCCCCAACCCGGTCGGTCCCGCAATATCCTCTGTTACATCCACCTGCCCCAGCCTGGCGTTGGGATTCCTGTTGAATACCGGCATATCATCCACCATATCCGCAAACGCTCCCGTCAGACCCTTTTCAACCACCAGCTTCCTCGCCAGGATACGAGGCCACCAGCTGGACTGCAATTTAGAGAAAGTATTCAACAACGAGGGGTCAGCAATGATCTGTGCCGACAGCCCCTGGTAGTGCGCGAGATTATTGTCCAGCAGCGACAGCAAACCCTTCGAATTCTCCCAGGAATTAATATTGATAAGGATCGCAGCCTTGCTTCCACCCGCCGCATCCAGCATCGCCGATACATTCTTATAGTCAGCCAGCGCACCGGACGCCTTTTCAACTGTCACGACGGTCTCCCCGATCTCGTCCAGCTGTTCGATGATCTTCTCTTCCTGGTTCTTCAGCGTGGCAAGATCTTCTGCTGCCACCTTTGGATCCTTCGCCAGGTCGCTCGCCATCCCCTCATAAGAAACAACATAGTTCTTCATCGCCCCGATAACAGGCTTGCAAAAGACGGCCATATCGGCGATGGTACAGACGGCCTTGTATTTGTCGATAAGATCCTGCGCCCTCTTCCCGTACCTGCTCACCAGGTAGGTCTGCAGCGGCGTATTGTTCAGCAGGATCCGGCTTCCCGACGGCACGATCTGCGCAAGCGCCAGCGTAACGTCGACCACATCTTTCGCCGCCGTCAGCTCCTTCACCCCATAGACCAGCGCCACAACGTCCAGCGCCGTAAAGGCCGTCTTCATCAGCTCATCCGACTGCTGCTTCGTAACCATCCACGCCAGGAAATAGGCGGGCACCGGCATATGCTGATTCGCCTGAACACCCTGCAGATAGGACTGGGTCGGTGCAGTGACAAAGAAAACATCCGCCAGGTCAAATGGCGACAGGGTATCGCTATACGGCGCATCAAAAGAAGGATCATACCCGTCCTCGCCCGCCCAGATCATCGTCTGGCTGCTGAAGCGGATCCGCCCGTCATCCAGATAGCTGACATCGATCTGTACCCTGTCCTGCGTCCCTTGCCCATAGACAACAGGATTCCATTTGAAGATATGGGTCGGCTGGATCGCCGCCATGCCCTGCTGCAGCTTGCTGACGGCATTGGTCTTGAAAAGACCATTCAGCTCGGTCGCAAGATTCGTAAAATTATTCGAGCCGAAAAGCCCCATAACCTTATCGTCTATCCCCGCGAACAACGGCCGCAACAGATTTCGCGTCTTCAGGCCGTTGAACAACGCGTCGATCTTGTCATCCCGCGTATAGTGGATCAGCTCCAGAACAAGGTCTTCAACGGGCTCACGCATGGCGCCCGCCGACAGCTTCTCAATAAAGAGCACCCGCTTGTCTACCGGCATATTCTGCCATTCCTCGGTACTGAGCTTTGGCAGATACGCCAGCACAGAATCGGCCGAGACATTGACGCTGGCCGTATCCACGAAGTTGGCATTGGCCACCGCGCCTTCCAGTATATAGCCGATCAGCTGACCCAGAAAGTTCCGGTAATAGTCCACATGGTCCTGCCCCGTGCCGGTTTGCCATTTTGCCCTGAGCTGATCATTCTTAAGCAGCACCGAGTCCCAGTGACCAAAACTATTGGGTGCGCTGACCGCAATACCCGTCGTGGGACTGACACCCGCAGAGACCGTAGGTCCAAGATTGTTCCAGTCGTCCCAGTGCTGAGTGAACGCATTGAAATAGACAGCGTACATGTTCCGCAGCTGGGCGATCTTGTTCACCAGCAGGATCTCAGGAGCGCCGTTATGTCCCGCCGTCATGCTGTTCTCATCGGAGGACACCATATACTGGCTGAAATATTTGCTGTTGCTGGCATTCAGCACCTTGAAAGTCTGGCCCGTGGTGTTGTCCGCCGACAGCAGCGAACCGTCGAAATTCTGATCGACGTCAACGGTCACACCCGGACTATAGGGCTTCAGCGACGACGCAGAGTATTTATACAACCGGATGCTGAAACCGTCGCCACAGTTGATGGCCAGCACGAACCGGTCCATGGTTGCACGCGAGGTCAGTGTGTCGACAAATTTGTTCTGTGAAGGATCCACATATCCCAAAAAGGTATTCCCTGCGAAGCTGACGCTATAGTCGACATTTTTATACGTGAACCCATAGAGAGAGCCTACGATCTCCTTATTGGACTGCGCCTCGGCAGCCGTCGAAAATCCATGCTGGAATATGGGTGCTACAATATCTTTCGACAACACGATATAGCTGCCTGCCGGAGTGATCAGCGTGTACGTCTTTCCGTCTCCATTCAGCAGGGAATCACTGAGCCTGCCCTTGCCGGCAAATCCAAGCTGCCCTGCCGTATCACTCTCGAATATTCCCATCACCTGCCCGGGCTGGTGTATCTGGTTCCACTGATACTTGAACAGGTGTACCTGGTTCGAACCGGTATAATCCATCAGATTGGGCCAGTCCGTCGTTGCACCCCGTGCACCCAGAGCGATATCGCCACCAAAAGTATGCTCCAGGTTGAACTGCCCGTGCCCCAGCTCGTGCGCCAGTGTCGTCATCGGCAGCTGTCCGTTGCTTTGTGCTCCCAAAAAGATATACCCATACTGGCTGCCACGGGGCATATCCCCCAGCAAGTCACCCGGATCCCCGGTCTTGCTGCCTGAAGAAGCAACCATGAAAATATACCGTTTGCTGTTGTCTACGCCCCGCTGGCTCTTATAGTCCTTCGCGAGCGCCGCCGGCTCTCCTGTCAGCGCATTGCTGAACACAGAGCTGCCGCTCATCGTCAGCAGACCATCGCCATTGGCGTCCCAGCCGGTATTCGTATAGGCAGGATCCAGCACGACCTTCCAGGAGATATTGACCTTGTTGTAGATGCTGTTCAGACTGTCCTCATACGCCTGCGGGTCAACAGATGGTATAGCTCCTCCCGATGCTACCGGCACCAGCACCACCGTCAGATCCTGATGCTCGTATGCTGACACCAGCAGCTTGCCAAGACTATAATACCCTCCGCCGGCTTTGGGATATAACGCAAAGACCTCCTGCGCATCCGCCGCCGGTCCCCCCAGCAGGTTCAGCGTGGAGTCATTGTGATCCCATATCAGCCGCACACCTTTCCCGGTTGCGAATACAACACTGTCGCCGCTCAATCCGGCCGCCAACCGTATGCTAACCCCCACAATATCGCTCTCCCCTGCCCCGATCGCCTTCTGCGAAACATAGTAGCCCCCGCTAAGCTGCTCATACTGGCTGGTAAGTATTGTCGAAGCCTGCGAATACCAGGGCTTCCAGGAATCAAAAGCATATTTGGAATCGGCCTCTCTGAAAACCACAGCTCCCTTGTCATCGGCCAGGTTATTCAAGCCCGCCACATTCTGCGGATCGGCAAAAAAATCATGAACACTGCCATCGGCAAGACTCAGCTGGGTCAGGTGCCCCTGGTTGTCCAGCGAATAGGTGCTGCCATCGGAGTCCTTGATCGTAACCTCCTGCATTCCGTCATTGACAGGTACGACTATCGGCGGGTTTCCCGGCAGGCTAAAGCTCATGATATCGCCATTGCTGCTGTCGACCACATCCAGATGATCCAGGTTCGCCAGGCTGACCCCCACCGTTACATTTGTCGTATCGGTTCCACCAACCACCTTTCCGTACAGCGATCCCCCCATCTGGTTGTTGATCGAGCTGTCGATCCAGGACTGCATTCCCTGGCTGAGCAGCTGAATATTTCCCGCCGTTACGTTACGGCTGTCGTCGATAGTAAGATTGTCAAAGCTGGCGTTGAAGGTCATGCCGCCCATGAAGGGGACGGTAACGCTGCAGGTGCCCTTATACTGGCCCGCCTGCCCCAGCGGCTGAACGGTCGTAAGCTGTACATCCCAGGGACCATAGCTGATCTTCATCCCCGGCGTTGCCACAGCCAGCGGCTTCCCCGAATAGGGATTCAGCATGCTGGTGGCCTGCGTACACGCAATGGCTTTCGGCGCATCGGTAGTAAAACTGGTCACGTCCGTATAGGGTCCGTAGCTTCCGCTCTTGTGCCCCTGCAGACGGCAGTCATAGGACGTCGACGGCTCCAGGTCGAATATCCGGTACATAGAATCGGTAACATCTACGGAAAACCAGTCATAGCTGCCCTGCGATTTTCTATAATAGAGCCGGTAGCCGTCATACCCCGAAGCGCTCAGCCCGCTGACACTGGCCCACCACAGCTTGCCCTGTGCCGGTCCCGCAGACGCCGCCTTTAGCTGAATAGCCGGATAGTCGACAGCCCCCTGCGCACCCTCGCCACCATAAATAAAATTACAGGTCTGGCTGTAGCCGTTGTTCCGGAAGATATCTCTACCCGTCACGTCTACCGCCTGTATACGCCAGGCATAGCTCTGCCCCGGGGTCAGTGCAGGCTGCCCCGGCCCATATACCAGGCCGGGCTGCTGCGTGGTCACCGAATAGAGGGGTTTTGCGCTCTGGACAATATCCTGGTAGTTATACCCCTCCGGCTGGATCAGCCACAGGCTGAAGATATAATTGGTCTGAAGCGCACTGTTGGGACTCGAAGTATTCTGCGGAAGCCAGCTGAAATTGAGGAACTGCGGGTTGATCGGCGTTACCAGCATACCACAGGCCGGATAGTTCAGCAGCGGCGGATTGTCGCGCGTTGCATAGAAAAATGACGGCGAGGACGCACTGACCTGTACGTCACCACGGGTATAGTCATACGCCGTAAATGTAATGGTCAACGGCCCCTCCGGCAGACTCCTGGTCTGCTCATAGGTGCTGCTGCTGTATCCTCCGCCGAATTCCAAGTTCTGTGGCTGTACATACCAGCTGAGATCGCTGCCGCCAAGCACCGTAGGTATCCCAGGCTGAAGGATTATCGGCGGCGCCACTGCAGACCTCGAGGTCTGCATGATGGTCGTCCCGTTGACCTGCACCCTCATCTCGAGACGCAGGCGGTAACCCTGCACGGTCAGGTCACGCTGCAACAGCACCAGCCGCAGCTTCTCTCCGCCCGGGCTGACATAGTCGGGCAGATAGACGCTATAAGGCGGCGATACCTGTGTGCTCAGCTGAACCGGATATATCTGGGCCCGGCCTGCCATAGCGCTTCCGATCAGCAGCAGTAGAAGAACCAGTCGTTTCCAGGCGGTCACTTGGCGTCTGTACATAGGATATTGAATCGTTTATTTTGTCACAATGAGATTATAATCCCTGATCTCTGTTTCTGTCACCAGCTCGACGATATAAGCGCCCGATACAACAGACGAAGGCAGGCTCACCGGCTCCGACACCAGCTGCTGACCATCCCACTGCTTGCGGAACACCGACTGACCCGAAAGGCTCGTTACGGTCAGCGCCAGGCGCTGCGCCTTGTATAGTTTCACGTAGATATTGAAAGTCCCCGAGCATGGATTCGGCGACAGCCGGGCCGTATCGATGCTCAGACCGGCCAATACCATCGGACTCGTGCTGTTGCTGTCATAAGGCTGTATCAGTATCGACTGGCTCACGCTGAAATCACAGCCCCCATACCAGGCCCGCATCGCCGCCGGATAGGTCCCCGGACTGGCATATCGGATCAGCGGCCCCTGCGGGCTCGCTCCCAGCAGCAGCGTCGACGGCGCAAAGCTCCACTGCACGCTGTCAGGCTTCGGCGACGAGACATCCTCCACCTGCAGGGTATCCAGCGCATTTTGCTGCGTAGACACCAAAAAGTTAACTACCGGCACCAGTGGCTGCACGGTGATGGTCACCGGCTTGCTCCAGCTGCACCCATGGCTGTCCGTCACCCAGATCGTATGAGCGCCCGCGCCCAGGTCGTTGAAGAGAGAATCCGACCCTCCGCTGCTATTGTCTGATGCATACCGGTACGGTGGCGTTCCCCCGCTGGCAGTCACCCCTACCCGGCCACTGGTCGCATCCGAACATACCGGACGGACCACCAGACCCGCCGACAGCGGCTGTGGCTGATTGATAGTAGCAGTATCCCCTGCTCCGCAACCCTTCTCGTCGGTAATATGTACGGTATAGACACCCGCCGGCACATGCTGCAGCTGATTGCCCGAACCGCCCGCAACGCTCCATTGATAGGTATAGGCCCCATAGCCACCGCTCACCGAAAGGGTCACGCTTCCATCGCTGCCTCCATTACACTGCACATCCCCGATCGCCTGCTGCACGTCCATTGCCGGATACAACGACCGGACGGTATAGTTACCCGTCTGGCGGCATCCATTGGCATCGATCACGGTCAGCGTATAATTACCCGAGGCCAGTCCGGTAAAGGAAGGCCCGCTCTGTAAGCTGGTGCCATCCTTGCTATAGGCATAGGGTTGCGTCCCGCCCGTCACACCGACGGTCAGCACACCCTTCACCCCGTCCACACAGTCATTGTCCATCGATCCCGCAAGGCTCTCCGTCAGTTCGCTCGCAGGCTGCGTCAACGTCTCCGTATGCTGAACCACGCAGCCACGCCCGTCGCTTACCCTGACCACATGCGCTCCGCCCGGCAGCGCATTCAACACCGGCGCCCCCAGCCAGGAACCGCCGTCCACAGAATAGGTATATCCATTATAGGCTGCCCCGTTGCCCCCCGTCGCGCTGACTGTCACCACACCCGTCAGAGCACCGTAACAGCTGACATTATATCCATTGTAGTCCGACAATGCATCAGTAAAGCTCAGCGGCGCGGCTGGCGCCGTGATCACCTGGCTCGCTCCCCACGACGCCCGGCAGCCCTTGCTGTCCGTCACACGCACCTGATAGCTGCCGACGCCAAATGCATCCCCCGGCTGAAAGGCCGAATAGCTGCTTCCCCCGTCCCCGGTAGATTCCCATACATTACCACCATTACCGCCTGTGGCAACAGGGGTGATCGTTCCGGTACCGCCGTAACAAACAATATCCGTCATCCCGACCGACCCGATCGTCAGCAACGCGGGCTCCGCTATCGTCGCTGCAGCCGACACCGCCTGACAGTTGTTGGCGTCGCTTATTGATAACCGGTATATACCTGGAGAAAGACCCGACAGCGACCCACCGGTCTGACCGGTTGCCGTCCACACCCCACCCGTCTTCTGCTGCCAGACCAGGGCCAAAGCCCCCGTGCCTCCGCCGACAGTGGCGACGACAGACCCATTGCCTTCTCCAAAACAGCGCACGTCCGTCGCGCTGAGATTCGCACTGATCACCGGCGGCTGGCTCAGTACGATCGGCTGCGGATAGAGATACTGATCCGTACATCCCGCCACACCACTCTGCACCACCGCCGTGTATGATCCCGCCGGCAGCGCGCCAAACATTCCCGTCGTATTGGAATAGCTCTGACCCGAGCCCGTTTCCGTAATGGTATAAACATAAGTTCCCATCGCACCGGAACCCTGCAGCTGCATACTCCCGGTCGATACGCCGTTGCAGCTGAGCGCTGTCTGCTGCACCACGCTGAGTCCCAGCGCAGGCGGACCCCCGATGGTCACCGTCGCCGTATAGCCGGAGCAGCCCGAAGTGGCAGCGTCATAGACCTGCAGACTATAAGAGCCCGGCGCAAGACCGCCGACCCCCCAGCTCGTATTCGACGAACCCGTCTGCGAAGCCGCAAGCGTGCCCCCCAGGTATAGATAATAGTTATAGGTTCCGGATCCCTGGCTCACCGTGGCCGTCATCGTCCCATCCCCCGGACTCGTACAGGTCGCGTCGGTCTTCACAAAATTGCCCGTCACCGCCGTCGGCTGCGTCAGCACAAACGGCGCCGAGAAACCCAGTCCGCAGCTGCCATACACATCGACCCGGTAGGACCCCGCTGCCAGACCTGCAAAATTCCCGGCCGACTGAGGTGCGCCTGAAGACCCCGTAGTGATATTTACCAGCTGATACGTTATCGGCGGTCCACCACCCGAAGAAGTCACCGATATGCTGCCGTCACTTCCCCCAGGACAGCTGACATTGGTGTGGCTCACCACTCCCTGATTTAATGCCGGGATACCGTTGACGGTCACCGGGATCGTCTGATGACAGGCTCCCGAACCGCCCCCGTCGTTGGAGACCAGCAGAAGATAATTGCCGGGCGCGACATTGCCGATGGCATACGGCAGCTGCGAAGAGCTAAAGCTCCCCGATGCTTCCACCGTATTGCAGGAGCTGGGATTCCTGGGATCACAGTCCAAAGGCCCATTCTTAACATTCTGCAGCACAAAGGCAAACGTCCCCAGCCCTGTAACACTATTCAGCTGGATGACACCATCTGCTGCCGAGCAGGCAGCCGTGACCGAGATCGGACCTACCGTCGGAGCCGGCGGAGAGACAGAAATGCTACCGGTACCGTATGTCGTCGTATAATTGGCCCCGATCACCTTTACCCTCATATAGATCGTCGAGGTAGCCCCCCGGCTGTTGAGGTAATTGGTGATCACTGAATAGTTGCCAAGATTGATGGAAGGACTCGAAGTCTGGTCCAGCACCGAGTAGTTGAGGCCGTCTGTGCTATATTCGAAATCGTAAGTAAGACCGTTCAGGTTAGCCCAGCTGATCGCTACCGACGCAGTGACATCGCCCGAACAGCTGCCACTCGCCCCTGAGCTAAGATTCAGCGCCGGCGTCGGTATCTGGATCAGGTATTCCACATGAAAGTCAGCATTGTCGATGACGATCCGCTGCCCCAGCGGATCGTTGGTGAAATCCCACCCGGTGCCATAGTCCGCAGAATAACCGGTACCCGTTATATTGCCCGCCCGGCCATCGCAAAAGTCGCAGTAGTACGAGCTGGTATTAAGGTCGACACTGGCATAGTCGTTGTTGTTCAGGTTAAAATTAGCGGCAAACGTGCCGTTGCTGGAACCGCCGCCTCCGCTGCTTCCATCGGCACCGGTATTCTCCCACATATCGAAGGCGCCGTTGGTTGAACTGCCGATGTAAAGGGTATAACCATAGCTAAGGGATAATAAGGTCCCCGATCCCCCCGGGTCCTGCGGGTAGTTATACCCCGTAAACTTAAAGGTCTGCAGGATTTTTGGCGCCTGCGCCGAAGCGACAAACACAGCACCCGAGAACAGCATCAATAGGATAATCTTTTTCATAGCCCGGATTTAGTATGTAACGGTCACCTCCCTGCTCATCACCGATTCGATCCCATGACCCATCACCGCCATTATCTTGTATTTATAGGTATTGCTGACGTGCAGCCCATTGTCTTCATAGCCCAGCGCGCTCCCGGGCAGCTCGGCATAGCCGGCATACTTCCCGTCCGCATTGACGGCACGGAAGACCTCATAGCGGACCACACCCGGCTGGTCATACTTCCAGCTCAAAGTGATCTTTCTCTTATCCCTGTCGGCTTCCGCCTTTATCAGCTGCACCGGCCTGCGAAAACCCGTTTCAAAGAACAGCTCACCCGACCTCGCCACCGACCGGTTGCCCGAACTATCCGTCGTCTCAAGCTCATAGTCCAGCGTCTTCCCGAGAAAGCCCGGCCCCGGCTCATCCGAACAGGACACGACGATATCGGACAGAGGATACTCCGCAACCAGTTGGCGTCGCCCATCCTCTTTGACGCGACGATAGAGCGAATAGCCACGGACATCCCTGTCCCTGCCCGGCTGAAAAGAAATATAAACCACAGTATCTTTCCTGGTCACCCCGGTGAATACAGCCGGCATGGGCGCCACCGTATCCGGCCGGCTGACGGCCAGCGCCGCCGAATATGGGCTGCTGTTGTAGTAGTGGTCCACTGCAAGTACCTTATAGTAAACAAGCGGATTGGTAAAACCCAGATTCAGCGAATCGACAAATGCAGTATCGCTGATAATTCCCTTTGTTACCTCAAAATACTCACCGCCCTTCACCTGCGACCGGAATAGCCGGTACCCCTTCAGGTCCTTCTCCGAATTGGGATTCCAGTGGATACGGGCAATACCCTTCTTGTCGCTTATGCCCGCCAGACCCGCCGGGACAGCCGGCGCAATGCTATCTTCCTTCGGCAGATAGTAAGGCAGCGAGCTGATCTGGTCCCCGTTGTTCTGCACTATCCGTATCCGGTAGTAATTGCTCGTCCCCGTCACCAGGGGGTCGATCGCCTCCACGGCATCCGGCGACAGCGGCGTCGGGTTGATATCCCTGTAGGGGCCCTGGTTTCTGCCCGCCCGGGACACAAAGATGCCCGATATCCGCGACCGGATGCTATCGGGCAGACTCCACCGCAGCACTGCAGAGCCGCCGCTCGCCGCCAGACGGATACTGTCGAAAAAAGGCCGGTAGTCTAGCCGCGAAAGCCCCTCGCCGCTGGTGGTATCAGACCACGCCCCGCTGTCTCCAAAAGGGGTCAGACCCGTTATCCGGTACGCACAGGGAAGATAGTTCCCCGGCAAAGAGTCCTTGTAAAAAACATATTTGTCGCTGCCCTTCGCCGACGTTACCATCTGCACATAGGGCTGCGGGTTGACTTTTACAAAAGGGCCGCCATTTACGGACCGTTCAATATTGAAAGCGGTATAGATGCCATGTACCATCTCCTGGTTCCAGCTGAGCGTCGCCACCTTGTCCCCAAACTCCGACCGCAGACCACGGATCGAAGGCCGCATGAACTGCTCATCCGACCCGCGCACCACGACTCCTGGCTTATACACGATCATCCGCGACAGGCTGTCCGGCATCGCGATCCTGACACGATAGATATAACGTTCGCCCGCCACCGGTTTGCGGTCCACATAACGCAAGGCCGCAGCACGCGCCGCAGCCGGAGAGAAATCACAGACCAGCAACGCGAAGCCAAAACGGTTTTGTGACTGCTGCACCTGTCGCATGATCTCACCCGGCGACTCCGACCGCATCTGCAGATTGAAATCGTCCTCATAGATCGCCTCTTCTACTACACCCGCATAGTCATCCTGCTCGACCAGCTTCTCCATCGCCTTCTTCGACCAGGGCCTGAGCGGCTCTGCGTTGAGCAGCCGCCCCTGCTTGTTCCCGCCCGGAACCATCGCCCCGTTGCGCATTATCGTATACCGCTCGATCAGATAGCCGTATTTGTTCCCCATCTTCCACAGGATGTCCGTAGAAGGCACCCAACGTAAGACAACAGAATCCTTGCACCCATCCGCCAGCAGATAGATCGCAGGCTCCTTTTCACTGGCCTTTGGCCGAAGCCCCTTTTGCGCAAAAACACAGACACCCAACACGCAGCTAACAACAAACAGAATACCTCGAAACAGCATAGTCTAGAATTTAATGGATATCGGTACCGCGGACGTCACCTTTCCCGTACCCGGCAATACATATTTTAATGTGATCGGATAATCGCCATGCGTCAGGTCGACATACCCCGGCCATTGCAGGATCCGCCGCATACCTTCCGTCAACCCACCTGTATTTACATAGATAGCAGCAGCCTGATTCCTCAGTTCATAATAGTCCTGAAGGACATAATAAGAAAGGAAATAGTCGACAAAGACCCGTCCCGGCCTGGCAGGCGCAAAGCCATTGTCGATATCGGACTGCTGGAGAGAGTACATATCCGGAGCCAGCGCATTGATCAGCGTTACCGCCTTCACAGGTCCGACACCCAGCACCTTCGGATCACGCCAGCTGATGGATAACCCGCTCCCGCCGTACTGATCATAGAGCGTCGGATTGATGGTATTGCTCAGCCACGGCGCCGCATTGGAAGCCTCCGGCTGTACCAGCGGCGGGAAAGTATTGTCCTGGCCATAGATCTCGAACTGGTCGAAGGTCTCCGGCGCTTCATTGCGCTTCATCAGCACAAAGACATTGTTGACTGCAATATTGAAGAGATCGGTTGAGGCCTGGAAACCCCTCACCTTTTCTGCCAGGCTGTTATACTTGCTGGTCCGGAAGACCGACTGGTAGAGGAACTGCAGCCCACCCCTCACCTGCATATTCGAAATGGTATTCGTGGTCACCGTGACATTATTGGCCGCATCGGACTGCGTGGTATTGGCTACCTGTTGTACATTGCCGTCGCCGGCCGCCGGCTGGGTGATCTTAAGCACGGAAAGATCATAGATCACCTCGTTGCGCAATGCTGCAGGAATGGTGAAGCCGACCTGCATATTTACCGAATCATAGGTCATCGCCGTCAGCAGCGAATCACCCAGATCCTTGCCCGCAAAGGCCGCTACATACTGATTGGCCCTGCCGCTGTCCGCTGCGTGAAAAAGATAGGACTGCCCGCGGATAAGCTTGATGTATCCCTGGTTGGACTCGTTCTTGTAAAAATGATACTGCTGTTTGACGGGATATACATAAGCGATATTGTCATCCGGTATGAACCCGGGCGCATCTCCCGTAGTGAACTTTGCCTGCTTTACCTCGGAGTCGGTGCTGCCATCCGTATTCTTCAGCGGAGCCCAGACGCCATTGGACTTCTTCTCCCAGTGCAGACGGACACTGAACACCAGCGAGGATTGAGAAGGCAGAACCTCTTTGGAAGTAAACACAGCATTGGTATTGTCGCTGTTCCAGCTGAGACTGCCAGGCAGCACGGCGCCACCGCTGGTTACTTTTATCTCATCGGCTTCTATCCGGTAGGAGCTTAGCTGGTTCTGGTCATTGACCATCTGTATCTCCTTGTTCAGCCCCATATTGAAGGTCACCTGCGGCGCGGCGAAAACCGAGACGGATCCCGCCCCGTCGTCAGGCTTTATATCGGAAATGACCTCGATATCCCCCAGCTCGTTGCTGGGGCCCACAATATCGCACTCCCGCCCGACCGTAAAGTTGAAGTTAAAGCTGCCCTTGATCAGCCCGCACAGCACGCTGTAGTGCCCGGCCAGTATCCCCCGGAACCAGCTGGGATTCGGCAGCTTGGCCTGCAGCACAGCGGCCGCGCCCAGACTCAGGAAATTGATCTTCTTCCGGCAATGGCTCCAGCAGACGCCAACGCTTCCCTGAAGGTACGCATAGGCCTGACCGGAAGCATACCAGCCGCCGATGCCGATAGGAGAAGTATTTCCCGCACAGTGCGCGCTGTCGTACTGCCGGAACATGATGTCCGCGCCCAGACCACAATCGAATGACGCAAATATCGGTAGCGGGAACCCGCTTTTAAAGCTGCCGTCCGCATTCCTGCCCGGCAGACCCACCGAGGCCGCGAAATGCGCACCAAAGCCGATGCCCTGCCCGGATGCAAAGGCATTTTCATCCTGCATGAAATTGGTGTTGAAATTGCCGCACAGACTTTGCACATTTGCCGGCAGCTGCGGGAAAGGATCCAGCTGCGAACCGACCATAAAGTAGGACTGCACCGTAGCCACGTCGAGCACAGTGAGGTCAAGCATCGAGCTGGGCCTTCCGATATAGACATACCAGGTATGGGGATCAAAATGCAGAAGGATATCCCCTACCTTACCCTGCGGCCCCGTCCCTTTCAGTATTCCGAATGCATTGATATAGGCGCTCAGCTGCGCATTAAAGCTCTTGTTGTCGTGGTCATACAGCATATCCAGCCAGGCATAGGCAGGCACCGAACCCGGCGGACTTCCGTCCGAAGGCGCATTCCCCCGCTGACGGCCATTTACGCTGGACAGCAGATAAAGCCCCCCGGTAAATTCCACCGACTTCAGACCGCCCCCCTTCCGGAATGCGACCTGCAATACGGCGTCCGCATTGGCCACCTTCTCCTGCCCCACTACCATGGTCAGACCAGCCATCAACCCCAGCCCGGCGGTCCTGTCCGGGATATATTCCGCCTTGGTCAGACCATCCGAAGGCGCCGAAGTCGTAGCCTTGTTCAGCTGATTGAAGTCCGCCGACCACTGCGTCTTCTTGCTCATCTGGTAGGAGGCCCCCCCAATAATGCCATCCATATACAAAGGACCAAAAATGGGGATGATGGTCGTCGGCACATAGACGTCTACATGCCAGTACCGGAAATCCGGCATGCTCCCAAAATAGACATTGGCGCTGACGCCCTTTGGCAGCACGTCTTCCACGGTAAGGGTAATATCCCCGTGAAAGCCATTCCCGTAAGTGGGATTGTTCTTATAAAAATCCAGCTCGCCGTTGAGCGTAAGCGTGGATATCTGCAGATCTTTGATCAATACCTTATCGACCTGTACCTGGTCGAACGCCCAACGCTGACGGCCACCCGACGAGTCGACCTTCGCCATCAGGGTAATCGTTGTCGTGACCGCAGGACTGTTGTCATCCGCATCCATGAGATTCAGACCTACCGCCACCGCAATTCCGATCTTTCCCTTCGTCACCCCCAGCCGGATATCACTGACGGATATCGGAAAATTGGAAGAGGAAAGGTTGACGTTCGCGTCGAAATTACCGCTGAGGATATACGGGGCCTCTGTCGACAGCTGAAGATTGGTGAATTTCAACCCCTGGTCGCCACTCTTCAGCTCAGGCTGATCAAAGAACATGCTCCCCGCCAGGTTGGCCATCCCCGCCAGCCGGTTGTCTTTCCGGGTAAAGCCCAGCGTACTTCCTTTGTCCAGTTTTAGCGTACCGCCGAAGGGCATCGAAAAGGTCCTGCTGTCGTCGAGGCTTACCAGGAAGCTCAGATCGAGCGCATTGTTCTTCTCCGCCACGGTAGCCGAATAGCCAAGCGTGTCGCCGCCGATAAATGGCAGCCCGATCGCTCCGCTCATCGAACCACCCGTCAGATGCCCCATCGAAAAACTGACGGAAAGATTGTCGATAGAGAAAGGCCATTCATTGCCGCTATTGGCGATCGACAAAAGATTGCTGACCGCCACGGTCCCCGAAAACCCCTTCGGGTCGATGAACATATTCGAGCCCGTTATGACCATCGGCCTGCCATTCGCGTCCTTTAGATAGTTCGGCAGCTTTATGGAAAGCTGCTGGATATAGAAGCCGTGCCAGAGCCCGATATTGCCCTGGTAGGCCGATTGATAGTCCGACGGAAAGCTGGCCCCGGCCGGGTTGGCCAGATCGCTGAAATCAGCCACCGCATTCTTTATCTGGAACGAGACGTCCTGCAAATACGGCAGCCGGAAAGGCGTGATGTTGATGTCGAAGAGCATATTGGACAGGTCCGACGCCAGCACCTGGAAAGTAGCGACGACCTTTGAGGAGACATTGCCCCCGGCAGTATCCGGCACCAGCAGGTCTCTGCTGAACTGAAACTCTCCGGTCAGGCTGATATCCTTGAAGCCACTGCAGTCGAACTCTACATAGTTGGGATCCTTCGGCGAGAGCACGAGAGAGATCTGATCGCTGATCTTAATAACCTGTTTGGAGACAAGGGAAATGCGGCTGACGGTACTCCCGCCTACGCCACCCGGATTGATCGCGATGTTCTGCCCTTCAAAAGCCAGAGAATCTTTGACACCCGGCAAACCTACCATGGCATAGGCGCTGACGACCGCCGCCTGTGGGGTCAGCCGGCCGCTATCGATAGCGATGACAAACGTATTCCCGCCCACTTCCCTGGCGATACCCAGCGGCAGGTTCTGCACCTTCGTCGGGTCGAGATAGCTCACAGTCCGGCTTCTCGCCAATGCCACTTTGGAAGCCACATATTTAGCCTGGGCGACATCCTGCGGCGAAGGCGCCGTCGTATCCTGCGCCAACGCAACCGCCGCTCTGATCAGCAAAAAAACGACTCCAATGATCGATTTCCAGTTCATACTCAAAAGCTATAGTTATAGGTAAGATTCCACATCCATTCGTCATATGCGCCCACCGTCCGGGCCCTGTCATGATGCGTATACGCCAGCGACGATCCGATACTGTGATGACCGTTGAGCAGTCGCTTACGACCGCCCGTGGAATGACCCGATGACTGCGGCAGATAGTTCAGATTCCACCGCCCGGTCATGACACCCGGCCCCGCCGCCCCATTGATGGTATTCCTGTTGACCGTAACGGACCAGTTGCTCGTCATATTCGGTACGACCCTGTGTCCAAGACTGAGAGTGGGCCCATAGAACACGGACCGGATGCCCGGCGAGCTGTTGATATAATAGTTGGCCGCTCCGGACAGCACGAGCCCCTTTGCCGGGATCGAATAGGCATAGCTCAGAATAGACGTCAGGAATTTGGTCAGCTGCACATCGGCCGTGTCGGTATTGCTATGATTGTTGGCCAGCTGATAGGTCACGCTGAGATTCAGGTTTTGCGGATGCGTCTTCGGGCCAAAACTATGCATCAGGTTACCGGTAAAGGACTGACTCACCTGGTAGAAGTTGAGGCTGTCCAGCCCATTCTGAAAGAAGGGGTCTGCGACAGGCCTTACCCTGGTAAAGGTATTGAAGTTGGAGTAGCCTAAGTTGGCGATCCACCTGGAGCTCATGGCATAGGAAGCGTTGAAGTTCCCGACGAAGCGATGGGTGGTCGAGGGCTTGCTTTTATCGAGATTGTCGTGCTGGATGCCCACATTGGCGTTTAGGCTGAGCCTGCTTTTCAGCAGCCTGACCTGCGGAGCGATCGTGATATTCTCCATATCGCTGTTGATGTAGTAGGCGCCCAGGGTCACATACCCGGGAGCGACCCGCTCGTACCGCAGCTGCAATCCATAGTTCTTTTCGTTATAGCCGATACCCGCCGAAAGAGCGTCATAGTACCGGGTATCGTTGTTCCCTTTAAAAAAGGGACGTATCAGCGTGGCCGCAACGGTCGACGGATAAGACGTATTACCGTCGTCCTTGAAAGCCAGATTGGCCGTATAGGCCGAGACGGCATATTCTCCTTCGAAAGATATTTTTCTTCCGAGCGCCTTCTTTACCGCAAAGCTGACGGCCAGATTATTCTGCGGATACAGCCCCGACTGAGGCGGGACATAACGGAGGCTGCTGCTATCGTCCTTCGCTTTGAATACATTCAGCGAATAGGACTCGCTCTTCCCGTTATAGGCAAAACTGACCCCCATACCCTTGCGCCGGTAGGAAAGGTTGGCGTTATTCAGCGTATCCATAAAATTATAGGGGATCGCCTCTTTCAGCTTGCCATACATCGCCTTGAAGACAAAACGCCCCGGCGTAAGCTCGATCCCGTAGCCGTTGAAGGTATATCCCGCCAACGTATAGTTGCTGAAATTCATGCTGCTGGTACCCAGATAAAGACGCACCCATTTGTATTTAGGGAGTATCCGCATCCTGTTAAAGGGCTGGGTGTACTGCGCATGCGCATTGCTGTATGAAAAGCTGAAAGGCGCGTTGATCCCAAAAAGATTGATTTTCATATTCCCTGTGGCAAACCAGGTAAAAGGATCGGGCTGATAGGTGGCAGCGCCGTTGGAGGAGTAGTAGATGGAGCTAAGTCCGAGTCCTCCGTTGATTTTTATGCCTTTCTTCAGGCTGATGGCATCGGGGTCGATCTGCTGAGCCCTGACGATCCCGCAACTAAGCACGAGGCCCGCCACGGCTACATAGGACGGTAAAATTCGATTCACAGGATTAGGGTCTTTTAATAGAATATGGATCTTGGCGTAATAATAGGAAAAATGCCCTGTACCTGCAATATGCTCCCCGGTATTTTCCTTACCTTTATTTTATTGTCCTTCTTAACAAATATATCATCTGACCCCCGGGAGGACCACGAGCTGGTCGCAGCTTACCAGGCTTCTTCCGACCTCACTGTATTGTCTACCCTATACCAGCGGTATCTCGATCAGCTGTATGGCGTCTGCCTGAAATACCTGGCCGACCCCGAAGCCGCCAAAGATGCTGTGATGGATATCTTTGAAGAGCTGGCGCAAAAACTGCTCAAACACGAGGTCACCTATTTCAGGGGCTGGGTCTATACCCTTGCTAAGAACCACTGCCTCATGAAGTTGCGTTCTTCCAAGCGCCTCCCTGCCACAAGCTTCGACCCCGAGAATATGCAAACGGCGGAAGATTTGCATCTGAATGAGAGAATGGAGAAGGAAGACCAGCTGGGCCGCCTGTCAAAATGCATCGAGACCCTTGCCGCCGACCAGCGCGCCGCCGTCGAGCTGTTCTACCTGAAAAATTTATGTTATAAAGAAATAGCAACGATCACCGGCCTGCAATGGAATAAGGTAAGAAGCCATATCCAGAACGGCAGAAGAAACCTGAAGATCTGTATCGAACAACAGCAGAAAGCCACAGCATGAGCGGTCAAATGAAAAATACCACCCATTATTCCGCTTCGGATATCCAACGGTATCTGAACGGGGAGATGTCTGCCCGCGAAATGTTCGAGATCGAAAAGGCCTCCCTCGACGACCCCTTCCTGGCTGACGCGCTCGAAGGCTATGAAGCCCATCCGACAGCCACCGCCGACGTCAGCGAACTGCGCTCCCGGCTCGACACCCGCGTCACCACGCCCGGCAACACCCAGTCAACCAACCCCGGTGCTGCTCAGTCACCCACTCCCGTCCGCCGGCTCTTCACCCCCGGACTGCGGATCGCCGCCGCCATAATCCTGCTGATCGGCCTGGGCTTCGGCGCCTGGTATCTCCTGCTAAACACAAGCAGACCAGAACAGGCGGCCCTTGTCAAACATAAAGACGCGCCACAACCACAAACACAAACCCAATCACCCGTGGCCTCCCAGCCACCCGTACCCACCCAAACACCCGCAACTACCACCACGGCAGCGGACTCAATTACACCGTCACCCGCCCTTGCCGACAATAACTTCGTCACAACAAAACCCGCACCATCCCTCAAAAAAGCGAAAATACCCTCCCGTTCAATACAAGATTCCTTTAAATCCACATATGCCAGATCAGCCCCTCCCGCAGTGGCCGCCCAGGTGCGAACCGACAGCATACAGTACAAGGTACAGGGCGCCGCAGCCGGCCGGGCCACAGCCGATCTGGCCGACGCCGATAAAAAAGTTTCCACGCCTCCAGCCCCCGCTTTCGCTTTCAGCGAATTTCACCCGAGGATACTCTCCGGCAAAGTCCTCGACTTCAACAACAATCCTTTATCCGGGGCAACGCTCCATCTCGCCGGCAAGAATGACGTCGCCACTGTCACCGACGTGCAGGGCAACTTCAGCATGCAGATCGATCCCAAAACCATCCGGGACTCCGTCCTCCGTGTCAACGTTGGAATGATCGGCTATGAATCATCGTCGCTCGCCTTCAACACGCTCAACCCCGAAGCCGCCACCGGTAACCTCATCTACCTGAAACAACAGGCCAATTCCCTCAACGAGGTCGTCGTCACCGGCTACGGCTCCAAACGCAGGGAGACAAGAGCCTTCGTCTCCTCCCCAAGCGACGAAACGATCGATTCTCTGTGGATCTCCGCAATGCCGGTATCCGGAAGACAGGCCTATCTCGACTACCTGGCCAAAGGCAAAACAAGCATCGGCGCTGACTCCACCATCAGAGGGATCGTCGTCGTCTCCTTCGACGTCAACAAAAAAGGCGCGCTGTCTTCATTCAAGGTCGAACGTTCGCTGACCCCCGCCCACGACGCCGGCGTCATCCGCCTCGTGTCGGAAGGCCCTCAGTGGAAAGTGAGTAAGAACCGCCCGGTCCGCGCCGCAGTACGCGTCACATTTTGACGTAATTTCGGCCCTCAAAACCACCATTACATGAAGAAGCTATTGCTTTCCGGTATCATCGCAGGGTATCTCTGTCTGCCCTCCATGGCACAAACGATTAAAACGCCCGCGCCTTCTACACCCCAGTACGTAAAACAGGATTTTGGCCTCTCTTCCATCGAGCTCTCCTATTCGAGACCGGGAGTAAAAGGCCGTAAGATATTCGGTGACCTCGTTCCCTTCGGCAAAGTATGGCGTACCGGAGCCAACCAGGCAACCACCCTTACTTTTGGTGACCCGGTCACCATTGGCGGTACCAAGATCCCGGCCGGCAAATATGGCCTGCTCTCCATCCCCGGCGCCGACGAATGGACCATCATCATCACCCGCCAGCTCGACGTCACCAGCCCCGCCGCATACAAACCCGACCAGGACGTCGTCCGCCTCACGGTCAAAGCCATTAACGTGTCCTTCAACGTCGAGACCTTCACCATCCTCTTCGCTGACGTAACTTCCACCTCCTGCAACCTGCAGCTCATCTGGGAGAATACGATCGTCGTACTGCCCATCACTACCGATATCGACTCGAAGATCATGGCGCAGATAGACAACGCCATGAACAAGGACAACCATCCTTATTTCACGGCAGCCTTCTACTACCTCGAAAATGGAAAGGACCTCAACAAGGCGCTGGAATGGTTCGACAAGGCGCTGGTCCAGGACCCCACGGCCTTCTTCGTAGCCTATCAGAAAGCCCGCTGCCAGGCTAAGCTGGGTAAGAAACAGGACGCCATCGCCACCGCAAAAAAAGCGATCGACCTGGCCAAACAAGCCAACAACTCCGATTATGTCGCGCTGAACGAAAAGCTCATCGCTTCCCTCCAATAAGCAAAAGGGCCCGGCGAACAACCGGGCCTTTTCATTTCTACTGCAGCTTTGCCAGCCACAACGACGCATTCATAAAGAGCTGCGTATGGCTCAGCAAAGGCCAGCTTACAAATAAATTATTGCCCGAAGCCCCGGTCCCGTCATCCATCGGCGAAGAATCGGTCACTACAAATACACGCCCGGTCCCGAAAGTAGAGGAAGCCGCCATGATATGCGTAGTGTTCTGGGTCATCCCGCTCTGCCAGATCAGCCCCTGTACAGTACTGTTAGCCGAAGGATTGATCGTCACCGTAGCCCCGTCATTGAACTCCAGCTGCATAACATCCCCCTGCGATCCATGCAGAATAGGATTTGTGCTGTTGCCGCTGAGCACGTTGCTGGTCGTCTCCGATATATCGGTCAGGTCGATGCTGAAGCCAAACGGATTAGTGGCCACGCTGTTATTTGTCATCAGGTCATTCCAGATATTCGGGGAGTCATGACCGTCATTGTTGCGGTCGGAATTGTTGTGGTCCGAGATCATGAACAGCCCGCCGCCATTGCTGATAAAATTGAGAATGGCCGTTTTCTCGGCGCTGGTAAAGAGGATATTCGGCTCGTCGATAACGAATACGTCATAGTGAGAAAGGTCCTGCGGGTTGGACGCATTGCCATAGGTGATGGCAGTGCCGGAAGGCAGCGTCTCCACCGTATTGCCGGCCTTGACCAGCGCGACACCCCAGCTGGAAATGGCGCCCGTCCAGTAGGTTTCGATCGTGGAAGCAGTAATGCCGGACTGCGCAGGCGTGGGTATCCGCTGGGGAACGCCGCCGTCTTCGTCGATGACCCAGTCTGCATTGCCCGCCGTCTCCGCCTTGGTTGCGTCAAACAGGAATTTCTTTCCGCCGCCCGTGCCGCCGCCGCCGCCGGTCGTACCGCCATTGACGGTAAAGTCATCGATATTGATACGGTTGGTGCCGCCGCTGACCTTTCTTATCTGGAAACGGACATTGCCGGTAAAGCTGACTGTGAACGATGCCACCTGCAAGGTCGTAGCGCTGGTGGTGACCGTAGACCCTACCTGGCTGAACGAGCTGCCGCCATTGGTGCTGGCCCACAGCTGCCAGGTGCTGCTGCCATCCGTGCCAAATACCGCATGCGACACCGATACCGAAGTCGCCCCGGTAAGGTCGAACTCCATGGTGAGGCTACCGGTGTTGCGGATACGCGCAGCCTGCGAACCATTCTTATGGTCCGTTGACAGATTCCCGATAAGCGCATCGTTGAGATCCCATACCCCCGTGCTCAGGGTTACAGTTCCATCAGCATAAGCAGCCTTTGTACCCGTCTCGAAATTCTCGACGGTAGTGGTCAGAGTAGCCGCCGGCGACACAACCGACGCGTCACGCGAAAGAAGAGAGGAAGAATGAAGTCCGGACGCAGCCTGCTTTTCACAGGAACTTATGGCCAGAGCAAAGAGAAGCACATACGAAAGTTGGAGAGCTGCTTTCATTAGACAAAGTTTTTTGGTTCCTTTAAAATTAAGGAGACGACAAAAAACTCCATATTAACTTTCAATTAACGACACATTCCTATACCTCTTTCCCTCAGGTAACTCAAACAATTCGGGATGAAACATAGAGGCCAGCAGCTCGATCCCTTCCACCAGCGTAGACGCAGAGGGCTGTGTAAAGAACTGGAAATCGCAAACAAAGACCCTGTCATTCACCACCGCCGTCAGCCCGGACCATCCGTCATGACGGCTCAGCAGGTGCAGCTCTTCGACCGCCCTCTCGATATGAAAGCCGCAGGGCGCAACAACGATGATCTCCGGATCATACTTACGGACCTTTTCCCACTGGAGCGCAATGCTGTCCCCGCCCGGATTGCTCAGCATATCGACGCCGCCGGCCTGCGCGATCTGGAAAGGTATCCAGTGGCCGCAGTTATACATGGGATCGATCCATTCCAGCAGCAGGACTCGTCGCAGCGGCATATTGTTCTCTCTCAGCCGGCTCAGTATCCTGTCCGTTCTCCTGCGCAATCCCGCAAGATAAGCATAGGCGGCTTCCTCACGGCCCAGGGCCTTCGCAATAGTGACGGCAGTGAGATATACGTCCTCCAGGTTCGAAGGAGTCAGCGGGATGATCTCGGGTCTTCGTGCCAGCTTTGCCACCGCAGCCGCCGTACACCTGGTATCGATCTGGCAGACCTCGCAGGTATCCTGGGTGAATATAACGTCGGGGGACACCTGCTGAAGCAGCTCTTCCTCCACATAGTACAAACTTTTTCCCTGAGCCTTGGCCGCCCGGAAAATAGCGTCGATCTCCGAGCTGCTGTAAGACTTCCCTTCAGTGATACAACGGACGATCTTCGGCTTTTCCGCAACGGCAGCCGAATGACATTCAAAGGTCACGCCATAGAGAAGGTCCTGCAGACCCATATCGTAGATCATCCGCGTCGCGGCGGGGAGGAAGGAACACGCCTGCATAAAATAGGATTTAATATTTCGCTCAATAGGACCACTCCGGCGGCGCCGATGACATTGAGCCACAGAAAGCTCAACAGAACGATCTTCTTCTGGATCAATATCCCCAGCACTACCACGCCTATCTCAATAATGAGAGCGCTGACAAACACCGCATGCCCGCCCGTACGCTTGCGATAGAACGCGACGAGGAATATGCCCAGGATCACCCCGTAGAACAGCGAGCCCAGCACATTCACCGCCTCGATCAGGCTATTCCCCAGGTTGTAAGCCAGCTGCGCCACCGCTACACAGAATGCGCCCCAGAAGAAGGTATACAGCCGCGAAAGCTGGTACTCCCTGTTTTCCGATACCCCCCGGGAAAAACGTTTGTGAAAGTCGATGATGGTACACGAAGACAGCGAGTTTAGCGTAGCCGAAATGGAACCCCACGCCGCAAGGAATATAACGGCGATCAGCAGCCCCACCAGCCCCTTCGGCAGATAGTCGGTGACAAATCGCAGGAATATGTAATTGGTATCGTTCGAGTCCCCGCCGACATCATCCAGCCAGCGGCGGATAGTCGCCTTATAAACTGCCCGGTCTGCGCCCGTCGCCCCACCGGCCAGCCGCTGCTTCTCCAGCGCATCATATTGAGCCGTGACGATCGCCAGCGAGTCCTTGTACTTCGAATGCTCCAGCACCGTGATCTGCGATTTATTAAAGAACAACGGCTCCGGATTGTACTTGTAGAAGGCGAAAACCATCACGCCCACCAGCAGAATAAGGAATTGCATCGGCACCTTCACCAGCCCGTTCATCAACAGCCCCAGCCGGCTCTCCGTCAGCGACCGCGCGGTCAGATATCGCCCCACCTGGGACTGGTCCGTCCCGAAATACGAAAGGGCGAGAAAAAACCCGCCGATGATCCCGCTCAAAAGATTGTACCGGTCGTTCCAGTCAAAACCCTTCCCTTTACCCTCGAAGCCGGTCGTAATAATATTCAGCTTTCCTTCCTTCCCCCCGATATGCAGGATCTCGCTCATTCCCACTCCCGCCGGCAGCCGGTGCACCACGATGTATCCGGCAATGGTCATACCACTGAAGATGATGATCATCTGCAGCTGCTGCGTGTAGGCGACCGCCTTCGCGCCTCCCGTCACCGTATAGATGATCAGCAGACCACCCATAAAAATATTGGTCCACACGATATTCCAGCCCAGCAGGGAAGAAAGGATGATAGACGGGGCAGAGATGCTGATGCCCGTAGAAAGCCCCCGCTGCACCAGAAAAAGGAAAGAGGTCAGCGTCCGGGTCTTGCCATCGAACCGCTGTTCGAGATACTCATATGCCGTGAACACCTTCAGCCGGTGGAAGACGGGTACAAAACTGATGCAGAGCACAACCATCGCCAGCGGCAGCCCAAAATAGTACTGTACAAAACGCATCCCGTCCGTATAGGCCTGGCCGGGAGCCGAAAGGAAAGTGACGGCGCTGGCCTGTGTGCCCATAATCCCCAACAGCACCATATACCAGGGCACCGTCCTGTTCGACAGGAAATACCCTTCCAGGTCCTTACTGGCCCGGCCCTTGTACAGGCCGTAGGCAATCATCACCAGCAACGTCAGCGCTAATACGAACCAGTCGGGACGGCTCATGAAAAATGTTTGGTCAGTAGATTAAAGAACACAATACACACGACCAGGAAGCCGATAACCAGCGCATACCAGTAGCTCCATTTCCTGAACAGGGGCACCCGATCCTCATCCATAGTATTATTTTTTATTCCTGTTTGAGAGCAGCCAGGCCACCGTCAACCCGATGATCAGCCCGACTATCAGCCCAAAGGTCGCCCGTTTGATGAACCGACCCACTACCAATCCTATAATAACCGTCACAATAAGAGCAATATCCATACGTCGACGCATCAGAAGCCCTTTTTATGATTCAACGCAATAATGTTGGCCATCAGCCGGTATGCGCCCGGTACCCCCGCCGGCAGCTCACGGAAAAAGACCAGCCCCGTATAGACAAAGGTCCCCTTGCCATAATTCGCAATGACCAGACTCCCCTTCTGCTCCTGCTCCCCTGGATCCTTCATCGACAGCACCGCCTGGTAGGCAGGATCGGTCTGACCTGCAAAATAAATGCCGCGTTCCTGTATCCACCCATCAAAATCCTTGTCCGTGATGGTATTGGGATAGTTCAGCACCGGATGCTGCGGCTGCAGAAAATTGACCTGGGCACGCTCGTCGGTCACCCGGATATTGCTGACCGCAAAAGCGTACGGGCCAATATTGGCATTCATCCGGCCCAGGTTATCCCTGTTGTACTGGACGACCAGGTTGCCCCCTTCCTTTACATAGTCCATCAGGATATCGTGCCGGGCCGTCAGCCAGCCATGGACATCATAGGCGCGGACACCAGTAACAACGGCGTCGAACTGCCGGAGGTTGGCAGCGGTCACCTCTCTTTCTTTCAAAAGCACTACCTCATACCCCATCTGCTGCAAGGCCTGCGGCACCTTGTCCCCGGCTCCTTCGATATAGCCGATACGATGACCTGCCGTCTTTACATCCGCCATCACAAATTTCTCGACGGCGGGACGGAAATAGTCGATCCGCGGGATATGATCATAGGCGATGGTCTTCAGGTCAAGCGCCGTGTCCTTTCCAAATAAAAGATCCGCCGACTGCGTTCCCTGCACACCGCTGACCGGCTGCGCCTGCCAGGAATAACCTCCGGCAACAGAACCGCCATTCGCTTGCACGCTAACCGCCGGCGTCGGGGTCAGCTGCATCGGAGGCAGCTTGCCGCGACCGGTACGATCCGTCGCCTCTACCCAGAATGACTTATGCTCCTTGTCCGTGAACAGGACAAGACCCGGCTCGAACGCAGCCGTCGCCGGCGGCAGTATCGTCAGCGGCTGATAAAGCTCACCCTTTACCGGGTCGGTATATTTATACAGCACCGGACGGGTAAATACCATCTCTTCACCAGCGATGGCAAGCCTGAAGCTTACTTCGTAGGCAGGCGCGCTCAGCGGATTGCCGATAAGCCGCTGGTCCTTCACATTAAAAGAGCCCGGCGACATCGGCTCGGCCAGCCAGTAAGGCTGCGTGACCGGATGCTGAGGCGATATGTAAATACTATGCGAAAAAGAGTAATTCCTGTCGCCATCCAGCTGCTGACGCAGAACAGTATCATAACCATCCACGCTGATACCGCGAACAGCGATCGGCGCATTCAGGCGGTTGTTGGCCACAATACCTACCGACAGGGAGTCTCCCTGCACCGCATAGGGACCACGAACTGTAGCCTCGAGCCAAAGACCGCTGCACGCTTCTATCAGCTGCTGAACCTCCTTTAGTTTCTGCGTCTTCCAGTAGCCATCCTTCACCTGGCTGATGGCCTTGTAGATGTTCACCAGCCCCGCCACCGACTTCTCGGGATGCAGCAGTGAAAAGTCCTGAGCTACCTGGTCGACCATTCCGGTGATCTTTTCGCCGCCCTCTACCCTGCTCCAGTCAGTGACCACGCCATCCATGGGGTCGTCGTGCGCCGGCTCGCCCGCTACCGGGTTGAAATACTCCATCGACTGACCACGGGCAGGTGTAAGCGCTGCCCCCTGGCTCTTGTGATTGGTTCGGCTCTCTGCAGCGATCTCTCCATAGCTTTTGCCCAGTATCGGGTTGTAGCCACCCACGTCTATTTTTACAAGGGACTCCATTCCGGCAGATACCCCGCCGAAATTGAAACCGTTCCATAATATCCGTTTGGCCTGCCATGGCTTCACGCCATATTTGAATTGTTCAGGGAACTTCGAAGGGTCGGCCGCAGCGATAAAAGCCTCGTGCGCCAATACCGCCGACGCGGAGTGATGCCCATGTCCCGCCCGGCTATCCTCGGGAAAACGCGTGATGATCACGTCCGGCTGGAACCTGCGGATCACCCAAACCACGTCACTCAATATCTTCTCCTTGTTCCAGGTCGTCAGCGCCTCTTCGGTCGACTTGGTGAACCCAAAGTCAAAGGCCCGCGCAAAGAACTGCTCCGCCCCATCCATCCTCCTCGCCGCCATCATCTCCTGCGTACGGATCAGCCCCAGCTCGACACCCTGCTCGTCCCCTATGAGATTCTGACCACCATCTCCTCTCGTCATCGCCAGGTAGGCGGTACGATAGAGCCTTTCCTTGGCCATATAGGCGATCAGCCGGGAATTTTCATCGTCGGGGTGAGCCGCCACATATAACACGGATCCCAAAACATTCAGCTTCTTCATCCGCAAATAGATATCTCCGGAAGTGATCGTCGCGGGGGCCTGTGCGAACCCGACACTCCCAAATAAAAATACCGCCAGAGCGGCTCCTGCAACCTTAAACATTCGATATTCTTTTAATCTGTGATTCGAGTCCAGTTATTGTCCCACCAAAAATACTCCGTTACAGAACAACAATTTCCCGTTCTCCCAAAAACTGCGGAAAAGAGGATCGTCCGCCATATAGATCGTCTTACCCCTTCCCATCTCCTGCACACCAAAAAGCAGCCCATCCTTCAGCTTCTCCTTCGCCCTGACACCGGTAAACCCGCTGACATAATCGTTCTTCCGGATGACTCCTACATTCCAGCCGCCATCCTTCAGGAACTCATACAGGTTGTCGTCCTGCTTGATCGTATAGTAGTGATCCGGATAGCCAAAAGCCAATGGATGCGAATTGTCGAGCTCGACTTTATAGATAGAGCCGGGCACGCTGTTCGCTACCTCGTCCCTTTGCCGGTTGTCATAACGATGCAACGACTGATTGCCCTCCTCCTTCTTGTCTTTTTCCTCTTCTTTCTTATCGGAGCCCTCACCCTTCAACCGTATCCCCCAGTCCAGCTTCGACAGCTGCGCCACGGCGTTCTCCATCGCGATCAGCCTTCCTCCTTCCCTGACCCAGCTGCGGATAAGCTCTGCGTTGCTCTTTTCTTCCAGCGCTTTATAATAACCATTGGGCAGGATCAGCACATCAAAATTCTTCCATGTGATCCCGCCTATCTCGTCGGCATTGATCAACGTCACAGGATAGTCGATCTCCTGTTCAAAAAGATGCCACACCTCGCCTGCATCCAGTGAATTGACATCTTCTCCTGTCAACAGGGCGATCCGGGGCTTGTGTACAAGATGCACCAGGTCGCTGCCAAAATCAGCCCCCTTTTCCACAAAACCGGAAGTGATACGCTCCGGGACCACTCCGGCCTTACGGCTGGCGCTCATTACGATCGACCAAAGACTATCCGGCTGTCCATTACCGGTAGCCGTTATCAGAAGCGTCCCGCTTCCATAAGCGATCCCTCCCGTCTGAAAAGGCCGCTCCGCATACCGCACCTTGATATCCTTTCGCAACATCTCCGTCAAAAATCGAACGCTGCGTATACCTGTCCATCGGATCGCATACCCATACGAACGATCCGGCATCACCCGTGACGGCGCCGTCACCACTTTATCATCCCCTTTGACAGAAGCATTCAACCCATAGGCCTGCACCCCATATACAAAAGGCACGGACCAGGCCGTGATATCATAAGTGACCGAATCGCTGATATGCGACTGCCGCTCAAAGAGCACCCGCAACAGATTCGACTTGGGCTGGTTGGCGTTGATAACGATATCTCCCGCCGCGGCCCCGAACGTGGTCGTCTTCCCGGTCTCATAGTCAATCCCGGTAAAGCTGCCCGCCGATACCGGCGACCACTCGATAAGATTCCTGTCCAGGAAGCCCTTCAGCCGCTCAAGCCGGTCTCCGAAAGAATCGTTCCGGAGATAATACGCCTTATAGTCACCCCCCGGATGCGCTACCGCATCAACAAAGTACTGGTGGAATTGTTTTATCAGCTGGTCCGCGTGCTGCGAAGCGACTTCGATCGTCGAGATGCCCGTCGTGAAGTGGTGCTCCAGCCGGTCTGCCAGCGTAAGCGTATCCCCATCAGCCGTCTGCACCGCAAGACCGGCGCCGATCCCTCCCTGCTCGAAGGTCATCCCGATCGCACCATTATATATCGGATAAGTATCCCCATAGCTGGGATAAAAAAGATCGAATTCCTGTTTGGTAAAATACAGCCAGCCCCTTGCGTCGAAATACTTCGCATTATTTTTTCCTATCATCACCTGGAACTCCCGCTGCCACGGAGTGATGACGTCATGATAAGGCTCGGCCGCCGGAGCAAAATAATAAGGGCTGTTATAGCCCTGCTCATGATAGTCGACATGTACCTGGGGCAGCCAGGCATTGTATTTCTTCAGCCGCTGCTGGGTCTCTACCTGCGTCTGCCAGGCCCAGTCCCGGTTGAGATCAAAATTATAGTGATTGCTCCTCCCCCTCGGCCAGGGCTCCTGGTGCTCTCTTGCCTGCCTGTCCGGATTCGGCTGGGTACCGACAACATCATTATACCAGTTGACATAACGGTCCCGTCCATCCGGATTGATACAGGGATCGATGATGATCACGGTATTCTTCAGCCAGGTCCCCACCCGCTGATCGGTTGCGCTTACCAGTGTATATAGGGTCTTCATCGCAGCTTCCGACGATGCGGGTTCATTCCCGTGTACGTTGTAGCTCAGCCACACGATCACCGGCCCCGTCTCATCCCCGCCCTTGTCGTGCAGAACTCCCGCCAGCCGGAGATTATTCAGCCTTATCTCCTCCAGTCTCCGCAAGTTTTCCGGCGAGGCGATATACGCCAGCAACAGCGGCCGCCCTTCATAGGTAGTCCCATACTGCTCCAGCTTCATTTGATTCGGCTGCGCATCGGCTACTGCCTTGAAATAGCCCACGATCCTGTCGTGCGGCGTAAAATGTTTTCCCAATGGATAACCGAGAAATGCCTGCGGCGAAGGCACAGCCCCCTGAGAAAATGCAGAAGTGGCGACCAGCAACAATAACGGGATCAGGAATCGTTGGCTAAACATGGTGTCGAATGTAGTCAATCATGTAAAATAAAAAAAATGGTAACTTACGTTGAAATTCATTCTCCACTATGCGACCATTGGTTATTGTCAGCCTATCCTTCCTGATCACGGGTCTCCTGCAGGCACAGTCCAGATCAATAACCGCCTCCCACGGCGCCGTCGTCTCCGCCAACCCCCTTGCCAGCGCCGCAGGCGTGTCAATACTCAAACAAGGTGGAAATGCCTTCGACGCCGCCATCGCCACCCAGCTGGCCCTGGCCGTAGTATACCCCGCGGCAGGCAATATCGGCGGCGGTGGCTTCATGGTCGCCCACCTCGGGACCGCCAACGGCAAGCTCCCGGCTGGCGCCAATATCGCCATCGACTACCGCGAAAAAGCCCCGGCAGCCGCTACCCGGGACATGTACCTGGACTCGGCCGGCAACGCCCGCACCGACCTCAGCCAGAACGGCCACCTGGCCTCCGGCGTCCCAGGCACCATCGCCGGCATCTTCGCCGAGCTTAAATATGCCAGACTACCCATTGCCCTTCTCATCCAGCCAGCCATCGACCTGGCCGAAAAAGGATTCACCATCACCGATGCCGAAGCCCGCAGCCTCAACTCCACCCAGGCCGCCTTCAAAAAATATAATACTACCCCCACCGTCTTTATAAAAGAAACAGCCTGGAAAGCCGGTGACATGCTGATCCAGAAAGACCTGGCCGCCACCCTCCGCCTCATCCGCGACCAGGGCGCCAAAGGCTTCTATGAAGGCCGGACGGCCCGGCTGATCCTGGAAGAGATGCAACGGGGCCACGGCATTATCACCGCAGCCGACCTTAAGGACTATACCGCAAAGGAACGTCCGCCTGCCGTATTCCCCTATAGACAGTATACCGTCGTCACCATGCCCCTCCCCAGCAGCGGCGGCGTAGTCCTGCAGCAGATGCTGAAAATGGCGGAGAATTACCCTCTTCGGGACTACGGCTTCGAGTCCGTAAGAACCGTCCACCTCATGACAGAGATCGAAAGACTGGCCTACGCCGACAGAGCCCAGTTCCTGGGAGACAAGGACTACTACTCCGTCCCCGTAACTACCCTGACCAGCCAGGCCTATCTCAAAAAGAGAATGGCCGATATACCCGCAGACAAAGCCGGCAACAGCAAAGACATCCAGGCAGGCCAGCTCTCCCCGTCAAGCGAAGAGACCACCCACCTCAACGTCATGGACAAGGACGGCAACGCCGTCTCTATCACCACCACACTCAACGGCGGCTACGGCAGCAGGGTCGTAGTTGGCGGCGCGGGCTTTTTCCTGAACAACGAAATGGATGACTTCAGCATCAAACCCGGCGTCCCCAATATGTACGGAGCCGTAGGCACAGACGCCAACGCCATCGCCCCGGGCAAACGCATGCTCAGCTCGATGACCCCCAGCCTCGTGCTCGATAAGGGGAAAGTCTATCTCGTAGTAGGCACCCCCGGAGGGACCACCATTACCACCTCGGTTTTTCAAACGATCGTCGACGTCCTGGACTTTGGCCTTAGCCCGGAAGACGCCGTCAATAAACCCAAGTTCCATCACCAATGGCTACCCGACGTCCTCTATGTCGAATCCGGTTTTCCGGCGGCTACCCGGGATAGCCTGAAGACGATGGGCTATACCATCACTCCACGCGGCAGCATCGGCAGGACCGAGCTGATCCGCGTCACCCCCGGCCACCAGCTGCAGGCGGTGGGCGATTCCCGCGGTGACGATACCGCAGATGGCTATTAAAAACAATAAAAAAATTACCGTTATGAACGCTACCCTTGGTCAAACTTATCTGGAATCCGTCATCAAAAGATTCATGACCTACAAAACGCTTGGCGACGCCACCTTCTCCCAGCTCATCGATAAGGATTTCCACTATAAACCCAATGACGCCTCCAACAGCATCGCCGTCATCATCAACCATATGGCCGGCAATATGATCAGCCGCTGGACCAACTTCCTCACCGAAGACGGCGAAAAACCCGGCCGCAACCGCGACGAAGAATTCACCGATCCCAACCTCGGAAAAGAAGCCCTGCTGGCCCTATGGGAAAAAGGCTGGGGCTGCCTCATGGATACCCTGCGCTCCCTCACGGCCGATGACCTCATGAAGACCATCACCATCCGCCATGAACCACTGATCGTCATCGACGCCATCAACCGGCAGCTGGCCCACTACCCGCACCACGTCGGCCAGATCGTCTACATCGGCAAGATGCTTCGCGGCGAAGCCTGGCAAAGCCTCTCCATTTCGAAAGGCGCGTCCCAGGCCTTTAACCAATTCATGCAGGACAAACACGCGAGACGATAAACTTTTCCCAATTCTCGGGGTCCAAGCCCTGTCTACCAATTTTCGGCTTTTATTGGTACCGAATTTGCACAACGCCTCTGAAAGCGTAATTTTACCACCTGAAATGGTATAGCCCCTGAGAAAGATCTGGAAAATACTCCGTAATACATTACTAATTCTATTACTGTTATTGATTACGGGATGGGTGCTTATCCAGCTGCCCCCGGTCCAGACATGGCTTGTATCGCAGGTTACCAACCGCCTGTCCCACGACCTCCATACTACTATCCGGATCAAGCACGTCGACTTCTCCCTCTTCAACAAGATGATGATGGATAGCACCCTGGTGGAAGACAAGAACAGGGATACCCTTCTCTTTGCAGGGAGGGTAAAGGTCAACATCACCGACTGGTGGTTCTTCAAGGACAAGGCCCAGCTCAAATACATTGGCCTGGAGGACGCCACCATCAAGCTCCAGCGGACTGACTCCGTCTGGAACTATCAGTTCCTCGTCGATTATTTCACTTCTCCTCCCCCGACAAACCCGGCGCTGAAGGATACAACCCCCGGACTACAGCTCGATATCAAACAGGTAGACCTCTCCAATATCCATTTCCTTAAACGTGACGCCTGGCGGGGAGAGGACATGGAGCTGCACCTGAAGGCCCTGGCCCTCGACGCCGATACGATCAGCTTTCACGAGAAGATCGCGCGCATCAACACGCTATACTTTACAAAACCGGACTTCATCCTGTCCAACTACGACGGAAGAAGACCCCATCCGCCGATCGATACTGCAGCCATCGTCAACGATCCCCTGCACCTCCGGCTGAATCCCGATGAATGGGACCTCACGGCCCACAGCATAACGATAAAGAATGGCTCCTTCCGGCACGAAGAAAAAGCCGACACCGTCATCAACAAACACTTCGACGGCGACCATATCTTCTTCTCCGCCGTCAATACCAGCTTCACCAATCTCCGGCTAAGACGCGACACCATCACCGCCCAGCTGCAGCTTAGCACCAAAGAACGCAGCGGCCTGGACGTAAAAAAGCTCAGCGCCCGGATCAAATGGTTCCCCGAGGCCATGGAATTCGCCCATCTGGACCTCCAGACCAACCGAAGCCACCTCCGCAATTACTTCGCCATGCGGTTTAAGTCGCTGGACGACATGTCGGACTTTACGACAAAAATAAAAATGGACGCGAGGTTCATCGACTCGGAAATAGACTTCGACGATATCGCCTACTTCGCCCCCGACCTGAAAGGTGCAGACAAACACCTGCGCATCACCGGCGACCTGCAGGGGACGGTCTCCGATCTGCGGGGCAAAAAAGTACTGGTGGAAGCCGGTAGAAATACAGTCCTCAACGGCGACATACACCTGAAAGGACTGCCGGATATCGAGACCACCCATATTGAATTTACGTCCAACGACTTCAGGACCACTTATGCCGATATTACCACCATCATCCCCTCGATAAAGAATGTCCAGCAGCCCCGTCTCGATCAGGTCACCTGGCTCCGGTTCAGGGGAGAATTTTCGGGGACCATCCGCGACTTTGTCACAAAAGGCACCATCGAAACGAACCTGGGTACCCTGGTGACCAACGTGGGCATGCAGTTCCCGGCCAACAAGCCCTCCGTCTACTCCGGCACCCTGAGCACCGACAGCTTCCGGCTCGGCGCCTTCCTCGATAATGACATGCTGGGCCCCATCGCCTTCAACGGGAAGATCAACGGCACGGGGCTAAAAACAGGGACCCTCAACGCCACCCTCGACGGGACCATCTCCTCCCTCGTATTCAACAATTATACTTACCAGCAGATAAAGGTTAACGGCGCGGTAGCCAAAAAGAAATTCAACGGAGAGCTCATCGCTGGCGACCCCAACCTGGGCATGCACCTCAATGGCCTGATCGACTTCAGCCAGGTGCAGCCCAAATTCGATTTCACCGCCGAGGTCTCCAAAGCAGACCTGAGCAAGCTGCATTTTACCAACCAGCCCGTAGAGTTCAATGGGAAATTCAAGTGTAATTTTACCGGCGACGACATCGATAACTTCCTCGGCAACGCCAGCATCTACGACGCTTCCGTCTTCAAGAACGGGCAGCGGGTATCCTTCGACTCCCTGACCCTTGAGTCCAGCATCATCGACAACAACAAGACTATTACTGTCGTCAGCAATGAGTTCGACGGAGCCATCGTGGGAGAGTTCTCCATCAAAGACCTGCCCGCTTCGTTCCAGACCTTTCTCAACAAATACTATCCCAGCTATATCAAACCCGCCAAATCCGTCCCCATCAATCAGAATTTCAGCTTTGTCATCACCACCAAAAAGGTCGAGGACTACATCGACCTGTTCAACAAAGACCTGAAAGGGTTCAACAACTCTGCTATCAGCGGCCGCATCGATACCCGCGACAACCTGCTCGACCTCAATGTCGACCTCCCCTCTTTCGGATATAAACGCATCGCCTTTGACAAGCTGACCCTGAAAGGACGCGGCAACCTGGACAGCCTTTCCATAGAGACCAGCATCGGGGACGTACAGCTCAGCGACAGCCTCCATTTCCCCTCTACGCATATCCGTCTCCGGTCGTCCAACGACCAGTCCAGCCTGCAGGTCACGACCAGCGCCAACCAGACGCTCAACTCCGCCAATATCTCTGCGAGAGTCCAGACCCTGCCAACCGGTGTACACGTCACCTTCGATCCGTCTACCTTCGACATCAACAGCAAGACCTGGAACATCGACAAAGACGGAGAGCTCGCTTTCAACAACAACATACTCTCGGCAGAAGGACTGAGGATCCATAGCGGTGACCAGGAGATAAGGATGACCACCCATCCGTCGGGTGAAGGCAGCTGGAACGACATCCACGTCGACGTCAAAAAGATCAATATCGGTGACTTCACTCCCTATATTGTCAAATCAGAAAGGATCGAAGGTCTGTTGACCGGCAGCATCGACATGACAGACCCCTTCGGCAAGCCCACCGTCAATTTCAACGGCGAGGCCGACCAGTTCCGCTTCGCCAACGACTCCATCGGCCATCTGCAGCTGGCCGGAGACTATCAGAACTCTACCGGCGCCGTCAACGCCACCCTTCATTCCGATAACAAGAACTATCACCTGGACGCCAAAGCCCTGATCAACCTCTCGGACAGCAGCGCCGGCCCTCCCATCGACATCGTCACCGACGTAGCCGACATGAAGGTCGACCTGCTGGAAAAATACCTGGGCGGTGTCTTTACTAATCTTACCGGCAACGCCAGCGGCAAGCTGCGGATCACCGGCCCCTCCTCCCACCTGCTCTACCTGGGCACCGTCAACCTGAAGGACGCTTCCCTCAAAGTCGCCTATACCCAGTGCACATATAAGATACCAACGGCAACGATCAATTTTAAAAAAGATACGATCGACTTCGGATCATTCCAGCTGAAAGACCGGCTCGGACATACAGCCGATCTCCTCCACGGCCGGCTGTTCCACCACGCCTTCGACGACCTGGGTTTCGACTTCGAGATGAATACGAATCGTCTGCTCCTCCTCGATACAAAGGCGACGGATAACAGCCAGTTCTACGGCACGGTCATCGGCAGGGCGAGAATGACCCTCAAGGGCCCGGAGGAGAACATGGTCATGAATATCAAGGGAGAGCCGACCGACAGCTCGAATATCTATCTCCCACCCTCCGTCAGCCGGGAGAGCGGCGAGGCCGACTTCATCGTCTGGAAAGTATACGGCAAGGAAATGAAGAACATGACCCCGGATAAAAAGGGCAGCAACCTGCTGGTCAACATGGACATGACCGCCAACAACTACGCCAACGTCTACATGATCCTCGACCCCATCAGCGGGGATGTCATCAAGGCCAATGGCCACGGCAACCTGATCATGAGCGTCGGCACCTCGGAAGACCTGAAGCTCAACGGCCGCTACGAGATCGACCGGGGGTCCTACAATTTCACCTTCCAGTCCTTTATTCACAAACCCTTTATTCTCAGCGAAGGGGTCGGCAACTATATCCAGTGGAACGGCAATCCCTACGACGCCGACATCGGCATCGAGGCGGTATACAAGGCCGAGAACGTCCGGTTCAGCGATCTTGGGGTCGCCAGCACGCCAAACGCAGTAAGTAACAGCTCCAACTTCCTAAGCAATCCCAACCTCAACCGCCAGCGCGTGACCATACTGGTAACGGCCAACCTGGCGGGCAAGCTGATGACACCCCGGATCACCTTCCACATCGAGCAGGCCCCGAACAGTCCATTGAAAGACGACCTGAGCGCCCAGTCGCTCATGCAGCTGATCCAGAACGACCCCAATGAGCTCAACAAGCAGGTATCCACCCTGGTGGTATTCAACACCTTTGTTCCCTTGTCCAGCAGCTCTACCAATTTCGATCCGTCGGTAGCCACCACCAACGTAGTGGTGAACAGCATCTCCGGAGCGGTATCCAACGGTGTCTCCAGGCTGCTGCAGTCCCGGCTGCGCAGGGCTTTCAAAGACAATAGCATCCAGGTAAATTTCAACACCAACCTGTATAGCGGTGTCGAAGCTTCGACAGGCGTGTCCGATCCGGGTCACCTGGCTTATGATCGAACCAATTTCAACTTCTCCATCGCCAAGAGCTTTATGAATGAGAAGCTGACCCTCGTAGTCGGCAGTGCGCTCGACGTTGGCTGGACGGCCCAGCAGGCCGCGGCCTCTTCCTTCCAGTTCCTCCCCGACGTCGCAGCGGAATATAAGATCACCGCGGACGGACGGGTAGCCCTCACTTTCTTCTACCGCGACTCCTATAATTATATCTCCACCGGCAACCATACGCAGAACAGCTCGGGCGCCAGCATCTCCTACCGCCGCGACTTCGACCGTATCGACGAACTCTTCAAAAAGAAGAAAAAGAAAAAGCCGGCTCCCGCCCCGGCGCCACCGCCTCCCCAGGACACTAGCGGCTCCAAATAACGCGGGCTCCCAATAAAAAACCCCGCCGAAGCGGGGTGCTATCATTACTTCAATATCTCATGTCCAAGCTTATCCCGCTTGGTCGTCAAATACCGTTCATTATGTGGATTCGGATGTATCTCCACCGGCACGGTCTCTACTACCTCCAGCCCATAGCCCAGCAGACCAGCCCTCTTACGCGGATTATTGCTGATCAGCCTCAGCTTGGTGATACCCAGGTAACGCAGGATCTGGGCGCCAACACCGTAATCGCGCTTGTCCATCGGGAATCCCAGGTGAAGATTGGCTTCTACCGTGTCCATCCCCTCTTCCTGCAGCTTGTAGGCCTTCAGCTTGTTCAGCAACCCGATGCCCCTTCCTTCCTGGTTCATATATAATATAACACCCTGACCTTCTTTTTCCACCAGGCGCATTGCCTCGTGCAGCTGCTCCCCGCAGTCGCAGCGGAAAGATCCCAATATATCACCCGTAAAACAGGAGGAGTGAACCCGCACCAGCACCGGCTCGTCGGCTTTCCATTCTCCCTTTATCAGGGCCAGGTGCTCATTATTCGTATTCTTTTCCTTGAAGGCGATCAGCTTGAAATGTCCATACTTGGTAGGCATATCGACCCGGACGATCTCCTCTATCAGCGAGTCGGTCTTCAGCCGGTATTCGATCAGGTCCTTGATGGATATGATCTTGAGATCGAATTTCTTGGCGATCTCCACCAGCTCCGGCAGACGCGCCATTGTACCGTCCTCGTTCATGATCTCGACCAGCACCCCGGCCGGCTCCAGACCCGCCAGACGGGCCAGATCGATCGTCGCCTCAGTGTGCCCTGCCCGGCGCAAAACCCCGCCAGACTTGGCCCGCAACGGAAAAATATGCCCCGGACGTCCCAGGTCCTCCGGCTTCGTGGCCGGGTCGATCAGCGCCTGGACTGTAGCAGACCTGTCATGGGCAGAGATACCCGTGGTACAGCCATGACCCAGCAGGTCGACGCTGACTGTGAACGGTGTCTCATGAATAGCCGTATTGTTATTGACCATCAACCCCAATCCGAGCTCGTCGCACCGGCTTTCCACCAGCGGAGCACAGATCAGCCCCCTCCCTGTCTTGCTCATAAAATTGATGATCTCAGGGGTGACATGCCGGGCAGCAGCGATAAAATCTCCTTCATTTTCACGGTCTTCGTCGTCTACAACGATCACAAGCTTGCCCGCTTTTATATCTTCGATAGCACTTGGTATACTGGAAAGCATATGTATATGTGTATGTGTGACACCGTCCCGGTGTCCTTTCGGTTTAAATTGTCCTCAAAATTAACAATAAAAACGCCGGAAAGTTAAGAAAGGATGCCTCCTACGGGTATCACCCCTCCTCTACCACCTCCGTCACCCCTCCTTTACCACCCACTGCGCCTTTACTGCACTCCCCGCGGGTACTCCGGCACCCCCACGCGCTACCCGCCACCCGCAACTGGGTAATTTCACCCATTTCACTGCCCCATTCATGTAAAATTATTCTTACCGAGCAGCCTTTTTCTACTTTTGCCTTTCTTTAACACTTGTCGACCAACGCTATCGCTCAACTCCCTCCAATCTTCTTCGAAAACCTCTGATGCCTGCCACATTAAAATCCGATTAGTTAATAATTCGTTAACGCAAAAAAGCAGTATTGAACAGAAGAACCTGCTTTTCTTCGCACCCGCAAAAATCACTTTATATGATAAGACGACTGCTATTATTTGTTTTTTCCGTACTTACACTACTGGCTACCCGGGCCCAGGTCACAACCTCAGGGCTTCTCGGTTCGGTCAAGAGTGAGAAAAAAGAGAACCTTACCGGGGCGACCATCAAGGCCGTCCACGTTCCCTCCGGAACGACCTATACCGCCGTTGCTACAAACGACGGCCGGTTCAACATGCCGAACATGCGCGTCGGCGGACCTTATTCCGTAACTGTTTCCTTCGTTGGCTTCAACGCCAGAACCTACGACAATCTCTTCCTTGAGCTGGGTGCTCCGCTGAAGCTCGACGCTGTCCTCGAAGACAATTCGAAGACGATGAGCGAGGTGACCGTCAGCTACAGAAAGAACCCCATCATCAACCCCCAGCGCCAGGGCCCTGCTACACAGGTTTCCCAGACACAGCTGGCTACGCTGCCCACGATCACCCGTAATATCGACGACTTCACCCGCCTCGATCCCCGCGCCAACGCCAGGAAGAGCGGTACCGACGGCAGCACGCTTGGCGTCTCCTTTGCAGGCACAAGCAACAAATACAACCAGTTCACCATCGACGGCGCCAATGCCACGGATATCTTTGGTCTCGCATCCAGCGGCACCAACGGCGGTCAGGCTTCCCTGAACCCCATCCCCTTCGACGCCATCGAACAGGTGCAGATCGTTCTCTCCCCCTATGACGTTGCGCTCAGCGGCTTCACCGGTGGTGGCGTCAACGCAGTTACCCGCTCTGGTACCAACGATTTCCACGGCTCCATTTACGGCTTCAACCAGAACCAGGGCCTCGTGGGCAAGAGCGCCGATACCCGCGCAAAATATGGCAAGTTCCATGACAACCAGTACGGCGCCCGGCTCGGTGGCGCGATCATCAAGAACAAGCTGTTCTTCTTTGTCAACTACGAAGGCGAGAGCCGTTCGCAGCCTCCCATCAACCTTCCCGGCACCTCGGGCTCGCAGATCAAGGACCTCACCACGCTGGACCAGCTGAGCGCCTTCCTGAAAGACGCGAGCAAACACCCCGGCTGGTCCTATGACCCCGGCGCTTACAACGGCTTCAACAACGAAAAACACTCCGACGCCGTCTTCGCCCGTGTCGACTGGAACATCGATACCAAGAACAAACTCACCGTCCGCAACAGCTGGGTAAAAGGTCACAACTTTATCTTCAGCGACGGCGCCAGCTCCATGAGCTACTATAACAACGGTTACAACTTCAACTCGAGGACCAACTCCACCGTTCTGGAATTGAACTCCAGCCTCAGCCATAAGGTATCCAACATGCTGCGTGCAACCTATACCGATACCAAGGACGCCCGTGCTACTCCCGGCGCTCTGTTCCCCGCAGTTAGCATCTCCGACAACGGAGCTACCTATGCCTTCGGAACGGAATTCAGCTCGCAGGCCAACTCCCTGGACCAGCGCATCCTGACCATTACCGACAATCTCAACTTGTACGCCGGCAAGCATACCTTTACTTTCGGTACGGACAACCAGTTCTACAATTCCAAGAACGTGTTCCTGCAGGGTCTGGTCGGCAGCTATTCCTATAGCAACCTCCAGGCCTTCTACGCCGACGCACAAGGCATCGACAGCTTCGCCAACAAGTACCAGACGGTTTATTCCACCGACCCCAAGAACCCCAAGCCGGTGGCCAACGTCAGCGCTTACCAGCTGGGCTTCTATGCACAGGACGCCTATAGCGTGCTGGATAACCTGAACGTTACGGTGGGTGTCCGCGCCGATATCCCGGTGTTCTCTTCCAAACCCGCTGATAACACGACCTTTAATACCTCGGCGATCGCTATCGCCAACGGCGTTGCTACCAACAAGATCCCGACCACCAAGGTGCTGGTATCTCCCCGCGTCGGCTTCAACTGGGACGTCTTCGGTGACAAAAAGACCCAGCTACGTGGTGGTGTAGGCCTGTTCACCGGTCGCGTTCCCTTTGTGTGGATATCCAACCAGTATAGCAATACAGGTATCGGCACGATCTCCAGCACGCTCACCAGCGCGCAGGTCGCCAGCAACAACGTTCACTTCAATCCTAACGCCCCCTTCCATCCCGCTACCGGTGTTGGCCCGGCCATTAATCTGACCGATCCCAACTTCAAATACGTGCGCACGCTGAGAAGCAACCTGGCAATCGACCAGCGTCTTCCCTTCGGTATCATTGGTACCCTCGAAGGTATCTATACCAAGGTCCTCCAGGATATCCTCTACAAGGACATCAACCTGGCGCCCTCTACCACTACCATCAACCTCGGTAACACAACCCGTCCGTGGTACGGCAATACCAGGGTGAACGGTACCTATGGCAACCTGTATACGCTGACCAACACGACGCAGGGATACTCCTATAATATCTCACTCATGCTGTCCAAGCTGTTCAGCAACGGCTGGTTCGCCAGCGCTGCCTATAGCCTTGGCCACTCTTACGGTCTCAACGATGGTTCGTCCTCGACGGCAGCATCTCAGTACCGTTTTGCCTATAACATCAACGGTACCAACAACCTCGATGAAGCCCGCAACAACTATGACCTGGGTTCCCGCATTGTCGTGAATGTCGGCAAGAAATTCAAGTACGGCCGCTTCTACACCAACGTTGGTCTCGTCTATATCGGCCAGTCCGGCCAGCCCTTCTCCTATGTATTCTTCGGCGACCTCAACGGCGACGACGGTTCTACGACCAAGAGCGCTTCTACCAGCGGCGGTGCCGACCTGATGTACCTGCCTGCAGACGCATCGCAGTTCGCCGCTTCGAAGACATTCAAGATCAATGGAGTTAACCAGACATTCACGGCCGCACAGCAGTTCGCAGCCTTCCAGGCTTACGAGAACTCGACCAGCTATCTGCGCAGCCATATCGGTCAGAACACCGAAAGAAATGGCGACAGACTTCCGTTCGAACACCACTTCGACCTGAAGGTGGAAGAAGGCGTAGCCGTCTACAAACAGCACACGATCTCTGTTACGGCAACGATCTTCAACGTCTCTAACCTGCTGAACAAAGACTGGGGCCGCTCGTACTTCCTGAGCAATCAGGAAGCTCAGCCGCTGAACGTTGACCACTTCAACACGAACGCCAACGGCAGCGTTACCCCGATCTGGTACTACAACCCGTCCTTCGGCCTGAACCAGTACACCAACAAGCCCTGGCAGTACTCGGACTTCCTGTCCCGCTGGAATATGCAGATCGGCGTCCGCTACTCCTTCTAATATATTTTTTCCTGATAAAAAAGCCAACCTCACGGTTGGCTTTTTTATGTGATTTTCATGTGGACAAAAAAGACCACCACTGCCTATGTATGTTAATGATAACTTAATATTTTCATACAAGGCGGACCAACTGTTCTTCCTTTCTTTGCACCCGCAAAAACCTCAAACATGATAAAACGACTGCTATTCTTTATTGGCATTCTTATTTGTAGTGCCGCAACCTTCGCCCAGGAGACGACCTCCGAGATCGAAGGACGCGTCGCCGACGGCCCCAACGGCCTCGCCGGAGCTACGGTCACTGCGATCCACACCCCTTCCGGAACGGTCTACTCGACCACTACCCGTAAGGACGGACGATTCAACCTTCCCAACCTTCGTATCGGCGGCCCCTACACGGTAACCGTCTCCTTCGTAGGCTTCAAGGAAGAAAAACAGGACAACGTATTCCTCACGCTCGGCCAGGTGTTCAAAGCCGACTTCGCCATGAGCAGCTCTTCCACACAGCTGCAGGAAGTCGTCGTCGCCACCGCGCGCCGCCAGGATAAAGTATTCAACAACGGTCACACGGGCAGCCAGGAGATCATCAGCCGCAGCCAGATCGAAAGACTGCCGACAGTCAGCCGCTCGCTGCAGGACTTCACCCGCCTGACCCCCTCCTCTTCCAACGGCGGCCTCGCCTTTGGCGGACAGAGCAGCCAGTACAACAACGTGACGGTTGACGGCGCTAACTTCAACAACTCCTTCGGCCTCTCCGGTACTCTTGGCGGCCAGGCACAGGCCCAGCCCATCAGCCTCGATGCGATCGAGCAGATCCAGGTCGCCATCTCTCCCTTCGACGTTCGCAATGGCGGCTTCGCCGGCGGCGGCATCAACACGGTAACCCGCAGCGGCACCAACCAGTTCCGCGGCACGGTCTATACCGGCTACCGCGACCAGAGCCTGCTCGGCTACAAGGTGGAGACCAACGTCATCCCCCGCCAGAGCCTGAGCTATAATATCCGCGGCGCTTCGATATCCGGTCCGATCATCGAGAACAAGGTGTTCTTCTTCATCAACGGCGAACAGGAAAGAAGAAAGGACCCCGGCACCATTTTTATCGCCAGCGACGCCAGCCACGCCCCTAACGGTACCACGGTCTCTAACGCCAACTACGACACGCTGACCAGGTTGCGCAATTTCCTGATAAATAGCCCATATCACTACGATCCGGGTCCCTTCCAGGGCTATACCTACCGCACGCAGAGCGACAAGATCACCGCCCGCGTCGACATCAATATCAACAGACAGCACACGCTGACCCTGAAATACAACTACCTCAACTCCTTCCAGGACGAGCCAGCCAGCAACAGCGGCTCGGTCAACAGCAGCTATGGCCGCGCCGCAGGACAGTATGCCATGCCCTTCTACAAGAGCGGCTATACTATCCACAACAACTTCAACATCTACCTGGCCGAGCTGAACAGCCGCTTCGGCAGCAGCGCCTCCAACAAGCTCCAGATCGGCTACACTGCCCTCCGCGACTACAGGAATGCACTGTCCGACAGCCCCTTCCCGATGGTCGACATCCTGGATGGCAACGGCCAGCCCTATACGTCCTTCGGCTATGAGCTCTATACCTATGGCAACAAGCTGAATACCGACGTATACCAGCTGACCGATATCTTCACGCTGTACAAAGGCAAACACGAGATCACCGTCGGTACACAGGACTCCTGGAAGAAATACCAGAACGGCTTCTCGCCCAGCTACGAAGGCACCTTCCGCTTCGCCTCCCTGTCCGATTTCTATAACGGTAAAGCCCCGATCAACTACCAGCTATCCTATACGCTTACCAAGGACGGCTCCTTCCCCCTCGTCGGACCCAAGGACGTAGAGCTCGGCTTCTTCGCACAGGACAAGTTCCGGATCACTTCCAACTTTACCCTGGTATACGGCCTGCGCGTAGACATGGCCTCCTTTACCAATAACTTCCTGTACAACCCCGTTGTCGACACGCTCACCCAGTTCAGGGACCATATCCACGCCAACACGGCACAGGTTCCGAAGACCTCACCCGTCTTCTCTCCCCGCGTCGGCTTCAACTGGGACGTATTCGGCGACCACAAGACCCAGATCCGTGGCGGCGTCGGCCTCTTCGCCGGTCCTCCCCCCTTCGTATGGATCAGCAACCAGGCCAGCAACAGCGGCGTAGCCCTCTTCGGTTCGATCAGCGCCACTACCGCAGCCCAGGGTGCTCCTTATCCCTTCTCTCCTGACGTCAACGCCTACCGGCCGACCAACGCCTCTTCCGGCCTCGCCAGCTCGTATAGCATCAACGTTGCCGACCCCAACTTCAAATTCCCCCAGACCCTCAAGACCAGCATCGGCATCGACCAGAAGCTGCCTGATGACTGGGTCGTTACGGTGGAGTTCAACTATAACAAAGACACCAGGGCCGTATACTTCCAGAACATCAACCTGCCCTCCAGCGGTGTGAACCTCGCAGGCCCCGGCGACGGAAGGGTTCGCTATTCCAACACCAAGATCTATCCCATAGCCGGCACCCCGACCAGCATCAACAACCCCAGCATCGGCAACGCCATCTATATGACCAACGCCAATGCAGGCTTCTCCTATAACGCCCTGCTGCAGATCCAGAAGAACTGGCGCAACCTTAACGTAAGCGTCGCCTACAACTATGCGAAGTCCAAAGACATCATGGTCGGTGGCTCTACCGCTGCTACGATGTGGGGGTCCATGCCGGTCTACACAGACCCGAACAAGGCAACGCCCGGCTATTCCAACTACTACCTGCCCCACCGCGTGATCGCTTCCGCCTCTTACCGTCTTGACTACGCCAAACACCTGGGTACGTCCATCGGTCTGATCTTCGAAGCAGCACCCGCAGGTACGACCTCCTATATCTATTCAGGAGACCTCAACAACGACGGCAACACTTCCAACGACCTGATGTATATCCCGACCACAGACGACATCAACACCTATGTTAAGAACGGTCAGCTCGAGGCCGCAAAAGCCGTCAACGGCGTTACCGACCTCCGTACGCCTTCCCAGATCGGCGCACAGCTGAACGCCTTCATCAATCAGGACAAATACCTGAGCCAGCACCGCGGCGAAGTAGCTCAGCGTAACGCTGTGGTATACCCGTGGTTCAAACGCCTGGACATGAACATCACCCAGGATGTTTACCTGACAACCGGCAAAGGCAAGAGCCTGACCCGCCACACCCTGCGCTTCACGATGGACCTCCTCAACGTAGGCAACTTCCTGAACCGCAACTGGGGCATCTACAAGACGCCGAATACCACCACTCCGCTGACCTTCGACAAGATGGCAGCAGACGGCAAAACGCCCATCTTCTCTATGCCTTACCAGGATGGCGTGAACGCGATACCTTACACCAACTCGTATAAGGACAATACTTCCGCATCCCGCTGGCAGATGCAGCTGGGAGTACGATACATGTTCAACTAAAAACCAACCAACAAAAAAGCCCGCATTTGCGGGCTTTTTAATTTTTTCTACTTCCCCCATCCCCATCTCAAAAACTCCGGCATCGCCGTCGTCCAGGTCTCCACATCATGCCGCCCCCCGGGGATCTCCAGATACCGTATATCCTTCTCCCGGTCATAGCCCTTCGCAACCAGCTCCCTGATCAGATCGAGCGTATCGTCGATAGAATCGATGATCCCATTCCCATTCCGGTCTTCCGACTCGTCCTCCGTCCCGCATTCAAAGAACAGCTTGAGCCAGGGATAATACCCGCCCTTCCGTACCTCGTCATGCATGATGCGGTCGGTATTCTCATTATAAGAGGGATCAGCCTTGTCCTTCGTCCTCCACCAGAAGCTGCCGGAGAAAAGCCCCACCCGGGCAAACTCCTTCGGGTGTTGCCAAACGATATCCAGCGCCGACAAGGCCCCCAGCGAAAAACCCGCAAAGGCCTTCTCCCTGAACTGCGCCCCATAACGCTGGCGAACCGCCGGGATCAGCTCGTCAAAGACAAAATGCGCATAATCCCCCGCCTTCGCCCCCCGGGCCAGATAATCGGGATGCCCCGCGGAACCGTATTCCATCATCCGCTGCTCTCCGGCATGAATCCCCACACATAGCAGCGGAGCAAGCTGCAGGCCCTCCAATATCCCCGCAAAGCCCATCCGGACCAGGTCCTGCCCGTCATTCAACAGCAGGAGGCTCATATCCCCCGACAGGTCGCCGGCCAGGTAAATATCCGCCCGGACGGTCCTGCCCAGGTTCAAGGATTCCAGTACTAAAGTTTCTTGCCTAATCTTTATATCAGCATCTATCGACATAGCGCCAAAAATACTAAATTACAGTAATGTCTTTCCACGAAGAATACCATAAATGGCATTCCCCTGCACTCCAACGGGACTTTGAAATGCTCACATTCGGGCATTCGGGCCATCCGGTCATCCTTTTTCCTACCTCCAAAGGCTCTTATTACCAGAATAAGGACCAGGGACTCATCGAAACGGCCGCCTGGTTCCTGGAGAACGGAAAAGTAAAGATCTACTGCCCCGACAGCATCGACGCCGCCAGCTGGTACAATAAATCCATCCCCCCGGGAGAACGCGCCTGGATGCATACCCTGTACGACCGCCTGCTGCTGGAAGAGATCGTCCCCCGCGCGCTGCACGAGACGGGGCACCAGCAGATAACCGTCGCCGGCTGCAGCTTTGGCGGATACCACGCCGCGAACTTCGCCTTCCGTCACCCCTCACTGACCCGCAACTGTTTCCCGATGAGCGGCGTCTTCGACATCCGGTCATTCACAGACGGCTACTACGACGACAACGTCTACTTCAATAACCCCGTGGATTTTATCCCCGACGCCACCGACCCCGCCCTCTGGAATATGGGGATCGTGCTCGGCACCGCCGACCGGGACATCTGCCGTGGACAGAACGAATGGATGAGCCGCCTGCTCAATGCAAAAAATATAAAGCACTGGCTCGATATCCGCCCCAACCGCGACCACGACTGGCCCCTATGGAAAGAAATATTTCCACACTATCTGTCGCTGCTTCCCTGACAGGAAGAAGCACGCCCCGGTCATCTAAATCACATACCATGAGCACTTCTAAAAAAATCGGCATCCTCTTCGGCAAAGAACGCAGCTTCCCCATGGCCCTGATCGAAGCGATCAACAAAAGAAACATTGCCGGCATAACAGCAGAGCCCGTACGCATCGACAAGGTCGTTCAGGGCGAACCCTCCGGCTATGCCGTCATCATCGACCGCATCTCGCAGGACGTTCCCTTCTACCGCGCCTACCTGAAGAACGCCGCGCTCTGTGGCACAGCCGTGATCAACAATCCGTTCTGGTGGAGCGCCGACGAAAAATTCTTCAACAACTGCCTCGCTACAAAGATCGGCGTACCCGTTCCCAAGACAGTTATCCTGCCTTCCCGCGAGCTTCCCGCCGATACCTCCGATCAGTCCTTCTCCAACCTGGCCTTCCCCCTGGACTGGGAAACAATATTCCACTACGTCGGCTTCCCGGCTTACATGAAACCCTTCGCCGGCGGCGGCTGGAAGAATGTATACAAGCTGCTTAACGCAGAAGACTTTTACCAGAAACACGGCGAGACTGGCCAGCTGGTGATGCTGTTACAAGAAGAGATCGTCTTCACCGAATACTACAGGTGCTACTGCATCGGCGGACAGCACGTCCGCATCATGTCCTATGAACCCCGTAACCCGCACCACCTCCGTTATGCCGCCGACTTCAAGCCATCTGCAGAAAGGCTTCAGCAGATGGAAGAGATCGTCGTCAGGATCAACGAATGGCTCGGCTATGACTTCAATACCGTAGAGCTAGCCGTCCGGGATGGGGTACCCTACGCCATCGACTTCTGCAATCCGGCGCCGGACGCAGACAAACCCAGCGTGGGAGAAGACAACTTCAACTGGGTGGTAGACACCTCCGCCGGCTACGCCATCGAACGCGCCATCGCCCAGCGCGACGACACCGACAATCTCACCTGGGGAAAATATTTGCGCCACAGTGTGCATACCATCCGGTAAATTCGTACCTTATTTCTAAACTGAACGGAGTTCGGTTCACAACATTAATTCATGGCAGATATCAACTATAACACCTTCACCCTCGGGATCGAAGAGGAATACATGGTCATCGACCCGGAAAGCCGTGAGCTCAAAAGCCACGAGCAGAAGATCGTCACAGAAGGGCAAAAACTCATCCGCGACAAGGTCAAGGCTGAAATGCATCAGGCCGTTGTAGAGGTTGGCACCGACATCTGCAGGGACATCAATGAAGCCCACAAAGACGTCTCCACCCTTCGCAAGACGATCGCAAAGATCGCCGGAGACCTGGGCTTCCACATTGGGGCGGCAGGCACCCACCCCTTCAGCCACTGGGAAAGCCAGCTCATCACAGAACATATCCGCTACAACGAGATCGTCAACGAGCTCCAGGAGGCGGCCCGCAGCAACCTGATCTTCGGCCTCCATGTACATGTCGGCATGGAAAGCCGCGAGATGGCCAATCATATCGCCAACTCGACCCGGTACTTCCTCCCGCATATCTATGCCCTGAGCACCAATTCCCCCTTCTGGGAAGGCAGACATACCGGCTACAAATCCTATCGTACAAAGGTCTTCGACAAATTCCCCCGCACAGGCATCCCCGAATATTTTGAAAGCATCGAAGACTACGACCGCTTCATCAAGCTCCTGGTCAAGACCAACTGCATCGACAACGCCAAAAAGATCTGGTGGGACCTCCGGGTACACCCCTTCTTCAATACCGTAGAATTCCGCATCTGCGACGTTCCCATGACAGTCGATGAGACCATCTGCATAGCAGCGCTGTTCCAGGCCGTCTGCGTGAAGATATACAAGCTCCGCACCCGGAATATGAACTATATCCAGTACTCCCGCGCACTTATCAACGAAAATAAATGGAGAGCCAGCCGCTATGGCATCGACGGACACCTCATCGACTTCGGCAAGGAAGAAGAGGTCAATACACGCGCGCTCATCTATGAGCTGCTGGACTTCATCGACGACGTGGTCGATCCCCTCAACAGCAGACAGGCCGCCCATTTCGCGAAAAAAATACTGGAGACAGGCACCGGCGCCGACCGCCAGCTAAAAGTATACGAGGAGACCGGCAGCCTGGTAAAGGTCATGGACTATATCCACGGCCAGTTCCTGGCAGGTCTCTAGTACGGCCGCGCGATCGTCGTGTCCCTCCACACATTATTAGTGCTGTCCACATCAGGATACTCATGTCTCGGATCAACAACAACCGAACTGATCCTCGAAACAGACCGAAAAGCAATCGATTTGGTACCGCCCCGCTGCCATATTTCCGCAGGCAACACCAATGTATCCGACAAACCATTCTCCTGCCCGATCGCCAGCACTACCGGCATGACCATCTCCTCCCGGTTCTCCAGCGTAATGATGGAACCCCTGGCAGGATCATTCTGCACATACTTAACCTCCTTTACCCCCTGATCCAGCTTCCAGTTGTTGAATATCCAGCCCCGCCAGAACCAGCCCAGATCCTCACCCGCCGCATTCTCTATCGTCCGGAAGAAATCCCACGGAGTAGGATGCCTGAAGGCCCAGCGCCGGATATAGGTGCGAAAGGCGTAGTCAAAACGTTTTTCGCCCAGTACACTGCTTCTCAGCAGTCGCAACGCTATCGCCGGCTTGTCATAGGCCGAATTGCCCAGGTTGGCATCAGACACGACATCCGGCAGGTTCATGATCGCCTCGCTTCTTTCGCCGAACAGATATCTCGCCGACTGCCAGCGATCCCCCTTGTGATAGAACTCCCCATTGTTGAAGACCCGGGTATCAACACCATTGATGAACGTATTGAAGCCCTCATCCATCCAGGCATATTTTCTTTCATTCGAACCGACGATCATCGGGAACCAGTTGTGTCCGAACTCGTGATTGGTAACCTCCCACAGACCCGCGCCCCGCTCGGCCGATGAGCAGAACACGATCCCCGGATATTCCATGCCCCCTACTGTTCCCGCCACATTCGTCGCAACAGGATAGGTAAATGGATACCACTCTTTCGAATACAGCTCGATGCTGCCCTTTACGAATTCGGTGCTCCTTCCCCAGGCGGTCGCCCCCGCCGCCTCCACCGGATACACGGACTGCGCCAGCGCTCTCTTCCCACCGGGCAGATCGATTCGCGCCGCATCCCAGATAAAGGCCTTCGACGCCGCCCAGGCCACATCCCGCGTCTGGTTACAACGGAAATGCCAGACCAGCTGCGCCCTGCCCAAAACATGATCCTTCCCGGCTGTCACCTCTTCGGCCGTGCGAATGGCAACTGCCGCCGGACTCCCCTTGGCCCGCGCCAGCCGGGCCTGCTGTACTGGCGTCAGCACCTCGGAAGGATTCAGCAATTCACCCGAGCCGACAACAACCATCCCCGCAGGCGCCGTGACGGTATAGTCGATATTGCCATAGTCAAGATAGAACTCACCCGCCCCCAGATAGGGCAATACATCCCAGCCGCCCACGTCATCATAGACCGCCATCCGCGGATACCACTGGGCCATCTCATAGATCCAGCCATCCCGGGCCAGCTGACGCCCCATCCTGTCCGTGCCATATTCCGGAATGGTAAAACTATACGTGATCCGCAACCGCACCACCCCTCCGCCCGCAGCCACCGGCGCAGGCAGGAACACCTGTAGCCGCGTGTCAGTGACCAGGAACTCCACCCGCACTTCCCTGCCCTTCACCAGCACCGTCACCGACTGTATCTGCTCCCCCTCTGTGAAATTCTTGTCGGACCAGCGCCCCTGCTGGACAGGGCCGGTAGCTACGCCCCTAGCGTCAGCCCGATAGATGTTCTGGTCCAGCTGCAGCCAGAGAAAAGATAGCTCGTCCGGGCTGTTATTGGTATAGGTCAGCAGCACATCACCGCTGACGGACTGCTTCACCGTGTCCAGCAGGACATGTATCATATAATCTGCGCGGTTGGTCCAGTATTTCGGTCCGGGTGCTCCGCTGGCGCTTCGGTAGACAGTACTGCCGGTTGGATAGAAGAGAGGATCGAAGGCTTTGTGCTGGTCATAGCGGGATTGAGCCATGCCGGCAACGGCAATCCCGCAAAGGAAGGACAATAGATAAGGTTTCATGTCCTAATATACATAAAAAAAGCGCCGGCGTAAAGCCGGCGCTATCAATCTATTTGAGCGGTATCTAGTGCTGCAGCGAATCTGCAGGCTCGATACCCATATCCTTTATTTCCTGTGGGGTCAACGCTGGCATCTGACGGGCGAGCAGCCTGTCGTAGATCTTTTTGCCTACCGCAAGCGCATCCTCCTTCGTCCGGAATCCCCAGCCACGTGAGGCGATCGCCGGAACTACATCCTGATGAATATAGATCCGTCCGTCCTGCAGTATTTCATACCCCCATCCCTTGTCTGTATGGAAGGCCCGCAGCTCGACATACACCTTATCCTTCTTCCACTCGTTGCGGCGACGGACATTGTAGACTACAACCGCCGCGATCCCCAGCAACAGCAGAATGGTGATCCCCCACTTACGAAAGAACTTCATCACGCCTTGGTCTGACTTTTAGTCGAACTGGTTGTAGATCTGGTTCGGGAAGAACTCAAGCAGGTCCTGGAAACCAACACCGCCACCTGTAGCCGAAGGCAGGCCGGTTCCTACAAAGCCCCGGTTCTTGATGGTAAAGCCAACCGCGTTCACGCGCGCGCCACCCTCAAAAGGAGTCTTTTCTGTCCACAGATCAGAAGCAAAATCATATTCCCAGGTGTAAGTATAGGAAGTACCGTTGGCGCCGCAGGTCAGATACCCCTTGTCACCGCTGGAAGTACCGGTGATGACAAAACCCGAAGCCAGCTCACGGACGATATTCGTATAGCCATCGTCGTAGGTGCTGCTGCTGGTGTTGGAGATATCCCTCAGCCTGGTCCATGCAACACTGTCGGCCTTGTTCGGATCAAATGTCCAGAAGTCATAGCACATATTGTTGACCGCCCAGCGGGAACCGGGAGTCCTTCCGCAAAGCAGGTAACCCTTGTTGTTGTATACCCAGCTGACGGCGCCGGCGCGCTGAGATCCGGGCATAAATGACTTCTGTGTCCATTTGTTGGCAACAGGGTCATACTGCCATACGTCGTTGAAGTAATAGTTGAGGTCGGTGCCGGTCACTACATAAGCCGTATTGGCAAAGCTGAACGAAACGGCATCCTTCCGGGGATAGCTTTTCTTGTTATCATGAAGGCTGTCAACCTGCGTCCAGGCGTCAGCGGTGGGGTCATAGGACCAGAAATCGGAATAGACAGTGAAACCATCGTTGCCGATGCCCGTACCGATATAGCCCTTGCCATTGACGGCGAAGCCGACAGCATTGCTGCGCGGCGCACCCGCGAAATCCTGGATCTGCTTCCAGGCGCCCAGTGCACTGTCATAGCCGGTGGGGCTGGCAGTTGATATCGGAGCAGCAGTATATCTGAACATGGTCGTCAGGCGAGTGTTGGGAGTCTGCGGATTGATACCGGTACCGATGTAGGCAGCATTGTCGATGACAAAGGAAGCGGCCGCGCCACTGGGTACACCCGGGAAGGTCGCACGTCCAACCCAGTTGCCGTTTTGAGTATAGTTTAAGCTAGCTTTGGTACAGCTGAAAAGGATACCGACTAACATTAATGAGAACAAAGTAATGTTGATCCGCTTCATGTTTTAGTGAAATTTTTCGCTAAAGTATTCGAAGTCGAGGTAGTAAATTCGTTAAAATGTATCTTTGGGGATATTTAATAGACAATCAGCCTTTTTTTATATACAAAAAAAGAAATAGTGCTGAAAAAAAGACAGTTACAACATCCGCAGATAATTTGGATTGGTATATAAAATCAGTCCGTTAGTCGTTTTTTTAGTACTTTTGATACATACTAACAAAATAGTAACAAGAAGGGCCCCTAATATTGCACAAATTACCAAAAAAGACGCCGGAAAGCGCCCGTCAAGACTTGGCCTTCAGACCAATAAGAAACCCAGCATGACACTAAATAAATACCCAGGTAAAAAACTGCTTTTTCTCCTTTCTGTGGTTCTTTTTTTAGGTACGAGCTGTCAGAAACAGCCCAACCTTCTCTTTGGCAACTCCTATACGAACGATAACAACAGTTCCAATATTGTTGTTGTAGATACATCGACGGTATTATTGTCGACCGTGTTCTCGGACTCCGTATCAACTAATGGAACGGGCTACCTCATGGTAGGCTCCTATAATGACCCCTATCTCGGGAACATTACATCCGACGCCTACTGGCAGGTCTCTCCCCCCTCCTCCATTCCTTCGCTGAGCCCCATCAATGACAAATATGATTCTATCGGGCTCATCCTCTTCTTCAGAAAGAACAACCCCTGGTACGGAGATACGACCTATAGTCAGAACTACGTTGTCAACCAGGTAGATTCGCTCTATCAGCTGGCGACCTTCCAGAATGGCTTCAACAGCAAGACCGTCCTGCCGGTAGACCCCAATCAGCTCGGCGAGACCGGACCCATGTTCATCTATCCTACACAGCGCGATACGCTGCCCTATATCAGCCAGGGCGCAGGCCAGGGCGATACGGTCAAGATCCGCCTCGACGACAAACTGGGCAAACAGCTATATAATATGGCGTACAGCCTTTCCGATACCCTCAAGAACGTCACCAAATGGATCAACTGGTTCCACGGTCTCCGCTTGTCGGCGAAATCCGTCCTCAATACCGGCCAGACGGGCGCCATCTATGGCTTCAAGGACAGCTGTATCATGCGTATCTATTACCGGGAAGCAGGTGTCGTCAGCACACAGAAATACATCGATTTTAATATTACCAACAGAGGACTGGCTTTCAATCATTTAGATCGACAGTTCGCCAACAGGCCAAATCCCGGCCCGACCACGGCGCTCGACCAGCTGCAACTTCCCACGGCGAGGGTCCAGCCCCCGCCGGCCACCCTGTCCAGGCTTACAGGCAATGCATCCTATGTGCAGAGCATCACGGGCCTGAACGTGAAACTGACGTTCCCCTATCTGAAAGCCATCGCCCTGCGACCCGACTACATCGGACTCCTCCGGGCAACCCTGACCATCCGCCCCGTGCCGGGCAGCATGACCACCCAGTGGCGCCTCCCGCCATCCCTGGGTATCTATACCACAGACCAGAATAACGAATTGGGCATACCGGTGCCTGCCATCGGCCTTTCCGGCGCGCAGACCGGCAACCTGTCCCTGAACTATTTCGCTCCGCTGACCACCGCCTATACCTATGACGTGACCGCCTTCATCAAGGCGCAGATCACCAACAACGCCGCCAACTCAACCGACCTGGGACTCCTGCTCAGCGTACCATCGCCGGCCAACGTCACTGACTGGCGCAGACTGGTGATCGCAGACCAGACCTACCCGGTCAATCAGCGCGTACTCCTCAACGTCTATTATATATCCCTTTTCCCCCACCAATAATTAACTAATTACTTATACGGATGCAACGTTCGATCCTCATATACCTGCTTACTGTGATCTCTTTCGGGGCGATGGCTCAGGGCAATTTCTCACCCTATTCCCAGATGGGCCTCGGAGACATAGAGGACGGCTTCTACAACCGCACGACGGGTCTGGGCAATACCGGCATCGCCTATCGCTCCAACCGTTTTCTGATCAATAACAACCCTGCCTCCTTCAGCGAGCTGGCCAACCAGTATTTTACGATGGAGACTGGCCTTCGCGGCAGCTTTATCGACTATAAAGGCTCCCCCGTGGACGTCGCCAGCACCCAGAGCGGTGACATCACTTTCCGCCGGCTGGCCATGGGCATCAAGCTCACCAAACACTGGGGCAGCAGCATCGGCCTGGTTCCCTTCAGCACCTCGAACTACGAGTTCAACGTACCCTACAATATCCAGGGCAGCGGTACTGAAATAGCCAACCACTTTTATTCAGGACACGGCAGCGTCAACAAGGTCTACTGGGGCAACTCCTACGAATTCTTCCACCACGTATCTATCGGCGTGGAAGCGGGATATATCTTCGGCCAGCTCAATCAGAAAGACATCATACAGGCCGGCAACGGCGCCACACAGGTCTCCACGACCAACGATATCAACCTGCAAAATCTGTACATGACCTATGGCATCCAGACCTACGGCAACATCGGCAGACACTGGCAGTGGGGCATCGGCGGCGTCTATTCTCCGCAGACAGACCTGCTGGCCTCCTACAACAAAAGCGTCCTGGACAACGACTCCGTCAGCCTCCAGAACAACGAGCTCATCCAGCGCTATCTCTCCCTGCCCCATAGCTATGGCGTCGGCCTCTCGCTGACCCATAACCAGAAATATACCTGGGTGGCCGACTACCGGTACCAGGACTGGAACGCCGTGCAGTCCAAGAACGTTTACCCCGGTCAGGACTATGCCATTGCCAGCAGCGAAAGAGGCAGCTTCGGCTTTGAGATATCAAAGAAAAAAGCGCTCTACAACAGCCGCGTTGAGCTCAGCTATTTTCAGTCGGGCGTCTACTACGGCAACTCCTACCTGCAGATCAATGGTCAGCAGATCAAAGACATGGGCGTCACCGCCGGCTTCGGGATCAACTCCCTCAAGACTCCGCTGGCTTACTCCATCACCTTTCAGTATGGCGTAAAAGGCACGACCAAGAACAACCTGATCCGCGAAAACTATTTTAACGTCACCTTCAACATCAACTACGGCTCGATCTGGTATACAAAAGGAAAGAAATTTGAGTAATACGTTTGACCTTCACGCTCCAATGCAGGGCTTCCCGATGATGGGAATGCTGAACTGTATTGTGGTGGAGGACAACACCAAGCAGTCCGCCCTTCTCAAGGACTATATTGCCAAAACACCCAAGCTCGCCTTCTCCGGTAAATGCGAATCGCCGGCCGAGGTCTTCCAGCTCGTCACCTCGCACCGGGCAGACATTATCTTCTGGGATATACGCCTGCTCGACAACAAGATCATGGTCAGGCTGAAAGAGGCCGGCTACTACCCTATCGTCATCTGCATCGCCGACAAGCAGGAACAGGAAGAAAAAGAGACCGAGATGGACGTCTTCAGCTATCTGCTCAGACCCCTATCGTTCGAGCGCTTCCTCTCCACGATGAATAAGATACGGGACTACCTCTCCACCACGATCTATATCCATCACCGCAACAACCGGTTCGTCTTCGTCAAATCGGAATACAAGATCATCAAGGTCCGATTTGAGGATATCCTCTTCTGCGAAGGCATGAAGGACTATACACAGATACACGTCCGGGGCCGCGCCGAACCGATACTGACACTCAACAACTTAAAATCCTTCTCCTTCAAGCTGCCCCCGGAAGAGTTCATCCGCGTACACCGATCCTTTATCGTCAGCCTCACACATATCGACTCCATCGCCCGTAACGAAATATACATCGGCAAAAAGATCATCCCCATAGGAGACAGCTTCAAAGACGATTTCTACCAGATCATCGAGTGGAACTCATAGGCCGCCGCCGCCACCCCATTGCCCGTATCAGCCACCCGCTGGCCGCCGTTCTAAAAATATTGTAACTTTGCAGCATGGAACCGCAGAACAGCCTACGGATAGCGATCCTCGACCTCTATGAAGGAGTACCCAACCAGGGGATGCGCTGTATCCGGGAATTAATAGCAGAATACGGCAGAACCCACGACCTGTCCATCCGGCTCGACGAATTCGAGGTCCGGCTGAACAAAAAAGTTCCCGATCTCTCCTACGATATCTATATCTCCAGCGGCGGCCCCGGCAGCCCGCTCGACAGCGAAGGCTCCGAATGGGAATCCGCCTACTTCGAATGGCTTAGCGAAGTCGAACGCTTCAACGCTACCGAGTCCATCCGCAAACAGGTGCTCTTTATCTGCCACTCCTTCCAGCTGGTATGTCGCCACTACGAAATTGCCCATGTCACCAACCGGAAGTCCACTGCCTTCGGCGTCTTCCCGGTGCATATGCTCGAAGGAGCACAGTCCGAACCTCTGTTCGCAGGCCTCCAGGACCCTTTCTATGCCGTCGACAGCCGCAGCTACCAGGTCATCCAGCCCAACCACGAGCGGCTCGAAGAAATGGGCGGCCGGATCCTGGCCATCGAAAAAGAAAGACCCCATGTCCCCCTCGAAAGAGCGATCATGGCCGTCCGCTTCAATGAGGCCATGGTCGGCACACAGTTCCATCCCGAAGCCGACGCATCAGGCATGAGCATGTACCTGCAGCGTGACGACCGTAAACATACCGTCATCGCCGAACACGGCGAAGCCAAATGGCAGAGCATGATCGAACAGCTCGACGACCCCGATAAGATCCGCTGGACCTATAGCCATATCATCCCCAATTTCCTCGACAGCGCAGTGATGACTTTGGCCCAAACCACGTAACTTTCGGCAAAAGAAGTTTGCATGGTACCAGCACTGCGGATCGCGTTCAACGAAACCTTTACTAGACAGCGCTACGCCAATTTCCTGACGGACCTCGACAGCCGCTATCCCGGCGCCATCGATTTCCGGCTCGCCGAAACACCCGTCTTCGTCCCCAAAGACCTCGCCTCGCAGCTGACAGAAGCCTGCGAGTCGATCGTCGACATCATCGTCGACCCCCGGTTCAAGGAATGGACAGACCGCGCCATCCCCCCGAACGAACGCGTCGCTAACGAGAACGATCACCCGCACTTCCTCGTCTTCGACTTCGGCATCTGCGAGGACGAGACTCGCGGCTATACCCCCCGCCTCATCGAAATGCAGGGCTTCGCCAGCCTCTATGGCTTCCAGGTTTACTACCCGGAGACCCTGCGCCGGCACTTCCCCATACCCGATAATTATAGCCAGTTCCTCAGCGGCTATGACCAGGATAGCTATCTCTCCCTTTTGAAGGAGACCATCCTCGGAACACACGCACCCGAGAACGTCATCCTCCTCGAAATAAAACCCGACGAGCAAAAGACAAGGGTCGACTTCTATTGCACCAGGGACTACCTGGGCATCCAGCCCGTATGCCTGACCGGGCTGATACAGGAAGGCAGACAATTATACTACATCCACCCCCAAACCGGCGCGAAGACCCTGATCAAACGGATCTACAACCGGCTCATCTTCGACGAGCTCAACGCCGTAAAAGATACCATGGGCCCGCACGTCGACATCCGACAGGACCTCGACGTCGAATGGGTGGCACACCCCAGCTGGTTCTATCGCGTCAGCAAATTCACCCTTCCTTTCATCCGCCATCCCTTCGTCCCGCCAACCTTCTTCCTTAATGATCTGAAGCAAATGCCGACAGACCTCGAGAACTATGTCCTCAAGCCGCTGTTCTCTTTTTCAGGACGAGGTGTGATCATCGACGTGAAGCCGGAAGACCTCGACGTCCCCGATCCGGAGAACTGGATACTCCAGAAAAAGGTCAGATACGCCGAAGCCATCCCAACCCCCGATGTCCCCGCCAAAGTTGAGATCCGGATGATGTACCTTTGGAAGGACGGCGCAAGCCGCCCGACACTCGCCATCAACCTGGCCCGGCTTAGCAAAGGAAAAATGATCGGCGTCAGCTATAATAAAGACCGGGAATGGGTCGGTGGAAGCGTCGGCTTCTTCGAACGATAAGAATCAAAATACATGGATCTTCAGCTCAAAGGAAAAACAGCCCTCGTCCTGGCCGCCAGCAAAGGCCTCGGTAAAGCCTGCGCCGGAATGCTCGCCCGGGAAGGCGCTAACGTCGTCATCGGCGCACGCAACAGAGATACACTGGAATCCGCCGCCGCAGAGATACGCGAACAGGCGAAAGACGTACAGGTGCTAGCTATCCCCATCGACGTCCAGAAAACCGAAGATGCGGCAGCCTTTATAAATACCGCCGCAAACCAGCTCGGCGCCATCGACATCCTCGTCAACAATGCCGGCGGTCCCCCATTTGGCAGATTCGAATCTTTTGACGAAGCGGCCTGGCAATCGGCCTTCGACCTCAATCTGCTGAGCTTTGTTCGTATGTGCCGCCTGGTGATCCCCCATATGCGCGCCACCGGCAGCGGCCGGATCATCAATATCATCAGCCTTTCCGTAAAGACCTATCTGGCGAACTCCGTCCTCTCCACCAGCATGCGCATGGGCGTGGTCGGTATGGCCAAGATGTTGTCCAACGAGCTGGCGCCCGATAATATCACCGTCAACAATGTAGCCCCCGGCCTCATCCTCACCGACAGAGTAAAAGATAGCCTGCCCACGGTGCAGCCCGGCGGCCCCAGCCTGGAAGAGCTGCTCGCCCAACGCGCAAAAGATATCCCGCTCGGCCGCATCGGCAAGCCGGAAGAGCTGGCCGCACTAGTGACCTTCCTCGCCAGTCCGCTGGCCGGATATATCACCGGTACGACCATCCAGGTGGACGGCGGCGCAGTAAAAGCTCCTTACTGATTCTCTACGAGCCCGCGTCCGCCGACCTCGTCGTCTCTTTTCTTGGTAACGATATTGATATGAACGGCCCAGTCGGCCAGCTGATAGATCAGCTCCAGCTCGACCTTCACGTCCCGGTACCGCCAGTCGCCCGTCATCAGCTTCAGCGTGCTGGTCGTAAACGCCGAGCCTTCCCTGGCAGGCTCCCAGTCGCCTTTGAGATAGATCACGCTCCCGTCAACCAGCGTGAGATGACATCCCTGTAATTTGCGGAAGAGCTCATGATAGGCTTTGGCAGCGGGCTCGAAGTCCTCTCCGCTAAGCATCTTCGCCTGCCAGCTCGCCGTCGTGTCATCTACGGAATGATACTTTGTCACGATGCACTGCTCCGCACCCGGCAGCTCGACGATCGATGCATAGTTCTCGAACTCACCCTCGGCAAGCACCAGCTCACCGGTAATATTTTTGAGATTAAAAGGGAGATCCTTCAGCACGGCGTCGATCGCGCCATCAAAGGACAATACCCGAACGCGACTACGCAACGTGGAATCTACGCGGGAAAGAGAGTCGGTCAGTCGCGCACTATCCGCCACGGTAAACTCCTTTAATACTACGGAGTCTTCGTGGGTCAACGGCGTTTGCGAAAATGCAAAAAAGGGGGCTCCTACGGCCACCATTAGGGTCATAAAAGGTTTCATTCAAAGGATTTGCAACAAGTGTACAATCTTTGCGGCTAAACTCCCACTACCCATTATCCACTTATCCACATTTCTGGTTACCTTCGAGGAAAAACAGGCATGCAGCACCTCAATGATATCCCCGTTAAGAACACGCTTCCGGGCTTCTACGGCAGAATGGTACACGGAGACTCTTCCTCCCTCGTTTTCTGGGAGATAAAACAAGGTGGGGTATCGCCCGAACATCATCACGTTCACGAACAGATCACCTATATCCTGGAAGGTCAGCTGGAAATGATCATCGGCGGTGAAAAATACCTGATGAACCCCGGCACCGTTCACGTCATTCCATCCAATGTCCCGCATTCGGCCGTGGCTATCACAGATTGTAAGATCATCGACAGCTTCGCACCTGCCCGGGACGACTACCGGTAAACTAATATGGCACACACCCACTCACACGATCATACCCACGAACACGACCACGATCACGACCACGGCTTCAGCCTTGGCCACCACCACCATCCTGTGGACCTGAAAGACGTCAACCAGGCCTTCGTCATCGGCATCGCGCTCAACTTCCTCTTCGTCATCATCGAGGCGATAGTAGGCCTGTCTATCCACTCCCTTTCCCTCCTCTCGGACGCCGGCCACAACCTCGCAGACGTTGCCAGCCTTTCCATGTCCCTGATCGCCATCCGTCTGCTAAAAATAAAACCCACCGAAAGATTTACCTACGGCTATAAGAAAACGACCATCCTCGTCGCCCTGCTCAACGCCGCCATCCTGCTGCTGTCCCTCGGCGCCATCGGCTACGAAGCCCTGCACCGGCTCATGGACCCCGAACCGCTGCCCGGCAAGACGATCAGCATCGTGGCAGCCATCGGCATCGCCATCAATGCCATCACCGCCCTCCTGTTCTTAAAAGGAAAAGACAAAGACCTCAATATCCGCAGCGCCTTCCTCCACCTGCTGTCGGACGCCATCGTCTCCGCCGCTCTCGTCATCGGCGGCATCATCATCTTCTACACCCACCTGTACTGGTTAGACGCAGCGCTCAGCCTCCTCGTCGCCATCGTCATCCTCTTCAGCACCTGGCAGCTGCTCCGCGACAGCCTCCGGCTCTCCCTCGACGCAGTCCCCGAAGGCATCGAGCTACGGAAAGTAAAAGAGCTCATAGACAAGATCAACGGAGTAAAAGACTTTCACCATATCCATATCTGGGCGCTCAGCACCACAGAGAACGCCCTGACGGCCCACCTGGTCGTCGACCGCAACTGCAACATGGATGAAGTGGAAAAATTGAAACACCGCATCAAGCACGAGCTCCTGCACCAGAACATCCAGCACGCCACGCTTGAAATAGAATTGGAGAACTCTCCATGTGACGAACCGGATTGCTAACCATCCTGGGCGCCGGCCAGCCTAGTTAACAAACCCCCAGAAAAATCCAAACCGGAGAACAAGCCCCGGCGAAGGATAGCCGGGCGCCACAAAATTATTATTGTACCATCCAAACCCATGCGGGCTGAACTTCATCGCATTGATATTCTCCGCCCGTATATAGGCCGTAAACCCGCGAACCCGGAAGTGCAGATACAAATTCACGTCCGGCAGCTTCTGTTTGATCGTCGAATCCTGCGTAAAGAACTGCCCCACCACCGGCGCATACCCATCCGCCTTATAAGGACTGATATACCGCAGCTCGACGCCAAAGGAAGTAAAGAGATTCCTGAAACCCAGACTCCCGTCATACCCCACCTGGTTCGTCGATAGCAGCAGCGGCACATGCACCGGTGAATTCCCCGCCGTCTGCTGCAGATAGGTCAGCGTCCTCCATTTCCAGTGCCTGTACAGCGTAAACTGTTTCCGAACGCTTATCTGCAACAGATTGAATACATCCGCCTGCGCGACCCGCGAATAGTTCGTGAAGAAAGCATAGTTCGTCATCAGGTAATAAGCCCCCGTCAGCGTCAGCTGATGCTGCGGCTGATCCAGGGAAGCAAAAAGATGCGTCGTATTTTCCTTTTTGATACCGCTCTTATAGGTCGTATCCAGGCGGAAAGCGCTCGCCCGGTCGAAGATGAATCCCGGCGTCCGGTTCGCATTCTCGAACCCCGCCTGGAAATACCCGACCTTCCGGGTGATCAGGCGACGCAGGGAGATATAGGCATTGTAGTCCCCCGAGTTCAGCCCGTTGAGATAAAGCCGGCCATAAGCCTCGATATCCCATTTCTGGTTGCGTGTCTTATTCCGGTATTCCCCATGCGCAAAAACATTCTGCGTATTGGTCCGGTGAATGGTTTTCGTTGTCTGACTGGTCAGCGATGAGTCAAAGGTCCCCTTCAGCAGCTCGAGCGTAGCGCCCAGCTTGATAAATTGCTGCGGGTTCTTCGAGTCGGGGAACTGATAAAGCGAAAAATCGTTGGAAAACACCTTCCACTGATCCTGCAGATAGACGCTATCCGTCACCGGCGAAGGCAGGGTCACCCCATAATTATTCGCGTAGTACACAGAATCCAGCGCATACGTCGGATTAGTGCTGAAATCAAAATACCGGTATTTATAGGTACTGTAGGAGATCGTATGCTCCGCCCTCAGCCGGGGATAGAACAACGGGATGACCGATGTGTCTGTAACGATGGAGTCCTTCTGACCCAGGTCATACTGCTGACGCATCATAAAGGTAGCCGTCGAATAGCGCGTACCGGTAGTGATCGGCGCAGAGAAGATATTTCCCGTCGCCTGCGACAGGCCATTGCCTAATTTCACCGGCAGCGTCGCCTGGTTCGCAAACTGGATGGAGTCCAGGTCCGAAGCATTCTGAATACCGCCATTCTCCGAAGCAGCCATCTTATTGCTGACCAGCACAAAAAAGTTCTGATATCGTTTGTTCTTCGCCTGATACCAGGTTCCGATCCGTATATTGGAATGGTTCGTATTCTGATTCTGAAAGATGCCCGGGGCATTGATCAGGCGATAATCAAAAGAGAAATTGAAATTAGGGCCCCTGTTCTGCGTATGAGAGACGCTCACCAGCTGCTCGCCCCTGGCCGCCAGCATATAACCCAGCTCCGTATAGGGTCGGGTCGTATTGAAGAACCGGGTGTCTTCTGCCCTGAAGGCATAGATATCGTAAGAATGCCAGCCCGGATCCCATCCCGACTGCATCCGCGGAGCAAATACCAGGTTTTTCGCCGGCGTCCCCATATTGCCCAGGTTGATCCAGGTTGCAGGCCGCGGCACCTTCCTGCCAAAATCCAGAATGGAGGAATCGAGCTTCAAAAGTCGGCTGGAATCGAGATAGCGATAGTTGATGGTAATGGTATCGGCCTTCCGGTGCTGCAGCGTATCGCCCTTGCCGCCCCCGCCGACACCCCCTATATTGCCAAAACGGCCAAGTGGATTCTGTGCGTCAACACGGGCACTCTGTGCGAGTAACAACAGGAATAGCAGCGCTTTTATAATTCGGCGTCCCTTCACTCCTAAAAAAATTCCGGTTAAATTACTCATTATAATTACAACTCCGCCACCAGACCCTTGAAAAGAGCTGTTAATTTCGGCTCAGCGGCAGCCGCCGCAGCCAGCACCTCGTCGTGCGTGATAATATTGTCCTCTTCCCGGATGCCCAGGTCCGTGATCACGCTGATAGCAAAAACGGCCATTCCGACATGTCTCGCCGCGATCACCTCCTGCACCGTGCTCATACCCACCGCATCCCCACCCGCAAGGTGTAAGAATTTATACTCGGCCCGGGTCTCGAAGGTCGGTCCCGTTACTCCGGCATAGACCCCTTCATGCAGATGGATATTCAGCCGGGCCGCAATAGCCTTCGCCTTTTGGATCAACGCCTTGCTATACGGCTCGCTCATATCGGGGAACCGTGGCCCCAGCTGGCTTTCGTTCTTGCCCAGCAGGGGATTAACGATAAAGAAGCTGATATGGTCGTGGATGATCATCAGGTCGCCCACATGGAACCGCGCGTTCATCCCCCCCGCCGCATTCGAAAGCAGCAGGGTCTCTACGCCCAGGAATTTTAATACTCTTATTGGAAAGACGACCTGGTCGGGAGAATAGCCTTCGTAGTAGTGAAAACGTCCCGAAAGGACGGCCACAGGCTGGCCGTTCAGCGTGCCGAAGATCAGTTTCCCCTGGTGCCCTTCTACCGTCGACACCGGGAAATGCGGTATATCGGTATAGGCTATCTCCTTCTCCGCGACGATCTCCTGCGCAAGATTCCCCAGACCGCTGCCCAGCACAATACCTATCCGGGGCTTGTGGGAATAAACCGTCCTGATAGAACGGACCGCCTCTTCTATCTGTTGTAGAATGCTTGTATTACCCATATGATTAGCTAAGGGCTTTGTTAACCAGCGCTGCCGCCTCGCTCAGGAGAATAGCAGACTGAACCTTGAGCCCGCTCTGGGTGATCAGCTGTTTGGCTTCGTCGGCGTTTGTACCCTGCAGACGAACGATGATCGGAACTTTGATATCTCCGATGGAATTATAGGCGTCGATCACCCCCTGGGCTACCCGGTCGCAACGAACGATGCCGCCAAAAATATTGATCAGGATAGCCTTTACTTTCGGGTCCTTCAGGATGATACGGAAACCGGCTTCTACCGTCATAGCATTGGCGGTGCCGCCTACGTCCAGGAAGTTGGCAGGCTCTCCGCCGCTGAGCTTGATCATGTCCATCGTAGCCATGGCCAGACCTGCGCCATTGACCATACAGCCTACGTTGCCATCCAGCTTTACGAAATTGAGGTTGTACTTGCCGGCTTCGACTTCGGTCGGGTCCTCCTCGCTGATATCCCGGAGGGCTTCCAGGTCCGGATGACGCATCAGGGAGTTGTCGTCCAGGTTCATTTTGCAGTCAACGGCAATGATCTTCTCGTCGCTGGTCTTGAACAGCGGGTTGATCTCCAGCATCGAGCAGTCCAGCCCGACATAGGCATTATAAAGATTGGTAACGAATCTGACGCAATTCTTGAGGGCTTCGCCGCTCAGCCCCAGGTTGAAGGCGATCTTACGCGCCTGGAAAGGCTGAAGGCCACCACCGGGATGTACCCACTCCTTGAAGATCCTGTCGGGTGTATTGTGCGCTACTTCTTCGATATCCATCCCGCCTTCCGTGCTGTACATGATGACGTTCTGCCCCTTGGCCCTGTCCAGCAGCACCGACAGATAGAATTCCTTCACCGGGTTAGCGCCGGGATAGTAGACGTCCTGCGCGATCAGGACCTTGTTGACCTTCTTCCCTGCAGGGCCGGTCTGTATCGTCACCAGCGTCCCGCCCAAAATATTGGAAGCAATTTGCTTGATCTCTTCTGCGCTCTTTCCAACTGCGACCCCTCTCTGCTCTGTTCCCTCTATCTTGCCCTTCCCACGGCCGCCTGCATGTATCTGGGCCTTCACCACCGCGAAGTTATTGCCGAACTGGACCTTGAGATTCTTGTACGCTTCTTCAGCGGCCCCGGCATTGTCTACGGGGATGCCTTCCTGTACGGGTACATTGTACTTTTTCAGTAGTTCTTTAGCCTGATATTCATGCAAGTTCATTGGAAGAAATTTGTGCGAATTTAGGGTAAAAAAAAATAGACCGGTTCAAAATAAAAGTACCCGGTCTATTTTTTCCATATATGTCCGGCAAAGGGACTTTGCCGGGGGGAACCGGGACAACGTCCCGGTCCATTTTATTAGTAACCCGGGTTTTGCATCAATTTCGGGTCCAGCAGCAGCGCCGTATTAGGAATAGGATATATACGTCGGTATACATCAGCATTCGTCTTAAATCCCCAGGCACCCTCGTATTTGCCATACCGGATCATATCGTTCCTGTGCCAGGTCTCCCAGGTGAACTCCCGGCAACGTTCATTATAGACCGAATCCAGCGTGATATTCGTCCAGACCGGCGAGGTCGTTCTGTTTGATCTTACCTGGTTAGCAAGTGACAATGCCGTCTGCCCCAGCGTGGCGGGCGCGCCCCGAAGAATAGCCTCGGCCTTCATCAGCAGGATATCGGAATATCGGAACACCGGGACATCGTTGTTCTGGTTCTTATTGGAGGTATTGATGGAGTCGGGGTAGAACTTGATATTGCGGTAGCCCATATTCCAGGCGACCTCGTCATTGCCCAGGTCAAAAAGGGCCGGGTTCGCCCCGCTGGTCGGGTCCGTGCGGAAATAGACGTCCGGCGTGAGGTTCAGCTGATAAGTATACGTGGTGCCCTTGTCGCTCCCCTGGTACGTCGCATCATACCCGCCCTTCGTCGTCTGCACCATGACCGGGTTGCCGTCGGGCCAGTACTGCAGCCCCGTGAGCCACTGCTTGTCGCGGATATCGTTTGGATCATAGAAATAGCCATAAAATGCCGGTAGGGTGCTTTCCGGTCCGCTGGGCTTGCTGACCTGCCAGCCCGAGCTCGCAGGATATGTGACATTGCCGACCGGATCGACGATGCTGCCGGCCCTGGACCCCGAATAGTGATACTGAACACCCTGGTTGCGGTTCAGGTCATACCGGGCGCGATAATTATACCCGTTGGTGCCCGGAAAAGGGATAGCATTGGGATCGTAGGGGATCGCGAAGATAAATTCCTTGAACGCCGGCCCGTTGTTGGGATAGAACTGTTTCAGATAAGTGCTCCTTGGCTCGACCGCATATTGCTTCCCGCCTCCGGCATTGATGACGCTGTCGCATGCCGCCACACAGTCTGCGTAGCGCGCCGTCCCTGTATAATATTCGGCATTGAGATACATCTTCGCAAGCAGCGCATAAGCCGTATATCGATTGGCCCGGCCATACATCGCCGCGCTGCCATCCGTCGTCAGATAAGGAAGCGCCGCCTTCAGATCGCTTTCGATAAAGTTGAACACCTGCGCACGCGGCACATTCGGATGCGCCGAAAAATCACCATACGCCGTATCCAGCGGAACATTCCCGTACAGATCCATCAGCATGAAATAAGCCATATCCCTGACGACCTTCAGCTCGGCAACACCCGCCTGTTTAAATGCCGCCGGCTGCGCCGACGCATTCAGCGTATAGCTATCCTGGTTGCAAATGCCGACCACCTGCGCCAGCCAGGACCAGCAGGTATTGGTCCAGCCATTGTCCGGCCCCCAGTCGTGCAGGTGAATATGATTATAGCCATTGGATGGATCATACCAGTTGCCGCCACGCGCCGGCAGGATCGCCTCATCGGTGCTGAGCGACTGCATGAACCAGTAGTCCAGTTCAAAATTACCCCGCAGCGCCCCATAGGCCGACCCGATAACGGACGTCAGCTGGCTCTGCGACTGGGGAAATACATCAGGCGTCAGCTCAGTAGTGATCGGCACCCCGACCTTCTGACAGGCGCCCAGGACCAGACCGACGACGACCGGCAGTAATATATAGTTGATAAGTTTTTTCATAATAATCCATTGTTTTTGACGAGCCCCTTCCGGGGCCTCACTAAAATGAAACATTCAGTCCAAGCAGGAACGTACGTGTCTTGGGATAGAAATTGTTATAGTCGACACCCGGCGCAATCCCGCCCTGGTTGATCTCCGGATCGATACCCTTATAGCCCGTGATCACAAAAAGATTGTTCACCGTCGCGTAAGCCCGGAAAGTCTTCACGTAAGGAGAGATTCCCCTGAAATTATACCCGAGCGTCGCATTGTCCAGCCGCAGATAGCTGCCACTTTCGATGAACCGGTCCGAGTAGAGGAACACATTCTTATCATTGATCGACTCATTCGCCGCATCCTTGAGAATATTAGTGGTATTGGCGCTACGGGTATTGAAGAGCTGGCTCCTCGTGACGTTGAAGATCTTATTCCCCACTACTCCGCGAATCGACAGGTTCAGGTCGAACCGCTGATACCGGAAGGTGTTGCTCCATCCATAGATCAGTCGGGGCTGCGCATCCCCTGCATAGTGATAGTTGGTCCCCGCCATGGTCGCCGCCGTATCAGGCTTGCCCGCCGTATTGGTGTACTCGGAAATGCCGTTGGCGGATTTCCCGCGGTATTGCAGGGTGTAGAACTGCCCCAGCGGCTTGCCCGGCTTCAACACTTCGACATGTACCCCCGACTGCCCAGTCCCATCCGGCTCCGCCACAGGGATAGAGTCTATCGCCGGGAACAAGGGGTTGTTCAGGCTAACGATCTTATTGACGTTGTGTGAAGCATTCAGCGTGCTCGTCCACGAGAAGTCCCCGCTGACGACCGGCGTCGCAGTCAGCATCAGCTCGATCCCCTTATTGTTAACTCCTCCCCCATTGGCATAGATCTGCTTGTTAAAGATCACAAACGGGTCCGCGGAATAGTTGAAGATCATCTTCGTCGTATTCTTATTGTAGACGTCCAAAGAACCGCTGACCCTGCCTTTCAGGATAGAGAAATCGACGCCGATATCGGTGGTAGCCGTCTGCTCCCACTGCAGATCGGGGTTGGTCGCCTGCACCGGCCCATAGGCATTCACCTGGCTGCCGTTGGAATAGAAGGTCCCGAGGAGACCGGAAAAGGTCTGTGCGGTATACGCATTAAATCCAAACGCGTTGCCCACGATGCCATAGCCACCCCTGATCTTCAGGTCGTCGAGCAGGCTTTGATGCTCCATGAATGACTCCTTGCTGATACGCCAGGCGGCGCTCACAGCCGGGAAATAACCCCACTGGTGATTGGCGCCAAAGACCGAGCTCCCATCCCGTCGCAGCGAAGCCTGTAGCAGGTACCTGTCCCGGTAACCATAGTTCACACGGGCATAGTCGGAGATAAGCCGCTTTTCCTGGTATTGCTGGTCCGGCCCGAAGGACAGATTGGGCCCGCTGACCGAGTACGGCGCGCTCAATGCAAAATTGTTATAGCCGATATTGTCTACCGGGAAGTTATAGGTATCCGACTGGAATCCGTTGTTGTCTACTTCATCTTGCCAGGAATACCCCAGCAGTGCCTTGATCGAGTGATCCCCGAAGTGGCGGTCCCAGCTGACAAAGGTTTCCAGCAGCTTGCTGTTGTTCTCGTAGTAGCTGCGGTACGCCTGACCGTTAGGCCCGAAGGTCTGCGCCGCACGTCCGCCCAGTCCCGGGTCGGGGTTATTGTACATGTTGTTGTAGTTGCTGGTGAAATACGAATCATAGTATTCCCCATGCAGCGTGGGATAGTGCTGATACGAAAGGTTGAGGTCATAGGTCAGCCCGAAAGGCAGCTTCACCTCGGTATTGAAACTCCCGACGAGGTTGTTGTACTTGTCGTTCATCTGGCTGTGATTCATCATCGCCACCGGGTTGTAATAGCCCCCCGTCCCCTTGTTCTCGAAAAACGAACCGTCGGGATTCTTTACGGGCGAAACCGGTAGAAAATGCGCAGCCTGCAGCAGTATGACACCGAGATAGGGCACCTGGTTGGCGCTACTGTTGGAATTGGTCACGTTCAGGCTGAATTTCACCTTGTCGTTAAAAGCGTACTGATCGATCGCCAGCCTGCCGATGACACGCGTCAGGTCCGTGTTCTTTATGATACCTTCTTTCCTGGCATAGTTGACGCTCGCGCTATAGGTCGTATGCTCGCTGCCGCCGGAGATAGAGAGATTGTGATTGGTGGATACTGCGGTACTCCGCTCGATGGCCTTTTGCCAGTCCGTGTTAGCGCCCTTGTCATCTACCGGGGCAAACGCCATATTGTTCTTTGCGAGCAGGGCCCTCAGCCCTGGAGCATTCATGACTTCCACGCGGCTGCTCACCCGCTCGGCCCCGGCATATCCGTTATAGACCACCTGCGCCTGTCCTTTCTTGCCTCTCTTTGTCGTGATCATGATCAGACCATTGGCGGCCCTGTTACCATAGATCGCCGTCGCTGCAGCATCTTTCAATACATCGATGGACGCGATGTCATCCGGAGCGACCAATGATATATCTGCACCCGGAACCCCGTCGATCACATAAAAAGGAGCGCCGGGACTAAGTATGGTAGAGGCGCCGCGCAAGATGACCGCGGCCGGCTTGTTGGGATCGCCGCTGGCCGTGATATTGAGGCCGGGCACTTTGCCCTGCAGCAGCTGGCCTACATCCGTTATCGCTCCTTTGTTGAGGTCTTCGGCTTTTACGCTGCTGATCGCGCTGCTGAGGTCCCTCCTGCTGGCGCGCGCATAGCCCACCACCACCATATCCCCCAGACTTTGGGTGGAGGTGTGCAGAACAAGGCTCACCGACAGGCGGCCCGCCAGCCGCAATTCCTGCGCCTGAAAACCAACAGAGCTGAATACAAGCACCGCATCTTCCTTCACCCCGGGCATATTGAATACTCCGTCGGCATCCGTGGTAACGCCACCCGGCGCGCCTTTTACCATGATCGTGACGCCGGCGAGCGGCATACCCTTTTCATCCGTGACCTTGCCCGTGACATTGATCGTAGGCGGGGCCATGACCGGGGCGTTTTCCTTCAGCCGGACCGCGATCGTCTTGTCCACGATCGTATAGGACAGGGGCTGCCCGCTGAACAGGCTGTCTAGTACAGAGGAAAGATCCTGGTCCTTTACCCGAAGCGTGACCTTTCTGGCATACTGCAGGATATCCAGCTTGTACCAGAATACGTAGCCCGTCTGCGCCTTGATCTCCCGGAATACAGTTGTAAGTGACTGCTGCCTGACAGAGAGATTGACTTTCTGCGAATAACCCACCGCGCTAACCTGCAGGCAGGCGACAGTCAGCAGGACTATGGTCATTCTCATGATGAGGAAAAATTTGTTTTTTGACAGCTGCTTCCACCTCCCGTGAGGAGAGTTTTTTGCAGGACGATACAAATGCATAGATTTGCAGTGTTTGGGTTTAATACATCGATAATCTTGTTGCTAACGGTTTCGGTACTACCCAGGCATACCCCGGGAGCGGTCTCAAGCGCTTCCGGTTTTTTTATGGGTAATACGGCCAAATGGCTAAGGCGCTTTATCCATATATAAAATGATCTTTTTTCCTTCGACGGCAAAGTGTAAACCGCTCGCCTCCAACACCTTCAATATCTTAGAGGCGTTGACATTCCGGTACATCTCGCCCTGGAAACGGTCCTTCGGAACCCCATCCTTATACAGCACCTCCACGTCGTACCAGCGCGCCAGCTGACGCATCACCTGCTCGATACCCGCATCCCGGAACATAAACATCCCGTCCTTCCAGGCTACAGCCGCTTCCGTGTCGGCGGCAGCGACGACCAGCTCTTCATCCCTGCCAAGCGAGGCCTGCTGCCCCGGCCTGATCAGGACACTATGATCTCGCTTCTTTACCCGTACCGAACCCTCCAGCAGCGTCGTACGGATCGCCGGCTCTTCGTCATAGTCCATAATATTGAAATGAGTACCGAGCACCTCTACTTCCATCTCACCCACCTTCACACGAAAGGGCTTCTTTGCGTCGGCTATGATCTCGAAATACGCCTCTCCTTTCAGCTCGACCACGCGTTCGTCGCCGACAAAACGGGTCGGATAACGCAGGGTCGTAGCCGCATTCAGCCACACCTTGCTGCCATCGGGCAGCTGCAGCTGAAACTGACCTCCCCGGGGAGTGGTAAGACGATTATACTGTACATCGGTCGCGCCGCTCTGGCTATAGATCAGCTGTTCGTTCCTGCTCTTGATCAGCTGCGCGCCGCCCTGTTGCGCCACGACTCCATTGTGCGCTGCGTCGAGGTCGATCGTGTTCCCGTCCCCTAACGTAAGTATGGCCTTATTGCTACCTGGCGCGAGATCATGCGCAACGACTGTATTCATATCATGCCGAGCCGTCCTCTTAATATAAAACAGGTATCCGGCCCCAACAATCGTTAATAATATAGCTGCGGCAATCATCCAGCGGAATTTCATTGGACGCGCCTGGGGCTCGTTTTCCCGCAGCTCCAGTATATTCCTAAAAAGCGGTTCCCAATCGGCCTCATCATAATTGCTATCAGGCGACGCCTGACCGATGATCTCTTCCAGGACCGCTTGCACTTCGTGCGAAACCGACTCATGATTGACCAGAGTCATCAACTCTTCATATTCCGCCGGCGTTATACAATTATCCAGGTATTGTTTCAGCAGATAGGACAGACGTTCCTTTGACATATCCCTTCAAGACGGCCAAAAGAAAAAGAAGGACTATGGACGGTGAGAAAATATTTGGCGGAGACCAGCTTCCAAAAAAATAAGCGCGGGTATTATATTTCCAATATGTAAACGTATGCTCTTTAACGCCTTTACCAGCTGGTTCTTGACCGTGTTGTTCGAAAGCCCCAGCGTGGAAGCGATCTCGGGAATCCGCATCAGCTCTTCCCTGCTCATACGATAAATATCTCTGCAGGCCTTCGGCAGACGGTCGACAGCATCCTGTATCTGCTGCTCCGTCTCGCGGCAGGACAGACCCTGCTCGGGAGAAGGCGCCAGCTCCGGCGTCATTGGCCTGACCACAGCAAGCAGCTTCTCTTCTTTGGCCAGACCACGCAGATAGTTCATCGATTCATTGGAAACGATACGAATGAGATAGGCCTTCGGATCATCGGCCATCGCCAGCTTGTCCCGGTTGAGCCAGACCTTGAGGAACACTTCCTGCAACACTTCTTCGGCAGCCTGGGAAGACCGCGTCAGCTTTAGGACAAAAGGTTGCAGTATTTTGTTGTAGTGATGGAACAGCTGCCGGAAAGCCTTTTCATCTCCTCCCGCCATCTGCCGGAAGAGTGCTTTTTCGTCGTGCATTGCGTAAAATTAGAAAAAACACCTACGCAAGCTAATGGCCCGGACGACTATTAATAATAAGATAATCCTTCTCCTTAAATCGATTTTCTTCGGCTTAGATCGATTCTCTCGGCACAAGATCCGCGTGCAGCTGCACGGGCTCATTCTCCTGCGCCACTTCCTCGCTTGAATGTTTTAGCCGTTCGATCAGCGCCGCCATCGCCTTCTGACCTATCTCCTCGACAGGCTGACGAATGACCGAGATCGTAGGTGTATACAGCCGGAATATATCATTGTCGTCAAAACAAAGTACGGCCAGCTGTTCAGGAACCTTGATGTTTAATTTTTTGATCACTTCAATTCCCAGCACACCCAGGTAGTTTGTCAGGAAGAAAACCGCATCCACCGAATCACCGGCGCCCGACAGGACAGACTCTATCTCCTGCAAGGCCGCTTCTTTGCTGCTGCTATACGGAATGACCTTTACCTGGTGTCCTTCGCTGCTGATACCGTGTTTCTTTAACATATCGCAATAGCCGCGGACACGGTCTTTCATATGCGCCATCTCTGATTCGATAGTGACCAGCGCGATCTTGCGGTAGCCCTTACCGATAAGGTATTCGGTACCCCTTGCCACGCCTTCGAAATTGTCGACGAGCACCGCGGGTATCTCGCCGTGCTGCGGGAAATACCGGTCGATCAGTATGACAGGCTTGTTCTCCGCCTGCAGCTTACGGATCTCATCCGCCAGGTTTAGTGTCGGAGTAATGATGTATCCATCCACCTGCCGCTGCGACAGCATATTGATCAGCTCGCGCGCCTTCTCTTCGTCATTGTCGGTGCTGCAGTAGACGACCTTGTAGTCGTACTTCTTGGCTTCATCCTCGATGGTCTTCGCTAACGTAGCAAAAAATGCATTGGAGATGTTTTCCACGATGAGGCCGATCGTCTTTGTCTTACCGGTACGAAGACCACGAGCCAGCTGATTGGGACGATAACCCATCTCGCGGGCGACGTTCTCTACCTTTTCTATCACCTCGCGGCTTATGCGCATTTTTACCGCCTTGTCGTTCATTACGAAGCTGACTGTGGAGACAGAGACACCCGCTTTACGGGCGATGTCGCTGATGGAGACTTTCTTCATTACTGTGTATTGGACTATAAAGATAAGAACTAAATCGTTTTAGCCCATGTCTCTCAGATAATTTTTAGTATTATTAGGGACCACTCCCCAAAACTGCTCGAACTGCTCATGAAGAACCCTCTTACAGCAATTCTGCTATTCTTTGGCGCCTCAGCGCTGGCCCAAAGAACCGGTCCCATTTCCACAGTACTGGTGCCTTCAACCCCTGGCCAGTCCATCGCTATACGTATCGTCAACGATAGCGGCCTGAGGGACTATACAAATATAACCCTGAATTGGGAATTAATGGCCAACGGCCTGGCCCGCCAAAAAGGAAAACTCGCCGCCCTGCCCATACCCCCCAAAAAACCAGCCCTGATCCACCTACCTGTTCGGGTCGCCCCGGGTGCCGCCGAAGAGCTTTACCTCAACCTCCATTATTATTATCGCAAACAACCCCTCTCCGAAGGCCACTTCCTCCTCCACCCCTGGACCGGCAGCCAGCTATCCGTCAAACCCAACGGCGACCTGACCTACACCGACTCCAACGGCCTGTTCACCATCCAGTCGCCCTCCTTCCTCCTCCGCTTTGACAAGCAGACCGGCTGGCTTCAGGACTATACCGTCGGGAACTGCCTGCTCGTAGAAGATACTCCGGCCTGCAAAAGCCGCCTGTGGGCAGACTCGATCGCCGTTCCCCATCTCCAATTATTCTCGACCAGCACGGGCAGCCAGCTCGTTATCGTCCGGACCGAATATACCCTCCCGGAAACATCCAGCCTCCTCCACCTCAGCTACACGGTCAACGCAGCCGGCGAGATCCTGGTCGAACAGTCCCTGACGACCGACACCTCCAAACAAGGCCAGCCCCTCCCCTGTTTCGGAATGTACTGGCGACTACCCCCCGGCTTCGATTCTTTATCAGCCTACGGCCAGCAACCCAACAATCCTGCACCGTCCTGCTATCGCTTAGGGATTACCGGGAACAGCACCTTAGACAGCGTCCGCTGGTTGTCCATCACCCGGCCCGACGGAAAAGGCCTCCGGCTCACAGCAGACAGCACGCTCCTCACGATCCATATCAACCCCTCCTCTCCCCGTGTCTTCATCGACGCACCGGCCCGCAACAACCAGCTGCCCTACGCCGACTACCGCTATGCCTACAGGATTTCACCCACACCCACGCCAAACTCCACACAGCAACAACGACCGGCGCGCTAAATCGTTTTCAGATTTCTCTCCCCCTCTCCGGATTACACTCACTCTCCTTTTCTCAAATTGAGTATGGAATACACAAAAGTTTTTTCACAAAAAATGCACGTTTTCATGGTAGTTCAAACGCTTTTTTCTGTACCTTCACTTACACAGAATTTAAGTCATTTTTATCTGCCCCTGTCGAAGATTAGCTTGCATGGAAGATGTGTTATAAACGATTCTAATTATTTCATTCTCTAACACCTCATCAGATGAAGCCCAATGTCGTCCAGGTAATTGTCCCCTCCGTCAGCTCTCAGTTGACCAGTTTGCCAGCCTCTGCCAAAATTGTCAGACATCCCCGCTCGAAAAAAGCTAAAGAAGACCAGGCTTCATCAACGCCTCCCCCTTCCGAAGAAATGATCCAGCGACTGAACGCTATGGCCAAACAGTATCCGTTCTGCGTGTCGCACAGGACGAACAGCCACAGCCGTCTCCTGTAACCCGGATTCAACCCTCTCCTTTTCCACCTGCCCCAGCAGGGGCCCTATTTCTCCACTCCTCAACGCTGCTTTGCAATCGATATAAATTCGGACCACCCCGAAAAAGGCGGGTCCCGGATCACCCTACGCTTGCTCGGGTAAAACCTTGGAGTTTAAAATAACCTCGAGTTTACACCCCTTTCCCGGCGCCGAATCGATCTCTACCCTTCCATTATACAGCTCGGCCCGGCTCATGATATTCGAAAGCCCCACCCCCTTCCGCCGCATCCGGGTGTCAAATCCCTTCCCGTCATCCGTCACCCGCAACCGGATCTGCTCCTTCACCATATTCAGCTCCAACAACACCGAGCTCGCCTGAGCATGCTTCAGGATATTGTTCAGCTGCTCCTGGATGATCCGGTAGACATTGATCTTCTGCTCCGGCTGGAGCGACTGCTCATCCATCCCCGAGAGGATCAGCCGGATCTTCATCTTCCCTACCATCTGGATGCTCCGGATAAGCTCCTTGATCGACTGTATCAGCCCCAGGTCATTCAGACTGGGCGTTATCAGCTCGTGCGAAAGCTTGCGGATCTCCTCGATAGCCATGGAAATATTCTTCCGGCTCTTCGCCAGCAGCTCAAACCTCGGCTCGCGCTCCTCGATAGCCACGTCCAGGTAAAGCTTGGAGGTCGCCAGTATCTGGTTGATATTGTCGTGCAGCTCCTGGCCCAGCTCGAATCGCTCCCGCTCCTGGGCGCCAAGCACCACTTCCGTGATCTGCTGCTGCTTCAGCTTTTGCTGAAGGGCCAGTTCCTTCTCCAGCCGGATACGCTCAGTCACGTCATTGATGATGACCTGCATGCCCGGCTTCCCGAAATAGTCGATCAGATGCGAACTGATCTCGACGATCATCATATCCCCTCCCTTCCTGTGATGATGCCACAGCTTTATGGCTCCGGACTGCAGATCGGACACAGTCCGCAGATTGTCCATGAACATATCCGCCTCACCCGGAGAATGGATATCCCTCATCGTTAGCTGATAAAACTCGTTCTTGTCGAATCCATACTTCTCTACCGCCGCATCGTTCACCTCCATGATCTGCAGCGTATCCAGGTCAAATATCCACGTAGGGAAGGGATTCTTATAAAAGATCTGCCGGTACTTCTCCTCTGAGGCCCGGATGGTAGCCTCCGACCTTTTCCTCTCCGTTATATCCTGGATGGCGCCGATCATACGTATGGGTCGCTGGTCGGCCGACAAGATCAGATGCCCACGGTTATGCACATGGGCATACTCGCCGTTGCTGCGCCGGACCCGGTATTCGTCCTCCCACTTGCTCGCCCCCCCTTCCCTGATCAGTTTCCACCGCTTTGTCATCACCCTCTCCCTGTCGTCAGGATGAATGATCTCCTCCAGGAACCCATCCGGAGTGTAGGCATCCACGATATCATAGCCGAACAGCACCTTGTAGTTGTCACCAACCATGAATACCTTATTGCTGAGGATATCCCAGTCCCAGATAGCGTCATTCGTGGCTTTCACGACCGTGTTAAAACGCTCATTGCTCAATCGTAGATTTTCTAACGTACGTTTACGCTCCATACTATACTGTATGGCCTTCGCCAGCAACCCCTCTGTTAACTCTCCTTTAACAAGATAGTCCTGAGCTCCCTCCTTAATCGCCTCCAGCGCAATATTCGTGTCCGACATCCCGGTGAGAATGATCACCGGTATCCGCTGGACCACCGGCTTCAGATGAATAAAGGAGTGAATGCCAAAACTATCCGGCAGTGTGAGATCGAGCAGAACTACATGAATGGTATGCCTTTCCAGTAAGGCGTAGGCTTCGTGGATATGATCCGTGGAATACAGCTGTTTGATATCCAGACCCGAGGATTTCAGCATATGCTCGAGCAGGAATAAGTCGCTGGAATTATCCTCGACAGTTAGGATGGTAATACCGGTTCTCTTTTGCATCTGGTATTGATTTGGGAGTTTTCCCGATCCTGGGATTCCTATTTTAGGCACTAATCACCACCTTATCCGGAAAAAAAATCCCCGCTTGAGGCGGGGATGCACTAATCAAATACCATAACCATTAAACCTTATCCTATTAGACCATGAATGTACTTCTTTTTCTATTCACCAACAAAAATCTTCTGTGGTCATTTTTAAAGGACTAGAGATAACCCCTAGGGTAAACCCTTACTAAGCCTTTAGTACTAAACCTAGCATACCCCCCTCTAAAAAATGGCTATGTAAATTATTCATTATCAATAATTTTCTTTTAAGCGTACCCCTTCGTAGCAATTAGATTCCCTGCAATCCGGCCGCAGACGCCAACCCGCCCGGTTTTCGCCACTTTCTCTCACTCTTCGCACCCCAATGACCACCCCGGCAACCTTCCCAATGCCGCCAGCGGGCAGCGCTTCTTCGGGGGTCTGGCCCCTGGGGTCATTCTTTTTTCACGTCTACCTGTAATCGATTCCATTTGCGGACGGTCCGCACCGCACCGGCCTGCCGGCGCAAAATGCACGGCCTACGCCGCCCCAAAAGTGAAGCCGAAGCTGCTTCCTTCCCCAAGGCGGCTGGTCACCCAAATATGCCCTCCCTGCGCCTCTATGAACTCCTTCGATATTGACAGCCCCAACCCCGTCCCATTGCGGTCATGGGTCCCCGGGACCTTGAAATACCGGTCGAAGATCCGGGGCAGGTACTTCTCATCGATGCCCCGGCCCTGGTCCTTTACGATAAACTCGACCTTATTGCTTTCCCGGAACGCGGTCACCTCGATACCCGAGTCCTCCGGCGAATATTTGATGGCGTTGGTAAGGAAATTGATCAGCACCCACGAGGTCTTTTCCAGGTCAGCCTGGATAAAAGGCAGATTTTCGGCTACCCTCGTCTGTATCTGGATATGCTTCTGCTGGGCCTGGAACTGTACCGCCTGCACGGCCTGATCGACGATGGTCAGGGGACTGGCAGGCTGCAGCTTGAGCTGGATATTCCCCGTCTCGACCTGGGACATGTTCAGCAGCTCCCCGGTGATCTTCAGCAATCGGTCCGAATCATCCGTTATGCTGCGGATCAGCTCCTGCTGTTCGATATTCAGGGGACCGACCCTGTTATCCGTGAGCAGGCGGGCGCTCATCTTGATAGAAGAAATAGGGGTCTTCAGCTCATGGCTGACCGTTGCGATAAAATTAGTTTTTGCCTCATTGAGCTCGTGGAAGGGAGTGATATTGCGCAGGACGATCACCTGTCCGATGATGGTCTCCTTGTTGGTGACATCCAGCACGTCCTTGCTGAAATAGCTTTCCTTATTGTCGGCATAGATCTTCAGCTCCTTCTTATCGGGACTCTCCTGCAGCAGGGTCCGCATCAGGTCATTGGTAAGCGCGACGTCGGGGGCGTACTTCCCCGTGATATCCCCTTCCTTCAGCCCCAGCAGCTTTTCCGCCACAGCATTGAGAAAGAGGATATTCTTCTTCTCGTCCAGACCGACGATCCCGTCCCGCATCTGGTTGATGACCGTCTCGATCCGGCTCTTCTCGAACTGCATCTGCGCCAGGTTGCTGTTCTCGTATTCGTCCAATTTCTCCGCCATGGTGTTGAAGGCTCCCGCCAGGTCGCCGAACTCATCTTCCTGTTTCAGATAGATCCGCTTCTTGTAGTTCTTCTCCGCAATGGCCTGAATACCCTCCGAAAGGCTCCTGATCGGGTCCGAGATGATCCCGGGCAGGTTAAAGATAAAAGTAAAGGACACCAGGGTGAGAATAGTGAACAGCACGGTCAGGATATTCTTCGCGTTTTCCGCCGTCTGCTGGGCAATGCCATTCTTCCGGACGATGGCCATCTCGTTCAGGTCTATGATCTTGTTGATGCTTCGCCGGATATCCGCGTAATTGCTGGCATCCGACGGATCAGCCACCAGCTCGTTGAAATTCCTCGTCAGGTCGTCTGTCGCCTCCTTCTCCCCTACTTCCGTAACGTTCTTCTGCTGTTTCTCCAGGTTCTCCCGGAAGACGGCAAGCGCATTCTTGTCGATCGGCAGGTCTTCCAAAGCCTGTAACATCTTGTTACAATAGACCAGCGATTCGTGGTTGTTCTGCAATACCAGGCGTCCTTCGTTGCTGAGCCGGTTGATATAGAACAGCCCCAGCACCCCGAAGAGCACGATCACGATAAATAAAAAGACCAGACCGATGGATAATTTCGTTTTTAGTCGAATGCTCATAATTTTTCGTCCAGTTCCTATGATAATATAACGACATCTATGTCAGAGGCCGCCATTCTCTGTAGCAGCTGATTGAATACCGCCGTGCTCACGATCACATTATACAGGGTCAGATGCGGCTTGCCGATGCAGATGGTCGTAACGGCATGCTTCTCTGCAACCTCCATGATCCCTCTGGCGATATTCGCCTGTTTTATCTTGATCACCTCCGCCCCCAGCTCGGTCGCCAGCTTAAAGTTATTAATTAAATGCCGTTGTGCCGCCAGCCCGATCTTATCCCCATCCTCCTTTGGCGTCTGGACATAGAGCAGGAACCATCGGGAATGGTAATACGTCGCCAGCCGGGCCGTCTTGCGGATCACCTTCTTCGCCGTCTCGTGGTTGCTGCTGATGCAGGCCAGGAACCGCTCTGTACGCAGGTGGTTCCCCCTGGGCAGCTCGGTCTCGATCTTCCTTTCCACCTGGCTGGCCACTTCTTTCAGCGCCAGCTCGCGCAGCTGGAGGATCTTCTCCGGCTGAAAGAAATTCTGCAAGGCGAGGGCGATCTTATCGGCAGTGTAGATCTTCCCTTCTTTCAACCGCGTCACCAGCTCATCCGCCGTCAGGTCGATATTGACGACCTCGTCCGCCTCCTTCAGCACGCTGTCCGGGACTCTCTCCGCTACTTCCACACCCGTGATATTCCGTATCTCCTCGTTCAGGCTTTCGATATGCTGGATATTGATGGCGCTGATCACATTGATCCCCGCATCAAGAATGTCCATCACGTCCTGCCACCGTTTTTCGTTCTTGCTGCCCTCGATATTCGTATGTGCCAGCTCGTCGATGACCACCACCTCGGGATGCAGATTGATGACGGCCTGTACATCCAGTTCGTCCAGCTCTTTCCCCTTATAAAAAAGTTTGCGCCTTGGCAGGACCGGCAGGCCCTGCAGCTGCAGCTCGGTCTCTTTGCGGTTATGCGTTTCCACGTAGCCGATCTTTACGTCGACCCCGTTGCGCAGCAGGGTTTGCGCCTCCTGAAGCATACGGAATGTCTTCCCCACCCCGGCGCTCATGCCGATGTATATCTTGAACTTCCCCCGCCTCGACTGACGGATCAGCTCCAGAAAATGCTGTACGCTTTCGTCTTTATCGGCCATCCAAAGCAACGTTTAGTTTTAGCACATTGACCTTTGCAGGTCCAAACATCCCCAGCAGGGGTCTCTCTGTACAACGGTCAACCAATTGATTTAGTTGTTCCTCGTTCATATTCCTGGCCTTTGCCACCCTTTTCACCTGCACCCTGGCTCCTGCCGGGGAAATATCAGGGTCAAGACCACTACCCGAATACGTCACCAGTTCAGCCGGAATATCTTCCTTCTTCACGCCCGGATTATGCACCAGGAAGCTGTCGATATGCGCCTGGACATCCTTCAGATAGTCGGGGTTGGACGGCCCTTTGTTGCTGCCGGCGCTGCCCGCGGCATTATAGTTCACGGCCGAAGGACGGCTCCAGAAATACCTGTCCCTGGTGAAAGCCTGCCCCTCCAGCGAGTATCCTACTACCTTGCCGCCAAGGGCGAGAGTCTCTCCTTCTCCTTTGTTGGGGGCCAGTTGTGCAATGCCTAGAATAACGATAGTATAAATCCCGCAAAAAAAGACCACACAAACCGCCGTTAGCCTCAGTGCGGGTACAATATGCTGTTTCATAGTCAAACTCATTAAATTATTTTAGAACCAAATGGATACCACCAGGTCGATCAATTTTATCCCGATGAACGGAACGATCACACCCCCAACGCCATAGATAAGCAAGTTCCTTCTCAACAAAGCGCTTGCTCCTATCGGTTTGTAAGCGATCCCCCTCAATGCCAGCGGTATCAGCAGGGGTATGATGATCGCATTAAAGATCACAGCCGAAAGGATGGCGCTTTCCGGGCTGTGCAGCTGCATAACATTCAATGCCCTAAGACCGGGAATGGAAGCGATGAAAAGCGCCGGCACGATCGCAAAATACTTGGCGACGTCATTGGCGATGGAGAAGGTCGTCAGCGTGCCCCTCGTCATCAGCAGCTGTTTCCCGATCTCGACGATCTCGATGAGCTTGGTAGGGTCGTTGTCCAGGTCCACCATATTACCGGCCTCCTTAGCCGCCTGCGTACCGCTGTTCATCGCCACGCCAACGTCGGCCTGCGCCAGCGCGGGAGCGTCGTTCGTGCCGTCTCCCATCATCGCCACCAGTTTGCCGCCCTGTTGCTCTTTGCGGATATAGTGCATCTTGTCTTCCGGTTTGGCCTCGGCAATATAGTCATCTACACCTGCTTTCTCGGCGATATATTTTGCCGTCAGCGGGTTGTCGCCGGTGACCATCACCGTCTTTACACCCATCTTTCGCAGGCGCTCGAAACGCTCCTGTATACCCGGCTTGATGATGTCCTGGAGCTCGATGACACCCAGGGCCTGTCCGTTACGGCTGACGGCCAGCGGGGTCCCTCCGTTGGAGGCGACCTCCTTTACTTTATTCTCCATTTCCACCGGGAAAATATTCCCTTCACGGGTAACGATCCTTTTTATTGCGTCAGCAGCCCCTTTGCGGATGCGCTGTACGCCGTCGAGGTCTATGCCACTGCACCGGGTTTCGGCAGTAAAGGCCACGAAACGGGCGTCTTTTAAGGCATAGGTATGCGGATTCGCTTTTGCCAGCTCGACGATCGACTTGCCTTCCGGTGTTTCGTCAGCCAGCGAGGCGAGCACACAGGCCTCTATAAAATCACCTTCGTCTACCCCATTTGCCGGCCAGAAATTGGTCGCCTTCCTGTTTCCGATGGTAATGGTCCCCGTCTTGTCCAGCAGCAGCGTGTCGAGGTCTCCGGCTGTCTCGACAGCTTTACCGCTCTTAGTGATCACATTTGCCCGGAGAGCCCGGTCCATGCCTGCAATTCCAATGGCACTGAGCAATCCTCCGATCGTGGTGGGGATGAGACAGACGAACAATGAAATAAAGGCTGCGATAGTGATAGGCGTATTGGAATAGTCTCCGAATGGCTTCAGCGTGACACACACGATCACGAAGATCAGCGTGAATCCCGCCAGCAGGATCGTCAATGCGATCTCATTAGGCGTCTTCTGCCTGCTGGCTCCTTCTACAAGGGCGATCATCTTATCCAGAAAGCTCTCTCCCGGTTCCGTCGTAACTCTAACCTTGATCCGGTCACTGAGTACCTTGGTACCGCCGGTTACCGACGACTTGTCTCCGCCCGCTTCCCGTATAACAGGAGCAGACTCGCCGGTGATGGCGCTTTCATCGACTGTAGCCAGCCCTTCGATGATCTCGCCGTCCATCGCTATAATATCTCCGGCCTCTGCGACAAAGACGTCTCCCTTTCTAAGCTGTGAGGACGGGACTACTCTTATTTCACCCACAAATATCTCTCCGACCGCAAATACCTTTTTTGCAGGCGTGTCCTCTCTCGTCTTCCGCAAGCTATCTGCCTGTGCCTTTCCCCGCGCCTCGGCGATGGCTTCAGCAAAATTGGCAAACAGCAGGGTAAATAATAAAATAACAAAGATCAGTGCGTTGTAGACGAGGTTGCCCTGGCTTTTCTCTCCGGCTACGATCCAGAGGCATACGCCTAACATGATGACCGTCCCTATCTCCACAGTGAACATGACAGGGTTACGGAACAGGACCACAGGATTCAGCTTTACGAAGGACTGCTTCAGCGCCTCCCTGACAAGCCTGGGCTCGAATAATTTATTACCGGTATTATGTTTAGTCATTTTGTTCAGTTTATGCTATTTCATGCTGAAAAATTCCGCTATCGGACCCAGCGCGAGCGCGGGGAAAAAAGACAAGGCCGCCACAATGATGATCACCGCAAAGGTCATCAGACCGAATGTGCTCGTATCCGTTTTCAGCGTGCCGGCACTCTCGGGGATATATTTCTTCTTTGCGAGGATACCTGCAATAGCTACAGGCCCGATTATGGGCAGAAACCGGGAAAGGAGCATCACGATACCGCAGGTGATATTCCAGAATGGTACGCCGTCCCCCAGCCCTTCAAAACCCGACCCGTTGTTGGCCGAAGATGAGGTATACTCGTACAGCATTTCTGAAAAACCATGATAGCCCGGGTTGTTCAGCCAGCCGGCGTAGGTCTTCGGATCGTGCGCATACAACCAGGACGACAGGGCCGTAAAGGAGAGGATCAGCAGGGTATGCAGCAGCGCGATTATCGTCGCGATCTTCATTTCTTTTGCTTCGATCTTCTTGCCCAGGAACTCCGGCGTTCGCCCAACCATCAGCCCGCTGATAAAGACCGCTATAATGATAAATATATAGAAGTTCAAAAAACCAACGCCCACGCCGCCGTAAAAGGAATTGATCATCATACCCCATAGGGCAAACATGCCGGTCAGCGGGGTAAAGCTGTCGTGCATGGCATTGACTGACCCATTGGAAGTTACCGTAGTAGTGATCCCCCAATAAGCGGACGCCGCGGGTCCGAACCGGACCTCTTTCCCTTCCATTGCGCCGGAAGGCTGCGCGACTCCCAGCTGGCCGATCGCCGGATTACCGCTGGACTCGTAGTGAATGGCCGGAATGACCAGGCACAGGAACCCGACCGTCATTACCCCAAATATCATCCAGGCGAGCCGTTTGCGCCGGAGTACGTGCCCCAGCGCGAATACCATGGCGATCGGAATAAGAATAATGCTGACGTTTTCCACCATATTGGTAAAATAGCCTGGATTCTCCAGGGGCTGCGCAGAGTTGGCCCCAAAAAAGCCGCCGCCGTTAGTACCCAGCTGTTTGATGGCAACCATTGCTGCTACCGGACCACGGCTGACGTGCATAGTATCTCCCTGCAGGGAGATATAGCTGTCCTTGCCCTTGAATGTCATCGGTGTGCCGCTAAAAAGCAGCAAGAGTGCTACCACCACGGACAACGGAAGCAGGACACGGGTACAGGATCGTACAAAAAAAGCATAAAAATTACCCAGCTTTTCCGTCGTTCGCTCCTTCATGGCCTGGAATACGACAGCACAGGCCGCCATCCCGGCACCGGCGCTGATGAACTGGAACAACATCAGCACCAGCTGTCCAAGGTATGAGACACTCGTCTCGCCGGAATAGTGCTGGAGGTTAGTATTGCTTACAAAGCTGACGGTAGTGTTGAAAGCCAGATCCGCTGACATGGACGGGTTGCCGTCCGGGTTCAGGGGCAGCCAGCTCATGTTCATCAGGATCAGCATGGATAAAACAAACCAGACGAGGTTGATGGTCAGCAGGGCCACCAGGTGCTGCTTCCAGTCCATTTCCCTATCCGGACGGATCCCGCTGAGCCGGTAGAAAAGCCGGTCCAGGGGATTGAACAAACGGTCGCTCCATGTCCGCTCATCCGAATATATCTTTCCAATGTATTTTCCAAGGGGAATAGCCAGCAACACCGTAATGATGTACATGGCCACGACGCCCATTAGTTGTGTGTTCATGAGAAATAGATTTTTAGGCTTAGAATTTTTCCGGTTTCACAAGTACGTAACAGAGGTAGATGAAAACCATGACGGAAATAATAAACAACAGGGTCATAATAGTCAGGAATTAGATGTTATCAAAAAAGTCAATTGTCTTATAGAACAGGGCAAAACAGACCAGCCCGGCCAATAATAAGATCACTGTCAGCATAAGAAACAATTTCCCTTATGTAGTCGAAAACGGTGCCTAACCCGCTTCGGCGCGGCCAAACCCAGTCCAGTCCTTGATTTGATGAGAAATCGGGTCTTGCCCGAACCCTTCCAAAATGAAAAAATTTACCGAAATGGGGTGTCCCCCCGGGCCCCTACCCGCGGTTCGCATTCTCCCACACCCTTCCCCCATTGGCGGTTCTCGGCTGGTTCACTCCCCCACGGTTCATGCCTCGTAGCTGAGCTTGTATTCGTCTATTTTCCGGTATAATGTCGTCAGACCGATATTGAGAAGCCGGGCGGCTTCGGTCTTATTCCCCTTGGTATGATTGAGTACACGTTGTATATGCAGTTTCTCTACACTGGCAAGGTCAAACGCAGACAGCGGTCCCGTCGATTTTAGTCCCACGGCCTGAAACTCCGAAGGCAGGTTGTCAACCGTCAGCTGCGGTCCGTCCGAGAGGATGACGGCCCTTTCGATGATATTCTTAAGTTCGCGGATATTTCCCTTCCATTCATGTTGCTGGAGGCGGTCAAGAAAGTCCTTGCTGATGCCTTCAATTCTCTTGTTCCCCTTTCCGGAGAAAATGCGGAGATAAAATTCCGCCAGCAGCGGAATGTCTTTCTTCCTGTCGCGCAGCGAGGGCAAAAAGATAGTAAAAACGTTGAGCCGGTAGAACAGGTCCTCCCGGAAATGTCCGTCGTCCACATCCTGTTGCAGTTCGCGGTTGGTGGCGGCGATGATGCGTACGTTGACCCGCGTGGGCTTGGTATCCCCTACTTTGATGAACTCGCTGGTCTCCAGCACGCGCAGCAGCTTGGCCTGGAGGTCGATATGCATCTCTCCTATTTCGTCTAGAAACAGCGTCCCCAGGTTGGCCTCTTCGATCAGTCCTTTCTTGTCTTTTGTCGCGCTGGTAAAGGATCCGGCCTTGTGCCCGAAAAGCTCGCTTTCGAGCAGCTCACTGCTAAAGGCGCTGCAGTTGAGGGCGATAAAGGGTTTGGATGCCCGTTTGCTGCCGTTATGGATAGCCTGGGCGAAGACCTCTTTTCCGGTCCCCGTTTCTCCAAGCAGTAGTACGGTAGCCTCGGTAGGCGCCACCTTTCGGGCCAGCGCAATCGCTTCTGTTATCAGGGAGGAGTGACCGAGGATGGTCTCGAAGGTATAGCGTTTACCCACCTGCTGTTCCAGCTGCGCTACCCGTTTTTGCAACTGCACTTTTTCCATGGCCCGCGCCAGCAGGGGGATGATCTTGTCGTTATCGTCGCCCTTGGTGATATAGTCAAAGGCGCCGTTCTTCATGGCCGTTACGCCGTCAGCGATATTCCCGTAGGCGGTTAACAATATCGTCTCGACCGACCCAAACCGGGTCCGCAGCTCCCGCACAAATTCTATCCCGTTCCCATCCGGCAGCTTGACGTCGCAGAGCACCACGTCAATATCTTCCTTATCCAGCAGCCTCCCCCCGGCCTTCAGGGTCTCCGCCTCCAGCACCGTATATCCCTCCAGTCGGATGATCCGGGCCAGCAGGGTACGTAATTTCTCCTCGTCGTCGATGATCAGGACTATACCAGTTGACATTTTCCTACCGAATTAGACGCCAAAACTATTGGTTTTCCATCAATCTCTCCAAATTCCCTCCATTTCCCCTCCCTTTTCCAATTCATTAATCCCCTCATTTTCCCTTCATTTCCCCCAAAAACCCATATCTTTGCCACCCTTCGACACGCACCCGGCGTCCTCGTCAACCCACATTGCACGACGCGCCAATCCGGAGAGGTGGCAGAGCGGTCGATTGTGGCGGTCTCGAAAACCGTTGTGCGGGCAACCGTACCGAGGGTTCGAATCCCTCCCTCTCCGCAAGTTGAATTTTCAAACTGTATTAAGGGCTCGTAAGACGCTGGTTCTTCGGGCCCTTTTGCATTTTTCCACTACAAGTTGATCCAAAGGATTTCAAGGTTCATGGAGCCTGATTCGGTGCCCCGTTCAATATCGGAATTTTGGTGCACCGAATCGCAGAAAAGCCCCGCCGGGCCTGCAATTCTCAACGATCAACCGCTTTTGGTGACGGACGCAAAACAGAATCAAAAAACCAAAAAAAGTGGAAAATGGAACATCACATCAGCATCTTATTTTATGCCCGGAAATCCAAAAAGAACAGCGACGGCCTAGCCCCCATCTACTTGCGGATCACCGTCAACGGCCAGCGTCTTGAGCAAAGTATCCAACGGGTCGTCGATCCCGCGCAATGGTCCGCCGCTGCCGGGCGGTTGAAAGGAAACACTTCCCAGTCCCGACAGTTGAATTTGTACTTAGATACCCTTTCAAGCAAAGTCTTACAGATGGAGAGGGAAATGGTAATGGACGGGGTTGCCATCGATTTTTCGAATTTCCGCGAGAAGTGGCTTGGCCTCACGGAACCGGTCCGTCTGTTGCTTGAGGTGTTTCAGCAGCATAATGACCAAATGGCCGCGCTGATCCGGGCGGGCAAGGATTTTTGTCCCGCGACACTGGATCGCTACAATACCTGCCGGGATCATGTTCGGGCCTACATTCAATGGAAATACAAAACGGCCGACATCGGCATAAAACGACTGGATTACGATTTTGTGGCTGATCTGGAGTTTTGGCTGAAAACTCATCGCAGCTGCGCCCACAACACAACTTTGAAATATATCAGCAATCTCAAGAAAATCGTAAATGGCTGCATCCGCAAGGGTTGGTTGTCTAAAGATCCCTTTGTCGGTTTCAAGCGGACCAAGCAGGAAGTGGAGCGGGAAGCCTTAACCGAATTGGAGCTGGAAAAGATCGGCTCAAAGGTTTTCCCGACCGATCGGCTAAACATTGTGCGCGATATCTTCTTGTTTTCATGCTACACCGGCCTAGCCTATGCGGATGTGAGGAAACTCAGGCGGATTGAGATCAGCCAAGGCATTGACGGCAACTATTGGATTTTCACCCACCGGCAGAAAACCGATACCCAATCCCGGATTCCCCTCCTTCAGCCGGCGAGGTCGATTATGGAGAAATACCAGGACTTACCGCCTTGTTGCGATTCCGGCCATGTTCTACCGGTTTTGAGCAATCAGAAGATGAACGCCTATTTGAAGGAAATTGCAGATGTCTGCGGAATCCCGCGAAATCTTACTTTTCACATCGCCCGCCATACATTTGCGACAACCGTAACTCTGAGTAATGGCGTACCTATCGAATCGGTGAGTAAAATGCTCGGGCATCGGAATTTGAAGACCACCCAGCATTATGCAAAAGTGCTGGATCGGAAGATAAGCGATGATGTTCGGCCGTTACTTAGAAAATTCAAGTGAATATATTATCTTGGAGGATCTATATTTTTCAATGAACCCCTATCTGTTCCAATTTGAAGATCTCGCCATTTCAGATGAAGGCAATGCAGCAACTTTGGGTGCTTTTAACGCCTCAGCTAAAAAAAATATACTTATGACAAGTCTAAAGAAAAGATTCGTACTTTTTTTGCTATTTGTGCAGATTATCTTTGTTCACAAATTATTTTCACAAAATTTAGCATACCAGGAATTCGAAAAAGACAGTATTCAAATTCTAAAATCACAAATCTCTCATACAAATATTGACTTCACCCGTTTTGACAAGTCCTCAATTGTAAAAGAATCTAAAATCAGTTATTCGGAAATAAAGGGCATTTGGCAAGCATATAAAGGCTTACTTATTATAGGTGAACAATTCAGGCCGATGAATTTATCTACACCGTTGATAGTTCAAATTGACAGTAACAAAATAAGGCATAGTCTTGATGGAAACTATGAGTTTTTTTCAATAAAAAAGGGGAAACTAATTTCACAATCAAACGAGAGTTTAGGAATTATTAATAAAATAACTGACAAAGTTTTAGTTATTACTTTACAAAATAACATCGCCATGACTCGTTACTACTATGAGTTAAAAGAATAAGAAATGACAGTCAAGATATTCGTAGGCGCTATGTCGACGGCAATTTCTGAATTTTCACCAACCGACAAAAAACCGATACCCAGTCCCGAATACCACTTCTCCCGCCGGCAACGGCAATTCTGGAAAAATACGAAAATCAAATCGCCGATGTTTGCGGAATTGCTAAAAACCTAACGTTCCATATCGCCCGACACACTTTCGCCACCACCGTCACTTTGAGCAATGGGGTGCCTATTGAATCCGTCAGCAAAATGTTAGGGCATCGGAACTTGAAAACGACACAGCACTACGCGAAGGTCTTGGACAGAAAAGTTAGTGAAGACATGGACAGATTGAGGAAAAAGCTGAATTTGGCAGGATAAGTCATATAAAATGTATAAAATCAATTCTGGAGATCTTACCCATTTCCTTTTAAACGCGGTAAGAAAAGCGCCTGGCATGTTTCTAATGGACACCCAATTGGTTTCGCTTATGAAATTCTTAACCGGATACAGAATTGCGACGAAGATGAATGCACCCGAAAAAAAAGACCGTTTTTTGGAAAATTTTAGCGATTGGCTTTTATTGAGGAAAAATCTCGATGGTAACAAAATGTGGTATCCAGCGATTCTTGAAGAATGCGGCAACTCAGAAGATGCAGCTTTGCTGAAGTTTTGGGAATATTTGGAAATCTTCGACGTAGAAGTTCCTAAAGTGATTGATTAGCGTTCGGCACAAGAGTTTTCGTTACCGAATCGCGGGGTCAAATGGGTTTGAGCAGGGGCTTCACCTTCCGGCAATAATTCATAAAATCGGGCAGCTCATTAACTGCATATGCACGGGAAAATCCACAATTCTCCAAGGCTATCCGGAGATAGTTAATAAAAGTGGTTTCATGCTCTTCGTAGAGAAAAAGGCTGTCTACCTGTGACCGTGCGGTAAGTTCAACACTATAAGCCGGTCCCCCACTGATGTTATCCTTGTGATAATAGTCTGCTGACACGGGAAGTCCTACAGGCTCATCATCGGGCTCTATTTGTTTTGCCTCCGGCAGGAGGTCAGTTATAGCACAAATCTGAATAGGATCGGAACCTTCCCAAAGGATATTGTCATCAGCGTCATAATCCCAAGCGAAATTGCATGAACCGACTATTTTATAAAATACCTTAAGGGATAGTGGAACATACCCTAATTTCCTGACTGATCTTTCCAATCTATATATTCGGAGTTGGGTGCTCCACCAGGGCTTGAGAAGGGGATATTCGAAATCATGCTGCGGGTTTTTCTTGAAACAATATTTTTCATTAACCAGGGCGGCGTATATTAAGTCCAGGTTATAGGCAACCCTGCTCATGGTTTCGGTCAATACGGCGTTGACCTCCCGGAGATTATTCCCTTTAAAAGCAGTACTTCCCATGCGATCAATTTCCTCGTAAACCATGATGGTGTCACCTTGAAGGTATCTTTTTAATAAGTTCATATCCGTGTGTATAACATAGGGCGTATGGTTGGTAAGATAATACATATTTGGAACCCTCAAAGAATAGCCAAATTGTAAAAAAATCTTTCCGTATCGGTCCTCCACTCTGAAATGACGCCTTCGGCGAATAGTAAATTGAGTTAAAAACAATGGGCAAACTACTTTATCTCGTGGAAAACGACCAAAAACCCGCACCCTCGCAACTAGTTACCCTCCAGGATTTGGAGAAATTCCGGATTAAATTGCTAATGGACATAAAAATGATGCTGGAAGGGCATATGAACAAAACGTCCAAACGCTGGCTTAAGTCCTATGAAGTCCGGAAAATGCTTGGTATCTCGGCCGGAACCTTGCAGACCCTACGGAACAATGGCAAGATACCCTTCACAAAGATGGGCGGTCTGACCTATTATGATGCGGCTGAGATTAATCAAATTTTGACAGAGCACAGAAAGGCTTTTTGAAATAGGTTACGCGTTGGGGTCTCAGGGGCTTATGCTCCCAAACTGTCTTCGCGGCTCGCTATATTCGCGAGCCGCGAAAAGGTCCTAATATCAGGGAGCTACTTCCTGTGCATTCTCCGCCTCCAGACACTCAAATCAACGGTGGTGTCAGCAAAATTGTCGTGGTACAATATCTTTCGTCCATTCGTATAAACATAGAAAGTAAAGTGGGTAACAAAAGACATTCCATTATCCTCCCCAACAACTACCCAATAGTAAGGGTGCTCTTTATCAGGGTCTCCATATATCATTGGGAAAAGATGTCTTTTCCCCTTGGTCTTTTGCCTTATATACAAATCATCTTCCTTTATTTCGGGCAAGCGCATAATCGTATCCATGGCAAACGTCTCAGTTATGACTCGTTCTTGGCTAGGATACCCGATCCTGGGATTTTGAGCTATTCCACAAATTGAAATAACTGTTAGAGTAATTCCTGATAGTATTGATTTGTTTAACATCCTTGGATGAAGATGAATCTTCGTTTGGTCGTGATAAATTTAATCTTTTACAACAATCCCTTGAGTCTCGAGACCTAAAATTCGGCCCGGCCAAAGGTTTGGCTTATGCGCCAGCACGGATGCCTTTTCAAGATTAGCGCAAAAAGGAGGGGCTTTGAGTGCGCGTTTTTAGCGCACAGCAAGATGTACGAATGTTTACATATAAGGTTTTTTTATTTAGTATACTGAGAGCTTAGTTGGTTTGAGGGCGCCTATTTTTGCGTCCAGCAAGATGTATTTTCAGCGCCTAAAAATCAATTTTACGGGTCCCAAAATCGGTGTTTGAGGGCGCGTCTTTTGCGCCCGGCAAGACGTATTATTGTAGACATAAACTGGTTCCCAAATACCTAAATAACCTATGCAAAGAAAACGAGTTCGGCCCGACAAGGAATTGAAACACGTGATTACCACCCGAGTTAATAATGAGGTTTACCTGGCAATATAGCAACGGCATCGGACCGAGACCTCGACGGATTAAACTGGGCAGACGACCTCAATATAACTTTGGCGATAACCCAAAAACGAAAAGAGTAGCGCATTTAATCGGCTGCCGACCGGCCATAGTGAAACCAATGAATTTTCAACAATTTTTTATTATCATCGATATCTGATTGAAAACCTATTAATGGCGACTTTTTAAAGCCTACGCGCTATTTATCAATGGAGCCAAGAAAAAAGGGTTAAAATACCTATTGGCCGGGAAGGTCAATTTGTTAAATTAGGCCCTGGAATCAAAGCCCTACGGATCAAGGCGGGATACTGTAGCTTTGGGATTCTTGCTTATGACCACCATGATTAAGGGGGGCTTTGCCATAACCCAATATTCTGCCGCTTCTAAACCAATATTAAAATATCACGAAAATGGTTCTTTCAACCGCCACTCTATTATCATTTGGAAGTTGGCTAACATCCAAAATTGCAGATAAAGGATTTGATGAGATTTATAAGAAACTCTCGACGGAAGATTTAAACAAGAAATTCTACGGGGCGGTCGAAAATGTATCCCGAAACTTGCAAACGAGATACCCAGAGGTTTTGGGCGGAAGTATCGAATACTTTTTCAAGAAAGATGAGGTTTTTGGCGAATTAATCAAATTGCTTTTTAGAAACTCTAAAATAGATCCTTCCAAAATATCAGAAGCTTTTGACACGAGGACACTTCCAAAGGGGTTCATGGAAGAATTTATTTCTGATCTGCGTATTGAACTGTTAAAGGATAAAGATTTTGATCGCATACTATCTGATAATGAGTTGTTTATTGCGATTGTAGGTATCGGGCAAGATGTAGCAATAATAGCCAGTAATTCGAACATAACAACGACAGAAGTACGTCGAATAAGTAAAATCCTTGACGAAAGGATAGGAAAATCCTTTGATCTAAATAGGTTTCTTGAAGTATATTCCAAAAACGCCCAAAACAATCTATCGCAAGTAAATTTTTTAGGCTTGGGTATTGATATTTCAATCAAAAAGAACAGAAAGAAACTCAGCGACATTTTCATAGCGCCAACGCTTGTGCCATTTCAAGACCATTCCAAAGTTGGAAGGAGAATCAATGTTGAGCTTATCCCTGAACACTTTTTTAAGATTAAGATTAAATATGGTGACGTCTTAAAGTCAGCAAAGAACTTGGTCGTGTTGGGTGACCCAGGCTCCGGCAAATCAATCTTAGTCAGGTCAATTATTTGTGATATTCTTCTCAAAAGCAATACTATACCGGAGCATTTCCACGACTTCATCCCCTTTCGCATTGAACTTCGAAAATATCTTGCATTCAAAAACGCTTACAATGGAACCCTTACAAGCTACTTAACAAATGTGCTCGAATCGGAATATCAAATACCAAATTTGACCAAAACTCTAATCGAAAATATCCTCGCACAAAATAAGTGCATAGTTTTTTTTGACGGTCTGGATGAGATATTTGATATATCGGACAAAATAGCCACCAAAAACGATATCGAGAACTTTAACAATTCCTATCCTGACGCCTACATTGTTATAACATCTCGGATCATAGGTTACGAGGAAGCGCGACTAAATGATGAAATTTTTAAAGAACTGGTAATCTTGCAATTTAATGACGCGCAAGTGAAAGAATATGTTAATAAATGGTATGCGAAGGAAGAGCAAAATAAAGAAATTAGAAAACGTGAGATTGAAGGCTTTTTGGATAGAAAGGATGAAATAGATAATGAACTTATCAAAAATCCACTTCTTTTATCCCTAATCGTCATTATATATCGCAATATCCTTAAACTGCCTGAGTCCAAACTGGAGATATATCAAAGTTGTACAAAAACGCTTGTGGATAAGTGGGACGCCTCAAAAGATCTCCAGATTAAGCTCGACCCAACGATAATAAGAAACAAGGAAAAGTTTTTTGCAGATCTTGCATATTGGCAATACCAACATCTTAGCAGCAAATCTCTCCTTATAACTTATGAAAAGGCTAAAGGGACCATCGCAAAGTCGATTCAGGAAAAATTGAAATTGAATGATGAATTATTTACAGAAGAATTGGCTGAAAACTTTATGGCTTACGCACAAAAGCGCTCGATTTATTTCGAGAATAATTTTACGCATAAGACGTTTCTTGAATACTATACTGCTTATTGGATATACTCCAATTTAGAAAAAAAACATCGGGTTGACGAACGCAATGGTTTGATCTCGAAATATATAGGTAATTCATTTTGGTTTATAGTTTTGGAACTACTTTTCAATTTAATTGACAAAGATCAGGGCGACACTGAGGTGATTGATCAGATATTTAATATACAACTTAACAGCGGCATTGATGCTTTACCTTTTCTTCTTACAGTTTTGCCAAGTCTCAAAAACATTGATGGAAAGACCTCGACAAATTTGATGGATATTGCCATTAACTACTTAATTGAATTGAAGGCTGAGTCTGAAACAGAGGATGAATCTGAGCGCATTGAATCTAAAATCTTCAACTGTTTAAAAAATTTGCTCAATCATGGTTTCCTGAAAAACGCAATCTGCCAAAAGCTCATCGCGCTTGAAATGGCTGCTAATAATCTTGATCAGTTCACGAGGGTCTGTATTCTAGTCATGGAATTGACTCGATTTGGGCTGAATGTGGATGTGGATTACGAAATTTCTCGCAAAGACCTATATGCAGAGGCCCGACGATCAAGTCCATATCTTTTTGCGCTAGACACTTATTTAAACGATCACAGTGCAGGTAACTATATGGATAAAATCAGGGAATTTGTGTCACTGTTCGGAACGAACGAATTGTTCAACAGGCATCCGGCTTATCATGATAGTTATATTTTGCCTGCTTTCATGTACTTTTATTTAAGGGGGCAACTACAAGAAACAAGTGTCAAAACTTTGGTTGATAATTTGGCAGCAACTAAAAAGCTCGGGTTGGAAGAAAACGAGATTCTCAATTATGTTCGAACAGAACATCACCAATTTTTCCCCACGAAAGATGATTTAAAGAGGCTACTCTCTCTTCTGGATGCTTGTGACGATTTTTTTGCTTGTAATTTTCTGATAAGCATTCTTCATTCTTCATACTGGGATTTTAGACCTGGCACTAAATTTTGGTCACATTTTCGTGACTCAAAGAAAATGCAATTGGCAAAACAAATAATTTCCAAGCCAATGGGGAAAAGGATTCCGCTGGACAACTTGGCTGACCTTATTTGATTTAAGTTTATGAATATTAGTGAAGAGCGATTCATGAGGTAGGACACTATATTAGCAGCGCCTATGAAAAAACAAGCCATTGAGTTCAGGACTGCTGGGCCTACGAGAACTAGGTTGTTTTACGTAAAGGGGGCGACGACAGGAAAAAAACAGTCCAAAAACATTTAAAATTTGTTTATTTTGTGACAGAAAAATAGAAGTTTATGTATTCGGAAGCGAGAAAAATGCACCTCATTGAGGATCTCATTAAGGTAAAGAACGAGGCAGTTTTGATACAAATCGAAAGTATCGTAAAAAAGGCCGCCAATAACCAGGATGCCAACAGGCCTTCTGCGCATGACTTCGTAGGCTTATGGAGCAAGGAGGATGCAGAGGCGATAGAAAAGGCTATTGAGGAAGGTTGCGAGCAAATTCACCCGGATGACTGGAAATAGAATTACACTCGATACCAACATCGTTTCGGCCTGGCTGAAAGGAGAAAGCCCAATCGCCGACAAGATCGACGCAGCAGAATCCGTCTTCCTGCCAATTATCGTGATCGGTGAACTTTATTATGGCGCTGGATTTTCGTCGCAGGTTGCCAAAAACACCCAGGACATCAAGAAAATTACCGAGCGCTATCCGCTTTTGTCTATTGATGAAGACACCACAATAATATACGGGTCCATCAAAACGGGCCTACGAAAGAAGGGAAAGCCAATTCCCGAAAATGACATTTGGATTGCAGCTATCTCCATCCAGAACGATCTCGCTCTAGTAACCCGGGACAACCATTTCAACGAAATCGAAGGGCTCTCCCTTATCGCGTGGTAACAACCCATAAATTTGTTTCCGAATTGAATCCAATTGGCTAAATTTGGATAAGTTCATTACCAAATCGCAAGGTGGAAAATTCGGTGCCCCGTCGCTATCAAACGAGCTAAATCATTGAAAATAAATCCGGAGAAGGACCAGGTTCGAATCCCCCCCTCTCCGCTGAGCCTCATGGAATATTGTCAAACAATATGCTATGAGGTTTTTTTATTAAGGCGCATTTCTCCCGAACCTATGCATCAAATTCACACAAATTGATGCAAAAGATGGATCAGGTTGAAAAGTTGGGGGATTTAAAAGAAAGTGGTTTTTTTGTGGTCAGATGAATAAAGGACAGGATACGACTAAAGAATTGATGGGTTATTTGTTACCAGCAGGGACATTGGAATATTTTGAACTCACGCACATAGTAAAAGATAGAGAAGGGTTGGTATTGTTTTTAGAAGAAAAGAACCTTCCCCCGACAGAATACGACGGTCAAACACTTCACTCCAAAGGTTTTTTTCCAGAAGTCCGGGTACAGGACTTTCCGATCCGCGAGCATAAAGTTGAACTGAGCATAAAACGCCGCCGCTGGGAGGTTCAACCGGGTGGGGAAATTGTAACCCGTAACTGGGACCTGGTCATGAAAGGAGCACGACTCACCAAAGAGTTCGCGCTTTTTTTAAAAGAAGCATTTAGATAATCATCCCGTCAGTTGCCATCAGTTGGGCCAGATGTACCGGATAGATGGCAAACAGCTTCAGCAGCAATACAAGCATCATATCAGCGAGTATAAGGACTGGGACCAGCGGGAGCATGCCACAGAATGGATGCTTTTTGAGCAGAACATGGGAACCCACCTCAGTATTGATGAGACGGCTTTGTCCAATGACGAGCTGTATACGGTAGTCACCAATAAATCCGCCAAGGGCCGTAAAGGCGCCATCATAGCGATGATCAAAGGTACCCAGGCCGACAAGGTGATCGAGGTATTACAGCGCTTAAATAAGCGATTGAGGCAAAGGGTGCAGGAGGTAACCCTGGACATGGCAGCAGGGATGCACCTGATCGTCAAACGCTGTTTTCCCCATGCACACCGCGTTGTGGACCGCTTCCATGTACAACAACTGGCGACAGAGGCTGTACAGGAAATACGCATCAAGCACCGATGGCAGGCTATAGATGAGGAAAATGACCAAATTAGGCTGGCCAAAAACAAGGGATTGCCTTACCTGCCACAGCTATTGCCCAATGGCGATTCTCCCAAACAATTACTGGCACGTAGCCGATACCTGTTGTTTAAGCATAAGGACCGCTGGACGTCTTCCCAGAAACATCGGGCTACCTTAATGTTTGAGCGTTATCCGGCTATAAAAAACGCTTATGATATGTATATGAAGCTGGCCGATATCTTCCGGCACTGCACCTGCAAGGAACAGGCCTTTAAACGGCTGGCCTTATGGTTCAATGAAGTGGAACAGGCTGGAATCGACTCCTTTAGAACCGTCTACAGATCAATCGAAACCCACTACGAGGGTATTCTAAACTACTTTAATAACAGAAGCACCAATGCCTCTACAGAAGCGTTCAATGCGAAGATCAAAGCCTTCCGGGCTTCCGCCAGAGGCGTTCGTGACATTAACTTCTTCCTGTTCAGACTAGCTAAAATCTATGCCTAAAACCCCCAGCCCCCAAAAAATTGACTTGATGCAAAAGATATAAAGAAGGTTCGTTATTCAGTTCGTTAATGGTCACCTCCTCGTACGAACCGAATGAAATAATCTGAATTGTTTTGACTAGTAAGAGATGTAGTGTTGGTGTTCACTGAATCTCTCACAATGCACATCATCCACATATCAGTTACTTTTCCTACCTTGAATTATAACATTTCTCAAATGTCAACTCTTCAGCAAAGTTTCGGCAATATTGATATCTACTTGTTTGATCAATTGCTAAAAGGCACTTATGATAATTGCCGCAAGGTTTTGGATGCCGGTTGCGGTAGTGGGCGTAATCTTGTTTATCTCTTACAAAACGGTTTCGAGGTTTATGGGATCGATCCCGACGAAAGAGCTGTTGAGGCTGTACAGGTGATATCCGAAAAGTTATCACCTGACAATCCTTTGGGTAACTTTAAAATAGCTTCCGTCGAAGATCTGCCATTTGAAGATGTTTACTTCGATTTGGTGATCTGCAATACCGTTCTTCATTTTGCTAATAGCCATGGCCATTTCGACCAAATGATGCGATCCCTATGGCGGGTGCTCAAACCCGGTGGTTATTTTTTTGCCCGGCTGGCTTCTGATATTGGCATCGAAACACTGGTACAGTCCTTGGGTAATGGCCGCTACCACCTGCCTGATGGTTCCGACCGCTTCCTGGTTAATCAGCAGTTTTTACTGGATTATACCCAATCTCTTGGCGCCCAGCTTCACGAACCCATAAAAACCACCAACGTTCAGAATAAGAGAGCAATGACAACATGGTGTTTGAGGAAGGTGTTATAATACACTATGGTGCAAATTGAATTTGTAAGGTTCCCAGGAACTTGCCCGTGGAGAGTTAGAGAAAAATCTCTAACTTAAACGCGCAAACATGAAAGCGGAAAGTCAGTGCCGGAGGCAGTTTAAGGATTCTCAAAGGATATGCAATCCAATTCATCCGGGTGAATTTGCTCGCAACCTTCCTCAATAGCCTTTTCGATGACCTCTGCATCCTCCTTGCTCCACAGGCCTACGAAGTCATGCGCAGAAGGCTTGCTCGCATCCTGGTTATCGGCGGCTTTTTTTACAATGAGGTGTAGGCGCAGCCAAAATAAATTCTATACTTTAGCTAAATTCAATATTTTTGTATTGTCAAGCGTATCGATACGCAGCACATTAAAAGACCTTGCCTCTGAAATGATACAATCAATTACTCATAAAGGATTGCGCCTCTTTTTTGAAAAAGGGAATGGTTCCAAGCTTCCTGCGGAGTATTTGGCTAAGATAGCTTTGGTCCTGGATGCCCTTGATGCTTTAGCGTCGGAAAACGATATTAAAGCCCTTGGAGGCGGTATTCACCTTCTGACAGGCAATTTTGCCGGATTTTGGTCGATCAAGATAAGTCCAAATTACCGGATCATTTTTCGTTATAACAATGGCGATGTATTCGATGTCGATTATATTGACTATCATTAAATAGGAGGAAACACTATGTTGAAGAGATCCTTACCCCCCGCTCATCCGGGGGCTGTTTTGCGGGAGTTGTTCATGAATGAGCGCAACCTGACCATTACTGATCTTGCAAAGGGCCTTGGAATGACCAGGGCCAATGTTTCTGCAGTTGTCAATGGCAGGGCTGGGATCAGCCCGGAAATGGCAGTCAAGCTTTCCGCCGCCTTTGGTAACAGCGCCACGTTTTGGACCAACTTGCAAACGAATTACGAACTTTGGCATGCTGAAAGGAAAGTCAAACGTTCTACAATCCAGCATTTTAAGCTACCAAGAAACCGGCAGACTGCGCATGCATAAGGGAATTGAGTTCCCAATTTACAGAATATTCTATTTTGGGCTCAGCCTAATTAGCTGCTTTTGGCATCAATCGTCACCAAATCGTTCGGTGGAGAATTCGGTGCCCCGTTTAGCCAGCCCGAGCCAACACATTGAAAATAAATCCGGAGAAGGACCAGGTTCGAATCCCTCCCTCTCCGCAGTTAGATTATCAAATTTGTTTAAAAGCCTGTAAAACTGAGTGTTTGCAGGCTTTTTGCTTTTCAGGGGAACTGAATTTTACCAAATTTCATCCCTTTTGTCGGTGAGTAATTCATGACTCACTCGCCACTTCCGCAAGGGACTCACTGAAAGCCTGCGAATACTCCCGTCATGGATCGCTGAAACCCTTTACCAGACTGAAGTCTATCCCCTTCAGATTTTGAAAAAAAGTGCCGAAGAGCGTATGCAATTGCTAATTTAATCACTGTTTAAGATCAGTTGTGTATGATCCCGAAGAGCTTTGGTTTGCTTTTTTACCTCAAAAAGCCCGGGTGCTACGCCAAAGGCGAGCATCCCATTCACCTGCTCATCACCATTGATGCCATATCAAAAGAAATGTCTATCCAGCGGAGCTGGAATCCGGCCCGATGGAACTCCGACCAAGTGAAGGCATTGATCGGAAAGAAGTATTCTAAAGGAATGCTAACCAAGTTTGCAACGGCACTGAAACACACCCGATCCTTCCTGCAATGGAAGTATAAAGTCGACGATATCGACATCCGACAATACCATCATGAAATATATTGCCTGTGTGAAGAAAATGGCGATCCGGGCACCCCGGAATGGCTGGCTGCAGCGCGACCCATTCATGGGTTTCAATATGGCGTTGCGCGAGGTAGAACGGGAGGCGCTGACCGTGGAAGAGTTACAAACAATAACCGTAAAGGAATTTGCTACCGACCGATTGGCCCAAATACGAGATATTTTTCTGTTCAGTTGTTACTCCGGGCTGGCTTATGCCGATCTCCAAAAGTTGCGGCGATCGGAGATCAGCACGGGCATCGACGGGAGTAAGTGGATCTTTACCCGGCGGCAAATTATCGGGCCCGGATCTCCTTGCGCATGAATGCGATGTAGGATAGGACGAAACATCCCACCGTGGCGGCAACCAATCCGGTAAGCTGCGGCCATACAATGAGTATGCTTTCACCGAGTGGCAGCGGGTTGGGGATGGCGCCGACCACCTGCTCCATCGTCAGCGGACCGAGGCTGCGCACAACAGGCATCAATAGCGTAGTGGTGGCATCGCTGTATAGCTGACCGGGTGCGAATCGCAACAGATTGATAACGGTGCGTTGAAAGTCTCCCGCCGCACTATCGAGACCGGCCATCGGTCCGGGCTGCGGCGCCAATGCTTTGGCGACAAGTTTGATCAAAATCGGATAAAAGACGGAAAGGAAGAGCCAAACAGCGATCGAGCATAGTGCTGATGTCGCAGGCTGGCGGAATCGAACCGAAAATAGTATGGCTATATTGAGCCAAAACGCCACATACAGAACCGTCAGCAGGGTGAATGCCAGGATACGCACAAACTCGCTTGCCGTCGGCGGCACACCGATAAAGATAAGACCAAGGCCCGTCATTAACAACGTCAACGCGAAAAAGAGCGTGGCGATCACCAGCAGTGCTCCCACAAATTTTGCGTTGAGCACATAGTCCCGGTGAACCGGCTGCGACAGCAACCTGCTCATTGTACCCCTGTTAAGCTCCGAATTGATGGCATCGAACCCCAGGGCAATTCCGAGCAACGGTCCAAGGAAATTGAGGAAAACTGTAAACGATGGGAGCGTTCCATCCGTCGTTGTAAACAATTGCAGGAAAAAGAAAGCCTTGTTAGCTTCTGTTCCGGCTGCCCTGGGCGTCCCGATATTGCTCAATCCTGTATAGAGCGATCCAAAACAGGTAAGACTGATCAGCGCAAGCAGGATGATAAAGCGCCAGCTTCGGATATGATCAGACATTTCCCGGCCGACGATTACCCAGAACGGATGCAATGGCTCTTGCCTTCTTCCTGGCTGGATCAGTCGACGGAGGGACGCTACAGCCTGGTTCCTGGTGACCCGACGGCCACGCTCCGCAAATGAGCGGTAAAGATCAAGCAGTTTTTCCATATGGTTCACTTTCTTGAAAATAACGGTGATAAATCTCATCCAGTCCATGTCTTTTCTTATGCAAGAATGTAAGGTCGTAACCTGCGTCAAACACGGTCCTGGCGATGAGGGATGAACGATCGTCGACGCATCCTACTCGTAAGACGCCGTCGGCAAAGCTCACCGAGCCCACTCCTTCGATGCCGCGGATCGTGTCGGTAAGCGGCATCAGATCGCTCGACTGGATATGAGCTATTCCATTCCTGGCCGCAAAGCCGGCTTCTACAATAATCGGTTCACTGGCAAACAATTTCGTGGATAACGCATCGACGGTTCCATCGGCAATAAGCTTGCCCCCAACGAAAAGTCCTACTTTGTCACAAACTTGCTGCACCTGGTGCAGATGATGGCTGCTGAGCAGTACCGTTAGCCCTTGTTCCCGGCTTAACCGGACAATGAGATCAAGAAATTCGCGTACGCCCCGGGGATCAATGCCAAGGGTCGGTTCGTCGAGAATGATAACGGAAGGGTTCTTGATAAGTACGTCTGCCAGGCCGAGTCGCTGCCGCATACCCCTCGAATACGTTCCTGCTTTTTTTTCAGCATCGGAAGCCAAACCGACCTGTTCCAGGATTTGCCAGGCGCGGCGATATGCGTCGTCTTTACCAATGGAGTTAAGACGGGCGGTAAAAAGTAGATTCTCCAACCCACTGCTGCTATCATAAAAGCCTACATCATCGGGGAGATAGCCAACTCTCCTTCTGACTTCTATAGGGTGCGTGGCCGGGTTGAAGCCACAAACCATCGCCTTACCCGCCGACGCTTCGGCGAGCCCCAGCAGGAGCAGGATAGTCGTCGATTTTCCGGCGCCGTTCGGGCCTAACAAGCCATACACTTCTCCCTTGCCGATCGTGAGATCGAGTTCGTTGACGGCCACGAAATTCCCATAGCGTTTGGTGAGGCCGCTTGTGCTGATAATGCTTTCGCCCATCGCTTACCTCCTGCCGTATTTTCGGAATAAAAAATACACGCTGGTCAGCGCAAGAAGAATGATGAGGATACCGGCCCAGGTCCAAAGCATCGAAGTCTCCACCGAGATCCTCAAAGGGGCAAGAGAATTGGCTTCCGCCGTCTTCGCCGTGAGATTGGCCATATAATCGCCGACGATGGCTTTATCATCCGGTGTAATGGTGGCGGCTACCTGGGCGGACTGACCGGCCGACAAATTATCTATCTTTTGGGGATCAAAGCTTACATTCCAGTTTGGCGGCACGGTAGATAAAAGCTCGATATTCTTAAGATCCGCAGAACCCGTATTCTTCACTACCAATTCCAATTGCTTGTTTCCCCCGGCGGTCGCGTTGGTACTCAGTAATCCGGTGGGTGTCGTCAGTTGCAATGCAAACGAGCCGGTGATGTTCACCTCAAGGGTGACATCTGCAGAGGTGGCACCCGTGGAAGCCGTTACCGGTATCTTATAGTTTCCCGCCGGTGTTTCATCCGGAGGATCGACCTCCACGCTAATATCCTGGGTATGCCCAGGTTCTACGTTCACCGATGATACCTGCTTATAGCTGGCTTTGAAATTTACTTTCCAACCGGGCGGCGTCGCCGCATTCAAGGCATAGGCCTGGGCAGCATCCGTCGAATTACGAAGCTTTGTGTTAAAGGTAAAGGTAGAATTGGCGGCGCCTGCCATGTTGGACTGATCGGTGGTTAGTTCCGTCTTGAATGTTCCCTGCTGGGACACGACCACCGTCAGCGGCAGTTCACTGAGCCCTTTGGCCGCAACTGTAAAGTGATAAGCGCCCTTGTTTACCTTCAGGGGCACTTGCACCTGCAAGGAAAAGCTCTTTTTTTCGCCGGGCAGAACTGAAATGCGCCCGATGTTCCAACCGCCGGATTTCATGACATAGGTCCAGCCACTGGGCAAACCCGACAGGCTGATCTCGGGAGACCTGATCCCTCCCCCTTTGTTGATTGCGTCAATAGGATAATCGATGGATTCTCCGGGCGGGACCGACACCTCGGCGAAGGGAGTGTACAACGAAAAGGACTGTGCGGTGCATCGGCCTGTAAAGCCTGTAATAAAAGTAGTTAGCACCAACTGAATCGACAACAGGTGAGTCAATCTCTTAAGCATAGTCATAAGAAAATATGTTATATAAATTGTTTCCTAAACCTCATCTATACAGCTATTTTCGAGTGAGTGGCAGGGCAAATATAAAAAATCGGAAATTTTAGAAAAAAATCTTACACCGCATTTTTACAAATTCTTAACAAAGGAATCGGGAATGTTTTTTTGACAGCAGCATGTGATTTTTTTTCAGGCAGGCGGTCAATTTTTCAGCGAAAGATCAACCGGCATACAGATTGTTTGGCAAAAATTAAATCCAAAAAAGGAGGAATTATGAACAACATCATCAAGAAAACGGACAACCGTCCGACGACGTTTGGAAGTGTTGTAGACGAACTCTTCCAAACTAATTTGAATCGCTTCTTCGACGATCGCACGTGGGGTTTCAACGGTCTCACCTCGGAAAGCCAGGTGCCGGTAAACATCCGGGAGACCGGCACGACTTATGAGATCGAAATCATTGCGCCTGGATTGAAGAAAGAGGACTTTCAGCTCTCTTACACGGGGGACACATTGACAGTTTCTTTTGAAAAGGTCGATGAGAAGAACGTGGGTGATGGGCAAAAATGGATTCGCCGGGAATACCGTTCCGGCTCGTTCTCCCGCAGTTTCACCGTTGACGGCACGGTTGATGTCGATAAGGCTGTAGCCCGCTATGAGAATGGCCTATTGACGCTTACGCTGCCTAAGAAAGAGGAAGCAAAGCGCATTTCCCGCAAGATCGACGTGCAGTAAGCTACTGTGAAAGGCGCAATTATTTACCTGGGCGGACTTACCATGGTCCGCCTTTTTCTTAACTTTTTATAATCTACACCAGGACAGGAGCCGGCCACTGTTTTCTCCATCCTTGCGATCACAGGCGTCGTGCTGCTAATGAATAGCCTGCTGTCCGGCATTGCGTTTCGGCTGCTTGGTATGACCTGGAATGAGAGCTGGTGAGCAGGGTGGCCGTTAGAGGGCTGACATTGTTGCTTTCCACTGCATGGGCTTCGGCTTTACATGCGATATTAAAACGGTAGATGAATCTATAGCACCGTGTCATCCAGGTTTATTTTCCTGAACAGCTCCCGGGTTAAATATTTCATGTTCTTACCCAGTTCCTCCACTGTGCAGGTGATCACCTGCATGTTCATGGGTAATTCTCCCCGCTTCTCGACGAGATCCATGTGCAAAACTTCTGTATCGCCCTCAGCCGGGCGGCCTGCCAGGCCGGCAAAAAGCCTGACGGCAAATCCGCGATCGCTGCCCAACTCTAAACAGCCGAATCGCTCAAAACCGTCTACGGTTTTCATATTCAGTTCAATATAGAATTTATGTTCCATATGCTAAGGCATGTTTGATACGAAGCGGCCGGCAATGGTTATGCCAAAGTCACAAATGCCTGAACCATTCTTTGGAGACGCGCGATCCGTATCAGGTCTGGAAGTCCGGAGCGGAATTTTTGACATTTTCGGGTGACAAAATAAACTGAAAAAATTTCATTTTTCGGATTGGCATACTGCTTGATGGCGAAAATATCATCCTACAGTTATTCATATTGAACGTAGTTAGTGGCTTTGTTTAATTCATTCAAAATCATAAATTATGTCCAGTAAATCGCAAATTACTCCATTGCATGATCGGGTCATCATCAAACCCGCCCCCGCCGAAGAAAAGACTGCCGGCGGGATCATCATCCCGGATACGGCAAAAGAAAAACCTCAGCGGGGTACAGTCATCGCCGCCGGACCCGGTAAAAAAGATGAGCCTGTTACCGTAAAAAAAGGCGATACGGTTCTTTATGGCAAGTATTCCGGAACGGAAGTCAGGATCGACGGACAAGATCTGCTGATCGTACGGGAAGGAGATATTCTTGCCATTGTGTAACTCATCCCGGTATATTATCTAATTCCTTAACCTGATTGTCTAACTAGTAAATTTGTTACTATGGCAAAGCAACTTTTCTTTGATACAGATGCAAGAAATAAAATGAAAAAAGGCATCGATACGCTGGCTAACGCCGTGAAGGTAACCCTGGGACCGCAGGGACGTAATGTGATTCTCGAAAAGAAATTTGGCGCATCAACCATCACCAAGGACGGTGTAAGTGTAGCCAAAGAGATCGAACTAGAAGACCCCATCGAAAATATGGGCGCCCAGATGGTGAAAGAGGTGGCGTCTAAAACGGCCGACGCTGCCGGCGACGGTACCACCACCGCCACAGTATTAGCACAGGCTATTATTTCCGAAGGCTTAAAGAATGTCGCTGCCGGCGCCAATCCCATGGACCTGAAAAGGGGCATCGATAAGGCTACAGAGGCAGTTGTCGGAAGTTTGAAACAACAATCCCAGGCAGTAGGCAACGACAACGATAAGATCCGCCAGGTAGCTACCGTATCGGCTAATAATGATGACAATATCGGCCGACTGATCGCTGAAGCCTTTACGAAAGTAGGCAAGGAAGGGGTCATCACCGTCGAAGAGGCGAAAGGGACCTCTACCACAGTAGAAGTCGTAGAAGGCATGGAATTCGACCGGGGATATATTTCGCCTTATTTCGTGACCAACCCCGAGAAAATGGAGGCCGAATTGCAAAACCCTTATGTGTTGATCTATGATAAAAAGATCAGCGTAATGAAGGACATGCTGCCTTTGCTGGAAAAAACTGCGCAGAGTGGCCGCCCTCTGCTGATCATTGCCGAAGACCTGGACGGGGAGGCGCTGGCGACGCTGGTCGTGAATAAAATTAGGGGAACGCTGCGGGTGGCCGCAGTAAAGGCTCCTGGCTTTGGCGAGCGCCGTAAGGAAATGCTGGAAGATATTGCCGTGCTAACAGGTGGAATTGTGATCAGCGAGGAGCGTGGCTATAAGCTGGAAAACGCCGACTTAAGCTATCTTGGCACGGCCGATGCGATAACCATCGATAAAGACAACACGACCATTGTCGGTGGGAAAGGAAAAAAGGAAGACATTCAGGCCCGGGTCAACCAGATCAAAGCTCAGATCGAAACAACGACGTCCGACTACGACAAAGAAAAGCTGCAGGAGCGGTTGGCCAAGTTGAGCGGGGGAGTTGCCGTTTTGTATGTCGGAGCTGCAACGGAAGTGGAAATGAAGGAAAAGAAAGACCGCGTCGATGACGCACTTCATGCCACACGCGCAGCAATCGAAGAAGGGATCGTCCCGGGCGGCGGCGTGGCTTATATTCGCGCCATAGAGGCCCTGGACAAACTTTCAGGTGCCAATGCGGACGAAAATACCGGCATTGTTATCGTCCGCAGAGCCATCGAAGAACCCTTGCGGCAAATTGTCCGCAACTGCGGCCTTGAAGGCAGCATCGTTGTTCAGGCAGTGCGTCAGGGCAAAAACGACTATGGTTTTAATGCCCGTACAGAACAATATGAATCGCTTTTGTCTACCGGAGTGATCGATCCGACCAAGGTAACCCGAATCGCACTTGAAAATGCGGCGTCTATAGCCAGCATGCTCTTGACCACAGAATGTGTAATTTCGGATAAGCCTAAAAACGAAACGACTCCTGTTGGTTCACCCGCCGGCATGGGAATGGACTACTAAGATTAGCGAGAAATAGTTATTGTTTTCTTTACATTAAGCGAATCCCGTTGCCCAGGCAGTGTCCTCGGGTATACGGGATTCCACTATTTGGTTTAATTAAAGCTATTCAAGTAAATCTATCGGCATTGTAAAGAGAAAACAGCTGCCTTTTTCGGGTTCGCTTTCAACCCACATTTTCCCTTTATGTCGTTCTACTATTTCATGAGCTATGGATAATCCGATACCCAATCCATGAAACTTATATCGTCGCTCTTCTACCCGGTAATAAAGTTCGAATATCTTTCCAATATCTTCTTTGCGGATGCCAATACCGGAATCTTTCACTGAAACCCTTATTTTCCGATCTTCCAGGTTTGCGGCAATAACAACTTTATCGGACTCCGGCGAATACTTTACAGCGTTGCTCAACAGATTTATGACCACCTGTTTTAACCGTTGTCTGTCGCCTGCAACCGGCTGGGGGATTTCGCCCGTTTTTAAAATGGTATGATGAGGTGAAACGAACTGCACTTCCTCTACAGCGGACGAAAGCATTTCATTGAAATCAAAGGTCGCAATGTTCAAATTAAGTCTTCCGTTCTGAATTTTGCTGGCATCCAACAACTCTCCAACCAAGTCATTCAATCGTTCAATGGAAGAGGCCGCCCTTTTTGCATAGTACAAATTGGTTCCGTCATTTTTATCCAAATTTGCTTCTAATAGTTGCAAATATGCTTTAGCTGAGGTAAGTGGTGATTTCAACTCGTGACTGGCTATACTCATGAATTCTTCCTTTTCAAGGTCCCTTATTTTCTGGTCATGGAAGTCTATCGCTGCGCCAACCCACGAACTAATTAGTCCTTCGTTATTTCTAATAGCCGTCGTACGAATTAAATGCCAGCGGTACATGTTGTCCTTTTTCCTCAGTAGCTGTACTTCCATATTGAAGTCTTCTCCTGTTACGATCGAGTGTTTCCACTTCGCCATTACATTCTCCGCCATTTCAGGCTTTATTATGGACTCCCATCCCTCTTCAACTGCATCAGCTAAGGTCATACCGGTATATTCCAAATAAAACCGGTTGAAGTAGGTTATTGCTCCATCAGGATGTGCCGCTAACGTAATCTGCGGAATAGATTCCAATATTTGCCTGAGGTTCTCTGAATATTTTTGCTCCAGTATCTCTTTTTCTTTCCATAGAGTGATATCGTCAAAAGCTAACAATACCCATTTTTTCCCATTTTCCTTCTGAACAGGTTGTGCATTAAAGCAAATAGTGCGTTTTCCTGCGAATGGGAAAGTATATGTTACTTCCCATTCAATAAATCTTTCCCTTTCTGTTTGTATCTCCAAAAGGTGGCTGCGCAGGTCAGGAATATTCCATCGGTTATTTTGCAAATCAAATATGATTTTACCAATCGACTCCTCTTCTGTTATCAGGAACTTTTTCAAAAAAGATTTATTGACGCTTATAATTTTGAAGTCATGGTCAAGAACCAAAAGAGGTTCATGTACGGTGGAAACGATGGCTTCCGAATAAGATCTGGCTTGATCCAACTGCACATTTCGGTCGTTTAATTCCTGGTTTAATGAGATCAACTCTTCATTGGTGCTTTGCAGTTCTTCTTTGCTGGTTTCCAGCTCTTCATTCAGCGTCTGTAATTCCTCACTTCCACTCAATAGTTCTTCATTGGCCCTCTGCAACTCTTCATTTGCGGCCTCCTGGTCCTCGCTGATCCTGCTCATATTTTCCCGTGCCTGTAAAAGATCCTTTTCCAATTGCTCATTGCGCCTGTCTTTTCCGTCTTGCTGACGGCTTTTGGATGCTGGCAAGCTGCCGTCCCTGCCCAGTGAATTGTTATCTGTATCTTTAAATAGGATTAGAAAGTACGGTTCAATAGTATTCGTCAGGGGGATAACGGTAATGGTGACCAGCCGTGTCCCATTATTTATCGCAATACCTTCCCTGGCAAACGGCTCCTGCGTGATCTTAGCCTTATGGAGCGCGTTTCTAAGATCGAAAGACAGACCTTGACGTGCCATTTTTAGCACGTTTAGACTAGCTTTTCCGGGAGCTGCCTCTAAAAAATCACCGGTTGACCCGCGGAATTGTACGATGTCATGCTGGTCGTTTACAACAACGCCGACAGGAGTAAATTTAGAAAGTAAAATATCGTCGGCGCTTTTTTGATAATCGTCCTTCCTCTTTTCCCCGCCACGCAGACTAAAATCTTTGTCTATCAGTCTCCCTTCGGACTGCTCCGAAGTAACATGCATAGATCGCCCCGGAATTGATTTCTTTGAATACAACTTTTCCTTTTTTCCTTCGGGTAGAAAAAGCTCCGATCCGCTGCCGGTAGTTTCAGATTTTCCCAGCAAAAGAAAGGCTTTTTCATTTAACGCATAATGAAAGGTTGTTAACGCCTTTTTTTGCAAAAAGGGTTCCATGTAAATGAGCGCATTTCGACAGCTCACAAGATCTATCCTGGAAAATGGGGGGTCTTTTAGGAAGTTGTGGTTGGCAAATACGCACATGTCCCGGATTATTTTCTTTACCTGATAGCTCCCGTTTATTCTGGTAAAGAATTGCTGAAGTCGAACGTCCGAAACTCCGTCCAGTTCCCGTTTATTGTATATTCCTGCCCTCGCTTTAGCAATTGAATGTTCTGAAAAGTCCGTGGCAAACAATTGAATTTTCAGGGTTGTAATTTTGTCGCTAAGGTATTCAAGCAGGCACATACCCATCGAATATACTTCTTCGCCGGTCGAGCACCCGGCAATCCAGATACGTAGGGGGTTATCAGTAGATTTATTTTTGATGAGTTTGGGAAACACTGCTTTGGACAAATGTTCGTATGTTTTCGGATCACGGAAAAAGGAAGTAACCGGGATGAGCAGGTCTTGGAATAAACACTCTTGTTCAGAATTATTTTGTCTAAAGTAAACCAGGTAATCGGCAATATTTTCCAGTTTGAGAATGGCCAGACGGCGAAGAATCCGCCGGTGGACCGTTGTCTGTTTATAGTAGGTAAAATCAATGCCCTTGCGAACACTCAACAGGTAAAGTATCTGTTTAAAACTATCTTGTTCTTTCGGCTCATCCTCATTAGCATCTATTTCGCGAAAGGAACGCTGAAAAGAATGGTTGAGTTGTTGTAATCGTTGTGGCATCTCCGCGGGAGTCAGGATGAAGTCCGCTACTGCGGCGTTAATCGCACTTTGCGGCATGGCAATATATGAAGCACTTGCCAGGTCTTGAGCAAAAGTGATACCGCCCTCATCTTTAATTTTCTTTAGGCCTAAAGTGCCATCCGAACCGGTGCCGGATAATACAATTCCGATGGCATGGCTTTGATGTACCTCGGCCAGGGAGGTAAAAAACACATCGATGGGCATATTCAGCTGTTCCGAAGGTCTCGCGCTCAGTTGCAGGACGCCATCGGTTGCAATAAGCATTTTATTAGCGGGAATAATGTAAATATGGTCTGGTTTGACTTCTTCATTATTGGTTATCTCACAAACGGGCATCTTTGTTTCCCTTTGCAAAATGTCAGGCAAAGAGCTGATGTGCTCGGGATGTAAATGCTGGACAAATATGTACGCCATACCGGATTGCTCAGGAATTGATTTTATGAATTGTTTAAACGCTTCCAGGCCGCCTGCCGAAGCGCCGATACCAACGACCGGGAATAAATTGTCTGACTTAATATCATTATCAATATTGTCCGGGATAGGCATGGTTTGTGTTTATTTTATACCATAAGTGGACGAATTAATGCGAGAAAAAAAGGGCGGGAGAATCATGCCAGGTGATCTTGAATGTTATGTAGATTAAGTTAAAGTACACCTGACAAACCGCGAACTATTGTTGTAATCAATAATAGTATGTAATAACTTCAGTTTTCCGGTAATCTTGTTTTTAAACCTTCTTTGAAATCTAACCCGCTTGCATTGAGCGAGGGCGATTTCATAGGTGTGGATGGCTTCTTCAAAATGGCCGTTGTTTTCATCTCTTAGAGCTTCAACATATAATCCGATGGGTATATTATTCCTCCAATGGGTGAAGGCACGCATTAAAACAACAATAAGAAAAATCAGAGCGATCAATGAAAGAAAAAAAAGTATCGGGAGTTGCATGACATTATAAATTTATAGACCGCCAATACAAAGATATGATTTTATGCCCCCAGGATGTTACATGATTTCCTGAAAGGTAACAAGAATCACACATTCCGCGCGGACTGAGATGGTGACCGGCCCACAATCGAACCTGTGAATTGTATAACATTTTACCAAAATGATGTAGTGTAACGTCAGCTGACATCTGTTAACTTTGAAATGGACTCTCTTAGCCATACTGGCGGATCCGGTCTGCATAAATATATAACGTGAATCTCATGGACTATGTGCTGGAGGCTCCTTCTTATGGATGGAAGGACCCGGAAGGGCGCCTGATCATTCCTACTGCCCCTCAGCTATTGAAAGAATTCTGGTTCCGGCTGAACATTTTCAGGACCAGAAGGAACTGGCTGGGGTTTTTCAGCTGGCTCAGAGTGCTGCTGCTGATCCCTTGTCTCGTTACCTTTTTCTTGCATTATTTCAACTTTTACCTGCTGGGAATTGCTTTTATTTATAGTATGATAGTCATGGGCACACATGGCACAATCTGGTACCACCGATATTGCACACATCGCGCATATACGTTCAGGAACAGATTCTCGCGGTTTATCACCCGGAACCTGACCATCCATATGATCCCGGAAGAAATTTACGTCATTTCCCATCATGTTCATCACGCCAAGGCGGATCTGCCGGGCGACCCTTATAATGCGGGCGCCGGATTTTTATACTGTTTTCTTGCGGATGTCAATCACCAAAGAATCTCCAGCCATTTAACGGCAGAGGAATACGACCGCGTAGTAAGGATGATGCGGCATACCGGCGTCAGAACGAATACTTATAAACAATATCAAAAATGGGGATCTGTCGCCAGGCCGATGTGGTCGTTAGGCGGTTGGATCCTTAACTGGGCCTTTTGGGGCATGGCATTTTATCTGATAGGCGGGTTGGCCCTGGCCTTTGCTTTGTTTGGAGCAGCGGCTTTCTGGGCGATAGGGGTCCGCACTTTCAATTATGAAGGGCACGGCAAGGGAAAAGACAAGCGCAGGGAAGGCATCGACTTTAACAGAGACGATCTTTCCATCAATCAGCTATGGCCAGGATATGTTGCCGGCGAGTGGCACAATAATCATCATCTGTTTCCGTCAAGCGCCCGTAGTGGTTTTTTACGCTACCAACTGGACCTGGCCTGGTATTATATCAAAATCATGAAAATCATTGGCGCCGTCAGCAGCTACCAGGACTCAAAGAAGATTTTTCTCCTGCGATACCGGCAGCCTTATATCCGGAACAAAAAGGCTGCGCAGGCGAGATAAAAGAATCAGCCGTTGCTCTCACGGCTCATTATTTTATTCCCGGATCTTCTTTGAGTGTGTGAATTATGTAGCATGGAACAGGTTTTATATAATGCTCGCGAACCGCGGCCGCCTTATCTTTGTCAAAGTGTTTTTGATGATTGAAGTATAATGGGCCAGACCCTATCCTGGCCCTTTTCCTTTCTTAAATTTGTCAAATGTCTAAAATAACTTTCAACAATAGCAACAATTCCTTCTTTCAATCCGTCAAAAAGTCGGTGGATAATTATTTTACTACTACAAAACTCAAAAAAACGGGAAACTGGAAACTGTATTTAAAAGCATGGATTTTAATTCCAGGCGCCATCAGTCTTTATCTTTATCTTTTGCGGGGACACTATGACTGGATGCCGGGAGTATTGGCATCGGGCCTGCTGGGGCTTACGCTGGTATGCATTGCCTTTAATGTGATGCATGACGCCTGCCACAATAGCTATTCCGAAAAAAAATGGGTGAACAGCATTATGGGACTAACCATGAATGCACTTGGCAGCAACGCCTTTATTTGGAAGATCAAACATAACATCATACACCATACATATACCAACATCGATGGGATCGACGATGATATCGCCAATGGCCCTTTTTTGAGACAGTGCACTACCCAAAAATGGATGCCGATCCATCGTTTCCAGTTCCTTTATATGTTTCCTCTTTATGCTATCAGCACCCTGTCATGGGCGCTGGGGACTGATTTTGTCAGGTACTTTACTAAAACAATTCATACCACTCCGATCAAAAAGATAAGTAGTAGGGAACATATCCTGTTTTGGACCAGCAAACTGTTATATGTATTCTTCTATGCCCTGGCGCCCATCTATATTTTAGGATGGCACTCATGGCTGATCGGATTCTTAATAGTCCATTTGACGATGGGCTTAACCTTATCGGTAGTATTTCAGCTGGCGCATATTGTAGAAAAGACCGCTTTCCAGGTAGCAGACGGAGCGCAAAAACAAATAGATTCGGAATGGGCGATCCATGAAGTAAGAACCACTGCGAATTTTGCTCCACGAAATAAGATAATCTCCTGGCTTGCCGGAGGCCTGAATTTTCAGATAGAGCATCATCTCTTCCCCCATATCAGCCATATACACTATTTCGCTTTAAGCGAAATAGTGCAACGACAATGCGCGCTTTTCGGGCTTCCTTATAACTGCTACCCGTCTGCAAGACAAGCATTTTATTCGCATGTGCGGCTGATGAAGCACCTGGGGAACAAGTATTGGATGTCCTTGTGACGCCCGGGCGCCTCTGTTCAGGGATGCTGGCTGGTGTCGGGCCGGGATGCCGGAGGATCGAGGGGAATAACAGGAGAGGCCGCGGAATATAATTTCAGCCTGGCTTGCGCAATGGCAATCCTGTTTTTTATATCCACTATATTTTTGTTCAGCTCGTTCAGTCGCCGGGATTCCTTCCTCGCCGCACTGGCGTCCTCTTTCGCGTCGCCTGCACTATTTTTGGCATCGCTGGCCAATTTCTTATTATTTGGATCAGCGTTTAGACTCTGCGCCGCCCTGACGTTGTTACTTGCTGAATTCTGCGCATTGGCAGCAGCTGTTTGCTTATTCGTGGTCTTTTGATCGACCATGTTTAGCAGTTTGCCAAGCTTGAACTGATCCTGGCTGATTTGTGCAACTATCTCAAGCGAGTCGACGTTGACTTTCTGTGCCTGAACTGAAGTACATAAGAACAACAAGCCGAACGGGAATAAATACAATGTTTTTTTCATAACTTTTTTTTTCTGATAATATTAACCCACCGAAAGAAAAATTGAGCGGGAAAACTGATCGTATTAACAACGGTAAAGGTATCACGTCTCATCTATAAATCACTACACCCTTCTTAATCAATCTTACATAATTCTCACGTGATCAATTGATATGTGAATCATATAAAGGGGTTGAAGAATATTGTAATGCACATGAATAAAAGAATATCCACCTTTATAGCGATGTCTCTTTTAAAAAAAGCAATTAAATCCAGGAATATGGAAAACAACTCTTATCCGGGTGGTGTAGAAATGGAAAAGTCCAAATCGCATATTATCGTTGAGATCATTGAATATGTATCCAATTCAGTAGTAAGCAAGACTATTATAAAGAAATCCACCGGGAATATCAGCGTAATGTCTTTTGACAGCGGCGAAGGATTGACAGAAAAAACATCTCCTTTCGACACCTTTCTTCAGATCATCGAGGGCAAGGCGGAAATAGTTATCGACAACAATCCTCATCTGCTGCAAACCGGAATGGGGATCATAATCCCTGCGCATGCCCTTAATTTTATAAAACCAAACGGACGGTTTAAATTGATCCTGACCATAATCAAAAGCGGGTATGAATAAATGAAACGTCTCTTTGAAACTAAAATCATGAGATATGAGCACAATGTCTGAGGTAGGAAACCCACTATGCAACATTAACCTGGCGTGTAGCCTGCTAAATTCGTCCAACCTCGATGAAGAACAGAGCGAGTGCCTTCAAATTATTATGAGAGGATCCGAACGGATAAACGATCTGATAACCGATATTTTGAGATTTGAGGGGATAAATTCGGCAAAATATGAACTCTATTCCTTGCGGCAACTGCTGGAAGGCGTCCTGACCGCAACCAAAGACCGGATATCTCTCAACCAGGTAGAGGTATCAAGGGAGTATGCTGCGACGGACGATATAATATCGATGGATATAGAAAAAATGGAAATCGCATTGATCAATATCATAACCAACGCTATTGACGCGATGCCTCCCAAACGGGGGAAGTTGAACGTGGTGACAAGATCAGTCGGGAAGTTAAGCCTTGTTGAAATTCAGGACAATGGTATAGGTATCAGCAAAGAGAATCTGAATAGACTCTTCGAGCCTTATTTGACAAACAAGACGGGCGGCATGGGGGTGGGATTGTCTGCAACGCTCAATATTCTCAGGGCAAACCATGCTAGAATAGAGGTCCGGTCAGAGGAGGGCATAGGAACAATCTTCATATTGTCATTTGTTAGGAACTGACCATTCGCATGCATTTACTTTACAGGTCCTCCAACATCGATCTTCTCCTGTCTTTGAGCGCTTTGAAATGTGACGGGGTCAGCCCGGTGACTTTCTTAAACTGCGTGCAGAGATGCGCCACACTGCTGTAATGCATCTTGTAGGCAATTTCGTTAAGTGTTAATTCATTATAAACAAGAAGCTCCTTCACGCGCTCTATCTTGTGAGAAATATAGAATTGTTCGATCGTAGTGCCCTGTACTTCCGAAAAGAGATTGGCAAGATAGGTATAATCGTATTCAAGTGTTTGACTCAAATGGTTGGATAAATTGATGCTCAGCGGCTCTTCCGAATAATGCACTAACTCAATGATGACGGTTTTTATTTTCTGTATCAGTATACTTTTCTTGTCATCCATCAGTTCCAGTCCATATCTTAATAGCGCCCCTCTTATCAGCTCACGCTGGGCGGGCGAGATATTTTCATCCATGTCCACCTCTCCTAATTCAACGGCCCTGTATTTCAAACCTAATTTTGTAAGTTCGTCTTTAACAACCATTTTGCAGCGGATGCAAACCATATTTTTAATATAGAGTTTCAAGAGGGAAGTGTTAAATAATGGCCGTAGCTACAAGCTGGAATGAATTAACTTGCCAAATCTAAGATAGCATTTTATTTTCATACCGCAGTTATCCCTCTCATCCCACATGTGGAAGGGCCATGTCGTCAATGGCAGGACACAAAATTGGGGCCAGAATAGAAATTCAGCCCCTTATTTAAAATCCAATATCCTAAGAAAACCATAGCAAAGATAAGGGTTGACGTGACGGATACACTACATGGTTCTCTTCAGTCATTGCATGTTTCGCACAATTAAAAAAGCCACAAGCTTCTACTTGTGGCTTTGTAATGTCTGCCTTCTTAAACTAGTTCTTTGTCATGACGGCATTCAGAGAATGTATCACTCCGTTGGATGAGGGGAGGTCGTGGTTTAGTATCTCCGCACCTTCGATCTTTACATGACCGTCTTTAACGTATACATGCAGTTCCTTGCCATTTATCGTTTTCAATTTTTCTCCATCTTTAAGATCCTTGAGATTGAGCTTGCCGGAAACGATATGATAATTCAAAAGATCGGCAAGCTTGATTTTGTTCTCCGGCTTCAACAGGGTGTCCAAAACCCCTTTTTCCATTCTTTCAAAGGCGCTATCTGATGGTGCAAAAACGGTGAAAGGGCCTTTACCGCTTAAAACTTTGTCTAATCCAGACGCGATAACGCTTTTCTTCAAGATTGTCATATTCTTATCTGAGTTGACAACCTGTGTGATGTTTGACATTTATTGTTATTTATTTACCGGTAGAATAACCAGCAACAAGTGTAAGGTAACCTATATTAAACGCTGTAGGTGTTAATGTTTAGCTTTTTCCAACGGCAGCTCTGTGAAAGAACAGTTTTCTTAATTCAGCTTCGGTCGTATTCAAGCTGATATTGGAAACTCTGATATTCATGAGTGTCCTATTTTGAAGATCAAACTGTCCTTACCTCAACGTAAGCATTCATGAAAAGAATATGATTCAATTTTTTGATCGCGCTTTTTGCATGCAGCATGTCCATCTCAACAAATCCACAGCGAAGGGAACGTCCGGTCTTATCGTCACGCTCAATATGTGAAAGTTGCACGGCGCCGAAAGGCAGGAACAAACGAGCGAGTTGCTGCGCCGTCGTCATTTCGCTTAAATTGCCAATATAGATCTGCATAATATAAATTTTAATGAGGGGAGCTTATCGTAATATACTAATTAAAACCGACACCCGCAAATATTCCTTTTGCGCCGGATCATTCCGACGTTTGATACCCGTGTATTTCTTCATAATTTAAATTACTATCATTAATAAAGCTACATTACATCCATCATCACTTCCTGGCGGCGACGATTACTTTTCAGCATACGGTTTTTAGTAAATAGTTTATAACGTTCACTTTTTAAAATGTCAACTATGAGACTTTCTGAGTTTATTTTATCGAATGAGCAAGAGAAAAAATCGACTGTCCTTCACAAGGGTGTTCTTCTCGCCAAGAGAAGCAGCTTCGAATCCATGGTATTTTTGTTCCAGCTCGGCAGTTATTATATGGAGGCGTATTGTAAACCCGCGAATAAGACCACCGAAGAGTATTGGATGTTTGACAACATCGACTTTTTGAACGCTTATTTGGACGCCATACCCGTCGATAACCTGCTGAACTGAGCGCACCATCGATTCATATTAAATTTCACCGTTCTTTGCAACGGGTAATTTATTTGGTCATCCCGGATAGAAGAGGTATCTTCACCGTGTTAATTTGAGTTCTGCATTTGTATTTGTCAATTTATCCCGCCTCACGAACTGGATTTCTTTTCCTCTACATTGTTTGCGTTTCTCATATCTTTTACTTTTTAATTGTTAAGAATGAACATTTATGTTTCTAATTTGAGCTTCAACGTACTGGATGAAGACTTAAGAGAATTTTTTGCTCCTTTTGGCGAAATAGCCTCCGCGAAAGTGATCATGGATAAAATAACAAACCAGTCCCGCGGATTCGGTTTTGTTGAAATGCCTGATGAAACTGCTTCAAAAAAGGCGATCGCTGAACTGGATGGTACAACGGTCGGGAACAGAACCATTAAGGTCAATGAAGCACGACCCAAAGAAGCCCGGCCGGCTCGCGATGATAACGGCCGCAATTTTAATAACGCTAACAGCTACAACAAAAACAGATATTAATATTTGTTCAAATTGAATTAAAAGCTCCGTTTCGCCGGGGCTTTTTTTTTATCGAAGCCCATCGATTTTAGCAAACCATTGGCTATTCTTTCGAGGTCAATGGCCTACCTTCACCAGGGTTATTCCGCTCTCACCTATAATAACGGCTCATCCTGCTCCGCATCGCAGTCGTCTTTCCATTTTGATGCTTTGCTACTGTCCCGTATTCTAAAATGACTTCGTATGATCAAAGGCTCATTTATCGACAATCTCCTTTATGCTCCCTCGTATGGCTGGAAAGATCGAAGTGACCGTCTTATCGTTCCCACTTCAAAGCAACTCTGGTCGGAGGCGTCTTCACGTATCAATATTTTTAAGTCGCGGAAGAACTGGATTTCGTTCGTGAGCTTTCTGATGTTGATAGGGATGCTCCCTTTCTTTTTCCTGTTTTTCTTCAAGTATTTTTCCTGGTATTTACTGGCCGCCATTGTTATTTACAGCATGGCCGTTATGGGCACCCATGGGACCATCTGGTTTCACCGGTATTGCACGCATAGGTCCTATGGCTTTAGCCATCCTATATGGCGTATCATTACGCAGAACCTGGTCATCAAAACACTTCCCGAGGAAATTTATGTGGTATCGCACCACGTTCATCATTGCAAATCTGATGAACCGGGAGACCCCTATAACCCTCAGGCTGGATTTTGGTATTGTATGCTGGCCGAATACAATCATCAGAGAGTTTCGCCTGACCTGGAAGAGGGCGCTCACAAAAAAGCGTTGCACTTCATGGACCACACTGGAGTTAAATTGAATTCTTACAAACAGTATCGGAAATGGGGCTCCTTGTCTTCACCGATGTATACCATTGCTTTGTGGGTGATGAATTGGGCTTTTTGGTTTGCCGTATTGTTCCTTATTGGCGGACCGGCGCTTGTCTGTGCAATCTTCACGGCGGCATTCCTCTGGTTCACGTTCGTCCGGGCTTTTAATTACACCGGCCACGGTGGCGGAGAGAAAAAGCACCGTGAAGGCGTCGACTTCGACCGAAGCAACCTCTCTATCAACCAGTCCCGGCCCGGATTGCTTGCCGGTGAATGGCATAACAACCATCACCTCTTTCCCGGCAGCGCCCGCGCCGGATTCCTTCGGGGCCAGCTTGACCTCGCCTGGGTGTATATTTACACGCTCCGCAAGCTGAGGATGGTTTCCTGGTACAAAGACTCAAAAAAGGAGTTTTTGAAGAAGTACGTTACCACTGCTATCGGCCGATAACTTCCGATACTCTGCGATCATTAATCCCCGGCACTGTCATCGCGTATTTCTGGCGGAGCCTGCCTTATGCTGGTCGAAAGTTCGGACAGGTTAAAGTCCGTGCCCGCCAGCGCTTTCCTCCATACTGCAGCATCGATGAGCCGGTGCGCGATAATCTCAACCTGCATCTTCCGCAGGTTGACACTGATAGCGCCTACACCGGTGACCGTGGATAAATTATCCCGGACTATGGCAACAGCCTCGCTATCGTGCATGCCGCTGATGCGAAACTTATAAATGATTGAGTTTGTCATGAATGGTATGATTGATATGTTTTTTTACAATACCGATGTGCATTTCGACGATGTGCGGTTGTCCGTCGTCAATGAGTCTGATCCCGTTGCCGCCACCCCGCTGCTGGTCCATTGTCCACCGTGATTCCTGACTATCAGATTCCTGGAAGACCGTAATCCGGTATTCGGAGCCGCCATAGCGATAGATCACCAGAACGGAAGGCCAGCTCAAAGGGAAGCATGGTCTGAAGCTTATAAGCTCACCCTGCCGCTCCAGTCCTATTAAGGAACCCATGACAAATTGGTACATCCATCCCGCGGAGCCCGTGTACCAGGTCCAGCCGCCCATCCCCTTATGTGTTTGGTTCGCATATACGTCGGCCGCCATCACATAAGGTTCTACCTTGTAGACTTTCATCATGGCTTCATCGCTCGAATGGTTGATGGGATGGATCATTTCGAGCAGCTGCGCTACCTTTTCCCTTTCTCCCAAAGCAGCGAAAGCCATCAGGGTCCATATAGCGGCATGTGTATATTGTCCACCGTTCTCCCTCACACCCGGCACATAACCTTTGATGTATCCGGGATTCAATTCCGTTGAATTGAAAGGTGGGTCCAACAGCTGGATCAGTTTTAATTCTTTTCGGACAAGCCTTTCTTCCAGGGCCGCCATGGCCATGACAGCCCGTTTGCGGCTGGCCGCCCCCGATAGGGCGGCCCAACTCTGGGAAATGGCGTCGATCCGACACTCTTTATTTTCTTTGGAACCCAACGGCGTGCCGTCGTCAAACCAGGCCCGTTTATACCATTCGCCATCCCAGCCGGCCGTTTCCAGCCTGGACTGAATATCTTTTGCTTCCGTTTGGCAGATCTCGGCAAAGAAGGGATCGCCGTAGGCATTTGCCGTACCGGAGAACCGTATCAATACATCGTACAGGAAAAAGCCCAGCCAGACACTTTCGCCGATACCTTTATATCCTACTTTGTCCATCCCATCGTTCCAGTCGCCCGTGCCCATAAGCGGCAGGCCATGCGGGCCAAAGCGCAAACCATGCCTGATAGCCCGTGCGCAGTGTTCAAACAAGGTCCCGCTTATATTTCCGCTTACCGGCAGATCATAGAATGAATCCTCTCCCGCGTATAGCTGGCGGCTTTCCAGGTAGCCCACCGGCGTTGACAGCAGCTCCGTATCGCCGGTGACACTGACATACCGGGCAACGACATACGGCAACCAGAGCATGTCGTCGGAGCAATGTGTTCTGACACCCCTGCCTTCCGGCGGATGCCACCAATGTTGGACATCACCTTCTACAAATTGCCTGGATGCATTCAACAGGATCTGTTGGCGTGCCAGGTCCGGCCGGGCATGAAGCAAAGCCAGTACATCCTGCAGCTGATCCCTGAATCCAAAGGCGCCCCCGGATTGATAGAAGCCGCTCCGGCCGTATAGCCTCGATGACATGGTTTGATAAAGCAGCCAGCCATTGGCGAATAGATTCACCGCGTTGTCGGGAGTAGTGATCTGTACCGCCCCTAAGACTCCTTCCCAGTATTGCCTAACCCGTCCGAGCTCGAGGGAAGCGGCACGCGGCCCGGATAGTTTCCGGAGCAGTTCGCCGGCCTCCTGGGTATTGGGTGCGCTTCCCAGGTGAAAAACAAGCTCTTTTTCGGCGCCGTCGGACAGATCGAAGGCCACCTGCAGGGCAGCACAGGGGTCCATCCCGGCGCCGCTTCTACCCGAAAGCCTTTTGCGTTGCATACCCTGCGGGTCTTGCAGATTTCTGTTTCGGCCGATAAATTCCTGCCGGTCAGTGGTAAAGGTTAGCTGGCTGGATTCGTCCACCCTAAAGAAACTAACCCTCTCCGAAAATGCTGTGTTGTATCTGTTTCGAAACAACAGCGCCCCGCTTTCCGCGTCTTGTTCGCTTAGGATATGCATCCTCGTCCTGCTCGCTGCATCTCCCAAAATTATCTCCAGGTACCCTGTGGCGGAGAGCTTGCGTCTCTCTCCGGATTGGTTCTTTACTTTTAACACTATCCACTTCACAGGCAGACTGCTGTCTACAAAGACGCACATCTCGGTGGAAATGCCTTGTTCGACATGCCGAAAGCTGCTATACCCGAACCCGTGGGTTGTCAGATAAGGAGAAGGTCCGCGAACAGGGAAAGGAACGGGAGACCAGAAATGGCCGGATTCCTCGTCGCGCAGATAGAACGCCTCTCCGCCGGCATCGGACACGGGATCGTTGCTCCAGGGCGTCAGCCTGTATTCATGCGCATTGACGGCCCAGGTATAGGCCGAGCCGCTTTCCGATACCACGGTGCCAAATTCTGCATTGGCGATAACATTGACCCAGGGGGCCGGTGTGGTTTTCTTCCGGTCCGTGCGTATTGTATATTCCTTACCGTCGGGGGTGAAACCACCGGTGCCGTTACTGAACAGCAGATTGTCCGGCAGGCCGGGGTTATCGGAATAATCTTCCCCCTTGCGAAGGCTCGTTGGAAGAAAGGCCAAGGCCGCATTTTCCATATGGATCCGGTTCATCTGTTCCGCCAGCGACCCTTTATGATCATAGAGGATGACCCTTGCGACACTTTCAAAAAGGATGCGGTCTTCCGGCGAGATCTGATCCGCGGATCGTACGAATATCCCGCCGGGTTTTTCATAGGATTGATTCCCGGCATCCGTATGCACCAGACCCAGGATCTGATCCTGCAATAGTTGCCGGTAAGATCCATGGTCCTCGTTCCAGATCACGAGGTCTACGGAAAGCCCTTTCAGCCGCCAGTAGGCATGCGCCTGTATCATCTGTAGCGCAAGTCCGAGATTTTCCTGGTCGCTCATGTGCAGCAAGACGATCGGGAGGTCGCCGGATACCGAATGGCTCCAAAGACCGGACTGGCCCCGGTGATTACTCAAGATCACTGCCGTCTCACCCCGGAAGGTCGGATCGGGATATACTATGGAGGCCGACAGCTGGTCATATAGCCTGGCGTCGGCTTCCGTTGCGTTGATCTGGCGCAGCAATACCTGGTTGTGGGTCCAGGACAGCTCGAAGGCCCGGTTTTTCAAATGTTCGTCCCGGTATTTATTCATCAGGCTTTCACAGCCCTCCCTCGTTTCACTCATCCCGTAGATCAGGTCGATAGTAGCGGTTTGCCTGGGCTTTACCGAAATACGGCCCCGGATCGCTGCAATGGGGTCCAGCACGGCCCCCTCGCTGCCAGACAACGATTCGCTGTCCATGGCCCGGGGATGGCTCAGGGTCCTGCCCCGGCCGATAAACGGTAGTCGTGCAGTCTCATAGGATAAGTTTTCTATAGTGACGCCGTGGACGTTTATCAGATGAAACATCCACGGAAGCATTTCTTCCTCGGAACGCGGCCTGCGTGTGCAAACGATCGCTTTATACTCGGGCAGTATCTCCGTCTCTACGAAAAGATTGCTGAAAGCCGGATGTGCCTCGTCTGAAGCCTGGGGCGCCATGACCACTTCCGCATAACTGGTAATCTCTATCACCCTGGTAAAAAGAGAAGTATTTGTGATCCGGATCCTTCGCAATTCCATATCGTCTTCCGGGGAGATGACTATTTCCGTATGCGTATCGATCCCCTGATCGTGTCTGCGGAACTCGACAGATCCTGGCGAAAAAATGGTCTCATAGCTTTTCGCAGGCCGCAAGGTAGGCTCAAAAGTGTTCGACCAGAAGTTGCCGCTGCCGACATCTTTTATATAGCAGAAGATACCGCGGTCGTCCTTGGTAGGGTCTTCCCGCCAACGAGTAACCGCAAGCTGTTTCCAGCGACTGTATCCGGCGCCCGAATTCGCGATCATGATCTGGTAGCGGCCATTGCTCAGCAGTTGGACCGCCGGTGTCCTGGTATTGGGAGTATTGATGATCCGTACCTGCGTTCCGGCGGACGAAGAGTGTGATTCGATCTCGTCCGCAGTATGTGCATAGAACAACGTGGCGCGGGGAATTCGTTCCTGCAGCAGCAGGAGAGTGGCCTGAAAGCGGAGTTCCGAAAGAAAACGTTGCTGCATAGGCTTGTTCAATAAGACGTAGGCCAACGACAGCAATCCCATTCCCTGATGATGGATCATATACGATTCAATGGCGATCGAGGTCTTACCCCTGGGCAGGCGGGAAGCCGTAAAATCCAGGGCCTCGTAAAAACCGTATTCTCCTTCCATGCCTTTCGCCGATAAGAGCTCAAGGTTGGAAACAGCCTTCTCGGGCATAACCATCAGGGCCAGCATAGTGGCATAGGGCGCGATAACGAGGTTCTCTTCCAGTCCCCGGGTAAGCCCCAGCCCGGGTACGCCAAAAGCACGATACTGATAATTCAGGTTGGCGTCTAACAGGTTGTAGGCCGATTCCGAGATACCCCAGGGTACGCCCTTTTGAGTTGCATATGCGATCTGTCTCCTGACCGTTCCCCTGCTGGTTTGCGCCAGCAAGGTATTCTCATACAATGGCATCACCAGCTGAGGCATCAAATATTCAAACATCGACCCGCTCCAGGACAGCAGCACGGGGTCTTCACCCGGATCGGTAAGCAAACGTCCCAGGGCGAACCAGCTTTCCTGCGGAAGCTTACCCTGCGCGATGCCCACAAAGATGCCCAGCCTTACCTCGGAGGCAAGCAGATCGTAGAACCCATTGTCTTTGCGCTGTTCTTCTATATTGTAGCCGATCCTCAGAAGACCCGTGGTCGGCTCCAGCAGGAAATCATATTCTATGTTACTGAGTGCTTCACACTGCTCCGCTGCTTGCTCGAGCCGGCGAATACTTGCGGTCGCCTGTCTTTCGGCTTCAAAAAGGGCCGCAACCATGCCACACAGCCATACCTTTTCTTCCTTGGTAATTTCTTCGTTCTCATATCGCGCTATGTCGGGCAGGAAAGTCTCCCGAATGGACTGCAGCGATTGTAGTGTCGGAATAAAAGCCAGGGAAGCCAGGCGGTCGAAACGTTCGGGAATAGGTAATAAATCCATCCAGGGGACCAGCTGGCGCAGCTGGTCCCGGTGATCGTTGATCTGGCGCGAAAATCTGCCGACCCATCTCGATAGCGCGCTATCGGCTTCCTGTGGCGGAATGCGTAGGTTCTCTACCAGGCGGCCCAGGTCGTCAAGCGTTTTTCTTACAACTGCAAGCGACGGTTCTTCCCGACCGATCTTTTTAAGCAAGGCCTGAATTTGATGAACGGTCGTCCCAAAACGTTCTTTCGCCTCGTAGGAAACGATCTCCGCCGTCGTGTTGCAACCCACGATCGCCCTGTGATGGAAGATTGGTTGTGCAGGCAAGGCCAGCAATCCCTGACGCAACGTGAGCAGATGTCCGACGAGGTTCCCGCTATCGACGGTCGAAACATACCTCGGGTACAACGGTAAAAGCGATTGCGTATCATACCAGTTGCAAAAATGGCCTTCGAAGCGTTCCAACTTTTCCATCGTCCCGAGAGTAAGCTCGCATCGGTTCACTAGCTCGAAGCCCGAAAGATATCCAAAATCATAGGCGGCCAGGTTCGCCAGCAGGGCGAGCCCCATATTGGTGGGCGACGTCCGGTGGGCAATAACGTCTCCATTTTGCTGCTGAAGGTTGTCCGGCGGCAGCCAGTTGTCGGTGGCCGTTACGAATTGTTCGAAAAAAGACCATGTCTTGCGGGCGGTTTTATGGAGAAAGGAAAGCTCTTGCTCCGTCAACTTCGGCCTGGCGGCCAGTTCGGGCTTGCTCAGACGCCACACGATCGCCGGCGACAGCAACCACAACAGCAGGATCGGGCCGGCGGTCCACAGCACCGGCATATTGGTCAGCAGTAATAATACAATACAGGAAAGCGCGAGGGCCGGCGCTATCGCGATGAATTGATAAACGGACCAGAGTGAGGCGCGTGGCTTACCGGATTCCGTGGCGGAGGAAGTCCATTCCAATAATCTTCTTCGGGTAATCGCCATTCGCCATAACGTACGGAGAATGGCGTCCGCGTATTGCAGCACTTCGTATGGAAGGATGGAAAGGCCGAATGCAAACCGGATCAGCGTACTTTTCAGATGCCTTGCTACTTCGGCTACGTGCGCTTTTACCGCTAAATCCACGGGTTTATGCAATAATTGCCAGCCAATGGCAAGAACAGGGGGCAGCAGGATGATCGTACTGACAACCGCCGTCCAAAACCAGGGAAAAGGCAGGACGAACCAGCCCAATAATAGCAAGGACAATAGCGAAATAGGCAGGAGACTTCGGCGAAGATTATCGGCTATTTTCCACCTCGACAAGGCAGAAAGCCTGTTCTTGATCAGATGTCCATTGCCGGTGCGGACAAAGGGAAAGATCCAGCCAGCGATCTGCCAGTCGCCCCTGATCCACCGGTGGTGACGGCGGAGGTCCGATTCGTACCGTGAGGGATGCTCCTCATATAGGAATACATCGCTCACCAGCCCGGATCGCACATAGCACCCTTCCAACAGATCGTGGCTGAGGATACGGTTTTCCTGGAAAAGGTCGCGGAACGTGCGTTCGAAAATGTCCACATCATAGATCCCTTTGCCGATGAACGACCCTTCCTCAAAAAGATCCTGGTACACATCGGAGGAGACTCGGGTATAAGGATCGATACCCGAAACGTCACCCTGCATATTCGAATAGAGCGACGTAGTGGCTAGCGCAATACTCGAATCTACCCTGGGTTGCAACACCCCGTAACCTGCCGTAACCCGTTTTTTCCGGGCATCGTATTCCGGTCGGTTGAGCGGGTGCGCCATCGTTGCTACCAGCTTCCAGGCGGAGTCTCTCGGCAGCAGCGTATCGGAATCCAGCGTGATCACATATCTTACATCGTAGAGGATGCTATAGTCGCCGCTGATCAGCGAAAATTCGTGTTCTCCACGGCGCCGGAGCAAGGCATTGAGAGCCGCTATTTTTCCCCGTTTTCTCTCATATCCCATCCATATTCGTTCCCCGGCATTCCAGACCCTTGATCGATGGAAAAGAAAAAAGATATCGTTCGTACCTCGTTTGTATTTCCGATTCAATGCCTCTATCCTGGCGCTTGCCAGCTCTGTTAATTCCTGGTCTTCTTCAAGCCTTTCTGCATTGGCGTCCACAAGATCGGTGAGTAGTCCAAAATGAAGGTTATCGCCTTTGTTCGCGAGAAAGCGTATTTCCAATCCTTCCATGAGTTCTTCGATATACCCTTTGCCGGTCAGCAACGTGGGTACGATCACGAGGGTTCGGAACTCCGGCGGGATACCCGTGGAAAAATCCATGCGGGGCAACGTTCGGGGCCTGACCAGCAGCGTCGATATCCAGTTGACCAGGGAAATGGCCATCTGTGCGGAAGCCAATATTGCCAGCAAGACCACTACGAATAACAGCCAACCGGCACGAATACCCTGGTCGTAGGGAAGATAGAATAGGAAGAGAGCCGTCAGCGACGTCAGCCCGGCGATAGAAAGGAGGTAAAGAAAGAGCGGCATTTTACCCGCCGCCTGCAAAAGCTTTTGAGACCGGCTGTAGCGTATTCGGATGGTTTGCCTTGTTTTCTTTTGTCCAACCCCGACCAGGTAGTAGCCTACATGGCACTGCTTGCTGGCGTAGCCGCCATCTCCTTGATCGTTCCCGGCTGACGGACCTGGCAATTGGTGCTCCTCCGCCAATGCAAGCACGGCTCGCGCTACCTCCGTTTCCGGTAACCGGGAAGCGGCAGCGATGGATTCCACTTTGTGACGATAGCTGTCCCGGGTAGCGAAATCCATACGGGAATAAGTACCGGTCGGATCCTTTGCCAATATTTTATCCACACTGCTGTGCGCCTCGACAAAATCGCGCCAGTCCGTCGTTCCGGTGAATCGCAGGGTCCCGATGCTGTTGCGCACAGAAACCTGGTTGGCGGCTTGTTTTTGGTTTTCCTGTCGGACGAGGTCATTGCTTCCGGCCCCCATCCCCGATAATTGCTGTTCCAGCCAGCTGAGCGGCAGGGCCAGCGCGGGGCCCTTTCCCTGCAAGCTGCGTGTAAAGCTGGCGACAAACGAGCTGCTCAAAGGAGGCAGGGACCGGGCCATGTCGGCAATCGTCAGGACGAGGTCCCCCGGCGCCTCCCTGACAGTATCGATCATCTTATCTGTCCAATAGTCGGCCAGGTTTCGATCGATCATATCCAGGGCTATCTTTCCGCAAACCCGCCGCAGATTTTCTATCACGGCAAGCCGGAGCATGATGGGAATGGCCCATAGCTCTCCCAGCTTAAGCCCGGTGACGGTCTGGTAAGCAGCTACAAAGCCTCCCAGGTTGTGCGCATCCACCCGGCCGTCGCTATGAGAAATGACCTCCAGCACGATATCGTAGACCCGGGGTATACCCACGGCACGGCCGCCGGTCAATGCGGGGAGCGCTTCACTATATCCTTTCGGCAGGTGTTTCCTCGCAAGGATGACCTGTTCTTCGATCAGATAGAAATTATCGAGCAGCCATTCTCCTCCGGGCGTGATGGCTTTCCCTGCTTTTACGTTCCCAACCAGAAGGTTTCGCACTTCCAGAAGCGTATGCTCATTGTCAGCCAGTCTTTTCAGCAATTGATCAGCCGGACGGGTCGCCTGCAATCGGTGAGCACCGGCAATGGCTATGGCATGGCTGTTCAACTGTTCGGAGCTGTACAATTCAGAGCGAAAAGGCTCTTCGTCGCCATAATCCCGTGCATCGGTGGTCATCTTGAAATAAACACGCAAACGCGACAAAATGTCAATAACCGTAGCGGCTGTGACTTTCATAGAAGGAACATATTTAGGCGCTGTAATCCCTATTGAAGAAATGAACAGGTAAGTCCAGGATTGAGAAGGGCAAACCAGGGAGAGCCATTAAAGGTACGTTTATTTGACCACTATCGGGATCTTATCTTTCCATGGGTCATGAAGTTGACTCATATTTCGCTATCACGCTATTATTTATTAACTTAGTCATCACCTGTCGTCAATCTTTAACCATTTTTTTGTCAATTAATGCGAACTGTAATTACAGGTACAGGGAGCTTTATCCCCGAAATCGTCAAATTAAATAAAGATTTCACTGTCCATGATTTTTATGACAGCAATGAGCAGCGGATCAAGGGCGATGCAGGGGACATCGTACGGAAATTCGAACAGGTCACCGGTATCTCCGCTCGTCGTTATGCCGATCTGGCAACCAACGCTTCCGAAATGGCTGCCTATGCGGCAAAAGAAGCCATCCGGGACGCAGCTATCGATCCCGAAGCCATCGATCAGCTGATCCTGGCCCATAATTTTGGAAATGTCCAAAAACATACCAGCCAGTCCGACGCCGTTCCCTCGCTGGCAGCACGGGTGAAACGGCTGTTGCAGATCAAAAATCCCAATTGTGTGGCATACGACATTTTATTCGGCTGTCCCGGGTGGCTCCAGGGGCTGATCCAGGCAGATACTTTTTTTAAAGCCCATACGGCGCGTCGCTGCCTCGTTGTGGGCACCGAAGCGCTAAGCAGGGTGATCGACGTTTACGACCGGGACAGCATGATCTTTAGCGATGGAGCCGGTGCTGCAGTCGTTGAAGCCAGGGACAGCGACGGGGATGGCCCCGGCATCCTTGGGTCTGTAGCCCAATCCTATTCAATGGAAGAAGTGGACTATATCTACATGGGGAAATCCTATTTCCCCGATTCGGATCCCCGTGTCAGGTACCTAAAGATGCAGGGCCGTAAAGTCTATGAATTTGCGCTGGCCACCGTACCACAGGCAATGAAAGCCTGCCTGGACGCCAGCAGGGTCGGTATCCATCAGTTGAAAAAGATCTTTATCCACCAGGCTAATGAAAAGATGGATGCCGCGATCATACGAGCCTTCTATAAGTTATTCAAAACGGACAAGCCGCCTGAAGGGGTAATGCCGATGAATATTCGCGAGTTAGGAAACAGCTCTGTCGCAACCATTCCCACCCTGTTCGATATGGTGCGGAAAGGCGCCTTGCCTGACCATCGGGTTCATGCCGGAGATATTATATTATTTGCATCTGTTGGAGCAGGCATGAACATCAACGCGGTTTGCTACAGGGTTTGATATGGACCGATGTGGACCGTCCAAAACCCACATTCATTCGAACACCAGTTTTCCTTTTAAATAGGTCTCCAACTGCCGGGAAAAGACAGAATTGCCTTGACAACCTTCAAATAGCGATTCGATTTTGCTGGAAAAGACAGATTTGGAAGTGACTAACCGTGTGAGTTCAGGGTTGGCCGCAATCCACTCACATCGGAGGCAATGATTTTTTAAAAAAGATACAATCATCTCGGCCCTAAAATCGCGAGGAATATGTTTTATCTGTTCAAGCATTAGAGCCAGGTCTTCCGTAATGAACGCATAGTCCTCGGGATTAAATTGATCTGCATTGCCGATCGAAAACTTATTATACAAGGACATAAACTTTCAATTTTAATTGCCAACGAATGCGAAGCCCTAAAGAAATTCCCTCTGCACATTGATGCCTGGATTCGCCCAAGGTAGGCTATATAACCGCGACCACCTATTTTATTAATATTTAATCAGGCATCAATGGCTTTTTATAGCATGCATTTCTGAGATTACCCTCCGTTTAGTAAAACAGATTATTGCTGCAAGGTAATTTCTCCTACATCGGTAGCCTTCTTTTCGCTCACAACTACTCCTTCCTTTTCAAAATTTTTATAAGGAGCAATGGCTTCTATTACCAGCTTGTAAGTGCCAGGTTTTACTTCACCAATTTCAAAAGCACCGTTTCGGATATTTGTTCTCATCGTGTCCATTCCCGAAACAACGTAAGCTGAAGTTGCGGCAGCTGACGGACTCACTGTTCCTTTGATGGAACCATTCTTAAAAGTAGTAAAAGCAAATAGAGCAAATGCCATTACTAAGCTTGCTGCAAGGACCGTTATTTTATTCGTTTTCATAAAAACATTTTAAACGTGAGTGAATAAAGTTGACTACTTAAACGTTTAACCATCGCTTATCTCAACGAAATTCAATAACTATGCCAGCCACCAGCACGAATGTTTCTGCAGTACTAAAGAACTGTATGGGGTTTTAAATGCACGTTTTGTGCTACCAAAGCCTATTTCTTCGCCAGTTTATATCTTATATGTGTTGTTAGTTCTGAAGGTATTACTTCTACAATCTGAATATCATATTTATCTTTGTCAATGCCATCGAACAGCCGGATACCACTTCCTAAAAAAACAGGGGCAATATGAATGAAAAATTCGTCTATAAGCCCGGCATTGAGAAATTGTTGAATAGTATTTGCACCGCCTTGTATCCTAATGTCCTTTCCTTTAGCTGATTTCCTTGCTTTTTCCAATGCACTTCCAATTCCGTCATTGATAAAATAAAAAGTCGTTGTCCCCTTTTGAACCCATGGTTCCCGCTTTTCGTGTGTCAGAACGTAAACATCTGTTTTGTACAGATCTTCTTTCCAGTGTACTTCGCCTTCCTCAAACATCCGTTTCCCCATTATATACGAACCTGTTCTTGCAAACACCTCATCTATTAATTTACTGTCTGCGCCGTATTCCTCACCGCCTTCCATATTTACGTTCTTCCAAAATGCTTTTTGCTTAAACATCCACGTATGAATTTTCCCTGCAACGCCACCCATTGGATTGTTTGGACTTCTGTTATCACCGGCGAAAAAGCCATCAAGCGAGATTCCGCTGTCAAAGATAATTTTGCTCATTTTGTCTGTAGTTTAATATTAATTTTTTTCAAAAGCTCTCTTAATTCCTGTAAAGGAGAGCAATGCAAAAGCAATCCCCGTTACTAATATTACTTTTTTCATGTTCTTATTTCTTAACTGCCATTTTAAGATAGTTTTCAAGTCGATTTAAATTTTGCTTACCACCTTCAATGACATTTGACCGTCTGTTCAAGTCTTCAATAATTTCTTTCGACTTAAATACTGACTTCATTATCAGCAATGTTTTCCCTTCAACCTCTTCAAATAAGACTGAAACTGTAAAGTCATAATCTTCGCTCTCCCCAAAATGCTTATAAGATAAAAGGGAAGGCTTTTTTACTTCCAGATACTCAACTTTGCTATCAAAATCCCGTCCCCAGCCATGCATAATAGAATCCCAGGTTTTACCAGGCTCTACATTCATTGATTTTATAGTCAGCGAAAACCCATCTGGCCCCCACCATTCTTTTATATGCTCCGGGGTGGTCCATACTTCCCAAACAAGATCCCTTGGAGCATCGAAAATTCTCGTATGTATAAGAATGTTCCCTTCCTGTCTGAATGTGTTGTATTTCTCCATCTCCCTATTTTTTCTTGTTTTGAATTTTAGCCAGATAATTTTGCAATGAGTCCAATTTATTGTCCCAATATCTTCTATATTGATCTACCCAGTCTGTTACTTCCTTTAATCTATCGAGTTTGGCTTCGCAGTATCTTTCCCTGCCTTGTTGTTTGATCACAATAAGGCCACATTCGTTAAGGAATTGTACATGCAATGAAACCGCCTGTCTGGTAATATCGAACTCCTTGGCAATAGCATTGACATTGAGCGATTTCCGAGCCAGCATGCCTATAATTTGCCGACGAGTCGGATCCGCTATTGCCTGAAAGATGTCTTTTGTTGGTGCCATAATGCGCAAGTCATTTCTTGCAAATATATGCGCAAGTTTTGACTTGCGCAATTTTTTTTGGGGACATCTCGAAAGACACCGGTATATCCAACCGGTCGGCGCAAGTTTTTCATGGGAGAATTCCAGGGGAAGCTTTCAGTCGGACCCGCCTTCAGCCTCCACCTTCCAGCTAAATACGTTACTTTTACCCTCATGGACCACATCGCCAACCAGGCTATATTGGCAGGAAAGCCAGGGGAGGAAGAAAAAATGCCCCCGCACTGGGAGACCTTCTTTCAATCCTATTCCCACCTCGGCGACGAAGAGATCGCCGGGCGCAATGAAGACCTTACGCGGCTTATGCGGGAGAATGGTGTCACCTACAATATCTACGGTGACCCCAATGGATTGAACCGCCCCTGGAAACTCGACATTATCCCCTTTCTCATCAGCGAGGAAGAGTGGCCGGCGATGGAAGCGGGATTACGCCAGCGGGCGCGGCTGCTCAACGCCATCCTCGAAGATATCTATGGCGAACGGCGCCTTATCCGCAATGGCGTCCTGCCTTTCGAACTGTTGTATAATCATCCGGGATTTCTGCGCCAGTGCTGCGGGATCCGCCTCCCGGGGCGCCAGCACCTGGTGATGTACAGTGCCGACCTCGCCCGTAGCCGCGATGGCCGTATCTGGGTGGTGAACGACCGCACCCAGGCCCCTTCTGGTTCGGGTTATGCCCTGGAGAACCGTACCGCGATGACCCGCGTCGTCCCGGAGCTTTTCGAAGGTCAGGCTGTGCGGCATCTCTCGCCATATTTCAATGCCCTGCGGGACGGCCTCACCAGTCTTGCGCCACGCCAGCGCGGCTCGCAACGGCCACCGGCTACGCCGCGAATTGTTATCCTGACGCCCGGATCGAGCAATGAAACCTATTTCGAACACGCTTACCTGTCCTCTTATCTTGGCTTTACGCTTGTCCAGGGTAATGACCTGATTGTTAAGGACAGCCATGTCTGGCTAAAGACAATGGGGGGGCTCGAACGGGTGGATGTGATCCTGCGCCGGGTGGATGATATCTATTGCGATCCTCTTGAGCTGAAGGCGGATTCCCAACTTGGAGTGCCGGGGCTGCTCCAGGCCGTCCGCAACGGACATGTCAGCATCGCCAACCCCATCGGTAGCGGCGTGCTCGAAAACCCCGGGCTGATGCCGTTCCTGCAGCCGATGGCCCGCTTCCTCTTAGCGGAAGATCTGTTGATCCCGACCATCGCCACCTGGTGGTGCGGGCAACCGAGAGAGTTGGCCTATGTACTCGATCATCTTCCTACTCTTGTCATAAAGACCATTTACCGTCATCCGACGGGCAGCTCGTCGGTGGACGGTACTTCCCTGACGGCAACACAGCTGCAACAGCTGAAAGCGCGGATCCTCGCCAACCCGGCCCTTTATGTCGGCCAGGAGAAAGTGGATATCGCCGCCACGCCCTCGTTGGTGGGAGGCAGGATAGAATCCCGGAAAGTGTTGTTCCGCAGTTTTCTCGTCAGCAGCGAAGACGGGTATGTGGCTATGTCGGGCGGCCTCTGCCGCACCTCGGCCGAACCGGGCAATTTCATCATCTCCAATCAGGCCGGTGGCATCAGTAAGGACACCTGGATCCTTTCCCCCGAGCCCGAACGCATCGTCAGCGTGCTGAAGGAAACGTCCGGCAACGGTTCGGCCCTGGAAGACGATATGCTCTCCAGCCATGCCGCGGAGAACCTGTTCTGGGTGGGCCGCTATACCGAACGCGTGCTGGGCAATGCGCGTTTCCTGCGCACCGTCATGCAATTTCTTGCCGAAGGCAACAAGCTCATCGCCGATAATACACAGCTGACGGAGCGGAGCTTGCTGACGGCCCTGACGCAATATACCTACACGTATCCCGGGTTCGCGGGGCCCGAAAGCGAGGCCCAATTCGCAAAACCCTGGACCGAGCTGAAAGATATCCTGTTGAATGAAAAACGCAGCGGAAGTCTCAAGTTCAATTTCCTGCAGTTTCAACGGAGTGTCCATGAAGTCCGCGAACACTGGTCGACGGACACCTGGCGGGTACTTCGCACCATGGAGGAGGAATTCCCGGTGGACATCCCGCTCTCGCACCACGGGCATACCCGCATGCTCCATACCCTCGACAATCTGATCACCTTCATCGTAGCCTTCATCGGGCTCAACCGGGAAAGTATCTCCCGCGAACAGGGCTGGATGGTATTGGACATCGGCCGGAAGATCGAGCAAGGTCTTCTCCTGCTGAATATGCTGCGCACCACAATGGTGAACCGTGCCAGCCCACAGGTGGAGTATCATCTCCGGCAAAGTGTACTGATGAGCCACGAAAGCCTTGTCAACTACCGGTATAAATACCGGCAGCCGATAGACGCCCGGCTGGTGCTGGATTTCATGCTCTTCGATCCCAAGAATCCCAGAAGCCTCGCGTATATCGTCAACCGCCTGAGCACGCATCTCAAACAACTGACGGGCGGGCATGAGAGTCATCATGCGGGCCATGCCCTCACCGAGTACCAACGCCTGATCCTGGAAGCGGACACCTTGCTGAAGCTGGCCGACAGGGAGCCGTTTACCGTCGCCGACGGCGAAGAGGCCGTGTATACGCAGTTGGACCAGTTTTTGTCCCGCCTGTACACCCTGCTGGCGGCCATACCCGATGTCATTTCGAAAACCTATTTCAAACACGAATCCAGCCCGCGGAGCTTTGATGTCAGTTAGTATGAAGTATCACATCCTACACCAGACGACGTACAAATATCATGAGCCGGTGAGCATCTGCTACAACCTGCTCCGGCTCATACCGCGGAATATCCCTTCGCAACTGTGTATCGCCACCGAGGTGAAGATCTTCCCCGAGCCGGACTCGATGCACGAATACAAGGATTTCTTCGGCAATAAAGTAATCTATTTCTCCATCGAGAAGGAGCATGCGCAGTTGTCGGTGAAAGTGCATTCGGAGATCGAGAAACGGACGGCGGCGGCCCGGGAGATCGGGTTGTATGGGAATGCCACCACCGAAAGCGTGCGGCGGCAGCTGGCGGAGAACAGACTGGAAGCCGACGACATCGGCCAATACGTGTTCGAGACCCCGATGACGGCCTGGAACGACGAGATCGCCGCCTATGCCCGGTTATCGTTTCAGCCGGGCCGGCCGGTGTTGGAAGCGGCGGGCCATCTGATGCGGCGAATCTATACCGATTTCAAATTCACGCCGGGGTTTACCACGGTGGCTACCCCGCTTACCGTCGTGATGCGCGAACGCAAGGGCGTCTGCCAGGACTTCACGCACCTGGCGATTGCCTGTATCCGGAGCCTGGGGCTTCCTGCGCGATATGTCAGCGGCTATATCGAGACGGTTCCGCCGCCCGGGGTAGAGAAACTTGCAGGTGCAGACGCATCGCATGCCTGGTTTAGCGTATATATCCCACATCTCGGCTGGGTAGACTTCGACCCCACCAATAATGTCCAACCGGGAGAACAACATGTTACCATTGGCTGGGGGCGCGACTACGCGGATATCGCACCGATGCGGGGCATCCTGCTTAGCAGCGGGGCACATGGCCTTTCGGTATCCGTGGATGTAAGCCGGGTACGATGAGGTGTTTGCCACAGTAGCGTGACTGGACGGACTCGTGGTATGGTTGTTGCATTTTTGCGCTGTGAGTATGCATCCATGAAACTATACACCTGTAGCAACTGTCAGAATCCCCTTTATTTCGAGAATACAAAATGTCTCCATTGCGGTGACATGGTGGGGTTCGACCCCGCGACAATGACCATGGTCACCCTGGAGCAGGATACGCCGTACAAATATTGCCGTAATGCGGAGTTTGGGGTCTGCAATTGGGTGGTTCCCGCCCATTCGGATCCGGGCTTTTGCGTCGCCTGCTCGATGAACCGGATCATTCCTTCGCTGGATAACGGGATCAACCAGGCCAGGTGGCGGAGTACCGAAGTAGCGAAACACCGGCTCGTTTATTCCCTGCTTCGGCTGCACCTGCCGTTGAGTTTTATGCACGAAGGCCGGGAGGAGCCGCTGGTTTTCAATTTTATGACGGACGGCGCCAATGGCAACCGGATCATGACGGGTCATGACAACGGCATCATCACCATCAATATAGCCGAGGCAGATGAAGCCTTACGAACGCAAAACAAACAGGAGCTGGGTGAACGCTACCGGACCTTACTGGGACATTTTCGCCATGAATCCGGACATTACTATTGGGACATGCTCATCCGCGATAGCCCACTAATAGAGAAATTCAGGGGGTTGTTTGGCGACGAACGCCAGGATTACCCGACTGCACTGGCTGCCTATTACGAGAATGGTGCGCCGGTCAACTGGAACGAGTATTTTATCAGCCCCTACGCGGTGGCCCATCCATGGGAGGACTGGGCGGAAACCTGGGCGCACTATCTGCACATGATGGATACGCTGGAGACAGCCTGGTCGTTTGGCATCCGCATCGATCCGGTAGAACTGGAGGAGACGGCGGGAATCCGCGCCACCATCGCAAAAGAGCCTTATGGTGTCGCTGAGTGCAGCCGCCTCATTAAAAGATGGCTGCCACTTTGCTTTGCCGTCAACAGTCTCAACCGCAGCATGGGACATTCGGACTTCTATCCTTTTATTCTTTCTTCTGCTGTCATCGGGAAGCTTTGTTTTATCCACGGAATTTGTACATCACTCGCCCAGCCAGCTGTTTTTCCGGAAGCGCCGTAGATCGAGCGTATACGGATATTCCTTGTTCATTTCCTCTGCTGGCGCATCGCATAAGAAGGGCTGCCTGTCGGGTTTGATATACCGGCTCAGCCCCCGGAGGTCGGGCGATGGCCGGAGCACACCCTGGTGGAAAGCAGTTGTTGCGAACCGATTGCCTCTTCTGGATTCTGCCTCATAGCTGTTTACCGGGAACACGTCATAACTGCGCCCGCCGGGATGGGATACATAATACGTGCAGCCCCCGATGCTCCTGCTGTTCCAGGTGTCGACGATATCAAAGGTGATCGGGGCATCGATGCCGATGGTGGGATGCAGGGCAGAATAAGGCTGCCAGGCGCGATACCGGATGCCACACACATATTCTTCCTTTACTCCTGTGGCCACCAGCGGAACGCGGCGGCCGTTGCAAAGCAGGGCGTATCTGTCGCCGTTGAAGCCATTCAATTTCACCTGCAGTTTTTCCAGGGAGGAGTCTACATAGCGGGAGGTGCCCGAGCCTGTCATCTCTTCGCCCAATACATTCCAGGGTTCGATGCCCATCCTGATCTCCATGGATATGCCTTGCAGGCTGACGGTGCCATATCGGGGGAAGCGGAATTCGAGGAAGGGGGCGAACCAGGCAATATCAAAGGCATAACCGGCTTCGTTGAGATCGGTGACCACTTCCTGCAGATCGGCGTGGACGAATTGCGGCAGCAGGAATTTATCATGCAGCTCAGTGCCCCAGCGGACCAGAGGATGTTTGTAGGACTTTTTCGAAAACTTCGCGATAAGTGCCCGGATGAGTAACATCTGCACCAGGCTCATCTGCTTGTGGGGCGGCATGTCGAAACCCCGGAACTCGAGGATGCCCAGCCGGCCGGATGAGCTGTCGGGGGAATAGAGTTTGTCGATGCAGAATTCGCTCCGATGGGTATTGCCCGTGAGATCGGTGAGCAGATGCCGGAAGATTCGGTCGACGAGATAAAATGGGATAAAGCCGCCCTCCGGCACCTGGCTGAAGGCGATCTCCATTTCATACAACTTCTCGTGCAATCCTTCGTCCACCCGGGGCGCCTGGCTGGTGGCGCCGATGAAGGCGCTGGAGAAAAGATAGGACAGCCCGGGGTGATGCTGCCAATAGGTGAGCAGACTCCTGAGCAGGTGGGGCCTCCGGAGCAGCGGGCTGTCGGCGGGTTTGGCACCCCCGATAGTGATGTGGTTGCCGCCGCCCGTGCCGGTGTGTCGGCCGTCGAGCATGAACTTCTCGGTGCCGAGGCGGGAGAGATGAGCCTGCTCGTAAAGCGAGTCGATTATCTGCTTAAGTTGGGTCCAACTGGTAGCCGGCTGGATATTAACCTCTATGACGCCGGGGTCGGGCGAGACGACCAGCCGTTCGATGCGATAGTCCCGCGGAGGTTCATACCCTTCAATCCGCACGGGGATGTTCAGCTTTTCGGCGGTGGCTTCGATGGCGGCGAGAGCGTCAAGATAATGTTCCAGATAATCCATCGGCGGCAGGAAGATATAGAGGATGCCGTCCCTGGCTTCTGTGCAGAGGGCGGTTTTAATGGTGGGAGCAAATTTTGGGGCGCCTGGCGGTGCAGGGGGTGGTGCGGCTTGTCCATAGCGGCTTTGGATCATCGCAGGATAATCGCCCAGCGGCGGCAATTCCTCGAAAAGACTGCGTTCCACCCGCTGTGACTCATGCTCTTTGGCAACGAGAGGAAGGGAATCCAGCGGCAGCCGGAGACCAATCGGGGAATTGCCGGGCAGCAGGAACAAATGGTCGCGGTTGAGCAACCATTTCGAAGACTTCCAGCCGGCATAATTGTAATCCCATTGCAGCGGCAGCGTATGGCCGACGGGATTGCCTGCACCTGCGTCCAGCTGACGGTAAAGCGTTCGGCGTTCCAGCGGGTCTTTTAAGTTGAATTTGGAGGGATCGATATTTATGGGCATTTTCCCTTCTGTCCATAGGAGGTAGAAAGGGTCTTCGTAAGCGGCGCTGCTGTTTTCCGAACTGACTCCGAGGTGAATAGCGAGCTCCCGGATAAAATGACCGGCATCTTCGTTGGTATAGGTCCTGGGAGTCTTCTCATGAGCGATGAGGGTGCTATCTTGCCATAGCGGAACGCCGTCCTTCCGCCAGTACAGGCCGTATTGCCAGCGGGGCAGCGGTTCGCCCGGATACCATTTGCCCTGGCCATAGTGGATCATCCCCTGGGGACCGAACTGCTGCCGAAGCCGGAAGATGAGATCGTGGGCCAGATGGCGTTTCTCCTTGCCGTCCGCTTCGGAGTTCCATTGAGGCGATTCCATATCATCGATGGAGACGAAGGTGGGTTCCCCGCCCATCGTAAGCCGCAGATCCTCTGCTTCCAGGTCTTCGTCTACCCTGGATCCCGTGGCGTCGATGATGGCCCATTGTTCATCCGAATAGGGTTTTGTCACGCGGGGATCTTCACGGATGCGGGTCACGGTATTGGAGAAAAAGAACTCCGTCTTGCATTCATCGGTGGCTCCGATTACAGGTGCCGCGCTGACATAATGCGGGGTACAGGCCAGGGGGATATGACCTTCGCCGGCGAATAAACCCGACGTAGGGTCCATCCCGACCCATCCGGCGCCCGGGATATAGACCTCCGTCCACGCGTGGAGATCGGTGAAATCTTTCTCCGGACCAGAGGGGCCGTCGAGTGATTTTACATCGGCGGTGAGCTGGACAAGATAACCCGAGACGAAACGCGCGGCGAGGCCGAGCCCGCGCAGGATCTGCACCAGCAGCCAGGCGGAGTCGCGACAGGAGCCAAGAGCCCGGGACAGCGTTTCCTCACAGGACTGCACCCCGGCTTCCATGCGCACAGTGTAGGCGATGTCCTTGTTTAGCTGCTGGTTGAGGGATACGAGGAAATCGATGATGGGTTTCGGCTGCCGGCTGATCTTCTCCAGCCATTGGTCGAACAGCGGGCCGGATTCCGCAGTCACAAGATAAGGCTGCAACTCGGCGGCGAGCTGTTTGCTGTAGGCAAATGGATATTTGGCGGCGGACTCCTCGACAAAGAAGTCAAAGGGATTGATGACCACCATATCGGCGATGACCTCTACTTCGATGTCCAGCTCGGTGGCTTTTTCGGGGAATACGAGACGGGCCTGGAAATTGCCGAAGGGATCCTGCTGCCAATTAATAAAATGCTCTTTTGGGGATACCCGCAAGGAATAGGCTTCGATGGGTGTGCGGGAATGAACGGCAGGTCGAAGCCGGAAGATATGGGGCGAGAGGGAAACTGGCCGGTCGTATTTGTAAGTGGTCTTGTGATTGATGGCTATCCTTATCGGCATACTGAAGCATAGTTTGGTGAATAGCAGGCAATCGCAGGCCGCCCGTCCGCGGGCACCTTTGAAGATACCAAATAAATGCCATATCCGGACCCCATCTATGTCTCAATTTTAATGCGGCTGCCTGCTTCCGGGTATGTCATCCTCAGTACGCAGACTGGTAGCCTCCGCTGTCGGAAAGTTCACGGGAACCGGATAAGTCACTTCGCCAGTCGCCAGCCATTCCGTTGCCCGGATCAAGGTCGTCTGAAAGTCGATAGATCTGTAGCTTACAGGGTAGACATCCCCCTTCCATAAATGCCCCATGCTGGAAGCATATACCCTGCCTTTTCCATATCTGACGACCCATTCAACAGGGAAGATCCTACCGGTCACACTATCAGTAGCCGCAGACAATACTGTAAGATTTTCAGCCGGTCCGCGGGCATACCGATACAGTTCCATAGAGGCCGTTCGCCACCGTTGGGGATACCCCTCGTTAATCGGATGCCTGTTTACGATATGGATCAACGCGTCAAATCTCTGGCCATGGTTGGTCCCCTCACCCTGTCCCGGAGGTATCCGTGTCATGTGATCGGCCGAGTCCAGTTGCAGCGCATAACCGGTGCCTTTGGGCCGCCATCCCAATCCGATGATCGTATCATACTGCAGCCAGGAAGCAAAGGCATTGTTGGCGGAATGAAGGACATATAGACCACCGCCGTTTCTGACATAAGCCTCCAGCCGTTGCTCCACCCTACGCGGCCAGCGCAGTGCCGTATCCTGGATATTGTTGGTATTCTGGATGACTGCAGCATATTCTTCGAATGCCGGGTCCCAGGGCGTTCGGGATAGGGAGTCCGCAGTATTCGGAGCGGTAGAAACCGTCACCTCAAAACGCCCCGTCTCTTCCAGGATATGCCTGACCATCCAGGTGGTCTTTTCCCAGTCATGATTGCTAAAGCCATCCACAATAAGCACACGAATAGTTTTTTTTCTGGCGGCCTCCACCGATTGCTGGCTTTGGGCCAGATGGCCAAACAATAAAACAGCTATGATCAGGACACTCATTCTCATTTGGAAATGTTCGGGTATGAATTTAGCAAATACCCGGTAAAGGTGATGAAATCGACAACCTTTAGTTTTGAGCCGAAGCCTTGTTATCCGGACAATTCAGACTATTGTAATCCCGGAATGCTGCGATCACCCCCCCCCCTTTTTTCCGTGGTTTTGTCTGTGTAGATATATTTACCGAAGATCAGGTTCGGATCATGGTCTTGCTTTTGCGCGAATAACATTAAAGTTATAAGGATAACCAATTTCTATCAAGTCCTTCTCAAGCTGCTTCCAAGTCGTTGATAGGCTTGAAGATTTCAAGTTGCCCTATTTGCCAATTTATTAATTCAGTTGTCCATAAGCAAAACGTTGTACCGATTGATGTAACGGGTTCTCCAAAGATGAAGTCATTAAAAATTTCCGGCAAATTATACGTCAATTTAGCTTTGTATTTTTCCTCATATTCATGTGCAAAGCCATTGATTGCACAACCGTCTTCTCGAAATAAAACGTGCATTTCTTCACCAGAACCATTTCGCATTTGCAAACATCTTTCATTTGTATCCCACTTTGAATTAAAAGTGTAGTAACGGTATTGCCACTCTTGAGAGATTATTGCGTCTAAAACAGAAATGGCCTTACAGATCGTTTCTAACGATTTTCTGTCCGGGAGTAATCTAAAATCTTTTGTCGAAATCATTTTTCTTTCTATGAATGGTTAGGGTGTTGCCAGCAAAGATAAACCACAATGCAATCACCAGGGCTCTCATACTCATTTCCCCTGTAAGAACCCGGTGAATCACGCCCTTACGAGGATCACTCACTCCTTAAACTCTCAACCGGATTCCTCATCGCTGCCTTCAGCGCCTGAAAACTAACAGTGCACAAAGTCACAAAAACCATCCCCCCACCCGCCAGCACAAAAACCAGGGGCGAAAGACCCGTATGCATCGGGTAACTCTCCAACCATTTATTCATAGCCAGCCCGATCACCGGCATAGCGATCGCCATCGAAAGCACGATAAGCTTCAAAAAGTCACCCGACAGCAACCCCCAGAGGCCCACAACCCCGGCGCCAAGGACCTTTCGAACGCCAATCTCCTTTGTACGCTGTTCAGCGACAAAAGAGGCGAGACCGAACAACCCCAGGCAGGAGATCAGAATGGCCAGGCCGGAAAAAACAGTCGTCAGCTTGCCAATCCTTGTCTCGGTGACGAATTTCGCCGCATATTCGTCGTCGTTAAAACGATAGATAAAGGGGCTGGCGGGATTGTATTTTTTATAAACAGCCTCGATCGCAGCGATCGCAGTACGGATGGGAGTCCCGGGTTTAATACGGATAATGTCGACGGAATGTCCTCCGTGACCCAAAAATACCGCGGGCTGCACCCTGTCATAAGGGTTGTTTGAGATCATGTCCTTTGTTACTCCAATGATCGTATAATCCTTATTCTCCAATCGGAAGGTTTTGCCAATCGGGTTGCTAAAACCAAGGGCGCGTGCGCCTTCCTCGTTGACGATAGCGGCTGTACTGTCCGTTCGGTAAGCGCGGGAGAAGTCCCGGCCCTGGACCACCGTCCAGCCGATGGTGGGACCGAAATCGGCATTGACGTTTATTTCGCGGAAGGATATGCTTTTCTGCTCCTCGGTCATGCCCGACCATTCCATAAAGTTATTCTGGTAGAACGCTGTCAACAGTGTGGATGCGTTTGCCACACCGGCCACCACACCCGTGTTGAGGAGGCTGTTACGGAGGGGCTCATAATGCCGATCCAGTGAATCTGTGTTGATGGGAATATTGATAAGCCCGGCGCGGTCATAACCCACAGGTCGGTCCATGGCAAACTGGATCTGCCGGAAGACGACGAGAGTGCCGATGATCAGACTCAGTGAAATGGAGAACTGGGCTACCACCAGGACCTTTCGCGGAAGGCTTGCGCCGCCCCCGGCCTTGAAAACCCCTTTCAACACCTTCACAGGTCTGAACCCACTCAGATAGAAAGCTGGGTAGCTGCCGGCCAAAAGTCCCGTGAACCCCGTGATAGCGAGGGAAAGGGCCCAGAAGATCGGGCTGGTCCAGGGAAGGGTCATAGGTTTGCCGGAGAGCTGGCTGAACACCGGGAGACTTAGCTCAGTCAGGCCGATGGCGAGGACAAAGGCGAAGAAGGCGACAAGAAGGGATTCGCCCAGGAATTGCGAGATGAGTTGGGTTCTCACCGAGCCCAGCGTCTTACGGATACCGACTTCCTTTGCCCGTTTTTCGCTTCGGGCCGTAGAGAGGTTCATGAAATTGATGCAGGCCAGCAACAAGACGAAGACACCGATGATCCCGATAAGCCGGACGAAGCCGATACGCCCGCTTCCGGTGGCGGTCCCGGATTCGTCGTAGTGCAGGTACAGCTGATCGAAAGGAAGCACGGTATAGGTCTCAATGCTGTGCTGTACAAACGGTGTACAGAGATCCTTTATCCGGGCTGTGGCCCCTTCGACAGTGGTATTGCCGGCGAGCCGGGCGAAGATGCGGCAGCTATGGTTATTGAAATCCGTGTTATGGGTGACTCCATCCATCCGTTGGTTCGTGATCGGCGTGAAAAAGTCGATGTCATGGAGGGAGGAGGTGGCAGGCTGGTCGGTATATACACCTCCGACGGTGAACAGTAGCTGATTGTTGTATTTAAACGTTTTGCCCACTGCTTTTTCGGTTCCGTATAAGGCGATGGCGGTGGACCGGGAGATCAGCGCCGTGGAAGGGTCGCGCATCGACTCCGCGCTCCCACTAAGAAACTGATAGCCGAAGATGGTGGGGAAACTATGCTCCGCCCAGGATCCCTGGCGGGAAATGCTTTTGTCGCCGCTCGTCAGCAAGCCATCGCCGGGCCATTCGAAGATCGCCGTTTCAGCGAAAACGTCTTTATAGCTCTTTTCCAGAAAAGGCTTGAGCGCCGAGGAGACGGTCATTCCTCTATAGGTGATAGGCGAACCCGGTGGCGTCCCTTTCTGTCGTTGGTCCTGCATGATCTCCACGATTCGGGAGCGGTCGGGATAGGATTTGTCCACAGCGACTTCTCCGCTGATCCAGATGCCGATAACGAGGGCAACGGCCATGCCCATAGCGAGGCCTGCAACATTGATCAAAGTGTAGCCGCGGTTCTTGCGAAGTTGGCGGATAGCGAGGACGAGATGGCTTCTGAACATGCTCCTGGTTTAAGAATACAGCATAATAGCAGCCAGAAAAGTACCTATCTTTTTACACCATAATAATCAACTAGTTGCGATTTCTTTGATTTCGTGAATTGTCCGGTTTCGCACACTCTATGTTCAGTTTTATACTTACTTCATAATCAAAATCGTCTGATATGTACTACTCACTCCATCGCTCCTCTATCAAGTTGTTCCCGGTAATGGTTACACCAGTTTCTGAGATTCCCGAAGTTGGGGGGACAACATATCAACTTTAATATTTCCCAACCTCTCCTTTTACAGAATTGAATATCTTTTGAGAATTGAAACCCACACCTTGCTTAAAAACCAGAGTGATCTTTCTGATATTCTCAATATGCTGAGAAATATCACCATCAATGACCACCAGGTCGGCAGCCTTACCGACCTCGATAGAGCCAATCCTATTTTCCAGTCCAAGCGCTTTCGCACCATTGTACGTAGCGATGCGGATAGCCTCTATAGGGCTGAACCCCGTCTTCGTCAGAAGTTCGATGGCCTGCTGTGAGCCGTATCCCGCCAGGGTAGCTCCATTGCCGGTAGGGTCTGTCCCCACGGTCAACAGCCCGCCTGCATCCGAAAACATCTTTTCCATCCTCATTTCCTCCAGCATGGCTTGATTGCCGCTACCGCTGCGCATTTTGTTGTAGACATTGAGGAACATATCACGGGTATCGGGTGACATCGCCTCCAGTACCTCGGGACGGATCGTCGTGTCCAAAGTAGTCATGTTGTAGAGTACGGCCAGGGTCGATGTAACGATCACCTTTTTATCGACCAGGTTTTGGATCAGCTCTTTTACTTTCGGCGAATCCGCTGATGCAATGGGTGCCGCGCCAAGCGGACAGGCATTTTCCTTTTTACCGGGAACAAGATCCGTGGACACAGAAAAGCCATGTTCCAGCTGGTCGATCCCCATGTCAGCCGCCTCGCGGTAGGTGACAGCACATAAATGACCCGTCACTTTCAGTCCTCTGGCGTGGGCCTCGTCTATTGCGGCCTTCAGGGTAGCCTTGTCTACAAACATATATCCCTTGAATGAAGTACAGCCCTGGCTGGCCCAAAAGTCGACAAAGGCTTTCGCATCCGCTGGTCCGCTCAATTGATGCATCCCGGGGAAGATGCTGCCCTTCCCTTCCAGATAAGGCGCAGTTACGTCCATTTCCGGCCCGAGTATCTTGCCCTCATCGATCTCCCGCTTGAGATTCAGATCGGAATAAGGCTCGACGCTACCAGCTGTACGAATAGTCGTTGCTCCGCAGGCAAGGTATAGTTTCGGGAAAGTGAACGGCAATTGCTTGACATGTAAATAAGTGAAGTCGGCGGAGTAATCCGCATAGTACATGTGTTCATGCAGGAGAACAAATCCCGGCAACAGGGATTTCCCGGTAAGGTCGATGACAGCGCTGCCGGGAGGCGGTGGAAGCTTTTTGCTATCTGCTACCGCAGTTATTATACCGTTGCGGATAACCACCGTTTGGTCTTCCAGTACCTTCAGGTGTTTTACATCGGCAAGCCTGCAATGGGTAAAGGCGATAAAAGAAGAATCGTAATCGATATACTTCTTCACCTGGTCTGAAAAGGAAATTTGAGACATCGCCTGCAAAGCAAAGAGCAGATATGATCCGGCGAAAAAAAGTTTTTTCATACAACAGTTGGTTTTATTATATCCGGGAAATTTCGGAAAGACAAAACAAGCATCCGATTGGTTGCAAATATACGTGAAACCAATTGGTTTCACAAAATTTTTCTGGGGAGTTGCCGCCGGGAGCTTCGGGAACCAGGTCAAAATCTAACGCTACAGCTCAGCCGCACTGCTATAGGCGTACCCGGCGTAAAACAGATCCCATCTACCGGCATGGCCTCACCTTTCAGGCGGGTAATCGTAGCGAATTGCGTTTCCTTCCACTTCGTATTGAAAATATTATTGACCACCAGGCCGATCTCATAATTCCTCCGGGTGTAATTAAGTACTGCGTCCGTAACAAAATAGCCGGTGGCGGTAAGACTATAGTCCTCATTGGCAGGCCTGTCCGCCAGATAGCGATAACGCAGGCTGCCGTTGAACCCCTTCAGGGCAGCATAGCTGATACCCGCACTGCTGGTCCACACCGGCGCCAGCGGGATATAGCCTTTTCCCTTTCCGGCATCGACAGCCCTTCCATGTGCATAGTTCAGATCAAGATCAATATACAATGATCTTACCGGCTCGTAACGGCCTGAAAGGTCCAGTCCATAGCGCCTCGTCTTCCCGTTGAACTCCACAGAACCCCCATCTCCGCCATAGACATATTCCTGTTGAAGATATATCTGCCAGATAGCAGCGCTGACAACGATATTCGACGCTGGTTTGAACACTGCCCCCAGGTCGGCGCCATAAGCCGCGGGCAATATCTGCTCGCCACGTTTAGCCACCACCACCCGCGTATCGTTCGAGTGAAAGCCACGACCCACGCTAAGGTACAACTGTATATCCCTACCCGCCTGATAGTAAAAATTCGCCTTGGGACTGATCGCATTGGCATTTGCCCGGTACACACCAATACCCGGTAACGTAGAGTCATCAGCCAGCTTATTGGTATACCGATGGTAGAACTGGTCAAACCGTAGCGCGGCCGATAAAGAAAATTTCGGACTAACAACTAACGTTTCACTGATATAAGGCGAAATGCTCAGCTCGCCGATATCCCCCAGTTTGATCTGCCGGAGAGTAGTATCCCGATGTGCCGTATGGGAAAGCCCGGAATTCCTGGTCCTGTCAAGGCGCACCTGCAGGCCTCCTTCCGTTGTCAGTTGGATATCGCCGACGGTTCCCTTGTGCTGCCAGCTACTATTGTATCCCATCAGTTTACGCGCCTCCCGCTGCCTGATCTCGTCGCCGTTGACAGTATCCACGAGAAAAAAACTAAAATTGGAATACAGGTCAAAATGATAATTAGAGAAATAGACCTGATTTTTGATGATATCTCCATTCCGCGATAAGGTCAGCAACTCGACGTTGATATTCGTACGGTATGTAATGCCTCCTTCATCCGGATCCAGGGCGCCGTAGTAACCTATCAGTCCTTTAGCCACCGCCCGGTCAGGTATCTGACCGGACGCATCCCACTTGCTCCAAAAACCACCAGCCGAAATGGAAAGAGAATTATGCTCAGACAGCCTGCCGTTGTATTTGGTGAATAAATTGGACCGATTGAAGTGTTGCGGATTATCGAAATAGCCGTCCGAATACCGGTACTCGGATGCAATATACCAGGACTGCTGACGCAACTTCGCCTTTTCAGGCAGTAAATTGAACATTGCCAGTCCGCGCCAGGTATTGAACATCCCGCCCTCCACCTTTACCATGTTATTGGGTAACGAATTCCTCGTGTTGTAAATCGCGTAGCCGGAAGTAGAAAAATCACCCTTGCTGGCAGAATAGGACCCCTTGCCAATATCCACGCTCGCAATTGTCTCCGGAATAAGAAAATGGGTATCGGCAAAACCCTGTCCATGAGCATGAGATACCAGATTTATCGGAAGACCATCCGCTTCCAGCCTTATATCTGTGCCATGATCGCAGTCGAAGCCCCTCAAAAAGATCTGTTCAGCCTTGCCGCCACCCTGGTGCTGCCCAATAACGACACCCGGAATGATACGCAGCACTTCCTGCGAATTGGCAACACCACGCAGCGCTATATCGATCCGGCCGATGGCCCTGTACTGCGCACCCACACCCGGCGATATCGTGACGTCTGCCAGCTCCACCGGCTGGGCGATCAGATTTATACGATTGCCGCCCTGCTTCAACTCTTCCATCGAAATCGTCTTTGCCTTGAATCCTATTGACGAACAGCTGATCCCGGAAGGCGCAACCCGGACCTCGTGAAAAATGAAATTGCCCAGTTCATCGGAGATCACAGTTGTCCCGCCAGGCGCCAAACGAACGGTCGCTCCCTCTACCGGCTGATTGGTCGCGGCATCGGTTATCGTTCCCCTGATAGGCATTCGACCCTGTGCTACGATAACACCGGGCTTTAAGATCGCCAACGTACAGGAAAGCAGCAGGTATAAAAAGACATTTTTCATGAAGCACCTTCAGGGATCTTAAAATGTACGTCAAAATTTACGATTAAGTTTTATTACATGGTCTCAAACGGAAGTTTTTCAAACCGTCCCCCCGGTGCATCTCGTATCTTATAAATAAATAACCTTGCTTTGAAACATATACTTCCTTCCATCCTGCTAATATACAGCTTTTGCTCCTGCAGGCAGGATCAACAACAAATCGTAGCCGCTAACTTCATCGACAGCCTTATTCAGCGATATACCATCCCGGCCTTTGCCAGACAAAACCTGGATGAAATGCATTTTTGGCAGGGGCGGATCAACCCCGCCGTGCCGGGTTATCTGAATGAGACAAGATATGCCGCGGGCCTTGCCATGCATTTCCGGCTCCTCGGGGATATAGACAGCCTGAAGAAATCGGATAGCTTATTGCTTAGGGTCGACCATGACTTCAACCATAAAGAAGCTTCTATATTGCTTGCCCTGGCGGCACACCGTATCACAGAGCATCGCTTCCGGGAAGCAGACAGCTTTCTCGTGAATGCAAAACAGCTTGGTCTGAAACCGTACGAATCCCTGAGCTCATCTTTTGATGTTGACTTTGAGCTGGGGAGATATAGTAAAGCACAGATCGGATTGAATGGCCTCCGCTCAGCCAATGATTATGGCTATTTCTTCCGGGCGTCGAAGGTCGATCATTTCAACGGATCACTCGATAGCGCCATTTTGGATATGCGAAGGGCTGCTGACCTGGCCGGAACCAGCGATTATCTTAAAGGCGTAGCATTATCCGGCCTGGGCGACCTGTATATCCATGCGGGCGACTTTCGCAACGCAAACAAAAGCTATATAGAGTGTATTCGTCTGGTCGGCGCCGATTTTCATAGTATCATGGGGGTAGGCTGGATCGCCCTTGTACACGATCACAACCCCGTGCTGGCTGAAAAGATCTTCCGGTTTGTGTGCTCGAAAACCACACTGCCTGACCCTCTGTTCAAATTAGCCGAAATACCGGGAAAAGGAACCGACAGCATGTCACAACGAGCCGCCGCAAAGCAATTCGAAGAATTAGCGACCGATGCCAGATACGGGGGCATGTATAATAAATACCTGATACAGCTGTATACGGGCGTCTTACACGATCCCGTCCGGGCCGAGTCGATTGCAAAGGATGAATTGAACAACCGGGCGACCCCTCAGACTTATGCCTGGTACGCGTGGACCCTGCTATCAAACAATAAAAAGGACGAGGCTTACAATATTTTTGAATCGCATGTCTCCGGCCAGCCGCTGGAAGGATTAGAGCTTTACTATATGGGAAGAATGATGAAAGACTTGAATAAGAACTATAATGCACAGGAATTTTTTAAGGCCGCTTACACGACAAGGTATGATCTTGGGCCGGCTATTGAAGAATATCTTAATAAAGAATTGGGATACTAAAAGAATATACGCTGCACCGTCCAGAAACAGGCTATCAGGGCAACAACAACGGAAAGTGGAATAACTACCAGCTTTCGGTAATAAGGCTTGTCCCCGGACCACCTCCCCAATAAAAGAAATGCGAGCAGTATGATCGTTATCTGCCCTAGCTCGACACCGGCGTTGAACATGATCAGGGACAAAAGATACGACTTTGGAGGAAGGCCCAACTGCCCCAGTGAACCGGCAAAACCCAACCCGTGCACCAACCCGAACAAAAAGACAATACCCACCCGGGCCGGTTTCAGACGGGGTGAAACAATATTTTCCAGAGCGACATACAAAATAGACAAGGCGATCAGCGGCTCAACTATCCCGGCGCGGGGAGTGATGAGATGATACATGGCAAGCCCGAGCGTTATGGAATGTGCGACTGTAAATGCGGACGCCTGCCACAACACCGGTTTGAGTTTGGGGTTCAGCAGAAAAAGGCTTAACACGAACAGGATATGGTCGAACCCAAGGGGTATTATATGCTCATAACCCAATTTCAGGTATAGGATCGCCGCGGATGCCTTTGACATCTTCTCCAGCTCTCCTACGATAACATGCGCCCAGACAGGCTGAACAACCAATAAGGCAAAGACCCCTAAAATAAGGGGCTTGCCATAATCAATGCTGTTTGATTGCGATCTTTTCATAATCTTTCCTCCCAAACCTCGGGTTTTATTAGTGGGGGCTGGCTAAGTAGGGGAACTCCTTTAAGAATGTGGCGTCGTTGCCGTTTACGTGATCGCTGGTCAGACCCGGATTGGCATGGCCGTCGGGACCTCCAAACAATAAGGTAAGTTCAACATCGATCACGTCATCCCCGAGGGCCCTTCCCGTCAGTACATTTGTCCCGTCATAAAAAGTCGTTTTCCCCATAGTGGATGCATTCAAGACGTCCGTTGACAATACTCCGATGAATTGGTCTGCGGTCAACCCCAGTAGATTGGTGGTATACCCGGGATTTAAGGCCAGCAGGCTTGCCTTCATTTCCGGGCCAAAAGAAGCCGCCATTTGTTTCGGGGTGACCTCATTGAATTTATCCTTGTCGGCCGCTTTGATAAATACAGTGTTAATGGCAGGCCTGGCCATCTGATCGGCCTGGTCATAAAAGACTGCCGGAGGAACCGGCTCGTGCTTCTTGCAGGCGGCAAAAGATACCAGTACTATCATCCAGACCAGGCAATTTGTAAGTTTCTTTTTCATGTTATTCAAAATTTAATATTCTTCACATGTCCGAATGGGTTGTTTCTGCTGTGCTTGTTGTCAGCCAGACACCAAGTTTTCCCGTAGAAGCGTGCAGCAGTTGTTTGGGGACCTCTACGACGATGCTAAGCACATTTGTTCCCGCAAAGGCGTCGATCCCCGGATTGTTAAAGCCGCTGGCCTGGCCGGCAACCACCTTATGGAATTGGTCCAGGTCGAAAAAGAAGGGGTCGTCACGCGGACCCGCGAAGAGTTTAATCCCATTACGGCCGATGACAACCCTTGGCTGGGTAGCGCCATATGGCGTCACAGGTACAGATCCGATAAGCTCCTCATTTTCGATCTTTGTGCGCGTGCCGGTGTGGGATGGCCGGACCGGACCGAACACGTCAACCTTTCCATCCCGGTAAATCGCCTGGATAACCAGGTCTTCCACATTGTCCCCGTTGTTGTCAATTTTGAACTGGATCAATGTGCGAGGGTCGAATTTTGCGGCGGAAGTAGAGCTGGGAGCGATCAGCCCCTGGGTGTTACCCACAAAGACAAGATTGTCAGGGTTTTCCCCCTGAAATACATAAAGATCGGTGATGTCAGTGGTCTGACCTTTTACTGCGGGTGCATCGTTGTGATCGGCCGCCAGCACAATGCCGGCAATGGCAACGAACGCGCATGAGAGGATCATAACGACTTTCTTTCGTTTCATGTCATTAAATTTTTACGTGAATAAATTAGGGGGGATTGCGAGGAAAGACTCTAAAAGGCAAAGATTATATGAAGTAGTTACGAGGCGGGCCTTCTTTCGGTTTTGGCTTTTGAAATAAAAATCCATTCCCGCGCCCGCAGCCCCGCCGCGGTTTGAGCAAGACCTCAGTTCTGATACATTTTTAAGTATCTTCATCTCCAACTAAACTTCATCGTATGAAATCTCTTCGCCCGGGACCAATGGCCCCGCTATGCCTTCTTATGACCTTCTTCTGTCTTTCTGTTCATCAATTTGCCAACGCCCAGCAATGGACTACATCGGGCACGACTATCTCCAACACCAACACCGGTAATGTCGGCATCGGCACATCCACCCCTAATGCAAAACTGGAAGTTGACGGGAACCTGCTGCTCCTTCCCCCATCAACGGGCCAGATGTACATCGTCAACGGCATCACCATCGACAATACAAAATCCGGGATCCGGTGCAACTCGGGCGGTATCGTCTTCAATTCCGCTAACAACGGAAAACTGTTCCTCAACAGGGATACCTATTCCGATACCTGGATAGAAAGCTCTCCCGATGGATTCAACAACATTGAAATAGCCACATTCAAAGCCAATGGTAACGTCGGCATCGGAACCACAACTCCCAGAACAACTCTGGACCTGAACGGTTCCTTCTATTTGACCCGGCCGGCAGCGATGGTGGATGCGGAAAGCACGATCGGAATACCGACCGGTTCCCAGCTGGGAATTGCCCCTTCCAATCTCTCAGCCTCCAATCCTGGCTATGTGACGTTCCTTTTCCCCGACAACAACTCCTTCCGGATCGGGACCAACTATGACGGGCATCTTGGCAGCCCCTTTTACCAGGACATACAATTCGGAAGATATGTCGGTGACGCCTATATGACGATCAAGGACGGAGGAAATGTCCTGATCGGGAAGACCTCCCAAACCAGCACCGCCTACAAGCTCGATGTCAATGGCATCGCCCGGATCAATAAGGTGGTAGTCAACTCCACCGGTGCCGACTTCGTCTTTGATCGCGGCTACCACCTGCCCTCTCTGCCCGAACTGGAGCGCTATGTCCGCCGCGAACATCATTTACCCGGCATCTCCCCCGCCGCCGAAATGCAGAAAGAAGGCTTAGACATCGGCGACAACCAAACAAAATTACTGGCGAAAGTAGAAGAGCTGACCCTGTATATGATCGACAAGGATAAGGAAGTAGCAGCCTTAAAAGAAAGAATTACCCAGCTCGAGCAACGCAACCAGGCTCTGGAAAACCTCGAACAACGCATCCGGCATCTGGAACAGGGGAACACCGGGCAACTCACTAAATAACCCGATCCGCACTCCGCAACATTTCTCCACAATCGCATCAGGGGCTCGTAAGACATCTGTTTTGTGGGCCCCATTCATACACTTTCATATCAGGCTATTCGAAGTTCGGTTTTGCATTGACAAAGCACTACAAGATCATGACTTACAAGGATACTTCGGTCTTTTCGGGGCATTTTACTTTATTTATCAATCGGTTTTAAATCGTAACTTCCCTTAAAGCCTTAAGCCTATGAGTCAAACTTCCCGACTAAAAGAAACGGAACACTCTGCTAAACAAACCTATAAATTTAACCTCCGAATTGTCCTTATTGGTGGCCTTGTTACCGGTGTTTTCGGTCTGCTTACTGCGTTGATGGTATGGAAACTCAATGCTCCGGGCCAACAAAAACAACAAACAGGCACTATCCTCCCCTACGATTCAACAAGAAAAAAAACTCACCCAGCTTTCACAAACAGGATCCCGCCACCTCCTAAAATTCAATGGCTCTTCGTCCGCGTTGTTGATACGGTCAGCAAGCACTTCCTGGCAGGGGTCCACTTTAGCACGATCAACGGCCAGCAAGGAGAATCCGATGCAGACGGTTGGATCAGGATCAACGCTGATAGACTAGGCAATAAACAAATTCAGCTTGACTTTCCAATTGTCCTGAGCAAACCCGGCTACGGTACATATCGCTTTCACCTCTCGGCAGGCCGCGTCGATCAAACTCTTATACTAAATAAAAATGAGAACCCCATTCCTTAGTATACTCATCTTCTTATATACGCTTCCTTCCGTCTATGCACAGGCACATGCTCCGGCAGCAACCGTTTCCTACCGCATCCGGATCCAGGACGCAAGCACCGGCAAGGATATTTCCGGAGCCAGCGTCTTTGTCAATGAATTACGCGGACCGGACCAACTCTCCGACAACCAGGGCGTCGTTGTATTTCAAATACCCACCGACAGATCATGTACTGTCAATATCAAAAAGGCCGGTTACAAAAGTCCACCCTTTACAATACAGGCATCGGCCACTTCATCCTATCCAAACGTTAAAATAGTCTTGCTGGAAAGAGAAAATACCGACGAAAAGATTATCTACCACGGTCGTGTCGAGGATAGTAAAGACCAGGACATCGCCGGCGCCGAAGTCATTTTAAGCTACCAGGGCATTCCAAACATAACCAGGACCGACAGCTTCGGCAACTACCGATTTGACCTGTCACGCAGTGCCTTTATGGCTGTAAGATCTTACACCATTGAAGTCAAAGCTGCGGGCTGTGAAAGCTTCAAAATAGTCGAAGATTATACGGGTGATGCTCTTATCAACAAGAACTTCAAGATGAAAAATTGCACCAGCCCAACCCCGGTCGATTCAGGACCGCCGCCCCAGCCATTTCACATCACTGACGACATCATCTCAGGACAATGGTCAGGATCAACAACGATGTACGGTTTTCCCTCCTATTTTAAGGCCTCCCTTCAAATCACAGCAAAACAGGGAAATCTTCAGGGAACACTTAGGCTTACGGTTGCTTCCAGCGAAAACTACTTCGCCGTATTCAACATAGAGGGCAATTACACCAAAGACGCCATCTCTTTCACCGAAATTGCCGTTGTTGACCATGGCACCGGGCCAGTATTTTGTATGAAGCAATACCTTACAAAACTTACCCTGGAGGGGAGCTTACCTACACTCTCCGGAAATTGGAACAACAGTGACCACCGGTTTTTCAATAATGGTACGATCATCGCCGAGCCTGCCAATAACAGCTGCCCCGGCGGAATTGTGACACTAACAAAGGTTCAACCTACCGCCTCACTTCCCTGACCTTACCATCTCCACCAAGGCCGGATTCCCCGTGTCCTTCATCCAGCGGGTATCCAGCCTGTTAATGCGTCCAGAGGCATCGAACCCGGCGTTCACCCCGCGAACAAGCGTATACCAATTGTCACCGGAGGGGATGGTCAGATAATGAACAGCGACAAGGTCGAACTCGAGACCGTCCGCGACCTCTTTGACATGGATCATATTGTGTGAGGTCCAGTCAAAAGCCCCACCGGTCGACCGGGACAGCTCCACCAGCTGGTCGCCGCTAAGTTCGCGTGCGGCCCCACCACCCGATTCCGGAGACCCCAGAACAACAGTATCCGACAAAGCCTGTCTTGCAGTAGTCCAATCCCGTGCATCAATTGCCGTAAAAAAAGAAAGAAGAATTTCGCGCATATTTTTTTGACCAAATGTCGGCACGCCAGCAATCAACCCGCCGGTCAAATCCTTTTAATGTCTGGACGAATCCCGAAAATCCTTAACCGTCCTCCCCACAACCCTCTTAAAAACGCGGGAGAAATGATCCGGATCGCTAAACCCCAGCCTATAAGCCACCTCCTTCACCAAAGGCCGATCATAATAAAATAGTCGTTGAGCCTCGAGCATCGTCCGGCGCATAACAAAGGCCTTGGGCGATACACCCGAGAGCCGGCTAACAACAGCATATAATTTGCTTTCCGACACCCCCAACTGCCAAGCCAACCGCTCCACCGTCGGTTGCTCAGCGTACCAAGCCTCAACCAGTCGCTTAAATCTCAAAAAAACATCCACATCACCCCCCACCGACCCAACCGCCCCTACCCCCCGAAAATACGCATCATTCATTTCCGTCAACAGCACATTCATATACGCCAGCACGAGATCCACCGAAGCCGGAGCCGAAACCGAAGCCACCCCTCGGAGCACCTGGATCAGCCCCTCGAAACAGCTCCCCAGCCGCGGACCCGCCGGCAGTACACCCAGACCCAGCGGATCGTCAAGGAAATCGAAATGCCTCGGCAACCGGCTCAGGCATTCCTCGTCAAAAGCCATCTTGTACCAGAGCCGCGCCTCCGGCCATCCACCCAGGATGCGGTGGATCTGATTGGGTTGTATCCACAGGACCTGACCGGCTTTCAGCTCAACCGCCCTAAGGTCCACATCGTGCGTGGACTCACCCTCGACCATATAGAAAAAGAGATAAGCCGACAGCCTTTTCGGCTCCGTCATCCGGTCCCGCAATCCCGGCGGCGGCTCGACCCGGAAAACCGGAGACGCAACCAGCAGCTGCAACACGGAGTGCTGGGACAGCTGCTTCAAAAGACCATTCGTGGGAATAACAGCAGTAGCCTCCATATCGTAATTATTTCGTTTGTCCATTCGTGCTAACCATTACATCCATTGATTCCGTAATTGTGAATAGTAATATTGTAAAAACATATCCATGAAAACCCTGTACAATGTTTCTTTCCTCCTCCTCAAAACCTGCCTATACTCCTCGGCACTACTCCTTACAGCCAATGCACAAAGTTATTATCCTGCAGGACTTGGCAACCGTGATCTTCAGCTGTGGCTGACCGCCGCGGATCGTTCCACCCTGCTCACCACTGCGGGCTCACAGGCCAACAATGGGGATCTCATCGCGACCTGGAAAGACAAGAGCGGAAGGGCCGCAGACGCCAGCCAGTCCGACCCCAGCATCCAGCCGGTGTTCTTGCCTGATCGGCTCAATGGATTTGGCGCGCTCATCTTTACGAGCAATACCCAGTACCTGACAGGCCCGGCAGGGGCCTACCAGACCGTCGTCAGCACCCGGGCCATCAAGGGCTTCGGCTACAATTACCTCTTCTCTTCCCCGGCCCTCGTTGACTTCAGCATCCGGCTCAACGAGAACGGATCACCAACTTCCAGCGCGTGGTATACACAGGGTCCTAATCAACAAGACTGGAGCTATGGTACGGGTTACCCAACCGCCATGTGGATAAATGGCTGGCAGACCACGTCCTTTAGTACGCCCACTCATATCCTGGTAGATGAGGCCCAAACCGCCACCAACGCCACCTATTCCATCAGTAATACATTTTCGGGCCGGGGGCTGCAATACAATGACCCCGTGTACGAATTAATAGCATATAATAACACTCCCAACAACACACAACGAGTATTGCTGGAGAATTATCAGGCCTCGGAATGGGGATTGACCAGCTATCTCCCCACCAGCGGCTATACGATATTTATCCCACCCACAAGCACCACCTATAATAGAAACCTGGTAGGTATTGGCAATAGCGGCGGCGATAATTTCCTGGCTGATATACCCGGCTCCACCGACGGGCTTGGCTTTAGCAGTGGCTCGACCGCATCGGATTTTCTGGGATCCGCCGGCTACGTCATGGCAGCACACAACGCTCAAATCAATACGGTCAACTACAACCCAACCCTGAATAATGTGCCCGTCAATACGTATGCGTGGAACAGGTCCTGGTACGTGCAGCAATTCGGTGGCAACAGCTCTGGAAATATCACGCTGACTTTCTATTTTAATGACTACAACGGCAGCTCTCCAAATCCTGCCAGCACCTACTCTCTCCTGTATAACCCCTCGGACGGAACATTCGGGTCCGGGACGAATACACTCGTACCCACCGTCGCAACCGGCATAACAGCCAACTCGGTCTCATTTGCAGTGACCGCCGCCAACCTGCCCAACGGGTACTATACCATCATCTATAATCAAAACAACATTGTCCTCCCAATTGCTTTGAACAGCTTTTCTGTGACGAAGCTTTCGTCTGACGCCGCCCTGGCGAAGTGGACTGCTGCCCCGGGCCCCGACCGCGGCTTCTTCGCCCTCCAGCACTCTGCCGACGGAAAAAAATTCACTTCAATAGCTACCGTGGCTGATAATAACGCAGACAACTACAGCTACACAGATTATGCGCCGTTTCAGGGTATCAATTACTACAGGCTTGAAATGGTCAATTCCGCGGGAGACATCTCTTACTCCCCGATCGACATGCTGAATTTCAGCGAAATTTCCAGCCAGGTGACCCTTTATCCTATCCCAACAAAGGATATCCTGCACATCAGCGCGCCAGCCATCAGCGAAGCCCGGAATATCGATCTTCTTTCTTCCACCGGACAGTTGCTGGAGACCTGCTCAGTTGCCAGGCCCGACGGGGCAACCCTATCAGTCAGCAGGCTTCCCGCCGGACATTATTTCATCCGTATTCGGGGCGGAGGGCAATCCTGCGTGCTGCCATTCTTAAGACAATAGGCTTATTTTCTGATCTTATGTCCCCTGGCTGCGTACCACCAGATAAACAAATAGGCCGGTACCATGACCAGGTAGGCGTGCCTGGTGTCATAAGCATCGGCCAATGCCCCATAGACAATCGGCAAAATGGCGCCACCGGCAATACCCATGATCAACAGCGATGAGCCTGATTTGGTGAATCGGCCCAGACCGGCCAAAGCCAACGGCCACAACGCCGGCCACATCAGTGAGTTAGCCAGACCCATTAAAGCAATCAACAGCACCGAGAGCAGACCATGAGTAAATACTGCCAGCAAGCCAAACACGACGCCAAGCAGCGCCGCAACGCGGAGAGCCATATCCTGAGTAAAGTAACGAGGTATACATACGATGCCCACCAGGTAACCCACGATCATGCAAGAAAGGGTTATGGTAGAGAAAAATCTCGCCGTAGCCAGACTAATTCCCTGCGAAACGCCATAATTAATAATGGTATCGCCGGCCATCACCTCCACGCCTACATACAGGAACAAAGCCAGAACGCCCAGCAACAGGTGAGGAAATTGAAATATGCTCCGCTTATTACTGTTAGCCGCCAGCAGTACCTCGTCCTCGTGCTCGGTGTCGATCTCAGGCAGCGGAGAACGGTAAACCCATACCGTAAGCAATAGCAGCACAACGATCATAACCACATACGGGATAATAACTCTTGACGAAAGTTCGTTGAGCGCGGTAGCCCGTTGCGCAGCCGTCATAATTTTCAGCTGTGCTTTAAGTTCGTCTGCGCCTTTTAGGGTTATGGCGCCCAGCACCACCGGTGCTATAGCCCCGGCTACTTTATTGCAGACACCCATAATACTGATGCGGCGGGCAGCGCTCTCTGCTGGACCTAATACCGTAATATATGGGTTAGACGCCGTTTGGAGTATGGCCAAACCTGTACCCTGTATGAACAAACCGAGCAAAAACAATAGGTAGACTCTCGTCGCAGCCGCAGGTATAAATACCAGTGCGCCAATGGCCATCACCAGCAGGCCCAGGGCCATCCCCTTTTTGAACCCCGTATATTTAAGCAGTGCGCCGGATGGGATCGCCATTACAAAATAGGATATATAAAATGCGCCGGCTACCAGGTACGACTCCAGGTTATTCAGCTCGCAGGCCATTTTCAGATATGGAATAAGCACCGAATTGAGCCAGGTAACAAATCCAAAAATAAAGAACAGCACACCAATAATTAAAATTGGCGGAATGCCCGTTCTTTTATTAACAATTGCGGGTGATGAGGTGATCATATAAATTAAACATACACAAAAAGATCTCTCCGAAAGACCGCAAACGTTCGCGCTTCCTGGGCGGCGAGCCTGGTAGCTCTTCTCCCCCCTAGACGGTGATCCCTAATCTTCGGCGCTCATCCAATTTCCTGCAGCTTCATATGACGGACTGGTCATTCTAAAATCAATAAAATCCGTCAGCCCGAATACATTGGCATGTCCGTAAAAAGTAGTGATCTCCCGACCAGGTACAAGCAATATTTTATCAAATGCCGGTTGCAGGACAACCAACCGCAGTCCCCAGCTGTGAAGGACACTTACCATCGCTGTTTCCGCTATGCATATGAAGATCGCCTCTGTACCACCCTGCCTCAACGCGGATGGGCTTATCAAAAAATTCCACGATCCTGGTTTTGGTTTCTACATAGACACGAGCCTCGTATTCCGAAACGACCCCATCCCGAATATTCGGGATGCCAAGCAAAAGCTTCCATTCTCCGCCCGGAAGCGCTCCGGGCAAGTATCCCGGAGTCGCATCCTCGGCGCTGATCGTAATAACATTTCTGGCTCCGCCGCTCCATCCACGGAAACGGGCGGGATCCATGAGGCCAATATCAATTGTAGTACGCTGATCGCGTCCGCCGTAAGAAAACTCTATCCTGAGACGTCACCAATAACAACAACCAAATACCCTTCATGGCGTCATTAAAACTTATATCTCAATGAGACTTTAAAACTTCTTCCGAACAGCGGGCGCGCCAAAAATATATATTGCCCTGCCGCAGCGCTCTGGATCTCGCCCTGGCGGGGATTACCTTCCGTGAGCCCCAGGGAATTAGTGAGATTATCGACAACTCCAAAAACCGAGATCTCCTTGGTGACATTTATCTGGGCATCCAGACTAACTACCGTATAGGCAGGGAGTATCTGGGAGTTGGCAACATCCGTATAGCGCTTTCCTTCATATTCTATCGGGGCTTGCAGACGAATCCTGCTGTTAAAAAGGTTGACGCCCGGAACGGCCCTCAAAGAGACTTGCGGAACCCTGATCAGCTTGTTCCCGTTGTAATTGTACTTCTGCGTCAGCGTACCACCGCTGGCCGCCTCAGCAACGAGTCCCTGATATTCTCCATGCTGCAATGTCGCAGTCGCCGAAATATCAAACCATTTTACCGGGAATACACTGCCCTCCAGTTCGAGACCAAACGTGTTGGTATTGGCAAATGCATTTACCTGCGTGAAACCGTTCAAAGTGCTGACCGTATTCGTAAAACCGACGTTGTTATATCGGGTATAGAAACCTGTCGCATACAAAGCGTATTGCCTGCGGGCGTATTTGAAACCAAGTTCGCCGAGCTGCATCGTCTGGGTAACTGCCGTCGAGTTGACATTGGTATAGTAAGTAGCAAATCCGGGGATACGCGCCGCGGACGTATACCTGCCGAAGAGACCCATATTTTCTGAAAGCTGATAGTCTGCTCCCAATGTCCAGGTAGCATAGTCGAAATGATGGTTGTAGCCTTGCCATACCCCATTGCCGGTTGTTATCTGGGAGGTCGCGTAAGTACCCAGATTTACGACTCTAGATTGTTCTACGACACCATCGGTCTGCGTGTATTCCCAACGAACTCCACCATCCAGACGGAAGGCCGGTGTGATCTGCCATTCATCACTGGCATACAGCGCGTTGGTGGTCTGTTCACCATTGGCATCCGCCCACTCATACCCATACTGGGATACGCCATTATCGGAAAATGTTTTTACAACCTTTCCGCTGGCGTCCTGGGCAACAATATTCAGCAGTCTTGAATTATTCTGGACGTCCAGATACACCTTCGAAGAATACCTGCTGAAGTTCTGGTTGAAATGCGCGTAATAGTATCCAAGGTTAAAATCATGTTTGGAAGAACCTGTATAGAAAACATGTGACAGATGCAGATCGTTTGCAACTTCCGTCATCGGCATTGTAATACCCCTTAACCCACCTTGAATGACAAGACCGTTGCCATTCTGATTAGACGTATAAGCCGCGCCGTTGGTTACATATTGAAAGCCCAGCTGCGTTGCGCCGGGAGCCTGAGACAAAAGACCCGACTGCGCTCTGTAAAACGAATCGGCAGTTAGAACATTCAGCGCAAACAGCCCGTTGCGCTGCGTTTGTGTGCTACTATAACGAAGTGCATTCTTCAGGATCCAGCCCTCAGCAAATTCAGTCTGGAATTTGACTGATACCTGGCTTCTGTTTACCGCCGTCCCGAGCGTGTTATCAAAACGGTAAAGACTGCTGTCCCCCTGTACCATGTTCATTCGTTGCGTTTCGGCGCCGGCAATTGCCCCGTAATTGCCATTAAAACCCGGTACCGCTACGATTTTCCCTTTGCTGTCATAGGTCATGGGATAGTCTGTGTAAAATACCACATCGTCGTTCAGCTGCTTAAAGTCAATATTAAAAGACGATTTCTCCCAGCTCTTGCCGAGAGAAGCCCTGATCTGTCCGCCATGATTCCCGGTATAACCGGGGTTACGTACTCCTGTCCCCGTTCGGTAAAATCCTCCGGCGGAGAGTTTCCAGCCATCACCGATAGGAGCACCAATCCAAAAATCTTCTCTGTTAAGACTGTTGTCTCCGACGGTCACCTTAAAAATGCCTTCCGTCTTATCACCAACAGCGCGGGGAATGAAGTTTACCGCTCCCGCAGGCGCGTTCGAATAAAATACGGAAGAAGGACCGCCACGAACAACTTCTATGGACTGAATGGTCTCGTCAAAACGAAACGCCTGGTCGGCATTCAGGTAACCCAGGGCCGGATCATGCTGCACAGGAACTCCGTCTTCCAGCAGCTGAATTGATCCGTAACCATCTACAGGCACACCCCTGGCTCTTACATTGCCGCTGGCCTCACCCCCGGTCGCTTCAACCCAGAATCCGGGTACCGATTTCAAAGCCTCCGTAACACTTGTGGGCCCCTGTAAGCTAAGCGCATTATAACCAATGGTCGTAACGGAATAGCTTGTCTGCAGCTTGGTCCGATTTAAAGCGCCGGCACGACCGGTAACGATCACTTCATTCAAGCCATTCTCGACCGCCTTTAATTTGATCAGCAGCGATATGTTGGCATCGGCCTTTATATCATATCCGGAGATCGTCTGAGTTTGAAAACCGACATGCGAAACAACAAATGAATAAGGGCCTCCGGCAGGCAGATTGTGATACGTGAAAATTCCCAAAGAATCTGTTTGTGTCGTAGCAACTGTGCTGGAACCCTGGCTTCTCGCAGTGACGGAAGCATAGGTAACAGGCTGGCCCCTCTCGTCATATACCTGTCCCTTTATTTCATTGAAACTCTGCGCGTTAATAGTCAACCGAATAAAAAATAGAGCTAATAAAAGAAGCAGCGGAGTCCGCATGGTTTTGGTAATTTAATTTCTATATTATACGCAAGACCCGGCTCGTCCACTTACTGTTAATATTAACTTAATATGGACTGCTGTTCGATCGCATGCATATCAATTACTTATAATGCAAGTATCGCCCTGTTTGCGCAAATGGAAGTTGTTGAGCAGCGCAATGCTCTGAAGTATATGGTTAAACGAATCTTTCTTGTCTATTTTCCCTATAAATGTCCGGTTGCCAAGCTGCTCTTTGTTGTATACGATCTTCGTATTGTAAATGATCTGTAGCTGATCGAACACCACATCAAGCGGGTAGTTGTTGAATACATAGCAATCGTCTTTATCTTTTTCGAGATGCAGGATACGGGGGGCCTGCTTCTTTACCTTCCTCGATATAAAAATATCTCCGGGAGCAAGGTAATATTCATTTTTATTGTCGCTGGAAGGATCGGACATCTTTACCATAACCTTTCCTTCATGCAAAATGACTTTTGTAGCCGTATCCGTCTTATAAGAGTTGACCGTGAAGCGGGTCCCCAGAACAGCGATTGAAACAGACTTGCTATATACAAAAAAGGGCCTGGCGACGTCTTTGGCTATATTAAATTCGGCCTCGCCATCCAGCACCACCTCCCGTTTTGAAGGACTAAAACCCCCGGGATATGAGATCCTGCTGTCAGGTGACAGCTCAACCGTAGAACCATCGTCCAACGTTAGCGTCATTTTCCGGGGCGTATTATTGACAATATTTTTTGCCATTGTGGCCGTCGGGGCGCTTTTTGCATTCGCTCTTTTCCCTATGGAAATGAACTGCCAGGTCAGGCCTACAAGCAATATGACTGACGCCGCCACCGCCATCCATCTCAAATATAAATTAGGCGTCGGTACAGCGCTGGTATCTTTATTTATATTATTCCATAATCTGCCGGATACATCAGGCGACAGACCATGAGCCGGCTGAAACCCCTCCCATTCCTCCACTCCAATATATTCCTTCAGTTTAGCCGGGTTCTCTTTAAGCCAGGCCTCTACAATAGCGGCCTCCTCGGCGTTACATTGGCCTTCAAAAAACTTTATTATGAGAGCTTCTGTTATCAAATTCTGTTCAATTTAATCGATGACTACGCTGATATGCTTTCTTATCTGCTTCAGCGCCTTGTATATATGCGTTTCTACCGTTCTGGAAGAAACAGACAATGTTGCCGCTATCTCTCTGTGTGACATGCCCTGCTCCCGGCTCATCTCAAATACCTGTTTTCTCACAGGTGGCAGCTCATTAACGGCTTCCAGTATCTTCTTCTGCAATTCGACGCCGCTCATCTTTTCATTGGTGCTATCAACCCCTTCTTCAACATCCACGGTATCCAGGCGGGCCGTTACCGCATCCTTATTATTATACTTCCGCAAAAAATCAATTAGCACAGTCGTGGCGATCCTGAAGAGCTGCGTGGAAACAGTGTATTCCTCATGCAGGGTCTGGCGGCTTTGCCAAAGTTTGGTAAACGCCATCTGCGCCACTTCTTCTGCTATATACTCAGATTTAGTCTTGTAAAGGATGAAGAAATAAAGTTTTTGATGGTATTGGTCAAATACTTGTCTGAAGTAATATTCATCACCACCCTTTAATTCCTTAACGCTAAGCAACTTTATTAAATTTAATCAAGTTGATATAAATAAATGTCGTCCCTCCGGCGAAAGTATATAAAATAGCAACCAATCAATTACCGCGTAAATGTAAAATAAATATTTATTAATATTGGCGCGCGCTTTTGTGACCCCACTCTAATCCTACCTCCCACTAACAATAAATCCCGGCCTTCCACCAATCCTCTCCCCTCCTACCGGCCACTCGGAAAACTCCTTAAGCACGACCCGCGCATCGCCAATATACATCAACACCCTTTCTGTTCGGATACAATCAAATGCCATCGGGGAAATGCCTATTCCGCATCCCACGTCAAGGACATGGTCCCCTTCCTTTATATCAAGTAAGTTTAACTGGATCTCAAACCCTTCTACTGCCGGAGGGAAGACACTTACATCCTCCAAAAATTGTATCAGGAACTGATGCGCGGAGTTGTCGACATTTTGAAAACCTGTCGTCAGATTTTGCTTTTCCATTATGGCCAGGATTTACAATCCCCATAAACATAGTGGAAAAAACCCATATTTCAGCCGATTTCTTCCTGGCTGACGGCTCCCTGCAATAGCGCATATCCCAACATTCTCTATTTTTGTACCATGACTGTAGAGATTTTCAATAAAAATTTCACGCTGACCCTTTACGGTTTCTCCGGCATAGCCTTAAACAAAGACTATGTCCCCACGGCTTTTCAGCTGATGGACAGGATGTGGAAGATCGTCAAAAGCATCGGGCTGAAGAACAGCGGTCTCAATGTCTGGGTCTTCGAACCGGGCGACAAGGTCTTCTCCGGCGTCGAGCTTACCGATACCCCCACCCAAACACACGGGCTCGAACAAAAAACGATCATGCTGACAAAATATGCCAGCTACAAACATATCGGTCCCTACAGTATGATAAAACAAGCCGGGCAGAACATGCGGAACGAGCTCCAAAAAATGGGCTACGAACCATCAATGCCATACCTCGAGATCTACGGCCACATGACAGAGGACGAGACCCTGCTGGAAACCGAACTCCTGGTCGCCCTTAAATAACAAAACAAAACCCTGCTCAATATGGTCAGCCAATTCGCCAGCCGCCTAATGCTCATCTTCTCCCTCCTATCCACCAACGCCGGCGCGCAAACCACCGCCCAAGCCTCCCCCCAAAATCCATCCGGTCCAAAAGAAACCGCGATCATCGCCGCCATGAAAAACTCCGAGAACGACTGGAACAACGGCGACCTCGACAGCTTCATGAAAATGTACACCACCACATCCACCATGATGATGCCCACCGGTCCCGTCGGACTCGGCGCGATCCGGGACCTCTACCAAAACCATTATTTTAATGGGAAAATGCCCAAACAACAGCTGCACTACGACGAACTGAAAGTGACCATGCTCGGAGAGAACTACGCCCTGCTCACCGGGAAATTCACACTATCCGGCAACAATCTGCCCGAACGCTCCGGCCGTTACTCCCTCGTGATGATCTATACAAAAGAAGGCTGGAAGATCCTCCACGACCATTCCAGCTAAACTAACGCCCAGCGAATTGACACTGTAGTAGACTTACCGCCAAAAAGGGAGTATGGCCCGATGAGCATGAAGGTCTCAGGCCTTGCGCTATCAGAGACCAATGCCGTTGGTTTAGCCAGATCGGCAAAAAGGCCTGCTTGATGTGCAAATACGTGGTTACAGACAATCGCGAGGAGGCGATTTTTTCCGCTGATATGTGACGAATATACGTATCTTGTATCAACGGGCAAACCCCCTTGTTTACATGAAAAGACCCTTGGCTATCCTCCTGACCCTGATCTCCATTCGCTGCTTCGCTCAGCCCATTGACACAGCAAAGCTCGACAGCCTGTTCGACATCCTGACGGCCAAAAACCTCGCCATCGGCAGCATCCTGATCACCCAAAATGGACGCCTCGTTTACCAGCGGTCCTTTGGCAATCCCCAATCCTTCGCAAGTCCCCAACCCTCCGGCAGTCCCAACCCCTCCGACAACCAGCCCCCCGCCACAACTTACCGCCTCGGCTCTATTACCAAGCTCTTTACCGCCGTCATGATATACGAGCTGATCGACAGGAATCAACTATCCCTCGACGATACCCTCAGCAAATTCTTCCCCGACCTGCCCGATGCCGGCAGGATCACCATCGCCGACATGCTCGGCCATCGCAGCGGACTCGCCAATTTTACCGCCCCCGCCACCGGCTTCGACACCTGGAAAGACCAGCCGCATACGCACGACCAGCTGCTGGCCTTTATCAAAAGTCAATCACCGGATTTTGTGCCGGAAGCCAAAGCCGACTACAACAATTCCAATTTCCTGCTCCTGGGCTATATATTGGAGAAGATCAGTCACCGGCCATACAAAGACCTGGTCAACGAACGGATCATCCACCAACTGGGACTCCAAGCCACCTACTACGGCGACCATGCCGGCTTCCAGGGAAAAGAAGCTCCCTCCTATAAATATTTCGACAACAAGTGGCAGGAAGAAAAAGCCGTATACCTCGACAATTTCGGAGGAGCAGGCGCCATGATCTCCACGCCACAGGATATGTGTAAATTCATTACCGCCATTTTTGGCGGTAATATCATAAGCAGGAGAAGCCTCGCCCGCATGACGCGGATCGAAAAGGACGGCTATGGGTGGGGAATGTTCTCTTTTGGCGACAGCCTCCACACTGGATATGGACACAACGGTAAAACGGAAGGTTTTGCTTCTTCTTTACAATACTACCCCGAAAACAAGCTGGCCATCGGGTATTGCACCAACGGAGAGCTATATCCAAAGGACAAGATCCTCACAGAGGTCTTCAAAATATGCTTTAACGAGCCGGCTGCCTTACCCACCTTTATACCCGTAACGCTGAGTCGCGACCAGCTGCAACCATTTACCGGCACATATGCAGGCGACAACGGCCTGCAGGTAACCAGCGCCATCGAAAACGGCAGCCTGACCCTTGCGGCCAAAGGCCAGCAGTTCGCCCTGGAAGCCTTGTCCGATCATGAGTTTCGAAATACAAGGTTCGGGTTTTTCTTCGAATTCGGGAACGGAGGACAGCAACTCGTCGTTCACGACGCCGCCGTTACCTATTGGCTTCACAAACTCACATCACTTTCTCAGCAGCGCTGATAACAAACGCCGCCACCTTTTCCGGCTGGGATAGCATCGGCACATGACTGGAATTCAATTCCAGCGTCGTCGCCCCGATCATTTTCGCCTCGGCCCGGGCCAGGGCCGGTAGGACCGTCTGATCGTCTTCACCAATAATGAACCACGACGGCTTGGTCTTCCACGCCGGATGGGACACCTTTTGAATAGTAGCCTGCACCGCCCAGGGCGTCTGAGTAGAATAGATCGTGCTTCTGGTCTCTACCGGCAGGTCCTGGGCGAAATGAGCCTCGACGCCCTTGGCCGAGAGGGTCAGATAACCCGCGCCGTCCTGCTTAAATTCCAATACGGCCGGGGACGGAGGATAAGGTTTTATAACATCATTCACAGACTGCCCCTCATCCGGGACCAGCGCACAAACATAAACAAGCCCCACGACATTCGGGTCATTCCCGGCTTCCGTGATCACCATTCCGCCATAGGAATGCGCCACCAGCAATACCGGCCCATCCATCATCGCAATGGCGCGCCTGGTGGCCGCCACATCGTCCTCCAGGGAAGACAACGGGTTCTGAACAGCTATCACATTATATCCCTTCGAATGCAGAATAGGGATGATCGACGCCCAGCTGCTACCATCCGCAAACGCGCCATGTACCAACACTATATTCTTTACCATAAAAATTGTTTTTTATTTACATTACCCCTCACGGGAAAATTTAGATTACTCCCTCACGCGAAATTTGCAGGGTACGGCTTCCATCAACTATTAACAGAGAGTCAATACTCATTGTATTGAACAGAAAAAGATACCTCTCCCTTGCCTGCGGAGACCCAAAATCACAAAGCGACACGGCGTTATAGCCATTCAGCTTGCACCAAAGGTTATCGGCCTCACGACAGTCGAGCTTAAGCACCACCTTTCCATGCGTGGCATAGTCCCCCATGATGTCAAGCGCCTCATCAATTTCAAAAGACGGCCTCTCCGAAACATCCCCCAGATGAAAGACGAACTGTAGATCCCGCTTCTTAAGCGGCTTGACCACATCCGTGTACAGTCCATCCCAGAAATCGGAGGCATTGCTCACCCCCGACCAATCCGGGAATTCAATGACCGGCCAGCTGCTGAAGATCGCGCTGAACTGTTGGATCAGCAAATCGGTTTTTATCTCCGCCCACCTCCCGGGCAGTATCCGAACGACATAATTTTCTGACTCCGTCATAAAACATTGTTTAACGCGGCAATGATGAATTGGCCTCATTCTCACCTATAACGATACCTTTTACACCCGTTAAATAAGTAACGGCATAAACTACTGTATTGCTATTCGGCCGCGAGCTCTCCTCGACCAGGATAACCTCATCGACACGGAAATCCTGCGGATCTTCCTGCATGTCCTGATCATCTCCGGAATAAAGACAAATAGGGTCTACGTCAAAGTCCTCTTTATAACCCTTATCCCTGAACTCTGCCATCGCTTCGGCAAGTGACGCACATGTTTTCATGATTTGTAGTTTTAAAGTCACCAACTATAATAATTTTTCCGGGCTCCCGGCCGCTATACTGATCTCAGCAGGGGTCAGCACCATATCTTCCATTCGCAGGCCGTCGTCGAGAAACTCACCCCCTTCACTGGTATTTTGATCAGGGGTCTCATGTAGCGCAACCAGCGGATGGTCGTCTTGCTGCTTGATCTTGAATGGATGTAAGAAGAAAAAATTCATGACTTCCAATTTTAGTGGTGTAAGATATTGGCCTGCCGCAGCAGGCCATCCGACCCTAAGCATGCTGAAGCTGACTGCTCAACCAGGGTTCGAAACCAATAGACCCCAGCTTTGCCTGTCCAGCCGGCACCAGCGAAGTATTGCCGATCCGGGCGCCATAATAATTGCCATGTTCGTTAGGCACGATCTTGCGGGGATCGTTAGTTGCCTTCAGATACCGGTCAACGAACTCAGGCAGGGGCATACGATCCGGTCCGGCTATCTCTATTATACCATTGACAGATGGCTTCACCGCTGCCTCGGTCACGAAAGTGGCGACATTCTCCGCAGCGATAGGCTGAAACAGGACGTTTGAGATATGCACTATATTCCCTTCCGTAGCCTGATCCGCGATTCCCTTAATGAACTCCATGAACTGCGTGCTCCTGACGATGGTATAAGACACCCCCGACCGGCGGATCAGGTCTTCCTGTACCAGCTTGGCGCGCATATAACCGCTGTCCTGCATAAGATCGACACCTACAATAGAAAGCGCGACATGATGCTTGACGCCCGCATTGATCTCCGCTGTCAGCAGATTGTGTCCCGCGGTCTGAAAAAAGTCCATAACAGCCTTATCCTCCCATACGGGCGAGTTGGCAAGGTCTACCACGACATCTGTATTGGTCAGCGCTTCAGCAAGCCCCTCTCCCGTAAGCGTGTTGATACCCGTATTCGGAGAAGCTGCTATGACCTGATGCCCTAGTTGACGAAGCTTGGCGACTACTTTGGATCCGATGAGGCCGGTGCCTCCAATGACTACGATTTTCATAATTTGACGTTTTTGTTTTCATATTCGGGAGTTCCAATGAAATGCCAAAAACTCAAACAATTAAAAACCAACAACATGAGCCAGTCGAAGAGGACGATCTTTCACCATATTTCGTGAAATAGTGAAAACCATCACTATATAGAGGGAGTGGAAAAGAACGGACGTCTATCTCGATCCAAAATAGTCCGACTTGGAGATGCCAAGCTTTTTCATCTTGGAATGCAGGGTATTACCCGGGATCTGCAAAATTTCAGCAGCTCCGCCTACGCCGGAGATCTTTCCGGCGCATCGTCTCAACACGTCAATAATGTAGCTGCGCTCTACTTCCTCCAGCGAACGGGTGGCAAGCTGGGCCGGACCCTGTTTTTCGGCGATGACGCTCCTCGGGATATACACTTCCTCCAGCGTGTCGCCGGTCGTCAGCAGGACAGTGCGCTCTATGAGATGCTCCAGCTCCCGGACATTCCCCGGCCAGGTGTAGCTGCGCAATTGCTGTATGACCTTCGGCGCGATCTTTCTGATCTTCTTACCCGCATTCCGGCTATACTTGGCGACAAAGAAACTGACCAGCGGTTCGATGTCTTCCGGCCGTTCGCGCAGAGGAGGCAGGTGGATAGGGAATACATTCAGCCGGTAATACAGGTCTTCCCGGAATCTACCGGCCCATACCTCTGCTTCCAGATCCCTGTTGGTCGCCGTGATCAGCCTAACGTCGACCCTTATGGTCTGTTTGCCACCCACGCGCTCCAGTTCGCGCTCCTGTATCACCCGTAACAGTTTTACCTGCGCTTCCAGCGGCATCTCCCCTATCTCATCCAGGAATAGGGTGCTGTGATCGGCCAGCTCGAATTTGCCAATTCGGCGGTCGATAGCGCCCGTAAAAGCGCCCCGCTCATGACCGAACAATTCGCTTTCGATAAGACTGGCGGGCAACGCTGCGCAGTTGACCTTTACCATCAGCTTGTCCCTGCGGGGAGAGGCGTTGTGGATGGCCCGGGCGATCAGCTCCTTGCCGGTCCCCGTTTCACCTAAGATCAGCACAGAAGTATTGGATTCCGCAACCAGGGACATCAGGCGATATACCTCCTGCATAGCCTTGCCGCTGCCAATGATCTCGGAGAAATTATAGATGGTCCCGATCTGCTCCTTCAGGTAGGCATTCTCTACTTCCAGCTTCTTCTTAAAATCCAGCAGCTTTTCATTGGCCTGTATATTGGCGATAGCAATGGATATCTGGGAGCAGATGCCTTTCAGGATCAGCTTGCTCAGACGATCCGCCAGCAGCCAGATAGTGCCGATATTCTTATCCCCTGCCCGCAACGGCAGGCCGTACATATTTTTCAGTCCCGTGGTCTTCCAAAGTTTCGCATAGGCATTTCCGCTCTTCAATTCCTCTTCCACATTGAACATAAGTCCATCCTCGCTGGCCAGCACCCGGGATGTGTAAGGCTCTTCGACCGTGATCCTGACCGAAGACATCTTGCCGAAATTCAGTTCTGCGTTGCTGAACAAGGTCTTGTCGAACATAAAGGGGTCTATATGAATGCCGTCCTCAGCGATCACGCGGACCATCGCCAGCTTCGTATGCAGGACCCCGTCAAGGACCCTGGAAATAGCCGCCTGCAGATCAGGCTTGGTCCTTATCCGCGCGATATCATTGCTGAAATCCAGCAGAAAGGCCTGCTCTTCCTGTTTCCTGCTTACCTGCTCATTGGCCATGATATTGGCCATGGCGATAGATATCTGGCTGGTAATACCCTGCAGCAGCTGAATGTTGATCTCCTCGATACCCAGCCACATAAGACCCAGGTTCGTCTCCCCGTTCCGCAACCGGATCCCCACGAAGTTGATAAAGCCCATCCGCTTCCAGTTCTGCAGATAGCCGGCGCTAACACCACGCTGTATTTCCCGGTCAATATTGAACAGTAGCGGAATGGGGCTATCCAACACCCTGTTCTGCAGTCCGTCGTTGAGCGGGAACCGCGCCCTGACCAGCTCATCCAGGTCTTTCTTGTCGGGCTTAATGCCGCCGAGGTCGAATATATACGGACTCACCGTAGTCCCGTCGTCGTTGATCTTTCGGATGACATACCCCCTCAAAGGATTCAGCTTGCCAAGAGAGGCCTGAACAGCAACGCCCAGCTCCTCCTTCGTCCGGACACCCGCCAGGTCCCTGCTGAAGTCGAGCAAAAAGGACTTCTCTCTTTCCTTGCTGACGATCTCTTCATTCTTGATGATATTGGCGACTGCGCCCGACAGCTGGGGAGCGATTCCCTTTATCACACTCCTGAATACATCGGTAAAGCTACCGGGCCTGTCGGAATAAATATGTATAAATCCCATCGGCTTGCCTTCCTTTATAAGCTTCGTCATCAATACTTCCTTCACGCCCTTCTCGTAATTTTCGCGGAGAAAGACAGGGCTTCCGGGCTTGTCCATTACATCCGCCAGCTGGAAAAAGACGGGGCCATCCGCGCGCAATACCCCCTGTATAAAAGGTTCGTTCAGGGAAAACCTGGAAGCGGCCAGCTGCTCATACAACCCATGATACCTGATCGGAGAATTTTCCTTATCCAGCAAAAAGGAATAATAGTATTCGTCTTTATAGTTGATCAGCGTGACGATCGTATGCGTAAAGTAGAACAGGCTCTTGATCCGCCTGGAGAAAAGCGCCAGAAGATCATTCTTATCCCGGACGCTCGTAATATCGTCCCCAAGGTCCAGCAATATCCTTCTCTCCTGCTCCAGCAAAGCCTTGGACAGAACAGGCATTTCAGATTCGGGATGTTTTGCGACCTTCATAAACGAAATTTATGCAAAATTAAGTTCTATTTTTGATGTAAACCGAGCCGTGACTCAACCATTATGAACCTTGACCTTTATCTGACCGAATTTAAGTCGGCCGCCAGCCGCATCGACAAGACAAAATTTGATCCTCGCATCCAATTCTTCGTGGGCTACTTCCTGGATTCCGCAGTATTCAAGGCCTATAAGCCCGAATGGTCGAACCAGCCCCAGGATCCCGTCACAGCAATCAGCAGAATATTCTTTTCGGTCTGGATCAGTAAAGAGTCAATCGAAACAAACAGGCTTTACTACAATATTCATGCGCTCAAGCTAAGACAGCTGGCAGGCTACAAAATAACCAGCAGGGATTTTGCCGAACGGTTCAGACACACATTCAAACCCCAGGCGAAAAGCTGGCCCAATATCGACACCAATTACGGACCGCAAACCCTGATGCAAGGCTGGAAACAACTCGACAACCAGACCCTGCAAAAGGACGTCGCAACCCTCGTTCACCACTTCTCCGCAGTCTCTCCCATCATAGACAGTACCCTCGAATTTTACAGGGTCAAATAAGCCCCCAACCCCAAAAACTTCCTCCCTCCCTCAAAAACGAAAAAAAATTTGCGAAACCGATTGGCTGCGCGTATATTTGCAACCGAACGGCTTCCAATAATAAACCTGACAACATGAGACGAGACGTATTCCAGGCCATCGCAGACCCAACAAGACGAGCCATTATCGCCCTGATCGCCCTGCAGGCCATGACTCCCAATGCCATTGCCGAACATTTTGACTCGACACGGCAATCCATATCAAAGCACCTGCGCATTTTGTCGGAATGCGAATTGCTGACAAAGTCACAACAAGGCCGGGAGATATATTACCAACTACAAATAGAAAAAATGAAAGACATCGACAAATGGCTCGACCAGTTCAGAAAGATCTGGGAGACCCGCTTCAACCAGCTCGACAATGTATTATCCACGATAAAAAACAATAGAAAATGATTTCTCGCCTTCAGTTTGATTTCACTGTCAACAAAGAAAAGAATAGTATCGACGTTCAACGGGAGTTTGCCGCCGACCTCGACCTGGTCTGGGACGCCTGGACCAAACCCGAGCTGCTGGACCTCTGGTGGGCGCCAAAACCCTACCAAACCAGGACGAAGTCAATGGACTTCCGGGAAGGCGGCTTCTGGCTCTACGCAATGATCTCTCCCGAAGACATCGTCCACTGGTGCAGGGCCGATTACAAAACAATATCCGATAAGATCAGCTTTTCAGGATTGGATGCTTTCTGCGACGAACAAGGGGTCGTCAACCAGGAGTTTCCCCGATCCCTCTGGGACGTCCATTTCCGTGAGGCCAGCAAGGAAAACACAGTGGTCAGCATCACGATCAAATACAATAGCCTGGCCGACCTTGAAAAGATCATCGAACTCGGCTTTAAAGAAGGATTTACAAGGGCGCTCGAAAACCTTGACCAGTATTTCGCAGCCCGTTTCCAAATCAAAAGCGAGCTCCGACTGGACAATGCTCCCCGGGTCTGCTCCTATCTCAATTTCCCCGGCAATACGGAGGAGGCATTCAAATTTTACCGGTCCGTCTTTAAATCTGAATTCTCAGGCAAAGGGATCCAGCACTTTGGCGACCTGCCCGCCGACGCCGATCACCCGCCCATCGCGGATGAAATAAAGAAAATGGTGCTGCACGTCGAACTGCCCATCACCGGCAACCACGTCCTGATGGGAACAGACGCTCCAAAAGAAATGGGCTTTACACTGGTCCGGGGCAATAATATGCACATCTGCGTTGAACCTCCGACGAGAGACGAGGCGACCCGCATCTTCAACGAGCTGTCCGACGGCGGCAATATCACCATGCCATTGCAGGATATGTTCTTTGGCGCCTATTTCGGCGAGTTCTCCGATAAATATGGCATCAACTGGATGATCAGCTTTCAAACAAAAAAATAACCAACAATGAAACCAAAAACAATCACCACACTCTACTGGGTCTTCACCATCCTTTTTGCGCTGCTCATGCTGTTCGCCACTATTGGCGGCCTGCAGCCTACCCCTGACACCATCAAGATCATGCACGACGGAATGGGCTATCCGGTGTATTTCATTCAGTTCATTAGCTTTGCAAAGCTGCTCGGGGTCATCGCCATCCTGATCCCCAACCTCAAAAAAGGGGTGAAAGAATGGGCCTATGCCGGATTGTTCTTCGACCTGGCAGGCGCTTTCTATTCGGGTATAGCCGCGGCTCCCAAATTCGATCCCCTCACGCTGACATTGCTCCTATGGGTCGTCTTCGGAATATTGTCCTATTATTATTGGCACAAGGTCAGTCTTCTTCGGCTTGCTTCCTCGTATACACGAACGCAGCCCGTACAGGCGCCGGCACTTTGACTGCCTCGCCTCTGACTGCCTTCCAGAGCATCGCATTCATGATCGCATCGGGAGCCTTGTCTATCTCCGAGAGATTCAGCCCCCGGGCCATGGCAGCCAGCCTTGTCCCGCCGGGGTTGACCTCGTTGAGGTCGATATTCGACGGAAGGCTCGTGAAGGCGGCCTTGTCCGGTGTCTTGCTGAAACAACGCCACATGGGTGTAGCCGCAGCATCATATTGCGTCATCGGCGGAAGGCCGAGGATCAGCTCGACCGTACGAAGAAGGGAAGAGGTAGAATACATCGTATGATCCGTATAATGCCGCTTGACATAGCCTCCGGCGACATAGGCGGTCGTCCGGTGTGCATCTACATGATCGGGACCATTCTGCGCATCGTCTTCTACGATAAATATTACGCTGTTCTCCCATATCGGGCTCTTGCTGATATGTTCCACAAATTTCCCGACCGCAAGATCATTGTCCGCCACATGCGCCGACGGTGTCGGCCTCCCCGGGGCCGTGCCCTCGGTATGATCGGAGAGCATCCGCAACGTCGAGAGCCTCGGCAGCGCATTATGTGAAAGGAGCGAATCAAAATCCTTTTCCCATATCCGATACCGCATGGTATCCGGGTCCCGCAGGTCGCGCGTAGGGTATTCCGGCGTGAAATGGTCCTTCAGCACCGGGACACCGGTTGTATTATCGGCGTTTATAAATTCTCCGTAAGTACGGAAAGGAACATTGAACCTGTTCGCCTGATCCCAGATATATATTTTGTTCCGGCTCGTATTGCCAACGGCTCCCTTCCCCCTACCTCCATAGCTGGTCGGCCAGTTCTTTTCATTATAATCCGTCGCATAAGCTCCCATGCTCCAGTTATGCCCGTCGGCGCTGACCTCACCGTCCACATAAAAATTATCCAGCAGCACAAAATCGTCAGCAAGCGCATGGTGATTGGGAGTGACCCGTCTTCCAAAGAGCAGCAGGCTGGTATCTCCATTCCCCTGCGGCATATCCGACAATACCTGATCATAAGTGCGGTTCTCCTGGAGGATATAGAAAACATATTTGATAGGCGAAGTGCCCCCCGTTTTGGAAGGCACAGGATTGCCCTCCTCACCTTCCGCAGTCGTCTCCTGCTCCTTGTGATAGGGGGTGTTATGATAGACCGCCTGCGAATAAACGGCCAGGTCTTTCTCCGTCGGCGTCGGGATGATGCTCAGCGTTCCCGTAAAAAGCCCTCCGATATACTGGACCGACTGGGGCTTCGTGCTGTCTCCCCCATGAAGGAGGACCGATTGCCTCTTACCCGTCGGGTTAGGCCCGGCAGGATTGGGCAGCGACGAGAACCCTTTTCCATTGGCGACATATAATTTGGCGTCAATTACCCGGACCACACTTGGATACCAGCCGGTGGGCACAAACCCCACGCTGCGGCTCGATCCCGGATTGCTCACATCAAATACCGCAAGACAGTTGTTGTCCGCATTGGCGACATATAAGGTCTTGTCATCCTCAGACAAGGCGACAGAGTTGCTGGTCGTACCACTCAGCTGGGTCGGGTATACCGCCGTATTCAGCGTTTCCAGGACTTTACCCTTCTTCAGATCGACTAGGCTGACAGTATTATCGTTCGCATTGGAGACATAGAGGTATCGCCCGTTATGGGAAACGCACAGGTCATTGGGGTTATCACCCACAGCGATCGAATCGACCATCGCATTCTTCTTCGTATCATAGATCGCCACTTTATCCCCGCCCCAAAGGCTGACATACAATTTCGATTTGTCGGAAGAAAGCAGACAGGTATAGGCTTCGGTGCCCAACGCCAGCTTGCTCTGTACTGTCTTCGTCTTCAGGTCAACCAGGTAAAGGCAGTTATCCTGCTTGGTCACGACATACAGTATGCCTTTCTTGTCGTCTATCGCCAGACCAGTTGGAGAAATCGATGATGCAGGCTTCAACCTGCTATAGGCATCACCCAGCTTGATCGGGTCACCCGCAACCAGCTTATTGTTGGTGATGGTATAATGAAGGATCCAGTTGTTGTCACCGCCTGAAGCATAAAGTTCTTTCTCGTCGTCGGTGAATACCAGGCCTCCCCAGGACTTGCTTACGACTACCTTGTCCAGCTCCTGGTCGTTCTTCGCATCCAGCAGCTGAATAGTCTGCACGCCCCATCCGTTGTTGGTCACCGCAGCATAGTGATGACTCCTGCTCACTGCGATGTTCAGCGGAAGGTCACCCAACGGAAGGCTCTTGCCTGCCGGAGTCAACGACCATCCGTTCGGTAATTTTACTCTGTTCTGTTCAAGGGAGTTAAGGTCCTGCGCGTGTATACTACCGACCACCGATAACAGGACGACGACAATTAAGATTTTTTTATATAACATATCAGCTGGTAAAAGCCGAAATTATCCCAGCCGCAGATGCTTTCCCGCGTCCGTGAATTATCTTATTTTAAACTTTCCATTAAAACCGGTTTAATGCTGCTTTATTTATCCAACCGGCGTAAGATACTGGGCCGAAGCATAACCTTCTGCACCATCGTCTGTGCGGACCAGCCACCACTGATCATTGGTCTTACTAACCAGTGTAACCGTGGAGTTATGAGCGGCTTTACCGATAATAGGCTGGTCGGTTCCGGGCCCCTTCCTGATGTTCAGATTCGTACTTTCTGTGCTGACAGTAGCCTTTGCGCCGGGCACGGCCGTGGAGACGTTGACGTCCATAACTACGTCGCCCGAACGATAATCCGGATCCAGTTTGTCATAAACGCTCCAGAGCTGATCTTTTGCGGCGCCGCTGGGCGCCTCTCCGTCAATATACAATACGTTATCCTGCTCCCTGACCTGGAGATTGGCTATACCCAGCGTACCTGCAGTATCGATTAGCTCCTTATACTTGTCTTGCAGTGCCATAGATGACCCTCCTTTTATTTAATGGTGAGCTGATTGTTGATCTTTTTCGGTTTCATCGTATGCAGCGCCTGCATCAGCCTGGTCAGAGAAGAGCGTTTGATCTCTCCCGTAAGCGTCACTTCACCGTCCTTTACCGCAGCCCTTACGTCAGGATAATCCTTGACAATGTCGGCGACACTCTTCGTCAGCTCGTCGTCAGCAGAGATAGTGACCGGTGCGGGAGCGGGTGCCGCCGGAGGAGGCGCGACGGTCATGTTGTTGACGACCTGTTTGACGCCCGGAATGGCCGCAATGGCTTGCTCACACATAGACCTGCCGGAAGAGTCCGGACATTCGCCGCTGATGGTTACAGTACCCTTATCTACGGTAGTCGTCAGTCCTGCCAGCTCCTTCATTTCCTTCTTCTTCGCCTCGATGGCTTCCGAGATCGCCTTATCCTTATTCCCGCATGCCGGCAGCAAAAAGGACATCACAAGACAGACCAGCACAGGCAACAGCGACCCGGAGCGGAATTTACCGCCCAATAGGTTGATTTTCATAGCCAAAATTTTAATTAAGTGGTGGGAGCGCTTTTCTGCATGAATTTTTGCAATAGACCGGGAACAGCCGCTGCTATCGCGCCCGAGACTGCCGATGGCAGACCCAGCTTACCCGACAGCGCACCGACCAGGCCCCCGCTTACCAGGCTGGTCCCAATACCGCCCGAAGCCAGGCTGTGCTCGATATTGGAAAGAAGTCCACCGGCCATGCTGCCGAGCGAGCCCGACTCCTGTCCCGCCGTAGCCGCAGGCTGATCAGCGCTTTCTGTTCCGGCTGTTGCCTGATTCTGAACTTGCTCATGTATATGAGCAGCAATCTCCTGGTGTACAGCTTCTGCTTGTTCCGGAGGGATCGATGCAGCCAGATGAGGATCACTTGCGATATGGTCCTTGACGGCTTGAAGAATCTGTTCAAACATACGTTTAGCGTTTTAAAGTGAGGAATTGAATATTGCAAACGCCCGTGCGCCCTGGAATGAAAAAGAATGGGACAGGAAAGAAACTACATGAAAGTTAAGATAAAATTCGATACAACAATATTATCTTTATTCGATGAACCCCTACCAGTTTCAATTTGAAGAATTCGCCCTGTCCGAAGAAGGCGTCCACCTGCTGAGAAATGGTTTCAACTATAAAACCGTCTACTATCGTGAAACTCAGAATGCCACGCTGACAAAAGCGATAGAGATAAAGAATGCGCCGGTAATTTTCGCATTGGGTGTTCTCATGCTCTTGTTCGCCTTTTACCAAAGCCGATGGGTCCTGTACCTCTTCACCGACACCAATTATGACATTTACATAGAATCGATCATCCTACCTCTGATCGCATTATCCTTTGGGATATATTGCATTTACACGCCCCTTCGGAAAGGACCGGTATTACTGCTGGATGACGGAACAAGCTCGTACAAGCTGAGGCTTCGCGCGGTATACAAATCCAAAATGGCGGGGGGAGTAGAGAACTATTTGCGTGACCGGCTCGGCCCAAAATACGTCAGGTCCTCGACCGCTCTGCCAATTCCGCAGGAGAATACCCAAACTGTTTTTTGAACGCAAACGAAAAATGCGAAAGGTCTTCAAACCCCACCTCCAGGTAGACATCGACCGGCCTTTCTTTTTTCTCTCCTAATTTATAGTGAGCAAGCTCGAGCCTCTTCCGCGTCAGCCATCGCTGCGGCGTAGTATGAAATATTCGCTTGAAATCCCGTTGAAAAGTAGACAGGCTCCGTCCCGTGAGATAGCCAAAACGCTCCATCGGCAGATTGGACATAAAATGCTTTTCCATAAATCCCGCCAGGTCGATCTTGCCGGGTTCCTCGAAGTTCGCCAGGATGCTGTCGATATCCGGCTCAACGATCCTCAGAATACTGACCGCCTCCACTATTTTCAGCTCCGCAATATTCGGCGGAAAAGATCCCTGCACATCAAAATACGGTATCAGCGAAGCGAGACAGCTTTCCAATAACGGATGTTTTCCGAGATCCATAACTTTCACTGGCATCAGCCCGGCTGCAACTGGAGAATGCTCAGCATAGAATCGCTCCAGCATCGGCACCGTCAGATGCATCGTCACCGATCGATGCAGTCGCCCGTCCACAGAATAGTTGAGAAAGGTAGCGACATGATTCCTCGGGATGAGAAAAATACTCCCGGCTCCAAGTGTGTAGCTCGCCTCGCCCTGGATGATCCTGGTTTCCCCCGATATCAGCCATACGAGTATATGATCGTCAAAAGCGGCCTCTGCCTTGTATAGCTCACCCCTGTACTCCGAGAGCTTGATATCGGGGGTAATATATTTGGTCTGAAAGTCCATTGTTAATTAACCGGGAACTCAATATTAGTCATTTCCTCCGTCAACTCCCAAAGCCGCAGGGCATTCTGCGGGTCGATGGAATACGCCTTCACGCCGCGCTGGGTAGAAGGCTCATCATATCGGTGTTGGATATTCCCTTTGTCGACCTCAGCAATATCGCAATTCTCACAATATACCCCGCCTATGTTCTCCAACATCGGACTGGTCGCACACCAGACACTGGTAGCAGCGCCCTGGGCAACGGTCTTTAGCTTCCTCTCCAGCTCGGGACGGATATTCCCATTCTCGTCGAACATGCCCATTTGCTTAAATAGTTCTATCGACGCCTCACGGCCAAGATCGGTTCCTTTAACGGCTCCGGGATGTAAGGAATAGGCCCTGACGCCATACGCCTTCGCCCGCCTGTCCAGCTCTACCACAAACAGATTATTGGCTGTCTTTGACTGTCCATAGCCCTGCAGCGTCTCGTATTCCCGGTGATCAAAATTCGGGTCCTGGAAATTGAAAGGCACGATCTGGTGCCCAAAGGAAGACACCGTCACGACTCTCGCTCCTTTAGCAAGTTTCAACGCCGGCCACAGCCGTGCGGTCAGCTGAAAATGTCCCAGGTGATTGGTCGAGAGCTGCGACTCATATCCACGACTGTCGCGCCGAAGCGGCACCCACATGATACCCGCATTGTTCACAAGAATATGCAAGGGCTTACCCGTAGACAGGAAGGCGTCCGCGAACGCGTCGATCGTATCCGGAACCATCAGGTCCATCGGCCTGACCGTCACACCCGCCACCTGCTCCAGACTCTTTTGCGCCTTTGCCACGTCTCTCGCCGGGACCCAGACTTCAACGCCTGCCCCCACCAGGGTCTTTACCGTCTCCAGGCCAATGCCTGCATACCCTCCTGTGACTATCGCGACCTTACCACTGAGGTCGATCCCCCTGATCACGCCCGCCACAGACGACGTCGCCGAAAAGCCCGATCCGATGGGCTTCTGTACTGTTCCGTTGTTGCTGTTCATATTTTCCATTTTGTATTGCTTTATGCTGCAAAACTAAAATGGACAGCCACAAGCGACTTTGTTTAGAATGTCTTTTTTACTTTGTTCAAAACGTCAGCTTCCTTTTCCAATACCCCAATCTTATAATAGCAAAGGCCAAGCGGCGCCAATCCCACCACACCAAACGAACAATCGATCAATCGCCAATACACCGGAATACCCCTGACCGCCCCCGCTATGAACGCCAGCGGAAAGACCATAACGCAGGCGATCATCCCAAACAGGATCACCCATTTGTTTCTCACCGGGTCGATCAATGGACCGACAAAAGCCACCGCAATGACCAGATGAGCAAAGGCCAGCCAGTCATACCCGTAAGCCAGATACGGCCACCGGATATTGGTCTCGCTCAGCGCGCCATAAACCTCCTCTACCCAACCGCGCAAACCCGCACTCGCCAGGTCGCGCCCCCCAACCCCACCCGGCCAGTGATCCAGCAGCCACCCCAATTCCGTCTCCAATGCGAACGCAGTCACCCCACTTATCACCAACGAGATCATAAAAAAGATGATCCAGCGACGGATCACTTTCATCTGTTTTTCTTTACTTGCCATAAAAAAGCACTTTGAGTTACAAAGTAAGTAATCAAAACCCATCCCTCCAAGCGATCCCCGAAAAAACTTTCACTGGTAAGATTTTACACCAAAAAGCCGAAAAAGTACAACCCTTTCAAGCTCATTCCGCCAGAACTTTGCATCAGAAACTCAAGATCATGAAGGCACTCATCCTAAACACATTCGGCGCACCATACGAAATAGCAGATATCCCCCAACCCCAGCCCCAAAAAGGAGAGGTATTGGTTAAAATAGCGGCCAGCGGCGTCAACCCGCTCGACCTCAAGATAAAAGCAGGCCAGGCCGCCCACGCAAAGGTCACCCTGCCCGCCATACTCGGCATTGACATGGCCGGCACAGTCGTGGCAACGGGAGAAGGCGTCACAACATTCGCCCCAGGTGACGAGGTCTACGGCATGACCGGTGGCGTTGCAGGTGTACAGGGCTCCCTGGCCGAATACGCCGCGGTAGACGCCAGCCTCCTGGCCAAAAAGCCCGCTAACCTGACCATGCTCGAAGCCGCCGCCCTACCTCTGATCCTGATCACCGCCTGGGAAGGACTCGTAGACAGAGCCGGTGTCAGCCCCGGCAAGACCGTCCTGGTCCACGGCGGCGCAGGCGGCGTCGGCCATATCGCCATACAGCTCGCCAAAGCCAAAGGAGCCGAGGTCTTCACCACAGTGAAACCTTCCCGGCATGCCCTGGCGCAAAAGTTCGGCGCCACACCCATCGACTATACCCGCCTCTCCGTTGAAGAATACGTAAAAGCCTATACCGGCGGCGAAGGATTCGATATCGTCTATGACACCCTCGGCGGCGAGACCCTGGACAATTCCTTCAAAGCCGTCAGGACATACCTGGGCCACGTGGTCAGCATCCTCGGCTGGGGCACCCATAGCCTCGCCCCCCTCTCCTTCCGCGGAGCGAGCTACTCAGGCGTGTTTACCCTGCTTCCCCTGATCACCGGCCGCGGCCGCGCCCACCACGGCGAAATTCTCAAGCAAGCAGCCACGCTCGCCGAAGCCGGCCAGCTACGGCCATTGCTCGACCCAATAAATTATACGATGGATACTATCGAAGACGCCTACACGGCGATGCAGAACAGAACTGCAGAAGGGAAAATTGTCATCTCTTTGTTTTCTTGATCCTGCCCTTGCTATTTACATACTCAGCCCGCACCAGGTCATACATCTGTTCATCGGTAAGCCCCAGGAAATTCCCGATCATATAGATCTCCTCGAGCGTAAATCTTTCGACCTTCTCCATCAGCTTGTTGAACCGATCCACCTTCTTCCCCAGATCGTTGGCAACGACGGTTTTCGGTATGTATTTGAAAATGTCGTTGAACGACGCGACATGACCAGCCTCATACATGGTCCTGACAATTGTATATCGCGCGTCTCGCTTAATCATATCACCAAAGAAAGATCAAATTTTTGCTTGCCGACTTAGTTACTCCTGTTTTGACTTTTTTGCCACCTCCTTCCGTCCCTCTACCTTGCCCATTTCTTTAGTTTTTCACTCCTGTTTTTTCTTTTACCTACTCCCGTTTTTTCTCCATCAACAACCACAAAAAGCAGTACTGGCAACAATTTTATCGCGGCTCACAAAAAGTATTCCAACCCTCAAAATTACTAAAAACGTTAGCATTTTACAAACTAAAATATTTAGTATACTCTACTTTTGTTTCCACAAGATTTCACCATGTACCTCGGCAAGACCTATTTTAGTTTTAAGTACGGCACCTTCTCTACCATCGAGCTCGTCAACGCTGCAGCAGAGGAGGGGCTGACCACCCTGGCCCTGACAAATATCAATACCACCTGCGACGCCTGGGATTTTGTCCAATATTGCCGCGATCAGGACATCAAACCCATTCTGGGCGCCGAAATCAGGAATGACAATGAATTACTATACATACTATTAGCGGCTAACGATCACGGATTCAGACAGATCAATGAGTTCCTGTCCGAACACCAGCTGAAGCAGCGACCATTTCCCGACTGCACCTCCCTCGCACCCGTCTTTACCAACCCCTCCGACGGTTTTATCGTCTATCCCATGGGGTCACGGCCGCCTCAGGATCTCCTGGAAAATGAGCGCATTGGGGTGCAACCCAGTGAAGCCGGAAAATTGCTCCGGCAACCGCTGTCAGCCTACAGGGACAAGTTCATCATCCGCCAGCCCGTGACCTTCCAGAACAAAACCTACTACAATCTCCATCGCCTGCTGCGGGCCATCGATCGCAATACTCTGCTGACCAAACTACAGCCGGACGATCTCGCCGGAGACCAGGAGCATCTTCTTCCACAGGTAGACATTCTCACCGCCTTCCGACAATACCCCTTCCTGATCACCAACACCTATCGTCTCTTCGACGCCTGCTCGATCAAAATGGATCTCAAAGTGCATAAGAACAAGAAATTATACACCGCGAGCAGCGAAGACGACCGGGTGCTGCTCGAGAAGCTGGCCTGGGAAGGTTTCCGGCAGCGCTACGGCCCCACGCAGAAACACCGCGACCGCCTCATCAAAGAGCTGCGCATCATCCACGAACTCGGGTTTACGGCCTATTTCCTGATCACCTGGGACATGATCCGCTACGCCGGGAGTCGTGGGTTTTATCATGTCGGCCGCGGCAGCGGGGCCAACTCCCTGGTCGCTTACTGCCTCCGCATCACCGAGGTAGACCCCATCGGACTGGACCTCTATTTCGAACGCTTCCTCAACCCCCATCGTCCCAGCCCACCCGATTTCGACATTGACTTCTCCTACCGCGACCGCGACGAGGTCATCGACTATATGCTGAAAAGATATGGCCGCCAGCATGTCGCCCTGCTCGGCATGTATCCCACATTCCAGTACAACGCCACGATCCGCGAGCTCGGCAAGGTCTTCGGGCTTCCGAAGGAAGAGATCGACCAGCTGGCGGCAAACGGCTATCAGGGCGAAGACAAGATACACCGGCTTATCTTCCAGTATGGGCGGCTCTTACAAAACTTCCCCTCGAGCCAGAGCATCCACCCCGGCGGCATACTGATCTCAGAAGAGCCCATAGCCTGCTATTGCGCCGTACACCTGCCGCCAAAAGGATTCCCTACGACGATGATGGATATGTTCGTCGCCGAGACCATCAGCCTGCACAAACTAGACGTCCTCAGTCAGCGGGGCCTGGGGCACATAAGGGAATGCGTTAGCCTGGTCAGGCAGAACCGACGGATCGATATCGACATCCACGAGACGGAAGCGTTCAAAAAAGACCCGCTGATAAAGCAGCAGCTGCGAAGCGGCAATACGATCGGCTGTTTCTATATCGAATCCCCGGCTATGCGACAGCTGATAAAGAAACTGCACTGTGACAACTACGAGACGCTCGTGGCGGCCAGCTCTATCATCCGTCCCGGCGTCGGAAGCAGCGGGATGATGGGGCAGTATATTTACCGGCACCACAACCCGGACAGGTTCGAATATCCCCACCCCAGGATAAAGGATATCCTGGGCTCCACTTATGGCGTGATGATCTACCAGGAACAGGTCATCCAGATGGCGCACGAATGGGCCGGCCTGGATATGGCTGACGCTGACCTCCTCCGCCGGGCAATCAACCCCAGGTACAAGGGCAAGGGTCACCTGCCAGCCCTCAGGCAAAAGTTCTTTTCCAACTGCGAATCCCTGGGCTATCCTTCAAAAGCCGTCGAAGACATCTGGCAGCAGATAGAGGGCTTTGCGGAATATAGTTTTTGCAAGGCGCACTCCGCGAGCTATGCCGTCGAAAGCTATCAAAGCCTGTATCTGAAAACCTATTTCCCCATTGAATTTGCCGTGTCGGTGATCAACAACTTTGGCGGGTTTTACGGCAGGGAGCTCTATTTCCACGAGCTGATGAAAAGCGGCGCCACGGTCCACCGCCCCTGCGTTAATAACAGTGACTACTATACGAACATACACGGTACCGATGCCTATGTCGGCTTTGTCCACGTCAAAGGGCTCGAACAGGCCTTTAGCAACTCGATCATCACCGAACGCGATCGCAGCGGCCCCTATGCCGGCCTCATCGACTTCATCGAGAGGACCGCAGCCAAACCCGAACAGCTGGACATCCTGATCCGGACCGGCGCCCTTCGATTCACCGGAAAAAGCAAAAAAGAGCTGCTCTGGGAAGGCGACTTCCTGCAGAAGAAGACCCGCGAGTCCTGCCCCGTCGCCCCACCCCTGTTCAGTGAACCGCCGCTCTCCTTCACCCTACCCGACCTGGCCGCTTATCCAATGGAGGACTGGTACGACGACATCGAGCTGCTGGGCTTCCCCGTCGCGGACCCGTTCACCCTGGTCGACGACGACCCGTCCAAATATCTTCCGGCCCGCGAGCTGTCCGCACACATCGGCAAGACCGTCACCATCCTCGGCTACCACGTCACCCACAAACCGGTCAGAACGGTAAAAGGAGAGACCATGAGCTTCGGGACCTTCCTCGACGCCAGCAAAGACTGGATAGACACGGTCCACTTCCCTCCGATCCACTCAGCCCATCCACCCCGCGCCGGCTTCCACAGGATCACCGGAAAAGTGATCGAAGAGTTCGGAGCCCTCAACATCGAAGTAACCCATATCGAAAAAGTAGGCATCCGCAACAGGTACCACCAAAAGGACAAATCGGGTCCAACCAACAGTAAGATCGAGACCAGCTAGCGGTATAAGTTGGTCCAATCAGAGGAATGTATTGGACCAGCCATCGCAACAAATCATTTTTTCAACTTACTTTGTTCATGCGTGACGCACGGTATAAAAGAACAACAAAACACAGTCCTGAATACCAACCATAACCATTGCCAGAACCTATCCTGTTTTTTGGCACGCTTTAGACCTTAAAAGACCTGACCATAGCCGTCTCACCTGAGACGGCTTTTTTCGTACCTTACAACCATGTACAACCCGTTGCCTTTATTGTCCACTGGCCTTTTGGAGGACGAACTCAAAAAAGGCAAACGCTGGTTCGTCCGGCAGACGTACGTCAGGGGAATGACAGCAAGCCTCAGGGCCTCGATCATGATCCGGTCTTATCCCGCCGAAGAGGAGGCGACCGCCCGCGAACATCTGAAGGCCATCGAAAAGGACAAACACGCCTTCCTCTATGACGCCAGCCTGCAGGAACATCGCGACAGACTGGCCATCGCCGCCCGGCAGCCCACAGGCTACAGAGTATTCTACGCCGCAAGAAAAGGCGTTGAATGGAGGCCCCCCGACAACTACCAGCAGAAGATGAGGCACTATATCCGAACCCATCACCCCGCATGGATACCCCAGAAAGCCGGAGAAAAGATCGAGATCGGACTCTTCGAAGAGTTCGGACAATTTTTTCTTAAATTCACCTACGACGGAGAAGACGATACCATATCATTTGACCTGATCGAAAAATTCTAATATGTGCCTTGACATCTCATACTATTCAGCCTTAGAGCTAATCGACAACTATTTTCCAGACCTTATCCACGACGGCGATATCAATTTTGATCTGGACATGGGCATCCACTTCATGGCCCTCGGCCACAGCCGCTATCCCGTCATCACGGTTGACGACGGCCGCTACCACAGAAAATATTTTGAATGGGGGATCATCGCTGAATATATGGACACCCCCGAAAAGATCAAGGCCATGCGCAGATCGATGGTCAACGCCCGCAGCGAAAAGATACTCGAAGACAAACGCTCATTCTGGCACCGCATCCGCAAGACCCGCTGCCTTATCCCCGTCACCGGCATCTACGAGCACCGCGAGATCAAGGGCTGGAAGAACAAAGTCCCCTATCACATCGAACTAAAAGACCGGCCGATGTTCTGCTTACCCGGACTCTTTCACTATAATACCAAAACCCCCTCCGACCCCGAGACCGGTGAGATGCGCGGGATGTTCACCCTGATCACCCGCGCAGCCAATCCCGTCATGCGCCAGATCCACAACAGCGGAGACAACGCCTTCCGCATGCCTCTCTTCCTCCCAAAGGAAATGGAGCTGGAATGGTTGCAACCCGACCTCAGCGACGAAGGCATCGCCCGTATCCTCTCCTATGAGATGCCCCCCGACCAATTGGTCACCAACCCCGTCTTCAGCATCCGTGGACGGTCACCTCGTCCCGACGGCCAACCCAAGTGCGCGCCTTTTGCCTACGCCGACCTCCCTCCGCTGGGCAGCGATGACGGACAAACGCAAAAAGCACTGTTCTGATAATGTCCCCAAATAATACCGGCGACTGGCTCATCCTCCTCGTCCTCCTTTCAGGTGTCATCGCCAGCATTACCCTGAAAAAGCTGACAACGGCAGCCGCCATCACCGGCGGCATCCTGGGCTGGGTCATTTACGCAGGCGGCGGCTATACAGGTCTTACCCTTCTTGCAGCCTTCTTCATCCTGGGGACCGCTGCCACGTCATGGGGCAAACGAAATAAGCTAACCGTACACGCCAACGCCGGTCATCAATCCCGGCGAACCACCGGTCAGGTTTTCGCCAATGCAGGCGTAGCCGCCCTGGCCGGCCTCGGAGCCATTCTCTTCCCGGCCGACAAAACCCTCTTACAGCTGGCTATGGCCGGCAGCCTGTCATCCGCCATGGCCGACACCCTTTCCTCCGAGCTCGGTATGGTATACGGCCGAAAATACGTTAACATCCTGACCGGCAAACCCGACCAACGGGGCAACGACGGGGTCATCAGTCTGGAAGGGACCTTAATAGGCATCGCCGGCTCGGTCGTTATTGCATTGATCTCCAACCAACATTTCCTGGCCATTGTAATAGCCGGCACCATCGGCAACCTCGCCGATTCCCTCCTCGGCGCCTTCTTCGAACGAAAAGGCCTCATCACCAACAACACCGTCAACTTCCTCAACACCTTGATAGCAGCGGCCTCCGCCGTCCTGCTCGCCCAAATCCCGGTTTTTGGTTAACTTTAAGGTATGGAATCCGAAAAACTCAACCGCGTCGTCGAAGCCCGGATGAAGCTAAAAGCCCGCTTCGAAGAAAAGATAAAGCAAACTCCTTCCGTGGCTGACGACCGCCCCATGGGCTCAGGAAAGCCCAACCGCCACGGCATGCCCGTACTCCCCATCGGCCAGGTCGTTACAACAAAATGGCCGGTGCTGGACCTGGGAATACAGCCCGATATCTCACTAAAAGACTGGCAGCTCACGATCGATGGCGAGGTCGAACACCCCACCATCCTCAGCTGGGAGGATTTCATGGCTCTTCCGCAAACTGATGATATTTCCGACTTCCACTGCGTGACTACCTGGTCTAAGCTGGATATGAACTGGAAAGGCGTCCGCCTCCTCGACCTCGCAGCCCTCGTCCAGCCGAAAGAGACGGCCACACATATACTCTGCCACGGCTACGACGACTATACAACCAACATCTCCCTCGAAGAAGCCCTCAAACCCGATGTGCTCCTGGTCCATACCTATGAAGGAAAACCTCTGCCAAAGGAACACGGCGGCCCCGTCCGCATGATCACACCCCAGCTATACGCCTGGAAAGGATCAAAATGGATCAACCGCATAGAATTTTTGGCGAAAAACAAGCTTGGATTCTGGGAAGAAAGAGGCTATTCCAACACCGCCTACCCCTGGCGAAACGACCGGTATAGTTACTAAGGATGCCAGGCGGCAAACCGATAATACGGTAGTGATCCTAAGGCTTACAAGCCTGACCGCCACAAAACAATAAATGAAAAACCCCGCTTACCGTCAGCCCGGGCTCCTTTCCTGATGAGCCAAATTTTCCGGAATAATTGCCGTCTACCACACTATCCTTCACGGGAAACGAACAGCAGTCGAAACAGATATCCCCATAACTAACAGCCCTCCTCGTATCCCAGGCGCTCAGTGAATCGGGCCTGGTCGAATAATTCAGCGAATCGCTATATTGATAGTTGAAACCGCTGGTTCCATAGAACCAAAAACAATACCCGTCCACCCGCTGCAGCTGATTCCCAGCTGAAAAACGAAGGCTGGCATCCGTCCTGCTAAAATCAATAGACGTCACAGGGATCGCCACCCCATCGACGAGTACAGTAATAGACGAAGGCTTCACAGCCGCTGGCAAATTTTGAGAAACACTCCCTCCGCCACTCGCGGGGGTCCCTGGGGTATCATCATGCTTGTTGCAGGCAAACAACAGCATTGGTAAGACGATCAGTAGTCTGGTGATTTTCATAAAAAAAGGTTCTTATGAAATTACACCATTTATCCGCTATCCTCCCAGGCTAAATTGTTAACCATCCACTAATGTTACCAGGCATCCGTCCTGAACGGCGCAACCGGCAATCCCTCAGTATTATATAGATCACCCACCACCCAGTTCCTATACGCATACCGCACCGCCACAGGTGCCTTCACACTATCCGACACCAGCTGCACACCCTTCGCCACAATACGCGCCCTGGCTGGAAAGAACCGCTTATCCTCACCCGCAACCTCGAAATCCTCCATCGGCTTACCCCACGAGGTCAGACCATTCACCGAATGATCAAAAGCAACCATAACCGTGTCCCCGGCTATTTTCATCGACTTATAAACCGGGCTTTCATAAGGCAGCCCCTCCCACCCATACGTGTCGGCCAGCGCCCAGCAAGCCAGCCGCTCACTGATGACCGTCTTATTGGCCGGATGTATCGACTTCTCCTCCCCCGCATCCATGCTAACGACCATACCCGAACGCGGTATCAGCGCCAAAGCTCTCTGCTGCGCTTCCCGCAATGGAGCCGCCGGCCCCAGCATGTCATTGTAGATGAACGGAGCTATCTGCACATAGTAGAACGGCCAGTCGCCCCTCTTCCACAGCCGCCTCCACTCCTTCACCATACCCGCCAGCAGACGATCATAGATCTGCGGGTTCGGCCTGTTCTGCTCCCCCTGATACCAGATCACCCCCTTGATCCCATATCCCACCAGCGGATTGACCATCGCATTGAACAGGACCGCCGGCTCATTCTTATTGATCTTCGTCGTATCCCCATCGGCCAAAACCTTTATATCCGGAAATGCTTCCAGCGCATGTCTGTCCATCCATGCCTCGACCACTGTGCCTCCCCAGGTAGTCATGATCATACCCACCGGAACCTTCAGCTTCTCCTGTAATATCTTCGCATATTGATATCCAACAGCGCTGAAATTCCCGACTGACACTGGACCTGCCTCCAACCACGAAGTAGCCTTGCAATTGCTCTCCGGCTTTCTTGTCATAGCCCGCTCCAGCCGGAACAGACGTATCTGCGGATTGCGCGAATCCATCAACAGCTCAGTAGAATGCAGCACCGGCTGGTTACCAAACCCCTTTACCGGCATCTCCATATTGGACTGCCCCGAACATATCCACACTTCCCCGATCAGCACACCATGAAGCACCTTCTTCTTACCATCATCAAAAGAAATGCTATAGGGTCCCCCCGCGCCCGGAGTTCCAACTATCACGCTCCAGCCACCGTCGGAATCGGCAACAACCCTATATACTTTATTATTCCAGGAGGTAACAACCGTCACTCTGGCGCCTTTCTTTGCCCATCCCCATAATCTAACGTCCGACTTTTGCTGCAACACCATGCTATCGGATATCACTCCGGGCAACTCGATCTCCGCCTTCACACCAGCCCAACCCAACAAAAAGAATAAAACCAGTACGCTTATTTTCATATCAAACAATGTTTAAAAAAAAATCCGGTAAAAGTTTCATCGCCACTTCCCTTGCCGCCACTACTTCCTTCACATCGATCCATTTATAAGGCCAGCGCAGCCGCGTTCCAACATTCCCCCATCCTCCCACCGCCGCCAGGAATTTATCCAGCGCCGGGTTCGAATAGCCCGCATTCTTAAACGGTACGATACAGGTAGCAAAGAACTGCAATATACGCTCCTGCACCCCCAATGCCTGATCAAGATCTACAGACATCATCCTCCACCACGCCTGCGAGCCCCTGGGGCTGAAACAAGCCACGTTGGAGTAAGCCCCCGACGCCACCCGCTCACGAACACCCGTCGCCAGCAGATGACCGGGAACAAATACCGACGTATCAATGTCCAGCGACCGCATCTCTGCAAACCAGGAAGCATCGCCCGAAGCCAGCTTTACGCCGATCAGCGATGGAACAACATTCCGAAGCCCCGCCAACGCGGAAGGCGTCAGCACCTGCCTGGCGTGCGGCGGATTATAAAGCACCAGCGGAATGTCGCCCGCAGCCTCCGCGATCCGCGATAGAAAGTCGACCTGCTCTTCCGGAGAGGCCACCACCCAGTCCGGAAGGATCACCTGGAACGCGTCGGGCGACAACGCAACACAGCGGCGCACCCTTTCCAGCGAGATAATAGGGCTCGGATGACTCGCACCGATCTGAAAAGGCATCCCTGCCGGCCGACACTTCTCCGCCATGACCTGCTGCACCTTGTCAAATTCTGTTTCTGTCTGGTTGTGAAATTCGCCGGCCGTTCCATTCGAATAGATACCATCCAGCCCGGCGCCGATCAGCTGACCGATCTCCTCCGAAAGCCGGACAAGATCGATACTGTCATCATTATTGATGGGCAGCAATAAGGTGCCCCAGTTCCCTCTCAAGGTCTTAGGTGTAAGCAATGCTTTTGTCATTTCAATTCTTCAATACTTACCTCTTCCAGTATAATCCCTTCATAGGGCCGCTGATACCCCGCCTCATACAGACAGGCGAGATTCCCATCCGGCAGCACGGTCAGACAGGAATAAGCCGATGGTCCCTCGTACAGCTCTTTCTTATAAGGCCAGGTCCTGCCGTCATCATAGCTGATCCTGACCGTCATTCCCACCCTCGCCGTCTTGCTGGCAGGATTGGAGAATACAAGACAATCCTTCTTGCCGGCAAAATGATACCGGATAAGATTGCCTTCACATACAGGCTCGATCAACACCGTATCGGGCTTGAGCGCCGACCACTTCTTTCCTGCATTCCGGCTGATAGCCAGTTGCCGGTATCGAACATGACCCGTATTGCGCATATTCAGCATCAGCCGGCCATTCGACAGCTCTGCCACTGTCGCCTCATTGGTACTGTCCTGCGCCGAGCCACCCAGCCGCCAGCTCCCGCCATGATCATCGGAGTAAATGACATGGGACGCATTATTTCTCGTTCCCCCCTCTTCATGATTACAGGGAATGACCAGCCTCCCCTTATGCCTGCCCTTGCTGATCTGCAAGCCTCTTCCCGGTCCCGTAGCATACCAGGTCCAGTCGCTGCGCTTCACATCACCCGTGATCTCCCTGGCGGGCGACCAGCTATGTCCGTCATCCATAGACGACAGCACAAAGACGCGGCGACTATCCTTCCCCGTCCGGTCCTTGATCATCTTCTCCCTGTCCACCCCTATATTCCAGGTCGACAGCAACACAATCGCTCCTGTCATTTCATCCACCACCGGCGCAGGGTTGCCACAGGTGTTCGCAGAATCATTCCATACCACCTGAAGCGCGCCCCAGGTCTTACCCCCGTCTTCCGACCGCCGGACGACCAGGTCGATATCCCCGGCATCACCGCAATTATTCTTCCGGGCCTCCGCAAAGGCAAGTACCGTACCCTTCGTCGTGGTCACGATAGCAGGTATGCGAAAACACTTGTATCCGTCTTCCCCATTCTTAAAAACATAATTAAAGGTCCTGGCGGCCGCAGGAGCCTGCGCCAAAGCCACCGACACCATCATCACCATAACCACCGCCGTCACCACCACCTTCCTCGAGCCAAAATAACTAAACACCCACCCAATCACCAAACACCCCAGCACCGCAAACACCGGGTACAGGAAGAAATTGACCGCATCCGAGCGCTGCAAAAAATACAGTCCCACACAGCTCGCAAAAAAGCCTACCAATATACCCGTACTATTGATCCGCGGAAAGAAGATGCCCGCGGCAAACATACCGGCCAGACAGCCACCAAATAGTCCGATTATTTTCAGGTACTGGTCCCAGATAGAAGCATTGTGCAAATAGACGAGATACATCGCGATCAGGCTGCCCAATGCGCCGAGCACCACGGTAGAACGCTTGGCAAATAAAAGACACTGCCTGTCCGTAGCTGTCTTTCGAAAGGTCTTATAAAAATCTGTCGTCAGCACTGTCGCAATAGAGTTCATGCTCGATCCGATCGTCGACATAGTGGCAGCAAACAGGCCCGCAATGACAAGACCGGACAGTCCCGCCGGCAGCTGCTGAGAAATGAACCACGGAAAGACATCGTCAACCCGGCCATTGGGATTCAGATTGCCGGGATGATGCCGGTAGAAATACCACAATGCGGTCCCTACCCCAAAGAAGATGACAGTAGCGGGTATCACCATCAGCGCATTGGTATAAACGGACCGGCGCGCCTCCTTCTCGGTAGGAGTGGTCAGATAGCGCTGGACCACCACCTGGTCCGAGGTATAGGTTACCAGATTGGTCAGCAGCGTCCCGATGACGACCACCCAGAGCACAGGCTCCGATATGCTCCAGCCAAGGTTCGCCACCCTGAACTTGTCATTGACATAGGCTTCCCGGACAAATCCGCCCAGCCCCCCGGAAGTATGCGACGTGATAAAGAAGAAGCTTACCAACGCCCCTCCCAGCAGCACGAACACCTGCATGACCTCCGTCCAGACCACGGCCTCGATCCCCCCGGCCACACTATAGGCGGTAGTGATGATGGTCGTGACGAGTATACAGGCAAAGATATTGATGCCGGTCACTGTGCTCAGCACCAGCGCCGGCAGATACACGACGACACCCAGCCGGCTCAGCTGAAAAACGATAAAAGTGAAGCTTCCCAGCAGCTTGACACGACGGTCAAACCGTATCTGCAGATACTCATAGACACTGGTCAGCTTGAGCTTCCTGAAATAAGGTAAATAGAAATAGGTCACGACGGGCGCGATAGCCAGCACCATAACATTGTTCATCACGTACACCCAGTCCGTCGCATAGGCCTTTGCAGGTATCGCGATAAAGGTAAGCGCGCTGAGCTTGGAGCCGAATATGCTCAGACCAGCAGCCCACCAGGGTATCTTCTGCCCTCCAAGAAAAAAATCACCGGTCGTGGAACCCATATGCTTCGATACGAACACGCTGATCCCGATGACAACGGCAAAGTACAACGCAATGACCGTCCAGTCCAGCCCACCAAACTTTCCCGTGGGTTGACTGGGGGATGCGATCAATACTTTATTGGTTCGTACAGCCGGCCGGGCCTCGCCCCCGGCAATAACAACATTCCCATCCCATACGACCAGCGGCGTGGTCACCGGGGCCGGGGAAGGAGCAGTCCCCATCACCGACCAGGAGTCCGTCAGTGTGTTGTACGCGAGAACGTCCTTCCTGAAACCCGGATGGCTATCCTTCAATACGGCCACCTGCGAGGCAAGGGCGCCATCGTCCCCGCCAAACAGCATCAGATGACTTTGTCCCGCATTATAGGCCGGCGATGGCGCGGCAGCCAGCGCATGAGGCAGGTCAGCGATCCGCCGCCATCCCTTGCCCGGAGCGTATTCATAACAGTCCTTGAGATACTCCCGAACAGACGCCGAATCCCCCGTCAGATGCACACCCCCAAAAACATACACCTTCCCCTCATAGGTCCCCGCAGCCGCCAGCATCCGCGACGGCCCGGGCAACGGCGCAAGCACCTGCCACTTCTTATCAGCAGCCGAAAGGTCCAGACACCAGAAATTATTCTGCGTAACACCCGTCGGTGTGGCAATCCCCCCGGCCACATATACACTATGCCCCACCACCACCCCACACCCATTGATCACCGGCTCAGGCATCGACGGCAACGGGCTCGTCACCACCTTCCCTCCAACATATGTCAACACAAACGCATCAGAAAAATTCCCACTGCCATTCCCTCCGCCCAAACAAACTACCCCATCCCCATACGTAAGCGAGACCCCATAGCCCATCGGACGCGGCAGCCGCCCGGCCTCCTTCCATTGTCTGTCAGGCCGCTCCAGCACAAACACCTGATCATACCAGGTCTTCACTCCCCCTGTCCAGGGACGCCCCCCTCCGGGGAAATTCGCTCCACCCGCAACAAGCAGAGCGCCATTGCTGACACCCGCATAGCTACCCGCAAAGCCGTCGGCATCCGGTACAGGACTGGCCTGACTCCAGGAAAAATAGGCCCGTGCCGTATCCTGCCCCATACTGTTCAAAGTTAAAATACATAAAAAGAGTACGAGCCAGCCTTTCAATGCCGCCATAGTTCCGCTGATTTAGCTGGCAATTTCTCAAAAAAAGACAACTCCGCCAGCTCATTATAAAATTGATCGTGACTTTCCCGGCTCAACGTCGCCAGCGGCAGCCGGCAAGGCCCCAGATCCCAGCCAAGCATCTTCATCATCGCCTTCTGACCGGGGATCGGCGGATACTTCAGCAGTACCCGGATCACCTCCACCATATAGGCATGAGACTCCCGCGCCGCCTTCATATCCCCCTTCCTGAACGCCTCCATCACCGCCACATACAGCGGCGCTGCAAACGTATACGTGCTCCCGATAGCGCCGCGGGCACCCACAGCCAGCGCCGGCAACAGCATCTCATCCACACCAAAAAGTATATCAAACTTCCCCTTCTTGTAATTGAGACAGGACTGATACTCCTGTAAAGTAGACGCCGTATATTTTATACCTGCCAGATTATGGATCGTCCCTTCTGCCAGCTCCAGGAACCTGACCATATCCATACCCACACCCGTCAGGTGCGGAATATGATAGTAGTAAAAAGGAAGATTCGGGGCAGCGCTGGCGATATCACCCATACAGCTGACAAGGTTCTGCACCGAGGTGGGCTTGAAATAGAAAGCCGCCACCGAAGCAATCGCATCGGCCTTTATCTCCGCGGCATGCGCCGCAAGGGCCCGGGCCTCGGTAATGCTGCTGTGTCCAACATGTACAATGATCTTCAGCCTGCCCGCGGCGGCCTTTACAAATTCAGCGGCAACGAATTTCCTCTCCTCGATGGTCATATTCGGACCCTCACCATTGCTGCCGCAAACAAAGATCCCTTTGAGGCCATCCCCGACCAGCTTGTTCACCAGCAAAGGGATCATTTCTCTGTTAATAGAGCCATCTTCATAGAACGGGGTAAACGCCGCCGCGATCAATCCTTCAATTTTATTCATAGTTCTTTTTTTTTGAAATCGGGCCTGATAACCTCAAACCAGTCTAATATCCTTGCGTCTGCACCAGCTTGCTGTTATTCGCCAGCACAGTCGTATTCAATGGCCAGTACAACGGTGTCGTCTTACCAACCAGATTGGGTACATAAGTATATACGTTGATAGTCCCCGCCGCATGAAAACGCACCAGGTCATACCAGCGCTTGTTCTCGAAGAACAGCTCCCGGCCCCGCTCATTCAGCAGCTCCAGTTCCACCGACGGCTCATCCGTAGCGCCGGCATAGCTGCCGGTACCGGCACGGCTACGCACCTTGTTCAGATAGGTAATGGCGTCGGTCGTATTGCCCAGACCGGCATAAGCCTCGGCCTTCATCAAAAAGACATCGGCGAGACGGTACATGATCACATCATTGTCCGACACACGGTCATCCGCATACCTGGTACCGACATATTTGGTGATCCAGGAGATGCCATTCACAGTATCCTTTGTACGGCTATCGATATTTCGCTGCGTAACCCAGGTATACGGGATACGTTTGTCCTTGGTATTGGTGAACAGCGCCTTCGACTTCGCGCTGATCTGGTAAGCTCCCTGCCCGTTCGTCGTCGTCTGCACATAAGGCAGGCTGTCGATATTGACCGCTCCTTGCGCCCCGCCTACGAGATAGGGCAACGCATTCAGGGCATAGTTGGCACCTGTCTCATCCCGCAGGTAATAGGCCGCCAGCGCCACTTCTGTATTGCCGGCCGCACGCGTCGACGTCACCTTGCCATAGTCGGTATTCAGCGCCAGTCCCGACCCCTCTACTTCAGTAGCAGCCGCAATAGCATCGTTGAAGTCTGCAGCGCCTCCACCCAGAACCTTTGCATCCCACAGCTTCGCATCCAGCTTCAAAGCCTGAACCGAACCGTAGGCGAATCTATACTTCGACGGATAGGTCTTTACGGAAAAACCGCTCATCGACTTGAAGTAATAGATCGCCGAATCCAGGTCGCTGAACACCTGCTTCATGACATCCTTCGCGGGAGAACGCGCAAGCAATGGCACATTCTCATTGACCACCGCCTGCAGCATGATGGGCGCGTCACCGATGATCCTCGTCAGGTTAAAATAGAAATAGCCACGCAACGCATAGGTCTCCGCCAGTATCCTCGCCCTCGTATCGGGGGCCGTGGAAAAAGGGAAGCCCTTTATCTTGTCGAACAGCAGATTGCAGTTCCCGATCGCTTTATACCAGTCGTTGTAGTTCAATGCTCCCGTAGACGGCGAGAGTATCTGCGACCAGGCAGTCGAAAAACGGGAATTCAACGCCGGCACCAGCTCTTCGCTGCGCTCGGTACCGTACGTGACATTGTTGGCAAATGACCGCATGGAAGGATAGATACCCGTCAGATAAGGTTCGAAGTCGCCCTCGCTCTTGAAATAGGTCTGTTCCGTGATGCTGGACTGAGGCGTTACCTCGATCATCTTCTTACAACCCGCCCCCGCAAAGAGGATAAGCAAACAGGCCGGCGCTATCAGTATATTCAATATCTTTTGCATAGTTGATTCGTTTTAAAACTTCAGGGTTGCTCCCAATGAATATTGTCTCGGACGGGGATAGCCGCCGCCATCTACACCCGTATAGGTCTCCGGATTAAAGCCCGTATACTTTGTGATATACCCCACATTGTTGACGCTCGCATATACATTCACGCCAGTGGCAAGCATTTTTTTGGCAATCGAAGAAGCCAGGTTATAGGAAAGCTTGATCTCCCGGATAGCCAGGAAATCGCCCTTTTCGAGCATCGGCGACGCATCCGACGAATAGGTGTAATTAGTCCCGAGAGTAGCATTCCTCAGATAGTTGCGCTGTCCGAAATCATAATCCGCAAAAGAGAACCGGGCGTATTTCTTACCCACATCACCTTCTTTCTGCCAGATCTCCGATCCCAGCGCAGCCTTGGGTGCGCCCTCATTGTAAGCCCTTCCCTGTCCGAGCGAACGGGCCAATGCTCCATTGCTAATAATGTGCCCCAGCGCAAAGTCGACGGCCACACGCAGCGAGAAGCCCTTATAGCTGACAGTATTCTGCATGCCCCCCATTATCGAAGGCGTACGCCATCCCATGAACACCTGGTCCTTGGCATCGATGATTCCGTCCCCATTGGTGTCCTGCCAGATAAAGTCTCCGGCATGCTTACCCACCGTGATACCCGATGGAGAAGCGAGATTGTCCTTATGGCTCGCGCTCCAGGCCGCCGCTTCGGCCTCGGTAGAGAACACGCCCAGTGTCTTATAGCCCCAGAGACCGCCTACACGCTCGCCTTCGGCATATCCGCCGGCTTCGACCAGCTGTTTGGAATTGGCATCCCAGATAAGATCACCCCCCTGCCGGTTCTTCGCACGACCATTAGCGGGAAGCTTCGTAACAACAGTCTTGTTGATGGCAAAATTGAAATTGGACGTCCAGCTGATCGTATGTGTCTTAAGGGTATACCCAAGCTCCACTTCCAGTCCCCTGTTCCGCAGGCTACCGTTGTTATAGGGGATCGAGGCGAACGGCGCTTCGGAAGGCAGCGGCTTGGACGCCAGCCGGTCGCTCGTAACCTTGTTATAATAGTCCACAACCAGGCTTAGCTTATCATGGAACAATCCAAACTCCGCCGCCAGATCAGTCGTGGTCGTAGCCTCCCACTTCAGATTGGGGTTGGAAAGATTCCCCCTGACGACACCCGATGACTGCGCATAGGTGGTAGAGGTGTAGTTGCCATAGGTATCGGTGATGTTCAGGTCATTGTTCCCGGCCTGACCCCAGCTGGCCCGCAGCTTGAGCGTGCTGACAGGCGCTATATGCCAGAACTTCTCCCGTGCAATATTCCACCCTGCCGCAACGGACGGGAAGAACGCATATTTGTTTTGCGGAGCGAAGTTGGAATAGCCGTCATAACGAAGCGCACCGCTCAGCAGATACCTGCCGTCAAAATCATAGTTCAGCTGCCCGAAAAAGCTGGCGCTCCGGGTCTCCGACAGCGAGGTCGAGAAATCCGTGACATTGGTCGTGGTAACCCCGTTGATGGTGCTGTTCGGTGGTTCGCTGATGGTGAAGATATAGTCGTTGGTCGCACGCTGCGATCCGATATTGATCGTATTGCCCGTATTCCGGGTATATTCAAAACCGCCAAGAACGGTAAAATGGTTGTCATCCTTTACATTGAAATCATACTGCACGATCTGGTCGATCATCAGCTGCCGGGTATTGGCCGTCGACTCGTTCTTCTGACGCTGCGTGGATGGCTGTATCTCATTCGCAGGAGTCCCCTTGCGCATATATAGGTAGCGGTAGTCCTTCGTAAAATAGGAGACAGAGGGCTTGAAATGCAGGCCACGGGTAATGGTCCAGTCGCCGGCCAGCCGGTTGATGAACTGTTCCGTGGACACCTGCGTCTCGTCATACTTCAGCGTGTGAAAACGATTGGGGACTGTATACAGCTCCCCAGGCGTCGGATCCCCATTGTCCTTAAAGATCCGGATCAGCGGAGTGATACGCGTTCCCCTCGCCAGCTCGTTCACAAAACCCGCTACATAGTTGGGCTCGATATTCTGATAGTTGACCATCAGGTCTATCTTGAAATTATCCACCGGCTTGAAACTAAAATTGCCAAGGGCGTCGTAGCGCTTGTAGTTGGTGCCTACGAACGTTCCCGCCTGATCCGTATATCCCGCCGATACGAAATAGTTGGCCTTATCGCTGCCCCCGTCGATAGAGAGATTCTCGTTATTGGTGAGACCGGTGACCCAAAGCATGTCCTGGTAGTGGTTGTCCGCATAGAGCAGCTTCGTACCGGGATTGATGGGATCGTCCATCGTCATAAAACCCTTGTTCCTGATCAGATTATCCACATAAGGCTGCCCTTCCACCGAGACGATATTGTCATAAAGCGCCGTGAGGTTGATATTGATGCCGTATTGGCCGGGAGCGGTATAAACTCTTGTACCCGCCGAGAAGCCGCCATTGTTCAGCAGGCTGTTCTTGTCCAGCGCATCGTGGGTATTGAATACCGTCGTACGGGCCAGCTTCAGGTACTGGGTCGCGTTCATATAATCCAGACTACGCGAAGCCGTCTCCCAGGTCGTCCGGTGATTCAGGGAAAGGCGGGGTTTGGTATTATACCTGCCCGTCTTCGTCTTTACCACGACTACCCCGTTAGCTCCACGGAAACCATATGCCGCCGTGGCCGCCGCATCCTTCATCACCTGGATCGACTCGATATTCTCGGGGTTGACATCAGCCATCGGCCTGTAGATCCCGTCGATGATCACCAGCGGGCTGGTGGCGTCCGAACTGCCGACCGCGTCGCCGCCGCTATTGCCGATAGCCGTTCCATAAGGATTCAGCTTAGTGCCGCCACGGATGATAATATTGGCTGGTGAAGCGCCCGGCTGCCCCGAACTAACGGGAACGTTCACGCCAGCCATCTTGCCCTCAAGGGCAAGTACCGGGTTGGCTCCCGTAACGTCTTTCAATTCATCGGGTCCCAGCTTGCTTACGGCCGCCGTCGTCTTGGCCCTGCTCTGCTGTGTATACCCGACGATGATCACGTCCTGCATGTTATCGACAACCCGGTCAAGCGAAAGATTGACGGTACCCGAAGAAGCCCGCACCTCTTTCGGCGCAAAGCCGATAGCAGAAAATACCAGCGTAGCGCCGGCTCTGGGGACAGAGATAAGAAAGACGCCCTCGGCATTCGTTACCGTCGCGCCCTTGCTTCCCTTTATTTTTACGGTCACATTTTCGATCCCTTTGCCTGTGCTATCCGTCACTTTTCCCGTGACGGAGGAAGGGGTCTGACCGTAGGAGACGGCAAGTGTAAAAAAAACCACCGCCGTCAGCACAAGCATTCGTAAGGAGAGAAAAAAATTTCTCGTTTTCATACGCAGTTTCATCGTTTTTGGAGTCATTAAAAAATTGTGATTAAGGTTCGGTGGCGCCGTTGACGATCCACCCCAGGTTGAATTTGTGGAATTCAATGGATTTATGGCTGGTGCTATTGTCGCTAAGGCCTTCGTTGATCTCGATCAGCGCGGCGACCGCAAAGTCCGAGGTCTTGATCATGCTGGAATACCCGCCCTTAGCGATATTATTCCCCGCCTCGATGGCGGTGTAGTCGCAGGTGTTCCAGTCGTAGATGGCCCTGCTTATCGGCCAGGTGGCACCGTCATCATAGCTGATGCGCGCAGTCATATTACAGCGCTTGCTGGTGCTGTTAGGATTCAGGAATATGATCCGTTGCGGATTGTCGGTATTATAGCGAAGTATCGATCCCTCGCATTTCGGGTCTGGAAGACCGTTATCTGAGACAAATGCGCCAAACCCGGCATCGATCGTTCCAACTGCCTTCCTGCGATAGTTCGCCGTAGCCCACTCGCTGTCACTCGGACGGTCATTCCTCAAAAGATTGCCGTTCATCAGCTCTACGATCGTGCTCTCGTGCTTGCCGCCCGCGACCAGCTGGTAGGACCAGGTCTTCCCATGGTCGTCGCTGTAGATATTGCGTCCGTAGGCCGGGACGACCAGCCTTCCGGGATGGCTCATCGCCGTCTGTATCCCGATGCCGGGTCCCATGGCATCCCATATATAATTGGAAGGAGTAAGCGCACTGGTCCTGTCCACCGGTGTGGCCCAGCTGAGGCCGTCGTCATCGCTATAAGTGGTAAATACCCGCCGGTCACCCCACTGGGTGAAGTCCGACATCTGCGTCTTGTACTCGTCATTCCAGCTCATAAAAAGCCAGATCCTTCCACTGTCCTTGTCATACACCGCAGTTGGATTGCCCCATGTACCCGCACCGGCTGCAGACACCTCCCGCAAAGCGGACCAGGTAGAGCCGTTGTCGGTCGATCGCTTACAGACAAGGTTGATATCCCCATAGTCGCTGGGACTCCACCTCCTCCCTTCCGCAAAGGCCACCAGTGTCCCGTTGCTCGTCCTGACAATAGACGGGATTCGGAAGGAATGATAGGTGGTTACTCCGCCCGCGCCTTCATCACCACCATTGAACAGTACCTGACTGTTGTGAACTGGCGCCGACAACGCCGGGGACACGGTCCTCGACGATTTTGTAGTAAGGCTGTCCGCAGCAGCGGCGGCAGCGCTTTTCTTCTGACAGGCGCCCATGGATAAGGTCATTGCCAGAATGCAGCTGGCTCCGGCAGCATATCTGGCGAAGCCGTTTTGGTTGAAAAGAGATCTCATATTGGCAAGTATTACGTTTAATAGTACTTATGTACTACATAACAAATGTAGGGAAAAATCCCTCCCTGCCAACTTTTTCCCAAAAAAAAGCCGTCCGGCCCGCGCGGGGTGTTAACCCAATCTTTTCAACCTGTCGAAATGGGGCTTAAGATGCTCGTACATCCCCTCCCGGAACTCCTCCTTGCTACCCTTCTCCAGGATATTGGCAAGGTCCAGGTGGGAGACCTTCCCCGAGATGAACTGGGGCTCGGTCTTGACCACGTAGTCAAATATGGGGAGAAGCATGTTCTGGAACCGCTTCAGCGTGTCGTTACCGCTCATTTCATAGAGCTTTCCATGGAATTCGATCTCATTTTTGATCCTGAAATTGTCCTTCTTTCCGTCCATTTGCCGCAGCGCGATCCCCTTCAGCTCAGCCACATCAGCAGCCGTCCTGCGGATATAAATGAGCTCCGCCAACCCCATCTCCAGCACCAGCCGCAGCTCGAAGATATCTTTTAAGGTGTTCTCGCCAATGATCGAGGGATCGAGCACGCGCTCGAACGAGCTGAGAATATCCGGACTCGACATGATCATCCCCCTCTTCTTCTTCGTCTCCACCATCCCCAGCATCCGCAGCCGGCTCAGGGCCTCCCGCACAACATTCCTGCTCACCCCCAGCGACTCCGCCAGGTCGACCTCCTTAGGCAGCGGGTCCCCCGGCTTGAACGATTTCTCCTTCAGATATGCCCTCAGCCTGTTCTCCACGATGTCCGGCATCGTCTGCTGAACTATCCGCCCAATATCACTTTTCAATTCCTTGTTTGCCATATTCAAAGGTTCAAAATGTATTACGCCGGTAAATATCGGGTAAATATGTCCAATAAAAAGACAAATTCTCTCCCACTCCCAATCCCCCAAAAATTCACCCTTCCATCGCCAAAAAAACCACCCCTGTTTTCCCAAAATATTTAGCAATTTCCCGTATCTTTGATGACCCAGATTTGACAACCCGCTTGTAAGGGGTTGCACTGATCAATGCCATAGTCATTGACCCTATCCTATCACAAATGATCAACAGCCCGCAAAGCAGTTGGTCATTTTTTATTTCATTCAACTTGAATTAACCACTCCCCGGGACACCACAACTATACAAAAAAGACAACAATTAGGGCAGGACAGTTCAGGACAGTGCCGCAAAAACGATAAAAAGACAAGAAAATCCGCCTGTTTCTGGGTAGAAAAAATCATCAAATCTGAGTTGGGCTTCATGTTAAGAATCTCCTTAAACCCGCTACCACTGCGGCTTTTACATTTTTTTTCGCAGCTTTGAGATAATAGAATTAACGTTAAGTTGTTTCCCTCCTGCCCGAAAAGCATCCTATATTTGTATCATCAAAAGCGAGACAATCTAAGCCCGGCTAAAAAAGGGCGATCCAGATAAAGAGTTTTCATATGGCAAGCAATCGTTAGAGGTCGACTGTTTCTACAGTGGACCTTTTTTCTTTTCCCCCTTTCACCGCCACCGCGCTAATCACAGCTTTTGTTTTGATTTGGATAGCTTCCGGCAACGAGCGTCATCTACCTTTGTACTCAAAATCAAAAACATGGCACTCAATTACCAAGTATTTACATCAACGAGACCAGGCCTGAACCGCGACCCCAATACACCTCCCGGTCTGGATGACCTGAAATGGGTCCCCAATAGCGCGACCCTGATATATGGTGAAAAGGACGCAGCGCTGGTGGACGTCTTCCTCGCCATCGAACACACCACAGTGCTCGCTGACTCCATCGCCGCTACAGGAAAGAACCTTAAGTATATTTACATTACCCATCCGCATGGAGATCATTTTTACGGCCTCCAGCTGCTGCTCGACCGCTTCCCGGGTGCGATCGCAATCGCCACACCGGCCGTTGCAAAAGATTGCGCCGAGCAGGTGCGTCCGGAGATCATCAACGGATTCTGGGCTCCCCGGTTTCCCGGACAGATACCCGAAAAACTGGCAGTTCCCCAGGCCATGCAGAGTAACGAGTTCGAGCTGGAAGGAGAAAAGCTGGTAGTCCTGCAAACAGGCTTCTCCGACACCCACGATTCAACCAGTCTCTACGTACCCTCAATCGGACTCATCGTCGCAGGTGACGTAGCATACAATGGCGTTCATCTATATACGGCAGAAACGACCCCGGATACCCGAAAGGAGTGGAGAAGCTCCCTGGATATGCTGGCAGCACTTAATCCTAAATACGTTGTCGCGGGTCATAAACAACCATTGTTTCCGGACGATCCCTCTATATTGGCTGTAACCAAAAAATACCTGGAAGATTTTGAGCGTCTGATCGCAGCAACTTCCACCAACCTTGAATTATACAACAAGATGCTGGACCTGTACCCCGACCGCGCCAATCCGGGCTCCCTATGGGGCGGGTCGCTGGCGGCAAAGAAATGATCGGATCAACCGTACCCTATAAAAACTGAAATCCGCGAACAAGTCGCGGACTCAGCTTCCTATATGTAACACGCGCAGTATGCTAGATTTTCGGTTCTATCATTAAATCAATATAGTCTTAGAAGAACCAGCTCGACAATTGTGACCTGCTCGCCTGCAGCCAGTTCTGCTGAGGCTTCGGTGTATTATCAACCAGGTCGGAATTCACAATACTAACCTTCACACCAATCACCTGCTCATTCTGCATCTTCTTCTTCATCTCTTCCGGCAGACCTTCAACATTCGTATCGATCAGCAGAAAAGCCGTACCCCTCGCCTTCACAAAGAAATCCATCCCCTTCTTGAAGAAGTCCAGCTTTGCAGGCATCTCCTTCTCATACGCATCGATATGCATCGCCGGCTTCGGGATCACAAACCAGATATCACCCGCTTCATCTACAACTACATCAGAGATCACATGCGTCGGAAGCTTAATGATCGACAGGCTCTCAGTAAAAAACAGTGCACTCTGTAACTCCATGATCTTACTCTTCAAAGTCGCTTGTTCTAATTTCTGTGCAGTTGAAGTTGTCATAATTCTCGTATTTGGGTAAAGATTGAGTTTTTGTTTTGTCCGTCACCGTGTGTTTCTGTATCGCTGCGGACGATCAGTATAAAACAATTGGCATACCAACTCCCAAACACCTGATTATCAATAACAAAAAATGACATATAGCCGTGCCAGGCGTCCCATATTGGGATTAGTTTTCCAAAAAATAATTTTTGTCCATCCGGGGGTCCTATTTTTGCCCTGGATTTGCTATTCAGAAGAACACCTTAGATATATATGAAGCGAGCGTATTTATTTGGCCTGGTATTCCTTTATTGTACCGTATCCGCCTCCGCGTGGCAAAAAATACACGCAGATACCATCCCCAGACAAAAAGAGCTGGGAGTTCCCTTCACCATCAAGCTGCCCGCAAAGGACTCGATAAAAAAAGAAGCCCATAACCTGCTGGCCTTCCCTTTCGCCGTTCGCTCGCTGGAGACAGACTGGGGCTTTGGGGGTATCATCGCCCGCTTTTTCAAGGCACAGAAGAAGGATACCACCATCCGCACCTCCGACATCAATCTGTTGAGCTTATACACGCTGCGAAAACAGCTGATCCTCGTGCTCAGCTCGACCATCTTCTTCCCCCACGAAGACCACATCGCCCGCTTTCAGGCCTCTTACAGCTATTATCCGGATAATTTCTGGGGACTGGGCAATCACACCCAGCATACAGACGAGGAAGGCTTTAGCCAGAAACAGTATTTTATCAACCCCCAGTTCCTCAAACGTATCCATGGAAATCTTTACCTGGGCGTTACCTACGAGTTTCAGCACACCGGTCCGGTCGCCTACACGCCGGGAGGCCTGTTCGACCAGGAGAAAATAGCCGGCCGTTATGGCGGCAATACCTCCGGCATCGGTCCCATTCTCTCCTGGGACACCCGTAACAACGCCTATAGCCCCGACCACGGCTTCTTCGCCGAGATGCAATACGTCTCCTTCGCCCGCTTCATGGGCAGCGATTTCGATTTCCGCGTCTTCAATATCGACCTGCGAAAGTTCTTCTACCTCTCTCCTGTATCCGTATTCGCCCTTCAGGGCCTCGCAGGGTTCACGGACGGGAATACGCCTTTCCGAAAGCTGGAAGAGCTGGGCGGCGCCGATATGATGCGGGGCCTATACGGGGGGCGCTTCACCGACAAATGCCTGGTGGCCTACCAGGCGGAATACCGTCGCTTCCTCTTCTGGCGGCTTGGGGTCGTAGCCTTTGCCTCCACCGGTGAAGTAGCCCCGTCGGTAGGCCGTTTTGAGCTGGACGGCCTCCATTACGCCTACGGCGGCGGCGCAAGATTCGCACTAAGCAAGGAGGAAAAACTCAATCTGCGGATAGACTATGGCGTCGGGAAGCATTCCAACGCCTTCACGGTCCAGCTGCGCGAGGCCTTCTAGGGGTTCCTCTTCAGTCCCACTATCCCAATCAATATCAAACTCATATAGAGAAACTGCATCGGATCAAAACTCCCCTTAAAAAAGAACAGCTCCACTAACTTCACGCCGATCAACGCCGTCCCCATCCACACAGCAAGCGCCGTAGACGCAGGTATCTCTTTCATCGCCATCGAAAAGAAGATGATATTACAAACGCCAAAAACGATATATCCGGCAAACGGCGCCAGCACCGCCCAATTAGACGGATGCGAAAAATAATCCTTCCACCGGATCGCCCTCAGCTTTTTAACACTCATAAACTTTAGCGAGAACGTCCAGGCGATCTCAAAAAGAGACGCGATCAGCAAATAGAGCCATGCCATAAATAAAATTAAGGATTTTTAGGGCTCGACAGACTCGACGGGCTCCACAACACTATTCCCGGCCACCTGCCGCGAGGATCCCTTGACCGGCAGCTCCTGCGGCGGTACCAACCCTTCGATCTTCCTCAACCCCAGCCGGGTCGAAAGCCAGTTCGTCACCCGCAGCCTCGAGAAATAATAGGCCCGGAACCAGGAGTACTTTTCCATCAGCTTCTGCTCGTCGACCTTCTTGACCGCAAACAGATGCTGCAGGAAATAGTCCTTCGGATAGTCATAATATAAGCCAAATTCCGCCGGCTTCTTCCGCCCCGGCAGATAAGCCGTCCCGAACAGCCAGTCCCAGATCGCGAACTTCGTCGAATAGTTCGCATAGAACACCGCCCGGTCATTGGCATGATGCCACTGGTGCATTTCCGGCCCGTTGATGACATACTGCAGCTTCCCCGACTTCACGTCGATATTGGAATGGATCCACATCCCCCAGACGGCATCGATAAGCGCCTTGATAGCAACGACCGGAGAGTTCGGACCAAGCAGCAATATGATCGGCGCAAACTCTATCGTCTGATTGATCAGGATCTCCAGCGAATGCGACCTGGTCCCCGCCAGCCAGTCCACTTCCTTATTGGAATGATGGGCCTCATGCGTCTTCCATAACAGTTTGGAATGATGCTGCGCCCGGTGGAACCAGTAGATATAAAAATCGTGTATGACCAGGAAAAGCAGCACCTGCAGCGCAATGGGCCAGTGATCCAGCCAGTGCATCGACTGCAGGTGCCAGCCCCTCCTCATCGGTTCGATGATATAGTCGAAGATGAGTATCTTCAGGAAATAGCTCTGAATAAAGGTATACCAGATCAGGTCTACCCAGAATCCATCCCTCAAAACAGGGATACCTTTGGTATAAGGATATTTCCGTTCCAGGTAAATAAAGACAAATACGCTCAATACCAGGATACTGGTCGTATAATAGACGATCGTTCCCATTGAATTATTTTTCGGCCGTTGCCGTGTTCTGCGTCCTCCGCAGTCTCTTCATCGCTCCCATCTCACTTTCATAAACCCGCTTGATGCCATCGCCCAGCGCCAGCTCTACGTCCCGGATATCCCGCACCAGCTTCTGCATGCCCTGAGGCTCTACCGAAGCCGCATGATCGGATCCCCACATCGCCCGGTCCAGCGTGAAATGCCTTTCGACAAAACAAGCGCCCATGGCGACAGCAGCTACCGTAGTGGCCAGCCCCGTCTCATGACCGGAATAGCCGATCGGAGTCCCGGGATAAAGTTCGGACAAAGTATCGATCATCCGAAGATTCAGCTCCTGCGGAGGGCAGGGATAAGCCGAAGTGCTATGCGCGATCATCAGATTCTCTGTACCAAATTTGTCAACCGCTTCCTTGATCTGCCCCATAGTGGACATGCCGGTCGAAAGGATATAAGGGCGGCCTGTCTGCTTTACTTTCTCGATCAGCGCGTGATCCGTCAGTGAAGCGGAAGCGAATTTGTATACGCCCGGGTTGAACTGTTCCATGAAATCAACCGAAGCCTCATCCCAGCAGGAGACGAACCAGTCGATGCCCTTTTCTTTACAGTAAGCATCGATCTGGGTATACTCATCAAAACCCAGCTCGATCATCTTGCGATAGTTGATATAGGTCATACGGCCCCAGGGCGTATCCCTTTCCAGGTGCCATTGATCCTTTGGTGTGCAAAGCTCCGGTGTCCTCTTTTGAAATTTGACGGCATCACAGCCTGCCTGTACGGCCTCATCGATCAGCTTTTTGGCTATGTCCATCGAACCATTATGATTGATGCCGATCTCCGCTATGATATAGACGGGATGCCCGGCGCCGATAGTCCTCGTAGGACTAACCTGGAACGACTTACTGGTATTCATATAGTGTTGTTTTTGTGTGTTATCAGCCATTCAGCAAATTCCCGGAAAGCGCCATATCCGCCCTTCTCCACGCAGTGATAGTGTACTATTCCGCTGACCTGCGGCATCGCATCAGCCGGACAGGCGCTGAGCCCCGCCCTTTCAATAACCTCCAGGTCATTCACGTCATCCCCGATATAAGCGATCTCCTCCCATCCAATGCCCAGCCGCTCCATGATCTCGTTCAGCCGGCCCAGCTTATCCTTGATACCCAGATGCAGCTCGGTAATCTTCAGCTTCTCCGCCCGCCGGGCCACCGAAGGCGACAGCTCACCCGTCACGATACCCGTCTCAATGCCCGCCAGCTTCCTCAGCCGCTCTACGCCCATCCCATCCCGGATAGAGAACCGTTTCAGCACCTCTCCACCTTCTCCATAGAAAACGCCATTGTCCGTCAGCACGCCGTCCACATCGGTCAAAAGCAGTCTTATCTTGCCAGCCTTTTCTTTCATATTAGTATTTATATCGCCGTCCATCCCCCATCTACAACCAAATTGGCTCCTGTCATATATCCCGAGGCATCGCTTGCTAAAAAAACAATCGCCCCTTTGTAGTCCGTCGGACTCGCCATCCTGCCCAACAAAGTTTTTTTCGAATAGTTGTTCTTAAAAAATATGTCCTGGCTATTTTCTACCCCACCCGGCGAGAGTGTATTGACCCTTACTTTCTTCGGCCCCCAGTAAGAGGCCAGGAATTTCGTAAAGCCGATCACCGCCGACTTGGTCACAGGATAGGAGGGAGACTTGTAAAAGGTCTGCTCCCCCACCTCATTCTTATAAATGCTCTGGTCCGGCGCCACTATCCCATACGTAGAAGCAATATTGATAATGCTTCCCCCACCCTGCTCCGCCATCACTCCACCCAGCACCTGCGAACAAAGAAAGACCCCGCTCACATTCACCTTCCAGGACCTGTCCCACATCTCCAGCGGATAGTGCTCGAACATGGACTGCTGCCCGGCCAGCAACGGGTTCTCGAACATATCGTTGATCGCCGCATTGTTGACCAGAACGTCGATCCTCCCGTAAGCCGCCAGTATCCGCTGTTTCGCCGCCTCCAGCGACTCCCTGCTCGTCACATCCATCCCGACGCCGATATGCTGCGGACCCAGGCGCGCCGCCACTGTCTTACAGGCCTCTTCATTCAGATCCGCGACTACCACCTTTGCTCCTGCCTCCGCCAACGCCTCACAGTGATGTGTTCCTATCAACCCACATGCACCGGTGACGATGGCAACTTTTCCATCCAATGAAAATAGATCCATGTTTCTATGCCTTTGGTATGCTAATTATTGTCCTTCGTCTGAACTTCGCTGGGCCATCGTTCCTCGGCCCAGCTCGTTCGTCAAAAGACCCGGTGCCTACCGGGTCTTAATGGGTTTCATATTAAAATTGCTCACCTTACGGAACACTGCCTCAACGGGCTTACCCTTCAATCGGGCCGCCACATCCCTGGCATCCACCGCCTCCTTCAAAAGCCCCAGCACCTCACGGTAAGCCTTCAGCGTATATTCTACATCCTCATCCGTGTGAGCGAACATCATATTGTGAAAACCGCTCCACAGGATGCCTCGCTTGATCATCTCCTGCTGCACATAGGATTTCAGCTCCAGCGGATTGCCGGCAGACGCATCGAAGACAACCATCGACCGGCAGTCGTATCCCGTACAACGGGTATACCCGTTGATGCCCAGCTCAGCCGCCAGCGCATTATAACCATCTTTCAGCTTTTTCCCTTTCTCTGCCAGATAGGCGGGGACATTCTTCTCGATCAGCTCCTGGATAGTAGCTATCGCTGCAGCCAGCGACAGGGCCTCTCCTCCGAACGTCGTATAGAAGAACACATCTCCCTCGAACAGCGACATGACATCCCTGCGCCCGGTCAGCAGCGCGATCGGCATCCCATTGGCGCAGGCCTTGGAATAGCAGGCCAGATCAGGTGTTACTCCAAAATACTCCTGGGCCCCGCCGACAGCGATCCGGAAACCGGTCCACATCTCGTCGAAGATCAGCAGCGTCCCGTTGGCCGCGCAAACTTCCTTCAGCTCCTGCAGGAAATTATTTTTCGGCGCCTCGAACACAAAGGGCTCCAGTATCACACAGGCCACATCCTCATCCAGCGCATCCTTGACGGAATTGATATCGTTGTATTCAAAAGTGCCGCTCAGCTCTTTCACCGCCTCCGGTATCCCCTGGTTGCGGCTGGTCACCCCAATATACCAGTCATGCCATCCATGGTAGCCGCAGCACAGCACCTTATTACGTCCCGTAAAAGCCCGGGCGACACGCACCGCAGCACTTGTCACGTCCGCGCCCGTCTTGCTGATACGGATAGACTCCGCATTGGGAATAATTTTATGAACCAGCTCCGCCAGCACCACCTCCAGCTCATGCATCTGGGAGAAAGTGATGCCATCCTTCAGCTGTTCGACGATAGCCGCATCCACCCGGGGATTTGCATACCCGAGCGATAAGGGACCTATCGCCGCATTATAGTCGAGATATTCATTACCGTCCACATCCCATACACGGGCGCCCTTTCCCTTCTTCAGGTACTTCGGCGCAACTCCATTAACATACTGACCAGGCCCTTTCGCCATCGTCTGGGTCACAGGCGTCATAATAGGCTTGGCCCTTTCGTATAATTTATTGGACTCCGTTATAACAGGATAGTTGTCGTTGAATGTTACCTTATTGGGCATATGTCATTATTTTATCAGCCATTTTTTCCGGTGTAAATCCTTCGGTCTCCAATACCTGGTTCAGCGTACCTGCCTTGAACCAGTGCTCTCCCAGGGACAGCGGCAGCACATCCGCCATCATACGACGCCCCAGCAGCACCTCTGCCACGATGGAATAGAGGCCGCCGGTCTTGAAATGATCCTCTATGGTTACCAGGCGCTTCGACCCTTCGGCAGCACGCACGATCACCTCTTCATCCACAGGCTTGAGACTCCGCATATTCACCATGCCCACCGAAAGCCCCTGCTTCTCCAGCAGCTCTTTCGTCTTCAGCGCATTCTCGAAAAGGAAGCCATAGACCAGCAGAGTAACATCTTTACCCTCGCTCACAACCTCCGCCTTTCCGGGCTCATAGGCGGTATGCTCATAATTGCCTTTCTTATGATTGATCCTTACATAAGCCGGCGCCGGAGACGACCATATCTCGGGCAGCATCTTTACCAGGTCGTCCTCATCCGCAGGACAATAGACTTCCATACCCGGTATGCCACGTAAAATAGAAACGTCCTCGATCGCCTGATGCGTGGGCCCGTTGCCATCCGACAAAAACCCGGGAATAAAACCGCTGAGCTTCACCGGTAGACGGGCAATGCCGACATCCGTACGGATAAATTCAAAAGCCCGCATGGTCAGGAACGGCGCCAATGCATGAATAACGGGTATCCTTCCCCGAAGCGCAAGCCCGGCGGCCATGCCGACCATCGTCTGCTCGGTAATCCCCGTATCCACGAATCGATGTCCAAGGACCTTGGGCATATTGCGCACCAGCGCCCTGTTCTCCGCCGTCATTACGATAAACCGCTCGTCTTTCAACGCCGTCTCTGTCAATAATTCTTCGTAAGTCATTATATCGTTTTTACCTTACTACCAATGTTTCTGATTCAATAGAGGCCTCTGCATTTCCATGCAACTCTTCCAGCAGCTGCGCGATCTCTCCCTCGGAGAAAGCGCAGAACCACCTGTCCGCCCTCGCCTCGATGCTGGGCAATCCCTTACCCCTGACGGTATCAGCAATGATAACATTTACCTTCCCCGCCTGGCTGGTTGCAAACGCCTCCTGTAACCGCGTGAAACTATGACCGTCTACACGCTGCACATGACAGCCGAAGGCTCTGAACTTTTCGTCCAGGGGCTCCAGCGGAATGAGGTCCTCTGTCCGGATATTCGCCTGGAATTGATTCCGGTCGACGACGATCGTCAGATTGTCCAGCTTATAGGCATTGGCCACCAGCAGGGTCTCCCATACGCTGCCCTCGTTGAGCTCTCCATCCCCAGTGATCACGACGATGCGGTTATCGGCTCCCCGCAGCTTGCAGTCCAGCGCCACACCCGCCGCAACAGCAGGCAGATGCCCCAGCGAACCGGAGTGGAACTCTACCCCGGGAATATTCCTGTTCGGATGCCAGTAAATGCTATCGGAAGTCGAAAGATGATTGGCCAGCCGGCCAGCTTCGAGCATACCCATCTCTACAAAAGTCCCGTACAGCGCCGGCACGTCGTGCCCCTTCGACAGGAAGAGGAAATCCCGCTGAGGATCGCCCGGTCCATTGCCCCGGCGAAGATGGCTCGAATATAAATAGACCATCAGCTCAACACAGGACAACGAAGCGCCGACAAAACATCCCCCGCCTGCCGTCATCCGTATAATATGTTCCCTTACTTTCAGCGCAATGGCGTTCAACGCACCCGTATCCGCCCTGACATCCCCCGCAGCAAACCGCGTCTGCTCCCCATCTACCGTCTTCAGCTCGCCCAGGTGATTGCGGTACCAGTTGACACCCGCAAGCGACCGGTTGATATTGTAGATATCCGGCCGCCTTTCCAGCAGCGCCAGGATATCGTTGACCCCAAACAGCGGATTCACCGGATAAAGCTCTTCCCATACCGCCTTTATAAATTGGTAGTCCTCTTCATAGTCGATCGTCAGCCGGTGCGTCATCGAATAATCCAGCCCGCCATCCATGATCACATTGCCGATGCGGTAACTGTCCGGCCGCTCCCATATATAGGGGGTCGTATGCTCCCGCTCGAACGCCCGGTTGGCATTCTTCCATGCTTCTTCCATCACGCTCATCGGCATTATTTCCACGTCATTCCCATCCGGGAACGTAGCCGGATGAAGATTGCTTACAAAATCATACTTGTCGGCATTCTCCAGGTAAAAGGCGATCACAGCATCGATTACGGTCGGATCGATCAACGGACAATCGCCCGGTATCTTGATGACCGTGTCCGCCCCATATTTCAACGCCGCCTGGTAGTGCCTGTCCAGCAGGTCCTGCTCATGCCCGCGGTAACACTCCAGCCCTTCCTGCTGACAAACCTCCCATACCAGGTCGTCCGCCGCATTTGTCGTCGTCGCAACCACTACCTGCCCACATAATTTGGACGCCTGCACACGCTCGACCTGCCGCACGAACAGGGACTTCCCCGACAACGGACGGAATACCTTATCCGGCAAACGCGATGAACCTCTTCTCACCTGTACAACCGTAACGATCTTTCTTTCTCTTGTATTCATTTAAGCGATTTGAAGTTTGGGCAATCTGTACCTGGGATGGAAACCACCTGGCTCCCCCTTGTACTCAATATACTGTCTGCAAATGTCCGCGATCCGGGCCGCCGACACGCCCCCGTTCTGAACAGGAGCCAGCCGCTTCAGCTGCTCGATATCAAAATAAGAATGTACTTTCTTTCCCAGCGCGATCCCGATATAAACCACCGTAGAATACTGCGTTATCAGCTCTTCACAGTTGGCGATCATATGTTCGGTATTCCCCTCCGTATAGACAAGGGCCGACGGCGCGAAGGCCTTGATCTCCGCAACAGCCCGCTCTTTCTTCTCATTCGGATGCAGCTTGAAGATCAGCTTCCTGTTCCCAGCGATCTCGACACAACGTCGGATAAAAGCCGGCCGGTCATCACTGTTGAAAGCCTCTCGGATATCCGAGGTCGCCACCATCACATAGTCCCTGTGCGGGAAATCGTTGTTGAGAAAAACAGCCGCATTGTCATAATTGGGTATCCCCGTTACGACGATCTTCGACGCATCCGTACCCAGATGGGAGAACTGTTCCTTATATCCCTCAGAAGCGGCGCAGTAAATATCACAGATATTGCTGCTCCCGTTGTATGCCGTATTCTTGGCAAAATAGCCGGGAAGCCCCAGGTTCCGCGTCATCCTACCCCAGCCGGTGATCGGATCGGTCATCCCCTCCTGTACCCAGATCGTCTTCATCTTCCTCAGCTCCTTCGTCACCAGCAGATCGGAACACATCAACACCAGATCATAAGAATTGTTGTAAATACTGCGGGCATAATCATTGCGTAGCTGATGCTTGTCAAGGTAGGCATCCCCCTTTCTTTTAAATTCGCCCGCAAGAATGGTGGTATCCAGCAGCCCTGTGCGCTGCACGAGCCGCACAATAGGATGTTTGCTGTATAGCTGACTGAAGTAACAGTCATAGTCAGATAGCTGGGACGCTATCTGATGCATCTGGCTCGTCTGGTTCGGAGATCCTATCGTGAAAAGTATCTTCTTTCGTAGCGCCATGGTATCCTTCGACATACGTTAGCATATTACATTTACCCCCCTGGCCACACTCTCTTTTCGCGAGTAAAGGTAATAACTTGCCCAATTAATCCGCAAAAATATTCAGTATACCCGCTCATCCAACTGTTAGTACCAGAAATCACAATTCCTTAATCTACAGGCCCTCCGGGCCTGTGGCCGTAACCGAGCTAAAGCGAAGGTTACGAACGAGAAGGAGCGTGTCGAAGCAGCTCCGGCGAAGTTCCCATAATTAGACTCGGCCCGGCACCGCAGGCGCAAAATATTCAAATTATCCATCATTTATCCAGATAGGGCAACAAAGCTTTCTGCCATATCTTATACCCCTTATCATTCATGTGCAGCTTGTCCCCCACGAACAGATCATCCATTGGCCGGCCCTGCGGCGTCAGCATCAGGTGATAAACATCCACAAATACGACATGGCTGTGCTTGGCCGTAAAATCCCTGATCAGGTCATTGGCTTCTTCCATCACCGGCATCAGCTTCTCCCGGCTGGGGCTCGGCTTTATCGATACATAGACAATATCTACATTCTGTAAGTGTTTACGGATTAGATCATAAAGCTTTACGAATCGCTTATAAACTTTCTTCGCCGATACTTTCGAACCCACCAGGTCATTGTCTCCGCAATAGATAACGATCTGTTTGGGATGATAAGGATAGATGATATCGCCCGCATAACGTATGACATCGGGCAGGGTAGATCCGCCAAAACCACGGTTGATGATCGTATAACCCGGAAAATCGGCGTGTACGCTCGTCCATTTGCGAAAAGACGAGCTGCCCACAAACAATATCGCGCCCGAAGGAGGATGCTGCAAACTATCCTTCTTCTTAAATTCCGCGATCTCATTCCAAAAGGGGGGTTGCTGCGGCTGCAGCTGTGCAAGTAAATGGTGGTTTCCGGCTAGCAAAAGGATCAGAAGTAAGAGAACGCTATTTCTGAAAATAGCAGGGTTAGGCTTCATATGCGGTCTTTCTGGTTGGGGTCAAAGCTAATCAAAATATTGTAACTTAGGTCTATGGTCAGCGCTATCCTCCTCGCAGCCGGTAGCTCCCGAAGGATGGGAGACATCAACAAGCTGCTGCTCCCCTGGCAGGACCAACCGGTCATTACTTCCACCACTTCCAACCTCCTTGCAGCCGGTCTGCAGGAGATCATTGTCGTCACAGGCTATGAGGCCCCCCGGATCGTCGACGCGCTCAAAGGCCTCCCGCTGCAGTTCGTCCACAACCCCGCATACGAAGAAGGAATGACCAGCTCCATCCGGTCGGGCGTCCGCCAGGCCGCCGGCGACGGGTACATGATCTGCCTGGCAGATATGGTCATGATCAGCTCCGCCGAATATTCCCAGCTGGCATCAGCCTGGGAAAAAAGATACTCACTCGACGACCACTGCATCGGCATCCCCGAATACCAGGGCCAGAAGGGCAATCCCGTCATACTCCCCGCCACCCTCCGCGAAAATATCCTCTCCCACCCCGAAAAAGAAGGCTGCCGCGACCTCGTCCGTCTCCACCAGGCCCACCAGTTTCGGATCGAAATGCCCACCGACCATATTCTGAAAGACATCGACCGACCGGAAGACTACGCTCTGCTGAAAGAGCTCGTCCATCCCTGAACCCCGTTCAACATATTTTTCCAGGCGTTGCAGTCGTTTCTCCTATCTTTATCGCATTCCTCTATGCGCCAGCTATTGCTATTTATTTCACTGTCGATCGCCTTTCATTGCGCTTACACCCAGACCCCATCCATCCGCGGGATCGTCGCAGACAGCCTGACCCACCAGCCCCTCGAAGACGCGACCATCACCCTCGCACAGATGCCCTCCGGCAACATCCTGCGCCGTATCCGCAGTACAAAAAGAGATTTCATTTTCAGTAACCTGGCGCCAGGCGCTTACCGGCTCACCACCACCTATCTCGGCTACTCCCCGGATACGCTGACAATATCGCTCGACAAGACCGATACAGCCAGACGGGTGCGCATCAGCCTGCACCATTCCGCCAGCGCTCTGATGGAGGTGGTCGTCCACGCAGCCATCCCGCCGGCGATCGTCAGGAACGATACGATCGCCTTCAACGCAGGCGCCTATCCCACACGGCCAAACGCTACCGTAGAAGACCTGCTGCGCAAGCTGCCGGGGATCGACATCGACAAGAATGGCAACGTGACGATGCAAGGCCAGAAAGTAGACAAGATATACCTCGACGGGAAAGAGTTCTTCCTCAACGACCCCCGCACCGCCACCCAAAACCTTCCCGCCGACATCGTCGACCAGATCGAGGCATTCGACTCGCAGACCGAACGCGCCCGGCTCACCGGCATCAAAGAAACGACCGGCACCAAAACGCTGAACATCAAATTGAAGAAAAATAGAAAGACCGGTTATTTCGGCAAGGCATATGCGGGCACCGGCTCAGGCGGCGGCGACGGCAAAGGCAGTGTCACCAGCAGCTATTCCGCCGGCGGCACGGCAACCAGCCTCGGCACCAACTGGATCTTCGCCACCGGAAACCTCAATAACATGAACAACCAGTTCACGGGTAAGGACAACAAGAACGGTCCCGGCAGTGGCGGCCTCCAGACCTTCAACGACGCCCAGCTGAACTTCCGCAACGACAAAAGCAAAAAGCTCGCTATTACGCTCAACGCCGGGACCAACGGCATACATACCACACTGGCCACCTCCACACAGCGGAAAACGCTGCTCACCGACTCTTCGCTCCTGGAGAACCGTTATAGCAACTCGACGTCCAAAAACCAGAGCTATCACGCCAACGCCTTCCTCGAATACAATATCGATAGCTTTAGCCTGATCAACCTCCGGTCGGTCTACACGCCACAGACATCCAGCAACAGCTCACAGGACACGGTAGGCATCTCGACCCAAAAATCAGGACCGGCATGGCTCAGCAACCAGGGACATACCAAAAACGACAGCCACTCCGACAGCTATTCGATCAACAATACGCTCAATTTCCGGCGCCGCTGGCGCCTGCCGGGACGTACCCTCTTCGTCAGCCTCGCCCAGTCCTACGACCACCAGGACCAGCCGGCCACAACGTATTCTCTCATCAACTATTTCGACAGCACGGGCAAACAGCTGCAACATACGCTTATCAACCAGGCCTCGGGACAGCTATCCAAAAATGACAGCTATGGCGCCTCCGTCTCCTATACAGAACCCATCAAGCCCGGTCACGTGCTGGACTTTACCTACCGCCTCAACCGGTCCACCAGCCGGTCGGATAAGCAGTCCTTCGACTTCGACAGCGCCTCGGGTAAATATGATATCCCCGACACGCTGACCACCAACCATTTTATCAACTACAATACGATACAACGACTGAGCACCGGATACAACGCCACCGACGGAAAATACCGCTACCAGCTGGGCCTGACCCTCCAGATGAGCGACCTCGACGATCACAACCTGACAACAAAAACGTCCATCAACCAGCACCAGATCAACTGGTATCCCCGGGCCTCCCTGATCTACACGCCCGAAAAAGGGAAGACGATCAACATCCAGTATTCCGCCAATACAACCAGCCCCACGATACAGCAGCTACAGCCCCTGCCCGACCTGACCAACCCGTTCCTCGTACATATTGGGAATCCCAACCTGCTCCAGCAGCTGACCCACAATTTCAACGCCAGCTATACAGGCTTCAACAGCCGCAATTTCCGCAACCTTCAGTTCGCGCTGCAGGGAGACCTATCGCAGCACCAGATCACGCCCGCAACGACGGTCATGTCAGGCGGCGTCCAGCAGATACAGTATGTCAATGTGGATGGCGTATGGCACCTGAGCTCCAACCTCACCTACGGCTTCCCCATCGGCGACCAGCGTAAGGGCAACAGCTCCTTAGGCGTACACCTCCGCTATGGACGCGACGTCAGCTTTGTAAATGGACAGCAAAATATTACGAAGGGAATCGGATGGGGCTCTAACCTGAAGCTGAACTTCCACCCGATGGAGCGCCTGTTCATCGAGGCGCTCGGCAGCGTAGACTATACCGGATCATTGTATTCGATCTATCCCAACCAGAATACCAAAACCTGGCTACAGAATTATTCACTGGACGCCTCCTTCGAGCTTCCCGGCGCAGTCACCCTGGCCTCCAACTATAGCCTCCAGGTAACAGGCAGCCAGGGCACACTGCCCTCCAGATCGGTAGCGCTCTGGAATGCCAGCGTCTACAAAGACTTTCTCCGCGACCGCAGCCTGCAGATCCGCTTCTCCGCCTTCGGCATTCTCAATACGGTCAATAATTTCACACAAACCGTCGGCCTCAATTATGTAGAAACCCGGCAGGCCAACCTGCCGGGCAGAATACTATTGCTAAGTCTTACTTATCGTTTCAGGCATTTTCCCGCAGGCCAGGGTCGTCTCCGGACGACCCCTTAGCTACGCAGAGATTCGATCTCATCAGCCGTCTTAGCCAGCGGCTTACCGAGCAATCGGCTGCCCCCCTCCGTTATTAACAAATCCTCCTCGATACGTATGCCCCCAAAGTCGCGAAGGGCGTTCAGCTTATCGTAATTAATAAAATCAATATATTTCTTCTCCGCCCTGTACTGATCTATCAGCTCGGGGATAAAATATAGCCCCGGCTCGATCGTAACAACGAATCCAATGTCAAGCGCGCGAGCCAGCCGCAGCGACTTCCAGCCAAATTCCCTGCTCTTCTTCAGCTCATCCGTATACCCCACATATTCTTCACCCAGATCTTCCATATCATGCACATCCAATCCCATCATATGCCCCAGCCCGCACTGAAAGACCGCCGTATGGGCCCCCGCAGCCACAGCATCCTTTGGATCGCCTTTCATCACCCCGGCACCTTTCAGCCCTTCGACCAGCTTCTCCGCCGCCAGCGCATGCACATCCCTGAACAGGATACCCGGCCGCAACGCGTCCACTGCCGCCTGCTGCGAACCCAGCACGATATCGTACATCTCACGCTGTAAGCTCGTGAACCGCCGGCCCACCGGGAATGTCCGGGTCATATCACCCGCATAGTGCATCGCATTCTCGGCTCCGCTATCGCAGATGGCCAGCCGCCCCTCCTGCATTACGGTTGGACCATAGTGATTGTGCAGCACCTGCCCGTTGACCGTAAGTATAGTAGGGAACGCCAGATTGCCGCCACCGCTGATAGCAATGCCCTGCAGGCTGCCAGCCAGCTGCGCCTCCGTCATCCCGGCCCTCGCTCCCTTGATCGCAGCAAGATGCATGGCCGCAGTCGTATTGACCGCCTCTTCTATTTGCACGACCTCTTCCGCCGACTTGATGCTGCGCTGCGCGACAACGGCCTTGATCAGCCCCACAGAAGCCCCACTCTTCACCGCCGAAGGCGCAATACCCAGCCACTCGCTCAGCTTCAAAAGATTCTCCGGCCGGTAAGGAGGCAGATAATGGATCGTCCTTCCCGCCGCCAGCGCAGACGCCAGCTGCTTGGCCAGCTCCGCATAGGGCTTCGTATCTGTAATGCCCGCCGGCGCAGCCTGTTCGGCAAGCGAAGGCTGCGGGCCCGTCCAGACGATCTGATCCATGGTCAGATCGTCGCCGAAGACGATATCCTTATAATTTTCGGCGTCGATCAGCGCCGCCAGCCCGGCCTTGTCCATGCCAAAAAAATAGAGAAAGCTGCTGTCCTGCCGGAAAGGATACAGATTGTCCCGGTAGTTCATGCTGCTTTCCTCATTGCCCATCAACAGGATCAGCCCTTTGCCAACCTGCTTCTTCAGCCGCTGACGACGGCCGACATATATGTCTTTTGCGAACATTGCACTATTCATAAATAACTTTTTTCAGATAGAAGGCCTTCGTATCCACCAGCGGCATCGATGTGCTGACAACAGCCACGCCCTTTTTGTCCAGTATCTTCGTGCTGGTCTCCCCACTGGCCGTGATCTCCATCGGCAGAGGCATATCGATATTCAGCAGCTTCACCAGCCAGTGTGTGGCATCCTGCTGCCTCACGCTGACCTCCAGTTTGTCCGTCGTATAGAGGTAGAGATGGAACAGCGGGGACAGGTCCCGACCCGCAGCCGTGCTGAACAGCCGCTGCACATCCTCCGTGCTGGTGGTATGTGTATAGGTCGTATTGCTGTCCGTCGACAGATGTTTTAATGTCGGAAAGAAGATGCTGTCGCCAAGGATATACCGCAGCGTATGCATAAAAAATGCGCCCTTCGGATAGATATCGGGGTGATAGGCCTCTTCTTCGGCGATATCCTTGCCCAGCACAATGGGCTTGTCGTTCTTTATCCTCGGAACATCGCGCTGAAATATCTTCTCATAGGCCGCCTCTCCCTCCATGTCCCGCGTATATAATGCGTCTCCAAACGTTCCGATGCCTTCATGTATCCAGTAGTCTGCCCAGTCACCCGCCGTCACTTTATTGCCCCACCATTCGTGTCCGAACTCGTGGTTCATCAGCCCATCAAAATCCTGCCCGCCAATAAGGGTATACCTGAACTTATTGCCATAGGCATTCATCGTCTGGTGCTCCATCCCCAGATGCGGCGTCTCGACCAGCCCGATCTTTTCTTTCACCCAGGGATATTCGCCAAAATATTTCTCCTTTATCTGCGCCATATGCGCCAGCATATCCAGCTGATGCGCCGCCCTGCCCATATGCTCCTTCAGTACATAGAACTGCATCGGCACCTTGTTCCCTGCAACCGTCGTATACTCTCGGCTCACCACCGTATAGTCCCCGACGTTAAAAACAATGCTGTAGTTGTTGGTGGGATATCTTGTCTTCCAGTGATAGGCACCCTTTTTGGCATCCACCAGCAGTCCGGGGCCCGCAACGACCAGCCCCTCAGGAACCCGGATGGTCAGATCGACGCCTTCATCCGGCTCGTCGGAAGGATGATCCTTACAGGGGAAATATAGCTTCCCGCCTGTCCCCTCTGCCGTTACCGCCACCCACGGATGCCCGGTAGAGTCAGTAGTGAACGTAAATCCGTCATCCCAGGGCGGTCTCTTGGCGATCATCGGCCGCCCGGAATAGACGACCTTCACCGCAACCGGCCCCGCCGGCCAAGTACCGGTGACACGCAGCTCATGATGGTCATGGGTAAAAGCCGCAGCCTTCCCGTTCACTGTCACCGCAGCAACAGCAAAAGAGTCCATCAGGTCCAGCAACAACGTCGACGCCGGCTCCTTTAGCCGCATGGCGACAACAGCATAGCCCGATACCCGATGGTCCGGTATGTTCAGCGTGAGATCGATGGTATAATGGAGGATATCCATATTCGCCTGCTCAGGCTTGAGCTTCCCGCCATAAGCAGGAGCCTGCGCATCCGCAGTGCCCGCCACCAAACCCAGCAAAATAAAAAGCAGATATTTTCTCATGTCAGGGAATTTCATGCTTATGATCCGGCCGCCAGCGCACGCTGCACTCCCCGCAGCTCTGCCAGACCCCGAAGCCTCCCTATCGCGCTGTATCCGGGATAGGTCTTTTTCGTGAGATCATCCAGCATCTGGTGCCCGTGATCCGGACGCATCGGCAACGAGATGGCTCTCTTCTGCTGTACAGCCAGCAGCTCCCGTATCACCCCAACCATATCCACGTCCCCGTCCAGGTGATCGGCCTCGAAAAAATTCCCTTCGGCATCACGCAGCGTACTCCGCAGATGTATAAAATGAATATGATCCCCCAGGCGACGAACCATACCCGCCAGATCGTTATCAGCCCTTACCCCATAAGATCCCGTACAAAAACAAAGCCCGTTGGCAGGTGAAGGAGCGCATTCCAGCAGCTCACGCGCATCCTGCTCGGTACTGACGATACGCGGTAAGCCAAGAATGGGATAAGGAGGATCATCCGGATGGATCGCCATCTTCAACCCCAGCTCTTCCGCCACCGGAACTACCTGCTGCAGGAAGTAGAACAGGTGCTGCTTCAGCCTGGCAGCATCGATACCCGCATAGGTCTGCAGGGCCTTCAATATCTGCTCTTCCGTAAATCGCTCCTCGCTACCCGGCAACCCCAGCAGCGTATTGCGGTAAAGAGTCTCCTTCTCTGACTCGCTCATTGTGCTGAGACGGGCTTTCGCCTTCTCTATCTCAGCAGCCGTATAATCCTTCTCCGCTCCCGGCCTCTTCAGCAGGAACAGATCGAACGCGATAAAGGCCGCCTTCTCAAATCGCAGCGCAAGGCTCCTGTCGGGCATCGCATAGGCAATATCCGTCCGCATCCAGTCGAGAATAGGCATAAAATTATAGGTCACCACCTCAATCCCGGCCTTCGCCACATTCCGCAGACTTTCCTTATAGTTAATGATATATTTCTCATAATTTCCGGTATGCTTCTTGATATCTTCATGTACCGGGAGGCTCTCGATCACTGTCCAGCGCATCCCGACAGCCTCTACTTCCTTTTTCCGTTTGATGATCTCGTCGTAAGTCCATACCTCTCCTACTGGTATATGATGCAATGCAGTCACCACACCCGTACACCCTGCTTGCCGGATGTCCCAAAGACTTACCGGATCGTTGGGACCATACCAACGCATCGTTTCTTCCATTAAAAAGGGTCCTTTCATAAAGAAATATTATATTATGTAAGCTTACAAAGTAAATTAAAAATCGCATGCGTCCTGTAAAACACCTTATTCTTTTTTTCCTGCTGCTGTCCGCACTTACACTCGTTGCCTACTACTATCTTGGCCGCCCTGCGCCTGGCATCGACGACGCGGATATCTTCCTCAACTACGCCAGGCGCCTGGCCCATGGCGAAGGCTTTGTCTTCAATAAAGGAGGAGAAAGAGTAGAAGGCTTTACATCCCTGCTCTGGGTCGTCCTTTGCAGCGCATTCTACCACCTGACGGCCCACCCTGAGACGCTGATCGTAGTCTTCCAGCTGATGCTGACCAGCCTTACCGTTACCATGATCTATGAAGAAGTAGTAAAAGATCTCGCCGACTATGCGCCACCAACCCTCCAGCGCTATTTTATTTACATCTTCTGTGGCTACATCATCTGCATTGGCCCGTCCTTTGTCACCTGGTCCGTTCTCAGCCTCATGGAGAACGCACTGTGGAATTTTTTGTACACCGCCATCCTCATTCTTCTGCTGAGGAACTACTCAGGCGGAACACCCTCGCCAGCCAACAAGATCCTGCTCCTGGTCCTCGCCCCCCTCCTGATCCTCTGCCGGCCGGAAGCCATGGCCTGGATCATCTTCTTCACCGGAGCCCTTGTCTGGATCTATCGCAAAAAAGGCCTCGGCCTCCTGTTCCCCGCCCTCTTCCTGAGCCTATCCGTTATAACCATAGTAGCGCTTGTCCTCTTCCGCACACATTATTTTGGATATCCCCTGCCCAATACCTACTACGCCAAAGTCTCACCCGACAGATGGTACAACCTCATCAACGGACTGCGCTACGTCCAGAATTTTCTCGCCCGCTATAACCCCTTCGTTACCCTGCTGGTCCTCGCCCTGATGCTCAATCTCCTGTTTGCCTGGCAATGGCGGTCCTCGCCCCGTCTCGTCCTTTTATCCCTCCTGACCTGGATGGCCGTGTTCTTACCCTGCGTCACCGGAGACGATCACTTCGGAGGCTTCCGCTTCTATCAATATCTTCTCCTGCCCGCTATCTGGGGCATCCCCGTCCTCTTCCAGTTCTACAAGAGCAATACGCGCCTTTATCTCGGAGGAGTCGTGCTCCTGTTCTGCGCCTTCTTCGCCATCAACAGCCTGTTTGGATTAAAAAGCGCTCCGCACAATGATATCGAAAGAGAATTTACGCTGGCAGCCGACGGAAAAGCCACCGCAAAAGAGCTGAACGCCTTTTTCAGCCAGGCAGGGGGTCGGCCATCGGCAGCAGTCATCGCCGTAGGAGGCTTCGCATTGGATTACGACGGCCCGACCGTGGACCTCATGGGCCTCAATGACAAAAAAATGGGACATAGCCCCGGTGACCGGAAAGGGATAAGAGACCACGCCGCTTTCAACAAGGACGTATTCTACCAGGAACAGCCCGACATCGTGATGCCCTCGATCGTCACCAGCCAGCGGGAAGCCACCAACCTGTATAACGGCCTGCTCGATCCTGCCAACTTCGAGAACAGAGCCATGAAGAACATATTTACGGAACAGCGGTTTCAAACGCAATACGTCAGCACCATGGTCACCAGCAAGGCAACAGGGAAAAGCATCTTCATGTTCTGCAGCGCCCGCTGGCTGCCAACACTGTCCAAAGACAGCAGCCTCACGCTCACGACCCTTCAGCCTCATGCAACGTCCGGCCAGCTTTACTTGTCAGAGCGCTAAACAACTTTTATGCGTCGTCAACTGCGCGCAGGCTCCCTATTCGCCTGCCTTATCCTCCCGTTTGCCCTTACGATATCGTCTTGCCACAAGGACGTCTCTCCCCCAAAGAACACTCCCCTCGACCTCCCGGCCAATAGCGGCCAGGTCATACTCGCCGCCAACGATTTTGCGATCAATATCTTCCGCACCATGCTCGCCCACGATTCAGGCCAGAGCAACAAGCTGATCTCACCCCTCAGCATCTTCACCTGTATGAGCATGGTCTATAACGGCTCCGCAACATCTACAAGAGACTCCATGACAAAAGCCCTGTCCCTCGCCGGTATATCCCTGCCTCAGCTGAATACGGTCAGCAATGCCCTCATTCAGCAAATGCCAAAGGAAGACAACAAGGTGCAGCTGTCCATCGCCAACTCGGCATGGTATGATCAGCGACGCGCCCAGCCCCTTCCCGGCTTCCTCGACACGGTACAGCGCGACTACCAGGCGACCATCCAGTCCCTCGACTTCCTCAGCCCCAACGCCATAACGACGATCAATAGCTGGGTCTCCAGCCACACCAACGGCAAGATACCCTCCATCGTCGACGACCTCAGCCCCTCCGCTATCATGGTGCTGGTCAACGCCGTCTATTTCAACGGCGCATGGAAGAACAGTTTCAAAACAAGCGATACACGCAACGATGTCTTTTATAAGACTGGCGGAAGTCCTTCCACCGTTGCCTTCATGAGCCAGACCGCTTCCCTTCGTGCATATTCCGGCCCAGATCTCCGGCTGCTCGAGCTGCCCTATGGCGCCGGTCAATCCTTTGACATGTACCTGCTGACACCCACCAATCCCTCCCGGTCGATCATGGACCTGGCACGCTCCCTCGACCGGTCTTCGCTGGCAACAGCCTTCGCAGGGCTGGATACCACGACGATCGACCTACGCCTTCCCAAATGGGAGTATCGCTATAATATTCAGGAAATGAAACCTCACCTAAGTGACCTGGGAATGGGGATAGCCTTCAGCCCCTCGGCCGATTTCTCGAACATGTTCCCACCCTCGGTAAACGCAGCTATATCAGAAGTGATCCACAAGACCTACATCAAAGTCAGCGAAGAAGGGACAGAGGCTGCAGCCGTCACAGGCACGACCATCTACGCCACAGGCGCGCTGCCACAACAGCCTCCTGTCTGGAAATTCGACCACCCCTTCGTATATCTTATCGCGGAAAAACAGACGGGATCCATTTTCTTTATGGGTATTGTCAACGACCCCGCAGCCAACTAACAGATCATTTGCCCTTCCCTTCCTTTGCCCTCGCGGCGAAGGAGGGAGCAGGCAGACCATCATGGAATAGAATATCCCTGTTATATAAATTAGCACCCTCCGGCGTATCCGCCCACGCATAGCGCACGGCGACCGGATTCGGCACGGCATCGCTTCCCACGATCACCACATTCTTACCCTCGATGACCGCCTTCGCCGATACCCACTTGCCGTCCGCACCCGATACTTCAAATCCACGCAGCTCACCACCTCCCTTGACGACAAGCCCGCTCTCTGCATCATTGAAGACCACATGTATCTTGTCACCCTTTACCTTCATCGAATGATATTGCGGCCCCGTCCAGATCATATCATTGTCGCCATAGGCAACATGCCCTGCCGACAAAGCCAGCCTTTTGCCGACGTCCTCCTTGTCGAGAGGGTGGAGATCGTTCCATTCTCCCAGATCCATCGCCACCGCCATTCCGGTCCTTGGTACAGACAGGGTCATCCGCTGCGCTTCCCGCAAAGCCGCCAACTCACTCTCTTCCGGCTGCTCTTTTACCGGCCCGTAACCCGCCAGCTGCACAAACAGAAAAGGAAAAACACCTTCGTTCCAGTGCCGCCGCCAGTCCGCTATTACCGTCGAAAATATGTTTGTGTATTCTGCCGCCCTCGACACATTGGACTCTCCCTGGTACCAGATCACCCCCCGGATGGTGTAGTCGGTCAGCGGAGCGATCATCCCGTTGTAAACACCCATCGGCTTATACTGGATAAAGGTTTGCGGCGCCAGCGCATCGGAGACCATCCCGACCTTATATGCCCATTGCCCCTTCAGATCGACAGTATCCTTCGCCCCCATCAGCCTGTATGGCTTGTCGGGCACGAAACCACCCTTGCCCCCGCTGTTGATCACCCGTACAACGATAGTATTCTTGCCGGCTTGCAACACTCCCGCCGGAACCTCATAGCGCCTCGGCGGATATTGATAGCCGATAGTGCCCACAAACTTTCCATTGACATATACCGAATCCCGGTCGACGATCCGGCCCAGCAGCAGTTTTGCAGACTGACCAGCCATCGAAGCAGGCAGGTCGATCTCTTTCCGGTACCACACCACCCCATTGATATTCCCTGCCCCCTGGTCCGACCAGTACCCCGGTACCTCGATCGGCTTCCAGTCGTCCGTCACAATAGACGGATCATACCAGGGCCTGTCCCCATGCAACCCCTTATCTTCATTCCAGACGCGGGCATACCAGCTCTCGCTGGCTTTATGATCGCTCTCAATAACTTTAGTGATATTGTTCGTATCGGCATACCGGCCCGCCTCAGCCGCGTAGTCGGGAAAGGACCGCAACGCATCGGCGCTCAGCCAGGCTTCCGCAGGAGTACCCCCCACGGCCGTATTGATCAGCCCCACCGGTACATGATAACGCGCGTTGATCTCACGCGCAAAGAAATAACCCACTGCAGAGAAAGACAGTACGGTCTCCGGATTCGCAGACTCCCATTTCCCGCCCGAAAGATTCTCCCTCGGACCGTTGAAATCATAGCGCATCGGCACCCTGAACTGACGGATCGCAGCGTTCTCGCTGTGGGCAATGACGTCGGGATATTTCTCCTTTACCCGCTCCATCGGCAGCTCCATATTGGACTGCCCGCCACAGACCCATACCTCACCTATCATAATATTCTTCAGCCAGATATGATTGATCCCATTGATGTCCATCACATAGGGACCGCCCGCCTTCTTGGGCGACAGCGTTACCTGCCACTTCCCCCGGTCATTGGTTTCCCCCGTGACCGTCTCACCACCGAACTTCACGGTGACCTTCTCTCCCGGTGACGCCCAGCCCCAGACATGAATAGGTATATCCCGCTGCAGCACCATCCCATCGCTCACCAGCCTCGGAACCTTTACCTGTGCAGCAACACCCAACCCCGACAACACCATACCCGCCTGCAGCCAACTCTTCCAGAATAAATTGCGCATATTACTGATTTGACCCGCAATATCGGCATCATTTGGGAGTATGCCAATTCCAGACTTATTCGATCGACTTCGGGCTATTATATAGCCTTACCTTCTGTATCCCCCACTCATCGGTTGCAAACCGGATATGACGTCCCTGGTGGTCCTGGTCGCCATTCATTCGTCGTCCCGTTGTCTCACGGCCATCGGTGATGGTTACCTCATCCGCGCTAACGATATTGGTCACCTTCCCCGGGTCGGCATGATTGAAGGTCGCCACAAACCTCATCCCCGCCACATAGAACTCTTCCGCCCCTGTCTGGATGATCACCCCACCTGTGCTGGTCCATATCGAATCTTTCCCCTCGGCCCCCCAGGCAGAACATTAACCACCTGTTCGCCTGCCCACTGTCATTATTGATGACACCCTTGATGGTGAGACGCTGTGTCCCCTGGGCATTGACGATTTAATGGTTACATCCCGCCAGCACAGAGGCTTGCCGGCGCAACCCCTGAAACGCACGTCCATAAAGGCGCCGCGAATGATGGCTCCGCCAACTCCATGTTGACTCTGCTAATATAGGAAGATTTCTGACAAAATGTAACCGATTACAATTTTTTTGTAAAAAATATCCGAACTTTAGCCTTATTTTCGGTATGTAAACGATTGTATGAGCAACGAGAAAGAAGTGACAATATATGACCTCGCCCGCAAGCTGAATATCTCGGTTGCTACGGTCAGCAGAGCCCTGAAAGACGACCCGGTAGTTAGCAAAAAAACGAAAAAAAAGATCTCCGACCTCGCCCAGGAGATGGGGTACCGCTCCAACCATTTTGCCCGCAACCTTAGGACTCAGCGCACCAATACTATAGGTGTCATCATCCCCCGGATCAATAGCTATTTCATGTCCTCCGTTATAGCGGGCATGGAGAACATCGCCACCAGCGAAGGCTATAATCTTATTATAAGCCAGTCCTCCGAGTCCGTGGAAAAAGAGGTAGCCAACACGATCACCCTCTTTAACACCCGGGTAGACGGCCTGCTCGTCTCGCTGGCCTATGACACGGACTCTATGGCGCATTTCGACCCCTTCATCAAGAAAAACGTCCCGCTCATCTTCTTCGACCGTACCGTCGATCAAAAGGACAGCACTTGTGTCCTTATCAACAACTGGAAAGCGGCCTATGAAGCCACGACCCACCTCATCAGCCAGGGACGCCGCAGGATCGTACACATCACCGCCACTCAAAAACGCAACGTATATATTGACCGGCTAAAGGGATATCGCCAGGCGCTGACCGACCAGCGAATTCCCTTCCGCGAAGATTATATTATTGTAGGGAACCTCAGCCAGGAGGCCGGCGCAGAGGCCGCCGTCCGCATCCGGGAAATGCAGCCCCTGCCGGACGCCGTCTTCGTAGCCAATGACAACTGCGCCGTCGGCTGCATGATCGCCCTCAAACAAATGGGCGTCCGCATCCCGGAAGACATCGCCTTCGTCGGCTTCAATAACGACCCGGTATCCACCGTCGTCGAACCCAACCTGACTACGATCAACTACCCCGGCTACGAAATGGGCCAGGTCGCCGCCCGTAACCTGATCGACCACCTCAACGGGGTATCCAATATCCACTCCACCAATACTATTATATTGCGTTCTGAGCTGATCCTGCGGGAATCCTCGGTAAGCAGGTAACCATAACTCCCCATGAAGAACATTCTTTTCTTGTTGCTCGCCCTTGGTCAGATCACCCTCCACGCCGAAGACGGCTACCGGCTCTGGCTCCGCTATGACAAGGTCAGCGATCCCCACCTGACCGCCCTCCGGATCGAAGCCGCCCCCGTAGCACAAAAAGAATTGACAACAGCCCTCGAAGGCCTGCTGGGCAGATCGCTACCCCTGCAGACCGGCGCCCCCGTCGAAGGCGCGCTGCTCGTAGGCACGCCCGCCCGGCTAACAACCCTCGCCAGCCTCCACCTGGAAAAAGACCTCGCCCAGCTCGGCGAAGAAGGCTTCCTCATCAGGTCCCTGACGCTGAACGGCAAACACATCACCCTCGTTACCGCCAACACCGACAACGGCCTGCTCTACGGCATATTTCAGTTGCTCCGCCTGATCCAGACCCAACAATCCATCCGCAACCTCAATATCAGCAGCGCGCCCAAATTGCCCTACCGGATACTCGACCACTGGGACAACCTCAACCGCACGGTCGAAAGAGGCTATGCCGGCTTCTCGATCTGGAACTGGTTTACGCTGCCCAACTACCTCGACCAGCGCTATACCGACTATGCCCGCGCCAACGCATCCATCGGCATCAACGGCACAGTGCTGAATAACGTCAACGCCAGCCCGTTGATCCTTACCCCCGAATACCTGGAAAAAGCAGCTGCGCTGGCCGGCATATTCCGCCCCTACGGCATCAAGGTCTATCTCTCCGTCAACTTCGCCAGCCCCATCACCATCGGCGGTTTAAAAACGGCCGACCCGCTGGACCCCGCCGTACAGGACTGGTGGAAAAAGAAGGCAGACGAGGTCTATAAATATATTCCCGACTTCGGCGGCTTCCTCGTAAAAGCCAACTCAGAAGGACAGCCGGGTCCGCAGAATTACGGACGCACACACGCCGACGGCGCCAACATGCTCGCCGACGCCCTCGCCCCCCACAAAGGCATCGTCATCTGGCGCGCCTTCGTCTACAGCGAATCATCGGAAGACCGCGCCAAACAGGCCTACAACGAGTTCAAGCCCCTCGATGGACTCTTTCGGAAGAACGTCTGGGTGCAGGTCAAGAACGGTCCCATCGACTTCCAGCCGCGCGAACCCTTTCACCCCCTGTTCGGAGCCATGCCCCGGACACCCCTGATGCTCGAGTTCCAGCTGACCCAGGAATATCTGGGCTTCTCGACACACCTCGTATACCTCGCGCCCTTATTCAAAGAATGCCTCGACGCAGGCCCCGTGTCGGATCCACCTACCGGTGGCTCATCCGTCTCCTCCACCGTTACCGGCATGGCCGGCGTAGCCAACATCGGCAACGACATCGACTGGTGCGGCCACCCCTTTGCACAAGCCAACTGGTACGCCTTCGGCCGGCTGGCATGGAACCACCAACTATCTTCGGCGGCAATCGCCGACGAATGGATTCGCCAGACCTTCACCAACAACACGGCCTTCGTCGACACTGTCAAAAAAATAATGCTCGCCTCACGCGAAATAACTGTCGATTACATGACGCCGTTAGGTCTTCACCACATCATGGGTTACAGCCACCACTACGGCCCCGCGCCCTGGTACAACAAAGCCTCCCGCGCAGACTGGAACCCCGTCTATTTCCACAGGGCAGACTCCGCCGGCATCGGCTTCGACCGCACCGTCACGGGCAGCAACGCCCTCCGGCAGTATGCTCCGGCCGCACGCGCCCAATGGGAGAACGCCGACAGCTGCCCCGACCGATGGCTGCTCTGGTGGCATCACGCCGCATGGGATCACCGCATGCACACCGGACGCTCCCTCTGGGAAGAGCTCTGTCATAAATATTATACCGGCGTCGACTCTGTCCGGTGGATGGAAAAAGCCTGGAATTCGGTAAAGAACAATATAGACGAACAACGCGCCCGGCAGGTAAGCATGCTCCTGTCCATTCAGGAGAACGAGGCGGCCTGGTGGCGCGATGCCTGCCTGCTTTATTTCCAGACCTTCTCCCGCCAGCCCCTGCCGGCCGGCGCAGAGCAGCCCGCCCATTCCCTCGACTACTATGAAAAACTAAATTTTAACTTCGCACCAGGGACATCATCAAAGTAACACTATGACTAATACACAACGAATAGCGCTCGTTACAGGCGGCGGCTCGGGTATCGGCCTGGCCATCGCAGAGAAATTTACAGCCGCCGGCATCCTCACCATTATCGTAGGACGCGACAAAGAGCGACTGACAGCCGCCGCCGAAAAGCTCGGCCCTAACTGCCACCCCTTCTCCGCAGACCTCAGCGACCTGGCTTCCATCCCCGCCCTCGTTCAACAGGTGATCGACCGCTATGGCCGCATCCACATCCTGGTCAACAACGCCGGCATCAATATGAAAAAAGAGTTCACCGAGGTCACCGACGAGGAGTTCGACCGCATCCTCCTCACCAACGTGAAGGCCGTATTCAGCCTTTCCCGCGAAGTGGTAAAGACGATGCTTCCGCACGGCGCCGGCAACATCATCAACATCAGTTCGATGGCCTCCCAGTACGGCATTCCCAAAGTGATCGCCTATACCGCTTCCAAATCCGCCATCGAGGGAATGACAAAGGCCATGGCCGTCGAACTTTCTCCGAAAGGCATCCTGGTCAATTGTATCGCTCCCGGCTTTATCGCAACAGACATGTCGGCAAAAGCGCTCAACTCCGATCAGGAAAGAAAACAAAAAGCGCTGGGCCGCACACCGCTCGGTCGCCTGGGAGAACCCGCCGACATCGGCGACGCCGCCCTTTTTCTCGCCTCCGAACAGGCTAAATACGTGACAGGCGTCGTCCTGCCTGTGGACGGAGGAAATTCCATCGGCTTCTAATCAACTGGTCATGAAAAAGCTTGCCTTATTTTTTGCCCTGCTGTCCGCCTTGCGCGGCCACGGCCAGGATATCCCTGCCATATACGTAGATACCACCGACCACTGGCTCGCAGGCAGGGCGGCCACGCTGCTGCAGGACGATATCGAACGCGTTACGGGCAAGCGCCCCCAGCTGCTCACCAGCCTCCCGAAGACGCCTGTCTCACAGCTGATCATCGTCGGCAGCCTCGATAGCTGCCCCCTGGTACAGCAGCTGGCAAAGGACCACCGTATCCCTGCAGATCGGATCACCGGCAAATGGGAATCCTTCCTTCTCAAATCCATTCCGCATGCCTGGCCCAACATAGCCCAGACCCTGATCATCGCCGGTAGCGACCGCCGCGCGACGGCCTATGGCGTCTTCGAACTCTCCCGGACGATCGGCGTATCCCCCTGGTACTGGTGGGCAGACGTCCCTACCGCACACAAGGATCATATCTCTTTTGATCACCTCGACACAGTCGTCTCCTCCCCCGCCGTGAAATACCGCGGCTTCTTTATCAACGACGAAGCGCCCGCCCTCAGCGGCTGGGTACACGGTAAATTTGGCAATTTCAATCATCTCTTTTACGAGAAGGTGTTCGAGCTGCTGCTGCGCCTGAAAGCCAATTACCTCTGGCCCGCTATGTGGGGCAACGCCTTCAACGACGACGACACGCTCAATCCCGTGCTCGCCAATCGATACGGCATCGTCATGGGCACCTCCCATCACGAGCCCATGCTCCGGGCCCAGCAGGAATGGAAAAGATATGGCAAAGGACCCTGGGACTACTCTGCGAACGCCAGTGCCCTGGATAGTTTTTGGCGGAAAGGCATCGAACACATGGACCACCACGAAAGCATCGTGACGATCGGCATGCGCGGCGACGGAGACAAGCCAATGGAGGAAGGCAGCAATATCGCCCTGCTGGAAAAGATCGTCGCCAATCAGCGCGCCATCATAGCCGATGTAACCGGCAAAGCGCCTTCGGCCACACCCCAGTCCTGGGCCCTCTATAAAGAAGTACAGGACTACTACGACAAAGGCATGCGCGTCCCCGACGATATCACGCTCTTATTGTGCGATGACAACTGGGGGAATGTTCGCAAGCTGCCCATGCCCGGGGAGAAACCACGTACCGGCGGATACGGACTGTATTATCACTTCGACTACGTCGGTGGCCCCCGCAACTACAAATGGATAAACACCAACCCCATCGCCCGCGCATGGGAACAGCTGCACCTGACTCAACAGTACGGCGTCGACCGCATCTGGATCGTCAACGTCGGCGACATCAAGCCTCTCGAATTCCCCACCCAGTTCTTTTTGGACTACGCCTGGTCCCCCGATCGGTGGCCGGCCCGAAAGCTAACCACCTATATACGCCAGTGGGCAGCACAGCAGTTCGGCCCCCAACACGCATCGGCCATCGCCGAGATCCTCCGCCTGTATACAAAATACAATGGCCGTCGCAAGCCGGAGCTGCTATCGCCGGACACGTACAGTCTCTTCAGCTACAACGAAGCCCGCAGGATCACGACCGACTACAACCGCCTGGCCCGGCAGACCGACTCCATCGGCCACCTGCTGCCCGCCGGCTACCAGGATGCCTGGTATGAGCTCGTCGGCTACCCCGTCCTCGCCAGCGCCAACCTCAACGAGCTGTACTTTACCGTAGCAACCAACAGGTACTACGCCACCCAGGGCCGGGCATCAACCAATGCGCTCGCCCAAAAGGCACACCTGCTATACGAAAAAGATTCCACCCTTTCCCATTATTACAATACCGACCTGGCCGGCGGCAAATGGCCGCACATGATGGACCAGACGCATATCGGCTATACCTACTGGCAGGAGCCCCGGCACAACAGCCTACCGGAAGTTAAGACGCTGAACATTCCGTCCTCCGCAGACACCACCTGGGGCCTGGCGTTGGACAGCTCACCCGCCTGGTGGCCCCGCGACCTCGTCAATCCTGCCCTGTCCTTCCTGTCAGTCTACAAGAACCAACGCCGCATCGACATATTCAGCCGTACCTCCTCCCCCCTTACCTACACCATCCGCTGTAACGCTCCCTGGGTAAGGATCAAAGAGGACAAATCCGAAGAGCGCGCGTATATCAGCATCGACTGGTCAAAAACACCCGGCGGCAATACCAACCATGCAAATATTATCATCACCGGTCCCGACAAAAAAGAGGTAACTATACCGGTAACGGCTATCCGTAACAATTACCCGATCCACACATTCATCGAAACAGACGGCTGCGTCTCTATAGAAGCCGAACACTATTCCCGCGGGATCCGATCCTCCGGCGTAAGCTGGCTGACCATCCCTGACCTTGGCCGCACGCTCTCCGGCGTTCAGGCTTCTCCGGTCACGGCTCCATCCCTCACTCCCCGTGCAGAGCCCACATCCGGCACGGTCAGATCCAACTCTTCCACCAACACCCCCCGGCTGGAATACGATATCTATCTTACCGATACCGGCGCAATAACAGTCCAAGCCTGGTTCTCCCCCATCCTCCAATTCAACCGGAATGCCATCTGCTATGGCATATCCATCGATAACGAGCAGCCGCAGCTGGTAGACATCACCGCTGATAATGAGGCGCGTGGCAGCTGGGACAAAATGGTCGCCGACAATATCCGGATCGCCGCAACGATCCATCACATCACCCGTCCCGGCCGTCACGTCCTCAAATACTGGTTCGCCGACCCGACACCGGTCCTCCAAAAATTGATCATCGACGCAGGCGGCCTGAAAAATTCTTATCTCGGTCCCCCCGAATCCCCGACACAGGATTAAATAATTCTCCCTATATTTATAAGGAGAAAATCCTTGCGTTTCGATTTCCGTTGATCCATTCAAAACGATTGCTTATCCCGGCGACGGGCTTTATGTTGAGATTTATCTCTATCTTCCGGCCATAAAACAATTCTGTTTGTATGGCAAGACAGTTCTGTATCCTCCTGGTTGCTCTCATCGCCTTTGTCAGCGTAGAAGCCCAACCACTTTATACCCCCCGAAACATAAAACAAGCGTATGAGAAAGGCACCCGTTCCCTCGACGGTCGCCCCGGCAGCCACTACTGGCAGAACAGTGGCCGGTACACTATCTCCATCAACGCGGCTCCTCCGGACCGGATCATCCACGGCACAGAAAAGATCGTCTATACCAACAACAGCCCCGATACGCTGAAGGTCATCGTCATCCGCCTTACCCCCAACATCCACAAAACAGGTATTGCCCGGGCCTTCAACGAAACACCCGACTATATCACGGAAGGCGTCACCATCGACAAATATGCAGAGAATGGCGCCGCCAAAACCTGGCGGGCCTCCGAACGCGACGGCACCTGGAAGAACGTCCGGCTCAACACCCCGCTGGCGCCGCACGATTCCCTCACGTTGGATATCGACTGGCACTATGCCGTCTCCCTCAAAAGCAACCGGGAGGGCATGATCGATTCCACGACTTACTATCTGGCCTATTTCTATCCCCGCTTAGCCGTGTTCGACGACTACAGCGGATGGGATCGGATGGACTTCACCGACTCCCAGGAGTTCTACAACGACTTCAACGATTATGTCCTCCACGTCAGCGTCCCCAGGGATTATATCGTTTGGGCAACAGGTGACCTCAAAAATCCGGAAGACGTCCTCACCACTTCCTACGCCCGCAAGTTCGCCGCGACGCTGCGCAACGACGCCATCGTTCGCATGGCGAATCCGGACGATATCCTCAGAGGCAAAGTGACGGCCCAAAAGCCGATCAACACATGGACCTGGACCGCCAGCGATATCAGCGACGTGACCTGCGCTCTCAGCAACCACTTCGCCTGGGACGCCTCCAGCGTGGTCGTCGATCCCTCCACAGGCAGAAGGGCCAGCGTTCAGTCCGCCTATAATGACACAGCGAAGGATTTCCACCAGATGGTTGAGTTTGGGCGTCACGCGCTCGAATGGCTCTCCGGCAACTGGCCCGGAGTTCCCTATCCCTTCTCCAAGACTACCGTCGTACAGGGCTACGCCGATATGGAGTATCCGATGATGGTCAACGACAATACCACCGACGACCCCATCTTCTCCCGTTTTGTCGTAGAGCACGAGATCGCTCACAGCTGGTTCCCCTTCTATATGGGCATCAACGAATCCCGCTACCCTTTTATGGATGAAGGCTGGGCCACTACTCTCGAGCTGCTCATCGGCCGCGCCGACCTCGGCGCCGAAAAAGCCGACAATGCCTACAAGGAGTTTCGCATCAACCCCTATACATACGACCCTGCCCAGGACGAAGACCTGCCCATCATCACTCCCGCCGATGCCATGAGGGGCGCGGGATATGGCAACAACGCCTACGGCAAGGCCTCCATCGGCTACCTGGCCATGAAAGATCTGCTGGGCGATGCCCTCTTCAAAAAATGTCTGCACGCCTACATGGACAGATGGCACGGCAAGCACCCCATCCCCTGGGACTTCTTCTATACATTTGACAACGTCTCGGGGCAGGACCTCAACTGGTTCTGGAGCAACTGGTATTTCAGCACCAACTACCTCGACCTGGCCATCGACAAAGTGGAAGCAGGCAAAGTCTCCGTCAATAACATCGGCGGCCTGGCCATGCCCTTCGACCTGATCATCCACTACTCGGACGGCACCACGGACATCCTTCACCAGACACCCGCCGTCTGGAAAAATAACCCCAAAAACACAATCGTCACCATCAACCCGAACTCCGGCAAAACAGTCCAGTCCCTGGAAATAAATGGCGGTATCTTTGTCGACGCTAACCCTTCCAATAATAAGTGGACCTCCAAATAATGTTATGACAACTATACCTATTACCATATCGCGCCTCCTCACCCTGATGGCGGTCCTCCTTGCCTCCCTCTTCACCTTTGCCCAGTCCCCCTCCGGGACAGTCAAGGGTACGGTCAAGTCCCCCTCCGGCACGCCCCTGAGCCGGGTCTCCGTCCAGGCCGCCAACAGCGGCAAGGGCACCTCCACCGACGAGAACGGTATCTACACCCTTACCCTCCCCGCCGGCAACTACGAGATCAGCTACTCCGCCCCCGGGCACACCCCCCAAACCGTCTCCGTCACCATCACCCCCGGCGCCACCATCGTCCAGGACATCGTCCTCGCCACGCAGTCCTCCTCTATCGGAAACGCCGACCCCACCCCCAACCAACCCTCCTCCGCCAACCCTGACGAATACCCCGATCCACTAACCGCCCATCTGGACTTTTCAGGACAATAAGTCTGGACTTTCCAGGAAACCTGCCTGAAAATTTTGCGTTGAACTTTGCATCGTAAAATTTTTAGACAATGGAACTTAGAAAAGCAGTATCGGAAAAAGCGTACATAATTACGGGGCCAACTTCCGGCATAGGCTATGCCACAGCACTGGAACTTGCCCAACACGGCACGATCGTCCTCGTGGGGCGAAACGCTGAAAAGCTCGAGCAGGTACGATCAACCATTAATAACAGCGGACATCACGCCTTATCGGTTGTGTGCGACCTTTCAGATATTGCCAACGTCCGCCGCGCGGCACAACAAATTATAGCCCTACGGCTTCCGCTTGCCGGCCTGCTCAACAACGCCGGCATCATGCTCCAAAAGCCGGCAAAGAGCGCCCAGGGACTGGACATGGTCTATGCCACCAACCATCTCGGCCCCTTCGCCCTGACCGAAGCGCTCGTACCTGCCCTTCCAGACGGGGGAAAAGTCGCGTTTATCGTTTCCGCTATCGAAGATCCCCAACGCAAACCCGCAAAGGTCCTTGGATTGCGCGGCGGCCGCTATATTTCTGCGGAAGCGTCCGCCCGCGGTGAATGGAAGGCGGGGGGCGCCAAAATGCCCGGCATGGACGCTTACGCTACTTCAAAGCAATGCTTACTCGCTTCTGCGCTGGCCTTCTCGCGCGAAACGCCAAGACTACACTTCAACGCCATAGAGCCGGGCATTACAGCTGGCACAGGGCTTGGCAGCGAGGGCACAAGCGTCCTTTTACGCCGCATCTTCGGTTTGATCTTCAGATATCTTCCCCCTTTCTCCCGATACAGCAGCACACCCGGGCGCTCAGCGCAGATCATAACCGGGATAATGCTGGACAATTCGGGCAAAACAGGCGTCTATTACGACGAAAAAGGTCAGCCTATGCGCGGCTCGGAACTGGCGCACGATCCAAAGTTTCAGGAGCTTGTCGCGGCCGAAACACGGGCTTTATTGTCCAAATTATAATATCACTAAATTTGAGGTTGCAAAATGAGTACAGTCGTAACAAAGAATTACGTCGTCGGTGAAATTTCGCCCGAACAGTTCATTTCCGAACATACTTTTTGCTACATCATTAAGGGCGTCATGAGTTGCTATGACGGAAACAAAACCTATGCTTTCAGGTCGGAAGAATGTGGGCTCGCCCGAAGGAACCGTCTGGCAAGGTATATGAAAGAAAAAGTAGACAACGAGCTCGAAAAAGTATTTGTCTTTTTTGATGAGCCCTTTCTCAAAAAAATTCAGGAACGCCACAAGCTTATTCCAACAAAATTCCAGTCCGATCAAACGTTTTTAAGAATACCTAAGAACGAGCTAATAGCAAATTTTATCCGCTCGCTGATGCCCTACTACAGAGGCGGAGGGAAAATAGACGAGCCCTTTGCCGACGTCAAGCGCGAAGAATTGTTACTCATTTTATTGCAGCAGCAGCCCGAACTGGAAGGCGTTTTTTTTGACTACGGTATTCCGGAAAAGATCAACCTGGAAGAGTTCATGAACCGCAACTATAAATTCAATGTTGGAATTGACCGGCTCGCCTGGCTGACAGGGCGTAGCTTATCGGCTTTCAAAAGGGATTTCAAACAGATCTTCAATGATACCCCCAGCCACTGGCTGGTGCAAAGACGTCTGCAGGAAGCGCATTTTCTGATTGAAAAGAAGAACAGACGACCATCGGATATCTACCTGGAGCTGGGCTTTGAAGCCCTGCCGCATTTCTCGCATGCCTTTAAAAAACGGTTTGGCTATGCCCCAACCGAACTGACAAAGGCCGGGCGCTAAAAATCCCTGCAACCGATTGAAATCTGCAAAATTTCACCGATCTTGGGGGCCCAAAATTCACGCTCCATGTCGATACGCCTCCGTTTACTCGTCGTCCTCCTCATCACTGTCCTTACAGCCACAGCCCAACCCTTCCGCGACGCCTCCCTCCCCCAACAGGCACGTGTAAACGACCTCCTCTCCCGCCTCACCCTCGAAGAGAAAGTCGAACTCCTCGGCTATCGCAGCAAGGCCGTCGACCGCCTCTCCATCCCCGCCTACAACTGGTGGAATGAAGCGCTGCACGGAGTAGCCCGCGCCGGCGAAGCCACCATCTTTCCCCAGGCCATCGGCATGGCCGCCACCTTCGACAACGACCTCCTCCGCCAGGTCTCCAACGCCATATCGACGGAAGCAAGAGCAAAATATAACCTCTCTACCGCCGTCGGAAGGAGAGAACAATACATGGGCCTCACCTTCTGGTCCCCCAACATCAATATCTTCCGCGATCCACGCTGGGGCCGCGGCCAGGAAACCTACGGCGAAGACCCCTACCTCACCGCAACCATGGGCTCCGCCTTCATAAAAGGCCTGCAGGGCGACGACCCGCACTACCTCAAAGCCTCGGCCTGCGCCAAACACTTTGCCGTACACAGCGGCCCCGAATCCAACCGCCATACCTTCGACGCGATCGTCGACGAAAAAGACCTGCGGGAGACCTATCTCTACGCTTTTAAAAGACTGGTCGACTCCGGCGTCGAATCTATTATGTGCGCCTACAACCGCGTCAACGGCGAGCCCTGCTGCTCAGGCCCAACCCTGCTGCATCGTATATTAAAAGAAGAATGGCATTTCAACGGACACGTTGTTACAGACTGCGGCGCGCTGGATGACATCTTCCTCCGCCACAAGGCCCTTCCCGGTCCCGTCGAGACCGCTGCCGCAGCCATCAAGGCTGGCGTCGACCTGGACTGCTCCAGCGTCCTCCAGAAAGACGTGCTGGAAGCCGTTCAAAAAGGCCTCCTCACAAAACAGGACGTCGACAGCGCCCTCGCCGCCCTCCTCCGCACGCAGATGAAGCTGGGCTTCTTCGATGACAAAGCAAAGGTGCCCTTCAGCGGCTATGGCGCCGATAGCGTACACAACGCCAGCCATATCGTCCTTGCCCGCGCAATGGCCACCCGCAGCATGGTCCTGCTAAAGAACGACAACCAGGTCCTGCCCCTCAAAACACCCAATTCGCTGATGATCGTGGGCCCCAACTCTTTTTCTTTTGACGCGCTGTCCGGCAACTATCACGGCGTATCCTCCCATATGGTCACCTTCGTGGAAGGCATCACCGCCGCGGCAGGTCCCGGTGTGCATATTGAATACGACCAGGGCTGCGACTATAAGGATACGGTTCATTTTGGCGGTACCTGGGCAGCCTCCAACTGTGAGGTGACTGTCGCCGTCCTCGGCCTCACTCCGGTCATGGAAGGAGAAGAAGGGGACGCATTCCTCGCGGCCCACGGCGGCGACCGCACCGACCTCAGCCTGCCCGCGGCGCATATCGCCTTTCTAAAGGCCCTGCGCAAGAGCATCGGCAAAAAGCCCCTGATCCTCGTCGTCACCGCAGGCAGCGCCATCGACCTGTCAACGGTCGAGCCCTATGCCGACGCCATCATCCTCGCCTGGTATCCCGGCGAACAGGGCGGCAACGCACTGGCAGATATCATCTTTGGCAAGGTCTCTCCCTCCGGTCACCTCCCCGTGACCTTCTATCGCGCTCTCGGCGACCTTCCCGACTATAAAGACTATGGAATGAAAGGCAGGACATATCGCTATTACAACGGTCCCGTCCAGTTTCCCTTTGGCTTTGGACTCAGCTACGCCACCTTCAGCTATGGCTGGCAGCAGCAACCCAAAAAGGCCTATGCGCTGAAAGACAGCATCAGCTTCTCCGTCACGGTCGGCAATACCGGGAATATAGACGCCGACGAGGTCGTACAGGCCTATATCGAATACCCTTCGGGCGAACGTATGCCGGTAAGAGAATTAAAAGCGTTCCGGCGGGTCAGCATCCCTGCTCAAAACAACAGGACGGTGTCGATCTCGATCCCGGTAAGCGAGCTGCAGAAATGGGACCTGGCCACCGGCAAATGGCGGCTATACAAAGGAGAATATAAATTGGTGCTCGGCGACAATTCGAGAGACCAGCAGCTGACGGCGGCCTTCACGGCACGCTAAGCGGCGGCCAGCGTACAGCTAAACAGACAGTCGGACTTTCTTCTTTTCCAGCACGCCCGTCAGCAGCACAATGACAAAGGCGAAAAGAAAGGATTTGCCTACGCCTACCCAGCCCGTCCGCAACACCTCGGGCAGCTGGTAGCCGACAATATGGAACAGCGCAAAATGAATATAGGGCAGTAAGTAGCAGGTCAGCGTGATCGTCCCCGCCGGCTTGATCAGTTGGTACCAGTTCTCCCGTTCGCGGATGTCTACTACGATCGCAAGCAGGACCATGCATACGATGCTGATGGCCGTGCAGATCAATATCCATGAGGGTGTAACCCCTAGCTTCGCGATCCCGCCGATAGGGCGAAGTAAAAATCCTGCCACCAGCGAAACCACCGCCACCAGCACGAGACGGAACAGCTGCTGCAGAGCCCGCGAGCCACCTCCGCTGGCTACCCGCCGGTAATAGACCATCGCCATTATACCCGCGATAGCAAAGGCGCAAAGCCCGCCGCTGTCAAGCCACCAGAACATAGGCCCGTGATAGAGCTTCTTTATTAACCCGTCATTCCATGCGATCGACTCCCCGAGGAACAGAAGAAAACATACGAACAATCCCCACATCCGCTCGCCGATAAAGACATACAGCAGCGAACACACCAGGTAGACCCAGCCGATCAGCCCCAGTATCCCATACCAGTGCGTACGCATCCAGACCGGATGTTCGGCAGACCCGCCCTTATAAACGATTGCCAGCACCACCAGTCCTGCTACTCCAATGCCCCTGAACAGCCATTTACGCGCACGTGACCAATTCGCGGGATAGACCAGCCAGACAAAAAAGAACGCAATAGTGACCAGCAATATCCACCACCACCTGGACAGGAGCGCCGGACCCGTCGTATATTCTTCGTAGTTGACCTGGAAAATGCCCATCACCAGCAGCGCAATGCTCCGGCGGAGGATATGCATCAGCGTATCCCGCCGGGTCATCCCCTTTTCCTGCCCATGACGGATCGCCAGCGGAATGGAAAGACCCACGATAAACAGGAACGCCGGGAAAACAGTATCCGCCAACCCTAGCCTGTCCTGCCCCTCCTCCGCATGCTCCAGCCAGTCGGGCACCTTCAGGTCGAGGATAAGGTCATTGACAAAGATCATCAACAACATGGTGATCGCGCGAAAAGCATCTACTGAAGGCAGCCGGCGGGAAAGACGGGTCATAGTCGGTTGATTGTTTTTTTAAATGGAAGCCACCGATCCTCCATCAACGCGCAGGTTGGTGCCCGTTATAAAGGAGGCCTGCTCGGAGGCCAGAAAGGCGATTGCCGCTCCCACTTCTTCGATCTTCCCTACCCGTTTCAGCTCGATATTCGGTCTTTTATCCGCGAGAAAACGCTGCAACGCCTCCTCCTCCGTGCTCCCCTGCTGCGCCGCTATATCCTTTATCATGGACTCCACCAGCGGCGTATAGATAAATGCCGGTGAAACGGTATTAACGAGTATGTTATATTTCCCCAGCGTCTTCGACAGGCTCTTGCTGAGGTTGATGATGGCGGCCTTCGTCAGATTATAGGGTGTCATATCCGGGTCTGGTTGTAACCCATTCTCCGAAGAAATATTTATGATCCGGCCCCATTTCTTAGCCTTCATCACCGGCAACACGGCCTTTACCATCCTCACCATCGAAACGACGTTCAGGTCATAGACCTCGGAATAGATATTGGCCGGAATATCCTCGAAAGGACCAATCTCGCCGACGACACCCGCATTGTTGACAAGGATATCGATCCCGCCAAGAGCAGACTGCACCTCATCGACCAGCCGGTCGACATCGGCCTGAACGCCCACATCCGCCCGGACGGCCAGGACACGATGATTGGTCTTCGATTCTATCTCTACCGCCATCTGCCGCAGCTCTTCTTCATTGCGCGAGCAGATAGCCACCCGGGCGCGCGCCTCGGATAAGGACAGGGCAGCCGCAGCGCCGATGCCCTTGCTGCCACCCGTGACAAGGGCAACCTTGCCCGAAAGGGAAATATTCATATTAAAAGAATTTCTTCCAGTAAAAAAGCCAGTCGATCATCCGGCTGGTGTACCCATACTCGTTGTCGAACCACGCGATGACCTTTACCTGTCTTCCTACGACGGACGTCAGCGTCCCGTCGATCACGCAGCTATGCGTATCCCCCTTTATATCCAGCGACACCAGCGGCTCCTCCGTATAGTCTAGAATACCCTTGTACTCCTGCCGGGACGCATTCCTGAACAGGGCATTGACCTCCGCGGCGGTAGTATCGCCCTTCAGCTGCACCGTAAAATCGGCCATCGCCCCATTGGCGACAGGCACCCGCGTCGAGACGGTACCGATCCTGCCCTTAAGGGCGGGCAACAGCCGCTCAAGCGAACCCGCCAGGTCTATCTCAACAGGAATAATGGACTCGGCAGCGGCCCTCCCCCGGCGGAATTGTTTATGCGGAGCATCCACCAGCTCCTGTCTCGACGTATACGAATGAAGGATATTCACCTGGGCAGATTCGATCCCGATCTGGTTCAGCAGGTAGAGGATATGCGTGGAGCAATTCGTCATACACCCCCCCGGGCTGACGATCGTGGTGTCCGCCGACAGCGCATGCTGGTTAAAGCCATAGATCAGCAACGGCACGTCCGGACTGCCCGTTGTCGACAATAAGACCTTGGACGCTCCCGCCTGCCGGTGCAGCTCCGCCCCATGGCCGCTGGAAAAACGTCCCGAGCACTCCAGCACGATATCGATCCCCAATTCCTTCCAGGGTAGACCCGAGGGGCTTTCCTCCCGGAAAACACGGATCTTCCGGTCATGCACTGTCAGCTGTCCGTCCGAATAGGCCACCGGAAAAGGCAGCGTGCCATATACCGAGTCATATTTGAAAAGATAAGCCAGGTTGTCGGGGTCCATAATGTCGTTGACGGCGACCAGCTCAACTCCGTCCAGCTCGAACAGCCTCCGGGTCATCAGCCGGCCAATACGTCCCATCCCATTGATTGCTATGCGCATGTAAGAAGTTATTGAATGAAGCGCAAATATCGGAAATAAATGTGCCGGGACCTCATGGAAAAACAGAAGGGCCCCGAAGGGCCCTCCCGCAGGTTTTCAGTGCAGGATCCAGTGATCGTGATCTTTCATAAAATGGTTGCTGCAAAGATACCCCAACGTTGATCCATATCCGATACTCCAACCAACGGATTATCGTCCGGATCACGAACGATAGCTACTCATATAAGCAGCACCCCTACTGATTCGTACGACAGCAGCGGAAATAAAAAAATTACATGAAAACACATACCCGTTGTTACTGGAAATTGTCGGAGCTTTGCGGTCTGATTTTTTGGTCGGTTCCCTTACAAAACAAAACATTAGTAGCCATGATTAAAGTCGGAATAATAGACGTGCAAGCACCTTATCCGATAAGTGTATTTGTCATCGACGAGATCCCCCTGATCTCGATCGGCCTTCAGGAAGTATTCCGCACCATCGACCCCACTATCCACGTAGAGTACACTGACAACGTATTCCGCGCCCTCTCCGCAAGGGAGTACGAAGACAAGAGCTTTCAGCTGATCATCCTTGGCTCGGACGAAGAAAGATCATGCGACAGCCTCCTGCTTCACGCCACCGAGCTCAAGCGGCGATTCGCCGGCAGCAGGGTCATGGTCTACACGGATCAATACGATCCGGAGCTCATCACCAGGACCACAGAAGGCGTCATCGACGCCTGCATACACAAGCACGAGCCCGCCGAAGAGATACGGATGGCCTATGCCCGCCTCGCTGCCGGAGGCTCCTATGTTTCTTCCATCTTCGATACGCTCTACTACTCCTATCGGCTGAAGGATATGTGAGACAAAAAATTTTAACCAAAAATAATTTTTTGTCCCAAACCACAATGTCTGCACACTTCGGCCTGAGGCCTCGTGTGCGAACCGGACTCCGTCCGGCTATAGCCTTCGGATAATTTTGATATATTTGTCCATGCCCTCCGCAACCACGCCAATATCCAGGTCACTGGACAGGATCCTTGTGATCGATGACCTGCCCCTGATCCCGCTTGCCTTTCAGGAAGTCTTCCGAAAGATCAATCCGTCCGTCACAGTCTTACATTCCGATAATATATACTCCGTTCTCTCGGCAAAAGCATGGGACAACACCGTTTTTGATCTTGTCATCATCGGCACGTTAAAGGAGAATTATACGACCAACCTCCGGCTGGCAGTTTCCGACCTGCGCCGACGTTTCGGCCAGCCGCTGATCATGATCTATTCCAGCGTCTACGACCCCGCTATCGCCCAGAACATGACCGCCGCCGGCATCGATGCCTACGTCCATAAATACGAGCCCGTCCACGAGATACGCCGCGTCTACGAACAGCTGTCCAAAGGAGAGCCCTGCATCTCCGGCATATTCCTCACCCTGCTGTCCTATCCCCCTTTTCCTCAATAAATCCCGCGGGCCGTCGCTCCCCACCTTCCCCCTCCCCCCAATAATTTTTCGCAATATCCCAATTTGTTTTACCTTTGAAGTCATCAGATGATATGATTATATGACGAAAAAAGCCATCCCGATCCAACGTACCTCCCTCGCCGACGCCGTCGTCAGCAAGCTCCAGCAACAGCTGTCCCTCGGCATGTACCAGCCCGGCGACAAGCTTCCGTCAGAGCCCGAGCTGATGGCGCAATTCGGCGTCGGCCGCTCGACCATCCGCGAAGCGATCCGCATCCTCGCCAATACAGGCCTGCTCAGCGTCCGGCAGGGTTCAGGCACCATCGTCCAGTCCCAGAAAGGCATCACCGAGCCGCTGCAGCAACGACTCCGCCGCGCCGACACCGCCGACCTCGAAGAAGTAAGACAGCTGCTCGAACTCAAGATCGCCGAAAAAGCCGCCCTCAACCGTTCAAAAAAAGACATCGCAAAAATGACAACCCTGCTGGAGAAAAGGTTGGCCTGCGCTAAAGCCGGTGACGTGGCCGCAACCATCGACGCAGATATCTGTTTTCACATCGCCATCGCCGTCGCCTCCGGCAACGATATACTCGCCGACCTGTACCGCAGCTTTGCCGCACAGGTAAGCCGTTATTTTCATGAGATACACCTCACCCCTGAAACCTTTCTCAAAACCCAGGCGCTGCACGAAGCCCTGCTCCAAAGCATCATCGACCAGGACGCAAAAAAAGCGTGGCTCCACTCAGCAAAGATCACCGGCCCCGTCTGAACCAAACCCGATCAAACACTCTGACCCAACTCGAATCCATAGACATCAGATGATCAGATAATCAAAATTGTAAGCAAATGTCAACATCCACGACCTCCCCGACCGCTATCACCACCACCGCACAACGAACGGTCTTCCCAATCCTGGTGGCCATCAGCTTCGCACACCTGCTGAACGATACCATGCAATCCCTTATCCCCTCCACCTTTCCGCTCCTTAAACATTCCCTGCACCTGGATTTCGGACAGGTCGGCCTGATCATGTTCTGTTTCCAGCTGACGGCCTCGCTCCTCCAGCCATTCGTAGGATTATATACCGATAAAAAACCACAACCATATTCCCTCGCCACCGGCATGTGTTTCACCCTGGCAGGTCTCATGCTCCTGTCCCAGGCAGGCACCTTTACCTTAGTGCTGGTCGCGGTCGCCCTCGTCGGCGTCGGCTCTTCTATCTTTCATCCCGAGGCTTCCCGCCTGGCTTATCTGGCTTCCGGCGGACGAAGAGGCCTCGCCCAGTCCCTTTTCCAGCTGGGCGGCAACGCAGGCGCGTCCCTGGGCCCATTGCTCGCAGCACATATCATTGCCTCCTATGGCCAGTCCCGGATCATGTGGTTCGGACTCTTTGCCCTGCTCGCCATCGCCGTCCTCCTGCAGGCCGGCAGCTGGTATAAAAAGAACCTGCCCACCCGCCCCAAAAAAGGCGCCCCAACACCACTCGCGGGAGAGACAAACGCGCTACCCACCTCCCGCATTGTCACGGCGCTATCGATCCTCCTCGTCCTCATCTTCTCAAAATACTTTTATATGGCCTCCATGAGCAGCTATTATATGTTCTACCTGATCGATAAATTCCACGTATCCGACCAGAACGCCCAGATGCTGCTCTTTCTCTTCCTGTTCTCTGTCGCCGCAGGCACCCTCATCGGCGGCCCCATCGGAGACCGCGTCGGACGGAAATACGTAATCTGGTTCTCCATCCTCGGAGTAGCCCCCTTCACCCTCATGCTGCCCTACGCCAACCTCTTCTGGACCAGCGTCCTTTCCGTATTCATCGGTATCATCCTGGCCTCCGCCTTTTCAGCCATCCTGGTCTATGCCCAGGAGCTGCTCCCCGGAAAAGTGGGACTGATCTCCGGCCTCTTCTTCGGACTCGCCTTCGGCATGGGAGGCATCGGCGCCGCCGTCCTGGGCAAATTAGCCGACCAGACCAGCATCAGCCACGTCTTCCACCTCTGCGCCTTCTTACCCTTACTTGGCCTGCTGACCGGCCTCCTGCCCGAAACGCCCCCCCGGCCAAAGAGCTGAGGGCATTGTACGGTTTCGGGTTACCAGGGTCGGCCACCCACCCGCATAAAAAAAACAAAGGCCCCGAACCGGGGCCTTTATCTTATACCAACAAATGAACTTATTTCTTGGTCGTAGTGTCTTTCTTCGTAGTGTCAGCAGCCATCTTGGAAGTGTCAGCAGCCATCTTGGAGCTATCAGGAGCTGCCATCTTGCTAACGGAATCCTTGTTTACAGTAGAATCTTTGGGAGCTTCAGCGCCGCCGCTGTTGTTACATGCTGCAAATGCACCGATAGCTAATACGAACAGGAACTTTTTCATTTGAGATTGTTTTTTGCGTTAATTGAATGGTTTCGGTGAGTTAATACTTACGGGAATGAAAAGTAACCCGGGTAAATCAGTGATTTTTGTATATTTTTTATCATAATGCATAACATCCTAATATCAACCAGCCCGCAAGCTTTTTTTAGTTTTTTATCGGCCGTTTGGGTTACGAATCATTAATTTGAGTATTAAATATAGCTTAACGCGTGAGGACCGAGATATCCGAACAGAAATTACTCGAAGGACTGGCTCAGAATGATAGAAAGGCCATCGAAACCATTTATAAACAACATTATAATATGGTTTTGTCCCTGATTCTCAATAATAGTGGCTACCCCGACGACGCAAGAGACATTTTTCAGGAAGCCATGATCGTACTCTATGAAAAGGTCAGATCCGGGACCTTTGAACTAAATTGTCAGCTCAAGACCTACCTCTATTCCGTATGCCGCAGGCTTTGGCTCAAACGCCTGAGCCAGCAACAGCGGTTCTCCACCGAAGTGGAAAGCCTGGAAGCAACGGTACCAGTGGAAGACGAGCTGGAAAGACACGAACAGCGCAACCAGGACTTCCTGGTAATGGAGCAGTCCCTCAATAATCTTGGGGAACCCTGCCGCAGCCTCCTGAAGGCCTATTACCTGGAAAAGAAGAATATGGTCGAAATAGCAGCCGATTTTGGTTATACCAACTCGGACAATGCCAAGAACCAGAAGTATAAATGCCTGATGCGCCTCAAGAAAATATTTAGTCAGTACAAAAAATAAGTGCGAAAGATGAAAGACACCGCCCTATTAGATGCAGTTGAACGCTATATCCGCGGAGAGATGCTCCCCGAGGAAAAGGTGTTCTTCGAGCACATCCGGGCCACCAACCCGGAAGTCGACCAGCTCGTGGTCGAACATTCCCTGTTCCTAAATCAATTCACCCAATACGGAGAGATCGACAAGCTCAAATCACAGCTTTCAGCCGTTCACCAACAGCTGACCCGCGAAGGAGAGATCGAAAAGTCCCGCCCTGTCAAGGTCGTGACGCTCTGGAATAAATACAAGCGCGTCATTGGCGTAGCCGCCTCCATCGCCGGTATCACCGCACTGGGCATCAGCGGACTCGTCACCGCCCTGTCGCCAAAGGTCAGCAGAGAGCACGTCGAGCTCCTCGACCGCCGCCTCCAAACCACAGATGCAAGGCTGAACAACCTGACCAATAAGGTCAACTCCGCCTCCGCAGAGGCTGCTACCCCCTTTACTTCCGGTGGCACAGGCTTCCTGGTCGACGGGAAAGGCTATCTGGTCACCAACGCCCATGTCGTAAAGAACTCGACCCTGGTCGAAGTCCAGAATAACCTGGGTACATTCAATGCCCGGATCATCCACCTCGACCGTCAGGCCGATCTGGCCCTGTTGAAGATCGAAGACACCTCGTTCCGTACCTGGAATACCCTGCCTTATGGTATCAATAAGTCCGGCACCGATCTGGGCGAGGAATTGTTCACCCTCGGCTACCCCCGGGACGAGATCGTCTATAACAAGGGATACATGAGCGCCAAGACCGGCTTCCAGGGCGATACCCTGGCCTGCCAGATCGCTATTGCCGCCAACCCTGGCAACAGCGGTACCCCCGTCCTTAATAACGACGGCGAGGTCATCGGCATCGTCAACTCCAGCCAGCAGGGCGCCCAGGGCGTCGTCTTCGCCATCCGCTCGAAGAACATCTACCGCGCCATCGACGCGATGAAATCCGACAGCACGCTGCTGAAGTCAGATAGCACCCTCAGCCACCTGCACCTGCCCCAGACTTCCTCGATCAAAGGCCTGGACCGCAAACAGCAGATCAGACGCATCGAAGACTGCATCTTCATCGTCAAGAGCAACTAAAAAGCAACTAAAAATAAGAAAGCCCGCAAATGCGGGCTTTTTACATTTATCCGCGCTTCAGCGCGAATTACAACTATTTCCACAAATTCGAAGGATATTCCCCTTTCGCGATCAGCGCATTCAGACTCTCCTGAACACCCGGCGCATCTTCCTTATACGTAACTCCAAACCACTTGGCCGAAGTTGGGATCACCTTGATATTCCCTTTCTTCTCCTGGATGTATTTATCCCCGATGATCGGAATAAAGAACTCCGCCTTGGGATTGGAGCCCTGCTCTTTTAAGAATTCCCCGAACAGCTTCTCGATATAATTGAAAATAGAGGCATCAAAACCCCAGAAGTTCATAGAAACCTTCGAATCATAAGGCACCTCGAATTTCTTATCGTTCTCTTCATACGTGATCTTGTCCCCGTCCTGGTAGATCTTCGTCCGCTCAGCGATCGAGACCAGGTTGCCGCTGGCGTCGACCTGGCATACACCCCTGCTCACCGTTCCATTGTCGGAAAGGGTCTTGGCCAGCTCATAGCCGATGATCGACTGCGTCGACGGATTCACTTCCCTGGTCAGGAATGCATAAGCCTTCTCGAATGAATCACGACCATAATAGTCGTCCGCATTGATAACAGCAAACGGCTCCTTGATCGCATCCTTCGCACAAAGTACAGCATGTGCCGTTCCCCAGGGCTTGGTGCGGTCGGCTGGCACTTTATAGTCGCCCGTAAAGGAATGCAGGTCCTGGTATACATAGTCCAGCGCGACCTTGCCCTTCAGCTTGAGCTCGAAAATATTCTTGAAATCTTCGGCAAAATCCTTCCGGATAATGAACACTACCTTTGTAAAGCCCGCGCGAATGGCGTCGTAAATACTGTAGTCCATGATCGTCTCGCCGCTGGGTCCAAAACTCTGGATTTGTTTCATACTGCCATATCGTGAAGCCATACCGGCCGCCAAGATCAAAAGGGTTGGTTGCATTATTGTAATTTTAAATTTAAATTTTTAGGACACGAAAATAAAAATTAGTAGTGAATTATCCATCAGTAATCGAACAGTTAAGAAAAAAGGAATATATCAGTCGCGATCTCCACGTCGACGTCCTTCGCCTGGATAAGCTGCACCCCGTCGTCTCCGGCAACAAATGGTTCAAGCTGGAAGGCCATCTGCGCCAGGCGATGCTCTCTCCCCGCTCTGCCGTCCTCACCTTCGGAGGCGCCTGGTCCAATCACATTGTCGCAACCGCATACGCAGCACAGCAGCTGGGGCTCAGGTCCATCGGGATCATTCGCGGTGAACGTCGCGAACAGCTCTCCGTGACGCTCAGCGATGCGCTCGCATACGGCATGACGCTGGATTTCATCTCCCGCAATGAATACAGTCAAAAAGACCAACCTGCCTTTCTTCAACAGCTGACCGTCAAATATCCCGGCGCTTATATTATCCCGGAAGGAGGCGGCGGTGAAGCCGGCATCCTCGGCTGCGGAGAGATACTCCGGCACATCGATAGCAAATCGTATACCCATATTCTCTGCGCCATCGGTACAGGCACGACTTTTTTGGGTATACTCCGGGCCAGTGCACCCGGACAGGAAGTGATCGGAATACCTGTTTTAAAAGGAATCCATTCGCTAAAGGACATCGATCCAGATAAATGCCTCACGCCGGAGCTATCGGCACGCGGAAAGATCCTTCCGGACTATCATTTCGGAGGCTACGCCCGCCACCCACAGCAGCTGCTGGATTTTATGAACCGCTTTTATCACGAGACCGGCATACCATCTGATATTGTCTACACCGGCAAACTCTTCTACGCTCTGGAAGACAGCGTCAGCCGCGATCTTTATCCGTCCCATTCACGCTTATTGGTTGTCCACAGCGGCGGATTACAGGGCAATCGATCCCTTTCCCACGGCCAGCTGGATTTTTAGGCCCGGATTTTGGTTACATTTGTTTCAATCGGGACTCCGCCCAAAAATCCCCCGGTTTTAACAAACTATCAGCCATCGTCTATGGTCAAAATGATCGGCCTTTTGCTAACCGGCATGCTCCTAACCACCCTTCTCCGCGCGCAGGATACCCTTCCGCGCTTTTCCGCCATCGCCCGCGGCCCCGGCAAGATCCTGATCAGCTGGCATAATACTTATCCCGTTGTTACTCAGATCAGCATCCAGCGCTCCACCGACAGCCTTAAGAATTTCGCTACGCTGCTGACCGTGCCGGACCCGAAGCTGCCCGCCAACGGGGTCACAGACAAGGCCCCGCATCCCAATTTCTATTATCGTCTCTTCATCGTGCTGGAGAACGGTAAATATCTCTTCACACCATCCCGCCGCCCGGGCTCTACCAGCGAAGGCATCGCTTCTAACGAAGGTAAAGCGTCAGCCCAAAACCAAACCCCGGACCAAAAGGATGAAGAAGATGTCGCTCTCGCAAAAATGGCGGGCACCCGAATACTCTATATCGACCAGGCGGACAAGGAAAAAGCCCGCGTCAAAGGCCCGACTGCTATACACACACTGCCTTCGGTCGAATTATCCAATACAGTATACGTCCGCAAAGGCGATAGCCTCGTCGGCCAGCTCACCGGCAGCGGCCGCATACAGGCCTTCCGCGATTCACTGCTGAAAAAGACAAAAGATACCCTCGTATTCGTCGATGGCGATACGCTCCGGATCAAACCCTTCATCCCCAAAGAAGAATACCGGGTCTCACCTTATGTTTATACGGGAAAGCTCGGCAACGTTCACGTCTCTCTTCCCGGCGCAGCCCAAAGACACTTCGCCGTGAGATTCTATGACGACAGTAACAAGCTCCTCTTCGAGCTGACGGAGATCAAAGACACCTCGCTCATTCTCGACAAAACCAATTTCCATCACTCCGGCTGGTTCCGATTTGAGCTATACGACGGCGACCAGCTGAAAGAAAAGAACAAACTCTTTATTCCAAAGGAATTTTAAGCGGGCCGCGCCGCGCTAACCGTCTAGGCCAACTCCACCTCGAATACCTCCTCAAAATATTTCTTCCAACGCTCTTTCACCTCTTCTATATCCACAGTCCTACCCAGCTCCTTCTCCAGCGAAGTCGCCTCCTTACCAACAATGCCACACGGAACAATATCCCCAAAATAGGACAGGTCCGTACTGACATTAAAAGCAAATCCATGCATCGTCACCCACCTGCTGCAGCGGACGCCGATCGCACAGATCTTCCGCGCCGGGCCCTTCTCATCCGGACCGATCCACACCCCCGTCTCACCGGAGGACCGTCCCCCGATAATTCCATAGTTGGCCAGCAGCCGTATGCCTACTTCTTCCAGATTCCGGAGATACCGGCCGATATCCGTATAAAATCTTTCCAGGTCGAGAATAGGGTATCCCACCAGCTGCCCCGGCCCGTGGAAGGTAATATCCCCACCCCGGTTCGACCGGAAGAATTGCACGCCCCTTTCCTCCATCTGTTCGGCGCCAATGAGCACATTCTCCATATGCCCGCTCTTCCCCAGGGTATACACGGGGGGATGCTCTACAAACAAGAGATAATGGGTGGTTTCCGCGACGATATCCGGACGGACCTCAGCCACCGCCGAACCGGTCTCACCCGCATCGACGAGCTCCGCCGCACGCTGGCGCGCCTCCGTCTTGATCCGTACATTTTCCTGTAACAGGCTTTCCTGATAATCCCAGGCCGCCTGATATCCCATCCGGCCCAGGTCTTTATAAACGACTTTTTGCATAAGCGACCCATAAAGGTACGATTTAGTACCTTTGCGCAAAACCGGGGACTTCCTCTACAATACCGAGGGCCGCAGCCCCCGCAAAACCAGGGTCCGTCCCGCCTACTGTAAACCTCAAAATATGCGCAACACACCCGATCAGGATAAAGAGCTGGACGAAAACCCGTTAACAGACGGGTCCGATGATCTGTACGAGAGACTTAGCCTGAAAGTGGACAAGGGTCAGGAACCCTTGCGCATCGACAAATTCCTGGTCCAGCGCATCGAGAACGCCTCCCGCAACAAGATCCAGAAAGCGCTGGAGGCCGGCATGGTGCTCGTTAACAACAAGCAGGTTCAGCCCAACTATAAGATCAGACCCCTCGACGAGATCATTATGTACTCCGACAAGGAAGTGCACGGGGAAGAGATCGTACCCGAAGAGCTCCCCCTCAACATCGTGTACGAGGACGAAGACGTGATGATCATCAACAAGCCGCCGGGACTGGTAGTCCATCCTGCCAGCGGCAACTACTCCGGCACCCTGATCAACGGGGTAGCCTGGTACCTCCTTCAAAAGAACAAGGAGCTCAGCGAACAGAACCTCCCCCGCTGGGGCCTCGTCCATCGCATCGATAAGAATACCAGCGGACTGATGGTCCTCGCCAAAACCGAGAAAGCTGTCCGTAGCCTTGCCAAACAATTCTTCGACCACACCGTAAAACGCCAGTACATGGCGCTGGTATGGGGCGACCTCGTTGAAGACTCCGGCACCATCGTGGCCCACGTAGGACGTCACCAGCGCTTTCGCAAGCTCTTCGACGCCTATCCCGAAGGCGAACACGGAAAAGAAGCGATCACCCACTATAAAGTGCTCGAACGTTTTGGCTATGTCACGCTGGTTCAATGTATCCTCGAAACGGGCCGTACCCACCAGATCCGCGTGCACATGCAACATATCGGACACCCCCTGTTCAACGACGACACCTACGGCGGCGACAAGATCGTCAAAGGCACCGTCTTCAGCAAGTACCGGCAATTCGTCGACAACTGCTTCGCCACCTGCCCCCGGCATGCGCTGCACGCCAAGACGATCGGCTTCGTCCATCCGGCAACAGGAAAAGATATGCTGTTCGAAAGCGAGCTTCCCGACGATATGCGCGAGGTTATCGCCAAATGGCGCAACTATATTGCCAACAGGATTAGCTAAACCACCGTGCCCCAGCATAGATCATATGCCCACGGTAAAATTCACATACGCGCTTCGCCGGTTCTTCCCCACCCTGAGGGATACCCCGGCCAGCGGCAGGACGCTAAAAGAGGTCCTGACCGAGATGGACCAGGTCTACCCCGGCGTCAAAACCTATTTGATCGATGAGCAAGGCCGGCTCCGCCAGCACGTCAACATTTTTATCGATGGCACGATAATAAAAGACCGTACATTGCTGAGCGACCCATTCCCCGAGACCGGCGAGATATACATCATGCAGGCCTTATCGGGCGGATAACAAACACAGTTGACGCGTCAACCGCCACCGATACCCCCCATTCACAACATTGCTAAACATATGCACTCAACAATCCTCCTCGGAACCCGCAAAGGGCTGATCGCCTATACCAACAACAACGGCCGCTGGCACGTCGAGAACTTCTCATTCGAAGGCCAGCCCGTCTCCATCGCCTACGCCGACCCCCGCGACGGCACCTGGTGGGCCTGCCTCGATCACGGACACTGGGGCGTCAAGCTGCACCGCTCCACCGACCGCGGCGCCCAATGGACAGAAGTGCCTTCCCCCGCCTATCCCGAAGGAGAAGAAGTAAAGGACGGCGTCCCCGCCGCAACCCGCTATATCTGGTCGATGGCCCACGGCGGCACACAACAACGTTCCAGACTCTGGCTCGGAACCGATCCTGGCGGATTATTCGTCAGCACCAACGGCGGCGACAGCTTTCAGCTGGTCGAATCCCTCTGGCATCACCCCTCGCGGAAGACCAACTGGATGGGCGGCGGACGCGACCAGCCGGGGATACACTCCATCGTCGTCGACCCGAGGGATGAAGATCATATTCATATCGGCATCAGCTGCGCCGGCGTCTTTGAAAGCACGGACGCGGGACAAAGTTGGCAGGTCAGGAACAACGGGCTGAAAGCCGAATTTCTTCCCGATCCCGACACCAACATCGGCCACGACCCGCATATCCTCGTCGCCGCACCCACCAACCCTGACATCCTCTGGCAACAAAACCACTGCGGCATCTTTCGCTCCACCGACGGCGCACAGACCTGGCAGGACGTGAGCCAGCCCGAAGGGCCCGCCCGTTTCGGCTTCGCCATTGCCGTCGCCGATGACGATCCCAACCAGGCATGGGTCGCACCCGCCGACAGCGATATGGTCCGCACCGCCATCAAAGGCGCACTTTGCATCTGCAGGACAGACGACGGAGGAAAAAGCTGGAAAGAATACAGAAAGGGACTGCCGCAGCAGAACTGCTTCGACATTGTCTACCGCCACGCGCTGGCCGTCTCCGGCGATGCGCTGGTCTTCGGCACTACCACGGGAAATCTGTTCTATTCCCCCGATCGGGGAGAAAGCTGGCAGCCGCTCAACAACTATCTGCCCATGATCTACTCCGTGCAATTCGCAGAGTAGCCGGCGCGTCTCCGCAAACTTCGGGCAGCGCCCCACTCCCTACTTGGGAAACATCATCTTATAATCCACATTGATCTTACCCCGGGAAATATCATCCAGTTTCCCCTTCAGCAGCTTGCGCTTCAATGGCTTCAGATAGTCAATGAACAGCTTACCTTCGATATGATCGTATTCGTGTAGTATGATTCGCGCAGATATACCATTAAAGGTCTGCGTATGAGGCTCAAAATTCTCGTCTACCCATTCCAGTGTCACTTCCTCGCTGCGGTATACATCCTCCCTGATCTTCGGAATGCTCAGGCAGCCCTCGTTGTACGCCCACTCATCACCATGGGTCTCGACGATATGCGCATTGATAAAGACCTGCTTTATACCGGGACCGTCGGGGTATTTATCCTTTTCATCCTCTTCCTGGTTCGCAAATATCTGCTGGGAGTCCACCACAAAAAGCCGGATATCCCGGTTGATCTGCGGCGCCGCCAGGCCCACACCACTGCTGGAATACATCGTCTCCCACATATCCTCGATCAGCTTGGCCAGGTTCGGATAGTCAGGTGTGATGTTTTTGCTCACTGTCCGAAGAATAGGGGTGCCATATGCGACGATAGGTAAAATCATGCTGTTGTAATTATTGGTTTACTCTGCTCAAATATTCCTGTAATAAAATAGTGGCGGCGATCTCATCGACCAGCGCCTTGTTCTGCCGCTGCTTTTTCTTCAGCCCCATATCGATCATCGCCCTCGACGCCATCTTGGACGTGTACCGTTCGTCAACCGGCTTCAGCGGGATCGAAGGGAATTCCTTCTGCAGCCGCTTCATGATCTCCCTGACCAGCGGAGTAGCATGCGTGTCTGTGTCATCCCAGTTCTTCGGCTCGCCGATCAATATCAGCTCGACAGCCTCGGCTTTAAAATACTCTTTGAGAAAAGGGATCAGCTTCGGCGACTCCACCGTCGTCAGACCGGTTGCAATGATCTGCAGCGGATCAGTAACCGCCAACCCCGTGCGCTTCAGTCCATAATCGATCGCCAGTATCCTTGCCATATGCTGCCTAACTGTTATGTTTTAAGAACTCCTCCGGCGTGCACACCGGCAATACCGGTATAGCCACTTTGGAAAGCCCATTGTTTCGGGTGATAAAATAATCCAGCTTGTGGTGTAACGCCGTATAGTAGGATAAGGCGTCTTCCATATTGGTCATCTTCGAGTGCAGCGCATTGACCGTGATCTCATGCCCCGTGTCTATCACCTGCACCTCGGCCAGCAGCGCCAGCAATAATTCCTTCGCCCGCTCAGCCCCATAAGCGATAGCCAATCGCTGACCGATGACCTGGACAACCGCCGGCGTAATATAGGCCTGCACCCGCCCCTGCACCGCCCACTCCATCAATTGCCGGGCCGCCAAAAAATCCGGCCGCTTCAACGTAAAATCCAGCAGCACGCCCGCATCCAGAAAAACTCTAAATGCCATGCCCCACCTCCCCGGCCGGCACTTCCAGCCGATCCACCATATCTAATATATTTTCCCGCTCTACCGGCCTCGTCACCTGCCGGAAATAACTCTCCACCAGCTCGGAGACACTCATCCCCTTACCGGCAGCGTAGGCTTTCATCGCCTCCAGCAGCGACCCATCAATGGTGAGATTTAACCTTTCCTTCATTCAACCACAAATATACGCATTGTTTTAAAACATACGCATTGGTCGCGGGAAATGCGTGGACCCCATAAAACCGCATGAAAACACACAAAAAGGGCCACCTACAAAACGGCTCTATCGCACAAAAAGGCCCGATATCACAAAAACGGAAAAGACAACACTCGCAATACCATTGGCAGTCATAAAAGCCAGATTCACCCGGCTCAGGTCATTCGGCTTCACCAATCGGTGCTGATAGATCAGCATCGAAATAAAAATGGCCACCCCGATCCAGTACAAAATGCCAAAACCGCCATAGACTCCCGCCGTCAGCACAGCAGCCGTACTTAGCCCGTGCAACACCTCGGACACCCGCAGCGCCCTGGCCTTGCCCAGCCACGAAGGCATGGAATAAAGGTTCTGGGATTTGTCGAACTCTTCATCCTGCAGTGCATAGATGATATCGAAGCCGCTGACCCAGAAGATGACCGTCAGCGAGAAAAGGATCGGCAACAACGCAAAATGACCCGTAACCGCCAGATAAGCCCCGATAGGCGCTAGCGAAAGCCCCAGCCCCAGTACCAGATGACACAGAGGCGTAAACCGCTTCGTATAGCTGTACCCCAGCACCACCGCCAGCGCCACAAAAGACAGAGCAAAACACAGCGGATTGATAAACCAGGTACATACCACGAACGCCACACAATTAATTATCACAAATCTCAAAGCACTGTTCTTTGAAATAATACCCTTGGGTATCTCACGGATAGCCGTACGCGGATTCAGCGCGTCGAACTTCACATCGAGCCAGCGGTTAAAGGCCATCGCCGCACTGCGCGCAAAGACCATGCAAAGCACGACCAGTCCCAGCCTGATCAGCATTTCACTCCCCGTAACAGGAACACCAGCCAACGAAGTGGGCACGACCGGGACATTCCATCCCGGTATCACCGAAAACGCGACGTTATCCCTCATCCAGGACACCCCCAGAAAAAACCCGATCATCGCAAACGGCATCGCAAAAATGGTATGCGAGAACTTGATCAGACTCAGATAATTCTTAACAGTACTCATATTATTTATTTAAAACGCGTCCGCACCAACTCCCACAACACGATCCCCGCCGCTATCGAAATATTCAACGAATGTTTCATCCCCAGCTGTGGTATCTCCACACTTCCATCACACAAGGCCAGCGCCTCCTCCCCAACTCCATCCACCTCATTTCCAAACACAACGGCCAGCGGCCCGCCAACCTCCGCAGAAAATTCCTGCAAAGGTACGCTTCCTTCCGTTTGTTCCACGGCAACAACAGCATATCCGTCCTCCTTCAACGACCTCACCGCCTCCGCCGTCGTCCCGAAATAGCGCCAGTCCACGGTTTCCGTAGCCCCCAGCGCAGTCTTATGAATGTCGCGGTGCGGCGGCTGTGGCGTATACCCGCAGAGGTAGATCCCCCGGATCAAAAAAGCATCTGCCGTCCTGAACACACTGCCGACATTGTGCATGCTCCGGATATTGTCCATTACCACGACCACCGGCGTCTTCTCGGACTCCCGGAATTCATTCACCGATTTTCGGTTCAACTCATCCATTCCCAACTTACGCATGTGTAAAGATATGACCGTCCGTACATTTATGCCCCGCTTTTTTTCCCTTTTCAACGCTGAATGGCTTACTTTAAGATGCCAAAGGCATTTTCGCCGGAGGCTAACTCCAAATATAGAATCGCTCATGAGAAAACTAGTCGCCTTCGCGGGACTCCTCGTCCTGTCCCTCCATCTCCACGCCCAGGAAGCACAACCAGACCTCGCCACCATCCAAAAGATCCGCCAGGAAGGTCTCCAACACTCACAGGTAATGGACATCGCCTTCCACCTCACCGACGCCAGCGGCAACCGCCTCACCTCCTCCCCCGGCTTCTTCAGAGCCGCTAACTACGCCAAACAACAGCTGACCCAATGGGGACTGACAGGCGCCACCCTCGATCCCTGGGGAGAGTTCGGCAAGAATTGGGACCTGCAAAAGTCCTACGTAGCCATGACAGCACCCTATTACAAGCCGCTGATCGCCTATCCCAAGGCCTGGTGCGGCGGGACCAACGGGCCAAAGTCCGCATCCGTTATCCTCATCACCGCCAAAGACTCCGCCGCCCTCGACCAATACAAAGGCAAGCTGGCGGGCAAGATACTCATCCCCGACCTCGATGAGACCTATCAGCAAAGCTTCAGGCCCGACGCCACCCGCTGGACTGACGAACAGCTGGACTCCATGGCCAAGATCCCCATGCGCCCGGTCGATACCGCAGAGACGCGCCGCCGCCGCGCACAGTTCAACCGCGGCGCCCTGGCCTTCCAGAACGCCCTAAAAACCTTTGCCCAACAGGAAGGCGCCATAGCGATCCTCAGCGAATCACCCCGCGGCCACGACGGGACCATCTTCGTCCAGGGCGGCGGTTCCTACCAGCCCTCCGCACCCGCTAACTTCCTAGACATCGTAACATCCCTCGAAGACTATATGACCATCGTCCGTCTCCTGAAGGCAGGCATCCCCGTTAGTGTCGACGCCGAAGTAGCGACAAAGTTCGGCACCGACGACACAAAGGGCTATAACGTCATTGCCGAGATCAAAGGCACCGACAAAAAGTTCAAAGATGAAATAGTCATGCTCGGCGGCCACCTCGATTCCTGGCACAGCGCCACCGGAGCCACCGACAACGCCGCAGGCTGTGCCGTCATGATGGAAGCCATCCGCATCTTAAAAACACTGGGTGTGCAACCTCGCCGCACCATCCGCATCGCCCTTTGGAGTGGCGAAGAAGAAGGTCTCCTGGGCTCCCGGGGCTACGTGAAAAAGACCTTCGCCGACCCCGCCACGATGCAGCTGCTCCCAGAACACGCCAAATTCGCGGGATATTTTAACATCGACAACGGCACCGGCAAGGTCCGCGGTATTTATCTGCAGGGCAACGAAGCCTGCCGTCCCATCTTCGCCAAATGGCTCGAACCCTTCCATGACCTCGGCGCCACCACCGTCAACGTCAGCAACACCGGCGGCACCGACCACCAATCCTTTGACGCAGTGGGCCTTCCCGGTTTCCAGTTCATCCAGGACGAGATCGAATACAGCACCCGCACCCACCATACCAATATGGATTCTTATAACCACCTGCGCGAAGACGACCTCAAACAGATCGCTACCATCGTCGCCGCCTTCGTCTACAATACAGCCCAGCGCGACGAAAAGCTGCCCCGCAAACCCCTGCCCGAACCCCGCCCTGCAGGCCGCGGAGGCTTCTGAAACAACTAAGTCTCCACAACATATCAACCTAACATTGCCAAAGCCGGCTCCCACGCGGAGTCGGCTTTTTTGTTTGTCCCCGCTTCCTTATTTTTGTCACTTATGTCAAAAAGCAGCGCCGATACTCCCCTCATGCAACAGCATCGGGCAATCAAGCAGAAATACCCCGACGCCATCCTGCTGTTCCGAGTAGGCGACTTCTATGAGACATTCGGAGAGGACGCGATCGTCACCTCCCGGGTACTCGGTATCACGCTGACCAAACGTAACAATGGCGCGGCCTCCTCCTCCGAACTGGCCGGCTTTCCCCACCACGCCCTGGATACCTACCTGCACAAACTCGTCAAGGCAGGACACCGCGTGGCCGTCTGCGACCAGCTCGAAGATCCCAAGTCCGTCAAAGGCATCGTAAAAAGGGGAGTCACGGAAATGGTTACCCCCGGCGTCGCCACCAACGACAAGCTCCTCGAAGGCGGCAGCAACAACTTCCTCGCAGCCATCCACTTCCCCGAAGGCTGGCCGGACACCCCCATACCCAAAAAGGGTTCCACACCCTCTCCCATCGGGATCTCCTTCCTGGATATCTCCACCGGCGAGTTCTTCCTCGCCGAAGGCAACACCGAATACGCCGACCGCCTCCTCCAAACTCTGCGGCCGGCCGAGGTCATCTTCCAGCGCAGCTACCAAAAACATTTCAAAGAGGTCTTCGGCAGCCGATTCTATACCTACACCCTCGAAAGCTGGCTCTTCGACGAAGCCTTCGCCAGGGAAAATCTTCTAAAACATTTCCAGACCCATTCCCTCAAAGGGTTCGGCGTCGAAGAAATGCCGGCCGGCATCATCGCGGCCGGTGCCATCCTCCACTACCTGAAGGATACGGAACACCCCAACCTTCAGCATATCTCCACCATCCAGCGCATCGAAAGAGAAGATTACCTCTGGATGGATAAATTCACGATCCGCAACCTCGAGCTGCTCGGGCCGTCCGGCGCAGCCGAAGGCCACAGCCTCCTCAAAGTCCTCGACAACACGGTGTCTCCAATGGGGGCACGCCTCCTGAGACGCTGGCTGCTGATGCCGCTGAAAGAAGCCGGACGCATCCATCAGCGCCTCGACGCTGTCGAATATTTTATCAAGGACCCCGAACAACGCACGACGCTGATCCAGCATATCCAGCAGTGCGGCGACGTCGAAAGGCTGGTCAGCAAGATACCCATCCGCAAGATCAGCCCGCGCGAGCTCCTGCAGCTGGCCCGGGCCCTCGAACATACTGCACAGATAAAGGCAAGGACCTTCCCCAAAGGCTGGCTCGAGGATCTGACGCAACGACTCGATCCCTGTCATCAGGCACAGGAAAAGATCATGGCGACCATCGGAGACAACCCGCCCGCCGCTATCGCCAAAGGCGATACCATACGGTCAGGCGTCAACGAAGAGCTGGACAGGCTGAGGAAGATCGCCAGCGGCGGCAAGGAATACCTCGTCGAGCTGCAGCAAAAAGAAGCCGAACGCTCGGGTATCTCGAGCCTCAAGATCGGCTTCAACAACGTCTTTGGCTATTATCTCGAGGTCACCAACTCCCACAAGAACAAGGTCCCGGCCGAGTGGATGCGCAAACAAACGCTCGCCAACGCCGAACGCTATATCACTCCCGAGCTGAAAGAATACGAAGAGCAGATCACCGGAGCAGAAGACAAGATACTGGCCCTCGAGCAGAGCCTCTACGAAGAGCTGCTTTCCTTCCTCCAGAACTCGATAGCGCCCATCCAGACCAACGGCCATATCCTCGCAACGCTGGACTGCCTGCTCTGCTTCGCGAACAACGCCCTTAGCAACAATTACAAGAAGCCACAGCTCCACGAAGACCGCGAGCTCGAGCTCAAAGGAAGCCGCCATCCGGTGATCGAACGACAGCTGCCGCCCGGGGAAGCCTATATTCCCAACGACCTGCACCTGGACGCAACCAGTCAGCAGATCATCATCCTGACAGGCCCGAATATGAGCGGTAAAAGCGCCCTCCTGCGTCAAACCGCCCTCATCACCCTGATGGCCCATATGGGCAGCTTCGTCCCCTGTGACTCGGCCCGGATCCCGCTGACCGACAAGATATTTACCCGCGTCGGCGCCTCCGACAACCTCAGTGGCGGCGAATCCACCTTTATGGTCGAGATGAACGAGACGGCCAGCATCATCAACAACATCACCCCTGGCAGCCTCATCCTGCTCGACGAGATCGGCAGGGGCACCTCCACCTACGATGGCATCTCTATCGCCTGGAGCATCGCAGAATACCTGCACAACTCCACCCACGCGCCCAAAACTCTCTTCGCCACCCACTACCACGAGCTCAACGAGCTGGAGAACAAGCTGCCCCGCGTACGCAACTACCACATCACCAATAAAGAGGTAGGGAATAAAGTGATCTTCCTCCGCAAGCTCGCGCCCGGCGGCAGTATCCACAGCTTTGGCATACACGTGGCCAAGATGGCCGGCATGCCCCCCGCCCTGCTTCAACGGGCAGAAGAGATACTCCACCAGCTCGAAGACAAACACGTCGACTCCCCCATCGAAACCTCTCTAAAAAAGATCGAGGCTCCCAAAATGCAGCTCTCCATCTTCGACACCCACACAGAGACCTTCCAGCACATCCGGCAGCTGCTCGAGAACATCGACATCAACCGCCTTACTCCCGTGGAAGCCCTCCTCAAGCTCCAGGAGATCAAGAACACGCTCAAATAACCCGCGCCTCCGGCCTCACCCTTTCAAGACCAGGTCCACCCCCTTCTGGTCCATCAAGATCGAAACACTCTTTATCCGTACCAAATTCCATTACGTCCAAAAAGCAAAGATCACATCGGTTCGTTCGTTATTTTACGTTGGCAAAAGCAACACGGTGCTGCCGGCCCCAGCCTCCTGATCGCTGCTTAATAGTTGTCCTATGATCAGATATTCCTATCAGCTCAACGATTTCAGACATTGGCTAAGAGGATTTAGTAAGCTACTCCATGTCCCGGCAACCCCCGGAAACCTGACTATTCCCCGCGACCTCGGAGAAGGCTCCATCCGGACTGCACACCTGCCGGAAGGCATCTCCTGTGTGATCATGAATTTCACGCTCCTGGATGACCTGCAGCTCATCAGCGAGGAAAGCCTTTCTCCCGGCATCTGCCTGTTCTTCAATCAGATAAAAGCCAGCGAACTATATATAATCAGGGAGAACGGACATGACCGCAATCACCGGGGACAGCTGCTCCTGTCGTCCACCGGCGGGAGTCAGGAGACCTTCCTGCCCCGACATTCCCGGCTGAAAGGCGTAAACCTCTATTTTTCCCCCTCCTTTCTCCAGCGCAGCGTACGCCCGGATATCCTCACCGATCTTTTCAGCCTCGCCGGCGCTCCCTCAGGCTACTCTGAACCCATTTCTTTTGAGTGTAGACAGCTCCTCGAAGACGTCTATGCAGCAGATCAATCCAACCCTCTCTATCACATTATCATCCAGAATAGAGTCCTGCTGCTGGTCGAAAAATTTCTATCCTCCTTCCTCCTCCGGTCCGCCATCCCCAACACCAACGGCAAAACCTGGGCAAAAGGTCGGGAAAAAGACCTCGAAGCCCTAAAAGGTATCGTTCGTATCCTCAGTGATAATCAATTAAATAAATTCCCCAGCATCGAAGTCCTCTCCAAGACCGCCATGATGAGCTCCACCAAGCTCAAAAGCCGTTTTAAGCAGATCTACGGCATGAAACTGTATGAATTCTATAATCGCCACCGCCTCGAACAAGCCAAAGAGATGCTGACCACAGGGAAATACTCGGTCAAACAGGTGGGCGTCAACATCGGCTTCTCAAACCTCAGCAATTTTGCCAAAGCATTTAAAAAAGAATTCGGCGTTCTTCCTAAGGAAGTACTTAAGAATAAGTAAATAAACCTACTCAAATTTTTGTTAAATAGCCTTTACAGCTATCAAAAGGCTCATTCCAGACAACTCACGAAGGTTATTTCTCCTACCTTTGCACTTTTGTTTGCTACGCCGCTACTTGTCCCCCCCCACGAACCGCGACTAAATGCCATTGAGTTAGATATTACGTAAACATTTCAAAAAAGAGGTGACTATGGTTATGTACTCGTTTCAGTTGGAGAATTTTGAAAAATGGCTGGCCGATTTCGCAACATTGCTGAACACTCCCGCAAAGGATAATGTGCTCGCCATCCCGGCCCAGCTCGGCACGGGAACGATCCTGGCAAGGGACATAAACTCCCAGTTCTCGTATGCAGTTATGAATTTCAAGCTGGACAGCGATCTGGAAATGACCCGCCAGTCCGGTTCGAAAGGCTTTGTTATATCTTTTAATCTCGTCGAAGTCCAGAAAGAATTGCTGGTCGGCCACCGGCAACAGTTCGTCTCCGATAAGCGACCTTTCAGGAATGACATTTTCCTGACCGACGCCCGGGATACGGCCTTCCTGAAGTTCTCGGCAGGCAGCACCGTCAAGAGATTGCTGATCTTCTGCTCACACGAGCTGGCTATGCAATACCTGCCCCAGGAGATCTTCGAAAAGCTGGCGACCTTTGCCAGGGAGAACAGCACGGTGGAAAATCCGCTGTTCATCAATCTTTCGCATCGGACGATGCTGAAAGAGCTGTTCGAAATAAAGGAGAACGATCCCGTCAGCCAGATCAGAAGGCTTTCGGCTATTATACACCTGATCGAAAAGCTCCTGCATTCTTTCCTACGCCAGGAACAGGCCGTCCTGCCACGCACGGTCAAGAAGAACGACCTGGAAAGCATGCAGCATGTCGAACAGATCCTGAGCAGCCGCCTGGAAGGCTTCCCTTCCCTGGAATCCCTGGCCCATGAGGTGTTCATGAGCACCAGCAAGTTGAAGAACCTGTTCAAACAGGTCTACGGACACACGCTCTACGACTATTACAATAAAAGCCGTTTGCAACGCGCCAAAGACCTGCTCATCACAGGACAGTGCAGCATCAAACAAGCCGGCAGCGAGATCGGTTTCTCGAATCTCAGCCATTTTGCCAAGGCCTTTAAAAAGGAATTCGGCATTTTACCCAGGGATCTCGTAAAAGGTCGGTAAGACAATTATTGATTATTCTTGACGAGGCATATTCCTGCCTTGTAGAGGTATTTTTAGCCGGATATATATAATAACTTTGTATACCTGTTATCGCAAGCCCGTTTTTGGTCCAAGATCCTCAATTAATCATTCATTCATTCAGGAAAAGGAAAGCATAGGCTCATCGTAAGATGGGCCTAAACTTTTTACATCATATCCCTCAGCCTTCCGTACAGCTCCCCAAAGATCTCAAAATTCTTCATGTACACCGCGTGCCGCGCCCCATCCGGCTCATAAGTCTCCACTACCTTCACCATCTTTGCCGTATCCTCCAGATCAGCCACGATACCCAGCGCATAAAACCCCATCATGGCGGCACCCGTAGCCGAGGCATCCGCAGTGCCGGTGACGTATACCCGCCGCATGAACACATCGGCCACCAGCTGCAGCCATAGTTTGCTCCGCGTAAACCCTCCACTGGCATAGATACATTTGATCGGCCCAAGCGTCTCCTCCAGGGACGCCCCAACCTGATACAACGAATAGCAGACCCCTTCCAGGATAGACCGGATAAAATGCCGCTGCTCATGCACAGACCTGACCCCGAAAAAGACGCCCTTCGAGTCGGCGTCCCATACAGGCGCCCTCTCCCCCCTCAGATAAGGCAAAAAAACCAACCCTTCACAGCCCGGCGCCACGGTTCCCGCTTCCTTCTCCAGGAAATCAATATCGCCTTCCTGCTTCAGCACGCTGTTGCTATACCACTGCAGCACATTTCCCCCGTTATTGGTCGCTCCCCCGCAGATATAGTGATGATCGGTCAGGATATAGCTGAATATCCGCTGACGTACATCGTATTCCGGCGCCGGGGCCGTCATGCGCACCGCCCCACTGGTGCCAATGGTCAGCGCAGTTTCCCCGGTCCTGATCGCGCTGCTCCCCAGGTTGGCCAGACAGCCATCGCTGGCGCCCATGACCCACGGCAATCCCGCTGGCAGCCCAAGCGAATGATACTCCGGCAACAGCTCCGTAGCCGAATAAGTACAATCAACCAGCTCCGACAGCCGGCCGGCGTTGATCCCCGCCACCGACAGCGCCTCCGGATACCAGTCAAAGCTCCGGATATCCAAAAGCCCCGTCGCCGAGGCCAGGGAGAGATCGAGCTTATATTCTCCGAATAGCCTCCACCAGATATATTCCTTGATGGAAATAAATCGCGCCGCCCGGGCAAAAACACCCGGCTCAGCAACCTTCAGCCATAATAATTTACAAAGAGGAGACATCGCATGCACCGGAGTGCCCGTCTGCTGATAGATCCGCCTGCCCGCAGCGCTGTCCCGCAAGGCCTTCGCATAGGTGGCAGGCCGGAGATCGGCCCAGGTGATCGCCCGGGTCAGCAACCGCCCTTCCGCATCCACCGCGATCAGGCTATGCATCGCACAGCTGAAGGAAATGCCCGCAAGGCCTTCAACCGCCGCCGTGAGCCCCCGCACCTTGCGCAAAGCCTCCAGCACGGCTCCCATCAGCTGCTCAGGATCGAGCTCGTGCTGGCCCTCCTCTTCAGAGAACACCGGATAGGACGCGCTGGCGCTGCCCAGCACTTCCCCTTCGTCCGTTAGCGCAACGGCCTTGGTGTTGGTGGTGCCAATGTCAATTCCAATAAAGTAGCGCATTAAATGAGCTTAAATCAACTCCTTCAGTTTGGCCACCACCGTATCGACCTGCTCCCGGGTATTGTGCTTGCTAAAGGAAAAACGTACTGTCACCTGGTTGGGGTTATTATTGATGGCGCGTATTACGTGCGACCCTTGTTCTACGCCGCTGGTACAGGCACTCCCGCCGGACGTACAGATACCGTTAATGTCAAGGTTGAAGAGAAGCATCTCTGACCGCTCAGTCTTCGGGAATGAAACGCTCAGCACGGTATAAAGACTGCGCCCCAGCGGATCTCCGTTGAAGGCCACGCCCTTCACCTGTTGCTCCAGCTGCTCCTTCATATAGAGTTTCACGCCTTTGATGTAGTTGCTATCCGCATCGTGATTTGCCGTCGCCAGTTCCAATGCCCTTGCAAAACCAACGACGCCATATACATTCTCGGTGCCGGCTCGCATATTACGTTCCTGCGAACCACCCTGTATAAAAGGATTGATCCTTACATTCTCGTTGACGTAGAGGATCCCGACACCCTTCGGGCCATGGAATTTATGCGCAGAACCCGTGATAAAATGGACAGGTGTATTCCGCAGATCGAAGGGAAAATGCCCCACCGTCTGCACCGTATCGGAATGGAAGACCGCCCCATATTTCTTGCATATCTCTCCAACCGCATGTATATCGAGCATATTCCCGATCTCATTGTTGGCGTGCATCAGCGTGACCAGGGTCTTTTCTCCACTGGCGGCAAGCCGGTGCCCAAGATCCTCCAGATCGATATGTCCGTCAGGCAGCAGGTCCACCCAGCTGAGCGCCGCCTCTCCGCGTTTGTGCAGGTGCTCGATCGTATGCAGCGTCGCGTGATGCTCCAATGGAGAAGAGATGATGTGCGTGCAGCCCAGGTCTCTCACCGACGCAGTGATCGCCGTATTCGAGCTTTCCGTACCACCGGATGTAAAGAACAGTTCCGCCGGATGGGCGCCCAAAGTCCTCGCGACCGATTTACGGGCATTCTCAATAGCCAGCCTCGTCTCCCTGCCATACGAATAGATAGAGGAAGGATTCCCAAACTTGTCCGTCAGGTAGGGCATCATGGCTTCCAGTACCTGCGGGTCCAGAGGGGTAGTAGCTGCATTATCGAAATAGATTCTTTCCATGTCCTAAGACGCGATAAATTCCTTAATGTCCTGCATAAGACGCAGCGCAATATTATTGGCCGTCGTCTCAAAATTGCTTTCCGCATAGATACGGATGATCGGCTCCGTATTGGACGTGCGCAGGTGCACCCAGTCGTTGTCGAATTCTATCTTCAGACCATCCTCGGTATTGATGGGGTGGTTCTTATATTTTGTCTTGATCTTCTCAAAGATCGCAGGCACGTCGATACCCGTCGCCAGCTCGATCTTGTTCTTGGAGATAAAATAATCGGGATATTGACTGCGGAAGGACTTGATGCCATTCTTATGATGCGACAGGGCGCTGAGGAAAAGACCGATGCCGATCAGCGCATCGCGGCCATAGTGAAGGTCGGGAACGATAATACCGCCGTTGCCTTCTCCGCCGATGACGGCATTCACGCGCTTCATTGTTCTGACCACATTGACCTCTCCTACCGCCGAAGGATAATACTCCCCTCCGCGCCGGATCGTTACCTCTTTCAAAGCCTTCGTGCTGCTCATATTGCTGACCGTATTCCCCGGCCGCTTGCTCAGCACATAGTCGGCCACAGCCACCAGCGTATACTCTTCGCCAAACATGCTCCCGTCCTCACAGACGAAACAAAGCCGGTCCACATCAGGGTCCACCGCAATGCCCAGGTCGGCCTTCGACTGCTGGACCTTCACGCTCAGTCCCGTCAGGTTCTCGGGCAATGGCTCCGGGTTGTGTGCAAAACGGCCATTGACCTCTTCATTCAGCAGGATCACCTCTGCCACACCCAGCGCCTTCAACAACGGCGGGATAAATAGCGCTCCCGTCGAATTGACCACATCAACCACGATCCTGTATTTCCTTTCCTGTATGGCAGGAATATCGACCAGCGGATAGCTCACCACGGCATCGATGCTTTTTTGCAGCCAGTCGTTGCTGACGCTATATTCACCTAGTCGGTCCACCAGGGCAAAACTGAAGTCTTCTTTTTGCGCTTTCTCAAGAATGGCAGCCCCTTCTTCGGCGCCGATGAACTCACCGTCGCTGTTCAGCAGCTTCAATGCGTTCCATTCCTTGGGATTATGACTGGCCGTAAGGATGATGCCGCCAGCCGCCTTCTCCCCGGGTACCGCCAGCTCTACGGTCGGCGTCGTGGACAGACCCAGATCGATCACGTCCAGCCCCAGTCCTCTCAACGTGGATATAACCAGCGAGCTCACCATCTCTCCGCTGATACGGCCGTCCCGTCCAACCACTACCTTCTTTCCATTCTTTTCGAGGATCCGGCTACCGTAAGCAGCAGTAAACTTAACTATGTCCACCGGGGTCAGATTATCTCCCGGCTTACCACCAATCGTCCCCCTGATACCGGAGATGCTTTTGATCAATGCCACAGATACTTGTTTTAATGTCTGCAAATTTACGGGTTTGTGAGTAACCCCGGTTAGCTTTTACGGTCAACCCCGCTACCCCGCCTAAAAGCCGTTTTTCTTTTTATTCTCCAACAACATATACCTCGATATTTCGTACATCCCCTCCGATAATCGTCTCAATTCCTGCCCTACCGGGCCCTTCAGCACATCTGCAGACACCGGGTCATTGCCCGTTGTAGAAACGAGCTCTTCCTTTCCGGTCCTCAGCCCGCGCCGGTAAAAATATCCCCCTTTCACAACCCCGATATTGGCCGCATCCGGATCATAAATAAAAGCCATCTCTTTTCCCCGATGCGCCGCCGAGTCCAGCAGATCGCGGCCAAGGGTCGTATTATCATATGGGATATGACAGAGCCCCGCTAGTGTAGGCAGAACGTCTACCTGCGAACAGTCCCCGCTGAGCCGCTGTGCCGACAGCAGTCGGGGCGCATATATCAGCAGCGGAACGTGCTCCGACGTCAGACGCTGGTCGGTCCATGCCCTGGGGAACATATCCCCCGCATCGCCGTCAATGCCGTGGTCTCCTACAAACAAAAAAACGGTATTGTCGAAATATTTTTCTTTCGACGCGGTCTCTATAAAGGTCTGATAGCTGAAATCCGTAAACCGAAATGCATTCATCTCATCGTTGCTCTCAAATCCATACCTGCGCAATGAATCCTGCGGCATCGTCCGCAACGGAAATGCGGCTCTGTCTTCCTGGGGAATGGTATAAGGCCGGTGATTATCCGCTGTCTGGATGATAGCGAAGAAAGGCTGCTGTTGTTGTTTCAATATCTTATTCGCTTCGAGGAAAAGGTTCTTGTCGCTGATGCCCCACACATCGACCTTCGGAGCTGAAAAATTCTCCTCTTCGTACACCTGCAGCCCCTTGATATTATTGGTCAGCAATCCGCGGATATTCGCCCAGCTGGTGCTTCCCCCGAGAAAATAGAATTTTTGATACCCTTTGAAGTCGTTGATGATCGTATGCTCGTCGACGGCAGCCGGATTCCGGCTGGAAGTGGTCGTTGCCGCAGCCACATCCGGGATACCCGTGATCGTAGCCCAGACCCCCCGGGCCGTCCCATAGCTGGGCGTGAAACAATGGTCAAAAAAGATCCCCTGCCGGCAAAGTCCGCTAAAGAATGGGGTAGTATTTAACGGGTTGCCCCACATGCTGCTTTTATACGCGCTAAAGGATTCGCAGATGACGACCACCACGTTGGGATGCGAGGTCAGCGTCCCCGGGCGAGGTGCAACAGCCCTTGCGCAAAGACCTGCGGGCAGGGCGGTCATATCGGAGATCCGGCTACCGATGGCGCTGTCCCATCCAAAATAGGGCGCCAGCTCCGGCACCGCCGTCTTGACTTTTGCTTCGTCGTATACGCTATGCCGGAATTTCAGACTGCTGAAGAAAGACTGGAAAGGGTTCAGCGCGATGCCGGCCTGGTAATCGCTGCCCAGCGTAAACGCATCGCTCCAGCGCAACGGATACTGCCCGATCCGTCCAAAGATCGCCAGCCCGAGCAGCAAAAAAGGGACCAGGTACCAGCCGATAAGGGCTTTCCCGGACAGCCCGACCGCCGGCCTGCGCTGGATCCGTTCGTAAAGAGCCCTGAAACCCTTGCGGAAAAGCCACGTGCCGAAAATCAGTAATAATACGATCCTGATGACCGGATAGGTCTGCCAGACCATGTGTACAGATATACCGGCGTCGGTCAGATAATTCAGAACGCTGGCGTTCAAACGCTGGGAAAGATAGCTGTAGTGGGCAAAATCCACCGAATAAAAGAACAAAATGAGGAATGTGGCGATGCCGATCAGCCCCAGGGCCAGCCTCCGGGCCCAGCCGCTGCGGAAGGGATCTGATACACGGAGCATCCCCAATAACAGCAAAAGAACGTCCAGGATCCCCACATATCGCAGATCGTAGCGTATGCCCAGCAGAAAGGAAGGGATCAGCGCTCCGAAACTATGCCCCTGCCTGCTGAACGACAAAAACAAAGCGAGGCGTAATAAGCTCATCATCAACAAAAAAATAATCCCTGTTGAAAAAACCAAACGCACCGTTTTTGGTATATTTGGTAAATTTGTTGCCGATCTGTTTGACATGCCCATATTGATAAAACGGGCGTAAAAGTAGGTCAATTATTAATGAAACCATGATTTTACTCGATTCCGGGACGCATCCGGGCCTTTTACACGGTGTTTTGCAGGGTGACTATTGGCTCTTTTCCCGGATCAACCAGGCCTGGACGTCTCCCTTTCTGGATGGGCTTTTCCTGTTCATGCGGGAGTCAGAATTATGGATTCCCTTCTACCTTTTTTTACTCGTATTTATTACGCTGAATTTCCGGAAAAAAGGTTGGTGGTGGGCAGCCTACCTGATCATGACCGCCATCATCGGTGACCTCATCAGCAGCAAGCTCATCAAAGATACCCTGGTCATGCGTACCCGGCCCTGTGGCGACCCGCTGATAGCAGATTCTGTAAGGTTTATAGCGGCCTACTGCCCTACAAGCTCGAGCTTTACCTCTTCACACGCTTGCAACCATTTTGCGCTTGCCTTCTTTATTTATCGTACCCTCCGGCATACCAGCCGCTGGTGGTCACTGGTATTCGTCTGGGCCTTTTTGATCTCCTACGCGCAGGTATATGTTGGTGTTCATTTCCCCATCGACGTCATCTGCGGAGGCATCATCGGTTCGATCATCGGCTGGCTGCTTAGCCGCCTGTTCCGTTACCAGTTTGGTACTCTTCATTTACAACCCCATATACCACACCATGCTTGATGTGATCATTTTATTGTTCCTGATCTTTCTGAACGGGTTGTTCGTGATGGCGGAGATCGCTCTTGTATCGGCGCGCAAAAGCCGGCTCGAGAACTTATCAGAAAATGGAGATGAAAAGGCCCGCAGCGCCCTCAAGCTGGCAGAAAGCCCCGAACTATTCCTCTCCACGGCCCAGATAGGCATCACCCTTATCGCTATATTGACCGGTTTCTATTCCGGCGAAAAATTCAGCAAAGAGCTCCAGCCTTACCTGGAAAGGATCCCCTTCCTGCGGCTCTATGCGGAAAATCTTTCGACGGCGCTCATCCTGGTCCTGGTAACCCTTTTATCCATCATCTTTGGCGAGCTCATCCCGAAACGCTTCGGCCTCGTAAGGGCCGAACAGATCGCCCGTCTCGTGGCCAATCCGGTCCGGATACTGTCCCTGGTCACCTACCCCATCGTCTGGCTGCTCAACAAGACCAGCAATCTCTTCTTCCGGATATTCAGCATCAATCCCTCGGCCGACAGCGCCGTCACAGAAGACGAGATCAAAGCCATCATCAACGAAGGTACCGAACAGGGCGCCATCGAAGAGGCCGAGCAGGAGATCATCGAACGCGTCTTCCACCTCGGAGATCGCAACATCACCTCGCTCATGACCCACCGCAGCGATATCATCTGGTTCGACCTCGACGACAACGAAGAGACGATCAAAGAAAAGATCATCAGGGAACCCCACTCGGTCTATCCCATCTGCGACGGCGAGATCGACAACATCAAAGGCGTGGTCTCGATAAAATCCCTCTACGTTACGGATGACAATATCCCGTTCAAGGACATCATGTCCCCGCCGCTGTTCGTTCCCGAGAACAATTCGGCTTATATGGTGTTGGAAAAGTTCAAACAAAGTAAGATACACTGCTGCTTCATCGTCGACGAATACGGCAGCCTGCTGGGCCTGATCACCCTCAACGATATCCTCGAGGCGATCATCGGCGAGATAGCACAACCGGATGCCCCCGACTATGAGCTCAGGCTCCGTGAAGACGGCAGCTGGCTCGTAGACGCCCAGATCCCCTTCTATGACTTCCTCGCACACTTCCACAAAACGGAATGGAGGGACGAGGGAGATCACGAATTCGATACCCTGGCGGGCTTTCTCCTTAACCACCTGGAGCACATTCCCAACAGCGGCGAAAAGCTGGAATGGCGCGGCTTCACCTTCGAGATCATCGACATGGATGCCCAAAGGATCGACAAGGTACTGGTCATGCCGCCCGCAGAAGTGCAGAAAGAGCTAAAAGACGAAGAAGAAAAAGAAGCCTAACCCTGCTTAGAACTGGAACGACGCATTTGCCTCCGGACAGTCCAGCCGCGTGCTCTTCCGATCACCACCCACGGTCACATGCATGATATTGATCTGCTGACTAAATGCCTCATACAACAGGTCGTTGGTCACATCGATCCTTTTAACTGACGGCACATCATTCACCTGAAAATAGCACCAGGTGCCGTCCGACTCCTTTTCGCTTCCGACCCAGTGAAGCCCCGCAGGCTTCCCGTCCACCTTCAGCCTTAGGTGTTTCTCTATATATTCGTCGACCATCTTGTCATTGGCCGGCTTGTCTTTTACACTCGACAGGTCGACCTTGGCCCTTGCCTGCTTCTCCAGCACCGTCTCCAGGTCATTCGTAAATATCTTACAGCTTATCTCCAGTATCTTCTCCTTGGGGTTGTGATTGATCTCCGTCACGGTGATATACAGGGGGTGCGCAGCCGGGATGCCGGCCACCAAAAACAAGGACAAACCCATCACCGCCAACCATGTCCAACCCGCAGTCAACGGACCCTTTGTCCGTTTAAATATTGTTTCTGCCATTCAAAAGATAAATTTTTGTAGTACAAAAGTCTGAATAATTTTGAACTTATGCTCGATTTTGGCCGGAGACTTCGTCTTTTCAACGGTCGGCCGGAATCTCGCGACAAGTCGTCGATAATTTGAATTCCTTTATGCTCGATTTTAAGCTCTACTTCGATATCGGCATCGGTCATATCCTCACATGGGAAGCCATGGATCACATCCTCTTCGTGGCTGCTCTCTGTCTGCGCTATCTCATGAAAGACTGGCGGAAAGTTGTGATCCTGGTCACCGCTTTTACGATAGGACATTCCATTACCCTTGCGCTCAGCGCCCTTGGCCTCGTGCATTTCGCCACCCGCTGGATCGAGTTCCTGATCCCGCTGACCATCGTGGCGACAGCCATCAATAACCTCCTGCAGCAGACGGGACAGGTCGAACACCCTTCCAAACTACCGGTCATCTATTTCTTTGCGCTCTTCTTCGGGCTGATCCACGGACTCGCATTTGCCAACAGCCTGCTCAGCCTGGTCGGAGGTGACAACCTGGTCGTCCCCCTGCTCGCCTTCAATCTGGGAATAGAGGTCGCACAGCTGCTCGTCGTAGCCATTATCCTGGTGATTTCTTTTATATTCGTGCAATTGATGAAGATCAGAAGGGTATGGTGGATCAGAGGAGTCTCAGCACTCGTGCTGCTCGCTTCCCTTAAAATGGCCTTCGATCGCTGGCCATAAAATCGCGATCCAGTCAAATCGTTGAGTAAAACATAAAATACACACATGAAAAAACAACTGCTTATTTTGTTGAGTTTCTGTTCCGCGGGAACCCTGCTGGCTCAGAATATTCAAAACAATCCCACCTCCAACCACGGGAATAAGTTCGAGGCGCTGGGCACCATCCTGCCTACGCCCAACGAATACCGTACGGCAAGTGGCGCCCCGGGGCCCAAATACTGGCAACAGCGATGCGACTATGACATCACAGCTACCCTCGACGAAGACAAACAATGGCTCACCGGTTCTGAGACGATCACCTATTCCAACAACTCGCCCAACGAGCTCACCTATCTCTGGCTCCAGCTGGACGAGAACGAGCACAGCTCGAAAAACAATGCCAACTACCAGGACGGCAGTTCTATGCAGCGACTGGTCAGCGACGCGATGCTCGAAAGGGTCGCCCGGTCGCACGAACCCAACGACTTCGGCGATAGCATCACAAGGATCACCGACGTCCTGGGCAAGCCCCTCCGCCATACGATCAACAAGACGATGATGCGCGTAGAGCTGCCCACTGTCCTGAAGCCAGGTCAGAAATTTGTCTTTAAGATCGACTGGAACTACCACATCTCGGACCGCATGAAGACCGGCGGTCGCGGAGGCTATGAGTACTTCCCCGAGGACGGCAACTATATTTTCACCATGACCCAGTGGTATCCCCGTCTCTGCGTTTACAGCGATTTCCAGGGGTGGCAGAACAACCAGTTCACCAGCCGCGGGGAGTTCGCGCTTACCTTCGGTAATTTCAAGGTTTCGATGAATGTTCCCGCAGACCACGTCATCGGCGCCACCGGCGAATGCCAGAACTACCAGACCGTTCTCAACCCCACCCAGTTCGGCCGCTGGCAGAAAGCGCAGACGACCAAAGAGCCCATCGAGGTCGTCACCCTTGCCGAAGCAAAGGCTTCCGAGGCGAAGAAGAACAAGGCCAGAAAGGTCTGGGTCTTCAAGGCTGACAATGTCCGCGACTTCGCCTGGGGCTCCTCCCGTAAATTCGTGATGGACGCCATGCCGGCCTATGTGGAAGGGAAGAAGGTGATGTGTATGAGCTACTATGGCAAGGAGGCTTATCCCCTCTACCGCCGCTTCTCCACCAAAGCCGTCGCCCACACGATAAAGACCTACTCTCATTTCACCATTCCCTTCCCCTATCCCGTCGCACAGAGCGTCGAGGCAGCCAACGGAATGGAATACCCGATGATCTGCTTCAACTACGGCCGTTGTGAAAAGGACGGCACCTATAGCGAAGCCACGAAATACGGTATGCTCGGCGTCGTCATCCACGAGGTTGGACACAACTTCTTCCCCATGATCATCAACAGCGACGAACGCCAGTGGACATGGATGGACGAAGGCCTCAACTCCTTCGTCGAATACCTGACCGAAGAGCTCTGGGACAATAAATTCCCCGTTCGCGGCAAGGGTCCGGGCTGGGCGATCGTAGACTATATGAAGCTTCCCAAGGATCAGCTGGAGCCCATCATGACCAACTCCGAGAACATCGTCAACTTCGGCCCGAATGCCTATTCCAAGCCCGCTACGGCCCTCAACATCCTGCGGGAGACCGTCATGGGCCGCGAGCTCTTCGACTATGCCTTCAAGGAATATGCACGGCGCTGGGCCTTTAAGCACCCCACGCCCGCCGACCTGTTCCGGACGATGAACGACGCCAGCGCTGAGAACCTCGACTGGTTCTGGCGCGGATGGTTCTATGGGATCGAACCCGTAGACCTCTCGCTGGACAGCGTCAAGCACCTCGTCGCAGACTTCGATCACGCTCCGGCAAAGATCGATTCCATTGCCATGAAGAACATCGACAAGCCCTTCCCCACCGGCAAGTTCCCGACGGATATCTCCAAGGACCGCAACCGCGCCGACACGAGCATCGTCTTCACGGCCGAAGCCGACACCTCCCTCCACGACTTTTATTACAAATATACCCGTGGACAGATACCCTACGATACCGCAAAATATGCGCTGCACGTCACCCAGTACGACGAGCCCATGGACGAGGCTACAAAGCAACAGGTGCAGTCAAAACAATACTACGAACTGCAGTTCAGCAATAAGGGCGGCCTCGTAATGCCCATCATCATCGAATGGACCTTTGCCGACGGCACGAAAGAGGTCGAGCGCATCCCCGCACAGGTATGGCGCAAGAACGAGAGCCACCTGACCAAAGTCTTCGTAAAAGAAAAAGAAGTAAAAAGCATCAAACTCGACCCCAATCGCGAAACGGCTGACATCGACGAGACCAACAACAGCTGGCCCGTCGTCCAGACCGAAAGCAAATTCGAGGTCTTCAAATCCAAGCAGCTGGGCCCCCGCGCGATCCCGCAAACCAACAACCCCATGCAGCTGACCGGCAAGGACAAAAAAGCGTTCTAAGCGCTAAGCTACTTCTCATAAAAAAAGCCCCGGGGATACAAAACAGACTCCCGGGGCTTTTGCATTTTTACGACTTTTTAGATTCGGTGCATCGCACCTTCGGGATGCAGGGGATTTACCACCAGTTCCTGCCGTTTCATTTCGATCACAACATCCATCTGTTCCATCGGTATAGCTCCCAGCAAAGGTTCACTATCCCCAGGCAGAACATGTGCGTCGCAACTAGCTCTTCTGTTGGCAAACCTAACCTCGATAGGCCCCACTACATCACATTCAGCCACGCTGCCATCTGCAAGCAGAACCCGCTCTCTGTCTAATACAGGTAAGTTGAGATACGCCTGGATGTTCTCGTTAATAGCCATCTGGTAAGCTCCGCTGTCTACCAGCATCCTTATCCTTGTCTTTTTGATCTCTTCCTGGCCGATGATGTGCTGACGGGCTAAAATCAAATCCTCGCCACTGATCAATTCAATTTCCGCATGAACAATTCCCATAAAATTCATTTTTCGATTCATAAAAATTATTTTTCTTGCCCCTTCGCGGGTTTGGCATGCAGGCACTAAAACAAATATATCGTTTCCATTATTTCTGCTAAAAAAACTTAGCACGTCCGTCCTTTTGGACTATTGTTTATATTTGAAACTAAACATCCCTGTTATGAAGTACCTCCTCCCCCTCCTTCTCCTCTCTATAAATACCTTCGCGGCCCGCGTCGACACCATCCTCGTCCACAGCGCCGCCATGAACAAAGACATCAAATGCGTCGTCATCCAGCCCGAACACGCTGCAACCCTGGGCGCCACCAACACCACCCATTTCCCCGTCGTCTATCTCCTCCACGGCCATAGCGGAAATTACGCACAGTGGCCCGCCACGGCGCCACAATTGAAAAAAGAAGCCGACGACCTCGGCATCCTCTTCATCGCCCCCGACGGCGGCTTCAACAGTTGGTACTTCGACAGCCCCATCGACTCTACCGTCCGCTATGAGACCTTTATGACAAAAGAGCTCATCCCCTATGTCGACGCACACTATCCCACTATCCCCGACCGCGCGCACCGCGCTATCACCGGCCTCAGCATGGGAGGACACGGCGCACTCTACCTCGCCTTTCGCCATAAAGACCTCTTCGGCGCAGCAGGCGCCACCAGCGGCGGCGTGGACATTCGCCCCTTCCCCGACAACTGGCAGATCAAAAATGTCCTCGGCGCCATCACCGACCATAAAGACAATTGGGATAAAAATACCGTCTACACCCTGGCGGACAGCCTCCACAACGGCGACCTCAAGATCATCTTTGACTGCGGCGTCAGCGACTTCTTCATCACCGTCAACCGCAACCTCCATCAAAAATTACTGGAAAATAAAATAGACCACGACTACACCGAACGTCCCGGCGGTCACAACGGCGCCTACTGGAGGAACAGCATCGACTATCAGGTATTATTCTTCTGGAAATATTTTCTTCTGGGGCACTAAGCGCCGGCCCAGGCCAGCGGCTGGTCCCCCAACCCGGCGGCCGGCCCAACGGATCAACCCGACCTCTTCGCGAGCAGAGCGACGAGAATAGCAGCGATTCGGAGCGACCCCAAATATGCGACCTATTTCAATTATCGTACTTTTATACGAATTCCAGCCGATTCATTATCAATACGTGCTTCCGTTCTGCACCTTCCGTCCCTTCTTCCCGGCCTTCTTCTCAAATTCAAGAACTTCCTTAGGCTTGGCTACCGCTTTGGCGGAATCCGCCGCAGTGGCCGTACGCTGAACACCGCCACGTCTCTCCAATTTCCCGAGCGTATATACCTCGCTGCGGTCAATCATACCCGTCATAGGATTGTAGAACTTCCACTCTCCATCCTTTATCGCAACGCCTTCATTTTTGACGATCACTGTCTTATACTTGTCCAGGTGGTCAATATCCTCCACCGTCAGCGTATCATAAGCCTTGTCGGGGTTCAACGCCCTCCAGCTCTCCTCCCGCAATAGCGTTCCATTCATGCCAAAATACTGGCACACCCCGTCCTTGTTGCCCCATTTATAAAACTCGACACCGATAAGATCGCCCCCCAGATTGTAAAGGCGCCAGGTCCCCTCCTTCCGGTTATCCTTATATAATCCCTCCTCTTCAAAACCGGGCTCGCCCCGCACCTCGTCAAAATGGTTGACCCAACGGCCCTGCTTCCTGTCCTGCTTGTCCACACAGTTCAGTGTATCCCCTTTAGCGCCGATCATAAATGATTTCCACTGGGAATATCCCCTTAAACCTGCGAGCTGCAAGGCAGCCAAACACACAAAAATTATCAATGGTCTCATATTACTATAAATTTCGCAAATGGACATCAAATAAAATAGTCCATTTGCGAAAACCTTCAATGATGGGCCTTCGGCCAATGGACCCGTGGTCCATTATTTTTAACGAAAATCGTTCCAGATTATGATACCACCCTGCTATATTTGTATACCTAACTGAGAGACATGAAACTATACATAGGACTTATCTTCCTGTTCGTCGCCATGACCACCCGTGCTCAACAGGCCGCGCCATCACCCCAACAACCCGCAAGAGCCTCCGCATCACCCACGCAGCCCCCCCAGGCCAGCACACCCGGCGGCCAGCCCCAGCAACCCCTCACCGTCCCCACCACGATCGCCGGCATGAAAACCGCGCTCGAACAATCCCCAAACCCCATCCTTTACACCAAGCAGATCCTAAAGAAGCGCTTCAAGATCGATACCATCATCGTCACCCGGACCCAGGTCTTCCACGGCGTTGCCGATAGTCTGGCCTATCGCGGAAAAGAGAAGAAGGTCTACGGCCCCTACGGCCCGAAAGGAGGCCAGTTCCTCGTGCAGCTGCTTACAAAAGCCCCCAACCAGTTCTTCCACGTAAGTCAGATATTCCTGGACACGGCTGTCTTCAGCCGCCGCGTCGCAGACTCCCTCGGCAATATGATCCTTGGAAAAATAAAAAGTGGCGCCGCCACCTTCGAGCAAATGGCCATGACCTATTCAATGGGCGGCGAAGCGACAACAAAAGGAGACCTCGGCTGGATCGCCAGGGGCGTATTGCTACCCCAGATGGAGCACGAAGTGCTCGTACATAAAAAAGGAGATGTATTTAAGGTGTGGAGCTCCAATGGCCTCCATATCCTCCGGAAAACAGACGAGCCCAAACAGGATACCGGCTTCGCGCTGATGATGCAGGTGTTCCTCTGACCCACGCGTCACCCGCGTCCCTACGCCGGCAAGAACCACCGCACCGCGAGCTCATACCCCTTCAGCCCCAGCCCGGCGATCGTTCCTTTCGCCTTACCGGAAACATGCGACAGCCTCCGGAACTCCTCCCGCGCATGCACATTGCTGATATGCACCTCGATCACCGGACTCCTGATAGCCGCGATGGCGTCCCCGACGGCAACAGAAGTATGCGTATAGCCACCCGGGTTGAGGATGATCCCGTCAACCGAAAAACCTACCCGCTGCAGCTCATTGATCAGCTCTCCCTCCACATTGCTCTGGAAATAGCTGAACTCGACACCGGGATATAGCGCCTTCAGACCCTCGAAGTACTGCTCGAAGGTCTGGCTTCCGTACACTTCCGGCTCCCGTGTGCCCAGCAGGTTCAGATTAGGCCCGTTGATGATCGCTATACGCATGATGAATTAGTTGTGTTTCTTGATCAGCGCGATAAAATCGTCGAAAAGATACCGGCTGTCGTGCGGACCAGGTGTCGATTCAGGATGGTACTGGACAGAAAAGGCCGGGCGGTCTTTCAGCCGGATACCCTCGATGGAATTGTCGTTGAGATTGACGTGGGTGATCTCGACATTATTGGCCTTCTTAACCGCCTCAGGGTCCACGCCAAAACCGTGATTCTGGGTCGTGATCTCGCACCGCCCCGTTACCAGGTTCTTGACCGGATGGTTCAGCCCACGATGACCGTGGTGCATCTTGAAGGTCGGTATATCGTTGGCCAGCGCCAGCAGCTGATGTCCCAGGCAAATGCCAAAAAGCGGCTTCTTCTCCTTCAGGATCTCCTTTACCGTCGGGATGGCATAATCCATCGGAGCAGGGTCGCCGGGACCGTTGGAAAGAAAATATCCGTTCGGCTGGAATTCCTTTAGCTTGGCCAGCGGGGTCTTCGCCGGGAATACCTTGACAAAAGCCCCCCGGTCAACCATACACTGAAGGATATGCTTTTTTACGCCATAGTCCAGGACCGCAACCCTTACATTCGAGTTGGGGTCACCCAGCTCATATTCCTTCTCCGTGCTGACGGTAGAAGCAAGCTCCAGACCGTCCATAGAAGGCGTATTATTCAGGACGCCCCTTAGCTTCTCCACGTCCGTGGTCTCGGAGGAGATGACACAGTTCATCGCGCCCTTTACCCGCACATGCGCCACCAGCGCCCGCGTGTCTACCCCTTCGATACAGACGATATTATTTGCCTTCAGATAGTCATCCAGTGAACCCTTGGCCTGCATCCGGGAGAACTGCTCCTCCAGGTTGCGGGCGATCAGGCCGCGGATCTTGACGCTGCCCGACTCGATGTCGCTGTCCTTCACCCCATAGTTCCCGATATGCACACTGTTCATGATCAGTATCTGACCATAGTAGCTGGGATCCGTAAATACCTCCTGGTAGCCGGTCATACCGGTATTAAAACAAATCTCGCCGGAAGTAGTGCCCTTTTTACCAAAAGCCTGGCCATGATGAACAGTACCGTCTTCCAGTAAGAGGATAGCCGGGATGGGGGAAGAAGTGTGGGACATTTGCAATAATGAATTTTTTGAGAGTCAAGAAAAATCCTGCAAATGTACGACTTTATGAAAAAAATCGCCCTCCAATATCCAAAAAAAAGAACCCGGCACAAAGTACCGGGTCCATATTAATTTCCAGTGGCCTTAATTTATTCGCCAGCTTTTTCTTCTGTCTTGGAAGCAACGGACGCATCAGATGCCGCAGGCGCTTCAGCACCTTCACCGGCAGCCTTCTTCTTGCTACCACCTGCACGACGGGTCCTCTTACCGGCAGCCGCCTCTTTAGCCTCACCCTTACCTTTACCGTATACTTCGTTGAAGTCTACCAGCTCGATCAGAGCCGTTTCCGCGTTGTCACCAACACGGGCTCCAAGCTTGATGATACGGGTGTAACCGCCGGGACGTCCTGCTACCTTGGTAGCGATATTCCCAAACAGCTCGGTAACCGCCTCTTTATCCTGCAGGTAGCTGAACACTACACGACGCTGGTGCGTGGTATTGTCCTTACCCTTGGTGATCAGGGGCTCGATATAGGTGCGAAGGGACTTTGCCTTTGCAAGAGTAGTAACGATCCGCTTGTGCGTGATCAGTTGGATGGCCAGATTGCTCAGCAACGCTTTGCGGTGAGAAGCTGTACGGCCTAAATTGTTGATTTTGTCTCCGTGACGCATGACTGTTGATTTTAAACCTTACACCGTGTCAGGAATTGTAAGGCTGTATTAATAATGCGCCGGGGATGCTCTACCAGAAAATTAGCGCGTCCCCGGCAAAAGCGCTAATGTCTGTCCTTCGGACAACCCGCCTGTGGCGGGTTTATAAAAAAAAAGACGGGCCACCCAAAAGTGGTCCGTCCGTTAAAAACTTATTCATCATCTACTTTCAGCTTGCCGAGGTCCATACCGAAATGGAGACCTCTTTCGCCGAGCACCTGCTCGATCTCCGCCAGAGATTTCTGGCCGAAGTTGCGGAACTTCATCAGGTCTTCCTGCTCGTAGGTCACCAGCTCGCTCAGGCTGTTGATCTTTGCAGCCTTCAGACAGTTAAAGGCGCGAACGGAGAGGTCCAGATCTTCCAGCGGGGTCTTCAGGATCTTACGCAGCTGCAGTGTCTGCTCGTCCACCAGATCTTCCTTCTTCTCTTCTTTATTGTCGAAAGTGATGTTTTCATCCGTGATGATCATCAGGTGCTGGATCAGGATGCGGGAAGCCTGCTTAACGGCTTCTTCCGGATGGATGGTGCCATCCGTAGATACTTCCATGATCAGCTTTTCAAAGTCCGTGCGCTGTTCAACACGCGTATTCTCGATCGCGTATTTTACGTTCTTGATCGGCGTGAATATAGCGTCGGTCGGAATATATCCGAATGGTGCATCCTTAGGCTTGTTGTCTTCTGCAGGAACATAGCCACGGCCCTTGCCGATGGTCAGCTCGATATCGAACTTGGCAGAAGAATCCAGGGTACAGATAAGCAGGCCCGGGTTCATTACCTCAAAGCTGGGAGTCGCCTCACCAAGCATTCCGGCAGTGAATTCCGTCCTGTTCTTCAGACTCAGCGTGATCTTTTCCTGACCTACCTCATGCTCAACCTTCTTCTTGAAACGAACTTGTTTCAGATTCAGGATAATTTCCACCACGTCTTCAGTCACACCTTTCAGGGTAGCGAACTCATGATCAGCGCCCTCGATCTTAACCCCAATGATCGCGTATCCTTCGAGCGAGCTGAGCAACACTCTGCGCAAAGCATTGCCTATGGTGACACCATAACCCGGCTCTAAAGGGCGAAATTCGAACTGAGCTTCAAAATCAGTCGCCTTTTGAAGAATGATCTTGTCTGGTTTCTGGAAATTTAAAATGGCCATATTTAAATTTA